>Ga0256405_10000495_pt1 | contig 130378 bp, 112 predicted proteins | sample RumenRJG_02DNA_FD_189096 | JGI IMG/M metagenome (GOLD analysis project Ga0256405, IMG submission 189096) | Bovine rumen microbial communities from Lethbridge, Alberta, Canada - RJG_02 | ecosystem: Host-associated > Mammals > Digestive system > Stomach > Rumen | place: Canada: Alberta... | reverse complement strand
TCCAAGTCCACTTGGGAGCATACTTAGCGTAGTACTTCTTAGCGGGCTCAGGAATAACAACGGAAATCTCGTTGTTGTCATTAGCCTTGAAGATGAAGGTGTAGTTAGCCTTGGTCGTTGTTTGCAGGCCAATATTCTTATCACCCTTGAGCCACCAACCGGTGCTATTACCATAGACCATGGTAGCTTCTTCGGCATTACCGAACCATGTAGTATCGTTGCCTTCGATGCGTACTACTTTGAACTCGTAGAGGCTATCGGCTTCGAGGGCAATGTCAAGTGTGAGTGTGTCGGCATTACCGGCATTCATCTTGATCATGTTGGTAGCCCATTCGGTCATCGTACCAGCGATGTAGTAGTTAGGCGTTGCAGGAGGTGCCGGTGCGGCCGTTTTTTTGATTAACTCAAATTTAGCTACCCACATACCTGTACTACCAGAGTTGCGGTATAAGCGAACATATTTAGCGTTAGAAACTCCGGCAGGTACAATGAAGATAGAATCGGCAGGAGTGCCATTCGAGGCTAATACCTGCGGATCGCTGTTCAATAAGATTTGGTGAGCGGTAGATGCAGAAGCCTTGTCGGCACTGAAGTCCATTCCTAATATATAGCTATTTTTATCTCCAGTGCGGAAATAAGCTATTCGGATGGTATCTCCGGCATTGACACCATTATTGAGGGCGATGCCGATATAATACTCACCTTTGTTAAAGCCTTTGTTGCCTTTAAAGCAATAATTGCCTTTTTGTGAGGCTCCAACGACCATGTTTTCTCCAGATGTTTGCACAGCTTCAGCTGTACCACCGGTCTGAATCGCTGCTGATGTGGAACCAATACCATTCCAAACATAGATAGACGAACTCTCGCCTCCGGATGGAGCGGTGTACTCAACAAGAGCATACAGCTCTTTCGTCTTGTTGCTCTCGCCGTCATACTGTGCACGCACCATGACACCAATCTGTCCGATTTTGTCCAAATCGGCTTCAGCAACATCAAAGAAAGATTGAATGTTCATAGAGATAGTGTACTGTCCTGCACCTACTCTAGTCATTTTAACTTTGCTATCGAGAGCCGAATAGTCTTCATCCCCATTGCAAGTAGCCCATTCTGTGGTATAACTCTTACTCAGAGTCTTACCTTCAGCAGCCACTAACCATGTGTGGATGAAACATTGGGGTTCCCAATTAGCAAAATTGGTACCTGTTCCGTCATACGTCAGTGTGACGGTTTGCGTCGGGTCGATAGGAGTGATAGACGACGAAAGCGTTCCTCCCTCAGCGGCCCACAGCATTGTTACTGCGGTAATGACCGCAAATAACATCATTAGTAGACGTTTCATTTAATTGTTAGTATTTAAGATTAACGAATGTATTTGCGTCCATTTTGAATAACTACACCATGATAGTTCTCATCAACGGGTTGTCCGATAACGTTGAACATAGGTGCATTGACATCCAAGGTGTTGATAACGGTTTCCAAGGCTGTCTCATCGGCGTCGACCAATTTCTTGCCGGCGATGGGAGCGGTAGAGAGTTCGTAAGTGCCATCCTCGTTGTCGTAGAGGTAGAAAGTAACCTCACCGGCGGGAACACCCATCTTTTCGCCTCCTGTTTTTACCATCGTGGCATGTGATTCGGAAGTGAATTGAGCGGCCATGTATTGCTCGCCGACTACTTGACCCTTGTCGCATATTAGGATGAAGAAATATCCCATGTTTCCGTGAGTTTCATCGCTGACTACGGTGTAGGGCAATATGCCGTGCTCAAACTGCTCGTCAGCAGTAGGTGTCTCAATATCCTTACCGCTCCAGCCCTTGAGGAAATAATCTTTCTCACCACCGGGAGTCGGAGTCGGAGGAGTAGGACCGGAACCGGGAGTGTAGACAGACCATTCACCTTCGTTTTCTTTCCAACCGGTAATTGTATAACAATCCTTGTCAGTAGGGATTGTTAAATCTTGTGTTTTGTTCCAATACTTTTTGTCTCCGTCCCAAACGATAGCAGTAGCTCCGGCGGGCATACGGACAAATAGGAGATATTCCTTGTCGTCCGGGATGTCAGCTTTGAAGACATCGCCTTGTTCTACGGTCATGATGGTGTCGCAATCAGCTGCTCCGCCCCATGCATGAATGAAGAATACCGCACCATCTTGATTCCAATATTTGGAACCACCTGTGTTGAGGTAGATGGTCTTGGCGTTCAGCGAGATGGCTAATGTCATCATTGCTAAGAATGTGAAGATTTTTTTCATAAGCGTTAGTTTTTGTGGTTAATATTTTGATTGTTCATTAACGAATGAATTTATGTCCGTCTTGGATAACCACTCCCCGATAGGATGCAGACACTTGTTGTCCGGTAATGCTATATACAGGACGTGTCCAGTCGATAGTGGCTACCAGAGCGATAACCTCCTCTACCGGCGTTTGATAGGAAATATAATACATGGCGTATTTATCTCCCTTAACGGCTGTGGTATAACCTTGCGGAGCGGCTTTGGATGCCGATGAGCCGAGATATAGGATAACTTCGCCGTGTTTGCCGGTGATGGTAGCTTCGTACCAATTGGTGCCGGCATTCTCGGTCATCGAGCTCTCAGAATGAATACCTGCAGCGCGACGGGCAGCGATCATCTTATTGATATCACTCTTGTACTTCACCCAATGCGGCCAGAACACGCAGGGCACACCCGGTAAGGAGAGTATGTATGCATTGCATTGGAGGATAAGACTCTTATTGTTGATGCTTCCGCCGTTGGTTGAATTAGCGATGTCGGATTCGGTATCGGTGCGTTGGAAGGTGTCGTGATTGTCAATAAAGGTAACGGCATACTTGGCATAGCCTTGTCCGCGCAAGCCGGAGGATTTACACTTAGAATAATCGCCGGCACTAATACCATTTTTGAAGGCAGAATAACGATTGGGAAAATCGAAGGCCAATGTTTTCTTAGACGCATCATCTATGCGTGCACGCAGATTGGCTACATTGCCGTCCCAATACTCCATGACAGAGAAATAGGGTTTTGATGCCGTCAAGTAATCCGCAGTATGGCTGACATGATATCCGCCCGAGTAGTCGAAACGGAAACCATCGTATTGCATGTCACTCTTCATCCATTGTAGGTAAGCGCGACACATGGCTTGTACATTAGTGTTCTTATGATCCCAATCACGTGCGGAGCCATAATTGGCATCATGTTGTCCATCATCGGCGTGGTCGCCGCCCTGACAGCCGTATTTCGTTACACCTTCATCATTCGATGTCATCCAATTCTCTTGCGGTTTGAACTGACCATACGAACCGAAGTCCAACGCGCTGAAATCGCAAGTTGTGCCTTTATTGCCGCAGTGGTTGATGACGATGTCCGCCAGTACGCGCACGCCTGCATTATGTAAAGAGGTGATAAGCGATTGCAAATAAGCTTTCTTACCAAAGAGGTTGGACGATTGTGTGCTATAACACGACGGGATATACATGCCCCCGGGCCCCGGAGCTGCTGAAGGCGGCAACCAGACGAGGCTAAACGATTGTGCGATATCCGATACTTGATTGGTCAGTGTCTGCCACTTGGTGTCACCAAAGCCTTTGTCTGCATAACTATCCCAATAGAATGCTTGCAGCATGATATCTTCACATTGGGAGGGAACAGCCGTTTCAAACTCAGTGGGAGTTGCCGGAGGTGTTACTTGGCCATACGTTGACCAATCGCCATCATCCTCTCCCCAGCCGGTGATAGTGTATAAGTCTTTTCCTGCAGGGATAGTTAAGTCTTCCGTTTTATTCCATTGCTTATTCCAGTCCGGAGTGGTGGCTGTCTTGTCACTACGGACAAAGATGACCCTGTCGCTGTTATCGGCGATATCTGTTTTCCAAATAGATCCTTCGATGCGTGTCATCCATGCAGACCATGCGCCTTGTGCTGTACCTTGCCAATGCCATACAGCGAATTTATCCGCTCCGTCTACTTCCCATAACGAAGCACCACCGGTATTGAGGTAGATAGTCTTGGCTGACGCATTAGAGGCGACGCCCCAACACATCATACATAACGCCGTCACGAATAATGACGAGGCGGTCGTCCACGATAATCTTGTATGTCTCATTGTTTTCATGGCTGATGGTTATAATCTCTTCCAAATCATTCGTGCCGTCGCAGAAGGGACTGACAACGGCCTTTTTACATTCTTCGCGCCAGATATAGCAGGTGTTTTCTGCCAAGTAGATATCTTGCGTTTGCGGTTTATCTTTGCCTTCTGTAAAGATAACATAGATTTCCTTAACCTCAGGTTTCATGGTCCAAGTATGCCACAGGACGCCATTCTCCTCCTCTGTTGTGGTCCACTTCATACCCGGCCATTTGGGGCTCTTGCCATCTAACGAATAGGGTGTATCTTTGAATTTAGAGCCTACCTTAACGCGAGTAAATGCATAGAGATAGAGGTCGGTCCACTCTTCCGGTTTAGCAAAGCGTACTTTGATGGCTCCTTGTTGCGGAGCTTTGTAGGTATAAGTGGCCGAATATTCGGGCGTCTGTTCATTAGCGGTGGCATCAAAGGCGTATGCACGCACTTTGGTGGTCTGATAAATCATGAAGGATACGCTGTCTACAGCCGGATTAGCACAAGTGGCGGGATCCGAACCGTCCGTGGTGTAATAAATACTGGTTCCATGACGACCTACAGCATTGATAAAGACGCGTTGACCTTCAGTCTGGCTGCGGAAGACACCTTCCTCAGGACTCAGACAGAGATCAAATTTGGGTGTAAGGATAACGGGCTCTAAATACTTATGCTCATACTTGCTCTCGGTCTCAAAACCTTCTTCCCATCCGAAGTCGGCATCATAATCGACCATCAAGTCGTTGGAGCGGATATTCAAACCTCCGCAGTCTACACCTGACGAGATACAGAAATTAACGGAATCCAATGATTGGTCAAATTCGTAGGTGTACCAACCGTCAATATCTTGGTAAATGCGTTGGCCGGGGAAAGCTCCCATGATGTTTTCTGCCGTGGGATTACCTTGTTCGTCCTCTCCGGGAATCCATGCGAAGTAATACACTTTATCCCATTGAGCCGGTTTATTGAAGCGTACGCGTATGCCACGTGTTAAAGGTTCACGATAGGTGTAGGTATAGGTCTGCACTTTGGATTGTGCTGTGCCGCAAACACCCATTACTTTCAGGGTGGTCGTCTGCTTGAAGTTCAGCGGACCGGTATATACATCCGAAACAGTAGTAGGATTGCTACCGTCCGTGGTGTAGTATATAACCGGCTGATCGCACGAACCGCTTACCGCAGTAACGGTAACGGTAATGCCCTGTTCTTGGTCTTCGAAGGAGGCATCAGGAGTAGCAATGATCCCGGGAGCCATGTCGGCATTGCTGTTCACCCATATTTCATAACTCTCGTTAATCAGTTTGCCATTGTCGTTGAATGTACTATACATGCTTGCCATTAATTTATAGTCAGGGCCGAAGCCTTGCTTGTTGGCTTTTGTTCCCAGACACAGAATCAACCAGCCGTTCTTTCCTTTTACTGTGGCCTGATAACCGGCGCAACGATTTCCGTCCATGTCCCAGTACTCATCCGAAACCTCACTCTCGCTATGAACACCGGCCAAGTGACGCGCATTAATCATGTCCTTGATTTCAGCTTTATACTTGTACCAGTGCGGATAGAAGACACACGGAATACCCGGCATGGAGAGAATGAATGCATTAGCGCCCAATAGACGCGCTTTGCATTCGGGAGTCATCGATTTGCCACGACCGCAGAACTCCAATTCATTATCCTCGCGCATAAACATATCGTGGTTGTCTACCCATGTTACTGCGTGACGTTTCCAATAGTCGCTACCTGTTCCATCCGGGGCAATCAGACCTTTTCGGCCAACGTAATTCCAGCTTTCAAAACCTTTGATGCCATCAAACTTTAATGCAAAATCCAATGCCATCATGTCCATCTCCGCATCACGGATACCGGCTTTTAAGTTCTCTACATTGCCGTCATAGCGCTCCTCAAAGGCGATATACGGTTCCGAAGCTGTGTTGTAGTTGTGCATGTGCCAGTTGTTGAATCCGTCACCTTTGTCGTAACGCCATCCGTCATATTTCATGACATTGCGCATCCACTTGAGGTAAGCTTTGAACAGGGCTTGTACTTGTACATTACTATGTGCCCAATCGCGTGCGGCGTCCCAGTTTGCTCCATCATCTTTCGGACCGGTGGCTGTCTTCCAACACGGACCGGCTAAGGTGTCGGCTTTCATCTCCGGCCAGTTCATCTCATCGTCTTCGCAAATATACGAACCATCCGGTTGGAATATTCCGTATTCGCCGAAGTTTTGAACCGCGAAGTCGCACCAGCTGGCCATTGCCTCGGTGTGATTGGCAACGATATCGGCAACCACTTTCGTTCCGGAGTTGTGGAACGCGGCAATCAAAGCTTCCAACTCCGCACGTGAACCCCAATCGGAGTTTTGGTTGGAATATTGTTTGGGGTGATAACCGACACCGCTGGCGTAGCCTGAAGGCGGTAACCAAATCAGGTCGAAGTATGCTCCAATCTCACCGGCTTGTTTGAGTAGCGTCTTCCATTTGGTGTCGCCATAGTCCGAGGTACCGGCATGTGCCGAATCCACTTCATACGAATCGTAGTAGAAGCCTTGCAGCAAGACATCCGGACATTGCAAGGGGACTGCGCTGGTGTAAATAGGCGTGAGTTCGCTGCTGACGGTTAAGGTAATGCGGGCAGTAGTGGGATTGAACGCTACTGTAATATCCGAGGCGATGGTGGTTTTGAAAGAGACATCCCCATTGCTGGTTGCTCCCCAACCCTTCGTGCTGGCTTCTGCATCTACATCCGAGGCTCCCCAACTGCTGGCCCATGTACCATCCGTAATCTTGAACTGATAAGATCCGGCAGGAACACTAAGGAACGAAATGGATTTGCTGGCGGAGTCTAATACGCATGCTGCGGGTTTCCAGTCCTGACCGCAACACCACGGATTACCAGCCACGCCGTTACCGGCAATATAATATTTCTGGTTTTCAATGGGAACATATTTGCTCCACACACCGATACTCTTGCAGTTTTCTTGGCATTCTTCTGCCTTCCAAGCTGTGATTCTGAATAAGTCGTTGTCACCGGGTGTTTGGTCATCGGTCTGATTCCACATGTCGGCACCCCAATCGGGAGCAGCAGCGGCATTATTGAATCGGCAGAAGATGACTCTATCACTGGAGTCAGCGATGTCGACCTGCCATACAGAACCTGCAACGCGTGTCATCCATGCGGACCAAGTACCATTGCCGGCGCCTTGCCAGTGCCATACGGCAAACTTATTGGCTCCGTCTGTTTCCCACAGCGAACCGCCACCTGTGTTTAGATAAATAGTCTTGGCCGACAAACTCATAACTGCCACCAAGGCCAAAAGAGATAAGATTTGTTTTTTCATTGTATTAAATGTTTAATAATATTAGCACAATTTATACGCGTGTGCATGCACGCTCGTTTGTTTCAAAAAGAGCGCGCAAAGGTATAAAAAAGTATCGATATAAGCAAATTTTTCAAAGAAAAAATGGCCTTATTGTCGAATAGAGGTTACTTTTAATACATATAGTGTATTTTTTTGCACTCGGAATTGGATGTTCCAGCCGGCATAATCCAGTCCGTAGATGCGGTCCGGATCGTGTTGGTAAGCGGGGCGTGGATCTTGACTTAAAATTTCGGTCAAATCCTCTTTAGCTTTTTTCCAAGTTGTAACTTTGTCGGGCGAGAGTGTGCTAAAAACATCGTCTTCGTCGCCCCATAATACTCGCAAATGATAGTCGTGCGTATTTTCCGCCAAGCCATTGGTGGCTTCCGGGTGAGCATCCGAGTAGGGGAGATAGGGTTTGATGTCGTATATGGGTGTGCCGTCTAATACATCCGCTCCGGCTACTATCAGTTGCCATCGTTTTGCGTTTTCTTCGGTTTGCGGACTCTCTACTCTGATTAATCGTACAGATGTGATTCCTAATGGATTAGGGCGAAAGGGACTGCGTGTGGCAAATACACCTACGCGGCGGTTTCCACCTAAACGAGGAGGACGAACGGTCAGAGATACTTCGTTGGTGGCAGGCACTTGTGAGAATCCCCACACTAACCAAAGATGAGAATACGATTCGATACCTCGTAAGGCCTCTTCGTGATTATATGCCGGTTCTAAGACAATGCGTGTCTCAATCTGCGAATCAGGACGCGATTGACGAGGAATACCGAATTTGTCCGTAAACCCGTTCCGGGCATATGCAATAGGGCGTAAAAGTAATGAATCTGTATCTTTTTGCATAAAAAAGCATTTTTTTCCTCAAAAAATTTGGTCATATCAAAAAAAAACAGTACTTTTGCACGCTTTTTCGCCGACCAACCGTCGAAATAGGCAGGGTACCTTAGCTCAGGTGGTAGAGCAATGGACTGAAAATCCATGTGTCCTTGGTTCAACTCCAAGAGGTACCACAACGGGAGATTCGTATGAGTCTCCCGTTACTTTTTTTCCTATTTCGTAGGTGTAAGGTCTAGGATTCTCCGGTACTTGTCCGCTTCCATGGCCGACTTGCATCCGGAGGCGGCCGCTATAATGGCCTGGCGATAATGCGGGTCGGCACAGTCACCTGCAGCAAAGATGCCCGGAAGTTCATACTCACCGGAGAGGTCATAACATTGGGGAGAATAACCTTTGGTAACAATATACCCTTCGGCATCGCGAGCTACGAAATCCTTAAACAATTCGGTATTGGGTTTGTGCCCGATAGCCAAGAAGAAGCCGTTGATGTCAATATGACGTACCGTTTCGTCCGCTTCCCCTTTGCGATAGACCAAATCAGCGCCTTCTACTTTGTTCTCGCCGGTAAGGCGCAAGGTGTTATGCTCGAACAATATCTCAATCTTGGGATTATTCTTGACGCGTTCCTGCATGATGTTGGATGCGCGCAGGTACGGTTTGCGTACAATCATATATACTTTTTCGCAAAGTCCGGCCAGATATTGTGCCTCTTCACAGGCTGTATCTCCACCACCGACTACAGCGACTGTCTTCTTGCGATAGAAGAATCCGTCGCAGGTGGCACAAGCTGACACACCACGACCGCGATATTCATTTTCAGAAGGGATGCCTAAGTATTTGGCACCGGCTCCCGTGGCAATAATTACCGTATCCGCTTCGTAGATAGTAGTGTCATCAACCCACACTTTGTGTGGCTGGTCTTTGGTCGGATGCGATTGGAATTCGACTTTGGTTACTCTGCCGGAGATAAACTGCGTGCCGAATCGTTCGGCTTGGCGACGCATGTCGTCCATCATCTGGAAGGGAGCAACACCATCCGGGTAACCGGGGAAGTTCTCTACCTCTGTGGTCGTCATCAACTGTCCGCCGATTTGCGGTCCTTCAATAACCAGAGGATGCATATTGGCGCGCGCAGCATAAATGGCTGCTGTATATCCGGCAGGACCGGAACCGATAATCAAACAAGGAGTATACATGATATTCATTTATTGCGGGTGCAAAGGTACTGCTTTTTTCTCACATATGCAAAAAAAAGCGTTCATGTGTTACTTTTTTTTTGGATGTATCCAAAATATTTTGTACCTTTGCAGGGAATTTTGAAAAATTCTATCTTTATGGAAACAAGTTCATACAAAGTTTTTGCAGGAAGTAAGGGTGGCGCTATCGCCCAGCGTATTTGTGATCATCTCGGTTGTCCGCTCGGGAATGTGAAAATCGATCGTTTCTCGGATGGTGAGTTTGCAGTCTCTTTTGAGGAGTCGGTACGAGGATTGTCGGTTTATTTGGTACAATCGACATGTCCGAATAGCGATAACTTGATGGAACTGCTGCTGATGATTGATGCAGCCAAAAGAGCCAGTGCGTACAAGGTTATTGCGGTGATTCCTTATTTTGGTTGGGCTCGTCAAGACCGTAAAGATAAACCTCGTGTCAGTATCGGAGCCAAATTAGTGGCCAACATGTTGCAAACAGCCGGAGCAGATCGTGTGATTACCGTTGATTTGCATGCAGACCAGATTCAGGGCTTCTTTGATATTCCTGTAGACCACTTATACGGCGCTAATGTGCTGGCTAAATATGTTCAGTCGTTGGAACTGGAAAATCTTATTGTCGCTTCGCCGGATGTGGGCGGTTCGAAGCGCGCCGCCGCTTTCTGCAAGAAACTACATGTACTGACAGACCGTGAAGTGCCGATGGTTATTTGCTACAAGCATCGTCCTAACTTTAATCAGGTATCCGAAATGCGAGTTTTGGGTGATGTGGAAGATAAAGATGTTGTTATCGTGGATGATATGGCCGATACTGCCGGAACATTATGTAAAGCCGCTCAGGTAATGAAAGATGCCGGAGCGCGTTCGGTACGTGCTGTTGTCGCTCATGGCATCATGTCCGGCAATGCTTGCACCAATATTATGGATAGCCAATTGGAGGAAGTGGTGTTTACAGACACAATACCTTTTGATACGACGCGCTGTCCTAAGGTACATGTGGTCAGTATCGCGGATCCCATTGCCGAAACGATATTGGCTATTCAGGAGCATAGGAGTATAAGTGAACTGAATATACGTTGATAGAGGCACTATGAATAAGTGGATTGCTCTCGTTGTAGGAGCCGTATTATGTGTCGGCTGTTCAGCTCCGTCCTCTCAGTCTAAATCGCCGATGACGCGTCCTTCGTTTAATGCCGATTCGGCATATTCGTATGTGTCTGCACAAGTGAATTTCGGACCTCGTGTGCCGGATTCCAAAGCGCATACGGAATGTGCAGTATGGCTGGTGCAACAGTTGAAGAGATTCGGTGCAGAAGTGACGCTTCAGCAGGGGCGTATGATTAATTATGCCGGTCATGAACAGCAGATTTACAATATCATTGCCTCTTTTGTTCCGCAAGGCTCTCAAGAAGAGCGTATCCTTTTAGCGGCTCATTACGACTCGCGTCCGTGGTGCGATGAGGAAGATGAGTATTCGCAACGCTTTCAGGGTGTTCCCGGTGCAAACGATGGCGCTAGCGGAGTAGGAGTGCTTTTAGAGATTGCCCGTCAATTGGGTATCAAACAAGCTAACAACGAACCGTTTACGCCTACGGATATTGTCCTTTTCGATTGCGAAGATATGGGTACTCCGGCTTTCTATACCGGTCAGCAACGTGAGAATACCTGGTGCTTGGGTTCTCAATTATGGGCTCGTGAATATGCCTATGGCACAGAGATGCCGTTGGATTTGAAGTATCGCTTCGGCGTACTGTTGGATATGGTCGGGGCTCCAGACGCTATCTTTCCTAAGGAATATTACTCTGTCCAATTTGCCAATGATTATGTGGAGACTATTTGGCGCATTGCCCAGCGTTTGGGACATGGACGTTATTTCTCAGCGGCTTTGTCATATCCCATCACCGATGACCATTATTATGTAAATACCACCACCGGAATCCCGATGGTGGATATTATTCACTATGACGCCCGCGGCAATGCCGGTTTTGCTTCATGGTGGCATACTACTGAAGATGATATGCGGCATATCGACCGCAATACGCTTCAAGCCGTAGGCGAAGTGGTAATGAGTCTTCTGTAAACCGTACTAATTGATATCCGGTAGCGGACTATAGTCCCGACTATAGCGCAAGTGCTGCTCGATGTATCCCTCCGTAAAGTCGAGTTGTACATCTGCAATCTCTCCAGCAGCGTTGCGTGTAACCTTATATACCGGATTTACGAAGCCTTTGTACGGAGCGAGGTTCAGTTTTGCGTAGCGCTCGCGAATCTCATTATGCAGTTCAGGATTAACCTTAACTGCATATCTCTCCACCATTTCTTTGGCGGCAGGGTAATCGCCTTCTGAGGTGATACGTTGAATTTCGGCGAGCAGTTCGCCATACAAACGACGAACTCCTTCGTAGTCATTTATTTGCAGATAGTGTTTACCATCACGCTCAATAATTTCGAGTTCGCCATTAGCATGTTCATAAACCCATTTGGCGATGAGTTGACGGTTACGCATGTGCGCTTCCTCTATATCTTTGCCGGGCTCAATCCGCACGAGTTGGGTCATTAGACCATTCATCATCTGCTGGTAGTAGCCAGCTTTGTAAGCCTCGTTATTCGGCAACAAACCTAACTCAACCAGTTTGGGATCTGCTAAATAGTACAAACCAAACAAGTCGGCACGTGCCTCTTCTATAGTCGAAGCGTGCTCCTTAAGAGCATCTTTAGTAACACCCGGCATCAATTTGCCGCTACCGTGGCCTACGCATTCGTGCAAATCGGTATGCAAATCGCCGCATAAGGCTCCATATTGATTGTAGAGCGCGCGAGTGGCATCATCTATCATGAATTCCTCATTGAAGCCATTACCTTTAGCTGCCTCATTATACGCGTGCATTAAGTTATCAATAGTAACGGACTTGGAGCCATACTCTTTGCGAATCCAGTTGGCATTTGGAAGGTTAATACCAATCGGCGTAGCGGGGTAGCAGTCTCCGGCAAGAAAGGCTGCCGTAATGACCTTAGCCGTTACACCTTTGACTTCCTCTTTCTTGTATTTTGGGTCGGTCGTCGAGTGGTCTTCAAACCATTGTGCGTTATCGGAAATTAACTGTGTGCGTTTAGTGGCCTCTAAATCTTTGAAGTTAACCATCGATTCCCACGTACCGGTGATGCCTAATGGGTCGGAATAGGTCTCGGTAAAGCCATTAACATAGTCAACACGGCTATCCAAATCTTTTACCCACGCGATACAGTACTCATTAAAAGTTTTCAAATCACCCGTTTCGTTGAAGGCAATCATCTTCTCTATAGCCAATCGCTGTGCATCATTTTCGGTGTACTTCAACGCCTCTTTTAACCAGTAAACGACTTTCTCCAATGCCTCACCATAGAGTCCGCCTACTTTATATACGCGCTCTACAATTTTACCCTGCTCGTTCTTTACGAGTTGCGAGTTGAGTCCAATCCACATTGGTTCCGGAGAGTTGTCTCTATGCGCGGCATACCAAGCTTCTGCTTCGGCTTGTGTGACGCCCTCGCCGTAGTAGTTACCGGCAGAGTTAAGCACCAGATCGATGCCGTTTTGCGCGGTCATTCGTTTGGGCATAATAGTCGGATCAAACATAACGGGCAAGATAGCTGCATCATAGGTAACACCGGCTTTGTCACATGCAGCGACAAACCATTCTTGTGTAAATTCCGGCAGGAACTTATCCTCGGAATAGTGGTGGTGGATACCGTTGGAGAACCATACACGCTTGAGGTAACGCTCGAAAGCAGCAAATTCCTCTGTCTCTTTCGCATAGGGATAGTTGAGATACAATGCCTCAAGTGCCCGACGGATACGGAGGTTATATCGACCGTTCTGGTCGAACAAGATGTCACGTCCCCACAGGGCTGCTTCACTCAGACAATATACCAACTGCTTTTGTTGTAGTGTCAAACTCTCAAACTCCGGTACATCGTAGCGGAGAATCTCCAAATCATAAAACTTATCCACGTTATATTGGAATGCTTGCTCTTTATTTTGGCATCCGCAGAGAATCCCTAAGGTTGCCAGTATGATAACTATTTTGTTTTTCATTAAAATCTCTCCAGTACTGTGCGTACCAACTCTTTGATACGCGGTTTGTAATCGGTATTGGCGGCCTCAATCTTGCGTTGCGCGATAACGCAGCACACGGTCATCGCACGGTGTCCCATATGAAGAGCTAAGCCGGCAATGCATGAACCTTCCATCTCGTAGTTGGTGATGCGCTGACCTTCGTAACGGAAGGCAGTGATCTTCTCATTGATATCGGGTACAGCCAGACCGACACGCAGTACACGGCCTTGAGGACCATAGAATCCGTTGGCAGCGATCGTGCAACCACGCATCATATCGTCTTGAGCAATACGGTCTACTAATTCCGGGTTAGCCGATACGACGTAGGGTACGGCTGCTTTCTTAGGATAGCCTATGAAGTCAACCAGTGCTTTCTCAAACCCTACATCTGCTATCTTGTCGCGGTCTTCGTAGAAGGCCAATACCCCGTCAAAGCCGATACTTTTCTGCGAGACCAAGAAGGTACCTAACGGGATATCTTCTTGCATACCGCCACATGTGCCGATACGTACGATGTCGAGGCAGCGTTTCTCTGCTTTTTCGGTGCGGGTAGCAAAATCGATATTTGCCAGGGCGTCAATCTCATTCATCACGATATCACAGTTATCTGTGCCGATACCGGTCGAGATGCACGAGATACGTTTGCCCTTGAACTTACCGGTAATGGTATGGAACTCGCGACTCTGTACTTCACATTCAATAGAACCTTCGTCAAAGAACGAAGCAACCATATTTACGCGATCTTGGTCACCAACCAAAATAACTTTATCTGCCAGAAACTCCGGCTTAAGGTGTAAATGAAATGCAGAACCATCTGCATTGATGATTAACTGCGAGGCGGGAAATGTTTTCATGATAGTCAAATCTTAATACGTTAATCTTATATGTGCCCGACATTAAGCTTCTCCGCCGCCGAAGGACATAGGAATAGTGCTTCCGGGAGCGGGAGTACCGGTCAGTTGTATTTTACCGAACTGTTTTTCATATTTGCCGATATTCTCTTGTAAAGCGAACAATAGTTTCTTGGCATGTTCGGGCGTCATGATGATGCGAGATTGCACATTAGCCTGTTTGAGTCCGGGCATCATAAGGGCAAAATCCAATACAAACTCCGACGAGCTATGAGCAATAATAGCCAGATTGGCGTATGTGCCCTCGGCTACTTCCGGCGTGAGGTTGATGTTTAATTTTTGTTCTTCCATAGTGTATAATGTTTATTGTTATTTACCAACGGGAGTCGTTCTTTTTACGTTGTGTGAACATGAGCATAGCGGTCAGTATAGGCAAGCAGATATCGTACCACACTATCTCCAATCCAAATCCGGGTTCGCCAAAACGACGGGCAGAGAGGTTCACTACGATGAGTTGTGTTAGCAAACGTATTATCAGTAGACTCCATGCCAATAAGGCAACCGGAGCTGATCCTATCACAAACGCAGCTATTAGGATGGCATACCATAGTCCGCGAGCCATGGGTTCCAAACCGATTAACATCTTAGAGGCGAAGCGATAATGAGGGGCAACGCTTAGGTGGCGACGTTTTTGCAACCACCAATCGTGGAATGAGGTCTTAGGTAATGACCACACCACCGAACCGGGTGTGCATACGACGGTTGTATTCTTTCCTGTGGCTACTTTATTGATGAATAAGTCATCGTCTCCGGCACGGAAATTAATCAGTCCGGCAAAGCCGTGATTACGTTCAAATAACGATTTGCGATACATCAAATTGCGTCCTACACCCATATATGGATGACCGGTTAATGCTCGTCCCATATAGTGTAAACCATTAAAGAGCGTATCATAGCGTAATAGGCGATTAATTCCTTTATCTTCGGGAAAATAGGGACTATAACCCAAAACCACCTCTATGGACGTATCTTCCTGTTGTCCGTTATGGACAAAACCTTGCATCATCTCGCTAATCCATGATTTGCTTTCTGGGCGGCAATCAGCATCCGTAAGCAATAAATATTCGTACTTGGCATGCTTGACTGCTAAGGTCAATGCCAGTTTCTTCGACGATCGTACGCGCGCCTCGAGAGGCACAAAGGTGGTTTGCAGACGCGGATAGAGTAAACTATATTCTTGCAATACCAAAGCCGTTTCATCTTCCGAAGCATCATTGACCACGATGACTTCAAACAACGGATAGTCTTGCTCTAACAATGCTTGTAAAAAAGGTTTGAGACGAGTGGCTTCATTACGGGCGGATACGATAACGGAAACGCCCGGACGCTCCGTTGTCTCAGCCGCATCCTTCTCGTTGGCAGATGGACGACTATTACGCAAGGGAGCTGCCAAGATGCGCAAGTAGAAATACAGTTGGTAAACTATAAGTACTACCAACGCCCCAACCAGGCACCAATCAATCGTATTTAACCAATCAATCATTATAAATCAGTCCGACATTATCGACCCACATGACATTACCGTCGTGGCCGTAAAAAGCTGGATAACAACCTGACGTAATCATCAGTATGGCATGCGTGGGGACGGCATCTGCTGCGGCCCAACTCTCTTCTACTACCGGTGTAATCATACCTTTGGAGTTGGTCGCACGGAACAAATCTTTTAACCCCATATAGTCTTTATACTCGGCACGACCTGTGATATCTCCGTACCAAACAGGGATACGATGACCATTGACCCAATCCTTTTGCGTCTTGGTGTAACGTTCGTAGGCTGTCCCGACACGCTGAGCATGAATCTTACCATTAGCATCTTCCCAACGTTTTTGCAGCAGCAGAAAGACCTCGCACTCGTCATGTCCTTCTATCTTCTTGGAGGCCGATAGACCAGTCGCGCGCCAAATCCATTTTTCGGGCGAAATGATGCACTTGTAATCCAATATAAGCGCCGTAGGACGTTGGGTAAAAGGTACTCCGAAATCAATATTCGAATAGGGATCTTTAGCCGTCTTCACCGGCTCTATCGTGCGGCCCCAGAAAATAGTGCCGTTCACCAATACATGAATATCAATAACGCCGAATACACTTACTTCCAGCATTTTTACATCCATACGGCAGCAAGTTCCGTCACCTCGTTTCTCGGGAGAGATTGTACCGGCGGCTTTGTGAATACCGGACACAACGGCATATGCATCACTCATCGACCACGGATTGCCGTTCTTACCGTATACATAAGGCACGTTACCGCGAATGGTATCCGTCTCGCCTAAAGCATATAAAGTACGCGTAGTACCGCCGATTACTTTCGATTCTTTGATATAACGCACTACCCACGACTCCATATCGCCGAAGGGAATCATGTCAATACGTTCGGCCGAAACGCTCATCACGGCCGCTAATAGACCTAATAAAAGGTAAACTTTCTTCATCTTATTTAATGCCACAAGGCGTAGTATAAATAGGTTGGGTATACTCTGTACGAATGTATTTGCACAATGGTTTAATTTCTTGCTTCACAATCATCTTGGCGGCCATCTGACCTACTGTTAGCGCTCCGTTCTCGCGTAGATGCGTATCGTCGGTTTTCCCATTAGGGAACTTGGTGCATTCACCCGGGGCAACGTTCATAAAGAATGCTTTGGATGCCTCGTCACCTAATTTAGTCAACCATTCAACTGTTGAGGCTTCCAAGTCCAATAACGGCACATCCATCCTTTCGGCTACACGGCGAGCCGCTTCCGGATAGGCACCGTGACGGGGATGAAAGACGCCTTCTTTGAAATAACGACGCGAGATAGGCGTGCATAAGATAACAGAAGCCTTAGCCTGTTGTGCATCACCAATCATGTGCATGAGATTGGCTTCGTAGTCTTCAATACTGGTATAACGTCTGGGATCGGATTGTTTGGTATCGTTGTGGCCGAATTGGATAATCACCACATCGCCGCGACGGATACGACGTTTTACTTCGTCCCAACGGCCTTCAGCTAAGAAACTACGTGTGCTGCGGCCATTCTTAGCGTGATTCTGAATGCACACTTTTGTGGTGTCTAAAAATGAGGGAAATAATTGTCCCCAACCGCGTTCGGGAGAGGCTTCTAATTCGGTCTTATCGGCCATTGTACTGTCACCCACCATAAATAATGTTATCGGACGTTTGCTTGCTCCAGTCAAAACGAATAGCATAGCACACGATAACATAATCATGAAATATTTACGCATACTAATTCTAATTTATGTGTTTAGCGTGCAAAGATACACTTTTTTTTGGATATATCCAAACTTTTTAGTAATTTTGCCGTCGAATATGAATACTTTTGGAGAAAATTGGACGTTTACCAGCTTCGGAGAGTCGCATGGAGCGGCTATAGGTGGTGTGCTGGATGGTGTACCTGCCGGTTTGCATATCGATTTTGCGCTCTTGCGTGAGCAGTTGGAAAAGCGTGCCGGCAAAGGAATTGCAGGGGCGTCAGCCCGCTCTAAAAATGAACCTGATGAGGTAGAATGGTTATCCGGTGTTCTCGATGGTGTTACGCTCGGTACGCCCATAGCTTTCCTTATCCGCAATAAGGATGCCCGCCCCAACGATTACGAATGGCTTAAACATTCTTACCGTATCGGACATGCCGACCGCGTATACGAACAGAAATACGGTATCCGTGACTGGCGTGGCGGTGGCAGAGCCTCGGCGCGCGAGACGGCAGCACGTGTGGTGGCAGGGTGCATTGCGAAACAACAATTGGCTGCAAATGGTATTTCTATTCAGGCACAGTTGGTACAAGTAGGTGCTGAAACATGCCCAGAGAAGTTTAACGACACGATTGCGGCCCACCAACAAAATGGCGATTCTATTGGCGGTATTGTAGAGTGCCGCATCAATGGTCTGCCTGTAGGAACAGGAGAACCGATTTTTGATAAACTCCAAGCCCATCTGGCATTTGCCGTGATGAGTATTAATGCCTGTAAGGGCTTTGAATATGGGACCGGCTTCGGAGGGGTTACTCAGCCCGGCTCTGCGATTAATCATATCTCAGGAGGTATAGCCGGTGGCATATCGGATGGTTCGGAAATAGCTTTCCGCTGTGTTTTTAAACCTACACCCTCGACTCCTAAGGCCGGTGTCAAAGGTCGTCATGATGCCTGTGTGGCCACTCGTGCCGTGCCCGTAGTAGAGGCGATGACAGCTCTTGCTATCATTAACCTGCTGACTCCCGACTCATTACCGGCCAAACCATGAAGCTCATACAAATAAAACAATAAAAATCCTATGTCCAACCATAAAAGAAGCGACTCATCAGAGCCGCTTCTTTTTAATTAATGTTCGTCTATTAAATGACAATAGGTTTATGCTTCGGTACCAGACCTTTCATAATTACCCAAGCCAGCACGTAAGCAATACCGCAGAAGCAGAACATCACGGCATAGCCGGCCGGTTTACCGGTAAAGCCCATGAACGAGAAAGCCTCGCCGGCTTGCTCGGCATAGGTGAAGAGGTTACCTGCACATTTCTGGATAATCAACGAGCCTACACCACCGGCCATAGCACCAATACCTGTAATTGTAGCAATAGTGCTCTTGGGAAACATGTCTCCTACCGTTGAGAAGAGGTTTGCGCTCCAAGCTTGGTGTCCCGCACCGGCCAGACCAATCAAAATAGCCGGCCACCAGGCGCTATTGAAATGTACACCTAACGGCTGAGCCAGTAGGGCTGCCAGGGGGAAGAAGGCAAACAGCAGCATGGCGCGCATACGACCCGAATAGGGTTCCATTCCTCTCTTTTCTACAAAGACTTTTGGCAAGTATCCGCCCCATATCGATACCACCGTTACAATAGCATAAAGCGTGAAGATAAGAGCCATGCCGATACCTTCCGAAGCCTTATATCCGAACTGATTTTGGAAATAACTCGGAGCCCAGAATAGGAAGAACCACCAAACACCATCTGTAAAGAACTTACCGACAATGAAAGCCCAGGTTTGACGGAAAGACATAGCTTTCCATATGGAGATAACGGGAGCATATTCATCCTTAGCGGATAAGTCGATATCGTCTTGGTGAATATATTGTAATTCGGCTTCGTCAACATGACTGGAACGCTCTGGCTTATCGTACATAAACTGCCAGAAGAACATCCAAATGAATCCTAATGCACCAATGATGATAAAGGCCATCTCCCAGCCGTAAGCCTTAGCTAAAGACGGGATACACAGAGGAGCCGCCAAAGCACCTACCGAAGCGCCTGCATTAAAGAGCGATGTGGCAAAAGCACGGTCTTTCTTTGGGAAATACTCTGCCGTTACCTTAATTGCTGCAGGGAAGTTCCCTGCTTCGCCAAGTGCTAAAATGCCGCGGCATAGCAGAAATAACCAAACACCCGTGGCAGCAATACCTGAGATGGCGGTTGCTGCTGTTTCCATACGCATGGCATCCATTGTCGAATAGCCTTCTACGTACATCGTTATAACGCCGCAGGCTGCATGTAAACAAGCACCTAACGACCATACAAAGATAGCAATCAGGTAACCCTTCTTGGTGCCCATCCAGTCTACAAACTTACCGGCAAACAAGCATGCGATAGCATAGAAAATACTGAAGAAACCGGTAATATTACCATAGTCGGCATCTGTCCAGTGGAACGTGGGTTTGATGAACTCCTCATAGGTCAGAGAAAGTACTTGGCGATCCAAATAGTTGATGGTCGTAGCCACAAAGAGCAACGAACACAGCCACCAACGCCAGTTAGTCATCAGTTTTTGTTGTGTACTCATAGTTAATTGATTTAAAATTCTAAATTATTTGCGGCATGCTGCAATGATGTCAAAACACTCTTTGCACTTGTCGGTCACGTACTTCCAGTCACCGGCTTTTACTTTATCGGACGGGAACAGTTTGGAGCCCATACCTACGCAGTAAACACCTGCAGCGAACCATTTCTCCAGGTTCTCTTTCTCCGGAGCGACACCACCGGTAACCATGATCTTCGACCACGGCATCGGAGCCATGAGACCCTTCACAAGGTTCGGACCTACTACATCACCCGGGAACACCTTCGTGAAGTCGCAACCAACCTCTTGTGCCAAGCCAATCTCACTCGGAGTCAGGCAACCCGGACAATACGTCACGCAACGACGGTTGCAGACAACTGCGATATCCTTGTTGAACAACGGACCTACAACGAAGTTAGCACCCAACTGCAAATACAGAGCGGCTGTCGGAGCATCAACAACACTACCGATACCGAGTGCCAGTTCCGGACACTCAACAGCTACCCACTTGCTCAGTTCGCCGAATACCTCGTGTGCGAAATCACCGCGGTTAGTGAACTCGAAAGCGCGTACACCGCCTTCGTAACAAGCCTTAATCACGTTCTTGCAAACTTCTACATCTTTGTGGTAGAACACAGGAACCATCGGTGCGGCCTTAATCTTGGCCATCACCTCAAACTTATCAAACTTTGCCATAAATTTGAAATCTTAAATTTGAAATCATAAATAAGCGTTAGCGCTGAACGCGTCCATTCGCATTACCACCTGCAAGACTCAGTACTTCGTCTTCGCTGACGAGGTTGTAGTCGCCGTTGATGGTGTGCTTGAGTGCCGAAGCTGCTACTGCGAACTCAAGAGCCGAGGCTTGGTCACCAGGATACTTGAGCATACCGTGGATCAGACCACCGGAGAAGCTGTCACCGCCACCCACGCGGTCGATGATCGGGTTGATCTCGTAGCGTTTGCTCTGGTAGAACTCCTTGCCGTTGTAGATCATAGCCTTCCAGCCGTTGAACGTCGCGCTGAAGCTCTCGCGGAGGGTCGAAACAACATACTTGAAACCGAACTCTTTCATCATCTGCTCGAAGATACCTTTGTAACCTTCGGCATTCGTTTCACCGCCTTCTACATCTGCATCGGGCTTGAAGCCGAGACAGAGCTCTGCATCCTCTTCGTTACCGATACATACATCCACGTACTTCATCAGCGGACGCATGATCGAGATAGCTTTCTCGCTGGTCCACAGTTTCTTACGGAAGTTCAGGTCAACCGAAACGGTTACACCATGACGCTTTGCAGCCTCGCAAGCCAACTTCGTGATCTCAGCAGCCTTGTCCGAGATAGCCGGAGTGATACCGCTCCAGTGGAACCATGCTGCACCTTCCATGATCTTGTCGAAGTCAAAATCCTTCGGATCAGCCTCAGCGATTGCGCTGTGTGCACGGTCGTAGATGACCTTGGACGGACGCATAGAAGCACCGGTCTCGCAGTAGTACAGACCTACGCGGTCACCGCCACGAACGATATAATCGTCCTTCACACCGTAACGACGCAACGAGTTAACAGCAATCTGACCGATCTCATGTTTCGGCAGTTTGGTTACCAGATAAGCCTCGTGACCGTAGTTAGCGCACGAGATAGCTACGTTAGCCTCACCACCACCGGGGATGATACGGAAATGATCAGACTGAATGAAACGATCTTGTCCTTCCGGACTCAGGCGAAGCATAATCTCGCCCAACGTAATAATCTTAGCCATGATTGTTGAGTTTTATAAATTTTTATTCTTCTCTTTCTTTTTAATAACAAGCCTATGACAAAAAGCCATGAGCCAATAAAATATTGTTGAGAACAACACCAAAGGAATACATGTTACGATAACTTTTGCCGGCCATCCCACACCCATTTGAGAGTTGTATATCGAAGTCACTTCTTCCATATTTTCCGGAGCAACATTGGCAAACATTTTGTCTTCTGTTCCTCCGCTCCAGACAAATCCTAATTCTGCCAAGCGCTGCTCTTTGTCATGGTCATACTTCCAACCACCATACCAATTTACACCAACTGTTGCGCATATAAGTAGTATATATACTAGCACTAACGCATAGGGATTTTTTAGTAGCCACGGAAGAACAAACACAGCAACTGCCAGAAGAACCAACAATGTAAGAGTCAGGAACATGGTATTCTTTGATTTTTAGAATTTGAAGTAGTTCTTTGCGTTGTTGTAGCAGATGTCTTCTACCATCTGTTGAACGCGGGATTTCTCGTAACCGGTGTACGGAATCATACCGTTCTCAATGTCGTTACCGAGGACGTTACAGAGCGTACGACGGAAGTATTCGTGACGCGGGTACGAGAGGAACGAACGGCTGTCGGTCAACATGCCGACCAAGCGAGAGAGAAGACCGAGGTTCGAGAGCGCCATCATCTGCTTCTCCATTCCGTCTTTCTGATCGAGGAACCACCAACCGGAACCGAACTGAATCTTACCCGGAACAGAACCATCTTGGAAGTTACCCAACATCGTTGCGATTACTTCGTTTGCACACGGGTTGAGGTTGTAAAGAATGGTCTTAGCGAGATGTCCTTCGCTGTTCATCTCATCGAGGAAATGACTCATCGCTTTTGCGGTGGTGAACTCACCGATGGAGTCAAAACCGGTGTCTGCGCCGAGTTGAGCAAACATCTTGCTGTTGTTGTTACGGATCGCGCCGTAGTGGTATTGCTGCGTCCAACCGGAAGCATAGTCCATTTCAGCCTGTGCGTGCAGATAAGCGTGCTTGTACTGACGAATCTCGTAAGCAGAGAGAGCCTTGCCGGCGAATGCTTTCTCGAAGATCGCATTGATCTCTGCGTCAGTGTACGGTTCATCGTAGAACTCCTCGATACCGTGGTCGGAGAGACGGCAACCCATCGACTCAAAGAAGTCATGGCGTTTCTGAAGAGCAGCTACCAAGTCCGCAAAAGTTCTGATGGCTACACCGCTGACGGCTGAAAGCTTCTCGATATATGCTTTCCAAGTAGCCGCCTCGATGTTCATACCTGCGTCCGGACGCCAAGTAGGCAACATACGTACTTCGGCTTTCGGGTCGTTCTTTAGCATCTGATGCCATTCGAGCGAATCAGCCGGATCATCGGTCGTACAAACGAGTTCCACACCATAGTGCTTCATCAAACCTTGCGGGCAGAACTTCGGATCGTTGGCAATCAGGTCGTTGCACTTGTCATAGATAGCGCGAGCTGTCTCCGGATTCAGACGATCTTCGATACCGAAAGCGGTCTTCAGTTCCAAATGCGTCCAGTGGTACAATGGGTTGCGGAACGTATAAGGCACGGTCTCTGCCCATTTTTCGAACTTCTCCCAATCGGTCGTGTCCTTGCCTGTGCAGTAACGCTCGTCCACACCATTCGAACGCATGGCGCGCCATTTGTAGTGGTCACCCATGAGCCAGATCTGAGCGATCGACTCGAAGCGTTTGTTCTCGGCAACCATCTGCGGGATGAGATGACAATGGTAATCAATGATCGGCATGTGCTCAGCATGCTCGTGATACAACTCCTGCGCCGTCTGCGTTTGCAACAGGAAATCTTTGTCCATGAATGCTTTCATTGTATAGGTGTTTAAATGGTTAATATCTCTATTTTTTTGCGAGTGCAAAGGTACAAAAAAGAAATGACATATACAAGTGTATATGACACTTCGTATCGTTTATCAACCTTTTCCGTCAATTTTTACACATTAGCCATCTTTGCTCGTCGCGCATGTTGTGCGTGCATATATAAGAGGAGAGGGGTGAGATAAAACAAGAAGCCACCTCGATGGGTGGCTTCTAATGGTGTTGTTGTTCTGATTATTGGAAGTTCGCGCGGTTGTCGGTGACATCGGCTTGTTCCTGAATGAGGTTAATCGCCTGATAGGGTAAACTATAAGCGAAGCGCATGTTGAGTTGTTGAATCTCTGCTGCAGCGTCGTATTCAGGGGCTTCCATGTTCTTTGTTCCGGCTACGAGGGCATATGCACCTTGATTGCCGTTGATGACTACTACTTGACCGGGTTCTGCACTGAATGCGCGACCTACTACTTTCGGTTCGTTACCTTCGTTAGCGAAGCGGTTAGCAGAAAGTGTTACGCCTTCGGCATTCTTAATCTCAGTGCCGGCAATGGCAGCAACCTCTTCAAGGGTAGTGGCCTTACGCATCTCGCGGCACATTTTGTCAGCTTTGCGACGATTGAGAGCCTGGAGTTGCAATTCGGGTTGTACATCTTTGAGGGCGCGGTATTCGCCATCGTTCACTTCGGTAAGGAGAGCTACTACGAATTGGTCACCGCACTCGAAAACATCACTAACTTGTCCTTCTTCAGCCTCGAAAGCCCAGCGCACGATAGGACGGCTCTGCTTGAGTTGAGCAATCTTATCTTGGGTCTTTTGCAGACCGTAAGCGGGTTGCGGACGCATACCGGCCTGTTGAGCGGCAGCGCGGAAGGTTTCGTCAGTCTTGTTGTTGATGACAAATTGTTTAGCTTGGTTATACAAGACAGAATAGGTCTTGCTGGATGGGGTGACGGCACGCTCGATGATTGCCAATTGTACCTTGGGAGTAGCCTTAGCAACATTGGTAATTTCGATAGTAACTTCACCTAATCCCATGGGCACGGTGAACTTATCGCCTTTCTTGCCGGCAAAAGCAGGCTCGGCAATATTGCGTTGCAGTTGTTCCTCAGTGTACCAACGGGGCTCTTGCTCTTCTTGTCCTTCTTGAGCTACTGGGCGCAGTTGTACCGAGTCAGGCATGGCATAGCCGCACTTAACGAGGCGAGCCATACGGAATACACCATTGTCGAGGGTGAGGGGAGTGACGTTGCCGGCTTTAGCATTGCGAGCAAAGGCAAAGTCCTTGTACATAGCAGGCACGGTAGTCGCCGAATAGTTGCGTCCCTCGTACATTACGTCCGAATTGGTGTTGACTACCAAGGCGATATCATCGGTGGTGTAGAACTCATTTTGGATGCTCTCCATAAGGGTGCGTGTGTCTGCAGTATCCTGTGCTGATGGAATAATAGCAAAGGTTAGATACTCGATGCTACGGTTAGGAGTCTGCTTGTAGAGAGGTTTTTGTTTGTTGTAGAGTTTCTTGACATCGAGAGAACGTACCTTAACGAGTGAGTCGGGCATGCTATAGTAGGGCTGGAGCACATATTGTACATCCACCTTGCTATCACGTGCGATGGCTTGGTACTTAGCATCGATGTTATTGGCCGTAATCATCTTCTGGATGAGGTTGGTATACTTCTCCTGCATATAAGTGAGACGGGTAGCATTCTCCCAATACATCCAATAGTCTTTAGCCTGTTTGAGGTTTTCAGCCTGCTCGTTAGTCTCGGCTTCCTGGTCGATAGAATGGAGGAAACGTACGAGGTTGTCGCGGTTGAATTGTCCGTTCTCGTCATAGAAGGCGCGACGTTGACGGATGAGTTGGTGAGGGTTGTTACCGATGCACAACTCGCTGAGCTCTTCAGCGGTGATGTCCATACCGATTTTCTTGGCTTGAGCCTTGAGGGTATAGTCCATAAGCATCATTTGCCATACCTGATTGCGGATTTGCGAGGCCATATCCTCGTCAAAATCGTTGCGTCCGGTCTCGATTTTGTATACTTCAGTGAGTTGGTCTTTGGCGGCCTCATAGTCGGTATAGTGGATTTTAACTCCTTCTATCTCGCCTACATATTCGCGGCTGCGGTTAAAGAAACTGCTACCTGAGTTCAAAAAGTCGCCCAGGATAAACGCCAACATGGCTAAACCCACCACTACAAGGAGGATGACACCATGATTTCTGATTTTTTGTAATGTTGCCATAAATGTATAGTTTTTATTATTTTGTCTCGGTTATGTTAATATTCTTGACACGCCAAGTGGGGGCGGGAGTGCCGCTGACTGACGTGGTGTTGAAATCGAACATGATTTGCAGGTCGGTTCGTCCGGCATATGCTTTTAGGCTGATGGCTCCGCTTTCGACGAATACTGGCGGTGTGGTTCCTGCAGCGTACTCCGGTATTTCCAAATTCTGCCAATCGCTATCAGCAGTGCGAACGTATAATTTCATTTGCGTTTGCGGGTCGGTACTATTCATGTGGCAATGACCGAATTTAAGCACAGGATCGGTTGTCTCGCTTAAGTCAATAGTAGGCGAGATAAGTTGTGTGTGGGTCTGCGCACCGGAGACTTGAGCGTAGGTGGCTTTGGCTTCCCATGCGGCACCTTCAAGAGTGTTGACGGTGAAGTCGCCTAACGAGCCGGCTAACGACTCGGTATAATAGGTATATGTCTTGGGGGCGCGGCGAATGATGTAAATGTTGCCATTCTTAATCTCGGTGGTAGTATTGTATACGGTAACGGTTCCTGTAACCATAACAAGGTCACCATTATGGATAGTATCCTTACGATAAATATTGCACAAATAGGCTTCGAATACATTTCCTCCATCTATTGCATCTGCCATCCATACTGTTTGTTGCTTGGTACTGGAGACTTCTCCTGCAGAGGTGGCATAACCGATTACTTTGACATTCCCTGCTGAGTCACCCAACTGTACGGCTCTGGCACACGAAATGGCACCTGTTGTGTCTACTACGACGGTTGCAGTATCAAGGAAACGGTCATCTATTGGGTTGGCGGGTACATTGTTGTAATCCGAGCAGGCAGCGATTAATAGCGCCACCGCGGCCAATATAGAGGCCGTAAACTTGTTGTGCGACATAGTATTTTCAGTTTTTTTAGACATTTTCTGCCAAATTTAGCGTGCAAAGGTATACTTTTTCCTGCATATACGCAAACATTTTATAAAAAAAATGATTTTTTTCGTAAATTTATTTGCAGTTTCAAAAAAATGTTGTACCTTTGCACGATTTTTTATTATTGGAGGACAAAACTATAGCAGCAATCCCGTTTAACGGCCCTCGTCGTGGCCGTGTAGAAAAAGAGATGCCGAACCGTATCAATGATAAGATTCGCGGTGTCGAAGAAGTTCGCCTTGTGGGCGACAATGTTGAGCAGGGTATATACACCTACCAACAGGCTATGAGGATAGCCGATGAACAGAACCTGGACCTCGTGGAAATTAGTGCCACAGCTGTGCCGCCGGTATGCCGTATCATTGACTATCAGAAGTTCCTCTATCAGAAGAAACGTAAAGAGAAAGAGCAGAAGCAGAACTCGAAGAAGATAGAGATTAAGGAAATACGTTTCGGACCTCAGACGGATGACCATGATTATCAGTTCAAACTGAAGCATGCGCAGGAGTTTTTGAAGGATGGTAATAAGGTGAAATCGTATGTATTCTTCCGTGGCCGTTCGATTCTGTTTAAGGAACAGGGAGAATTGCTGCTGGCGCGTTTTTGCAATGACTTGGCCGAGGTCGGTAAACCCGAGACGACGCCTAAGTTGGAAGGCAAACGTATGATTGTGATGATTGCGCCTAAGAAATAAGGAAAAAAAAGCCCGGAGGCCTACCTTTAATTGTGCTGCCTACCGGACGTAATATAAACTAATTAAATTTAAAGAAAATGCCAAAGGTAAAAACTAATTCCGGTGCCAAAAAGCGCTTCACGCTTACCGGAACAGGTAAAATCAAGCGTAAACACGCTTACAAGAGTCACATTCTTACTAAGAAGACCAAAAAGCAGAAACGTAATCTGACTCACGTTGCTATGGTCGATCAGTCTAACATGCGAAGCCTGCGCGAAATGCTGTTGCTCCGCTAAGTCATTAACCACCAAAAATTTACAGAACTATGCCAAGATCAGTAAATCATGTAGCTTCACGCGCTCGTCGCAAGAAAGTTATGAGCCTCACGAGAGGTAATTTTGGTGGCCGTGCAAATGTATGGACAGTCGCCAAAAACACTTGGGAGAAAGGTCTCCAGTACGCTTATCGCGATCGTAAGAACAAAAAACGCACCTTCCGTGCTTTGTGGATTCAGCGTATTAACGCTGCCGCTCGCTTGGAGGGACTGAGTTATAGTCAACTCATGGGTGCGTTGAAGAAAGCCGGTATCGTCATCAACCGTAAGGTTCTGGCCGACATGGCCATGAATCATCCTCAAGCCTTCAAGGCTGTGGTTGACAAGGCGAAGAAAGCTAAGTAAGACTCACTAAGTTAGGGCACCTAAATGGGTGCCCTTCTTGTTGGAACAAAACCTATAAAAGAAAATACGATGAGACACGGATTATTGTTCTTATTTGCAGTGTGTGGCATCATAAGCATGATGGCCGAAGAGTCGATACTGCGTTATGAAGATGCTACACATTTTCGGTTGATAAATAAAGGTTGGGTAGAGACTTCGGCTCCGTATCAACGTTTACCGAAGTATATGCAGGACTCGTGTAGAGAGAACCAATGGTGGTTATACACGTGCTCGGCGGGTATAGGAGTGCGTTTTCGTACCAATTCTGCGAATGTGGGTGCCCGCTATCATCTGCAGCGAGATTTTTATATGGCGCATATGGCGATGACAGGTATTAAAGGTACGGATTTATATCGTCTCAATGAGTATACTGGCAAGTGGCAGTATGTGAATACGGCACGCCCCATCAAGGATTCCATTCAGCACAAGGTGTATTTGAACCATACGGATACGGCATGGCATGAATATATGCTTTATTTGCCTCTGTATGATGGTATCGATTGGCTGGAGATAGGTGTTGATTCTGCTGCCGGATTAGAATATCCTCGGGTAGATAGTCCGCGTAAGGGGAAGCGAATCGTCATTTATGGAACTAGCATTCAGCAGGGCGGTTGTGCTTCTCGTACAGGTATGGTATCCTCAGCAATGATTCAGCGGGATTTGAATATGGAGGTGGTTAATCTGGCCACTTCCGGCGAGGGTAAAATGGATATGTACATCGCTCGATTGATGGCGGGTATGGAAGATGTAGCTTGTTTCGTGTTGGATCCTGTGCCCAATTGCACGCAAATGATGTGCGACACGTTGACGTATGATTTTGTCAACATCTTGCGCCGCGCTCAGCCGGATGTGCCGATAGTGATGGTGGAGACAATGATTTATCCGTATGCCAAGTTTGACAGTTCCTTGCGGGATTACTTACCGGCTAAGAATGGCGAATGGCACAAGAACTACAACCGCTTAAAGGCGGATAATCCGAACAATCTCTACTATATGAGTTTTGAGGGCCAAACGGGGCGTGACGAAGAAGGGACTGTCGACGGTATCCATCTTACCGATTTGGGCTTCCGCGCTTATGCTGACCGATTGGAGGCTCTCTTGCAGACTATTCTTCAGTAGATAATTGGCGGCGTGCTGCAGCAATCTCTTCCTGTACGGCAGGAGAATTGGGCACCAGTGGAGAACGAAGAACATTACTGATTAGGCCTTGTTGCGCCAAAACCGTCTTAATGCCGCTGGGGTTTCCCTCCTTGAAGATTAGATTAATCATTGGCTCAAAACGCTCTTGTAGAGCGTGATTCTTGTGGTGCACGATAGTGGCTATTTCTTTGGGCCATGCATTGGATGCTACCGAGATGAGTCCGGCACCACCGGCTTTCATTACTTGGCAGGCAAGGGCATCATCACCGGAGATGACCAGTAAGTCGGTTCCCCTGGCCAGAGTAATCAGTTTCTTTATCTGTTCGATATTGCCGGATGCTTCTTTGATGCCGAGTATACGTTCCGGGCATGCGTTGTAGATGCGCATAACGGTTTCCGGCAACAGGTTTACGCCTGTGCGTCCGGGAACATTGTATAGGATAACAGGGATAGGAGAGGCTTGGGCAATAGAGGAGAAGTGTAGATATAAACCTTCTTGCGAGGGTTTATTGTAATATGGACAGACGCTAAGGATAGCCGCATAGTTCGAGCATAACTCGTCGTGCATGGCTTGGAGAGAGGCAATGACAGCAGCGGTGCAATTGCCGCCCACCCCCAACACCAAAGGTAGGCGGCCGTTGATGTATTGTACAATGTACTGCCGTACGGAGTGGCGTTCTTCTTCGGTTAGTGTGACTGCTTCTCCTGTGGTTCCTAAGACAACGATATAGTCTACTCCTCCTCGCAGTTGTACTTCCAATAGACGATCTAATGCTTCGTAGTCGACGGCTCCGTTGGCATCAAAAGGCGTAATCAATGCTGTGCCTAATCCTCGTAAATCCATAATATTTTGTTTTTGTGTGCAAAAGTACATAAAAATTTGCATATATGCAAAAAAAAGTGTAACTTTGCAACCTAAAAACTATGAATATGCGTCATTGGATTCTATTGTTGAGTTTGTTTGTCGGTCTTACGACAATGGCGGAGCAGCAGGCTCAGACGGTACATATTGATAATCCGGCTACTTGGGTGGCATCGGATTTGAATGCGTATACGGGGCGTACCATTACGTTTGATGAACCGTGGTATGTTACCTATGTGTCAGGGGCGTCCATCTATGTCTCGCCAAGGCGTCTTTTCTCGCCTACTAATCAGGTGCTGCCGGGTTCCTCGGAATATGCTTCAATGTTAACGCTGAACAGAAACGGTTCGGTGTTGCTAAAGGGAGTGTCGGGATATCATCGTACGGGTGAACGTCTGCACGATTTGACCGTCACGGTGTCGTCGACATCGCAATTAACTTTGCAGTCATGTACTTGGGCCGGCAATACGCGTGAGGAATTGATGCAAGGTATAGATATGGCCGCTATTGATGCCCGGGGTCCCCATACCTTATTAGTGTGTGGCGCTAATCTGCAGTATTATTTGACGCAACAAGTGGGTTTTGATTCTGGTTACGGTCCGCGTGATGATGCGGAACATCAGAAACAACGTAAGAAAGTCAGCAAAGCATTGGCTACTATTAATGCGGATATTTATGGCTTGGTGGAAGTGGAACAAGGACCTTATGCGCAAGCGGAAATAGCGGCCGATTTGACGCGTCTGACAGGTCGGACGTATAAGTATGTGAGCGATAATACTTCAGCTTCAGGTAGTTATACTAAGTCGTGTTATGTCTATTGTTCGGAAACGGTGGAGCCTTTTGGAACATTATACTCTACCAGTACAGGCGTGAAGAACCGCAAAATGATGCAATGTTTCCGTCAAAAAGAGAACGGAGAAAAGTTTTTGTATTCCATCAATCACTTTAAGGCAAAAAGAGGTTCGGGTACAGGAAGTGATGCGGATCAAGGGGATGGACAGGGAGAATACAATGCCAGCCGTGTTGAAGAAGCCAAGGCTGTGGCCAATTTGTATGATAGATGCCGCACGGCTTTCAATGATGATAATCTGCTGATTATGGGGGATTTGAATGCGTATGGTATGGAAGATCCGATTCGGACACTGACCCAAAAAGGTATGGTGGACCTGCATCGCTATTTCCATGCCGATAGTAGTTATAGTTATGTGTATTATGGCGAGGCCGGTTATCTGGATCATGCGTTGTGCGATACATCTTTGTTGCCTCAGGTGACGGGTATGACGCCTTTCCATATCAATTCTGATGAACAGGACAAGTATTCGTATACCAGCTCGGATACCACTATGTTCCGGTGCTCGGATCATGACCCTGTTGTGGTAGGATTGCGCTTGTCCAATCAGGCTGTGTATACGAAGGCGGATATGTTAGTCGTAGATTCCAAATTGGTGATACAAAATGTTCGTCAGGGACATCTGCGTATTTATAGTATAGACGGTCTGCTGGTATATGATAAGGCTCTCGGTAGTACCGGTGCACAGGAGCAAACGATAGATATGCACTCTATACCCGCTTTGACGAAGGGTTTATATGTCTTTTTCCTCTATCATGACGGAGTGACGTTGCGTGAGAAGATTTTTCTGCAATGATGGATCTATTCAGCGATATTGATGCGGCTGAGCGTGACGAGATAAAAGTCTTGCGGCGCGAATTGGAGGAGGCTAATCGCCTCTATTATGTGGATAATGCACCCACTATGTCCGACCGCGATTTTGATGCAAAGATGCACCGTCTGCAAGACTTGGAGAATGCTCATCCTGAGATGGACGATCCTTCGTCTCCAACCCACCATGTGGGATCAGACTTGGGACGTCAAGGATTTGAACAAGTGGCCCACCGTTATCCCATGTTGTCCTTGGCCAATTCGTATAGCAGAGAAGAAATTGAAGAATGGGTGCGTCGGTTGCCTTCTGGAGTGGAGATTGTGGCGGAATTGAAATATGACGGATTGAGTATCTCGCTATGGTATGAGCATGGCTCGCTCGTTCGGGCTCTGACGCGCGGAGATGGTGTGCGTGGGGATGATGTGTTGCGTAATATTCGTACTATATCTTCTATCCCGACAAAGGTGGCGGGGCTTCCGGAACATTATGAGATCCGCGGCGAGATATTGTTACCTTGGGAGCGATTTGAACAACTTAATCGTCAGCGTGAGCAGAATGATGAACCATTGTTTGCCAATCCTCGCAATGCGGCCAGCGGAACGCTTAAATTATTAGATTCGGAAGAAGTGCGTCGTCGCGGGCTGACATGTTATCTGTATCATATCGTGGGTGAGAATCTACAGGGGACGACCCATTACGAACGTTTACAGCAAGCGCGAGAATGGGGATTCCCTGTAAGTGATGCCGTGCGTTTGTGCCATTCGGTAGATGAGGTGATGGAGTTTATCGCCTATTGGGATGTAGAAAGGCGTACTCTGCCCGTGGCAACGGATGGCATTGTTCTAAAGGTGAATAGTATCGCCCAACAGCAATCCCTCGGGTATACTGCTAAGACTCCGCGATGGGCTATTGCGTATAAGTTTCCGGCAGAGAAACAGTTAACGACACTTCGCCGCATTACCTACCAGGTGGGACGTACGGGGGTGGTTACCCCGGTAGCCAATCTGGATGCTGTGCAGTTGAGCGGTACGATGGTGCAACGGGCTACATTGCACAACGAAGATTTTATTCGTCAACTGGATATCCGCGAGGGAGATCGTGTGTGGGTAGAGAAGGGGGGAGAGATTATCCCCAAGATTACAGGCAGAGAAGGCGGAGAGAGAGAGGGCGAGAATGTAGATGAAGGATATTCTTTTATCACTCATTGTCCGGAATGTGGGGCCGAGCTGGTGCGTGTTGAGGGCGAGGCTGCTTGGCGTTGTCCCAACGATACGGCATGTCCTCCCCAGTTAAAAGGCCGTTTGGAACATTTCGTCTCGCGTAAAGCTATGGATATTGATGGACTTGGAGCAGAGACAATAGATTTATTCTTCGAGAAAGGATTGGTAAGAGATATCGCGGATATTTATGCGTTGAAGCGAAATGATATCGCCGTATTGGAAGGTTTTGGGGATAAGTCGGCTGAGAGAATCTTAAGTGGCATAGAAGCTTCGAAACAAGTCCCTTGGCCCCGCGTGCTATTCGCATTGGGTATTCGGATGGTAGGGGAGACTACCGCGGTGAAGATCGCCCGTCGTTTCCGTAGTATTGACGAATTGCAATGGGCTACGCATGAGCAGTTGACTGCGGTTGAGGATGTGGGACCGCAGATTGCGCAAAATATCGTCCAGTATTTCTTGGATGAACGGAATTTGGATGTATTGATTCGTTTGCGTGCTGCCGGTGTGCAAATGGAGAATGCGGAGCATGAGCAAGAGAAAATGAGTGATGTGTTGGCCGATAAGACAATTGTGATCTCCGGTACATTCCAATACCATTCCAGAGATGAATATAAGGCGCTGATTGAACAGAATGGAGGTCGAAATTCCGGTTCTGTCAGTTCAAAGACCTCATTTATTTTAGCCGGCGAGAATATGGGACCCGAGAAACGTAAGAAGGCGGAGTCATTAGGAGTGCCGCTGGTGAGTGAAGATGAATTTTTAAACATGCTAAAGGCATAAAATGCATATGAATATACGTGATTGGATATTTACCTATCGTATGCGTCATCGTCCTGTTCGCCATGTCGCTTTTCCTCGATATGCGGATGTGCGTTCGATTCTTATCCTTTATGAGAGTGATTGGCAAGAGCGTAATCCATATATTCGAGAATTAGTACAGCGTTTGTTATTGGAGGATAGAGATGTGGCCACCTGGGGCTATTGCGCCGGTAAGAAAGATGTTACCTCGCCTATTCTGCCGACCTCTCGTATCTTGGGAGAACGCGATATCAATATCTTAAAGGCACCCAAACAGGAAATCATTAACGACCTGTTACGCCGACCGTTTGACTTGTTATTAGATTTAACGCAACAGCCATGTTTGCCGCTGCAATATTTGGCGATGTATGCGCCCTGTGATTTCAAGGCAGGCCGTTTGATTCGCAAGGGAATACATGATTTTATGGTAGATGTGCCACCTGCAGATACACCACGATATCTGGCTGAACAAATCTTATATTACCTACAATCTATCCATTCTTTAGACCGCTAAGTATGCACATCCGTTATCGTACTAGACAAAAGATTCGTTATGGCCTACCGTTTGCGTTATTAGGCTTAGTTATTGTGGCAGCCGGCGGTTATGCCGTATGGCTTGTCACCAATGGCGGAACCTATTACGAGGAACCGGAACCCATAGAGGTGCAAGTGGCGCAGATTGACTCTGTGCGCGCTTTAGGGATAGAGCGCAGTTTGGATACTACTACGGTGGAACCGATAGCTCCTATGCGCGTAAGTGCTCCTATTATTGCCTCTGACTCTGATTCTACTATTGTCAAGCGTTCGCTCTACCGCAAGCAAAAAGAAGATGTTCATATCGACTTGTCACAACCGGCCGACTATGTTTCTTTGAAGGAGTGGCTGATGCTGCAATGGAAACATTTCAAGGCAGAACGTGCTGCTAAAGATAGTTTGAAATAGCGAATCGTAAACGAAATAAAAAACGCACTTGAGGATCTCTTCAAATGCGTTTTTGTTTTTTTTGTGATCCATGCAGGATTCAAACCTGCAACCCCCACATCCGTAGTGTGGTACTCTATTCAGTTGAGCTAATGGACCCCTACTTTTTTCAAAAGCGGCTGCAAAGGTACTGCTTTTTTTTGACCTGTGCAAATTTTTTGACCATTTTTTTTATTTTTTTGCGAAAAAGTTTGCATATGTGCCCGAAAAGCAGTACCTTTGTATGCCAAAATGGCAGATATTGTTAGAAATATGTCAACACAAGAGATACAAACCATTAAGCAGCGTTTCGGTATTATCGGCCAAAATGCGCAACTGAATCGAGGCATCGAAGTGGCCGTTCAGGTGGCTCTGACGGACTTGAGTGTGCTGATTACCGGCGAATCGGGAGTGGGTAAGGAGTTCTTCCCGCAGATTATTCATGCTTATTCGGCGCGCAAGCATGGCCCGTATTTTGCCGTCAACTGCGGAGCTATTCCGGAGGGGACGATAGACAGTGAGTTGTTTGGCCATGAGAAAGGAGCGTTCACGGATGCTAAGGCGGAGCGTAAGGGGTATTTTGAAATCGCCAATGGAGGAACCTTGTTTTTAGATGAAGTGGGCGAACTGCCGTTGCAAACGCAAGTACGCTTATTACGCGTTCTGGAAACGGGCGAGTTTATACGCATGGGTTCGAGTCAGGTGCAGAAAACCAATGTCCGCGTGGTGGCTGCTACTAATCTGGATATGCCTCGAGCAATACAAGAAGGACGCTTCCGGGAGGATCTGTACTATCGTTTGAATACCGTGGAAATTAAAGTTCCCGCCTTGCGTGAACGCAAAGAGGATATCCCATTACTATTCCGCAAGTTTGCTCTTGACTTCTCGGATCGCTATCGTATGCCGGCTATCCGATTGAATGAGGAAGCGACCGAGCTGCTGAAGAATTATTATTGGAACGGGAATGTGCGGCAGCTGAAGAATGTGGCGGAACAGATTAGTATTATCGAGACGAATCATGATATTACCGCCGATACACTGCGCCGCTACTTGCCGGCTAATGAGATGCAAACGAGTTTGCAGTTAGTTAGACCCGAAGCTGGTTCTGATACCTATATGAATGAGCGCGAATTGCTCTATAAGGTGTTGTTCGATATGAAACGTGAGATGTCGGAGATGCGGCAACAATTGAATGGCTTATTGCAGGGAAAGTCGCCTATAGCATCCGCCACTCCTACTATTCAGCAATCAGCGCAAACGCTTACGCCACGTCGTAAGGAGCGGGATTATCAAGTTGAGGAAGTATATACCGAGGAAGTAGGCAGTATGGAAGAGGTGGAACGGGAAACTATTCGCCGAGCATTGGAGAAGACTGGTGGTAATAGACGTGATGCGGCTAGACTGCTCAGCGTGTCAGAGAGAACATTGTATCGCAAGATAAAGGAATACCAATTATGAAAATAGCATCTGCTCATGGCCTTTCTTTAGGGGCATTGTTGTTCTTAACCCTACTGTTAACCGGCTGCTCTATTCGTTATCGTTTTAATGGAGCAAGTATTGATTATAGTACTACCAAGAGTATTTCGATAGCCGATTTTCCCAATATGGCAGCCTTGGTGAATCCATCGTTGAGTAACGAGTTTAGTGAGGCTTTGCGTGATTTGTTTGCTCGTCAAACACGTCTGCAAATTCTTCGCCGTGGGGGTAATCTGGAGTTGGAAGGCGAGATAGCGGATTATGTTCTCACTCCTATGGCAGTTGCTGCAGACAGCTATTCCAGTGAAACAAAACTGACCTTGACCATACGGGTGCGCTTCACCAATAATGTCAATCCCGAAGAGAGTTTTGAAAAGACATATACGGCGTTTCAGACTTTTGATGCCAACCGATTGTTGACGGACGTGCAGGAGGAGTTGTGCGCAACGATGATTACCGAAATTACGGAAAACATCTTTAACGATACGGTAGCTAAGTGGTAAACAATGCCCTATATCATTGCTTTTCCCTGTTGTGGCATCATGTGACGGCATGGAATACAGGGGGAGAGGGAATCCATTCGCCCAGATTGTTCTATCTGGTTCGGATGGTGTTCCGCGATTCGAATCGTTATTATGCATGGCAATCGATAGAACGGCAACGATTGGCGATGTTGCAATCTTCCCAGACGATACAGGTCACAGATTATGGTGTGGGGCGTACGCGGTCCACTCTGCGAAGAGTGACCGCTATTGCGAAGACAGGTCTGAGCAACCGAACGACTGCGGAACTGTTATTTCGCCTCGTGATGCATATGACGGGAGATGAATATCGCTTACAACCGCATGGACCTTTGAATATTATAGAGTTGGGCACTTCTTTGGGTATCACTACGGCCTACCTGGCGGCGGCCGATTCGCGCAATCGGGTAGTGACCTTCGAGGGAAGCGATGAGATTGCTGCGCTGGCTAAGGCTAATTGGAGTCGTTTGGATATCCAAAATATTGTTTTGGTACAGGGTAACATTGATGACACCTTATATAATTACGCGCGCGAGGAGATAGACTTTGCTTTTATAGATGCCAACCATACGGGGAAAGCTACCTTGCGTTATTTTAAGATTATTGCATCGTGTATCCATCCCGATGGTATTGTAGCTGTGGATGATATTCGCTATTCACCCGATATGTATGCCGCATGGAAACAGATAATACATCATCCTAAAGTGACGGCAACGATGGATTTTGGGAATATGGGGCTCGTGTTTTTTGAACCTCATCTGGAACGTAAAACTTATTTACTACGCATATGAGTATTTATACAAAGACAGGCGATAAGGGGCAAACCTCTTTGGCCAATGGCGAGCGTGTGGATAAAACTGATGCTCGTATCGAGGCGTATGGCACCGCGGATGAATTAAATTCGTGGGTCGGATTGTTGGCTTCTAAGAATCAAGATGAAATCATCGGTGCCCGTTTGGAGCGTATCCAGAATGGTTTGTTTAACTTGGGTGCCTTGCTATCTTCGGCTCCGGGTGATTGGATTACAGCGGCTGACGTGCAGGAGATAGAGGTGTGGTTAGATGAATTGCAGACCGAATTGCCGCCTTTGCGAGCGTTTGTCTTACCGGGGGGCAGCGAGGGTGTTTCTTTATGCCATTTATGCCGTACTGTAACGCGCCGTTTGGAGCGTCGGATGTGGGCTGTTGATGTCCCCTCTGAGGCAATGCAATATGTGAACCGATTGAGCGATTTCTTCTTCTTATTGAGTAGAAAATGGGCAAAAAATGAGGGAATTTCGCTTTTTTTGTGGAAAAAATAGAAAAAGTTTTGCAGATACAAATAATTTTTTATACCTTTGCGCGTTAATTGCGAGACTATATACTCGTATTGCACCTAAAAGAACCAAAAACTATGTATTGGACACTTGAATTGGCATCGAAGATAGAGGACGCTCCTTGGCCTGCAACCAAGGATGAGTTGTTGGATTATGCGAACCGCATTGGTGCGCCGATGGAAGTGATTGAAAATCTGCAAGAATTGGAGGACGAAGATGAGATATACGAGAGTATAGAAGATCTTTGGCCCGACTACCCTACGAAGGAGGATTTCTTCTTTGATGAAGAGGAATATTAATCCTGCTGGGTATAAAGTGAAACGAGAAGCAAAGTGAAAAGATATGTTGTTCTGCTTGCATTGTCGGTGACTGTATCCGTGCTATGGGCGCAGACCGATCCTCAGTTGGGACAATATATGCACTTGCAAACCACGTATAATCCCGCAGCGGCGGGGGAAGGCGATTTGATGCGAGTAGCCGGAATGCATCGTATGCAATATACGGGCATGTCGGATTTGCCGATGACTACCTACTTTACGTTTTCGTCGCCTTTTGTAATCGGTAAGACCAAACATGCAGCCGGCATACGCTTCTTGAACGACAAATATGGTTTGTTCAGTAATCAGGCTCTTCATGTACAATATGCCTACCGACATAAGATTGGAAATGGTTATTTGTCAGCCGGTATCGATTTGGGCTTTGTGAATGTTAGTTTTAAGACCGACAGTGTTAATCTGGATCGAATAGTTTCCGCCGTAGGCGGTGAAGGACTCGGTTTCTTCTCTGCCAATGACGATGCTATCCCGCAAGGCAGCGGACAGAACGGCAGTAACGGTATGTCCTTCGATATGGGCTTGGGCATCTGGTATTCGGCTCCGCAATGGTGGGTGGGCGCCAGTTATAGTCACGTGACGCGCCCGAAGATAGAATGGAGCGATTTGGCAACCATTCGCTTAGTGGGAACGATGTATATAGCAGGAGGTTACAACTGGCGGCTGCGCAACCGCGATTGGGTACTCAAACCCAGTATGATGGTGATGACGGATTTTGCTAACTGGGATGTTAACTTAACGATGTTGGCCGAGTTGAAAGAGAGATATCGTTTCGGATTGGGATACCGTATCGCAGGTAGTGTGAATGTACTATTGGGTATAGATATTATTAGCGGATTGCAATTGGGGTACACCTATGAATTGCCGGCGAATAACTTAATTCGAGGAACCTATGGTTCACATGAGGTGTTTTTGGCCTATGGATTCAATATCCTCAAACCTCGTAGAACCAATAAATATAAAAGTGTAAGATATTTATAATTAAAGTTATATGAAGATTAAAAGCATTCTTTATGCCGCGGCAATGGCCGTGATTATGGCTTCTTGCAACGGCCCTGCCGGAGAATTGGTGGGCGCAACTAAACCTACTCAATGGAAAGAAGCCAATCCGTATGGTATGGTCTTTATTAAGAAAGGATCGTTCATGATGGGCGAAAATACCCAATCGGCTATTTTCCACCAGCCGGACAATATCTTTATGACGACGGTGGATGCCTTCTGGATGGACGAGACAGAGATTACCAACAACGAATACAAGCAGTTCGTGAATTGGGTGCGTGACTCGATGGCCTATACATTGCTGGTTGATGCCGGAATGACTGACTACGCTATCCAACCTAAGAACGGCGAATTCGATGAGGAGAATTATCGTATCAACTGGCGTAAGAAAATTCCTTGGAATAGTAAGGAGGAAGAGGTACAAGAGGCTTTGGAACCGATGTTCTACAGCGATGGCGGTCTGCAAACGATTAAGTTGCACTATCGTTATAGTTGGATGAACTACGACCAGGCTGCCCTTCTGCAAAACAAATATGATGTGTCCAAAGGTAAATATCCTGCTGGTGCTACTGCTCGTGTAGATACATTCTGGGTAGATGAGCAGGGCTGGATTCAGGATAGTACTATTACACGTCCTCTGCGTGAGCCGAAAGATCTGATTACCAGAAAGATTATTAGTGTCTATCCCGACACGATGGTTTGGCTGCGCGATTTCCAATATGCTTACAACGACCCGATGTTGCGCGGTTACTTCTCCTTCGCCGGATATACGGAATATCCTGTCGTAGGTGTTACATGGGAGCAAGCGCACGCGTTCTGCGATTGGCGTACCCAACTCTTTGAGGGCAATACGAAGGTTAGCTCGCATATCTATCGTTTGCCGACCGAGGCTGAGTGGGAATATGCTGCTCGCGGTGGCCGCAAGATGGCTATGTATCCTTGGGGAGGCAATTATGCTCGCGACGGCAAGGGTTGCTTCTTGGCTAACTTTAAGCCTTATCGTGGTGCCTATAACGATGATACGGGTACTATGACGATGAAGGTGGCTCAGTTCCGTCCGAACGATTTCGGTCTGTTCGATATGGCCGGTAATGTGGCCGAGTGGACCGCTACCGCTTATGTATCTACGGCTAATACCTACGTAAGTGATGTCAATCCTAACTTCCAATACATGGCTCGCAAGGATGACCCGAATGCCCTGAAGCAAAAGGTAATCCGCGGTGGTAGCTGGAAGGATATCAGTTATTATCTGCAGTGCGGTGTGCGCTCGTCGGAATATCAGTACGAGAGCCGTGCTTATATCGGCTTCCGTTGCGTTCGCTCGTATATCGGCGATTAATAGACAATCAAAACTTAGAATAATAATATAAAAAAAATAGTTGCTGTTATGGTACAAAACACAAATGCGTATTCGAATTGGTACGATTCATTCGAAGGCCACAAGGAAAACAAGTTCATGACCTGGTATCACTCTTACACCGGTAAGAAGTGGGTCAATATTATTTACTCTATGGGTGCTGCCGTCGTTATCGTAGGTGCATTGTTTAAGATTATGCACTGGCCCGGTGCAGGTATAGTGTTGACACTCGGTATGTGTACAGAGGCTTTCTTGTTCACGATTGGTGTGTTGGAAGCTCCCCACGAGGAATTCCACTGGGCTAACGTGTTCCCCGAGTTGTTGGAGTACGGTTCTCCCGATGAGCGTATCGCTCGTTCTAAAGCGCAACTGGGTATGAGTACCGGTAAGGGCGAAGAAAAGGCAGGCTCTGTATTGGATGATAAAGAGATGAAGGCCTTGAAGGAAGGTATTGCAAATCTGGCTACTACGGCCAACCAATTGAGCGATCTGGGTAAATTGGCAACCTCTACCACTAAGCTGGGCGAGAAATTGGATGCCGCCGGAGAAGCTGCCGGCAAGTATGCTGCAGGTGCAGAAGCTCTGGGGCAGAAACAGGATGAACTGAATAATACCTATGCTACTATTGTGAACGATATGCAAGGTGTTGTAGCCGGCACGAAAGAATACAATAAGAGCATCGCTGCTGTTGGCGCTAAATTGGGTGAGGTGAATGCCGTTTATGAATTGCAACTCAGTGCGCTCCAAGCTCAGGCTGAGGCTTACAAGGCTCAGGTGGCTGAGGTGGAGAAAACTTCTAAGCAGTTGCAGGCTGTTAATGCCGATATGACCAAATTGCAGACCTCTACAGCTGAGGCACTGAAGAACCAGCAGGCTTACGAGGAAGCCAATAAGAAATTGGCTGCTCAGGTAGCCGACTTGAATAAAGTGTACGGCAATATGCTGAGTGCACTGGCCTGATAATCAGGTGTCCAATCCAATAAATCAATCTTAAAACCTATAAACGTTAAGAGATGGGTGGAGCAAAAAACTGTCCGGAAACCCCGAGACAAAAAATGATAGGCATGATGTACTTGGTGTTGACCGCCATGTTGGCCCTGAATGTATCAGCGGACATCTTGAACGGCTTCAACAAGTTACGTAAGAGTATGGAATCGTCCATCATTTCTACGGAAGGACGAACCAACGACCTGATGCGCACCTTCGAAGCTGCCTATAGTAAAGACGAAGGTGGCATGAAAAAGTACGGCGAATGGTGGGCCGTGGCACAAGCCAATAAGCAGATGAGTGATGAGTTCTACGATTATATCGAGAACTTCAAGATGGACATCGTACGTATGGTAGAAGGTAAGGTTAAGGGCGTAGAACTGACCGAGATGCCTAAGACTATTAAGAACGGTAGTGATACCAACAAACCGCACGAGTATGCTTTGACGCAACGTGGCGAAAGCGGTAAGATACACGCCGTAGAGTTCAAAGAGCGCATGGAACAGTATCGTGCGTACATGACTACTGCCGAGGCGGAATGCATCCAACATAAGATGACCGATCCTAAGTTCGCTCACGAGTGGAACGAGAAAGTGCAAATGTTCAGCGACTTGTTTAACACTAGCGATGTCCGTAACGATGAGGGTGAGACGATACCTTGGGAGCAGTCAATCTTTGATGAGATGCCCGCAGGTGCTGTATTTGCTATGTTGACTAAATATCAGAACGATGTACGTCTGGCTGAGAATGACCTCTTGGAGTTCTTATTCAAATCGGCCGGCTCGTCTGACTTCGTCATCAACTCTGTGCAAGCTCTTATTATTCCCGACAACGGTGAGTATATTATGAAAGGTGGTCACTATCGTGCCCGTATCGTTTCGGCTGCGGTAGATACGACCAACCTGCCCGTTGTATTCATCAATGGTAAGGAATATCCCAATGGCGTATACGATATCGTAGCCGGCTCGGTAGGTCAGCAGACTTATCGCGGATACATGTTGATGCCCGGTGATACGACGCACTATGAGTTCAAGGGACAATATACCGTAGGTGAACCTTCGGTTACTATCTCTAATAAGGATATGGACATTATCTATTCCGGTTACGACAATAAATACGATATCTCTGTTCCCGGTGTGCCTACCGACAAGTTGAAAGTGAGCGCCGTGGGAGCTAAGATTGACCGCCGTAACGGTGTATGGATTGTTCAACCTCAAACGGCCGCTAAGACCGTGACTATCAGCGTACAGGCTGAGGTGGATGGTAAACTGACCAATATGGGCTCACAATCCTTCCGCGTGAAACCTCTGCCGAAGCCGAGTTGCTTCTTCGTAGCTAACGAGGTAACCTATGACGGTAGCGTGAAAGTGGCTAAGAAAGCTCTGACGGCTGCTGATGCTCACCTGGAGGCCAGTTACGGACCCGATGGCGTACTCAACTTGCCCTTTACCATTAAGAGTTTTGAGATGTATGCCGGCGGACGTATGATCCAGGCTACGGGTAATGTGTTCAATAAGGATATGATTAACGCTATCTCTAAGATGAAGAGTAACGAGATGTTGAACATCCTTACCATCAAATATCAAGAGCCGGGTGGCGCGATTAAGACCTTGCCGAACTTCGGTTTGATTATTAAGTAACAAATACTACCTAATATGAAGAAATTAAGTGTTTTAGTGATTTTACTCGGTGCGGTATTCTCTGCCCAAGCCCAGTATCAAATCAATCCGTTCTTGGCTCCTGACGGAACGGTACGTTTGGAAACACAAGAGTTGACAGAATTGGCTGATTCGCTGGTTACAATACGTCATCGTACTGAGGATGTAGTGTGGCGTCGTGATATCTATCGCGTCATCGATATGCGTTTTAAGCAGAATTTCCAACTCTATTTCCCCATCAATGCGGATGATCCTACCTATTGGAGTCTGTATCGTACTATCTTGGATGCCGTAGCGAAAGGTTGTGATATCTATCGTCCCGATCAGTATATGGTTAAGCCGACGTTTAATGAGGAGCGTCTGGTACCCCGCAATGAGGTTCCCGACTTCTTTATGACCGGTACATGGGCTGATCTGGATCGTGAAGACCCGGATACCTACCTCTTACTCTATGATGAGGAATCGGGTAAGATGACTCCCAACTTCACCCGTTACGAGAACTATGTGCGCAACCAACTCAAGTACTTGGTATACGAGGTTATCTTCTTCGACCGCAGCACATCGCGTCTCTATCGTAAGATTATCGCCTTGGCTCCTATGCAGCCCGACATGGCTTCCGGTAATGAGGACGACCGTGCGCAGTTTATGCGTACCTCTATTAAGTTCTGGGTGCTCTACGACCAGTTGCGTCCCTATCTGGCTAAACGCTATATCATTCCTACACAGAATGAGGCTAAGCGCGTGACCTTCGAGGAATTCTTCCAAAAACGTCTCTTCTCCTCTTACATCATCGGCGAAGGCAATATGTACAATCGTATGATTCTGGACTATTGCAAGACCGAGAAAGATGCTAAGCAGGAACAGGCACGTATTGAAAACGAACTGCTTACCTTTGAGCAGGACCTGTGGGAGTACTAATAAGCGATAGGGGGCAGGTCTGATAGACTTGCCCTTTATTATCTGCGTACGCGTGAAACAGCGATTTTTTAATATGAATCTGACCACCACTGTCAGTGTGGCTTTGGTCTTGTTTTTAGTCGGGCTGGAATGTGTTGTCCTGCTCTCGGCTCGCCGTGTGATAGATGAGGTGCGTCAAAACCTCGTCTTAACGGTCGTGATGCGCGCAGATGCCGATACCTCCCAAGTGATTCGATTGGATAATATATTGGCGGTAGAGCCTTATTGCTTTAGTCGCGACTATATATCTAAGCAGCAGGCCTTGCAGGAGCATATCGCTTCTTTGGGCGAAGACCCTGTTCGCTTCTTGGGCTATAATCCTTTGGCAGATGCGTTTGAGGTACATATGGTACCCGAATATGCTTGCGCCGACAGCGTGGCGTGGATTGAACAGCAGTTGAAGAGTCTGCCCTATGTAGACCGCGTTATCTACCAACAGGATATCATTCAACTCTTGGACCGTAATGTCAACCGTCTGTCGTTTATCCTGATGGTGGTGGCTTTGATATTGTTGCTGACGGCTGTGGGGTTGATAGTTAATACGATACGTCTGCAAATCTATTCCAAGCGCTTCCTCATTAATACGATGCGTTTGGTAGGCGCGACGCCTTGGGTCATCCGTGCTCCCTTTATTCGCCGCAATATATTACTGGGTGTGGAGGCTGGTATCTTAGCCTTGCTGCCCTTAGCGGCTGCCGTATGGTATTGTTTCCGCCATCTGGGTGTGTTGTTGTTTGCGTTGACGTGGCAGAATATAGCCTTTGTGGCGGTGACGGTAGTGGCCGTAGGTGTGCTCATGACGTTCTTTGCGTCCCTCTTTGCTACCGACCGATATATTAGAATGAAAACGGATAAACTATATGAAATATAATCTCCCCAAACTGAATGCTATACTGGTAGCTGTGGCTTTTGTCATCATCGTAGCAGGAATGTTTCTGATGATTGGTGAACCCAGCGGAGCCACAGAATACAATCCGGATATCTTTTCCTTCCGTCGTATTACTGTAGGACCGATGATTTCGTTCTTCGGTTTCCTGTTTATGATTGTCGCTATTTTGTGGCGTCGTAAGAAGTAAACGTAGTCATTATGTCGTGGTGGCAGGCTTTTATATTGGGTGTCGTGCAGGGACTGACTGAGTTCTTGCCGGTGTCCTCGTCGGGTCATCTGACTATCGGGCAGGCCTTGCTGAATGTGCAGTTTGAAGAGGGCGACATGCTTCTTTTTGACGTTATGGTACATGCGGCTACGGTTTGTTCTACGCTGCTTGTCTTGTGGCGTCCGGTAGCACAACTCTTACAGGGCACTTTCCTTACGCCGCAGTGGAATACCGAGAAACAATATGTGAGCAAGATTCTCTTGTCGATGATTCCTGTCTTTGTGGTGGGCGTATGGTTTAAGGACTATGTAGAGGCTATCTTTGGCAGCGGTTTATTGGTCGTAGGTATTTGTCTGATGGTGACGGCCGCCCTGTTGTGCTTTGCGCAATATGCTCGTCCGCGTCATAAGGAGACTATCTCGTGGTGGGATTCGCTCATCATCGGCGTAGCGCAAGCGTGTGCTGTCTTGCCGGGTTTGAGCCGTAGCGGCACAACGATAGCTACCGGTATCCTCTTGGGCAATAAACGCGAATCGGTAGCGCAGTTCTCGTTCCTGATGGTCTTGATACCTATCCTTGGACAGACTCTGCTCAGCGTGTTGGACATCCTGCAGGGCGATGTGGTCACTCACCTCAGTCTGACGGCTATGTTGACAGGCTTTGTCTCTGCCTTCGTAGTAGGTGCGTTAGCTTGCCGATGGATGTTGGAAATAGTGAAACGTCAGAAACTCATATACTTTGCCGTCTATTGCCTTGTATTAGGTACATTCGCCATCGTCTATGAATTTTGTTGAGGGAGAAATAATAGCATTTGACAAACCCTATCGCTGGACCAGTTTTGATGTGGTAGGTAAGGCGCGGTGGCTGTTGTGCCATCGGCTGCATGTCAAAAAACTCAAGGTCGGCCATACCGGCACCTTGGACCCTTTGGCAACAGGTGTAGTTGTGGTGTGTACGGGACGCAAGACTAAGTTGATTGACCAACTGCAGAACCACGATAAGGAATATATCGCCACCCTTCAGTTAGGCGCTACAACCCCCAGTTATGACCTGGAGAAACCTATTGATGCTACCTATCCTACGGAGCACATCACGCGGGCATTGATAGACGAGGTGATACCTACTTTTTTAGGTGAACAGTGGCAAGTGCCGCCGATGTTCTCAGCCGTCAAGGTAGACGGCAAACGGGCCTATGAGTTGGCGCGCAAGGGCGAAGAGGTGGAGCTGAAGGCCAAACTGCTGGTCATTGACGAGATAGAAGTGCTGTCCTTCGATGCCGAGACGATGCAACTGACCCTGAGGGTCGTATGCTCTAAAGGAACGTACATACGCGCTTTGGCGCGCGATATAGGGCAACGCCTGCAGACCGGCGCACACCTGATAGCCTTGCGCCGCACACGAGTCGGTGACATACGCATCGAGGATTGTATCACTTTTGAGGATTTTGAACGCATGCTGGATAGTCAGGATGCACAAGCATAAATAGAATATTAACCCATAAAATATTACACAATTGAACCATTTTGACCAATATAACATGAAACTGAGTCAGTTTCGGTTTAAGTTGCCGGAGCATCTGATTGCTCAGTTCCCTACGCCTTATCGCGATGAGGCACGTATGATGGTGGTGCACCGTAAGACAGGCGAGATAGAGCATCGTCATATGCCGGATATAGTGGAATATTTCGGTGAGGGAGATACGTTTATCTTCAACGACACCAAAGTCTTCCCCGCGCGCATGTATGCTAAAAAGGAGAAGACCCTGGCCAATATCGAGATCTTCCTCATCCGCGAACTCAACCATGAGAATCGCTTCTGGGATGTATTGGTAGACCCGGCCCGTAAGATTCGTGTGGGTAATAAACTCTTCCTCGACGAGGACACGACGATCGTGGCTGAGGTCATCGATAATACCACCGCTCGCGGACGTACCTTGCGCTTCTTGACCGACTACGACAACTCCGAGTTCACGCAGTATCTGTACAGCTTGGGTCAGATGCCGCTGCCTAAATATATTCATCGTCCTATGCCGGAAGATGTGTTGGAGGAGTTTGAGAAAGCCTTCCCCGATATGACGCCGCGTGAGATGGATAACGAGCGTTATCAGACTATCTTTGCTTCTAAGATAGGTGCCGTAGCGGTGCCTGCTGCCGGACTGCACTTCAGTAAGAACCTGCTCAAACGTATGGAGATAGCCGGTGTAGACCAGCAGTTTATCACCTCGCATATGTCGCTGGGCAATTTTAAACCCATCGATGTAGAGGACTTGACCAAGCATAAGGTGGATAGCGAGCAGATTATCATCGGCGAATCGGTAGTCAAGGCTGTGAACCACTCGCGTGAGGTAGGCGGTAAGATTTGCCCTGTCGGCACCGAGGTAATGCGCGCTTTGGAGCATGTAGTGGGCACCAATGGCCAACTCAAAGCCTACGACGGATGGACCAATAAGTTCATCTTCCCGCCCTATGAGTTTACGGCAGCCAATACGTTCTTCGTCAACTTCTACTTCCCGCAATCCTCTCAGTTCCTGATGGTAGCTACCTTTGGCGGTTATGATACAATCATGCACGCCTACGATGTGGCTGTTAAGGAAGAATACCGCTTCGGCGATTATGGAGATGCTATGTTGATAGTCGATTGATGGAGGTCAGGATAGATGATACGTGGCGTGAGGTCTTGCAACCGGAATTTGATAAACCTTATTTTGAGTTGCTGACTTCCTTTGTGCGCCACGAGTATCAGACAAAGACCTGTTTCCCTCCTGCCCGACTTATCTTTAATGCTTTCGACTCGTGCCCGTTCCCTCGGGTGCGGGTTGTTATTATCGGCCAAGACCCTTATCACGATGTCGGACAGGCGCACGGCTTGTGTTTCTCGGTCAATGACGGAGTGGCAGTACCGCCGTCGTTGGACAATATCTACAAGGAGATTCACCGCGATTTAGGCACTCCTATTCCCTCGTCCGGCAATCTGCAACACTGGGCGGAACAAGGCGTGCTGCTGCTCAACGCTACGCTGACGGTCGAGGCACATCGTCCCGGCTCGCACCAAAATAAAGGATGGGAAGAACTGACCGATGCCGCTATTCGCGCCCTCAACGACCGCCGCGAACATCTGGTCTATATGCTCTGGGGCAGTTATGCCCAGCGTAAAGGACAGTTTATCGACCGTCGTCGCAACCTCGTCTTGACGGCGCCGCATCCCAGTCCGCTGAGTGCCTACCGGGGATTTATCGGTTGCGGACATTTCAGCGCCGCCAATAACTATTTGATACAACACGGGCAGGAACCTATCCGATGGTAATGCCGACTAACTCAATAGCCCATGAATAAACTGCTCCTCATCGATGCGTATGCGATGATCTATCGCGCATATTACGCTTTTATCCGCGTCCCCCGCATGAATTCTAAAGGGGAGAATACCTCTGCCATCTACGGCTTTGTCACTACGCTTGAGGACTTACTCAAACGCGTACGTCCTACGCATATAGCGGTAGCTTTTGACCCGCATGGACCTACTTTCCGTCACGAGGCTTATGCCGAATATAAGGCGCAGCGCGAAGAGACGCCTGAAGATATACGCCGTTCAGTGCCCATCATCCAGGACATCCTTAAGGCGATGAATATTACGGTATTGGAGGTGCAGGGATTTGAGGCGGACGATGTTATTGGTACGATGGCTAAGAAGGCTGCGGCTGCAGGTGTGGAGGTCTTCATGGCTACGCCTGACAAAGACTACGGTCAGTTGGTGGGCGAACGTATATGGCAATACCGCCCGCGGCATACCGGAGGATTCGAACAGATGGGACCTGCTGAGGTGTGCGCCAAGTATGGCATTGCCCGCACCGAACAGGTCATCGACTTGCTGGCCTTGATGGGGGACGCCAGCGATAATATACCCGGATGCAAAGGAGTGGGGGAGAAGACCGCTGTGCAACTCATTCAGCAGTTCGATTCGGTGGAGAACCTCTTGGAGCATACCAACGAACTGAAGGGCGCCTTGCAGCAAAAAGTGGTGTCACAAGCCCAAGAGATACGTTTCTCTAAGTTCCTGGCTACTATCCGCACCGATGTGCCGGTAGAATGGAATGAACAGCAAATGCAACTGCGCGACAAGGACTGGGCACAACTGGCACCACTCTATACGCAACTGGAATTCAACTCCTTACTCAAATCCGCTCCTGCCGAAGCTTCGCGTCCTGTACCGGCTCGTAAGGCCGCGCCGCAGGAGCAGACACTCAGCCTCTTTGGCGATGAAAGCTCCGCAGAGTTAACACCCGCTCAGGCACCGCAGTACGATACGATAGAGAACCGTCTCTGTGCCTATCTGCTCAATCCCGAGGTATCGTTTAATCCCTACCGTGAACCCGACTGGGATGCGCTCAAAGCCGATTCGGCACTGTGGACACTGTACAACGAGGTCGAACTGCCCCTCGTGCCCGTCTTGCGGGATATGGAGAAGGCGGGAGTGCGCTTCGATGTCGCTATTCTCAAGCAGGCGGAGAAAGACCTGACGGCTGAACTGGAGACGCTGGAGCAGGAGATATATACCTTGGCGGGCACCTCGTTTAATATCAACTCGCCGGCGCAAGTGGGCGAAGTACTCTTCGATACCCTGCATCTCGACCCTAAGGCCAAACGCGGACGCAAAGGTAAGTATTCCACGTCCGAGGAGGTGCTGCAAGCGCTCAAAGACACCCATCCGGTGGTGGGCAAGATATTGGAGCAGCGTGAACTCAAAAAACTCATCTCCACCTATGTGGTCACCCTGCCCTCGTATATAAATCCTCAGACGGGTAAGATACATACTACGTATAACCAGACCGTTACGGCTACGGGGCGTCTGTCTTCGTCCAATCCCAACCTCCAAAACCTGCCTATACGCTCCGAACGGGGACAACTGATTCGCCGTGCGGTCATTCCCGACGAAGGATGTCTGATTCTGAGTGCCGACTATTCGCAAATCGAGTTGCGGCTGTTGGCGCATATGTCCCAAGACCCGCACCTCATAGAGGCTTTCCGCTCGGGACAGGATATCCACGCGGCTACGGCGGCTAAAATTTTCGGTAAAACGGTTCAGGACGTCACCCGCGACGAACGCCGACGCGCCAAGACGGCTAATTTCGGTATCATCTATGGTATCTCGGCCTTCGGTCTGGCGCAGCAATTAGACTGCTCGCGTCAGGAGGCTAAGGAACTTATTGACAGTTATTTCGCGGCCTTCCCGCGTGTCATCGACTTTATCGAATCGCAGAAGCAGTATGCACGTGAGCACGGCTGTGTGGAGACGCTCTTCGGGCGCAAACGTTACCTGCCCGATATCCTGTCGCATAACTCTGTCGTGCGCTCTTTTGCCGAACGCAATGCCGTCAACGCGCCTATCCAGGGAACCGCGGCCGATATTATTAAGATGGCTATGGTGTCTATCCATCGCCGTCTGAGCGAGTTCCATGCTCAGATGATTATGCAGGTGCACGACGAACTCAACTTCAATGTGCCTCAGGCTGAGGTGCAAGCCGTTAAGCAGATGGTGGTAGAGGAAATGCAAAATGTGGTGCACCTCTCGGTTCCCTTGATTGCCGATTGTGGCGTGGGACACAATTGGTTAGAGGCGCATTAAGGGGTGTTTTGAGAGGAAAAGAAAGAAAAAATGAAAAAAAAGTGATTTTTTTTGCAAAAAGTTTTTGTAATTAAGAAAATTATAGTAATTTTGCACGAAAATTTACCTTTTAGGAAAAAAAGTAAAAGATATATATTATGACAAAAGCTCAACTTGTTAGCGCCATTGCCATCAAGACCGGCTATGATCGCGCCACTATCCTTAACGTTATTGAAGCCGCTATGGCCAACATTAAGCAGTCTGTAAGCGAGGGAGAAAATGTTTATCTCCGTGGCTTCGGAAGTTTCATCACCAAAGTACGTGCTCAGAAGGTTGCTCGTAATATTACCGCTAAGCAATCGATTATCGTTCCCGAGCATAAGATTCCGGCTTTCAAGCCCAGCGATGACTTCCTCGAGATGATGTAATCTTTGGAAATCGTTAATTTGTAATTTTTAATTTTTAATTTTTAATTACTATACTATGCCTAACGGAAAGAAGCATAAGAGACATAAGATGTCTACGCACAAGCGTAAAAAACGTTTGCGCAAGAATCGCCATAAGCATAAGTAAAACGCTTGCTTAATAGGCGAGAATGTATTATTGAGGCTTTGTGGCGATAAGCTGTCTTGGGCGCAAGGCGGTTGGCTGCAAAGCCCTTTTTATTGAATGTATTGAAATATGAAAAGCGAACTGATTGTGGACGTCCGCCCTGATGAGATCGCCATAGCCCTGACCGAAGATGGCCGTCTTCAGGAAGTCAATCGCGAGAAACGCGATGCCGACAATTTTGCGGTGGGAAATATCTACTATGGTCGGGTCAAAAAGATCATGCCGGCTCTCAATGCCGTCTTTGTGGACGTCGGATGTGAAAAGGAAGCTTTTCTGCACTACTTGGATTTGGGTGCCGCTTTTTTGACCCAACGCGATTATATCCGTAAGTTGGAGAGCGACCGGCGCAAACTGCCGCCGATGTCGCGACTGACTAAACAACCGGAGGTGGGCAAGGAAGGAAATATAGGCGACATACTGCAAGTGGGCGACATGATTCCCGTACAGGTAATCAAAGAACCTATCAATACCAAAGGACCGCGTGTCACCGGCGAACTCAGTATAGCCGGACGCAATATGGTACTGATGCCCTTTGCCGACAAAGTCATGGTCTCGCAAAAAATCAAACGCGAAGCCGAACGTAGCCGCCTCAAACAACTCATCCAATCTATCCGCCCGCAGGGCTATGGCGTTATCGTACGTACCGTGGCCGAAGATAAGCGAGTGATGGAACTGGATGGCGAACTCAAACTGCTGGTCAAACGGTGGGAAGACGCAATGCGTAACCTACAACAGCCGCCTAAGGTGGATAAGACCGGCAAGAAATCACCTGCTAAGGATGTCGAAGTACGACTGGTCAGCGAAGAACTCGGACGAACAATTGGTATCATACGAGATGTCTTCTCTACCGATTTTACCAGCATTCAGGTAAATGACGAATCTATCTACGACGAGGTTAAACAGTACGTAGAACTGATCGCTCCTGAAGCGGTTAAAATAGTCAAACGCTACAAGGGTACACAACCTATCTTCGACCATTTCGATATCACCCGCCAGATGAAGACGGGACTGGGACGAACGGTAGGTTTTAAGAATGGTGGATACCTCGTTATCGACAAAACCGAAGCCCTATTCTCCATCGATGTCAACTCGGGCTCTAAAAAGCTGTTTGCCGACCAAGAAGAGAATGCGTTTCAATACAATATGCTGGCTGCCGAAGAGATTGTCCATCAGTTGCGATTGCGGGATATAGGAGGCATCATCATCGTCGATTTTATCGACATGGACGATAAGGACCATCAACAGCTTCTCTACGATCGTATGCGCGAACTGATGAATCGCGACAGAGCCAGACATACTGTGTTGCCGCTCAGCAAATTCGGTCTCATGCAGATTACTCGCCAGCGCGTGCGCCCCGCGGTGGAAGTAGATGTTACGGAAGTGTGTCCTACGTGTATGGGTAAAGGACGTATCCAACCCTCTATCCTCTTTACGGACACCATAGCCGAACAGCTTGCGCAGTATTGCGAAGAACACGGCCGTGGCTTCAACCTCTTCCTCCATCCCTATGTCTACGCCTATGTGCGTCGAGGATGGTGGAATAGCCTTAAAAACCAATGGCGTCGACGCTTCGGCGTTCACGTCTACGAAGACCAAAGCCTCGGCATGCTCGAAACGCGCTTCAGTGCAGAAAAACAAAACTAAAATCGTACCTCCCAGTACTAACGTAATAACACTAGTGCTCGGAGGTACTTTTTTAATCACTAATCTTCAATCTTCAATCTTCAATCTCCAATCTTTGTACTATTTCGTCCTTTCTGATGCGTTGCATGGCTTACCTCCTTTCGTACGACATAAACGACTCTTTACCGACTCTTTACCCGCTTTATTTCCTATCTCTTTTACCAATGCCTGTTCCATCTCTTGGTCGGTGTACTCCGGATGGGCTCCTATCATCTTGTCGTAGTGTCTACCTATCCGGTTCCATATCTTCTGACGGGCACGCACAGCCTCGTCTATCCGTGGATATCTACTATGGTGTAACCACCACCTCGTCACCTTATAAGAAAACATGGTAAGAAAACCAACAAGAAAACATATATATGAACTAAGAGCAACGTTTTCGAACTCGTTTTCTTTAGAAGGCGAAAAGGTATGACATGTATGGTTATACCTTAGAGATAATTCAGACGGATGCGTTGTAAACTTGTTTACGAACGATACGGATGGATTATCGCACGGATGCCGTTGCATCCTTTCGCCTTGTTTTCCTAAAAGCGAAGCGCGTTTTCGGTTAACTAATAATTCTTAATTTTTAATTTCCAATTTCTATCGCCCCTCGCTCTAATCGAAAATCACTAATCCCTAATCATTTTTATAATTTTCTTTCAAAAATATTTGCATATATAAATATTTTTTTGTAATTTTGCACCCAAAATTAAGCGATTCGAAAATATGAGCGACAAACGGAGACGGGAAATCTTGCTGCAAATGGAATCGTTCGAGCAGCAACAGCGGGAAAAGGGCGTGACCATTTCTCCCACTTGGAATGCTATTAAGCAGAATCTTGGGTACAATCGTGCTTAATTACATATGGCGCGTTACCTAATAGATACCAATGTTTTTATTAAGATGTGTGGCGACTTCGCTTTGTTGGGCGAAGACGTTTGGGCTATTGTGTCTAATTATGAAAATCAATTGTGTATTAGTAGCGAAAGCCTTAAGGAACTAGTGCACCTCTATAATACCAAACCTAATATCCGTAGGCTGTGGAAAAGTAAGCAGGACATGTTGCTGTCAATTACAGATGTCTTTCATATTAATGTCCTCTTCGTCACACAAAATGTGATTGACAAATATGCTGAAATGTATATCAACGAGTATGAGCAGCATAATGATCCGTCAGATCATGTTATTATAGCTACTGCTTTGGTTTATGGTATACCGCTTATCAGTAACGATAAGAAATTTGCCTATTACAGAAATCAGGGCCTTGACCTTATTGAATATTAGTATTAGTGGAGGAAATGCGGCTGCCCAACGGATGTGTCCGTTCTTGCAGTAAGCCATTTCCGACGAGTTTTCTTCACGGTTTTCTTATTATGTTTTCTTCTAAGGCAGCAGGTGCGCTATTTTCGAAGCGAGAAGATGAACAAGTAAGCAGATGTCTAAAAGCTTACTTTTAAGCAGATGATTAGTTGGTTAGATTTAGACCATTATGGTCATGCTGCCGCGTTTGCGATAAACTAATATCTATTAATTCTTAATTTTTAATTTTAAATTTTTAATTTCTATCGCCCCTTACTCTAATCGAAAATCACTAATCCCTAATCATTTTTTATTTTCTTTCAAAAATATTTGCATATATAAATATTTTTTTGTAATTTTGCGCCCACTTTTGAACAATTATTAGAATAGCTATGATAAACACCACCTCTTGCATACGATTTGCGAATGCCGTCAATCTGCATAGGGGGGGGTACTTCGCGCATAACCGCCACCAAGAATATTCATGCTAATAGCCTGCTTCGGCCCAGCCGAAACAGGCTTTTTGCGTTATTAGTAGGATAATTTTAGATTTAAGATACTATGAAGAAAAGTTTTACTCTTGCCTTGTTTGCAATGTTTTTGTGGCAGATGACATGGGCTGCCGGTGTGGTTACGTATAAAGATGGCGAGACTACTATTGGCTCGTCTTCTTCTGTGGCACAAGTAAGCCTGCCCTCCTTTTCTGACCTAAGTTACGTAAAAGCCGGTTATCGTCTTTTGGGCTGGTCTACTAGTGCGTCTAAGGCCTCTACTGGTGATTGTGATGCCGGTTATGTTGGAGATAACTATGTGGTCGCAAGTGACGTGATTTTATATGCCGCGACAGAGGAAATGTCATACAAGGAAGCTTTTAAATTGGCAGATGCTACAAATCCATTACAGGCTGGTGATAGGATATTGTTCACTTGCCAAAATGGGAACGGAGATGGTAAGGGATTTATCCTCAAGAATACTTGTTCTCAGGTTTTAACAGGGCAATACCAGACAGGAGGATATGTTTCTTTTCAAAATGCTTTTGATATCGCGAATTTAGATACATATACCAATGATAATCAATACCACTTTTTCTTGCCTTACGGAACAACGAGTAGCCTGACGGACAGATTTGAGAATTATTTATATATCCAAAATGGTTATCAGAGTCTATGTTTGGCACCTGCTTCTTATTCCGTGGACTCTAAATATAAGAATCTGCATTTTGTGCATTTGGGGAATGGCAATTATAAGATTTATACGTATACTTCGGCTAATGCGTATCTGTCGGTTTGGTATACGTCCTATCAATTTAAACTCAGAAGTGAGAATTGCTCTGGAAGTACTGGAAACCAGTGGGATACGGGGGTTGCTATTAATCCGATTCCCAACCCTTGTCCTGATGCTTTCACAATTTATCGTTATACTCGCATGTATGACTATAGAGTTACCTTACTTCCTGGTGATGGAGAAGGCGAGCGTCAGTATATCTATGGAAAATCTGTACAACTACCTATCAATTCTCCATTTGTGACGCCAGAAGCTACGGATGTCAGTGGTTGGACGGATGGTGTCAATACTTACTTACCTGGACAAACTATTAAGTTGACCTCCGACATCGTATTGACGGCAATATACGATGCACCGAAAGTGTTTTTTGAGGTGGGAGAACATGGTGGAAGCACGATTAGCCCATTGTCTGGATCTACGGTAGTGTTGCCTACAATAACCCCGGAAAGTGGGTATAAATTTATGGGATGGGCAACGGATGCTGATGCTATGTATGCGAACTATTGCGGGGGACAGACATATCCGGCTATAGGGGCATTGACCCAAAACGAATATTTATATGCCATTTTGGATAAAATAGAGAATATTCATTGTTATGAATTGGTTACGTCTTTATCACAAATTTCTTCGTCTGAACAATATGTGCTCGCTATCGCAGATGGTAACCCGGGAGGAACAGTATGTTATGGCGTCAAATATCAAAGTTCCGGATCTGCTTATACCGTGGATTGGGATATCTCATCTACCGACAATAGTTTTTGGTTGGTGTTTGAACCTTCTGGCAATGGGTACAAAATTCGTCCAGTAAGTCAATCTACGTATTATCTGTATGCAAATTCTACGCAGTATCAAGGGAATGTGGTGTATTTTACCAGTAACAATAGTAATAATGTTTGGGGCATATCTGCTGTAGATGCTGCTAAGGGGCGATGGAAACTGACTTGCGGATTTGATTTGACATATAATCAACGCAACGATATGTTGTTGACTAATAATACTAATAATTCAATCGATCAATATAGTGAGCAAAAAAGTTTAGCGCAAATTCGTTATTCAGATAAAAAAGGAGCTCGTGTATGGAATATTTATAGACACATTGCTGGCGCTCGAGCATATGCATCATTTGTAGTTGAGAATGGTCAATTGCCAGACAGGAAGGGGCCGTATGTCGTTTTACCTAATTCCGTAGAGACACCTGCACCGACCAATCAAGCTGTATCGTATTGGATTGATGCTAATAATGTGCACTACCAGCCTGGAGATACTGTGTTTGTAGCAGGTGCGAATAAGACGTTTACGGCCGTATATCGCTCCTATCGTTTGAATTATGTGGCGAAAAATGGCAGTTGTGAGAGAATATATGATGTGGGAGGTAGTGTGACGCTCCCCAATGTAACGCCTTCTCAAGGTTTTCGTTTTTTGGGCTGGGCTTCTACTCCTAATGCTACGCGAGCGGATGTTGGACTGGTTGGAGATACGTACAATTTTGATAAGGAGACAATCCTATATGCGGTTATTGTGGACGGGCGTGTTTGGATCCCAATTTCTGCATATAGTGAGGTGCTGAATAAGGAGTGTTTATTTACTGTTTGTGGTGCCTCTTTATTTGCAAACGAGTGTTATGCGTTACAGCAAGGAACTTTTGATGTGTTGGATTTGAAATCTTATTTACATCATGGTGTCTTGAAAGATGTCCCATCGGAAGTCGTGTTGCGCACTACCAATAACACAACGTTCTTCTATTATGATGCGACATACACACAGCGAGTTCTGTATGTTACTGCGGCATCCGGAGATCCACAGTGGAGTACCAGTAATAACCCCAATGCGAAATTCTATTGGGATGATACATATAAGAGTTTCTCTTTATGCGGTTATTATAAATATGGTACTTATGATGAAAGAAATTATCCTTTAGTGGTAAATGCTAATGGTAAATGGGTGAAGTTAGACTATAGTGTTGGCACCACTAATCAATTCGCGTCAAATTATAGTTTAGATGAGATTTGGAGCGCATCTAAATATCCGGGGCAGCTTACTTTATGGAAACATGTTGAAGTACCAGTTATCACCTTTGATTTACAGGGCGGGCAAAGTTCAGATGCCGGTATAGGATATGGTTTTATTGATCATCTACCTAATGCGACTAAGGCTGGATATATGCTCTATGGCTGGTCTGATGGAGAGAATATTTATTCACCTGGGCAGCGTTATCCGTCAAGTGGTCTAGTTGCATCTGATGTTACATTAACAGCAGTATTTAGATCGGCGGAGGTACAAGAAGCTTGGGCTAGTACTTTTGCGGATCTATCTATTGGCGACGAAATTTGTTTAGTTATTGCTGATGGAAATGGCGGCTCTAATAAATTCGGACTGGTTTATGGACCCGAGAATGCATGTCGACTAGAACAGTTTGACTCAAACAGCATTCCAACGTATATGTGGAGTACTATTGAAGAAAAGGATGAGGTAAATCATACTATAGTCTTGAAGAATAGAAATGGTCTCTACTTGTGTAGCTACAATGGAACCTTTAGGACATATGTGAATAAAACTCAAACTGGAGCTTATCCTCATTGGGTGTTGACATTTGATGGGGAATCGGGGCGCTGTGATATTGTGAATCAGCAATTTGACACACGTTATTTGGCATATAGCACCGCTACTGCTGCTATCTTGCAAACATCAAACTTGGTTGACCAATATGAGCTTAATCAAGCATTGGCGACAGCGCGTAGTCAATCTAAATATCCTAAAAAGTGGATGCTATATAAACGATCGGTAATCTATACATCTACCGTTTCATTCGACGCAGGAACACATGGAACGTATAATGGCGGTGACCTGGTCGGAACTAATACGAACGCTGTTATTTTGCCGGATTTGAATTCTCTTGATGATGCGTATTACTTTCATGGTTGGTATGATGGGCAAGATACATTACTTGTAGGAAGCGCGTATAAACCTTCCAATGACATTGTCTTAACTGCTGTTTATGAACCTAAGCAGGCTCATTTTATAGTTGCGGGGCGTGGTACATGGGAAGATAGTTCTACTACAGAAAAGGTTTTTGTTGGAACAAAGGATGGTGATCATTATAAATTGAATTTAAATACTCTCCCCAAAGTGATAGCTAATGCTGACCATCGTTTTATAGGCTGGTCAACGAATCCGAATTCGGTTCAACCAATGTATACTAGTAACGATATCATAATTGTTGATGTTCCGACTACTTACTATGCCGTTTTAATGCAGTATGTGCATGATATATCATATGAGTTAGCGGATGTACATAACCCTATTCATGCTGGAGATAGTTTGATACTTTTGGCCGAGGATGGCGTGGAAAATGGTTTGTGCTATGCGTGGCAGACTCAAGCTACATCTGCGTTAAGTTATGTGGATTATCAGGCCCATACGGCTAGCTTGCATTTAAGGTCAGTTGATAAGAATAATTTACAACAAATAGGAGGGGAATGCCATTTTTTTGCCACATCATCGTCCACGAATATTTTCCAACTAAGGGATAAGTATGGTAATAAGGTAATAGCAGAGTCAAATGTTTCAATTGATAACGCAGTGACTGCGGCTTCATTTGAGATCCTTCCCTTAAATCATAATAAAGGAGTATATTCGATACGTAAGACGCAGAACGCATACTCGTATGTCCACTATTTTTATAATAGCACTTATAGTGACTATTATGCACGTCCTTCGTCTAGTGCCGAATATGAGATGATTGATCAAATTGACCATCACATCACTCTCAGTGCTGCACAAGTAACAGATCAGTATCACACTCCGAGTACTTATCCGTATGCTTGGACGATATATCGTCTAACAGATAGGATAAACTACAGAGTTACTCTGAAATCCGGGGAAGGTATTGGCGCTGATCAACAAATAGATTGTACTCAAATTACATTGCCTATTGAGTCTCCATTTATAGCTCCGGAAGGACAAGATATTCGAGCTTGGTATGATGAGGAAAATGATGTGACCTATAGTCCGGGACAATTACTTCGACTCTCTAGTGATTTGACTTTGGTAGCACAATATGCATCGCCGCAAGTAGTATTTGTGGTCGGTGATTTTGGCTCCCCCGTAGCCCCCATCGAAGGTCCTGTCGTAAATTCGTTGCCGACTTGTACGACTCCAGAGACACATAAATTTTTGGGCTGGAGTACTAACTCGAATGCCACATCTGCTCAATATGCAGAAGGCGAACGTTACCCACAATCTGGTTCTATTAGCTCCAATGCTGTCTTATATGCTGTTATCCAAGAGCGTGAGAGGAATGCTTTCTTTGAACTGGTAACGAGTGATAGCCAGTTAACTCTTAGTGATAAATATGTTTTCGCAATTCAGGATGGAAATACCAATGGCAATACTACTAAGGCCTTATCATTCATATCGCCCTCCAGTATGTCATTGCAGGCAGTGAATTGGGAGAATAAATCAGCCGCAGAAACGTTCTTATTCAAACTTAACTCTATAAGTACAAATAAGGAAATAGCTCCCAGTACTGATCCAACGTGGTATTTATGTGTAAGTTCTAAAGCAGAAGCCACAAGTGTGATGATTTCAAGAGCATCTGATCGTTCCTGGGTCTTCAATCCAATAGATCAGTCAAAGGGCTTATACACTATTGATATGAATTCGTATCATATGGGCTATGCTGGAGGAACGGATGTGAAGTTGACCGCTACGGGAGTTGATCAAATATCCACCAAAAAATCATTGAATGTTGTGACCGAAGGAGGACAATATGCCATCGCATGGAATCTATATCGCTATACTTGGACGTATACTGCGTATGGAAACTTTATTGTGCAAAATGGCTCTATTGAACCCCGTAAAGGAGGTGATGTGGTGATGCCCTTATCTTATGAAACACCCGCTCCGGACGGAAAGGGATTGGATTACTGGCTGGATGAAGATGGCATAACCACTTATCAACCGGGATCTATTGTGTTCGTGGCCGGAGCTGATAAGAATTTTACCGCAGTATATCGCCCATATCGACTAAATTATGTTAGCACAATTGGCGAAGTGGAAAAAGATTATGATCTTTCCTCTCCCGCAATACTTCCGAATGTCGAAATGCCGACTGGTTATAGATTCCTGGGGTGGGCAACAACAAATAATGCGCAGACTCCTAATGCTGGTCTTGCTGGTGACGAGTATGCATTTGCGGATGAGACGACCTTATTCGCTGTGTACGAACAAATGGCTTTATGCGATAAATACGTTAAATCTTCTACACGGGAACAAGAACAAGATTATATAATTGCATTCGAAGATGGCGATGGAGGACCGAACGCCTATGCCTTAACGATTGTAGGGGATAGTTATCGATTAGAAGCGTTAGATTTGCAAAATCCGAATTCGGATTTCATTTTTAGAGTACAGGGAAATACATTATTCCGTCATGAGGCTACAAATAAAAATTTGGCACAAAGCGGAGGGTCATATCCTAGTTTAAGTACAAGTGGTGGGTATGGTTTACAATATAATCATGATATGACCAATGATGGCTGGAGTTTTAGTTTTTCTGCGCAGTATAGTGGTTCAACATATTACGTGTCATATGCTTCTCCCGAATGGATGAGCCAACAAACCATCGGAAATACTGTTGACCAATGGGCACAACATAAATCTCTAGCTCAGGTACGTTCTGAAGACAAATATCCAAGGAATATAACGCTATACAGAAGGACAACAGGCTTAGCCTATATAATTAAGTATGTAACATATCCAGGCTCTTTCGCTCTCGCTCAAGATGAGGCTTGTTATGTGTACTTACCTGAAGCTGCAGAGATGCCGGCCCCCTATAGTACGCATTTTATCGGTTGGGCAACAACTCCTGATCATGCTGCTGATGGAATAGTGGATTATGTGGGGGGAGCTAAATTCGAACCCACTTCGGATATGACATTCTATGCCGTATATGAGAATTTGGGTCCCATTCAAGTAGCAGACCAATTCTTTAATAATTTTAATAATGCTATTGATGCGGGAAATTCCCTCCGTCTTATTGATAATGTTGAATCCGACTTAGTGGTTTCTGATGGTAAAAATATCACGTTGGATGCCAATGGTAAATCGATTAATGGAACAATTACTGTTAAGCAGGGTGGTGTGCTCAATTTGACAGCTACTACCGCCGCTAATGCTTGTTATATCGAAGCTACATCCGGTAAATCCGGACAAATCAAGAATGCAGACCTGATAAATAGCAGCAATATCTATGTCGACATCCAGTTGGAGTCGACTAAGAGCAAAGCGGATGGACGTAAGTGGTATGGATTTGCTGTTCCGTTCAACGTGGATCCTACTTCCGGTATTACTAACTTGGAAAATACAGAAACCACATTAACCAGTGGTGTGGACTTCTATATCGCCAAGTATAGCGGTACGCAACGTGCTGCTACTCGCGATGGATGGCAATATCCCTCTACCGATATGTTGGTTCCCGGACAATTCTATATGATTACCATTGACGGTTCATGCAATGTGTGGCGCTTTAAGAAAGCCAATGGTGCTACTAAGTTCGCATCTTCCGAACTGGCTCTGTCAGCATATCCGAGTGCGTTGGGCATTGGTGAGGCCAACTGGAACGCTATGGGTAACCCTTGTCTGGAATACTCCAATATCAGTTCTGCCTCTACGGAATATGGCTATATCTACAATAATGCTACTAGTGCATACACTGCGTATCGCTTAGCGGATTATTCCTTCGTCGTAGGTTGCCCGATATTCTTACAGGCCGAAGGCGGAACAATGGTCTTGAACCATACCGGTATCCAATCTCAATTGTTTGCGCCGGAACGTTCTACAGACACCCGTGATGGATTTAAGGTTATGTTGAGCAATGCCTCTACTACCGATAACTTATATGTTACCGCCGCTGCAGACGCGATGCCGACGTATCAAACCGGTAAGGATGTCGTTAAACTCGGTAACGCGTTGCCGATGCTGTGGACTGAGGCTTATGGTATGAAGTTGGCTGCTGAGAATGCCGTCTTGATGGATGATAGGGCGGAGTACGACCTCCATTTCTATGCACCCTCTGCCGGTATCTTTACGTTGAGCGCCGAACGCTTTATGGGCGACAAACAATTGGATTTGTATTATGCAGGTCAATTGGTATGCACTCTGAGCGAATCTCCTTATATTCTCGACTTGCAGCGTGGTTTCAATGCCGGTTATCGTCTGGTCATTCATACTCCTGTAGGCGTTTCTACCGATTGGTATCAGGGAACGGAATCCGTTGATTCAGCTAATAAGTTTATCCAAGATAATCAGTTGTATATCCGCATCAATGGCGTGATTTATAATGCCATAGGCGCGATTGTTAAATAATTTGATTTATGAGCAAATTAAAACAATATTTTCAACCTACGGTGGAGATTGTTCGTCATTCTCCACTTACACCCTTATTATTGGCGTCTGCCGGACCGGAAAACCCGCTTATGACTCCGGGAAGAGATACTAAGGTCGGTATTATGTATATGTAATGCATCGGTGTTGTCTAACCATATTCCTATTGTCGTTTATCCCTATGTTGGGGATGGGACAAGTGTTGCCCCCGAGTTTTTGGGAAGACCCGTATGAGGAATCGGTGGAGTTTGATACAGTGTGTGCTCCGCAATATGTCTGGCATAATAAGACCTACGTCGCTAGTGGTTTTTATACAGATACTATTTTGCAAGGTGGTTTGAAAACGGTGGTGCGTCTAGCATTAACCTTATCTCACCCTGATACGGTGCGGTATTTTGTTTATTTACCATATGATGAACTTCCGTATGTTTGGTATGGTACAAGCTATTCAATAGATGGTATTTATGAAAAGCATTTTGTAAACGAAGTGGGGTGTGATAGTGTCGAGGAACTTCATCTGCATACTTTGCAGGGATGTATGCCACGACCAATCGTGTTGCCAATACATCATCCATGAGGCGCAAACAAATCATATTGCTGTTCTTGGGGTTGTGTCCTTTGCTTATGCTGATGGCGCAACGTCCCGATTATGTCTATCGAAATATCGCCTCAACGGATGAATTGCTACCGGGCGATACCGTCATCTTGGCTGTTGAGAGCGGTGGCGCTACTCCTTGTGTGATGGCATTGGGCGCAAAAGGCGAGAATGCGGATATTTCTTCGCATATCCAACGGCAGATATTGTTGCCAACGTCATCTTGGGAATCTTTGGTTTTCACTGTCGGAAAAGTGGATAATGCTTTTACCTTTTCGTATCAAACCGATAATCTCCGTTTTTTGGCGTTTAATTATCTGAATTATGCCGGTGTGTGTCATGTGACAAGCACTATGAATGCGAGTGATGCATATAGTCAATGGTCTATCAATCGTCTGACAGCCACCGGTCGTTATAATGTGTATACATCATCGTTATCGTTGACTTATGGCATGGGCACCTTCTTTGGCGCTTATGGAAGTTATGATCAGGTTATACATCGAGAAAATCTGGACCAATCCTCAGGCACCCCTACTACCAGTACGCATGGTGCACAAGCGATTACCATTTTTAAGAAATACCCCTGCTACATCTTAACGTATGATTGTAAAAATGGCACATGCGAGGTGGCTTATGAATATGGGGGCTCCGAAGCGCTACCTAAAGCTACGAAGGCTGGCAAGACGTTTATGGGATGGGTAGACGCTGAAGGGCGCGTCTATGAAGCTGGTGCGCGCTATCCGGCTTCCGGTGCATTGACGGAGGACCGAACCCTAACTGCCGAATTTAGGGATGTGTCTCGCTCATACGAACAAATTAAAAATACCTTATATATTAAGGATGGAGATATCCTGGTTTTAACTATGGAGGATGGAGATGGAAATCCTTCGCCTGAGCGACATGGTTTATGCAATGTGGATAATCAGGTTTATTTGAATATTTCTGAGCAATTGGATCATACTACGGTTACGGATGCTTATCGTTTTAAAGCTACGAGAAGTAGTGATAATGACAATGCTTTTTATCTTTATAATTTTGTTAGTCAATATTATGTTTACCCAACGAGTGGGCATAGTTATAGTCCTGTAATTACAACTGCTGTCGCGCCGGATGAAAATGTCCCTACTTTGTTTAGCGCAAGTAGTGATGGTCGTCATTATTATCTTAGTAACGTAAATGGTGACAATTATGGCTACTCTTTTCTGGGAATGTCTAATGTAAGCACTCCGTATTTACGTAAAGTGCAAGGAAGCGATAACAATCAGTATACTCTTAATGGGGGGCTTGGCATGGGGCTGAACGAGGCTATCAATGCAGGATATAACCCACAATCATGGACTATTTATAGAGAGATAACAAAATTTTATCCTCGTATCGTATTTAATGTAGATGCTTTGGGAGTGTCGACGTATGATACTATTTATACGTTTTCAACTATTTTGCCCGATATAATAGGATCACCACAGCCAGGATATAGTTTTGGTGGTTGGACCGATGGAAATACCACATATCCTGCTGGTACGACTTTTACTACAGAAACAGACATTACTCTATCTGCTATATCTGAAACAATTAGAGCTCACTTTATCGTGCATCCGATGAAAGGCCTTCCTATCGAAGAACAACTCGGCACACAAGTAACGATGCCTTCCGTTATCGCGCAATCAGGCTATCGTTTTTTAGGGTGGAGCACCAATCCAAATGCTGTTCAGCCGGACGCGCAATTGGAAATCGGAAAGGTGTTAACTATTATACGCTCTACATTTTTTTATGCTGTATTTGCAGAGCAAACGGTTTGTTATAAGTATTTTCCGGCTGATTTAGAAGAAGGAGGGCGGTATCTTATTGCATTCGATCATGGTGCGGGGCAGGAACGGGGACGAGTGATTGGACTTACTCAAGAGGGGCACTTCTATGCGGATACATTAGATTTGACGAATGCAAAAAGTGATCAGGTGTTTACCTATACAAGAACGAGTAACGGAAGTCTGGAATTTTTTAGCAGTACCGGTTATTGGTTAGGTAATGAGAATGGATATTTATCTACCAAATCTCCCAATTATAGTTGGATAAAATCGGGGAGTAAGGGGCATTATACCATGAAATGCTACAATTACAATACACGTAAGAATATGGTATTTTGTTTAGCGAGGACGTCTCCAACTACGCTTTTTGAAACAGCCAGTTATCTTAAAAATCAGTTCTCGACTAAGCAAACACTAGAAGAAATTTGGGATGAGGGGAATTATCCTATGGTCTTTACTTTGTATCGACAAGAAGATGCGTTTGCTTATCATGTTTCGTTTGATACATATCCTGATACTACACACTTACCTGTGCGTGATGCCTGTACAATGTGGTTACCGAAACAGGAAGATTTGAGTGAGCCCTGGGCGCCGATATTGATAGGCTGGGCCACGACTCCCGAACTCGCTAAGGCTGGGGTCGCTGATGTGGGGGAACCTGGAGGATATTTTATCCCAGACCGTGATTGTATGCTCTATGCGGTATATCGTGATGTGTTTTACGATATTGTCGATTGGCGCCCTAATGATATTACGCTGCAGACAATGACGCATTCGTCCTATAGTATTACGCAGGTGATACCGGATAATCCGCCGGTCTGGAACAATATGGATAGTTCGGCTATTGATGCCGGAGTGTACCAATTGAATACTACGCCAAAAATCCTACATCCCGGTCAAATATTGGACATATCGTTCCGTGATTCGGACAGTCTCTATGTCTTTACGGATATATACGTGCGTATTCCTTATATTATTCAGGGGAATCGGAATACGGCCCTCTTGGATGAGGATACATGTGCCATGTGTGACCTATGGGTGCGCGAGGGGGCAAAACTGTTGGTCGATGCAGACCGACAGTTCCAGAATGTGGTGGTTTGCGGAGGTGGTAAACTCGTTATTCCGCAAGGCAAGACATTGCGTTGTAAATCGCTGTCTTTGCGTGGTGGAGATATGCGTGGTGGCATATACCAATATACCTATCCTCAGATGGTGGTGAACGGTACCTTGGCGATTGAGAACGATTCTATCTACTATGATTATTTGCTGAATAGCCAACAGCAATATACCTTAGCCTTGCCCGTGGATGTGGATACGGTTCAGATACGTAATTTTTTAGGCACAAAACTCCCGTTCGGAATAGCGGATTATTCCGGTTATAAGCGTTCGCAGGCTCAAACCGGATGGGCCTTTACGGATGACGCTGTCTTGAAATCGGGTAAGGGCTACACCATATATGCCCAACCTGATTCGGTGGCGCCGAAGGGGCGGGCTTATGTGAACCAACATTTCATCCGTGCGCGCTTGCCGATGTATGTGGGTAGCAACTTTACCGAAGATACTGAGCAGAGCGTATGGGTGTCGGAATATACGTCCTCTATGGCCAAAGGGTATTGGAACTGGAATCTGGTGGGCAATCCCTATTTCGCTTCGTTTAAGGGGGCGCTGATGATTGATGGTACAGAGCAAAATTATGTTACTATACCGGACAACCAAGGCTTAACATACCAAAACTTTATTACCCGTCATACTGTCTTACCTGCGTTCAAAAATTTCTTCGTGCAGGCAATGGCTTCCGGTGCATTGGTGTTTGATGTGGATGCTCGGTTAACCGCTCCGCTCCGAGGTGATAACCCGCAGGAACGGCGTACGGGATTAATCATGACGCACGAAACGGATACTACACAGGTGGATCGGGTGGGCTTGCTCATCGGGGAACAATATACTACCGACTACGAGTTAAATGCCGATTTGGACAAATGGATGAATCGCACCCTAAGCCTTTATGCCCTTTCGGATGGGTATAGATTAGCCTTCGATGCTGTTAATCCGACAACCTTGGCGCAGGGCGTAGCTATTGGTTATCGTACCGCTATTGCGGGTAACTATACTCTTGGTTTAGACCCGGACTATGACCTGTCGCAATGGCAATCTGTCGTGTTGGAGGATAGATTTACTTCACAACGAATTGATTTAAAATCGCAACCATATGCGTTTGTGGCATCTAAGGGGGTAAATGATAATCGGTTCATACTATATGCCGTACCCAGTAGTAGTGTGGCTACCGATTGGGATGACGTAACCGCAGAAAGACAATGCTATAAGTTTATCGAGGCGGGGATGTTGTATATCCGCGTAGATGGTGTCTTGTATAATGCGCAAGGACAAGTAGTTGATAAGCGATGAAACGTGCCCTGTTGACCATAGGAATCTTGTTCGTTACATGGTGCTGCATAGCGCAGGTCACTAAGGTGTTATGGGAACCTGTACGTTCTTTAAGTGAATTGCAGGAGGGGGATTCCGTGGTCTTTGCGCAGGCGGATGGCAATGGCGGTGGGCATGAATATGCAGTAAACCAACAACAATCTACGTCTACCTTCTTGATGGATGTGAGTTACAATTTAGAGGATACCAAAGATGCAGAAGGAAATATCACTCCCTCCCTCAATAGCCGTTTTTGTGTACATAAACTCAGCGGCGTAGAGCAGTCGGTCTATAAATTGCAATTTTCTTACTATAGCCTCTTTAAGAAAGCGAAACGATATCTTAGTATAGCGCCTTCTACTACTACCGGCAGCAGTTATACCCCCACCTATACCGGAACCTATGGTATATCGCAAGGCGACTATGCGCAAGATTTATGCTTGGATACCTTAGATAATGTGGGGCATTTCTATGCAGCCAAACTTAGCGGCACTACCTATTACTATGCCGGCTATACCGACTATTTTACGGCTCGGCATGCCGGACGCTACACTGTGGCATACAACCAGCATGCACAAAAGAAAGACCTTAGCGAATATACTACTCAAACGGTTATGGCCTGTGCTTGGAATATGTACAAGCGCCATTTATATTATTCCTGTCATCTGCATTTCGATTTACTGGGTAAGGCTACATGTGAGTATGTGGATACTACATGCTTCTTTGTAACCCACCTGCCCGATGTTACCATGACCGATTTAAACTACAACATTATTGGTTGGTGGGATGGTCATGATACCTTGCAGGTTGGCAGTTTCTATCGCCCCATACAGGATATTACTCTAACTGCCGTATATCGAGAGGCGCAAACCCTGTTCTCGTTGGGTACCAATGGAGTGTGGTTAGACCATTCTTCTGCGGATTCCATTATTAAGGGGCGTACTATCGTCTTGCCTCAAGCTGTTGGTAAGGAGGGGTACCATTTCTTGGGCTGGTCATCTATGCCGAATCAGATGGGACCTGCAGCTGTAGACATAGGACCGGCAGGTAACGAATATACTATCTCTACCAATGGTGCACTATATGCGGTGTATGAGAAAGCACTGGCGCATTATCAGTTCTGGATAGCAGACAAAGACAATTCTCTTCGGCCGGGGGATACGGTGTTGCTGGTGATGGAGCACGGCGATGGACCTAACGAATGCTTTGTGATGACCTCTTCGGCAACCAAATCTAATTCTTATGGTGATATTTCGTTGGACCGAACGTATCCGCAAGAGTTGAATACATTGTCGGTGAATCATTACTTCCGATTGGCTAATCCTAATTCTGCAGCGTGCATAGGGGATTGGTATGGCAATTATCTGTATAATAATAATGGCACCAATCGTTCTCCTATAACGTATCCTTCCGGTGTGACCAATAATGAATACAAACAAGTTTATACTATTACTGCCATAGACGATGATGGGCACTATACCATCCAAAACCATTTTAATTCTAATCTTTGGTATTTGTGCTATGTGGATCCTGCTACTGTGTATGTGGGGGGCTCTGATTTTACCTATGTCAATCAGCACGTCCCTCCAATATCGTTGTCGCTGGCTCGCATGTTAGAGCAATACCCAATGGTATGGAGTATCTATCGCCGTACTCGTTTGTACGATTATCGGGTTACTTTGCTTCCCGGCGAGGGGAGTGGTGAAGCGCAAGTATTGGAGGGATATCAAGTGACGCTTCCTACTAAGGTGGCGCAATTCGCCCCACCAATCCAGGGCCTTACTATCGTGGGCTGGGCACACGATGGTGATACGCTGCCTATTGGCGCAACAATTCACCCTACGGAAGATATTACCTATACAGCGGTATATGGTGCACCCACGTTGTTATTTGATGTAGGCATTCATTCTTCGAATAAAATCCCATCGACAACTATGTCACCCATTAATCTGCCCGATATTATCGCAGAGGAAGGCTACCGTTTCTTAGGGTGGTCGTTGGATTCGAATGCTACTCAACCTGAATATGAAGCGCGAGATTCATTCCCCAGCGCGGGTACTTTGCAGGAGAATACTACGCTCTATGCTGTCTACGAACAAAAAGAATGGGGGTACCATTATCGTGAAGTGTTTAGTCCGAACGATATTCACGATGGGGATGATATCGTGCTCGTTATGTCGGATGGTAATCCTGGGGGAACAACGCATCTGGTGACGTATCTTGATCCGGTTAACAGTGAAATCGTATTTGAGGATTGGGATATCATGAAGCAAAAAGATGAATATGTATTTCATCTGCGCTCACACCCGATACTACAAGATGTTTATTATTTCGACTATCATTATAACGATAAAATATATTCCTTCCTTCCAAATGCCTATTATAATTATGTTTATGCAACGGAGGGGTATTGTACATTTAAAATAGAAGACGATGCTTATGGACATTTTCGCTTAGGCTCGGGCACATATTTGTGCTATGATATTGCGTATACCAATAGATTGGTTATGGTGCAGGATGGAGAAACCCAGCGTTATGCTATATCTCAATTTGATGAGGAACTATCGTTAAGTGAGGCATGCCAAGTCCCGTATAGCAAGCCGGCTTCTTGGCGAATCTTTATAGCAGAGAAAACCTACAAAAGCCGAGTGTTGTGTTATACACATGGACCACGGTTAGAGGTGGCGGGACCACTTGCTGTTCTGCCGGATAGCAGTGAAGTCTATGCCGAAGATGGCTATCGGTTTATGTACTGGAAGGCGATGGACAACTCTATTTACTACGGTGGAGATACTATTAGCGCCAAAGAGGATATGTCGTTGTGGGCCGTCTATTTGAACCCCGGTGAGGAATGGCCAACCCCCGACCCGGTTCCCGATTGGCCGGGGGATGGCGCAGATGGTTGGGGATATCATTTGTTTGGACGATGTGCCCTACGTGGCGATACCGCCTATAAGTATGTCCGTACAAAGATAGATAGTGTGGTCTCTACCGACTTGTATTTCGCCTATGGCGTACCACAGGATTATGTTATAGAGACCATTCAGGTTGTGGATAGTCCTATTATTGGGCATATTGTAGTGGATTCCGTTACTCAAATGGTTACATACACGCCATATCCTGGCTTTATAGGGGTGGATGGTTGTGTGTTGCGCTTGATGGATCATCATCATGTAGAACAAATGATTCGGGTGGATTTCGAATCGTGCAACGAATATATGGAAGATGGGTCGGAGTTTATTCTCTCCTTTATTCGTAATGCCTATTCTGGCGAAGTGGGCGGGTGTTCTGGCGGACAGTATTATTTACGTACTGTTGCAGGTATGCCTGCTCGAGTGGAAATTATAGATGGTAATGGGAAGATTATTGTTGAAGATGTTAAAGCCCAATCATATTTCGAGGCTGCCATTGCGGGAGCGACGGGGAATAGAGCTGTTTATGTGCGTTCTTCGGCCCCGATAGTGGTGGAAACTCATGTGTTTGAACCATATTCTGGTGATGCTACATATCACTTACCTTTGTGTGATTTAGATACATCATATATTATTCAAACCGCTCAGTGGACAGAGCCAACGAAAAATATGTTTGCTGTAGTAGGGACACAGGATAACACCATTGTAACTATCCATTTAAAAGGTCCTGCTCGGGGGCATCCGAAGGGATCGACATACTCTATTACATTACAAAAAGGAGAAGTGTATCGCGCTGAGGCTACAGATATAGGCTATGGATATAGTTTTAGTGGCTCTACGGTTACTGCGAACCATCCTATTGCTGTATATCAAGGTAATCCTTGTACATTACTTATTCCACCTGAAGGGGGAAATGGCGGAGCTTGCGATAATATGTATGAACAGACTCATCCGGTTAGTCGAGCCGCAGGTAAAGAATTTGTAGCAGTTGGTACCTACTCTTTAGCGGAGAGCTATCTGGAGTTCGTAACGACAGAACCGAATACCACGGTCTTTATGGGAGGCAAAACACAATTTTGTGCTAATGCATATGATACCGCGTGGTGTATTGTAGAACGGGAACAGCCAGTGTATGTTAAGGCTGATAAACCGGTGGTTGGGCAATATTTCTTGTGTGGAGGCGAGTTGCTGGGCGATGCTAAATTATCAGACCCGGATCAGTATTATTTGCATCCGATGAATGAGTTCCATCAAATGACAATGTTTACCTGCCAACGTGTTTCTGGTGGATATTTTAATACTACATATCGTCATCACGGCCTAAGTATCATTGTGCCGGAAGGGTCGGAAAATGGAATCTATCTTGATGGAAATTTATTGACAGGCTTTAAAAAAGTACCCTATGGTAATTCTTTATATTATCTCCACTATCGATTCCCGGGTACTAAAGAGTGGGGAGTGCATACGATAGTGTCAAGAGATAGCGGATTTGTAGCGTCTCTCTATGGTATGGAGTCGGCTGAATCATATTCCTATGCCTTGCCTTTGATGCACTCTCACCTACCATTGATTAAAGAACATCTGTATGATACTATATGTATTGGGCAGACCTATCAATGGCAAGGACGAACGTTAACGGCTCAGGGAATCTATACCGACACTGTACGTAATGAAGGGCAGATACGCGAGGTACATGTGCTGGAATTGGAAGTGGCGGATACGACATCCGTAGATACGATTGCTATCGTTTGTAACGATTCCTTGCCCTATCTATGGCATGGCTACTCGTTGACTGTGGATACGATGGTCATCGATACTATGTCTACCGTGCACGGATGCGACAGTATTGTGCGCTTGCACATGCTTACGCACAACTGCGGCTGCGAGACCTATAGCTATTTGGATACTACTGTGGCCTACAAAAAACTGCCCTTTAGATGGTTCGGCAAAAAGTATTCACAACCCGGCTTATACCGTGATACCTTAATCGGCGGCAACGTCAACGGCTGCGATAGTATCGGACAATTGTATCTCTTGTACCATATCGATTATGAAGACTCTATCATGGTCTGCGATAACGAGCCGGTTACATTCTCTACCCCTTGGGGCGATGTAGATGTGGGTTTGTGTGACGATTATAATGGCTGTCTGGTCGTAACGGAAGATGAGGATTGCCTGGTGAATGTGCACCTGCAGGTACAACGTATTCCCGCTACCTCTACACCGCGTGTAGTTAATGCTGCTATCTGTTATGGTGAGGTATTTGATTGGAATGGTCAACTTCTCTCGCGCGATACGACTATCCATGATACTATTCTCGATTTTCATGGTTGTGATACTATCTTCTCTACCATGAATCTGCATGTGCATCCGGCACCGATAGACTATATAGAGAGTGAGGAGATTTGTATCGCGGACACCCTATGGTGGCATGGCCGAAAACTATACCATACCGGCATTTACTACGATACTGTCCTAAGCGTGATTACCGGTTGCGATAGTGCCTATTGTCAAATGCACCTGCACACCAAATTGTGCACTATGCCACCTCCACCCAACCCGAGAATTGAATGCGATACGGCGTACAGCACTATAGATACCACTATCCTCTGTTCACAGATTCCATTCGAGTGGTTCGGTAAATCCTATTCTGTATCCGGTGAATACCACGATACATTGCATAACGCTACCTATACCTTTTGCGATAGTATTGGTACGCTGTACTTAGAAGTCGAGACCTGTGAGTGCGATACATCATACTCCTCTAAAGACACTACCATCTGCGCTCCAGCCCTGCCACTACTCTGGGAGGATTCTACCTGGACGGCAGCAGGCACTAAGACCAAGGTGCTGACGAATGCCGTAGGCTGTGATTCTATCGTCACCCTCACGCTTTACGTCAATCAGCCTACCACGAGTGATACCACAGCCGTTGCCTGCGACTCCATCGTATGGCACGGAGTGACCTATACTATGTCCGGCGACTACGATTACCAGACCACTAACGCCGCCGGCTGCGATAGTACGCGAACCCTACACCTGACCATCCGTCACGCATCGGTTGGTACAAACGATACTACCGTCTGTCGCAACGACTTACCGCTCCTGTGGGAAGACTCCACGTGGACGGATGCCGGCGTTAAGACTAAGATACTGACCAACGCCGCGGGATGCGACTCGGTAGTTACTTTGACCCTATCCGTCAACGAACCTACCGCCGGAGATACAGCGGCCGTAGCATGCACGTCCTTCACGTGGTACGGGCAGACCTACACCTCCAGCGGCAGTTATACACGCATGCTCGCTAACGCCGCCGGTTGCGATAGCACACTGACTCTGCAGCTGACAATCAATCAACCGACCAACGGTGCTAAGGACACCACCGTCTGTGCCGGTGCATTACCACTCATCTGGCAAGATTCTACCTGGACGGCAGCAGGCACTAAGACCAAGGTGCTGACGAATGCCGTAGGCTGTGACTCTATCGTCACCCTCACGCTCTATGTCAATCAGCCTACTACCAGCGACACTACCGCCGTCGCCTGTGACTCCATCGTATGGCACGGAATAACCTATACGATGTCCGGCGATTACGATTACCAGACGACCAACGCTACCGGCTGCGATAGTACGCGAACCCTACACCTGACCATCCGTCATGCATCGGTTGGTACAAACGATACTACCGTCTGCCGCAACGACCTGCCGATCGTCTGGGAAGACTCCACCTGGACGGATGCCGGCGTTAAGACGAAGATACTGACCAACGCCGCGGGATGCGATTCCGTGGTCACGCTTACGCTGTCCGTCAACGAACCTACCGCCGGTGATACGGCAGCAGTAGCTTGCTCGTCCTTCACGTGGTATGGGCAGACTTACACCGCCTCCGGCTCGTATACGCACCAGCTGACTAACGCTGCCGGTTGTGATAGTACACTCACCCTGCAGCTGACAATCAATCAACCGACCAACGGAGCTAAGGACACCACCGTCTGTGCCGATGCATTGCCACTCCTCTGGGAAGACTCGACTTGGACGGCAGCGGGCACTAAGACAAAGGTGCTCGCCAATGCCGTTGGCTGTGACTCTATCGTCACCCTCACGCTCTACGTCAATCTGCCTACCAACAGTGATACCACAGCCGTTGCCTGCGACTCCATCGTATGGCACGGAGTGACCTATACTATGTCCGGCGACTACGACTACCAGACCACTAACGCCGCCGGCTGCGATAGTACGCGCACCCTACACCTGACCATCCGTCATGCATCGGTTGGTACAAACGATACTACCGTCTGCCGCAACGACCTTCCGCTACTCTGGGAAGACTCTATCTGGACCGATGCCGGCGTTAAGACGAAGATACTGACCAACGCCGCGGGATGCGATTCCGTGGTCACGCTTACGCTGTCCGTCAACGTGCCCACCGCCGGCGATACGGCTGCCGTAGCATGCACGTCCTTCACGTGGTACAGAACAACGTATACCAATAGCGGTAGTTATACACATATGCTGACGAACAAGGCCGGTTGCGATAGTACACTGACCCTGCAGCTGACCATTAACCAACCGACTACGGGCGATACGACAGCCTACGTATGTGCCGGTACGGACTTCTACTGGCACGGAGCTGTAGCACAGGACGGCGCACAAATGACACTCACCAATGCCGCAGGGTGCGACTCGGTAGTGACATTGCACTTAGTTACTCTTCCGGTCTATCACCAAGATGTCAACCTGACGGTATGCGATAAGCAGATGCCTTATACCTGGAACGGTATCACCTGCACCCAAGCCGGCGACTATGTCCTTGACTCCGTCACCGCCGCAGGATGCGACTCTGTTGTCACCCTCCACCTGTCGGTAGATGTCTTCTCCGCCTCCGATACGGCAGCCGCTATCTGTCGTGCCGACTTACCATATACCTGGCACGGCAAACAACTCCACGACGCCGGTACACTCAAAGATACGATGGTCAATAGCGTCCTCTGTGATTCCATTATCACTCTCACGCTTACCGTCAATGAGCCTACCACGAGCGACACCACGGCTACCGCCTGCTCATCCTTCACGTGGCACGGCACGACCTATACCGCCAGCGGTGACTATGACTATCTTACAACCAATGCCAACGGCTGCGATAGCACCCGTACGCTGCACCTGACGATTAATCAACCGACTACAGGTGATACGACAGCGTACGTATGTGCCGGCACGGATTATTACTGGCATGGAACATTAGCGAACGACGGCGCACAACTGACGCTGACGAATGCTGCAGGCTGCGATAGTGTAGTGACGTTGCATCTGATAACTAAACCTGTCTCCTCTTATGCTAAGGATACTACGGTATGTGCCGAAGCCTTACCAATTGTATGGGCAGACTCTACCTGGACCGAGGCCGGCACTAAGATAGCCATACTCACTAATGCCTCCGGCTGCGACAGTACGATAACCCTCACCCTCCACGTCAATAACCATTGCTGCCCGGATACGATACATAACATAGCAGAAGTCAACATCTGCGATACACTACTGCCCTATACCTGGACGGCAGCCCATACATTGACTATAGACCAAGCAGGAGAATATAGCGACACACTACGCAACGATGACGGTTGCGACAGTATACTCTACTTCCTGACCCTCACTACCTATACCTGCTGCGCACCTATGGAGGCTACGATGCAGGTACCTGACGTCTGTGCTGATGATGCATCAATGGAAGTAACCGTTACTATGCAACGCGGTGCTTTTAACGCCTATCGTGTACATTATACCAATGCACCCGGCAATGCGATGCCGTTCCGCGACACCGTCATCAACGATGCTCCTGCCAATCAGTCATCACCCGTCACGCTCACCTTACCTGTGCCGCATGATGCTGCTGACCGCACGCACTATCCGCGTCCCGACACCTACGGTATAGCGATGACCCTCTACGATGCCTGCGGCGACAGTCTGCACTTAGCATCAACCACCTTCGATGTACTCTTCCCGTCATGGCTCTTAGACCAGCACTGGGACGATGTCATAGCTATCCTCAATGATAGATATAATGGCGGTTATACCTTCTCCGATATACGCTGGCTGCGTGATGGCGAGATCATCCCCGGTGAGAGAGAATTGTATATCTACCTGCCGCATCAGTTGTGGACGACACCTGAGGAACAGCATCATGACTATGCATACCAAGCCTTGCTCACCCGTGCGGATGATGGCAAGTCGATACTGACCTGCCCGATGACGCCGTATCATATCGACAGTACCAATGTGCTCACCGAACCGTATGTGGCTGTAGCACCCACTATCGTCAGTCACGAGAATCCGGTAGTACATGTGATGACCAATACGCAAGGTACCTATTGGATCTACAGCCTGACAGGCAAACTGCTCCGCACGGCGGATTATGAACCTTGTGACCACGAGGTGTTCGATATACGCCTCTTTGAGGCTCAGACGATGTACATCCTCGTCTTCACCCCACGCCACGAGACCAAACCGCTCAAGGAGAAATACCGCGCCGTGAAGGTGATGGTGGAGTAACGATTAGAGTTTAGTGATTAGAGTTTAGAGATGAAAAAGCGGCCTGCCGGTCGCTTTTTTTTGGATATATCCAAAAGTTTTTGTAATTTTGCAGCCTATTATGAAATGGCGTTATACATATATTGTCTTGTTGCTACTCCTGTCGCTCTCGGTAGGGGCGAAGGGGACGGTGCAGACGTGGGACAGTTTGCGTCATGAGGTGAGGATAGGATGGGGCGATCTGCTCTTTGAGAGTGCTACGCAGTACGAGTTCCCGCATATAGGACGCCCGAATATACGCACCGACTATATTACCGGTCACCTGTTTGCCGAATACCAATATTCGTGGTTGCGCTGGCTGAGCACAGGTATGATAGTGGACTTTAGCGGTATGGGGTGGCACGACCGCCGCGACAACTCTGCCCATAACTACTACAACCTCAGCTTCCTGCCCGCGGTACGCTTTACCTGGTATCGTCATCCGTGGGTCCAACTCTACAGCGCCGTCTTTGCCGGACTGACTATCAACGGCGGTTCGGAGAAAGACTTGGTACGCGGTAAATACACTATCTGCTATCCGGGATGGGGACTGACCGCCTTCGGTATGCAGGTGGGGCAGAACGGATGGTTTGGCGCCTTAGAGATAGGTGGACTGTATGCCCTTAACAATATGAACGATATCGTGATGCTCTCCAGCCGTATGCTCACGGTCAGTATAGGATATAGATGGCAATGACGATGCGCCGATGGACATATCTACTGTTTGCCGCAGTACTGCTCACCTCGTGTCAGCAGGACGAGCCGACCTATGGTGTTGACTTTTCGGCTATGCCGACTAACGGCAAGGTCTTTCTTCCCTATAGCGAGCAGGAGCACGACGTGGAGCAGGAAGCACCGTGGCGTCCGTTAGAAGAAGCCGCTGCCGCAATGGCCGAATGGGGACGCCAAGTGGCCGATTCGCTGTCGGACACGATGACGGTACAGCCGATGGCCATACATGGTCGTCAACAGGCCAGCTCCATCAACTCGACCGACCTGGCACGCGCCGTAATAGGTTCGCTGTGCAGCCGAAGTGTACATCAGGTGTGCGGCACCTATATGTCCACCGATGCGATGTACAACGACATTAGAGTGAGCGGAGCCGTCTTCTATCCTACTAAGGGGCGCATCCGTAATATCATCATCTGCTCGCACTATACCGTAGCTGCCAACTACGAAGTACCTACGCAGACCTTCCCCTTGGAGGCTGCCTTTGCCGCTTTGGGCTATGTGGTAATCATGCCGGACTATATAGGTTATGGTGAGACAGCCGACCGCGTACATCCCTACCTGCAAGCCTACGTCACTGCCGCCAACGTCATCGACATGGCTTTGGCTGTGCGGCCGTTCTTGGCGCAACGAGGCATCAAAGTGGAGAGCGATGAAGTCATCATCATGGGCTATAGTCAGGGCGGAGCTACCTCGCTATTCGTGCAGTACGGCATGGAGAACGTTGAGCGCTACAAGGGGAAGTTCCGCATTAAACGTAACTACTGCGGTAGCGGTCCCTATGACGTGGCACGCACCTACGACATGTCCGTGCGCCAGGACTATACGCCTATCCCCTATGCCGTGCCGATGATTATCTTAGGTATGTCGGAGGGCATGTCGAATCCTCTCCCCTTTGACCAGTTCTTCCAAGAGCCGCTCAAGAGTCATTATCAGGAGTGGTTTAACTCCAAACGCTACTCCGGCGTGCAACTCTCACAACTGATAGGCTCGAAGCGTCTGAGCTGTATCCTGACGCCGATGGGCATGGACCGCAGTCAGCCGCAGACACAACGGCTCTATCGCCAACTGATCATGAACAGCATCCCGTCCCGCTACATCCCGCAAGCGCCTATCTACCTGTTCCATTCAATGGACGACCCGACGGTGCCCTTTATCAATTCGCAGACGGTGTGTCGCAACTTCAAGGTGGTAGGTTTTACTGACTATACCTGTAACTTCGGCCACTATGGCAATCACGTGGAGGGATGCATGAAGTTTATGATTACTATGTTCCACAAACTCCGATAACCGCTATGCGCAAGTTGTTGCTACTGATACTCATTACGCTGCCTTTCCTCTGCGGATGCAAGTCGGTAAAAGGCGATTCGGTCTTCCCGCGTGACTATGCGGTAACTATCAACCGTATCCAGGCGCAACGGGTGTGGATAGAGGTATTCCCCTCGTCCGAACAGACCAAGTACCTGATGACCCTGATGCCCGTAGCGGATTATGAGAAGTATTACGGCGGTGCCGATGGCGATAAACGTTTTGTTCAAGAGATGGACTCCATGGCGCATACGCAAGGCGAGTGGTCAGGAATGATTCAGCAGGGCGCTATGTTCGGCGCTTGTGTAACTCATCCGGCTACCGATTACTACCTCATGCTCGTCGGCTACAGCAATAACAAGCCTGTCTTGCCTATCCGCAAAGAACCGTTTACTACCTTGGAGCGCGTCACCAGCGATATACACATCGCCGACCTTAAGACGGACGATACCGACCTTATCCTCACGCCCAGCAACAATGAGGATACTTATATCTGGGAATTAGGTCTGATGTCGGATATACGCCTTACTGCCGGTTGCACCTCCTTCTATTTCTACGACTTGTTGGAGGAGTTCTACTACTACGACTTTACTAAGGAAATGGTGAACCGGGGCCCGGAGCTGGTGGCAACCAAAGATATCTTCGAGTTGCCGGATGTGCAAAACGATACATTAGTCATTATGTTCGTCGGTTACGACGGCCTGAGAGGCGAGACGACGGATGCCTACGAAGTATGGTGGGCTATCCCGCAACCCGGTGGCGATCCGCTTATCCGTAAGGCCGACCCGGACGGTTTTGAGAGTATTTTTATGCCCGTGCAAGTGCCGGCTTATTCCATTTATCATGACCCGCATAGAAGACATACGACGTCCCATTGAGGAAGAGTTTCGGCTCTACGAGAAAGCCTTTGAGCAGGCTCTGAGTAGCGATAATGCGTTGCTCAACCGTGTGCTGCAATATATCCACGCTAAGCGCGGTAAACAGTTGCGTCCCCAACTGACCCTCTTGGCGGCTCAGATGTGTCATGGCGTGACGGATAAGACTATTCAGACCGCCGTGGCGCTCGAATTGCTGCATACCGCCTCGCTCGTTCACGACGATGTGGTGGACTCGTCCCCCATGCGTCGCGGAGTCGAAGCCGTGCATACGCGCTGGAGCAATAAGGTCGCCGTGCTCGTAGGAGATTATCTGTTGGCTAAGGTCATCGAACTGGTGGCTAATGTGCGCAACCTGCGTATCTTCAATATCATCGCCTCGATGGGAGCCACCCTGTCGTCCGGCGAACTGCTGCAACTGCATACCGAGACAGGCATGTGGATAAGCGAGAAACAATACGAGGCCGTTATCGAGCAGAAGACCGCCAGTCTCTTTGCCGCCTGTATGGAAGCCGGAGCCGAGTCATCGGGCGCTACGATGCGTCAGTCGACAGCGTTGCGTGAGTTCGGACTGCATCTGGGGATGTGTTTCCAACTCAAAGACGATGTCTTCGACTACTCCGATTCCGATGAATTGGGCAAGCCGACGATGAACGACATACGCGACGGCAAGGTGACCCTGCCGCTCATCATCGCCCTAGAACGTGCCGAACGCAGCGAAGCTGAACAGATACGCCAATTGGCCGAAGATCTGAGTAACGATGCCCAGCATCTCGACATCTTTGAGGCCGAGCAGGAGATAAAATCCTTCGTCATGCGTTACGACGGTGTGCGTTATGCCTATCGCAAGATGCAAGAGCATAAAATAAAAGCCGTGGAGGCTCTCAATACCTTCCACGACTCGTCTGCTAAAAACTCGCTGTTAGCACTGTTAGACTATACGATCAATCGCGTCCATTAATGCCTCGCGCTGCTGCTCATCAGCAATAGTGTCTAATACATCTTTCAGAAACGCTCCTATCAACATCCGTCGGGCCGTAGGCTCATCGATGCCGCGTTGGCGCATATAGAAGAGTGCCGACTCGTCCAACTGACCTGTCGAAGCACCATGCGAGGCTTTGACATCATCGGCATAGATTTCCAGTTGCGGCTTGGTACGCATCAGGGCTGTCGGCGTGAGGACGAGGTTGCGGTTCAGCTGCTGCGCATCGACATGCTGCGCATCCTGACGAATCTTCAGTTCACCCTCAAACGAGCCTTGTGCGCGGTCGCGTAACACGAATTTGATGAGTTGGCGACTGACGCCTTCTCCCTTATCGTGATGCACGCGTGTGCGCGTACTAATCTTATCGTCCGCACCCGCGCACGCGAGAGCATAAATCTCTGTCATACACCCGGTATCGGCGTGGTCGATATGAATGAGGTTAGTCACCTCACTCTGTCCTTCACTGTCCTGTAGATTGATAATATGAATCTTGACATGCGAATCGGCCTCCTGTACGATGTGCAGGTCGATGGCCGGTTCGTTGATGTAGACATGCTCAAATGTCTCGCCCTTATGCAATACCATTGTAGCCATGCTCTTCCAATTCAAGGGCTAAGGTCTTATCGCCCGTCTTGACGATACGTCCGTCGGCCAGAATGTGCACAAAGTCAGGCACTATATAGTCGAGCAAACGTTGGTAGTGGGTGATGACGATACTGGCGTTGTCTGCCGTCTTAAGGGCATTGACCCCTTCGGCTACTATGCGCAGAGCATCGATATCCAGACCCGAGTCCGTCTCGTCTAAAATGCTGAGCACCGGCTCTAACATGGCCATCTGGAATATCTCGTTCTTCTTCTTCTCACCACCAGAATAACCTTCGTTGACCGAACGGTTGTTCATCTTCTCCGATATGCCTACCAACTGCTTCTTCTGTCGCATGAGTTTCAGAAACTCCGTAGCGGAGAGTGCTTCTTGTCCCCGATAGGTACGTGTCTCGTTGAGCGCCGTGCGCATGAAGTTCACCATGCTCACGCCGGGTATCTCTACCGGGTATTGGAAACTGAGAAACAAACCTTCGCGGGCACGCTGTTCGGCAGGCATAGCCAGGAGGTCTTTGCCACGAAACAGTACTTGACCACCGGTTACCGTATATGCCGGATGACCGGTTAAAACCGCACTTAAAGTCGACTTACCGGCTCCGTTGGGACCCATGATGGCGTGAACCTCACCCGCATTGATGGTCAGGTCCACGCCCTTCAAGATTTCTTTACCTGCAATAGTAGCATGCAGGTCGTGTATTTCCAATAGATGACTCATAACTTATATTATCCGAGCATCGTCAGCAATATACCTGCTGCTACGGCCGAACCGATAACGCCGGCTACATTAGGTCCCATAGCGTGCATGAGCAGGAAGTTAGACGGGTCGGCTTTCTGACCCTCAGCCTGACTAACACGAGCAGCCATAGGCACAGCCGATACACCGGCCGAACCGATAAGCGGATTGATCTTCTCTTTGGAGAACAGGTTCATCAGTTTAGCTAACAGTACGCCGCCGGCGCTACCCATGGCAAAGGCAATAATACCCATCGCTAAGATGAGCAGCGTCTTGACGCTCAAGAAAGTAGTGCCCGTAGCTGTAGCGCCTACGCTCAAGCCTAAGAAGATAACGACGATATTCATCAACTCGTTCTGAGCCGTCTTGCTCAAACGGTCTACTACGCCGCATTCTTTCATCAGGTTACCCAACATCAGGCATCCGATAAGCGGAGCTGCATCGGGCAATACCAGTGCTACCACAGCGGTAATGATGATGGGGAAGACAATCTTCTCGGTCTTGCTGACCTGACGCAACTGCTTCATCTTAATCTTACGCTCTTTCTCGGTAGTCAGCAGACGCATGATAGGTGGCTGGATAACCGGCACCAGAGCCATGTACGAATAAGCGGCAATAGCAATAGGACCCAACAGGTGCGGAGCCAGTTTGCTGGTCAGGAAGATAGACGTAGGACCGTCAGCACCACCTATAATACCTATACTACCGGCTTCAGCAGGCGTGAACCAGATATTGGCGCAAAGGAAGGTAATAAAGATACCTACCTGTGCGGCTGCACCTAAGATAAAACTCTTAGGATTGGCAATCAGCGGTCCGAAGTCGGTCATAGCGCCTACGCCGATAAAGATTAGACAAGGATACAGACCGGCCTTAACGCCGATATACATGATGTCCAATAATCCGGCATGCTTGAGAATGGCACCGTAACTATGGTACATAGGACTGTCGGGATTCAGGAACTCCGTCCATAGTTCTTCATGAAACATGCCCGCCATTGGCAGATTTGTCAACAGCATACCGAAAGCGATAGGCAGGAGCAATAGCGGCTCGTATTGTTTCTTGATAGCCAGGAACAGCAGGAAGAATGACACCAGCAACATAACACCTTGTTGCCAGGTCATATTCATGAATCCCATGTTCTGGAAAAATTCCAGTATATTGATGCCGTCCATACGTCTTAGCCGAGAACCATCAATAAGTCGTCTTGCATTACATTCTGACCGGCGGTAACAGCAATCTGCTTAACGGTACCGTCGCATTCAGCGGCAATAGTATTCTCCATCTTCATGGATTCGAGGGTGAGCAGTGTGTCGCCTTTCTTAACGGCTTGTCCTTCGCTTACCAGCACTTTGATAACAGAGCCGGGCAGGGGACTGGTCACTTTGACGCCATTGGCAGGAGCTGCAGCGGCAGCAGGTGCAGCCTTAGGTGCCGCAGCAGGTGCAGCCTTGGGAGCAGCAGCCTTAGCGGGAGCGGCTTTCTTCTCGGTCTCTACTTGATAGGTCTTGCCGTTAACGGTTACCTCGGTCATACCGCCTTCGATTTCCTTTACGGCAGTCTTGTATTCTACGCCGTTGATTTTGAATGAGAATTCTTTCATATTCAATGATGATGTTATAGATTATTAATTCCGAATGATTTGCTGTTCCATCCTGTAGCATGCGCATGGATGGTTAAATGGCACGTGTCGTTGTCGTGCAAGTCGTTAGTGTACAGGTACAGCGCATAGGCTACTGCGGCCATCTCTTGCTCGTCGCTACTGACGGGAGCGGAGACAACCTGTACCGGAGACGATGCCGGTTGCGGGGCAGGAGCAGCCGCCTTACGCGGTTGCATAATCCAACCCAACAACTTCATCAGGTAGACAAACACGGTCAACAATATCAGGACGATACCGAAGCCCAGTCCGGTAACAATCCATGTTTGTGTGGTTACAGCCAGAAGTGTCATATTACAAAGGAATATTCGAGTGTTTCTTCATCGGGTTATTCAGACGCTTGGTCTGCAATTTCTCGAAGGCATTGATGATGCGTACGCGAGTGTTGCGAGGCTCAATGACGTCGTCTATATAACCGCGGTTGGCTGCCTGGTACGGACTGGCGAACAAGTCTTTGTACTCAGCCTCCTTCTCGGCGATGAATGCTTTCTTCTCTTCCGGATCCTCGATGGCCTTCAGGGCTTTAGCTTGTAGTACACCTACTGCACCGCTGGCACCCATCACGGCAATCTCTGCATTTGGCCAAGCATAACACATGTCGCCGCGCAGCTGCTTACAGCTCATCACGATGTGACTGCCGCCGTAACTCTTACGAACGGTAACGGTTACCTTAGGTACGGTAGCCTCACCGTAAGCGAACATCAGTTTAGCTCCGTGGTCGATAATACCGGCATACTCTTGACCTGTACCGCATAGGAAGCCCGGTACGTCTACCAAAGTCAGAATCTGGATATTGAAGGCATCGCAGAAGCGAACAAAACGGGCTGCCTTACGACTGGCGTCGCAGTCCAATACGCCGGCTAACCACGATGGCTGATTGGCGATAATACCGGTCGAACGACCGTTGAAACGGGCAAAACCGCAGATGATATTCTTGGCGTAGTCTTTCTGTACCTCCATGAAGTCACCGTTGTCGACAATGAGATTGATGATGTCCTTCATGTTGTAGGGCTTATTGGGATCGTCCGGAACAATCTCGTTCAACTCGTCCTCTACACGCATAGGATCATCTGTGCAATCCATCAGCGGAGCTTCCTCCATATTGTTTTGCGGGATAAAGCTTACCAGACGGCGAACCATCTGAACGGCCTCTTCCTCGTCAGCAGCTACAAAATGGGTGACACCCGACTTAGTGGCGTGCACTTTGGCGCCGCCCAACTGCTCTACGGTGACGTCCTCACCCGTTACGCTCTTTACTACCTTAGGACCGGTAATAAACATGTACGAGTTCTGCTCGGTCATCATGATGAAGTCGGTTAAGGCCGGGCTATATACAGCACCACCGGCGCAGGGACCAAAGATAACGCTGATCTGCGGTACTACACCCGAAGCTAAGATGTTACGCTCAAATATCTCGGCATAGCCGGCCAGAGCGCACGCACCTTCCTGGATACGGGCACCACCTGAGTCGTTCAATCCGATAATCGGGGCTCCCATCTTCATGGCCTGATCCATGACATTGCAAATCTTCAGCGCCATCGTCTCGCTCAGTGAACCGCCGATAACGGTAGCATCCTGGGCAAAGACATATACCAAACGACCGTCAATAGTTCCCGAGCCAACAGCTACGCCGTCACCCAAGAACACTTTCTTGTCCATTCCGAAATCGTGGCAACGATGGGTGAGGAACATGTTCACTTCCTCAAACGAACCCTCGTCCAAGAGCATGTTGATACGCTCGCGGCAGGTATAACACCCTTTGGCATGGTGCTTCTCTACGGCAGCTTCGCCACCACCGGCAATAGCCTTCTCGCGGCTATCGACCAATTTATTCAATTTGGCTTGATCCATAATTCGAAATTGAGAATTAAAAATTAAGAATTACTTAGGTTGTTGGCAAATCTCGGTCAGCACACCCTTGGTGCTCTTGGGATGCAAGAAAGCAATCATCAGGTTCTCGGCACCCTTACGCGGAGCTTTGTCGATAAGTTGGATACCGGCAGCTTCGCATTCGGCCAGACAATCGGCTACGTTGTCTACATTGAAGGCTACGTGGTGCACACCACCGCGACCGCCGTTCTTCTCGATAAACTTAGCAATAGTGCTCTCCGGGCAGGTAGGCTCCAGCAATTCAATCTTTACTTCGCCAACCTTGAAGAAAGCGGTACGAACCTTTTGATCCGCAACTTCTTCGATAGAGTAGCATTTGCTACCGGTTAAAAACTCAAAGAAGGGCATAGCCTCTTCCAAACTCGTTACAGCAATTCCTAAATGCTCGATGTGAGTAGGTTTCATGATAAAAATATTTTTAGTTAGTATACTTATTTACAATTTGGGCGCAAAGTTACATTTTTTTTTGCATATATGCAAATTTTTTATTACCTTTGCACCCGAAAAACACACATAAAAATGAAACTGCCTTATATCTCATATAAATCCGGCTCGCTTTTTTTGTCTATAGCTCTGCTTATTGTTATTGTTTCCGTACTATTTACCAATAATCTGGCCCGCCAACTCCAGCAGGAGGAGCAGCGTCATGTGGAGACTTGGGCGGAGGCAACACGTCAGTTGATTCTGGCGGATGAGTCGACGGATTTGAATTTTCTGATGACCATCATCGAGGGCAACACCACTATTCCCGTCTATATGACGGATGCGGACGGCAAAGTCATCGACAGCCGTAATGTGCGGCATCCGGTAGCCGACCCGCGTACGCTTAACGGCCCTATCGAGTTGCGTATCTCGGACGACATAGTGCAGTATATCTATTACGACGAATCGCTGATGCTCACCCGCTTGCGCTTCTTCCCCTATATCGAGTTCGGTATTATCTTCCTCTTTGTACTCATTGCAGTAGTAACCCTCTATACGGGTCAGCGTAGCGAGCAAAACCGCGTGTGGGTAGGCTTGAGTAAGGAGACGGCTCATCAGTTGGGTACGCCTATCTCATCGCTTAATGCGTGGCAGGAATTGCTCAGTTCACGTTATCCGGAGGACGACCTGATTCCGCAGATGCGGCTGGATATCGACCGTCTTCAGGTGATAGCAGAGCGTTTCTCTAAGGTGGGTTCGGAACCGGAACTGGAGACGACTAACCTGTATCAATTGGTTACGGAGACGGCCGACTATATGCGTACGCGTATCTCGTCTAAGGTAGAGGTGATGACCGAATGCCAAGCGCAGTCGGTACTGGCGGATGTGAGTAAACCGCTGGTCAGTTGGGTGTTGGAGAACCTGATTAAGAATGCTATCGATGCCATGGACGGAAGAGGGCGTATTACCTTGCAGTTGAGCGAAGATGAAGACCATCTTCTCTTGGATATCTCGGATACGGGACGCGGTATCGACCGCAGTCTGTATCGCACAGTCTTCCGTCCCGGTTATACCAGTAAGGCACGCGGGTGGGGACTGGGACTGAGCCTAAGCCAGCGTATCATCCAGGATTACCATCGAGGCCGTCTGTTCATCAAGCAGTCGACGCCCGGCGTGGGCACTACTTTCCGTATCGTTTTCGAAAAGGCCAAAAACGGTTGACCCGGAACCGGACATAGCGGCATAGACGGCACCTGCATCTATCAGGTGCTGTTTTATTTCTGCCAACTTGGGGTGCAGGGCAAAAACCGTCTGCTCAAAGTCGTTGCTGAGCCTCAGCATTTCCTCTATCGTACAAGGCGGAGTATGGGGGGCGGTGTCGGCTGAAAGAGCGAGTCCCAGATAGGCCTCGCGAGTGCTGACGTGAATGTCGGGTTTGACCATGATGATGCGTTTCCCGCTCAACGAGAGGGGCAGGGGAGTGAGTATATCGCCTATTCCCGTAGCAAAACACGGCTCGTTGTATATGAAGAATGCACAGTCCGCACCTAACGAGCGTACCTCTTGTACCAACTGCTCGCGACTGAGACCTAAGGCAAACAACTCGTTCAGGGCTATCGCCATATGAGCCGCATCACTGCTTCCGCCCCCTAATCCGGCGCCGAAGGGGATATTTTTCCTCAAGCGGATACGTACCGGCCCTATCTGAGGATACCGCTCGGCCATCTGCCGGTAACATTTCATGATCAGGTTGTCCTCCGCCGCACAATCGACTGCTAATCCCTCTTGCACAAAACTCAAGTTGCTCTGGGCTCTTGACTCTTGACTATAGACTCTCTCTATTTCCAATTCGTCCCGCAGACCCTTAACAGGATAAAAGACGGTCTCCAGGTCATGGTAGCCATCTTCGCGCTTACGTACGACACGCAAACCGATATTGATTTTGCAGTTCGGGAATAAAAGCATAGCCTATCTACTTAATTTTTCTGCAAAAGTACAAATAAATTTGCAGATATACAAAAAAAATCGTATCTTTGCACAAATTTTGCAAAGCAATCTAATAAAATGTAATACTATGGAACTCCCTTTTGCTGAAGCGTGGAAAATCAAGATGGTTGAGCCCATCCGCAAATCCACCCGCGCTGAGCGCGAACAATGGCTCAAAGAAGCTAAGAACAATGTCTTTTTGCTTAAGTCGGAGCAGGTGTATATCGACCTGCTGACCGATTCCGGTACCGGTGCTATGTCTGACCGTCAATGGGCGGCGATGATGACGGGTGACGAGAGTTATTCGGGCGCTCGTTCGTTCTTTGAATTCAAGGATGTGGTGACCTCTCTCACCGGCTTTAAGTATGTGATACCTACTCACCAGGGACGTGCAGCTGAGAATGTGCTTTTCTCGTATCTGGTTAAACCCGGTCAGGTGGTGCCCGGCAATGCCCATTTTGATACTACCAAAGGACATATCGAGTCGCGTAAGGCGTTTGCTATTGACGTAACTTGCGATGAGGCGCATGATACCCAGTTGGAGGCTCCCTTCAAGGGCAATGTATCGCTGGAGAAGTTGGAGAAAGTGCTGAGTGAGAATAAGGGTAATGTGCCCTTCTTCGTACTGACCGTTACTAACAACACCGTAGGTGGTCAACCCGTCTCGATGGCCAATATCAAGGCTACTTGTGAGTTGTGCCATAAATACGGCGTGCCTGTTAATATGGACTCTGCCCGCTTTGCCGAGAATGCTTATTTTATTAAGACTCGCGAGGCCGGTTATGCCGATAAATCGATTAAGGAGATAGCCCGCGAGATGTTCTCGTATGTCGATTCGATGACTATGTCGTCTAAGAAAGACGGCTTGGTAAATATGGGAGGTTTTATTGCTACCAATAAGGAAGACTGGTACGAGGGCTGCAAACTCTATTGTATCCCCTTTGAGGGCTTTATTACGTATGGCGGTATGAATGGTCGTGATATGGCTGCTCTGGCTGTAGGATTGATGGAGAATACCGAATTCGATATGCTCGACACGCGTATCCGTCAAGTGCAGTATCTGGCAGCTAAGTTGGACGAGTACGGTATACCTTACCAGCGTCCTGCCGGCGGTCATGCTATCTTCGTAGATGCCGATAAGATACTGACGCAAATTCCTAAGGAGGAGTTCCCGGCTCAGACCCTCACCTGTGAATTGTATCTGGAGGCCGGTATTCGTGCCTGCGAGATAGGTTATATCTTAGCCGACCGTGATCCTGTAACGCGTGAGAATCGTTTTGGAGGTCTCGACTTTGTGCGCTTATGTATCCCGCGCCGCGTGTACACCAATAATCACATGGACGTTATCGCTGCGGCTCTGAAGAATGTCTTCGACCGTCGTATGAGCCTGACGCGCGGACTGAAGATTACTAAAGAAGCTCCGCTGATGCGTCACTTTACGGTAGAGTTGGAGCGTCTGTAATAGGCGCTATGAATAGAAAAGCCGGACTGCGTGTCCGGCTTTTTTTATTTGGTGAGCATCATCTTGGTGTTCTTAAAAGCATTCTTGCCGATAGTAGCATCAGCAGGGATGAAAGCCTTGCGTAAGCGGACGCAGTCTAAGAACGCCTCATCGCCTATCTCGGTAAGTTTGGCCGGCAGGTCAATCTCTTCTATACCTTTACATTCTTTGAACGCGCGCGCAGGAATCTTCTTTAGTTTGGGACCAAAAGTCAGTTTGCGCATATTCAGACAATGCTCAAATGCTCCGTCTCCCAATACCTCCAATTGTTCTGGCAGGTGCATCTCCAGCAGTATCTTGCAGTTACGGAACGCGCCGGCTTCTATGACGTGCACTTGTTCAGGAAGGGCCAGACGCTGCAATTGCTGACAATCGGCAAAGGCCGACTGACCAATACGGAAAGTCTTGTCGGGGATAGCAATCTTATCTAAGGCCAGACAGGTCTTAAACGCCTCATCACCTACGGCATACAGGGCAGCCGGCAGATGCACGCGGTACAACTGGCGGCATTCGGCAAAGCAGCCTTTCTTAATCTCATTGATGCCGTCCGGCAGGGAGACCTCTACCAACTTGACGCAACCGGCAAAAGCCTGTTCACCGATATAGGTCAGCGATTCGGGGAAGACAATCTTCTCCAGGTTGGAACAGCCGGCCATAGCGCCATCTTCTATGCGCTCCAATCCTTCCGGCAGAGGCAAGAGACGCAGACTGCGGCAAGTAAAGAAACAGCCTACGGGGATAGCTTTTACCTGTGGTCCAATATGTTGGCTCAATAGGTTTGTACAACCGTAGAAAGCGCGTGCGCCTATCTCGTCAACCGAGTCGGGCAGGGTCGCGTGCTTGAGTTTACCGCATTCGTAAAACGCAAAATGACCTATAGTCCGGACAGAGGCGGGTAGCGTCACTTCCTGTAACTCCTCACAGTGGTAGAAAGTAGCATCAGCGATGGACGTGATGCCTTCCGGTAGGGAGAGTTTTTTGATGGTCTTATTGTTGCGGAACGCTCCGCCGGCAATCAATCGGATGGGCACCTTGCCCTTGAATTCAAACTTAGCCGGTGCATCTTCTTTGACGCTAATCAGGCATCCGTCTATCACTAAGGATCCGCGGCGCCATTTCTTATCATTGGTGTAGATGCCGCTGCCGGTTAATATGTCTTGTCCTATCCAATTGACTGTCTCGGGGATGACCAGCCGCTCCAGGCTCTTGCAGCCGCGGAACATGTCGTGATCGATACGGGGCATATCGGCTGACCAGTCTACGCGCACGATAGTCTTGTTATTCTCGAACGCTCCGCAGGCTACCAAGCGCAACCCTTCCGGCATCTGCCATCTGGGTTTGATTAGTTTATTGGTAGCGATAAGACAACTGTCGATGATGAGTAGTCCTTCTTCCCAGTTGTTCTTGTCCAGCACGATAGCGGTGCCGTCAAAGGCGCTGCGGTAGATGCGCGTCAGCGTAGTGGGCAGTACTACCCCTGTCAATCGCTTACAGCCCTTAAAAGCCTTGTCACCAATCTCGGTAACGGTATAGGTGTCGTTGCCGACGCGTATCGTTTCCGGAATAACAACCTCGCCCGTGAGACCCGGGGTAGCGGTTACTTCGGCTGTCAGGTGGATAGCATCAAGACGATAGTTTACATCGTTCACGAAAGCAGTCTGCTGCCCTAAACTAGGCAGCAGACTTATGATTATGAGAATAAGTAGGAGTCTCGTTCTCATAGTGACTACATTTTAATGACGTCTATCTAGACGGGCTCCGTCACCTTCGAAGTCGTGTGTACCGTTTCTGCGTTCGGGACGCGGACCGCGACGTTCGGGACGGGGACCACGGTCACCACGCTCAGGACGCGGAGCACGTTCGGGCTCTACGTAGCCTTCGGGTTTCTCTTTGAGAGCCTTGGCACTCAAGCGGAACTTACCGGTCTTCTCATCTACCTCCAGCAACTTGATCATAATCTTGTCGCCTTCTTTGATGCCGGTCTCTTCCATTGTCTCGTAGCGTTTCCAATCTATCTCGCTGATGTGGAGCAGACCTTCTTTACCGGGCATGAACTCTACGAAGCAGCCGTAAGGCATAATGCTCTTAACGGTCGACTCGTATGTCTCACCCACCTCGGGCAGAGCTACGATAGCTTTAATCTTAGCGATAGCGGCTTGCATCGATTCGCCGTTGTTGGAAGCTACTTCAACCTTGCCGCCCTTCTCATCTTCATCGATTGAGATAACTGCGCCGGTCTCGGCCTGGATACCTTGGATAATCTTACCGCCGGGGCCAATAACAGCACCGATCATATCTTTCGGTATATAGAAGCTGACGATACGCGGAGCGTGCGGTTTGAGGTCAGCACGCGGAGCGGGCATGCACTCGAGTATCTTACCGAGGATGTACATACGTGCCTCGTGAGCTTGTGCCAGGGCGTTCTCCAAAATCTCGTACGAGAGTCCGTCTACTTTAATATCCATCTGGCAGGCTGTCAGACCATCTTTCGTACCGGTGGTCTTAAAGTCCATATCGCCCAGGTGATCTTCGTCGCCGAGGATATCGCTCAGGATGGCGTAGTTCTTACCTTGGTTCTCGGAGATAAGTCCCATAGCTATACCGCTGACGGGCTTCTTCATAGGAACACCGGCGTCCATGAGGGCGAGGGTACCTGCGCAAACGGTAGCCATAGAGCTGGAACCGTTCGACTCCAGGATATCCGATACTACGCGAACGGTGTAGGGGAAGTCCTCCGGAATCATATTCTTCAGGGCGCGGCAAGCTAAGTTACCGTGACCAATCTCGCGACGACCTACGCCGCGGGCTGCTTTCGCCTCACCCGTAGAGAAGGGCGGGAAGTTGTAATGGAGCAGGAACTTGTCAGAACCTTGGATGAGGGCCTCGTCTACTATTTTCTCGTCACGGCTGGTGCCGAGGGTAACGGTAGAGAGCGATTGAGTCTCACCGCGGGTGAAGATACTCGATCCGTGAGGGCCGGGCAGGTAACCTACTTCGCACCAGATAGGACGTATCTCGGTCGTCTTACGGCCATCGAGACGTTTACCTTCATCCAATACGGCGCGGCGCATAGCCTCTTTCTCTACATCGTGGTAGTAGCGATCTACTAAGGCTGCTATCTCGTCTACATCTACGCCTAATGCCTCGGCGCGCTCAGCCATATAATCGGCCTTCTCGGTCTTGAAGTCCTCGCAGATAGCAGAGAACATAGCCTCGCGGTGATGTTTATCGGTATCGGCGCTGGTAGCCTGAGCATAGGCGCGAGCATAACTATAGTCGTGAACGGCTTGTTTGAGTTCGTCGTCGTTTACCTCGTGGCAATATTCGCGTTTGGTCTCTTTGCCGTAAGCCTTCATCATCTCGTTGATGGCCAGGCACTGAGGTTTGATAGCTTCGTGAGCGGCTTTGATAGCCTCGAGCATAACGCTTTCGGGTACCTCTTTCATTTCGCCCTCTACCATCATGATGTTGTCGTAGGTAGCGGCAACCATCAGCTCGAGGTCAGCGTTCTCGCATTGCTCAAACGTGGGGTTGATGACCATCTTACCGTTGACGCGTGCTACGCGTACTTCGCTCACCGGTCCTTCGAAGGGGATATCCGAGCAAGCCAGAGCGGCACCTGCAGCCAGACCGGCTATCGACTCCGGCATATCGATGCCGTCGGCCGAATACATGGTCACGTTGACAAATGTCTCAGCATGGTAGTTAGAGGGGAATAACGGGCGCAATGCGCGGTCGATGAGGCGGGCAATCAGGATTTCGTAATCCGAAGCTTTGCCTTCGCGGCGAGTGAAACCGCCGGGGAAGCGTCCTGCAGACGCAAATTTCTCTTTGTACTCTACAGTAAGGGGCATAAAGTCGGTACCCGGTACTGCATCTTTGGCGGAGCAGACAGTTGCGAGAATCATCGTGTTGCCGAGGGTAGCCATTACAGCGCCGTCGGCTTGCTTAGCTAACTTGCCTGTCTCCAGTTTGATTACTCGACCATCAGGAAGAGCAATCTCTTTGGTTACAATATTCATCAATTCATCATAATTTTGTTAACCGTTAACCGATAACCGGTAACCGTTAACCGTTACTTATATGGACGCCGTTTGCGTCCGGTTAATCTATTAGACCCACAAAAAGTCGCGCAAAGGTACAAAATTTTTCTTACACTTGCAAATTTAAGATAGTTTTTTTTCTGCAAAAGTGTATTTTAACAACAATGGCCGACTCTTTAGCCGGCTATGTTGTATTTTGTTACTCTCTTACCTACGGATTATCCGCGGTTGAGGAAGTCGAGCAGTTGGTCGCGAGTCGTGGTCTCGCGGGGGATAAGCAGGATGGTGTCGTCGCCGGCGAGGGTGCCGAGCAATAACGATGAACCGCGGCTGTCCAAGTCGTACGCCACGGCGTTAGCATACCCCGGACGGGTCTTGACTACGGCAAACTGACCGCAGAAGTCCACCGACACTATCGACAGGCGTGCCAAATCACTGCTCATACCTAATACGCGCTTCTCTATCACCGGATTGGCGGGTACACAATATTTGGATGACCCGTCAGCCATCACTTTCTTCTCGGCGCGCAAATCTCTCAGGTCGCGCGATAGAGTAGCTTGCGTTACCTCAATACCCTGCATCCGCAAGGCACCGAGCAACTGCTCCTGACTATCTATTACCTGCGCATTCAATATATTCTTGATCATGCGCATGCGTTGCATTCGTACGTTCATAAGTTTAGCCTTTCATTGAGGGTTAAATATACATCTTACTGATACGTTGTGGAGCCGGATCTTGGTGCGGATCGGGAATACCGCTATAATCGTAATCTTTCATTATCTGCATATCCGACAACATTATATCGGTCAGAGGGGCAATATATTGGTTTTTCTGAATCATCATAGTCAATTATTTAACCTGGTTACCCGTAGCATCGTACATCATGCCGTTGCGTAGGATATACAATTGGTTGTTCATAATAATCTTCTCTACGCCCGAAGCGTTGTTGAGGATATTCTCGATATCCGTTCCGGCGCCGTTATTGTTGTCCAGCAGCAACAGACTGTATTCGGTATTGTAGCCCTGCGGCAAATCGAAGATATATGCCGAGCGCGACAGATTCCAGATTACCTGGCCGTTGTGCATGAGATAAACATTAGCGTTATCTTGGCTCATCTGTTGCTCGATAATATACTCATCAGCCTTAGGTGCACGGAGTTTGAGCGGGTAGATGGCCATATTGTTAACCAGCGGAGCATCGTGGGCGCTCAGACGCTTGTTGTACTTCGGTATCCACATTTGCGGTTCGGTAACCGTAACTTCAAACTTAGCCATATCTTCGCCCATGACGTAACGGTCCTCAGCCTCTTCCGAAGCATGAAGAATGACGCGGTCATTGTATTGCGGCGTGTTGCTGCGCGCAAAAGTGATGATGTGATAGCCGGTCTCGCGTGTACTCATACGCTGCGGAGCAGACATGTGGTACTCATCCAACGGATTCAGCATTATGGTGCCGCGTTCTACCGATTGAATGAAGAACGGCATACCTACTACAAAGTTGGTGTTGTCTAACAATACGGTTTGATAGATGCCACGGCCATTAAGGTAAATCTGCGCATAGTGAACAGAGTTGTACTCCGTATTCGAATAGAGCAGATTCGGATTGGCCAGTGCGTTCCAGTTGTCGTCATCGTCGCGGTGGTTGCCTAACTCATCTTTGTTGCTTAGGTCGGTAAATACCTCTATCGGCAGTTCGGTGTTGGTCTCCCAAGCTTGCGAATCATCCATACGGAAGCGATAAACGCGGGCTTGCGTATCAATACCTAACATATAGAAGTTACCCGGATAGAGCGTTTGTCCGCTGAATTGACGCCAACCGGTCTTACCGGTAGCACGACGCGAACTGATGTAGTTGGCGATTGCGTAATCATCATTGATGATGAGTTGGTCGTTCCACCTCTTGTTACCGTTGCCGTCATCTTCCAGGCGGGCTACACCACCGTTGGTAAGCTTAACGGGGAAGGGAACGGAGAATCCGTACCATTGGTCTTCGTCTATCTGATCCGTACCATCTTGAGCCGGGATATGGAGCTCGAAATAGACATTACCGTTCACCATCTCCAAGTTCTCTTGGTTCTTGACCTGTCCGCTGCGGCCGATACCTTCTAAGTCAGACGGCGTAGAACGCAGGATAAAGTCGTGCACTTTGAGCGGAGTGTTGACGGTCAACTCACCTCCGTTTTCTACTATCAGGTCGCCATATTCGCCCGATTCGCTCAATACGGTCTCGTAAGCTATGGTTACCTTTGCATTTTGAGTAACCGTTACCGAACCGCCCGAGTCAACGAGCAGCGAGTTGAAAGTGATATTATTGGCGATGTCCAGATTACCGGTAACGGTGATATCCGGTTGCAAACCATTCGGCACACCGGCGTTACTCCAGTTGGCAGGATTATTGTAGTCGTGGCTGACGGTGTCAACATAAGTCCAGAACGAAGCTACTACGCGCAGGTCTACATTCATGTCGAGGGAGTTGAAGTAAACGGTATTCGTGGGCACGAAGTGAGCCGGATACGAATAGTTACCTACTTCGGATATTACCATATCCGGCGTATCCCATGTAAAGCTGCCCGGTACATCGTAACTCAATTCAGGTATCTGTACCTTATAGCTGTGGAAGTACGAACGTGAGAGCGGTTGCTCCTTAGAGATAGGCGTAGCTCGCGGAGCAACTACCAGCGTAGGCGTAGCTTTCTGTAAGGTAAGCGTACGTTGCTGCTCAGGAGCGGCATCATAGATACCGGCGGCAGGTGACGAAGCGGTAATAGTAATCGTACCGGCCTGTTGCACGATAAGGATGCCAACCTCGTTAATATAAGCTATCTCCGGATGGTCGACGGTATAGGTCAACTCCTGACTCAGTTCCGCACCGGTCTCATCGTCTACTGGCTTAGCGTCCATCGTGATTGTGTTGAAGCAGTAGTCGGTAGTGTTGTCCTCAAGAGACCATACGATACGTTTTGCGCGGGCGTTAGCCTTAACGGATACGGGCACATCAGCCGTGGTGTACCAGTTGGTGTCGTACGGCGAGAAGATAGCGGTGTAGTTGTGCGTACCGGCTGTAGTAGTGGTAGTATTGTCGGCCCAAGCGAATGAACCGCTAACCGTGTTGTCTTTATCGTCAAGCATGACGGCTGCCGATGCATCGATATCGGAGTTAGCTAAGGTAGCAGGAACGGTTACTTCCGAAGCCGTAGGAGCCACGCTGACGGTAGGTGTCACCTTATTAATGGTGAACGTGCGCGCGACCGCAGGAGCGGCGCTGTAGAAGCCTTGTGCATCGCAGTGGGCGGTAATAGTTACCTCACCCGAAGTAACGATATGCATATTACCTTCGGCATCAACGGTAGCGATATTCTCATTCGAGGTGGTGTAATAAACCGCGTTGCCCGACAGCACATGAGCTGTGAATTGGACATTGTCGGTAGTATTATACTCAGCTTCGGCGTTGAAGTCGATGATGGTCTGTGAGATAGGCTGTGCGATAATCGAAATAGGAATCTCCAGACGTTTCTCGTTGGTCTTGCCGTCGGTGATGACGATAGTGCCCGAGTAAGTCTTCAGTTCGTTCGGCGTGAGGCTGACGGTCAGGTCTTCGTAACCGTAGGTACCGCAACCTTCGCCCAGTGTCTCTTTGTCTAAGCTGAAGCCGCCGTTGACCGAGGTGGTCAGCACGTCTACGCCCGAGTGGAAGACGCGGATGGTCTTGGTGTACAATACGTTGCAGTCGGCTGGGGCGTTAATAGCCGTCTCTGATGCACTCAACTCTTTGCGGCGACGCAGCGAGATACTCGAAATATGGTGCGTAACCGCCTCGTTGGAGTAGAAACGCAACTTGGTAGCAGTAGCATCTACTTCGGCGGAGAAGTTACCTGCTTCCTCTTTGTTGACTACTGAGTTGAATATCTCATGCCACTCCCATGAATTGTTGTTATTTCGATATTCTTCAATAATCAGCGGACCGTAGTTATACGAGCCTACACCTTCGAACATAGTCCAGAAGTTACCGGATGCTTTATCGTGGTAAGCGCTGAAGTATACTCGATTAGCAGCAGGACCGTCTAAGGTGTATACGATAGCATTGGTCTGCGAACGTGAAGCAAAGGTGCACGACTGGTTGTTGATGGCGTAGTCAGTACATTGTACCGTCGGGTCGCCTACGTGTACGCGCTTGGTTTGCGAAATAGGAGCGTATGTCACGCCCTCGATGTTGCCGCCTTCCTGATAAGCCGTGATATAGGTGTCTCCGGCGCCTACGATGGTTAGTTCGCCATTTACTATGGTTACTATACCTTCACCGCCTTCCGCGACGGAGTAGGCGATTGTGCCGTGCGATGAAGCTTGAGCGTCCAGAGGAACGGGAGCACCACCCAACTGCAAGTTCATAAAGGTCCGCGGCCAGGAGATCTTCTGTTTAGTGTCGGTAGTAACGGTAAATACCTGCTCCAGTTTAGCGGGATAGAACTCGCCCGAGCCGGCATAGTTAACCGTAATCTTAGCCGTACTGCCATTAGCTACGTTGTGCGCCGTGAGGATATTGTTCTCCGCGGAGATGACACCTTCTGTTTCCGACGAGATTGACAAATTACCTCCGTTGGATATTTGAGCTACATAGTCGATAGCGTCGGCAGGATATGTCTCACCGGGATTTATCAGGAATCCGCAAGCTTCGATTTCGGGATGCCAAGTGATCGTTGCGGTCTTCTTGGTTGTCTCACCGCGAACGTAGATATAGCGTGTCTGCGTACCGTTGGTAATAGTGATTGTAGCATTATGAACAGCTATATCTTCGGAGCGATGATAGATGACGGTTATTGCAACTTGGCCATAGTCCTCATAGTCCGCAAACGAAGCAGGAGCTACCGAGAAGTGGGTCTCGTCGGACGAGGTAACGGTCACCTTATCAATATTATACCAATCTACAAAAAATTGTTGCTCGCTGTCATCCGCGCCAAGAGGTTTGCTCTCGAAGATGTACGGAGCGGCAGAAGTAGTCGCCGGCTCGGGTGTAGCTAATTCGCTGCGTTCAGATACGTGGATACCTTTGAATATACCGGCATAGTTACCCGAGTAGCATAACTTAATGTAGCGCGTGGAAGGCTGGAGTTGTATAGAGACGGATTCGTAAGAGTCCTGATCCGTACGCGAAGAGCTCCAGGACTTGTCATTGCCGAAATTACCATCAACACTCTCTTGTACGTACCAGCCGGCATTGGTAATATCACCTAATCCTAATCCAACAGAAGAATATGCTTTATATTGGAAAGTTAATTTATCGGGGATACCCTCAAAGCGGAATACGACATATTTATCCCCCCATTCAAAGCCTCCCAAGGTCCTTCTTCCGATTTCGATTTCCTTGCCGCTTGCAGAAACCGTACCTTCTGAAGCTGTTCGGCAGTAAGTGTCGTTATACTTGGACGCATTAAGGTCGATGGGCACATGGTAGTTACTCTTACCAACGGTAAAGGACAGTCCGTTAAGCGTAGCGCCTACGTACTCATTGCTTATGTTTTGTGTGGCGCGCAGAGTGACCGTACCTTCGGTATGCTTAGCCATAATGAGGAAAGCATTGTTGGCAGTGCGGGTGATGGTTACCAAGTTGCCGTTGGTCAATGCCGTCAAGTTGATAGGGAAGTTCTCGTAGTCGGTATTGGAGGCTGTAAAGGTGAATGTCTCCGAACCGCCATACGACTTAGTAATAGACATGTGATCCGCTGTCAAGGTATTGCCACGACGCGATACGTGCAGAGTCTGGGTGGTAGAATACGATTCCCATTTGAGGGCTTTTGCGCCGGCAGGCGTCATAGCAAAGGTGATAGTAGCATTACCTTCACCTACGGCACGCAGTTCGCCGTTCTCGTATACGATGACGGACTCGTTATCGGAAGTAATGCTCACGGGCACCTCATCGGTGTTAGGCGTGCAGAGTGTGCCGGATAATACGTCTCCCACGTACAGCGAAGCGTTCTGTACCTGGTTGGCAATCGTCAACGAGGTGGCATTCTTGAGTACGCGGAAGTTGAAGACGCGGTCAGCGTAGTAACGGTAACCATCCGTAGTCTGCGTATAGGTCAGCGTTGTCGTACCGAAGTTCTCGGCCGTGATAATCTGTGTGGCCGGGTTATAAGAGATAACGCCGGAAGTACCTATCGAATAGGTCAGCGGGCAGAGCTGTGCGGTATAGTCGTTGCAATAGATAAACGAAGCCGTAGCGGTCTGACCTACATATAGTACGCGTTCAGCGGTACTCTCGGTGCCGTCTACAAAGAAGCGCGGCGTATATTTAGCAATAGCTATATAAGCTTTCTGATTATTGTCGGCAGCTTGGAAGTACGCATTTCCGGCATACGAAGCGGTAACGGTTACTAAGGTTTGTGCAGCGTCGTCGGCCAGATTACCTATCAGTTGGTATTCGTCCTTACCATAAATCTGTTGCTCCAAGATAGCCGACTCGATAGCAGATGCATAGCGCACACTCGGCGAAACGATAGTCTCGTTCTCGCAAACGCAGATAGCGGCCTGCTGTACAGGACGTACGCGATAGACGGTGTCCTCAGCCGAGAAGTACAGAGTCGGTTTGAGTTTGTTGACCGTAATGGTGAAGTCTACCGAACGCTGAGCATAGTATGCCGTAGCGGGCGAAGTAACGGTGAGTGTGTATACACCTACTTCGGTGGCGTAGAACGTCTTATCGGTATTGTTGATATGTGCGGACGACTCACTGGCTGTTGAACCGGCAAAAGCGTCGTCAGAGGTGTCTACCGACTTGAAGGCATAGATGAAGGTCGCCTTATCCGGAGTATGGGTAGTGGGCAAAGCGCTTACTAGGTCGGACAGGTTAATAGTCTTCTTGTGGTCAATACTCTGTGCCGGTACGATACGCGAAACGCCTACCGATGTGTTGGTCATGGTGAGCGTAGGCGTAGTAGCCGTAGAGATAGTGACGGGCATGGTAAAGGTAACCGGGTTGTACATACCATGGTCAGAAGGCGTAAAGGTTACCGAGTAGTTGTGTACTCCGGCATCGTCGGTTACTTGTTGTCCGTTGAGTGTTGTCCAGGTGAAAGTACCTTGTACCTGCGTATTCTCCACGCCGCGCAGTGTCACCGTTGCTAAACCATCGGAGAACTGGTTATTGTTGAAGTTATCCAAATAATGTATCGTCGCTACCGTCGGATTGGTCGCAATCGTCGGAGTAACTTTATTAATCGTAATGTTGTGTGTCGTCTCGAACTCTTGCGACAATTGGTCACCGGGCTGATATGCACGAATAGTGGCAGTACCTGCTGCGCTAAATGTCATAACACCTGCATTCGTAATACTAACTATATTCGCAGGATTGGAAGTGGTCGGTGTAAAAGTAAAGTTTGTATTTCCTACCGTTGTGGCCGCCTGCAGCGTCACTTGGTCTGTGGTGTTATAACTATTTGCAATATTCCATGTATCTAAGAATTGCTCCTGTGCTGTAACAGAAGCAGACAAATCAATCGTGTGCAACAAGTCACCTACATTATTGCGCACATACAATTTATCTGTATAGATACCCTTTGCATTCGAAAGGAAAGTAACTGTCACACTCTGCGAACCCTTCTTACCGCATCCACCAAACTTAGTCGTGTTCAAACTCCACAAACTCGTTCCCTTTACACCGGCATCTTCATCAGACTTAAACGAAAGGAATACCGGAATATTCGAATAAGTTACCGTAACTTGCTTGCCCAAAGACTGTCCCGGGTCGGTTGCATAAGATAATGAATTCGAAGAAACAGACGAAGATGTCACGCGAGTGGTGGACACGTTGGAAACGGTACAAGAATAATACAAATACGCATCGCAATAGAACTCTATCTTTGTCGCATTCACATTACAATTAATCGTTTTGGTCTCCCCCGAAGTGCTTATACTGCTATTGTCATACTCTGTTGTTGCCAACAACGAATTGTTCGAATTATATTCTTTTACTGTAAATTTATTGAGTACAAACAATTTGGTTGAGCGTGTTAGATTAAATGTTAATTTTCCGGGCAAGGTCGGATAAATAACCAGAGACTTATTGTCTTTGTTAAGCGTTTTACCATTATAATTATCCGAAGTAGCACATGCGTGCGACATATCAATCACGGTCGCATACTTCGTCACAGATGTCGGAGCAAAATCAGTATTTCCAGCCGCTGTAGCAGTAATAGCAACCGGACCACCAATGGCTTTAACCGTCAGCACATTTCCCGACAAACTCAAATAATCATTCGCTGCCATCGAATATGTAATCGTTTGACCGGAATTTTCTCCTGTCTTTGCATTCTTTGCTACAGCATTCAGAGGAATTGTATGACCTATCTCCTCATCACTGATATCCGCGATATCATCTGTCCATTCGATAGTTTGAGGAGTCAGATTGGTTACATTCAAAGTAAACGGCTCCGAATAGACTGCATAAAACGTGCTTGTATTCTTAGCAAGATTAGCCGTTACAGATAAGCCATTAACAGTACCGGAAATATCTTCACGAACGGTCAGGATTGGATTGCCATTTCCATCCGTTCCTGCCGTAAAGTAACTTGTATTAAAGCCGCTGTAAGAAACCGTTTGTCCTGTCGTACAAGTAGCACGTAATACGTCTCCTGCACTCAGCGTCGTCTCTCCGCTCACCAGTTCAGTGCCATTACCATCTAACCAGGTTACAGAAGGTTGGTTATATCCTGTACCTTCCAAATAATAGGTAAGCGACGAAAGTCCATTATTACTGCTTACCGTAAGAGTACAAGTGCGCAAACCATTATTCTGAGGAACAAACTTCACATAAAGAGTTCTTGTGGTTTCCGTCGTAGAAGAGAACGAACTCAATTCAACTGAATTACTTGTAGTCGCTGCAACAAAGAAATCACCGTCATTGCCGCTTTGCGAAATAGTAACATCTCCTGCATGAGCATGATCAATTTTAATTTGTTTCCAACCAGACTCTTCTCCCACATTGGTATCATCAAACGTCAACGTACTACCTGCCGCCGGCGTATTTGCTGCCAAACGAGCAAAAATAGCATAATAATTATATGATTCACCACCTATGCCAAAAACTTTTGCGGTACCATGTACAGTAACTTTATATGGTACAGCCGTAGAACCACTCAAAACTGTATTCGATTGATCAGTATTCCAACCTTTAAAGATATAACCAGATTTGGCTTTGGCACATAACCACAAATTAACGTCACCACTAGATTGCCAATTTTTTGATGCTGAATTTTCTCCGTCATCTGTTGATTTTGTCGCATTGGAAGCACTACAATCTGATTTAGTACCAACATATACATAACCGCCGTTAGAAGGATCGGCTGCCGCATCGATTTTAGCATACCAGGTTCCTCCCCACGCATTCATCGTGAAACCGCCCAATACTATCAAAATCAGACTAACGAGACAGAATCGAGAGAGAATCGAATCGGACTTATGTCCTACTCGCGTAAGGGTTAATGCTAATGTTTTGAGATTTTTGTAAAAGTTTCTCATATCTTTTATTCCTTAAAAATCGATGTTGTTGTTTCTTGTTTTGCTCAATTTTCTGTACTTACTTAGTAAGTATTTTGCCCGAAATGCTTAAAGCCTATTTTACGGACGATGCAAAATTACTACAAATATGTCAAACTGACAAATATTCGGAGCGTTTTCACAATAGATGTCAACCGATTCTTAAAAAATGAATAGTTTTTTCGCGCGATTTATATTCATTCCTTTATGTCAATATTAAAAAACGACATCTCGGAAACTCACCTAATCGGAGCCCGAGATGCCGAAATTTTTGACCTCAAAAAGAGGCTATAGAGAATCTCTAAATCTTACTCGATACGCTTACCAAGAGCGTTGTAAATCTCGCCGTTACGGATGATGTAGAGTTGTCCGTTGCGGATGAATTTACGGGTGCCTTCTACGTCAGCCGGAACGATATCCAGAGCCGTGGTCGGTTCGATAGTGATGACCAGGTCAGCGGCCGCCGATTCCCAGTAGTAAGTACCACGCTGTGTGGCGGTTACGGTTACCTGACCGGCACTCATGGCTACGAGCACGTTGTCGTCGGTGATGATGGCCAGCGTAGGATCGTCGAGATCGTAAATAACGGGCTCTAAGGACGTAGCTTCTGCTTCGAGAGTGAGCGAATCACCTACGGTAAGCGTTTGTTCCTCTGTGAGCCACGTAACGGTCTGTTTGCAGCGTACTACTTCTACCGTCATCGTTACTACCGAGTCGCAACCATTAGCGGCTGTGAACGTGTGCGTCTTAACGCCCGATTCGGTAAATATCTCGCCATTCCAGTTATATGGCAGGTCGCTGGCGCAGAGCACGATATTGTCGGTGCCGGTGACGCCGTGGATGATGGTGAGGTTGAGTGTGATGGTCGAGTCGCAACCGTTGATGGTCGACAGCGTCTCGTGGTATACGCCGCTGTTAGTCAGTTTCTTACCGAACCACTCGTACGATTCGCAAGCCGTCTCATCTACGCTTACCGAATAGGTCTGATAAGCAGTCACGGTCAGGGTGACGATACTGTCGCCGCCGTAGATATTGGCGTTCTTGAGCGTTACGTTGTACGTACCGCCTGCATATTGCATGTCGTAATAAGTGAACATATCTTCTCCGCAGAACGAGCCGCTCTCTTCACCATAGGTGACAGGAGCTTCGTTGACGGTAAGCGTGAGCACATAGACGGAGTCGCAACCGGCAACGGTCTTTAGGCTGTCATAGAGTGTATATTCGCCTATGGCGTACTTGCTCAGGTCGCGGTTGTGCCAAGTCTCAGCAGCACCTGTCATCATCGTCTTGCTTTCAGCAATCGTATATTCGGGCAATACGGTCAGCGTGAAGGTAACTGTTGAGTCGCAACCGGCAACAGCTGTAAAGGTGGCTTCCTTGCTGCCGGCCTCGGTGAAGACGATGTCGTTCCATTGATAGGGCAGTTCGGACTGACAGATAGCAGCGCCGTCGTTGGTGCGGATGCTGTTGGTGATAGTAAGTGTCAGTACATAAACGCTGTCGCAACCGTTGACGGTAGTGAGCGAGTCGTAGTATACGCCGCTGGTGGTCAGCGTCTTGCCGCGCCACGTGTAGGTGTCGCAAGCCTGCTCACTCTCGGCTATCTCGTAAGTGGGATTTTCGGTCAGCGTGAGTACATATACGCTGTCGCAGCCTTTGAATGTAGTCAGAGAATCATAGTAGGTGCCGGCCTTGTCGAGCGTCTTGTTGCGCCAAACGATACTGGTGCCCTTACAGAAACTCAATGCCTCGGCTATCTCATACGTCGGATCCTCGGTGAGCGTGAGTACATATACGCTGTCGCAGCCTGAGGCTGTAGTAAGCGAATCGTAGTACGTGCCGGCCTTGTCGAGTGTCTTGTTGCGCCAAACGATGCTGGTGCCCTTGCAGAAACTCAGAGTCTCGGCAATCTCATACGTCGGATTGATGGTTAACGTGAACGTTACCACGCTGTCGCCACCGGTGCGGTTGACTAAGGTGAAATCTTTTACCGTAGCCTCGGTGAAGGTCTCACCTTGGAAGGCGTAACTCTCGCCCTGACAGATACTGGTGCTGAACGTGCCGGTATTATTAATAGGCATTACCACCACCTCTGCTTTGCGCACAAAGGTGTAGTAGTCGTTATTCTCGGCTGCGGTAGCCGTCAGAATAGTGGTACCTTTGTATAGTGCCTTACCGGCCGCGTTGATGATTTTCTTGTCTGCAGCCTCATAGGTAATGCTGCGGCCGTTGGTCGTAGCTGCAGGGTTTCCAATCGACTCCAACGCCTTGAAGGTTGTCACCGTGAACGTGATAGGATCGATGCCTTTGAGGGCAGGAGCACTAACGGCCGTGGTCAGTGCCTCTACGGTCGTGGCTTGCTCGATAGCTTCGCGGGCTGTGGCTATGTCGGCATAAATCTTCGTCAAGTCACCCTCACCCTTGTCTTTAAGACCATCCAGGGCATTGATGACGCTCTTGGCACTCGCGTACGCCTCCGCCATCGCGGGCGCGTTGTTATATAGGTTCTCGAGCGTCGTCTTGGCAGCATCAACAACGGCTGTCGTCACAGAAGCGTCTGTTACGCTAAACGTCTTGTTGTAAGCCGCTTGCAGAGCTGTATAATAGGCTGCGGGGACTGTGCCGTTAAACTTGGTGTAGTCGGCGAGCGTCTCTTTGAATGCATCAAAGAAATAAATCGCAAAGTGACGATCTAATTGAGCTTGAGAGATTAAGTACCAGCGATACTCCGTACCTGTCTGGAGGTCTTTGGTGCTACTGTAATTAATACCGCTTCCGCTCATGTGTCCGTCGTACGTGTTGTTTTGATAGCGCAAAGCAGGATAACGGTCTTTGGTCCAAGCGTGATAAAAACCGTGGATATTCCAATATGAACCGTTGTCCATCGACGTCCAAATAATGGTTGTTCCGTCGTCGGAGTTGTTGTCGCAAACAGGACCGCTACCGCTACTTCCGGTTAATACCATATAGGACTTCAAGTATTTGCTTCCGCTCTTCACATTACCTTTTTCGGCTTTCGTGATGGTGAACTTAAAATCTGCTACGTTGGTGTAGTTGCTCGTTGTGATGGACTTTACCTTGCCTTGTCCGGCCTGCATAAAGCCTTTCCCGTTAACGGAGTAGATATAGTACTGTCCGTTGTTGGAAATAGATGTTACATCGTTGTACCAGGCTTGCTCGGTGGCGGCAAAAGCGCAGGTGGTCAACAAAGTGACAAATAAAGTTGTAAAAATCTTCTTCATTATACCTTAATTTTTTAGTTTTCTAATGTTGTTTTGCCGAGCGATAGAGTGGCTCATTTCGGCACAGCCCATCCTACAGCGAGTGCAAAATTACTGCTAAATTTGCAAACCACCAAATTTTGGGGTGCTATTCCGAACAAAAGCGAACTGAATATTAAAAATAGTATATTATTGAGGGCGAATTTCCGGCTGTTTGTTTCGATGATGCTTAAAAAATGATAAGCTTTCGTGGTGGTGATATTTTTGCCTCATATGCGCACGCCTAATCCTTATTTTCGCGAAAAAATAAAGAAAATGCATAAAAATTTGAATTTTTTGGTCAAAAGATTTGCACATATCAAAAATTTGTTGTACCTTTGCACGCTTTTTCGGCTCTGCGCGTATATATGTACACGCGAGCGGGAGAGAAAATGACACGAAAAATTAACATTATTAACCAAAAAAAGTTACAATGCCTACAATTCAACAATTAGTTAGAAAAGGAAGAGCAGAACTTATCGACAAGAGCAAGAGTCCCGCATTGGACAGCTGCCCGCAACGTCGTGGCGTATGTGTACGCGTTTACACCACAACTCCTAAAAAGCCTAACTCCGCTATGCGTAAGGTGGCCCGTGTTCGTCTGACGAACCAAAAGGAAGTGAACGCTTACATCCCCGGTGAAGGTCACAACCTTCAGGAGCACAGCATCGTCATGGTACGTGGTGGCCGTGTAAAGGACCTGCCCGGTGTTCGTTACCACATCGTTCGTGGTACCTTGGATACCGCCGGCGTGGCTAACCGCCTGCAACGTCGAAGCAAATACGGTGCTAAGCGCCCGAAAGCAAAAAAGTAATTCCTTTTAATTAACTAAGAGTTCCCATACGTTGGGAAGATTAACTGGGTTGATCGGTTGAGTAAAGCGGACGGGTTCCGCTTGAAGACGATAGACAACCACAAAAACTAAAAACAACAATGAGAAAAGCAAAACCAAAAAAACGTGTGATCCTGCCGGATCCGGTGTACGGTGAGGTAATGGTGGCTAAGTTTGTGAACCACCTCATGCTTGACGGTAAGAAGAATACTGCTTACAATGTATTCTATACCGCTCTTGAGACCGTTGGTCAAAAGATGAAAGATGCCGACAAGCCGGCCCTCGAAATCTGGAAACAGGCTCTGGACAACATCACTCCTCTGGTAGAGGTTAAGTCGAAACGTATCGGTGGTGCTACCTTCCAGGTTCCTACCGAGATCCGCGCTGACCGTAAGGAGTCCATCGCGATGAAGAACATGATCGCTTTCGCCCGCAAACGTGGCGGCCACTCGATGGCTGAGAAGTTAGCGGCTGAAATTATGGACGCAATCAATAGCCAAGGTGGTGCCTTCAAACGCAAAGAGGATATGCACCGCATGGCAGAGGCCAACCGTGCTTTTGCACATTTCAGATTCTAAATTTTTCAAGGTATTAGTCTGTATTTTTTAAGAAATGGCAAAACACGACTTGACATATAACAGGAATATCGGTATCATGGCTCACATTGATGCCGGTAAGACTACTACATCTGAGCGTATCCTGTACTACACCGGACTGACTCACAAGATTGGTGAGGTGCACGACGGCGCAGCTACGATGGACTGGATGGAGCAGGAACAAGAGCGTGGTATCACCATCACTTCGGCTGCTACGACTACCTATTGGCCGTATCTGGGACAGAAATACAAAATCAACTTGATAGACACTCCGGGTCACGTCGACTTCACGGTCGAGGTGGAGCGCAGTTTGCGTATTCTGGATGGTGCTGTAGCTACCTTCTGTGCAGTAGGTGGTGTGCAGCCCCAGTCGGAAACGGTATGGCGTCAGGCTGATAAGTATAATGTGCCCCGTATATGCTACGTCAATAAGATGGACCGCAGCGGTGCCGACTTCTTCTCTGTAGTCAGCCAAATCAAAGAAGTGTTGGGCGCTACTCCGTGTCCTATCCAAATCCCCATCGGAGCAGAGGAGAGCTTCAAAGGTGTAGTAGACCTGATTAAGATGAAAGCTATCCTGTGGCACGACGAGACGATGGGTGCGGAATATTCGGAAGAAGAGATTCCTGCTAACCTCGTAGCCGAGGCTGAGGAGTGGCGTGACAAGATGCTGGAGACCTGTGCCGAGTTTGACGACGCAGTGATGGAGAAATATTTCTCTGATCCCTCTTCGCTGACCGAGGCTGAGATACGCGGCGCTATCCGTAAGGGTACTGTAGGCCTGCATATTTTCCCGGTTATCTGCGGTTCGAGTTTCCGTAACAAAGGTGTCCAGACTATGTTGGACGCTGTATGCGCTTACCTGCCCAGTCCGCTGGATACAGCCGAGATTAAGGGTGTTGATCCCCATAACGATAAAGAGATAATCCGTCATCCGGACGAGGATGAGCCTTTGTGCGCTTTGGCGTTCAAGATTTCTACCGATCCGTATGTAGGTCGTCTGTGCTACTTCCGCGTTTATAGCGGTAAGTTAGAAGCCGGTACCTATGTATATAATACGCGCTCGGGCAAGCGCGAGCGCATATCGCGTATCTTCCAGATGCACTCCAACCACCAGAACCCTGTAGAGGTAATCTCGGCAGGTGATATAGGTGCCGGAGTAGGCTTCAAGGATATCCGCACGGGCGATACCCTCTGCTCGGAAGGTGCTCAGATCACCTTGGAGAGCATCGAGTTCCCCGCTCCCGTTATCGGTATCAGCGTAGAACCCAAGAGCCAGGCTGACCTGGATAAGTTAGGTATCGGCTTGGCTAAGTTGGCCGAGGAAGATCCTACCTTCACCGTTAAGACCGACGAGCAGACGGGTCAAACCGTTATCTCCGGTATGGGTGAGTTGCACTTGGAGATTATTATCGACCGTTTGAAACGTGAGTTCAAGGTTGAGTGCAACCAAGGTCGTCCGCAAGTGGCATATCGTGAGGCTATCAGCGCTCCTGTAGAGTTGCGCGAGACCTATAAGAAGCAGACCGGTGGTCGCGGTAAATTTGCCGACATCATCGTACGTGTGGAACCTGCCGATCCCGAATTCGAGGGTACGCTCCAATTTGTGGACGTAGTCAAGGGCGGCGATATACCTAAGGAGTATATCCCTGCTATCGAGAAAGGCTTCCAGACGGCTATGAAGAGCGGTGTATTGGCCGGCTATCCGCTGGATAAACTCAAGGTTACTGTATTGGACGGTTCGTTCCACCCTGTGGATTCTGACCAATTGAGCTTTGAGGTCTGCGCTCAGATTGCCTTCAAGAATGCCTGCGTCAAGGCTAAACCGGTACTGATGGAGCCCATCATGAAGATCGAGGTGGTAACACCCGAGGAGAATATGGGTGACGTTATCGGTGACCTGAATAAGCGTCGCGGTCAGGTTGAAGGCATGGATACCGCCCGCACGGGTGCTCGTATCATCAAGGCAAAGGTGCCGTTGGCTGAGATGTTCGGTTACGTTACCGCCCTGAGAACGATTACCAGCGGACGCGCCACCAGTTCCATGGAGTTCAGTCATTACGAGCCTGTTTCGTCCAGTATCGCTAAGGCAGTGCTGACCGAGGTAGGAGGACGAGTGGACCTGGTATAAAAGACAACTATCACGTGCGAGCGTGCACGTACCTATAATTAACACACACGCGTACGAGTCTTCTGAGCGAATGACTCTTTAGGGGGCTCTGCGCTTGTGAATGATGTAAAAAATTAAAAAACAAAAAACAAAAATGAGTCAAAAAATCCGTATCAAACTGAAATCGTTTGACCACAACCTGGTGGATAAGTCCGCCGAGAAAATCGTCAAGACCGTTAAGGCTACGGGTGCAGTAGTAAGTGGTCCTATTCCATTACCCACGCACAAGCGTATCTTCACCGTTAACCGCTCGACATTCGTTAACAAGAAGAGCCGTGAGCAATTCGAATTGGCCAGCTACAAGCGCCTGATTGATATCTACAGCTCGAATCAAAAGACTGTTGAGGCTTTGATGAAGTTGGAACTTGCCAGCGGAGTGGAAGTAGAAATTAAAGTTTGATAACCCAACTGACCACTTCCGACGGATAGCATCGAGAACCCGTCGGCGAGAGTGGGAAGAAACTAATAATTAATTAATTTAATCTACAGCAAAAATGCCAGGATTATTAGGTAAAAAAATCGGAATGACATCCGTTTTCGGTGCTGATGGTAAGAATATCCCATGCACCGTTATTGAAGCTGGTCCTTGCGTGGTAACGCAGTTGAAGACTGTGGAGAAAGACGGTTACGAAGCTGTTCAGGTAGGTTTCATGCAGAAGAGCGAGAAGCACACCAACAAGGCTGAGGCCGGTCATTTCAAGGCAGCAGGCGTTAATCCCATGCGCTATTTAGCCGAATTTGCAGGCTATGACCAGGAAGTCAAATTGGGTGACGAGATCAACGTAAGTATCTTCAGCGAAGGTATGTATGTTGACGTAGTCGGCACCAGCAAAGGTAAAGGTTTTCAGGGCGTTGTTAAACGTCACGGTTTCGGTGGTGTAGGTCAGTCTACACACGGTCAGGACGACCGTCTTCGTGCTCCCGGTTCGGTAGGTGCATGTGCATATCCGAGTCGTATTTTCCCGGGTACACGTATGGCCGGCCACATGGGTCAGGACCGCGTAACCGTTCAAAACCTTGTAGTATTGAAAGTGATTCCCGAGTACAACTTGATCATGGTCAAGGGTTCTATTCCGGGAGCAAAGAACAGTATTGTAACTATTAACAAGTAAGACAGTATGGAACTTAGTATTTTGAATCAAGCCGGTGTTGCAACCGGTAAGAAGATCCAACTCAATGATGAGATCTTCGGTATCGAGCCTAACGACCACGCTATCTACTTGGACGTTAAGCAATTCTTGGCAAACAACCGTCAAGGTACCGCCAAGGCTAAACAACGTAGTGAAAACGCTCACTCGACCCGCAAGCTCGGCCGCCAGAAGGGTGGTGGAGGTGCCCGTCCCGGCGATTTGAAGTCTCCGGTACGCGTAGGTGGTGGTACCATCTTTGGTCCCGTACCTCGCGACTATAGCTTCAAGCTCAACCGCAAGGTTAAGCAGTTAGCTCGCCGTTCGGCTCTCAGTCTGCGTGCTAAGAATGGTCAGATCATCGTTTTGGACGCTCTGAACTTTGATGCACCTAAGACCAAGGCTATGGTTGAAGTATTGGCAAAATTGAATGTAACCGGCAAGAAAGTGCTGTTCGTTCTCCCCGAGAACAACGCCACTGTTCTCAAGAGTGCCAACAACATTCAGCGCACCAATGTTACTACCGTTAACGAACTCAATACATACGCAATTATGAACTCGAACGCCGTAGTGCTCCTGGAGAGTGCGGTTCCGGCTATTGAGGCAACTTTTAACGCATAAGGAGGTAGAATTATGGCAATTATTATTAAACCCATCGTCACCGAAAAGATGACCGCCGCCGGCGAGAAGTTGAACCGTTACGGTTTTCAAGTAGAACGTACTGCCAACAAAGTGGAAATCAAGAAGGCAGTGGAAGAAATGTACAATGTACAGGTAGTGGATGTTAACACGTTGATCGTGGCTCCCAAGACTAAGCAGCGTTATACCAAGAGCGGTTTGCTCCGCGGTGCCAAGCAGGCTTACAAGAAAGCTATCGTTACATTGAAAGAAGGTGAAACAATCGATTTTTATAGCAATATCTAAAAATGGCTGTACGTAAATTTAAACCCACTACACCGGGGCAAAGACACAAAATTATAGGCGCGTTTGAGACAATTACCGCAAGCGCACCTGAGAAGTCTCTCGTGTTCGGTAAACGCAAGTCGGGTGGACGCAACAATGTCGGTAAAGAGACCATGCGTTACATCGGCGGCGGACACAAGCAGAAATTCCGCGTAATTGACTTCAAGCGCAACAAAGACGGTGTACCCGCTACAGTTAAGACGATTGAGTACGATCCGAATCGTTCGGCTCGCATTGCTCTGTTGTTCTATGCAGACGGTGAGAAGCGCTACATTCTTGCACCCAATGGATTGCAAGTAGGTCAACAAGTTATGTCGGGTAGCGGTATCGCTCCCGAAGTTGGTAACTCTCTTCCGTTGACGGAGATTCCTTTGGGAACTCTGATTCACAACATCGAGATGCGTCCCGGTCAGGGCGCCCAGATGGTTCGTTCGGCAGGTGTGTTCGCACAGTTAGCCGGTCGTGAGGACAAGTATGCTATCATCAAATTACCTTCGGGTGAATTGCGTAAGATACTTGCCGCTTGCAAAGCCACTGTAGGTGTTGTAGGTAACAGCGATCACGCATTGGAGAAGTCGGGTAAGGCCGGTCGCAGCCGTTGGTTAGGCCGTCGTCCTCACAACCGTGGTGTAACGATGAACCCTGTAGATCACCCGATGGGTGGTGGTGAAGGTCGCGCCAGCGGTGGACATCCGCGTAGCCGTAAGGGCTTGCTGGCTAAGGGTTATAAGACTCGTCACCCGAAGAACCAGAGCAACCAATACATAATCGAAAGACGTAAGAAATAACCATTAAAATCAGAGAAATTATGAGTCGTTCATTAAAGAAAGGTCCGTACATCGAACGGAAATTGGAAGACAAGGTAATCGCGATGAATGAGGCTAACAAGAAAGAAGTTGTTAAGACCTGGTCGCGCGCCAGTATGATCTCTCCTGATTTTGTGGGTCATACGATTGCAGTTCACAATGGTAACAAGTTTATTCCGGTATATGTAACCGAGAATATGGTAGGTCACAAGTTGGGCGAATTTGCTCCCACTCGTACTTTCCGTGGTCACTCCGGCAATAGATAATCCATTGAATCATTCAAACAACAAAACATTTAATTAAGAATTTAAAATGGGTGCTAGAAAACACAATACGGCTGAGGCAATGAAAGAGGCTCGCAAGAACCAATATTTTGCCAAGCTCAATAATGTTCCTACCAGTCCGCGAAAAATGCGCCTTGTTGCTGACATGATTCGTGGTTTGGAAGTGAACCGTGCCCTCGGCGCACTGCATTTCTCCACTAAGGAGGCATCGCGTGCACTCGAGAAACTTCTGAAGTCGGCCATTGCCAACTGGGAAACCAAGACAGGCAAGAAGGCTGATTCGGAAACGTTATATGTAAGTAATATTATGGTTGACGGCGGTATGATGCTCAAACGTCTCCAGACCGCTCCTCAAGGTCGTGGATACCGCGTCCGCAAACGCTCCAACCACATTACAATCTTTGTAGATACCAAAACTGCTAAAGCTGAGTAAGACTATGGGACAGAAAATTAATCCGATTAGTAACCGCCTCGGTATTGTCCGCGGCTGGGATAGCAACTGGTTTGGAGGTAAGAACTACGGTGATACCATCCTCGAGGATGCCAAGATCCGTGAGTACCTCAACGCCCGTCTTGCTGAGGCTAGCATTAGCCGTATCGTCATTGAGAGAACTCTGAAACTTGTGACTGTAACTGTCTGCACTGCTCGCCCCGGTTATATTATCGGTAAGGGTGGACAAGAGGTTGACAAATTGAAGGAGGAGTTGAAGAAAATCACCAAACAGGATGTTCAAATTAACATCTATGAGGTTAAGCGTCCCGAGTTGGATGCCACTATCGTAGCTCAGAAGGTTGCTAAGCAGCTGGAGGGTAAGATTGCCTATCGTCGTGCCGTTAAGATGGCCATCGCTTCGACGATGCGCATGGGTGCCGAGGGTATTAAGATCCAGGTTAGTGGTCGTCTGAACGGAGCCGAGATCGCTCGTAGCGAGATGTATAAAGAGGGTCGTACTCCTCTGCACACCTTGCGTGCCGATATCGACTACTGCCATGTAGGCGCTCTGACCAAAGTAGGTATTTTGGGCGTTAAGGTATGGATCTGCCGCGGTGAGGTTTATGGTAAGAAGGATCTTGCTCCCAACTTCACGGAGAAGCAGGCCGGCCCGCGTGGTGACCGTCGTGGAGATCGTCGTGATGGTGATCGTCGCGATCGTCGTGACCGCCGTGGTGATGCTCGCAGAAACAACAAACAATAAGTTTAACCGATTTGTAGATTACAGTTATGTTACAACCTAAGAAAACAAAATTCCGTCGCTCGCAGAAAGGCCGTATTAAAGGCAATGCACAGCGCGGCCATGAGCTGGCATTTGGCTCATTCGGTATCAAGAGTCTTGGTACCATCTGGTTGACAGGTCGCCAAATCGAAGCAGCCCGTGTGGCCGTAACCCGTTACATGCAACGTCAGGGTCAGGTATGGATCCGCGTTTTCCCGGATAAACCGATCACCAAGAAACCTTTGGATGTACGTATGGGTAAAGGTAAAGGTGCTCCCGAAGGATTCGTAGTACCTTTGGAGCCCGGTCGTATCATCTTTGAGATTGACGGAGTACCCTTTGAGGTAGCAAAAGAGGCATTGCGCCTTGCTGCTCAGAAACTGCCTATTACAACCAAATTTGTCGTAAGACGTGATTACGACGCAACCCAATTAGTATAATAAGGATTATGAAAACAGCTGAAATTAAAGAATTGACAACTGCTGAGATCCAGGAGCGTATCGCTACCGAGAAAGAGAACTTGGTGCGTATGAAACTCAATCACAGCATCTCGCCGCTGGACAATCCGTTGCAGATTAAGGTTGCTCGTAAGACAATCGCCCGTCTTGCAACCGAATTGCGCGCAAGAGAAATTAACAAGTAAAAATCGACAGAAATGGAAAGAAATCTTAGAAAAGAGCGTATGGGAATCGTCGTTTCCAACAAGATGGACAAGACTATCGTCGTAGCCGTTAAGTGGAAAGAGAAACACCCCATCTATGGCAAGTTTGTGAACAAAACTCGCAAATTCCATGTTCATGACGAGAAGAACGAGTGCGGCATCGGTGATACCGTACGTATTATGGAGACTCGTCCTCTGAGCAAAACTGTTCGTTGGCGTCTAACTCAAATAGTAGAAAGGGCTAAGTAATGATACAACAGGAATCAAGACTCGTAGTTGCGGATAACTCCGGTGCCAAAGAGGCATTGTGCATCCGCGTGCTTGGTGGAACCAAGAAGCGTTATGCTACTCTCGGTGATACTATCGTAGTAGCTATTAAGGGCGTGATCCCTGGCAGTGAGGTCAAGGACGGTACGGTTAGCCGTGCTATCGTTGTCCGCGTGAAGAAAGAGGTACGTCGTGCTGACGGAAGTTATATCCGCTTCGACGACAATGCGTGCGTGCTGATTTCGAACACCGGTGACCTCCGCGGTTCGCGTATCTTTGGTCCGGTAGCTCGTGAGCTCCGTCAAACGAACATGAAAATTATTTCTCTGGCACCTGAAGTGCTCTAATCATCTAAATTATTACAGTAATGGCAAAATTACATATTAAGAAGGGTGATATCGTTTACGTAAACGCAGGTGCTTCGAAGGGCAAAACCGGCCGTGTGCTGGAGGTGCTCGTAGAGAAACAGCGTGCTATCGTAGAGGGTGTCAACATGGTAAGCAAGGCTACCAAACCCAGTGCTAAAAACCCGCAAGGCGGTATAGTTAAACAGGAGGCTCCCATCCATATCTCGAACCTCAACCCCGTTGAGGACGGTAAGCCCGTTCGCGTAGGACGTGTGCTGAAGGATGGTAAGCTGGTCCGCGTAAGTAAAAAAACAGGTAAAGAAATCTAAGCAATGAATACAGCAAGTATGAAGCAAGACTATCAGGAGCGCATCGTGCCCATCCTGATGAAGGAGTTCAACTATAGCACCGTTATGCAGTGCCCGAAACTCCAGAAGATTGTTCTCAACCAGGGACTTGGTGAAGCTGTTGCCGACAAGAAGATCATTGAGGTAGCTCAACAGGAAATGACGCTCATCGCTGGTCAGAAGGCCGTTGCTACGGTTTCCAAGAAGGATATTGCTAACTTCAAGGTTCGTAAGAAAATGCCCATCGGCGTACGTGTTACGTTGCGTGGTGATCGTATGTACGAGTTCTTGGAGCGTCTGGTTCGCGTAGCTCTGCCGCGTATTCGCGACTTCAAGGGTATCGCTAACAAGATGGACGGTCGTGGTAACTACACCTTAGGTATCACGGAGCAAATTATCTTCCCTGAGATTAATATTGACAACATCACCAAACTGTTGGGTATGAACATCACCTTCGTTACTACCGCCAATACGGATGAGGAAGGTTATGCACTGCTCCGCGAGTTTGGGCTGCCGTTCAAAAAGTAACCTTTTAAACGAATTAGAATTATGGCAAAAGAATCAATGAAAGCCCGCGAGGTAAAACGCGCTAAATTGGTAGCTAAGTATGCTGCTAAACGTGCTCAACTCCTCAAGGATGGTGACTACGAAGGTCTCCAAGCTCTCCCGAAAAACGCCAGCCCGGTTCGTTTGCACAACCGTTGCAAGATCACCGGACGTCCGAAAGGTTACATGCGCGCCTTCGGCTTGAGCCGTATCCAGTTCCGTGAGATGGCCTCTAAGGGGCTCATCCCCGGCGTTAAGAAAGCCAGCTGGTAAAAATATTCCGTAAGTTCCGGAACATCCGAGCACGCCGCTCGGTATGTCCGGAAAACTACGGCAAGTTAACTTAATTTATTAAACAATGTCAGGACAGTCCTGATAATTTTAAACAACAAAAACAAATGACAGATCCTATCGCAGATTATCTCACTCGTTTGAGAAATGCAATCAAGGCCGGCCACCGTGTAGTGGAGATTCCGGCTTCGAATCTGAAGAAAGAGATCACGCGTATTTTGTTTGAGAAGGGTTATATCCTCTCGTACAAATTCGTGGAAGATGGCCCTCAGGGCACCATCAAGGTGGCTCTGAAGTATGATCCGGTTAACAAAGTTAACGCCATCAAGAGTTTACAACGTGTATCGACTCCCGGTTTGCGTCAGTATGTAGGTTATCGTGAGATGCCCCGCGTACTCAATGGCCTGGGTATCGCCATCCTCAGTACCTCGAAGGGAGTAATGACCAATAAGGAAGCTCAGACGCAGAAGTTAGGTGGCGAAGTATTGTGCTATGTTTATTAATGTAAGGAGGATTAGTTATGTCAAGAATTGGTAAATTACCCATCGCTATTCCTGCCGGCGTTACCGTAGCAGTGAGCCCCGAAAACGTAGTGACTGTAAAAGGTCCCAAAGGTGAACTCGTACAACAGGTTGACCCCCTGATTGCCGTAACCGTAGAAGAGGGCGTGTGCCACGTCACCCGTCCGAATGATGAGAAGGAAAGTCGCGCTAAGCACGGCCTTTATCGCGCATTGATCCACAACATGGTGGTAGGTGTAAGCGAAGGTTACAAGGCTACTCTCCAACTCCACGGTGTAGGTTATCGTGTAGAGATGGCTCAAACGCCCAACACGCTCAACCTGACTCTCGGATATACACACCCCATTTTGCTCCAATTGCCCAAAGAGGTAAAGGTGGAGACGAAGACTGAACGTAACCAGGATCCTCTGATTATGCTCGAGTGCGCCGACAAGCAATTGCTCGGTCAGATTTGCGCCAAGATACGTACCTTCCGTAAGCCGGAGCCGTATAAAGGTAAGGGTATTTTGTTCCTTGGTGAAGTTGTTCGTCGTAAGGCCGGTAAGTCGGCAGCTAAATAATAGAAAGGAATAAAGTTATGGATAAGAAAATTGCACGTAGACAGAAAATTAAAGCCAGCATCCGCACTAAGGTGTCGGGTACGGCAGAGCAACCTCGTCTGACTGTATTCCGTTCGAACTGCCAGATTTATGCTCAAGTTATTGATGACGTTAAGGGTGTAACTCTTGCCAGCGCATCGTCGCTCGCCATCAAGGATAAGATGACCAAGACCGAGAAGGCCAAGAAGGTAGGTGCCGCTATCGCAGCTGCAGCTAAGGCTGCCGGTGTAGAGCAGGTGGTATTTGACCGCAATGGTTATCTCTATCACGGTCGTGTACAAACATTAGCAGACGCAGCTCGCGAGGCTGGTCTTAAATTCTAAAAACAACGAAGACTATGAATCGTGTAAAAACAACTCAAGACCTGGAGCTCAAGGAGCGCCTTGTCGCTGTCAACCGCGTAACGAAAGTTACCAAAGGTGGACGTACTATGACTTTTGCAGCCATCGTTGTTGTAGGTAATGAGGCTGGTATTGTAGGCTGGGGCCTTGGTAAAGCCGGTGAAGTACAGGCTGCCATTCAGAAAGGCACCGAAGCTGCTAAGAAGAACCTGATTCAAGTGCCCGTACTGAAAGGTACTGTTCCTCACGAGCAGATAGCTAAGTTCGGTGGTGCTCGCGTTTATTTGCAGCCCGCTACTCACGGTACCGGAGTTAAGGCCGGTGGTGCTATGCGTGCCGTATTAGAGTCGGCAGGTGTGCATGACGTATTGGCTAAGTCCAAAGGTTCGTCTAACCCTCACAACCTGGTAAAGGCCACTATTCTTGCGTTGAGCGAGATGCGTGATGCCCGTACGGTTGCTCAAAACCGCGGCGTAAGCCTCGATGTAGTGTTTAACGGTTAATTTTGTAAGACTATGGCTAAGATTAAGATTCAGAAAGTACGCAGTACTATTAAGAGCCCGAAGGTGCAGAAGGAAACGATGGCAGCTCTCGGTCTTCGCAAAATGAACGCTATCGTCGAGCACGAGGCTACTCCTGCCATTTTAGGTATGGTAGAGAAAGTGAAACACTTGGTAAAAGTAATTGATTAAAATCACGTAAAGCTATGGAATTAAATAATTTAACTCCGGCTGCAGGTAGCGTAAAAACCGCCAAACGTATCGGTCGTGGTGCCGGTTCGGGTCTGGGAGGAACTTCTACCCGTGGTCACAAGGGTGCCAAGTCGCGCTCGGGTTATTCCAAGAAGATTGGTTTTGAGGGTGGTCAGATGCCTATGCAGCGTCGTTTGCCCAAATTTGGTTTCAAGAACATCAACCGCGTGGAGTACAAGGCTATCAACCTGGATACGCTTCAGCAATTGGCAGATGCCAAGAAGTTGACGGTTATCGGTTTGCCCGAACTCTTCGAGGCCGGCTTCATCAATAAGACCATGCTGGTTAAGATTCTGGGTAACGGAACGCTGACCGCTAAGTTGACGGTTAAGGCTAATGCCTTCAGTAAGAGTGCTGAGGCTGCCATCACCGCTGCCGGTGGAACCATTGAAAAGATCTAAATTTTTATGAAATCTTGTGCAAGTCGAGTGAAAGCTTGCTTTCGCCACTCGACGAAGCCAAGATTCCAGATTAAATCAAAGATTTAATATGAAGTTTATTGAAACATGTAAGAACATCTGGAAGATTGACGATCTGCGTACGCGTTTGTTGACCACGCTTTTGTTCGTGCTCATCTATCGTTTCGGTTCGTATATCGTTCTTCCGGGTATTGATCCGACAGCTCTGACGGCCCTGAAGGGTCAGACAGAAGGCGGTTTGATGGCCCTTTTGGATATGTTCTCGGGTGGTGCGTTCTCTAACGCTTCCATCTTTGCCTTGGGTATTATGCCCTACATCTCGGCAAGTATCGTAGTGCAATTGTTGACAATTGCGGTGCCTTACTTCCAGAAGATGCAGAAAGAGGGTGAGTCGGGACGCCAGAAGATGAATCAGATTACGCGCTATCTGACTGTAGCTATCCTGTTGTTCCAAGGTCCCAGTTATCTGGTTAACCTCTCGGTACAGATGGGTCAGGCCGGTCAGCCTCTGGCTATCGGATTCAACTGGTTCACCATAGCTTCGACCATCATCCTGTGCGCAGGTTCGATGTTCGTGATGTGGTTGGGCGAGCGTATTACTGACCGCGGTGTAGGAAATGGTATTTCCTTCATCATCTTGATTGGTATTATTGCCCGCTTCCCCGGTGCGTTGATTCAAGAGTTCTCATCGCGTTTGAATGACGCTGGTGGCGGATTGGTAGTCCTCCTGGCTGAGGTTATCATCCTGTTGCTTGTGTTTGCCTTCGCTATCCTCTTGGTTCAAGGTACTCGTAAGATTCCTGTACAGTATGCTAAGCGTGTTATTGGTAACAAACAGTATGGTGGTGTGCGCCAGTACATCCCGTTGAAGGTGAATGCCGCCAACGTGATGCCTATCATCTTTGCGCAGGCTATCATGTTCATCCCGTTAGCCTTGGCCGGTTTCCGTGCTGATGGTTCGAGTTGGTTTGTTCGCACGTTTATGGATAACAACAGCTTCGGTTATAATGTGGTATTTGCTATCCTCATTATCGCCTTCACGTACTTCTACACCGCTATTATTATCAACCCTGTTCAGATGGCAGAGAACCTGAAACTGAACAATGGTTTCATTCCCGGTGTTAAGCCCGGTAAGAAGACGGCTGAGTATATAGACAGTATCATGTCGCGTATTACCCTTCCCGGCTCTATTTTGCTGGCTATTATCGCTGTATTGCCTGCTTTCGCTCGCCTGTTTGGTGTGTCGATGAGTTTTGCGCAGTTCTTCGGCGGTACGAGTTTGCTGATTATGGTAGGCGTTATCTTAGATACGCTCCAGCAGATTGAGTCGCACTTGCTCATGCGCCATTACGATGGATTCTTCGATAATGGTATGCGCATCAAGGGTCGTACCGGAGCAATGGCCTACTAATCGTCATGATATATCTCAAGACTGACGAGGAAGTAGAGCTCATGAGGCAGAGTAATCAGCTCTTGGGCATGGCCTATGGCGAGGTAGCCAAGGCCATCGCCCCGGGGGTGACTACGGCGCAATTGGACAAGATTGCTAACGAATTTATCTGCGACCACGGAGGTATTCCCTCCTGCTTAGGGTTTGAAGGTTATCCTGCTACCTTGTGCACTTCGGTCAATGAGCAGATAGTACATGGTATACCCTCTAAGGACGTTGTGTTGCGTGACGGCGACATCGTATCGGTAGACGGATGTGTACTCCTGAACGGTTTTCATGCCGACTCGGCTTATACGTTTCCTGTAGGTAATGTAGCTGAGGATGTGCTGCAATTGATGCGCACTACTAAGGAGTGTTTGTATCTGGGTATCGAGCAAGCCGTAACGGGTCATCGTCTGGGAGACGTGAGTTTCGCTATTCAGAACCATGCGGAGCGCGCCGGTTATTCGGTATGTCGCGAATATGTAGGTCATGGTATAGGACGCGATATGCACGAGGATCCGGAGGTATGTAATTATGGTCGTCGTGGCAATGGCATTGTTCTTAAGTCGGGCATGACCTTAGCAATCGAGCCCATGATACTCATGGGACGCAGAAATGTAATATTGGAGGATGACGGGTGGACAGCCCGTACGGCAGACCGCAAGCCCGCAGCACATTATGAGTTAAGCATATGTGTGCGTAACGGTAAGGCGGATATCCTCTCCACGTTTGACTATATCCAACAAGTTTTGGGAGACAGATTTATTTAAGTATGGCTAAACAGGATGCAATTGAAGTGGACGGAACGATTACCGAGGCCCTCTCGAACGCAATGTTCCGTGTACAGCTCGAAAATGGGCATGTCATTATCGCAAACATCTCGGGTAAGATGCGTATGCACTACATACGTATATTGCCGGGTGACCGCGTAAAGGTTGAGATGAGTCCTTATGACTTGTCGCGAGGAAGAATTTCATTCCGCTACAAATAACATCACTAACTCTATACTATTATGAAAGTAAGAGCATCTATTAAGAAGCGCAATGCAGACTGCAAGATTGTACGTCGCAAAGGCAAGCTTTATGTAATTAACAAAAAAGAACCCAAGATGAAGATGCGTCAGGGATAAGCATCTAATCGAGGAAACAGTAAACAACAATTTATCCCAAAGTAAAGAATTATGGCTATAAGAATTGTCGGTGTAGATCTGCCGCAGAATAAGTGCGGTGAAGTCGGATTGACTTACATCTACGGATTAGGTCGTTCAAGCGCAAAGAAGATCCTGACTGAAGCAGGCGTAGACCCAAGCATTAAAGTGCAGGATTGGACGGATGACCAAGCAGCTAAAATCCGTGAGATCATCGGTGCTAAGTACAAAGTAGAAGGTGATCTTCGTTCGGAGACGCAATTGAACATCAAACGTTTGATGGATATCGGTTGTTATCGCGGTGTTCGTCACCGTCTTGGACTTCCCGTTCGTGGACAATCGACCAAGAACAACGCCCGTACGCGCAAAGGTAAGAAGAAAACGGTTGCTAACAAGAAGAAGGCGACTAAGTAATTAACCATCAAACTATTTAATCAATTATGGCAAAGAAAACTGTTGCAGCTAAGAAGCGCGTCGTAAAGATTGACGGTGTGGGCCAGCTCCACGTAATGTCTTCTTTCAACAACGTGATTGTTACTATGGCAAATGGAGACGGCCAGGTTATCAGCTGGTCTTCGGCCGGTAAGATGGGCTTCCGTGGCTCCAAAAAGAATACTCCCTATGCAGCTCAGATGGCTGCAGCCGATTGCGGTAAGGTCGCTTATGATCTTGGTCTCCGCAAGGTGAAAGCATACGTTAAGGGTCCGGGTCAAGGACGTGAAAGTGCAATTCGTGCCTGTGTGGCCGCCGGTATTGATGTAACCGAGATTATCGACGTTACTCCGATGCCTCATAACGGTTGCCGTCCTCCCAAGCGCCGTCGTGTATAATTAATCATCAATTATCAATTGTAAATAACAAAATATTATGGCAAGATATACTGGACCCAAATCACGTATTGCACGTCGTTTCGGTGAACCTATCTTTGGTCCGGACAAGGTGCTCGACCGTCGCAACTATGCTCCCGGACAGCACGGCGTCAATCGCCGCAAGAAAAACTCTGAGTACGGTACTCAGCTCGCTGAGAAGCAGAAAGCTAAATACACTTACGGTGTATTAGAGCGTCAGTTCCGTCTCTTGTTTGCACAAGCCTCACGTCAGAAGGGTATTACCGGTGAGATCCTTATTCAGCTCCTGGAGAGCCGTTTGGACAACATCGTATACCGTCTGGGTATCGCTCCTACTCGTGCTGCTGCACGTCAATTGGTAAGTCACCGTCACATTACTGTAGACGGTAAGGTTGTAAATATCCCTTCATTCCAGGTTAAGCCGGGTATGAAAGTAGCTGTTCGCGAGAAGGCTAAATCGTTAGAAGTGATTGCCGCATCGTTGGAAGGCTTCAACCACGGCAAATACAACTGGCTCGAATGGGATGAGGCGCAGAAGGCAGGTAAATACCTAAACATCCCTCCGCGCGAGGAGATTCCTGAGAATATCAAGGAGCAGTTAATCGTTGAGTTGTACAGTAAATAAAAATTAAAATTCATGGCAATATTAGATTTTATCAAACCTGACAAGGTTATCATGTTGGAGTCGAGCAACACGCACGGTACTTTCGAGTTCCGTCCGCTCGAGCCGGGTTATGGTATCACAGTAGGTAATGCAATCCGTCGCGTGCTTATCGGCTCGCTGGAGGGCTTTGCTATCTGCTCAATTAAGATCAATGGTATTGATCATGAATTTGCTACTATCCCGGGTGTCATCACTGATGTCACCAACCTGATTCTCAACCTCAAGCAGGTGCGTTTCATCCGCAAGGAGGAGTCGGAAGCTACCGGCGAGACCATTCGTTTGCACGTATATAAATCGACAGCCTTTATGGCCGGCGATTTGAATAGCGTGCTTCAGGACTTTGAGGTACTTAATCCTGAGCTCCAACTGGCCGAGATGGACAGCACAGCTGATTTTGAGATTGAGATCACTATTAACAAAGGACGCGGCTATGTACCCGCAGACGAGAATCGTCGTCCCAATGATGCCATTGGTACGTTGCCTATCGACTCGATATATACGCCCGTCCGCAATGTCAAGTTCGCTATCGACAACTATCGTGTTGAGCAGCGTACCGACTATGAGAAGCTGACGTTGGACATCGTTACCGACGGTTCGATTACGCCGAAGGATGCTTTGAAAGAGGCGGCTAAGATATTGATTTATCACTTCATGCTCTTCTCGGATGAGCGTATCATCCTGGAGGAAGAGACGACGAAGAACAATACCGCTTTGGACGAAGAGATTCTGCGTATGCGTCAGTTGCTCAATCAGCGTCTGCAAGATATGGACCTCAGCGTTCGTGCGCTTAACTGCTTGAAGGCAGCCGAGGTAGATACCTTGGGTGCATTGGTTAAGTACCACCGCGCCGACCTGCTGAAGTTCCGTAACTTCGGTAAGAAGTCGTTGACCGAGTTGGACGAATTGCTGGAGCGTAACGGCTTGGCATTTGGCATGGATATTAGCAGATACAAACTCAATGAGTAATCACTACATTAAAAACTACAAACAATGAGACACAATAAAAAATTCAATCATCTCGGCCGTAAAGCTGCTCACCGCAGTGCTATGTTGTCGAATATGGCTTGCTCGCTGATTATGCACAAGCGTATTGCGACCACATTAGCTAAGGCCAAAGCCCTGCGTATCTACGTAGAGCCGCTCCTCACTCGCGCTAAGGAAGACAATATGGCTAACCGCCGTTTGGTCTTCAGTGAACTCAAACAGAAGGAGGTAGTAACCGAATTGTTCCAGAACGTAAGCGAGAAGATCGCCAACCGTCCCGGTGGTTACACCCGCATCTTGCGTACCGGTTTCCGTTTGGGTGATGCCGCTGAGATGTGTATCATCGAGCTCGTGGACTACAACGAGAACATGCTCAAGGACACCAAGAAGGCTGCCAAGAAGAGCACTCGTCGTGGTGGTAAGAAAGCTGCAGCTGCAGAGGTTGCACCTGAGGCTCCCGCAGCAGAAGCTCCTGCCGCAGAGGCCGCTGCCGAGTAAGGTTTTACTCCCAACGCAAAGACAAATGACGTCCATTCGGGCGTCATTTGTTTGTTTTATAAAAAATTTTGCATTTTCTTTTAGAAATATTTGCGTATATGAAAATTTTGTTGTAATTTTGCGTTGCAAAATGTGCGAAAAACAAGATAACAAATAATAACGATTAAAAAAAAGTATTTTTTTTACGAAACAGAAAGAGTATTAGTTCTTTTTTAACAAGGTACGTCCTTGGTTCCCGGGCAGAGGCCCGCAGAGGCCCTTGCCTCCACAATCCTCCGAGCGGCTAAGCCGCGACGAGACCTAACAAAGACAAACACAATTTAATAAAATCTTAAAGAAATGCGTAAAATTTATTCTATCTTGCTGATTGCATGCTCTATGCTAATCAGCGCAAACATTCAAGCTGTGAATGTGGCCAAGATTGTAGGCGGAAGCGAATACGAGACCGTTAAGGCTGCTTTCGATGCTGCAACAACCGGTCAAACTATCCAATTGATTGGTGAGGCTGCTGAGGTTACTCAGACTGAGTGCATTATTTTGAAAGATGCTCGCGTGCTGACGTTGGACCTGAATGGCAAGACCTTAACCTTCAATGGCGATGGGGTGGCTAATCCGAACAACTTTGTGATGCTTAAAGGCAATCTTACCGTAAAGAATGGTACGGTAAAGAACGTAACAACCGCCAATGCAGCTTACAAGAACACTTACACCTATTTGGATAGCAAAAATCAGGAGAAGACGGGGCATACTGCTATTCATGCTTTCTTGCTGTATGGTTCAGGTGAGTCGACGAATGCCAACTGGACTACTTTAACGATTGAAGCTACAGCAACTGTAGATGTTGTTAATGGTAAGGCCGGTATCGCTGTAGACCAATATAATTCGGATACCTATGGTGTAGGTTATACCGCTGCTCAAACAGCCTATGGCGTTGTCGTTAATGTATATGGTACTGTTCACGGTGAGAAGTATGGTATTCAACTTTCCGGTAACGTAAAAACCAAAACGACCGACAATAACATACCTTTGTTCCATATTTATTCGGGTGCTGTTGTTTATGCTAATCCTACTGCTTCTGAAGCTGTTGGTGCGTATGCTGCAGGTTATGGACATTGGATTATCGAGGGTTATGTACACGGTAGTACCGGTCTGTATGTAAAGGGCGGTTCTGTTGAAGTAAAAGATGCGAAAATTAAATCTGATAATGATACTGCTGACGGTGTGCATAGTGCTAAGACGAGTGGTGTTGATGCCGGTGGTAATGCTATCGTTACTGAGTCCAACGGCGCATATGCAGGTAAGATTAGTGTAGAAATTTCCGGTACTTCGGAAATTACAGCCGGTGCGAAGGGTTATGCTGTTCAGGACACTACCACTACCAGCACATCTACATACGTGGAAACTGTTGTTATCACCGGTGGTACATTTACCGGTGGTGCACAAGGTTGTATCACGTTGGATGAAGATCCCAGTACTCCTATTGATGTTACGATTACCGGTGGTAACTATTCCGGAAATATCGATGACATCGTATCTCACATCCAAGATGACAACAAGACTATTACTCCTGTTGATGATGGTAAGGGTGGTACTGTTTATGTCGTATCTGACGTTCCTAACGATGGTTGGGAGGATTATAACAACGCATCCTTCGAGCCTGCTGCCAACAAGTCTTATAATTTGGTAATCAATTCGGCTGTCCCCGCCAATACTACGGCTACTGTAGATGCTCTTAAGATTACCGGCGCTTACAAGCTGATTGTTCCGTCTACCAGTACCTTGAAGATTGGTCAGGCCGTGCTCGGTGCAGACGCTCAGATTGAGGTTATGGCCGGTGGTCGACTGATTATCGAGGGTGAAAACGGTATTGTTTCCGGTCAAGCAAGCAATATTATCCTGCACGCTATGGAGGGTAACAATGCTAAATTCTTGCTGAATCCTAATGTTAAGGGTAATATGAACCCCATGGCTACTATAGAGTTCGTGTCGAAATCTTATTACAATAATGGTAGTGATTATCGCAACCAGCGTTTTGGTATTCCTGCAAATGGTAATTTGACCTCGATTTCTGTAACTAACGATATCCCCGTGGCTTTCGCGGCATATGTAAATGGAACATGGACTAATCTTGGACGTATTAATTCTACTCCGGCAATTGATTTGAATACAGCTCTCAATGAGCCTTTTGTATACTATCAGATGTCGTGTAATCTTCCGAGTTCACAACCTCATCCCACGATTACTATGACCGGTAATCTGGTTGGAAACAAGAGTCCGTTGTTGACCACTTCTGCACAAACCTATACTACGTTTGCAAACAGTTATATGGGCAACCTTGCTTTGACTCCATTGTATGATGTAATTGATGCTGCTGAGGGCGTAGATAAGATTCTGTACACTTACAAGCCTGTCGCTTCTAATACCTTCGTTTGGAAGGGCTACAATAGAGCCGTTATGTGCTTCGAAAAGCGTGCTTTGGAGCCCATGCAGGCATTCTATGTAAAGAACAATGGCAATGCTGTTAACTTGGCTTTGAACTATGAGACGATGGTTTGGAATAGCCGTGATACCGAATTTGAGGAAATCGCAGAAGCTCCTGCTCGTGCTGCACAGAACATGACGGTGAAGGCTCAAATGAGTATTTTGTCTGACAATGTAGTTCTGGATGATGTTTACATGTTGCAAGGACAGAACTTCTCAACCGACTATGAAGATGGTTGGGATGCTGAGAAGCGTATGAACGATGATGTAAACTTCTATGTAATGGACGATATTCGTCAAGAGACTTTTGCTACAAGCAATCTGCATGGTACGTATCTTGGCTTTGCTTGCGAAAATGCAGGTACGTATACTGTTCGTTTCACTCGTATGAGTGGTGCTGAGATGGTATTGGTTGACCTTATCTCCGGAGCAAAGACCGAGATGGTAGAGGGTGCTACCTATACTTTCCGTGCTGAGGCTAATGACGCTAACGACTATCGTTTCCTAATCGTAACTCGTGATGGTGTAACAACAGACATCGAGAACGTGGAAAATACCGGTGTTAAGGCCGAAGGTATCTACACTATTACCGGTCAATATGTTGGCAACATGAGCATGTGGAATACTCTTCCCGCAGGCATCTATGTTGTTGACGGCGTAAAGAAGGTAAAATAAATTAACTGAGCATGGGCGTGCCTCATGACACGCTCATGCTACCAATTCATATCTCAATGAAAAAGTTATTTATTACTCCGCAGACTTGTTGGCAAGAATTAAAGCCATTGACTGTTTTGTTGGGTTCTAAACCAGACGGTGAGCCAAATCTTTGGGATGCACCTGCTCGAAAATTATATGTATAAAACTAATCATTTCAATAATATGAAAAAATTATTTCTTTCGCTGCTTGTATTAGCTGCAACAATGAATGCTTTTGCTATTGCTTATACCGCAAAGGCTAAAGTGGTACTTACCGGAACTACTACCGGACAGAAGTGCACGATGTATCTCATTCAATCGGATGAGCTGAATGCAGGTGTAAATGCTTCGTATTGCGGCCCTATCGAGTTGGACGGTCGTCCCGTGGCTTTCTATGCTATTTATGAGGCAACTAATTATGAATCGTTTGGAACCAAGGATCTTGGTGCTATGCAGTTTGGCTTGAAGACCAACGCAGATACGGAATATACATTGAAGGTTTCCGGTGTTGAGGGTACGCAAACGTTGGTAATGAAAGATGAAGTGGCAGGTCAAACATTTGACTTGGTTAATAACGCATCTTACAACTTTACCGCTACTGCCAATACTACTGTTGCTGATCGTTTCCACCTCTATGTCGCTCCCGCTGTTCCCGGTATTTGCCATTATGGTAATGTTCTGCAAGTAACCGGCTCGAACGGAATGACGGTTCAGATTAACAACATGGATGATACCCAGGCTATTGCTCCCGTAGCAATTACGTCTGATAGCCAAGATATCGACATCTCTGGTCTTACCGCTGGTAATCAGTACAAGGTTGTTTGGAATAGCCAGACGCTGATCATCCGTAAGTAATCGTTATTTCGGATAGAAAATAAATCAACAAGGCTCGTGTGGGCCTTGTTGATTTGTTATATAAGTTCATGTCTTATACTGAAATAGGTTTACTCATAAAACTGATAAAAAGTGTCAAATTTTAAGATTTTAGTTTTATGAAGCGAACACTAAATCGTTATTCTCAATCGTTCAAACAACAAGTTTTGGATGAT
>Ga0256405_10000494_pt1 | contig 130480 bp, 115 predicted proteins | sample RumenRJG_02DNA_FD_189096 | JGI IMG/M metagenome (GOLD analysis project Ga0256405, IMG submission 189096) | Bovine rumen microbial communities from Lethbridge, Alberta, Canada - RJG_02 | ecosystem: Host-associated > Mammals > Digestive system > Stomach > Rumen | place: Canada: Alberta... | reverse complement strand
TCCGCTTGCCGAGGTTGACGGCTTTCAGTCTGCCGGAGGCAATAAGCAGTCGCACCATCTTTGAGCTGACAGAGATGGCAACGGAGGCATCCTTCACGGACAGAAGGATGTTAGGAATTTGTGAAGTCTGTTTTTTGCCCATATCGAGTAATTTTTTCAAATTCTGCCGTTTTTTGGGGATGGTCCCTGACGGAAGCCAATTAAGCGGATTTAAGGGGAAATAAGGTGATTTAAGGGAACACCCTACGAACCCTCTGCTCATCCACCCGAGGTACAATGGCGGTACAAAATTACTCTAATTGGGGCAAACGCGCAATAGGCGAAGAATAAGGTTAGTTAAGCGGAGTTAATTGTAAGACAGCGTTTTACGCGCATTGATTTAAGGTTTGTTTCGGTCGATTTTGACCCAATTTAATTGGTAAAGAATTCATGTGGAAGTGAATGGTGAGGAAACCTTCCCTGATGATGAGAAAAAGTGGGAAATGGAAACCATCGAATTCATCTATCCTCAAGGGAAAGCACCTCTGATTCAGGAGGTGAAGAGGGAGAACTGCAAATTTAAGGCATGGACTGATGGCTATCAAAAGCATCATGCCATCATGCTTGAAAATATTCCATGAACAGTAATAGCTTTTTTATTGTATAGAACAGATGACACGTGGAAATAAGTAATGTGATAGAGTTTAGAGATTTCTCTTTAAGCTTGATTATTTCAACATTAGAAAAATGAATAGTGAGAAAGAAGAGGGCGCCCTCACTTTTATACTTATCTTCTTTGTTTGGTGAAAGTAAATAACTAACTTTGCCGTGCACAATGTTAAAAACACACCCTTTACCTTAAAAAGATGTGTGTTCGTTATACATTTCTTGAAAAAAGGGGAATATGCAAATAGAAAACAATAACAATCAAAAAATCTTTCTTTTTTGTATAACTTTGCCTCTCTTTTTCGTTATATAGATAGAAACAAATAAAATATAAAAACAATAACTAAAAAACATGAAGAATCTGAATTTGTTACGAAAGCTTTGGATGCTGCCACTCTTTTGTCTGGCATTGAACGCTCATGCCCAATCTGTGGGTAAAGACACAAAGGTTACTATTGGGAACACTGCGACGGAAATCTGTGAGGAACCCGATGAATGGCCTGTTTATAAAGGTGGCCCTGCTGCCCTTATGTCATATTTGAAGAATGCCCTAAAATATCCAAAGACAGCACAGGAAATGCATGTGGAAGGGCGCGTGTTTGTCAGCTACGTGGTTGATGAAGAAGGCAAGACCACGAACATCAATCCTGTTGCGTTTGATGACTGCATAGGGAATGATGAGAAAAGTATTCCGCAGCTGGCCTTGGAAAAGAGGATGGCAAAGAAAAAGAAGATGAACCCTGCTGCACAAGAGGCATACATGGAGGCGATAAGAGAATTGATGATTGAATCCATCCGCATCATTTCCCAGATGCCCAAGGCTGAGACACCAGCCATGAAAGACGGTAAACCTGTAAGTTGCAGGATGGCGTTGCCCATTAATTTCCATATTCGATAGAACAATGGAAAAGAGAAAACATGAAGACTATTGTATATTTGATTATCATTATGGCTTGCAATATTAGTGTTTCCCAAGCCCAGACATATAAGATTTCCCAGTTGGCAGGGACGAAGTGGATACTTTGTGTTGGAGACACAAGTCGCGTGAAAAGAGTATGGGAATTTTCAAACAAAACGTTAAAGACATCAACGTCATTCAAAAGTATAAACAAATCCAACAATTTCACGTATAATTATTATTTGTCTGTTTCCCCAACAGAGACCTTTTCTTCAGGCTTAATTGGGAAAGATACGAAAGGAGAATATATTGTCCTTCAGAAGAGAGATGGAATAGAGTGCATGAAAATAGAAAATCTCACAGACCACACTCTGAAAGTTGTCATAGAAGCAAGTAAAGAGACAAATCGGAATGGTAACTCAAGTGCAATCTTTATATTGAAGAGAATTCGATAATATGACTTTATCCATTGGAGAATAATTATGCATTTGGGGGATTTTTGGAATCGGGTTTACTATTCTTTATATGACTTTCATTATTTCTGGTCTGAGTATCTGTTAGGAAGGATGCTCGAACGAATGCATCGTCCTTTCTATTCATCTGTCACACAAGAAGAATATGATGAGATAAGAGGTATAATCAAGAATCTGAAAGAGAACCCAAAGGGAGGGCTGTTGATGATTTATACGAGCTATTCAATGACCTATATCTTGGTGGGTATAGAAATATGTATCATCTGCATGCTGCAAATGATTGCAGGCATTAACTTCTGGACGATAGGATTTCTTCCTCTGCTTATCATTATTGGAGGACTTTCCATGCTGTTTTGTTACTTTGTGTTATGGAAAAAAGATCGATATTTGGAGAACTTCCAAAAATATCGCAAAGAAAGTATAAGGAAGAGAACCGTATGGGTCGTCGCCACCCAGCTCTTTTGTATTCTGTTATTTGTCATCTTCTTGTGGATTCTTAAACATCCACACGAGTTCCCGGGATTGTTTACTCCAGTTGCATCATGAATGTCATTATAAGGAGAGAAAAACATAAAGAGTACTGTAACTTAAGGAATTACTACGACATACAGACATACTTTTATGATACAAATACAATATAAAATATTCAGACGGGCAATGAGTCCATAAAATATTTACGATGTATAATAATTTGCAATAAAATGAGAAGAATTTGGCCTATCTCTATTTTGTCGATCCTACTAGTTTCATGTATATATGATGCCATGTATTTTCTCTCGGATAAAGATATGGAGTGGATGGCGCCATATAGTACCAATGACACTATTATCTTTACATCTTCGAGAGGACAAGACACTATGATTGTCGAAAGCAAGACTTTGTATAACGATCATTGGCCATTTGTACAAAATGAAGGAACAGATATGTATCTGGGCAATGCTTCAATCAAATATGGCATACAGCATGATGGGGAATTGCTTAAAGGCGACATTGTGATAATAAAAAAGGAAGAGGATTGCTTATATTTGGGCATTCACTTTGGGAACAGACATTATAAATGTGAGAATGAAAAAGAATTGCACTTTGATAGTTTCACTTTTGAGGGAATCAAATACATGGATTTAATAAAAGTGGAGAATTCTAATTCCGTTCTTTATGATGATTATTATTTGAATACTGTGTACTTCATCTGGAGCAAATCCAAAGGCTTGCTCCAATACAAATACCTGAATGGCGAAGTATATACGTTTTACAAGAAAATACCACGTAAGAAATGAAAGAATATTATACAGATAGGTTTTATTATAAAAAGAAATAGATAGTAATCATGAAAAAGATATGTATTTTTCTTCTGTGTACATTCCTAATGACATCATGTGTATATTGGGGAATGTATCATTTTAGTGATGATGACTTGGTGTGGTTGTCGCCTTATGATGAGGGTGACACCATTCTGTTCAGGTCTGAAACTGATGAGATGGATACATTGGTCGTCAATGAAAAGTATGTAAAAGACACTTACTGGCCCTTTATGGAGAATGAAGCGCGCAATGTGATGGAAGCGTATGGCTTTCTTGATATTGATCTTTGGCACGACTCACAGTCTTTTTTTAGTGGAATCTCTATCACGAAAGTGAAGGAGGGAGGATTAAGGGTCTCGTTGCCGTTCACTTGTATAAAGAAAGTCCCCCTAGAATCCGAATTAAAGATGCAACAGAAACAAATCGGGGAAAAGAAATATACAGATGTTTTTGTGTGTATTCGAACGGATTCTATATTCTATTCAAAGAATAGTCCTCCTGTTCAATTCTACCTTTGGAGCAAATCCAAGGGTTTGCTTCAATACAAGTACCTGAATGGTGATGTCTATACGTTTTACAAGAAAATACCGCGTAAGAAATGAAAAAAGTACTTTTGATTTTAATTACATTGATAAGTGTTTGTGCTCATGCCCAGACATATAAGATTTCCCAGTTGGCAGGGACGAAATGGATGCTCTGTGTTGGAGACACCAGCCGCGTGAAAAGAGTATGGGAATTTTCAGACAAAACGTTAAAGACATCAACGTTATTCAAAAACATAAATAGATCCCATACTTTTACATACAAATATTATTTGTCTATATCCGAAACAGAAGTCTTTTCTACAGACCTAATAGGGAAAGGAACAACGGGGGGGTATATTGTCCTTCAGAAGAAGGATGGAATAGAGTGTATGAAGATTGAGAATCTTACGGACAGCACTCTGAAAGTTGTCATAGAAGCAAGTAAAGAGACAAATCGGAATGGTAACTCAAGTGCAATCTTCACATTGAAGAGAATTCGATAATATGACTTTATCCAAAGGATGTCCGCCATGCGTCCAATGACGACTTGACGGACATCCTAAAAAGTAATCCACATTACAAAAACATTGATGGTCGTGCTTGCTGGAAAGTAGGCATGACAGCGTGGAGTGTGCTCTTCCCAATCTTTAATGGGAAAGGTGTGTGGCACCATGTGTGGGATGCTTTGTCCATCAATGAACAAAAATGAAGCGTTAAAAAATGAAAAGACTGATATTATTGCTGATACTATTTGTAAATTTGCAGATAGTAATCACACATGAAGATATGCGAATATTCTCATACTTAACCGCAAGTGCCCAGCACATGACCAAGGAAGGGAACGACAAATTGCTACCTGGAAGGATTCGGGTGGTATTATTGTCCCGTCCCTGATTGTGAAGTTGATGTCATTGCATATCATTGTAGATATTGTGGGGAGGCATTTGACACCGATAAACAGGCAAGAGACAGGCATGAAGAAGAATGTGGTAGAGTAAGAAAAAAGCAGTAACTTTGCCATCGAAATGTTAAAAAATGGGTTTTTGACAAAAAAAGTTTGTCTTTTATTATACATTTTTCAAAAAAAGGGGAATATGGCGGTAGAAGACAATACGAATGAAGCGAATAGCAGACAGTAGACAGATTATCACCGTCGAGGACACGGTTCTCATCAGGAATGTGCTTGACGGACATACAGAGCAGTTCAGACCACTCGCCGATCGACATGGACCAAGTGTGCAGAAATTTGTTGCACGCATGATTCCGTCGCCAGAAGATGCAGAAGAAGTGACACAGGATGCCTTGGTGGGTGCCTTCCAATGTCTGCACCGTTTCGATGCGGAAAGGGCGAGTTTCAGAACGTGGCTGCTGCGTATCGCTTATCACACGGCGTTGAAACGTCTTCGACATGAGTCGCGAAAGCGGTGGACAAAAATGGAAGTTGAGGTGGAGGAACTGCCTGACCATACTACCGACGAACTGCTGAACGACACTACTGACGAACGCCTTGCACGGCTCCAACAGGCTGTTAGTCAGCTGGCTCCAGAAGACCAACTGCTCCTCAGCCTCTACTATCAAGACGGGCATCCTCTCCGAGAGATAGCCTATATAGTTGACCACCCGGATTCTTACCTGCGATCACGTCTCCAGTGGCTCAGAAAGAAAATACATCAAACCATCATCGACCTCGAAGAAACATGACAACGGATCATAACATACCTCAAAAGGACAAGGCGTTGCGTATCGTCATGCAGCGCATAGGTGAGCAAGCTGAAAAGGCGAAACTTTCCGAGGGCTTCACCGACCGGCTGATGGAACGCATCAGACGAGAGGAGGAGGCAAAGAAGATGACCATACGTCGTCGCCGACGTGTCGGGTTTGCTATAGGCATCGCAGCCGCATTAGCGCTTTTGGTGGGTGTGGCACTCCATGTGATGCATAAGGATGTGCATAATCCACTGCAAGCAACGGCGAAGAATGACGATGCACAGGTGGCGAATGTGAAAGATTTGGTGGAAGATAATATTGAGTCTGTCGCTGAACATGCGGAAAGAATACCAGGAAAGAGGGTTGGAAATCCGATACCATCTATTTCTGTGGCAAAAACTACGGTGTTGGGAGAAGAAGGACTGAAGGAGAAAGATGAAATGACTGTGCAAGAACCGCTCGTGGCAGAATCTGTCATTGCCGAACCTCTTACTTCAGAGCCTGCCGTGACAGAACCTGCTGTTGAGGATATGGATGTGTGTTGGCTTCTGATTCCCAACACACCTTTCGCATTGCGCTATTCGTTGACATGGGAACCGGACAAGGATGAGGAGACGAAGGCGAATGTGTCGGCAGTGGAGTGTGTGACGATAGAGGAGAATGACACGGTGCTCATCAAATACCCTTCCGGTAAAATTGACAAAGGGCTGATGTATGTCTATAAAGGCGAGAAGAAGGAGAATGATTTCGTGTATGTGCAGAATGGTCGATTGTTGACGGCTGATGTGCGTATCTACTATAAGAAAGCGGTTTTGAATCCGGATGGCAAGACGTATTCCTACAAGGATGCTTTGGCACTGCTGGATTTCCCTACGTGTAGCTTGTGTATGAATGATTAAAATGCTCGCTGTATGAAAAGGGTTCTTTACATTATATTATTATTAGCGCTTTCGGTTTCGATGCTTCATGCACAGAGTGGCGTGAAGAAGGGAAATCTGCTGACATACCTGCAGAAGGCAATGAACTTCAACAAGGTGGTGCCGCAGGAGAAGGTGTATCTTCACTTCGACAACGTGGGCTATTTTGAGAATGAAACCTTATGGTTTAAGGCATATGTGGTGAGGACAGACATCGGACGTGCCACTGATTTGAGCAAGGTGTTGTATGTGGAACTGCTGAACCCGACGGGAGATGTGGTGAAGTTGCGCAAATATCCCATCGACTCGCTGGGTGTGGCGCATGGCGACATGAAGTTGGACACGCTGTTCGGTTCCGGCTTCTATGAGGTGAGGGCTTATACACGTTATATGACGAATTGGGGTACGAATGCGGTGTTCTCACGGGTGTTCCCGATATTCAAGGCTCCAAAGAATGAGGGCGACTATTCAGAGCCGACCATCAGCAGAAGGCTATATGCTAATCGTGACCCGAACAATCGCACCAGCGATGATTCGCTTTATCAGAAGGCGATTGACGAGGGTATCTATTCCGATAGTCTGATGAAGACCATCAGTGTACAATTCTATCCAGAAGGGGGCAATCTGATTGTGGGTAAACGATGCCGTGTGGCACTATTGGCGGTGGATGATAATGGACGCCCCCATCAAGGTGAGGGTTTTGTGATGAACGAGGCGGGCGATGTGCTTGCCGCTGTGGAGACGGATTCGTTGGGAAGAGGACTCTTTGAGGTGGTGCCTGATGCGGGCGAACTTACCTACCAGATGAAGAACTTGAAGACGAATGAGAAGAGTCAGGTGCAGTTTTTCACGTTGCCTCGTGCATTGAAGCAGGGGTGCGCTCTCTCGGTGGATGCCATCAGCGAAAGGATGATTGCCACCTTGCAATGTTCGGATAGTGTGTGCGGTAATCTGCTGGGATATGTCTTGATGAACAATGGCAACATCATTCGTTGTGACACACTGACGGCTGTGCCACTCGTGGAGATAGAGATGGGCAGGCAATCGATGCCGGATGGGGTGAATCAGATGACAGTGTTTGACTGCTTAGGAAGAATCATGGCGGAACGCCTCTTCTTCAAACGTCCAGAACCTGACCCTGCTGACGATATCCGCGTGGTGACTAAGACCGCAAGATTGAAACCATGCGGAAAGGTGGAGATGGAGTTGCAGACACAACCTCATGCAAACCTGTCGTTTTCTGCCATGGATGCTCACACGATGACGAACGGCAAGCAGGGCAATATGAAGACGTGGATGTTACTGTCGTCGGAAGTGAGAGGATATATTCCCCATGTGGATTATTACTTTGAGGAGGATGATGCTGAACACCGCAAAAGTGCCGACATGCTGATGTTGACACAGGGGTGGAGGCGCTATGACTGGCGGTTGATGACGGAGCGTTACGTTTTCCGCAAGCCTCAGCCCATTGAGGACAAGATGTATCTGAACGGCACACTGAAGGAGTATCGCAAACATAACCCTGTGAATCATGTTCACATGTATGTCATCATGTGGAATCAATATGGGCAGAGCATGTTGGGACAAACATACACGGACTCGTTGGGGAATTATGCCTTTGAGATGCCGTTTATGAATGGGGAATGGAGGTTGTGTATTTACACGACGAGAAAATTGAAGGAGGAGAAACGCAAGACTTACCTTGTGGGTATTGACCGGCAGTTCTCTCCGAAACCCAGATACATCACACCAGCAGAGGCGGAAATCCAACATCCTTTGGCTCCCAATGCCTTTGTGTGGAATCCTGCCGATGCGTTTGAGGATGATGAATATGTCCCCATTACGGAGAAGGAACATGTGCTGGAGAATGTGACGGTGAAGAAGAGATACTTCACGAATGATGACTGGAGATATAAGAACGAGGCATATGGCCGTCAATACGCAACCCTGTATTACAATATCGAAAGGGAGTTGGACCATGCCCTTGACGAGGGGGAACGGGATCCTTATATGTTGGACTATTTGAAAAAGAGAAATCCGCTCTTCACTTATCGCGAAGAGCCGGAACCGACAAATATCTATGGCAGTAGTGTTCCGTTAAATTATGCCCATTCGACGACATATATGGCCATGTCTGGTGCTACGTTGACGGGTTCTTCGCCTATTTCCCGGAGATATGTTTACCAATATGATGGGAAAAGCGTTGAATGGATATTTAACAATGGAGAACGTCAAAATCTTGCAGATGACGTTCATCGTGTCGGGGAAAGACCGGAGGGACTCTTCTTAAGCGACGTCAAATCCATCTACATTGTTCCAGACGACCCCAGAACCGATGATAATAGGGTACGCATCTATGTCTATCTGCACACGACATTCACTACAGAAAGCAACAAGGGTTTAAGGCGTACTTATTTCCAAGGTTTTAACGAGGCATCGACTTTCCAAATGGAGGACTACAACGTGGTGCCTCCGATGGATGACTTCCGTCGCACCCTTTATTGGAACCCGGATATCATCACAGATGATGAGGGAAAAGCCAAAGTGGAATTTTTCAATAATTCCTCTTGTAAGGAAATGTATATTAGTGTAGAGGGTATGACACCAGATGGAAAGGTGTTGGTGAATCAATAAGATGTTCTTGTGAAACGAATGTTGTCACCAATGTCAAATGGCCATAACTTTGCCAACGACCTTTTTGAACTAATACTGATAAAATTTGGGTGGTTGGTAAAAAAGCAGTAACTTTGCAACAACAATGATAGCAAGTTAATTCGTATGAAACGTATCGTGGTCATATTGTCATGTTGTTGTGTGGCGCTAAGTTTGTTCGCTCAGCGGAATGTGCAGCAGATGGCGGACTCCATCGTGAAGTATCAGATGAAGTCGGGTGGATGGCCAAAGAACCAGGACTGGCTGAAAGGGGTTGACCCGAAGGAGGCATGGAACTGGCGGAAGGGCGTGGGCGCCACGATTGACAATGGCGCTACAACCGGTGAGATGGAAATATTGGTGAAGGCAGTGGAGAAGCTGGACAAGGCGATGGCGGAGAATTTCAGAACGCTGGATAAGGAGGTGGTGGCAGAGAAACGTGAGCGCTACACGAAGGCTTTCATGTTGGGCGTGGAGTATTTGCTGAAGATGCAGTATAAGAATGGTGGTTTTCCTCAGTATTTCCCAGAGAGGAAGGCTGAGGCTTATTCCTCACAAATTACGTTTAACGACAATGCGATGGTGAATGCACTGAAAATGTTGCGTGATGTGGCTGTGGAAAACGGCAGATTCCAGCTCATGGGTGTGGAGAAGGGTTTGAGGAAAAAGTGTCAGGTGGCTTATGAGCGGGGTTTGCAGTGTGTGTTGGATTGCCAGATTCGCGTGGATGAGCAGGGTAGGGTGTTGGAGTATGGCACGGAAGCATGGAAGGAAGGGCATCGAACGGTGTGGTGTCAGCAGCATGATAAGGTGACGCTTGCGCCGGTGAAGGCTCGTGCGTATGAGTTGCCTTCATATTCGGGCATGGGTGAGACGTGTGGCATCTTGGAATTGTTGATGGATGTGGAGAATCCTTCGGAGGAGGTGAGCGAGGCTGTGAGATGTGGTGTGGAGTGGCTGGAGTCACATGTGATGAAGAATGTGATGCTTGAGCGTTTCACGAACGAAGAGGGAAAGAAGGATGTGCGTCTGTTGGAACGTGAGGGTGCGGAACCGCTATGGGCGCGGTTTTACGATTTGGAACATGCGGAACCGATGTTCTGCGACCGCAGTGGAGTGCCCTGCAAGAAACTGTCGGAAGTGGATTATGAGCGGAGGAACGGCTATACTTGGGTGGGCAATAACCCCCAAAAGGTGATTGACCGATACAGGGGGACGAAATGATGTATGAAGCGTTGAATAAGTACTTTAAACTTAACAAATAATATTATTATGGCAGATAACAACAATCAACAGCTTCAGATTGAGCTGAAGCCTGAGGTGGCAGAGGGTACATATTCTAACCTCGCCATCCTTACTCATTCAAGTAGTGAATTTGTGGCAGATTTCATCCAGATGATGCCAGGAATGCAGAAAGCGCAGGTGAGAAGCCGTATTATTATGGCTCCTGAGCATGCGAAACGGCTGCTTATGGCTTTGCAGGACAATGTGAGGAAGTATGAACAGCAGTTTGGTGCAATTAGGCTGACTCAGGCGCAACAGGAGGAGGGCAGAACAATTGCGCCTTTCTCCATCAAGCAGGGTGAGGCGTAGGGCTTTCGCGCGTACATATTTATAATATAAAGGAAAGACTGACCTTTGCGAGTGGAACTTGCTGAGGTCAGCCTTTTTGATGCGTTTGTAGGTCTCACCTGTTTGGACTTCTTCCGATGATAGATGAGGAAAGGCGGGACTTTTGAGGTCAAACGATGTTAAATAATATTAAAAAATGAATTAAAAGGGGGTGCTTGGCGAAAAATGGCACTTAAAAAAGCTGCTGTTTGGCAGAAAATCCGTAACTTTGCACCACTTTTTGGAGTAGTGCGTGCCTTAGTTAGGTACATTGAGTGTCGTGTGAGAAGATTTTCCCAAGGTGAAGATGGACACGTGAGCGGTGACGAACGACACATGATTTTAGCACGAAGCAAAGCGAGTCGCTGACCATAAAGGAATGGTTTCCCCTTCGGGTGGAAGGGATATGGTAGGCGCTCGGACAAAAATGACTATCATTAATAAATAACACAATAAAAAATTAAACAAAATGCCTACTATTCAACAATTGGTAAGAAAAGGCCGTAAGGTGTTGGTAGATAAGAGCAAGTCTCCAGCTTTGGATTCATGCCCTCAGCGTCGCGGTGTATGCGTTCGCGTTTATACCACCACTCCTAAGAAGCCTAATTCAGCGATGAGAAAGGTCGCTCGTGTTCGTCTGACAAACAAGAAGGAAGTGAACTCCTACATTCCAGGAGAAGGACACAACCTTCAGGAGCACTCCATCGTGCTGGTGCGCGGTGGTCGTGTGAAGGACCTCCCAGGTGTACGTTATCACATCATCCGTGGTGCGCTTGATACCGCAGGTGTAGCAAGCCGCACGCAGCGCCGCTCTAAGTATGGCGCTAAGCGTCCAAAGGCTAAGAAGTAATCCTTTTTCTTACAGTAACTAAAAGAGAACAACAGTTTTTTCACAACGTTTGGTTTGACGGAAATGCTTGAAGGGTTGAGTAAATGCCCCTCAGAGTGGGCGTTGAAGACACACACAGTATGCAGCCTCAGACTAAAGAAAGATTAAATCAAACAAAAAAATGAGAAAAGCTAAACCAAAGAAGCGTGTGGTGCTTCCAGATCCAGTTTACGGAGATGTGAAGGTGACAAAGTTTGTTAACAACCTCATGTATGACGGGAAGAAGAGCGTGGCTTACACCATCTTCTATACTGCTTTGAAGAATGTAGAGAACAAGATGAAGAACGAGGAGAAGTCCCCGCTCGAAATCTGGAAGACAGCTCTGGACAACATCACTCCACAGGTGGAGGTGAAGAGCCGTCGTATCGGTGGTGCAACATTCCAGGTGCCAACGGAAATCCGTGCGGACCGCAAGGAGGCAATCTCGATGAAGAACATGATTTCTTTCGCCCGCAAGCGTTCGGGAAAGAGCATGGCTGACAAACTCTCTGCCGAGATTATGGACGCCTTCAACCAGCAGGGTGGCGCATTCAAGCGTAAGGAGGATATGCACCGCATGGCTGAGGCTAACCGTGCATTCGCACACTTCCGCTTCTAATAACAACTCATTCATTAAACAATAAGGTAAAAAGGAAAAAAGAGTATGGCAAAGCAAGATTTGCATCTTACGCGTAACTTTGGCATCATGGCCCACATTGATGCTGGTAAAACTACCACATCTGAGCGTATCCTGTTCTACACGGGTAAAACTCATAAGTTGGGCGAGGTTCATGATGGTGCCGCAACTATGGACTGGATGGCACAGGAGCAGGAGCGTGGTATCACCATCACTTCTGCTGCTACAACAGCATATTGGACTTGGAACGGTAACAAGTATAAGTTCAACCTGATTGACACTCCGGGACACGTGGACTTCACTGCTGAGGTGGAGCGTTCTCTCCGTGTGCTTGACGGTGCTGTTGCCACTTACTGCGCAGTGGGTGGTGTGGAGCCACAGTCTGAAACCGTGTGGCGCCAGGCTGACAAGTACAGTGTCCCACGTATCGGCTACGTGAACAAGATGGACCGTTCGGGTGCTGACTTCTTCGAGGTGGTTCGCCAGATGAAGGAGGTGCTGGGCGCCAAGGCTGTTCCTGTGGTGATTCCTATCGGTGCAGAGGAGAACTTCAAGGGTGTGGTTGACCTCATCAAGATGAAGGCTATCTTGTGGCACGACGAGTCGCTGGGTGCTGACTATGATGTGGAAGACATTCCTGCAGAACTCCAGGCTGAGGCTGAGGAGTGGCGTGGCAAGATGCTTGAGGCTGTTGCTGAATTCGATGATGAATTGATGGAGAAGTTCTTCGACGATCCTTCAACCATCACGGAGGAGGAGTGCATCCGCGCGCTTCGCAAGGCAACCATCGCACTGGAGTGTACTCCTATGCTTTGTGGTTCTTCATTCAAGAACAAGGGTGTGCAGACGCTGCTTGACTATGTGTGCGCCTTCCTCCCGTCTCCATTGGATACTCCTAACATCGTGGGTACGAACCCAACGACAAAGGAGGAAGAGGACCGCAAGCCATCTGAGGATGACAAGACTTCTGCTCTTGCATTCAAGATTGCTACTGACCCATACGTGGGTCGTCTCACTTTCATCCGTGTTTATTCGGGTAAGATTGAGGCTGGCTCATATATATATAATACTCGATCGGGCAAGAAGGAACGTGTGTCCCGTCTGTTCCAGATGCACTCTAACCACCAGAATCCTGTAGAGGAAATTGCTGCCGGTGACATCGGCGCTGTGGTGGGCCTGAAGGACATTCACACGGGTGATACACTCTGTGACGAGGATGCTCCAATCGTACTGGAGTCTATGGACTTCCCAGATCCTGTGATCGGTATCGCTGTGGAGCCTAAGACTCAGAAGGATCTTGATAAACTTTCTCTTGGTCTGCAGAAGTTGGCAGAGGAAGACCCGACCTTCACTGTGAAGACTGATGAGCAGTCTGGTCAGACTGTCATCTCGGGTATGGGTGAACTTCACCTCGACATCATCATCGACCGTCTGAAGCGTGAGTTCAAGGTTGAGTGTAATCAGGGTAAGCCTCAGGTGAACTACAAGGAGGCTATCACTAAGACTGTGAACCTCCGTGAGGTGTACAAAAAGCAGTCGGGTGGTCGTGGTAAATTCGCCGACATCATCGTGAACGTGGGTCCTGTTGATGAGGACTTTGAAGGCAATGGCCTCCAGTTCGTTGACGAGGTGAAGGGCGGTAATGTGCCTAAGGAGTTCATCCCTGCCGTTCAGAAGGGCTTTGCTGAGTCCATGAAGAATGGTGTGCTGGGCGGTTTCCCAATGGACAGCATGAAGGTGACCCTCGTGGATGGTAGTTTCCACCCAGTCGATTCAGACCAGTTGTCATTCGAGATCGCTGCACGTCAGGCATACAAGAATGCATGTGCTCAGGCTAAGCCTGTGCTGATGGAGCCTATCATGAAACTCGAGGTGGTTACTCCAGAGGAGAACATGGGTGACGTGATTGGTGACTTGAACAAGCGTCGTGGCCAGGTCGAGGGTATGGACAATGCCCGTTCTGGCGCACGTATTGTGAAGGCGATGGTCCCACTGGGCGAGATGTTCGGTTATGTGACGGCTCTCCGTACCATCACTTCGGGTCGCGCCACTTCATCTATGCAGTATGACCACCATGCTCCTGTGTCAAGTTCTATTGCAAAGGCTGTGCTTCAGGAGTGCAATGGCCGCGTGGATCTCGTATAATCAAGTATAGTTCGGGGGTGCAGGCAAGCATACGACTCTTTGCCTGCATACCCTCTTACTTATATATATTAATTACTTAAATAATTAGAAAAATGAGTCAGCAAAAAATTCGTATTAAACTGAAGTCTTACGACCACAACCTCGTTGACAAGTCAGCGGAGAAAATCGTGAAGGCTGTGAAGGCTACTGACGCAATTGTGAGCGGTCCTATTCCACTCCCAACGCACAAGCGCATTTTCACAGTGAACCGTTCTACATTCGTGAACAAGAAGTCTCGTGAACAGTTTGAACTGAGCACTTACAAGAGACTGATTGACATCTATAGTTCTACTACAAAAACTGTGGATGCACTCATGAAACTTGAACTCCCCAGCGGTGTTGAGGTTGAGATTAAAGTTTGATAATTGAGAACAATTTAAAGTTATATTGAAATGCCAGGATTAATTGGAAGAAAAATCGGAATGACATCCGTTTTCAGTGCTGAGGGCAAGAATATGCCATGCACTGTTATCGAAGTAGGTCCTTGTGTTGTAACTCAAGTGAAAACTGTAGAGAAGGATGGCTATGCTGCTGTGCAGGTGGGTTTCCAGGACAAGAAGGAAAAGCACACTACCAAGCAGATGATGGGTCACTTCAAGAAGGCAGGTACAACACCTAAGAGACACTTGGCCGAGTTCACTTATGACGAGGAACATAACCTCGGTGACGTAATCACAGTGGAACTTTTCAACGACACTGCTTACGTTGATGTAACAGGCACATCTAAAGGTAAGGGTTTCCAGGGCGTCGTGAAACGTCATGGTTTCGGCGGTGTAGGTCAGGCTACTCACGGTCAGGACGACCGTCTGCGCAAGCCTGGTTCTATCGGCGCTTGTGCCACTCCTTCTCGTGTGTTCAAGAACGTGCCAATGGCAGGTCAGATGGGTAACGAGCAGGTGACCACACACAACCTCCAGGTAATTAAGGTAGTTCCAGAGCATAATCTCCTTCTTTTGAAGGGTAGTGTTCCAGGCTGCAAAGGTTCAATCGTTATAATCAAGAAGTAAGCAATGGAAGTTTCTGTATTAAATATCAAGGGCGAGGACACTGGTAAGAAGGTGGTTCTGAACGATGCAATCTTCGGAATTGAACCTAATGACCATTGTATCTACCTCGCAGTGAATCAGTACCTCGCAGCTCAGCGTCAGGGTACTCACAAATCGAAGGAAAGAAGCGAAATCGCTGGCTCCACTCGCAAACTGATCCGCCAGAAAGGTGGCGGCGGCGCTCGCCGTGGTGACATCAAGTCTCCAGTGCTTCGTGGTGGTGGTCGCGTGTTCGGTCCACGTCCCCGTGATTATTGGTTCAAACTGAACAAGAAGGTGAAGGCTCTGGCTCGTAAGAGCGCGCTCTCATACAAGGCACAGCAGAATGCAATCGTTGTTGTTGAGGACTTCGATTTTGAGACTCCAAAGACAAAGGACGGCGTTGCACTGTTAAATAATCTTAAAGTTGAGGGTAAGAAGACACTCATCGTTTTGCCAGAAGTAAAAAAGAACGTAAATTTGTCAGTCCGTAACATTCAGCGTGTTGAAGTTATGACAGCCAGTGCACTCAATACATACAAGGTAATGAATGCAAATGTGCTTGTTGTGACTGAAAATGCGCTTAAGTTGGTTGACGAGACTTTTAACAAATAAGGTAAGGAGGTTCAGACATGGCATATATCGTAAAACCATTGGTTACAGAGAAGATGACAGCTATTTCGGAGAAGCAGAACAACAAGTTCGGCTTCATCGTGCTTCCTTCTGCCAATAAGATTGAGATCAAGAAAGAAATAGAAGCTAAGTATAACGTAAATGTAGTTTCGGTTAACACCATGAACTACGCTGGTAAGCGTAAGAGCCGCTACACAAAGGCTGGTGTTATTAAGGGTCGTACGAAGGCGTTCAAGAAAGCTATCGTGACTCTGAAAGAGGGTGAAACTATTGATTTCTATAGTAACATTTAATTAAACAAATGGGTATTCGTAAATTTAGACCAGTAACTCCTGGTCAAAGACACAAAGCTATTGGTACTTTTGATGATGTTACTACATCGGTACCAGAGAAAACTCTTGTTTTCGGTAAGCGTAGCACTGGCGGTCGTAACAACTCCGGTCAGATTACAGTCCGTTACAGAGGTGGCGGTCATAAGCGCTTGATTCGTATTGTCGATTTCAAGAGAGAGAAGGACGGAATTCCCGCAGTGGTGAAGACTATCGAGTACGATCCAAACCGTTCTGCGCGCATCGCACTCGTCTTCTATGCTGACGGTGAAAAACGTTACATTGTTGCTCCTAACGGATTGCAGGTAGGTGCCACCATCATGTCGGGTCCTGAGGCGACTCCAGACCTTGGCAACACACTGCCCCTCGAGAACATCCCAGTCGGTACTGTGATTCACAATATCGAACTGCGTCCAGGGCAGGGTGCCAAGATGGTTCGTTCTGCCGGCAATTTCGCTCAGTTAACTTCACGTGAAGGACGCTACTGTGTCATTAAGCTTCCTTCAGGCGAAATTCGTAAGGTGCTTTCAGTTTGCCGCGCGACAATTGGTAGCGTAAGCAACTCAGATCACGCACTTGAATCTTCAGGTAAGGCTGGTCGCAGCCGCTGGCTCGGACGTCGTCCACACAACCGTGGTGTTGTGATGAACCCAATCGATCACCCAATGGGTGGTGGCGAAGGTCGTCATACGGGTGGACACCCACGTTCACGCAACGGCCTCTATGCTAAGGGTCTGAAGACTCGTGCGCCTAAGAAGCAGTCAAACAAGTACATTATTGAAAGACGTAACAAATAAAGTTAACTGAATATGAGTCGTTCATTAAAAAAAGGTCCATACATCAATGTGAAGCTCGAAAAGAAGGTTCTCGCCATGAACGAGAGCGGCAAGAAGAGTGTTATCAAGTCATGGGCTCGCGCATCAATGATATCCCCCGATTTCGTGGGTCATACCATTGCTGTGCATAACGGTAATAAATTTATCCCTGTTTACATTACTGAAAATATGGTAGGCCATAAACTCGGCGAGTTTGCGCTTACTCGTACTTTCCGCGGTCACGCAGGTAATAAGAAGAAGTAATCGTGGAACAGGCTTCAACCAAGTAAAAAAGACTATTAAATAATGGGAGCAAGAAAAAGATTAATGGCCGAGAAGATTAAAGAGGCCAAAAAGACTGTTTACTTCGCCAGTCTTCGCGATGTTCCTTCATCCCCACGCAAGATGCGCTATGTCGCTGACTTGGTGCGTGGCATGGAAGTGAGCAAGGCTCTTGCAACACTCAAGTTTAACAGCAAGGATGCTGCCAAGGACATTGAGAAGGCACTTCGTTCTGCTATCGCAAACTGGGAGCAGAAGAATGGTCGCAAGGCTGAAAACGGAGAACTCTATATCTCTAAGATTTTTGTTGACGAAGGCGCAACTCTTAAGCGTATGAGACCTGCACCTCAGGGACGTGGTTATAGAATCCGTAAGCGTTCTAACCACATCACTATCTTCGTGGACGCTAAAACTAATGAGGAAAAGTAATTATGGGACAAAAATGTAATCCAATAAGCAACCGCCTCGGTATCGTAAGAGGCTGGGATTCTAACTGGTTCGGCGGAAATGATTTTGGTGACAACCTCCTTGAGGACAGCAAAATCCGCAAGTACCTCAACGCACGCCTTTCTAAGGCTAGCGTTTCAAAGATTGTTATTGAGCGTACGTTGAAACTCGTTACCATCACTATCTGCACGGCTCGTCCTGGTTTCATCATCGGCAAGGGTGGTGAACAGGTGGAGGCTTTGAAGAAGGAGTTGAAGAAAGTGACGGACAAGGAGGTTCAAATTAACATTTATGAGATTAAGCGCCCAGAACTTGATGCAGTGATTGTGGCTAACAACATTGCACGCCAGATTGAAGGTAAGATTGCTTATCGCCGTGCGATCAAGACTGCTATTGCAAACACCATGCGTTCTGGAGCAGAGGGTATCAAAATCCAAATTTCCGGTCGCCTGAATGGTGCTGAAATGAGCCGCTCAGAGATGTACAAGGAAGGACGTACTCCTCTTCATACGCTTCGTGCTGACATCGACTACTGCCTCGCAGAGGCTCTTACGAAGGTGGGTCTTCTTGGCATCAAGGTATGGATCTGCCGCGGTGAGAAATTCGGCAAGCAGGACCTCACTCCAAACTTCTCTCAGCAGAAAGATTCTGCTCGTGGTGGCAATAACGGTGGTGGACGTCGTTTCAGAAACAGAAAGTCGAATAACCGCAATTAATTAATCTGCTTGCAGACCGAAGCGCGATAGTTCTCGCGTGGAGGCGGAGCTTAAGAAGCAATTAACTATGTTACAGCCAAAAAGACAAAAATATAGAAGACCGCAAAAAGGCCGCGGTCGTTGGAAGGGTGTCTCACACAGAGGTACTGAACTCGCTTTCGGTAGCTTTGGCATCAAGGCACTTGAAACAAAATGGATATCTGCCCGCCAGATTGAGGCTGCCCGTGTCGCTATTACACGTTATATGCAGCGTCAAGGTCAGGTCTGGATTCGCATCTTCCCTGATAAGCCTATCACGAAAAAGCCTGCAGATGTCCGAATGGGTAAAGGTAAGGGTGATCCATACCAGTATGTGTTCCCTGCTAAGCCTGGACGTATTCTATTCGAGATTGAAGGTGTTTCATATGACATCGCCAAGGAGGCTCTCCGACTCGGTGCTCAGAAACTTCCTACTACCACAAAGTTTGTTGTACGTCGTGATTACGATAAAAACGCTTAATTATGAAAATTTCAGAAATTAGAGAACTTACAAACGAAGAGCTCGCTGAGCGCATCGAGGCGGAGGTTGCCAACTTGAATAACATGAAGTTCAACCACAGCATTTCTCCGCTTGCCGACAATTCTCAGATTAAGAAGTTGCGTCACGACATCGCACGCATGAAGGGCGAGCTTACCCAGCGTAATAAATAAAGTATTGAGAATGGAAGCAAGAAATTTAAGAAAGCAAAGACAGGGTGTCGTGACAAGCGACAAGATGGATAAGACCATCGTTGTGTCTGCCAAGTTCAAGGAGAAGCACCCTATATATGGTAAGTTTGTCCAGAAGACAAAGAAGTACCATGCTCATGACGAGAAGAACGATGCACACATCGGTGACACTGTTCTGATTATGGAAACTCGTCCATTGAGCAAAACAAAGAGATGGAGATTAGTACAAATCGTTGAAAGAGCTAAGTAATTATGATACAGGTAGAATCAAGATTGCAGGTCGCTGATAACAGCGGTGCTCGCGAGGTGCTGTGTATCCGCGTTTTGGGCGGTACTAGACGTCGCTATGCTACTGTAGGAGACGTAATCGTTGTAGCAGTTAAGAGCGCTATTCCTACGAGTGAAATAAAGAAGGGTTCTGTCTCAAAGGCTCTCATCGTGCGTACAAAGAAAGAGGTACGTCGTCCAGATGGTTCCTACATCCGTTTCGATGACAACGCATGTGTTCTTTTGAACAATGCGGGCGAAATGAGAGGTAGCCGTATCTTTGGTCCCGTAGCCCGTGAGCTCCGTGCTGCTAACATGAAGGTAGTTTCTTTGGCTACCGAAGTACTTTAATCCTTAAAAGTAAAATACAGCAATGAGTAAATTACATATTAAGAAAGGCGACATGGTTTATGTGAACGCCGGCGATGAAAAGGGTAAGACTGGTAAGGTTACCAAGGTTCTCGTCGAGAAGAAACGTGCCATTGTCGAGGGTGTGAACATGGTCAAGAAGAGCACCAAGCCAAGTGCGGCACACCCACAGGGAGGTATTATTGAGCAGGAGGCTCCAATTCACATTTCGAACCTGAATGTTGTTGACCCAAAGACTGGCAAGCCCACTCGTATCGGTCGCAAGAAGGGTGAGAATGGAAAGTTAGTTCGTTACGCTAAAAAGTCAGGGGAGGTATTATCATGAGTACTACTGCACAATTGAAGAATGTATATGCTGAGCAGATTGCGCCAGCACTGATGAAGCAGTTTAACTACTCTTCACCTATGCAGATACCTGTATTGAAGAAGATTGTGGTTAACCAGGGTCTTGGTATGGCAACTGCTGACAAGAAGGTTATCGAAGTTGCAATGAATGAGATTGCTCAGATAACAGGCCAGAAGCCCGTTGCAACGAAGTCAAAGAAGGATATCTCTAACTTCCGTCTCCGTAAGCAGATGCCTATCGGTGTGATGGTCACGCTGCGTCGTGAGCGCATGTATGAGTTCCTTGAGAAACTGATTCGTGTGTCACTTCCTCGTATTCGCGACTTCAAGGGTATTGAGTCTAAGTTTGATGGTCGTGGTAACTACACACTTGGTATTACAGAGCAGATCATCTTCCCTGAAATCAACATCGATCAGGTGGATAAGATTACGGGTATGAATATTACCTTCGTGACTTCTGCTAAGACTGACGAAGAGGGCTATGCGCTTCTCAAGGCTTTCGGTCTTCCATTTAAGGACGCTAAAAAGTAATATAGAAAATGGCAAAGGAATCAATGAAAGCACGCGAGGTTAAGCGTGCAAAACTCGTAGCAAAATATGCCGCTAAGCGTGCAGCGTTGAAGAAGATCATTGCTACAGCTGAGGATCCAATGGATGCATACGAGGCAGCTCGTTCGCTCCAGGCTATCCCTGCAAATGCAAATCCTATCCGTCTTCACAATCGTTGCAAAATCACTGGACGTCCAAGAGGTTTCATGCGTCAGTTTGGACTCTCTCGTATCCAGTTCCGCGAGATGGCATCTGCAGGTCTGATCCCAGGTGTGAAGAAGGCAAGCTGGTAAATTGCGGTTATCGGCAAGCTGATTAGTAAACAAAAATCTGATAGTTACCAGTTCGGGGGTAACTTGAAGATACTTTGCTTCTAAGAAACGGTGGAGGAGAACAGCCAAAGAACTAAGTCCCTTCGCTGGTAAAGCTAAGTAAAGATAGTTTTAATTCAAATTTAAATATTGTCGGGATCTCCCCAAACATTTCCCGATTAATTTAATTCTATTATGACAGATCCAATAGCTGATTATCTCACGAGACTGAGAAATGCAATCATGGCTAAGCACAAGATTGTTGAAGTCCCAGCCTCTAACCTCAAGAAGGAAATCACTAAGATTCTCTTTGATAAGGGTTACATTTTGAACTACAAGTTCATCGAAGAGGGTCCTCAGGGAACAATCAAGATTGCTCTCAAGTATGACCCGCAGACAAAAGTAAGCGCTATTCAGTGCTTGAAGCGTGTGTCTCGTCCTGGTCTTCGCAAGTACACAGGATATAAAGACATGCCACGTGTGATCAACGGATTAGGTATCGCAGTTGTATCTACATCCAAAGGTGTAATGACAGACAAGGAGGCTTCCGAACTCAAGGTGGGTGGCGAAGTTCTTTGCTATGTTTATTAATTAAGGAGGATATATAATGTCTAGAATTGGTAAATTACCTATTATTATTCCTGCAGGAGTGACAATTACTCATAAGGATGACATTGTAACTGTGAAAGGTCCTAAGGGCGAACTTAGCCAGTACGTGAACCCTGCCATCAAGGTTTCTATTGAGGACGGAAAGTTGACAATGGAGGAGAATGAAGAACTGATGCAGGATAACACAAAGCAGCGTCATGCATTCCACGGATTGTATCGCTCACTCGTAAACAATATGGTTGTCGGCGTTTCAGAGGGTTACAAGAAGACTCTCCAGATTGTCGGCGTCGGTTATCGTGTTTCAAATCAGGGCAACGTTCTTGAATTCGCACTTGGATATTCTCATGCTATCATCTTCGAACTTCCTAAGGAAATTAAGGTCGAGACGAAGTCTGAGAGAAATCAGGATCCTCTTATCATGCTCGAGTCTTGTGACAAGCAGTTGCTTGGACTCGTTTGTGCTAAGATTCGCTCATTCCGTAAGCCTGAGCCATACAAGGGCAAGGGTATTCGTTTCCAGGGCGAGGTGATTAGAAGAAAGTCTGGTAAATCTGCAAGTGCAAAATAAATAAATTGACAAGAGTATGATTACAAAGATTGAAAGACGTATCAAAATTAAATATAGAGTACGCAATAAGATTTCTGGTACTGCTGAGCGCCCACGAATGAGCGTGTTCAGAAGTAACAAGCAGATTTATGTTCAGGTAATCGATGACGATGCGCAGAAGACTTTGGTTTCAGCATCATCACTTGGTCTTGAGAAGATGAACAAGTCTGAGCAGGCTGAGAAGGTCGGCGAGATGGTAGCCAAGAAAGCCATTGAGGCTGGAATTACGGCTGTCGTGTTCGACCGTAACGGTTATTTGTATCATGGTAGAGTTAAGAAGGTAGCTGATGCTGCCCGTAATGCTGGACTTAAATTTTAAATACGATTATGGTAAATAGAGTTAAAGTACAAAACGATGCCGAGCTTAAAGACCGCTTGGTTGCTATTAATCGTGTTACTAAGGTTACTAAGGGTGGTCGTACATTCACATTCGCAGCCATCGTTGTTGTAGGTGATGGTAACGGTGTTATTGGCTATGGTCTTGGTAAGGCTGGTGAAGTTACAGCGGCTATTGCAAAGGGTGTAGAGGCTGCAAAGAAGAATTTGGTAAAGGTTCCTGTGCTGAAGGGTACTGTTCCTCATGAGGCATATGCCAAGTTTGGCGGTGCACGAGTTCTCATCATGCCTGCTTCAGAAGGTACTGGAGTTGTGGCTGGTGGTGCTATGCGTGCTGTGCTTGAGAGTGTTGGTATCACTGACGTGCTTGCAAAGTCAAAGGGTTCATCAAACCCTCACAACCTTGTGAAGGCAACAATTGAGGCACTTGCGAACATGCGTGACGCCAAGACTGTGGCACAGAACCGTGGTGTTAATTTGACAAAAGTATTCAAAGGATAAGGAGAAACAATCATGGCAACAATCAAGATTAAGCAAGTTAAAGGCCAGGCTGGCCGTCCAATGGATCAGAAGAGCACACTCGAATCTCTTGGTCTGGGCAAGATTAACAAGGTCGTTGAACGTGAGGATTCTCCATCTTTGCGTGGTATGATTCGCAAGGTGGCACACCTTGTTGAGGTTATTGACTAACGTATTAATACATTAAAATCAGATTAGAAATGGAATTATATAATTTGCAACCCGCTGCAGGCGCTACTCACAATAGCAAGCGTGTAGGTCGTGGCTATGGCTCTGGCAAGGGTCGTACTTCAACCCGCGGTCATAAGGGTGCTAAGGCACGTTCTGGTTATAAGAAGAAGATTGGTTTCGAGGGTGGTCAGATGCCACTTCAGCGTCGTGTTCCTAAGTTCGGCTTCAAGAACATCAACCACGTTGAGTACAAGGCTGTCAACCTTGAAGTCATCCAGAAACTTGCAGAAGAGAAGAACCTTACAAAGATCGGAATCGAAGAGCTGATTGCCGCAGGTCGTGTGAACAAGAACCAGCTTGTTAAAGTTCTTGGTCAGGGTGAATTGACGGTTAAGGTTGATGTGGAGGCTCATGCATTCTCTGCTACAGCCGAAGCTGCAATCAAAGAAAAAGGAGGAAACGCAATAAAACTCTAAACTAATGAGCAAGGTAATTGATAATATTAAGAATATCAAGCTTGTTAAGACATTGGCAAACATCTGGCGTATTGAGGATTTGCGTGAGCGTATCCTCATCACGCTGTTGTTTGTTGCCATCTACCGTTTTGGTTCCTATGTGGTGCTTCCTGGCATAGACACGGAGGCGTTACAGGGATTGAAGAACCAAACGGAGGGAGGTTTGATGTCACTTCTTGATATGTTCTCGGGTGGTGCCTTTTCTCAAGCCTCTATCTTCGCGCTTGGAATCATGCCTTACATCTCTGCTTCTATCGTGATGCAGTTGTTGGGCATTGCTGTTCCATACTTCCAGAAGATGCAGCGCGAAGGAGAAAGCGGCCGTCGTAAGATGAGCCAGTACACCCGTTATTTGACAGTGCCAATTCTTGTCTTTCAAGGTATCTTCTATTTGATCAACCTTCAGACTCAAACTCAAGGTGCCGCTCTCTATTCATCTTTGGATTGGACCACATTCTTCCTTTATGCAACCATCATTTTGGCTGCGGGTAGCATGTTCGTTCTTTGGTTGGGTGAGAGAATTACAGATAAGGGTATCGGAAATGGTGTGTCTATCATCATTATGATTGGTATCATCGCACGTTTCCCGAAAGCTGTCATTCAAGAGTTTGGTTCACGTCTTACAGCTGGTCAGGGCGGTCTCGTCATGTTCCTTGTTGAGATTGTTCTGTTCCTTGCTGTGATTGCGGCTGCCATCCTTCTTGTTCAGGGTGTGCGTCAAGTTCCTGTCAACTATGCTAAGAAGATTGCAGGAGCACGCCAGATAGGAGGAGCGCGTCAGTACATCCCTCTGAAGCCCTACGCTGCAAATGTGATGCCTATTATCTTTGCTCAGGCCATCATGTTTATTCCTGTCACCTTGGCGCAGTTCTCTGGTAGCAAACTGAATCCAGTGGTCAATCAGTTGATAGATAACAATAGCTTCATGTACAACCTCATCTTTGCTATTTTGATTATTCTGTTTACATATTTGTACACAGCAATCACTATCAACCCTGTGCAGATGGCAGAAGACATGAAAAGGAATAATGGTTTCATCCCAGGAATCAAGCCTGGTAAGGATACAGCGGACTATATCGATAAGATTATGTCTCGCATTACCTTCCCTGGCTCTTTGTTCTTGGCTTTGATTGCTATCCTTCCAGCCTTTGCAGGAATCTTTGGTGTGCAGAGAGAATTTGCTGCCTTCTTTGGTGGCACCTCCCTTCTCATTCTCGTGGGTGTTGTTCTTGACACACTGATGCAGATTGAGTCGCACCTGATGATGCGTCATTATGACGGACTGCTTGACACGGGGCGTGTCCGTGGCGAACATTAAGCACTACTTTTTAAGATGGTGTATCTGAAAACAGACGAGGAGGTGGAACTTCTCCGAGAAGCGAACCTGCTTGTAGGAAGAACATTGGCAGAACTGGCGAAAGTAATTGAGCCAGGAGTCACGACAAAGAAGTTGGATGCAATTGCAGACACATATATTCGTGACCACGGTGCCATACCGACTTTCTTGGGATTCCCGAATCCATATGGAAGTCCATTTCCTGCAAGCATCTGCACCTCAGTCAACCATCAGGTTGTTCACGGCATTCCAAACGAAACTCCGTTGAAGGAGGGTGATATTGTTTCCATTGACTGTGGCACGCAGTTGAACGGATATTGTGGAGATTCATGCTACACTTTTGCGGTGGGGAAGATCTCTGATGATGTTCAAAAGCTGTTGACTACGACCAAGGAGGCCCTTTACAAGGGTATAGAACAGGCTGTCGTCGGCCGTCGGTTGGGAGATATATCATACGCTGTCCAAACCCATTGCGAGGCTCAAGGCTATGGCGTAGTTCGAGAGTTTGTGGGACATGGAATTGGCAAGAAGATGCATGAAGACCCTCAAGTGCCGAACTATGGCAGACGGGGAAATGGAATGTTGCTCAAAAACGGCTTATGTATCGCGATAGAACCGATGATAGCCATGGGCACCAAAGACATTTACATGCAAGAAGATCGTTGGGGTATAGTGACGCGTGACAAGAAACCTGCAGCACATTATGAACATTCAATTTGTGTGAGGAAGGGAAAGGCTGACATTCTGTCGTCGTTTGAGGAAATAGAAAAAGTATTAAGAGAAAAATCTTTATAAAGTATGGCTAAACAGTCTGCTATCGAACAAGATGGAACTATTGTCGAAGCATTGTCAAACGCAATGTTTAGAGTAGAATTGGAGAATGGTCATGAGATTATCGCCCACATCTCTGGTAAGATGAGGATGCATTACATTAAGATTCTGCCAGGCGATAAGATTCGCGTGGAGATGTCTCCTTATGACTTGTCCAAGGGTCGAATAGTATTCAGATATAAATAAAAATCACAATATGAAAACAAGAGCATCATTGAAGAAACGTACACCTGATTGCGTAATCGTAAGGCGCAAAGGTCGCCTGTTTGTTATTAACAAGAAGAACCCTAAGTTCAAGACTCGTCAGGGATAATTCTTTGGTAAGAAATTGAAATTAAAGTAAGATATGGCAATAAGAATTGTAGGTGTAGACCTCCCACAAAACAAGAGAGGCGAAATTGCGCTCACATACATTTTTGGTATTGGACGCAGCAGCGCTGGTAAAATCCTCGAGAAGGCTGGCGTAGATAAGGACATTAAAGTAAAGGACTGGAACGATGAACAGGCTGGTAAGATTCGTGCAGTGATTGCTGCCGAATATAAGGTCGAGGGTGACCTCCGTTCTGAGATTCAGTTGAACATCAAACGCCTGATGGACATCGGTTGCTATCGTGGCATCCGTCATCGTCTTGGTCTTCCTGTACGTGGTCAGAGTACCAAGAACAATGCGCGTACTCGCAAGGGTAAGAAGAAAACAGTTGCAAATAAGAAAAAGGCTACTAAATAATCATTAGATATGGCAAAGAAAACATCTTCTGCAAAGAAGAGAAATGTCAAAGTTACCGCTGAAGGTCAACTTCATGTACACTCTTCTTTCAACAACATCATTGTTACTTTGGCTAACAGTGAAGGTAATGTTATCTCTTGGTCAGCGGCCGGTAAGATGGGTTTCCGTGGCTCAAAGAAGAATACTCCCTATGCTGCCCAGATGGCAGCGCAGGATTGTGCCAAGGTGGCTTTCGACCTCGGTCTCCGCAAGGTGAAAGCTTACATCAAGGGTCCAGGCAATGGTCGTGAAGCCGCTGTGCGTGGTTGCCATGCGGCAGGAATTGAGGTGACAGAGATTATTGACGTTACTCCACTTCCACACAACGGATGCCGTCCTCCAAAGAGAAGAAGAGTTTAATCATTACACAATTAGGTCATTTGCCAACGAGTTCGTTTTGTCGCATCTTTCCTTTCTGCGGCTGCTGCTGAGAACTGTATGGCATTAAACATTAAGAAAATATATGGCTAGATATATTGGACCAAAATCAAGAATTGCTCGCCGTTTTGGTGAGGCAATCTTTGGACCAGACAAAGTTTTGTCTAAAAAGAATTATGCTCCAGGCCAGCATGGTAACAACCGTCGCAAAAAGTCTTCCGAGTACGGTCTCATGCTTGCCGAGAAGCAGAAGGCAAAGTACACATACGGTGTGCTTGAGCGCCAGTTCCGTAACCTGTTCGAGAAGGCTTCAAAGAAGTCTGGCGTAACAGGTGAGATTCTCCTTCAACTTTTGGAGTCTCGTCTTGATAACGTGGTGTTCCGTCTTGGCATTGCTCCCACTCGTGCTGCAGCACGTCAACTTGTGAGCCACAAGCACATCGTTGTTGATGGTCAGGTGGTGAACATTCCTTCTTATTCTGTTCGTCCTGGTCAGATTGTTGCTGTCCGCGAGAAAGCCAAGAGTCTTGAGGTGATTGATGCAGCTCTTGCAGGATTCAACCACAGCAAGTACCCATGGATTGAATGGGATGAGAACGTGAAGGGTGGTAAGTTCCTCCACATGCCTGAGCGTGCAGACATTCCTGAGAATATCAAGGAGCAGATGATTGTCGAGTTGTACTCTAAATAATAAAATATAATCAAATGGCGATATTAGCATTTCAAAAACCAGAAAAAGTCGTAATGTTGGAGGCTGATGACAAGTACGGAAAGTTCGAATTCCGTCCTTTGGAACCAGGCTATGGTATTACTATTGGTAATCCACTCCGTCGCATTCTTCTTTCTTCACTTGAAGGTTATGCTATCAACACGATTCGCATTACCGGTGTTGAGCATGAGTTCTCTACCATTCCAGGTGTAAAAGAAGATGTCACCAACATTATCTTGAATTTGAAACAAGTTCGATTCAAGCAAATCGCTGATGGTTGTGACTCAGAAAGAGTTTCAATTACCATCGAGAATTCAACCGAGTTTAAGGCTGGAGATATCAACAAGAGCCTCAATGGATTTGGAGTGTTAAATCCAGATTTGGTAATTTGTCATTTGGATCCTCAGGCAACATTGGAGTTAGAGTTGAGCATCAACAAGGGACGTGGCTACGTTCCTGCTGACGAGAATCGTGAGTTCTGTAAAGAAATCAACGACATCGCTATTGACTCCATATACACTCCTATCCGCAACGTCAAGTTCGCAGTCGAGAATTATCGTGTGGCACAGAAGACCGACTATGAGAAGTTGGTGCTTGAAATAACCACCGACGGTTCCATTCATCCTAAAGAGGCCCTCAAGGAGGCATCCAAGATTCTCATTTATCATCTCATGTTGTTCTCCGATGAAAAGATTACTTTGGAGAATGCTGATTTCGATAGCAATGAGGAATTTGATGAAGAGGTGCTGCGTATGCGCCAGTTGCTGAAGACCAAACTTGTCGATATGGATCTTTCAGTCCGTGCCCTCAACTGTTTGAAGGCTGCGGAAGTGGAGACCCTCGGCGACCTTGTGCAATACAACAAGACAGATTTGCTTAAGTTCCGCAACTTTGGTAAGAAGTCACTCACAGAGCTTGACGACTTGCTTGAGAGCTTGAACCTTTCGTTCGGAACAGATATTTCCAAGTATAAATTAGACAAAGACTAATCAAAAAATGAGACACAATAAGAAATTTAACCACCTTGGTCGTAAGCATTCTCACCGCAAGGCAATGCTTGCCAACATGGCAATCTCGCTTATCATGCACAAGAGAATCACCACGACCCTTCCAAAGGCAAAGGCTCTCCGGGTATATGTTGAGCCACTGATTACAAAGTCAAAGGAGGATACTACCGCTTCTCGTCGCGTTGTCTTCAGTTACCTCCAGAACAAGTATGCTATCACAGAACTTTTCAGCATCGTTGCAACAAAGGTGGCTGATCGTCCTGGTGGCTACACTCGTATTATCAAGTTGGGTCGTCGCCCCTCCGATGATGCAGAAATGGCATTCATTGAGTTGGTTGACTTCGATGAGAATATGGCTAAGACTGAGGCTAAGAAGACTCGTACTCGTCGTTCTCGTAAGTCGGCTCCAAAGGCAGAGGCACCAGCGGCTCCTGCTGAGGAAACAAAGGAAGAAGCCGCAGAGGCTCCAGCAGCGGAAACTACTGCAACTGAAACATCTGCAGAGTAAATTATTGCCAACAATTCATATCTTGCAGACCGCATACGAATTCGTGTGCGGTCTTTTTTTGCTGCTTTTGTGACAATGTGAGCGATTTTTTTTGTAGCATGAAAGTTTTTTCGTAAGTTTGCCGCAAATTTTTAACAACCTGTTTATGAAAAAGCTTTTACTGACAATCTCCATGGTTTTCGGACTTTGTATGGCTCTGAATGCCCAGTCTGAAATGAAAGAACTGACAACAACCGAGTTGAATACTCTTTACAAAACCCAGTCACGCAATTGGAAAAGTGTCCATGACCCTTCGGTTGTGTGGGATGCAGCCACACAGACTTTCTACATCTACGGTTCGCATTATTATGGTGTCAAGACCCAAGATTTTAAAACTTATAGCGACATTACTCGCTATTATCAGGGAGGATATGAGTCGAAAGATGCCAATAAGGCATTCAAAAAGAATCCTGTTCATATCGTGAAGCGTTGTCTTCCAGGTAAGACGGAACAGGAGGAGGTGACTCTTGGCAGTTATGATGCTTCAGCGTTTGCCTCCACCTATGCGGGCATCTCTGTCGGTGAACGGACTGCCCCCGTGACTGAGGCTGCATGGGTGTCTGGTTGTCAGTGGGCTCCCGACATCATTTATAATCCCCACATGGGTAAATGGTGCCTGTACTTGAGTATCAATGGCGACTATTGGGCTTCCGTTGTGGTCATGCTGACCAGCGATAGTCCTACTGGACCTTTCACCTACGAGGCCCCTATTGTCTTTGGTGGTTTCGATGGCCAGACACGCTCTGGCAAAAGTGTGAACTATAAGGATACAGACCTGGAGGTGGTTTTGGGTACACAGTCTTCGCTCCCTTCTCGCTATAAGACCAATGCCTGGGGCAATTTGTGGCCCAATTGTATTGATCCCTGCGTTTTCTTCGATGAAGAAGGTGAACTTTGGCTTGCCTATGGTTCCTGGTCGGGCGGTATTTTTATGCTCAAACTTGATAAGAATACAGGACTTCGCGACTATACCTACACCTATCCTTCCATCACTTATGCGGGTACAGCCCCCAATCGTGCATCTTTCACAGGATACACAAGCGATCCCTATTTTGGCAAGTTGATAGCCGGCGGTTGCTATGTCAGCGGTGAAGGTCCCTACATCCAACACATTGGTAACTATTATTACCTTTTCATGAGTTATGGCGGGTTCGCCCCCGATGGAGGATATGAGATGCGTGTTTTCCGTTCAGAAAAACCTGATGGTCCCTATAAAGACGCATCAGGAAACCCTGCAACTTACACCTCCTATCAACTCAATTTTGGTGCTAAAGCCGTAACAAATAAAGGAATGAAACTGATTGGTGCGATGAATCATTGGGGACTGATGACAGTAGGGGAGTGCGCTCAAGGGCATAACTCAGCATGCCAAGATGACAAAGGCCGTACATTCCTCGTCTGTCACACCAAATTCAATGATGGGACCGCCGGTCATCAAGTGCGTGCCTATCAACTCTACCTCAACAGCCAGGGATGGCTATGTACGGCTCCGTTCCAATTCAATGGAGAGGAAACCACCGATGAAAGCATTGCCACCACTCAGCCTTGGACTGCTGTTGATGTGGAAGGCGATTATCATGTTGTCGTCCATCCTTACAAACTTGATCACTCCAGCATGGAGGAGGTCACTCCTGCTGTCATTCACTTGACGGCAGATGGAAAAGTGACGGGTGACTATTCTGGTTCTTGGTTCTACACCGCCGAAGGCAAATCCTATATTCAGATTCGTCTCGGTTCTGTCACCTATCATGGCGTTGTGGTCGAACAGACCCTTGAGGGTGCCACAGCCACCACGCTCTGCTTCACTGCGGTGAGCAATACGGGTGTCCCATGTTGGGGATATAAGTTGCAGCCACAATACGCTTTGGCTCAAAACTACAAGAAATATGGTGGCACCTATCTGAAAAAGTCCCTGTTCTCTAACATCTCCACCAATAAGGACATCGTCTTTATCCCCGAAGAGAATGTGACACTCAGTTGGACATCCTCCAATCCTCAAGTGTTCTCTAATACTGGCAAATATGATGCTCCAACCGAAGACACCCCTTTTACGATGACCGCACGAATGGAATGTGGCAACTACTATTGGACAGAGGAGTATTCTGCCACAGCCCTTGCCCCGACAGCCCCAGTTCCGGGTGACCAGACGACTGGGCTTTTGGCTTATTACAACTTCGACGATACCCCCACTTGCAATCTGTTCAATGCTGAGGAGCGCGTTACTTATGGACATTCCAATTCAGCCACCTCCTCGCCGACACTTGAGTCAGACCCATCCCGTTTCGGTCAAGTGGTGCATCAGTATTTCGGTGCCAGAGGTTACAATAGTTATTCCCGCATTCCCAATCCGTTGGCAGGGCAGACCGCTCTTGACGCCTTTACCGTCAGTCTTTGGGTGAAGCGTGCCGATGGTGCCAACTATTATGATGCGTTATGGGGATTCTTCAACAGCACTTCCGCCACTGCTGATGGAGCCCGCCTCTACCTTACGGGTAACAGTTATGTTGGTTTCAACGACAATGCCGGCAATTGGTTTGACATCAACTATCCCGAAAAGAACGATGCCCATCCTACAGGTGCCTATAAGGTGGTTAACCGTATTGCAGCAGGGGAGTGGCATCTCGTCACTTTCACCTATTCGAAGGAAAATGGCTATCGGCTTTATCTTGATGGCAATCCCTACTATGATTTCCAGATGGCATATGTGGGCAGTGCCACCGCTGATGCCTTTGACAGAGGTAAGGTGCTCGATGTTGTGACATCAGCCAAGTACTTCTTCCTCGGACTCGGTTCTTTCTGGGGTTCGGCAGAGGCATCTTTTGACGACCTTATGATATACAACCGCGAACTTTCAGCCGATGATGTGAAGGGATTGAACACGCAACTCAACCGTGTCAATGTCTTTGATGCAGGAACCGTGGTGGGCATAGAAGACTTGCCTGCTGTTGCAGATGCCGATTCGGGAACCCCGATGCAGCAAACCATCTTCGACCTTATGGGACGTCCTGTCACAAATCCTTCCCGTGGATTCTACATTGTGAATGGCAGGAAAGTTTGGTTCAAGTAAACCTACACACCTACAGGTAAACAATATACACCCATCAAAAAGGGGCTATGTCTTGACGGCGTAGCCCCTTTTTGATGGCCTCTTCCACAACCTCAAAATCGACATCGTCGACATCGGTGCATCGATGTCGACGATGTCGGCAAACCGATGTCGACGATGTCGATTTTGGGGTTGTTCGTGTAAGTTTTAGGTGGTCATGTCGAACTGACGTTATTATCAATCCTTCCCCTTGTTTCTTTGGTCCCAATTCTGTGCCTGTGACTTGTTCCACAATTGTGCCTTTTCATGGTGAGATTTCACTTTTTTCACTGTTTCCACTCAAAATTAACCAAAATTGGCTCAAAAGTGGAACGGAATTGTTAAAATTAAGTTTTATTGCAATTCTTTTAATTTTTTTTTTGTTTATCTCTCGAAAAAGTTGTTCCTTTGCAAAAGTTATGTGGTTTACGTGGGAATTTGGCCAAATATGACCACGGGGATCGAATAGCTAAGAATTGAATAATACTTTTTACTAAAACTTTCCAATTTAGAAGGACAAACAATCTATTCTAATTAATATTATGTTGTATAACTTTCAGAGGAAAAAACTGTGCAGACACCTCTTGGTAGGAGGTGCGCTGTGTGCTGCAGGTTTGGGAATTTTCTCATGTTCTGACCGTTACAACTTGGATGAAGACCAACCTTCAGGTTTGGACAACATCTATGGTTACATGAAGAACAAGGGTAATTTTACAAACTATCTGCATCTGATTGACGATCTTGGACAGGCTGAGATTCTTTCCAAGACCGGTAGTAAAACAATGTTCATCGCTGACGATGATGCGTTCGCGGATTTCTACGCGCACAACGATTGGGGTGTCAAGAAGTATGAAGACCTCTCGCTGGCGCAGAAGAAACTTTTGCTCAACACGTCAATGATTGACAACCCGTACTCGACCACGATGCTTTCATCGGCTCAGGCTCCAGGTACAGGTCGTCCAGCGAAAGGTGAGGTTTGTCGTCGTGCCACATCCATGTCGTTGCTCGACTCTGTGATGTACATCGCGACTGACGATGACAGGGGTATTCTGCCAAACAACCCTTACTTCAACGAGTTGCGTGCTAACCGCGATTCTATCGTCCTGTTCACGGACGCATCGAATCCAGCGCCCATGCTTCACTTCACGGGTAAGTTCGTGACTTCGAACCAACTCAGTTTCACCGACATTGACTTTATCTACAACCAGCCAGAGGGAACTTTCCATTCCGACGACATCTATGTCAACAACTCTCGTGTGACGAATTCCAACATCTTCTGTAAGAACGGATTCGTTCATCAGGTGGACAAAGTGCTCGTTCCGCTGGACAACATGTCTGAAATCATCCGCAAGAACCCAAAGATGTCCATCTTCAGCAGCATCATCGAACGTTTTGCTGCTCCGAAGGACTCCATCAACTTGCGTGAGACCTACAACTTGAGCAAGGGCACAGATTTCGACACTGTCTTCGTGAAGCGTTACTTCTCCGACCGTTCCTTCGGTTCTACCATGGCAACCAGCACACCGTTCATGTATGACAAGAACGGAAACACATTCGACGGTGCTTTGAAGTTCGACCCGGGATGGAATGGCTATATTCCAGAAATCGCCAACGACCGTCAGCCTATGATGGAAGACATGGCCATCATGTTGGTTCCATCCGACGAGGCTATCCGAAACTGGTGGAATGGTGGTGTGATTGAGAAGTACTATGGTACAATCGAAAATACGCCAAGTTCTGTACTTGACGACTTGGTTCGTGTGAACCAGATTCAGGCATTCACCTCATCTGTTCCTTCCAAGTTCGATGCAGTGCTCAACGATGCCAACGAACCTATCGGTATCACTAAAGAAGATGTGGACAGCGTGTTCCTCGGCTGCAACGGTCTCGTGTTCTTGACCAATAAAGTGTTTGCACCTGCATCCTATTCTTCAGTGTTGTTCCCTGCAGTGATTGACAAGTCACGCTTCACTGTGATGGACAATGTCATCACTCCGATGAACTACAACTACTACCTCAACTCAATGGTGTCTCGATTCATTTTCCTGCTCCCGACAAACGATGGTCTTTTGACTTATATCGACCCAGTTTCTTACGGACAGACTGTGAAGAGAATGTGGGAGTTCAAACTTGACGAGAAATTGCAACTCTATGCAGACGTCTATGAGTGTGACGACAATGGTGATGGCACCTTCACCAAGAGGGGTACAGCCACTCACATCAGAGGCGGTATTTCCAATGGTATCCTCAAGAACCGTATGGAAGACATGCTCGACAATATGATCATCGTGGAGCCTTATCGCGAAGGCAAGAAATATTATAAGACTAAGGGTCGCAATTTCGTGAAAGTGGAAAAGAAAGGCGCCAAGAACTATGAAGTTTCAGGTTCTTATCAAGACGTGATTGGCCAGCCACTTCATACTGTTGAGGCATACGATGGCGAAGACATCCGCAATGGTATCACTATTGCAACGGATGGCATCGTGATGGGTACTCCTAATTCTGTAGCCAAGACTCTGCATGATGCAGTGGTGAAGGGTGACTCCATCTTTAAAGAATTCTTCGGCATTGTTGAGGCATGCGCGATTAGCAAGACCAACTCCAAGAACAATTGGCAAGCCGCAGACCAGACCTTTGGTAACCTCTTCAACCTCAAGGCACCAGGCCTGATTGGTTCTGAGGACGCAACCACCAATAAGGCAACATATCTTCTGAACAACTACCACTACACAGTATATGCTCCAACCAACGCGGCGATGCAGAAGGCATACGCAGCAGGTCTTCCAACACTTCAGGACCTTGAGGACGCCGAACTGTATGACGAGGAAATGGGCATTACATCCTCTTCTCCAACAGACGAAAGACTGAAGTCTCGTGCAGACTCCATCCGTGAAGTCATGCTCGACTTTGTGAAGTACCACATTCAGGACAACGCCATTTTTGTTGACGTGGATACTGTGGGTTCTTTCGAAACTGCAAAGACTGAACTCATCAAGGCCACTCAGGTGGATGAGACAACAGGTGAAGAATCATGGGGTGGTAAGTATTCTCCAGGACGTCCTTACAAACTGAGTGTCCAGGTGAAAGGTGGTCAGATGTATGTGACCGACTGCCGCAACGGATATGACAAGAACGGAGCGTTCTTGGGCGGACATCAGACTAAAGTCGTGACCGATGAAGGTGCTTACAACCTGATGGCACGTGAATACTGGTTTGAGAGCGGAAGCGCCATTACGAATCCTAACAGTGTGAGAATGAACAACTCTTCATTCGTTGTCGTACATGGCATTGAGGATCCGCTGATTTTTGCCGATGGTGCACACTTTGATTCAAAGGGTAACGAGATACCAACTCAGTTCACCTATACTTATAAGCCACTTACTTCAGAATAATAAGTCCAGAATATGAAAAAAATAATATCAATCCTCATGCTTTTAGCGTGCTTCTGCATTCAGGCAAGTGCGCAGGTGAAAGCGGGCGACATTATCAGCGGTCAAGTATGGGATGATTTCGACCCTTTGATGATGTGTAACGTGGTGGAAATTGACCACAACAATCGTATTGTCGCTCATGGAACTACCGATATCAACGGTAACTTCTCTTTTGCAATCAAGAATCCTAAGGATAAAATCCGTATTTCTTACATTGGTTGTCAGACAGTCGAATTGCCCATCAATAAGAGGGCTTTCGGAAAGATAGTCCTCAAGAGCAATACGACCATCAAGGAAGTCACTGTCACGGCTGTACGAAAAAGCCAGAGCACAGGTCTTGCCATCCCGATGGATCAGATTGCCACAGCATCTCAGACCATCGACATGAAGGAGTTTGAAGGTGTCGGTATCACATCAGTCGACGAAGCCCTCCAGGGACGTGTCGCAGGTCTTGATATCGTAGCCAACTCTGGTGACCTTGGTGCTGGTACAACCATCCGTCTGCGTGGTGTTTCCACCATTCACGGTAACCAGAACCCATTGGTTGTAGTGAATGGTAACCCCATCACTGTGGATGAGAGTTTCGACTTCGAAAATGCCAACAACGAACGTTTCGCAGAACTCCTGCAGGTAAACCCTGATGATATCGAGTCCATCACCGTCCTCAAGGATGCTGCCGCACAGACCATTTGGGGTTCGAAGGGTGCAAACGGTGTCATTGAAATCAAGACGAAGCGTGGTGCCAGAGGTAAGACAAGGGTTAGTTACAACTATCGTCTGACTGGTAACTGGATTTACAAGCGTTACAAGTTGCTCAATGGTGACGACTACACCATGTACATGAAAGAGGCATACTTCAATCCTCGTCAGGAGTCAAGTTTCGCTGATAAGTCTTCTGACAGTTTCATTCCAGAAATTGCTTATGCACCAGAATGGGCTGAATATAATATGTATAATGATAACACCGACTGGGTCGATGCCGTGACAAAGTTTGGTGTGCAGCAGTCTCACAGTATCAACATCAGTGGTGGTGGTGAGAAGGCTACCTTCCGTATTTCTGGTGGTTATGATACACAGTCCAACTACATCATCAAGCAGGGTATGGACCGCTTCACGACCCGTGTGGCACTTGACTACAATGTGTCAGACCGTATCAAGGTGCGTACGAACTTCGACTTCAACTACACCAATCGTGACCTCCATAACACAGGAGATGCTATCGGTGTTGCTCAGCGTAAGATGCCAAACTTGTCCATCTATCGTGAAGATGCGAACGGCAATGACACAGATGAGTTCTATACGATGAACTACTGGATTACCAGACAGACTGGTGTATATGCATCAAGTACTTATTTGGAAGATCAGTATAATATGGTGAACCCTGTGGCTAAAGCATACAATTCATCACAGAAAACAACTGATTTGAACCTCCGTCCGGAGTTCATTTTCCAGTATGACATCTTGGGCACGCAGCCAGACCAGCATCAGTTGCGTTATGAAGGACAAATTCTTTTCTCAATCAGTAATGGTGACAACAGCAGTTATGTGCCAGGATGGCTCTCTTCCAGCACGATGTTCTCTGATAATTATAACACTGCATCAGCAAGCAGTTCGAAGAGCCACAACATGTCCACTCGTCACACGTTGACCTATACGCCTCACTTCAATAAGGAAGGTCACTCTCTGATGGTGATGGGACGTTATGATTATGGACAGGGCAATAGTTCAAGCCAAAATACCGGTAAGCGCATGTTGCCAACAACGGCTGATATCACATCAACTCTTGCAGGTGGTGTCATTAGTGCTTACGGTTCAGGTGCAGGTCATTCAAGGAGCCAGAACTTGACTTTCCAGGCTCACTACTCTTACAAGGGTCGTTATAGTGTTACCGGTGTGCTTCGTGGTGACTGTACAACTGCTTTTGGTCCAGACCGTCCATGGGGTTTCTTCCCTGCATTGTCAGGTCGTTGGAACATCAGCAAGGAACCATTCATGGAAAAGGTGAAATGGCTCTCCATGTTGTCAATCCGTCCATCATGGGGTTATTCTGGTCGTGCTCCAGGTGGTGACCTCTGGCGTTCTAAGTATGGTTCCGGCCCTGGTTATATGGGTGCTTCATCCGTTATTCCAAACAATATCCGTCTGGCAGGTCTGAGATATGAGAAGAAAAACTCCTTCCAGGTTGGTTTCGACTTCGGTTTCTATCTGGATGAAAGCCATAGAAGAACTATTGATGCAAACGTTGATATCTACACTTCTAAGACGACTGATTTGTTGCAGCAAAATTATGGTATTCCATCATCTTCTGGTTACACCGGCCTGAGTTGGTATAATGACGGCTCGATGAGCAATAAGGGATGGGAGTTCAACATCAACGGTAATGGCATTGTTAGGGCTGGCGACTTCTCGATGGACTTTAATGTGTCTTTCGCTAATAACCGCAACCGTGTGCTGTCAATGGATGCAACCCTTTTGGATGGTTTGAACGAAGAGTTCAATTATCAGAATAAACAATATCTTTCTCGTGTTCAACTCAATAACCCGTTGAACTCTATCTACGGTTTCCGCTATAAGGGCGTTTATGCATACTCTGAGTACTCTGACGAAGAGGTGGAAGGACTGAGTGGTCCAAACTCTCCAGTGGTGCGCAACGAGAAGGGAGAGCCTATCTTTGACTCGACAGGTGCTCCTAAGATGATGTACTTCAACTATGGCGGAACTAACCAGTACGCATTTGTGGGTGGTGATGCTATCTATGAGGACATCAACCACGATGGTCAGATCAATGAATTGGATATCGTCTATCTGGGCTCTTCACTGCCTAAGATTACGGGTGGTTTTGGTACCAAATTCCACTATAAGAGATGGGATCTCAACCTCCAATTCAACTTCCGTACAGGTTTCAAGGTAATCAATACTGCCCGCGCGGACTTGGAGAACATGTCTAACAACAACAACCAGTCGATTGCAGTGAACTGGCGTTGGCACAACGAAGGTGATGTTGCACCTCTGCCACGTGCAGCCACAACAAAAACTCAGTTCGACACTTACAACTATCTGGGTTCTGACCGATTCGTGGAAGATGCTTCTTTCCTCCGTCTGAACTATGCACAATTGTCCTATTCGTTTGATCCTAAACTGTTGAAGAAGTGGGGCTTGAGTTCACTGCGTTTGAACTTGCTGCTCAACAATGCATTCTGCCTCACCAAGTACTCAGGTCTTGACCCAGAGCACGGTGCAGGTGGTTATAGGGCAGCGTATGATGGTGACACGAACCCGCGTTCACGTTCGTTCCAATTCGGTATTAATGTTTCATTCTAATAAAAAGGGCTTAAAGTCATGAAAAAAATAAAAAATAGAATATTATCGGCTGTCGCATTGGTTGCTGCAGGATTTGGCTTCAGTTCCTGCGACATCGACCTGCTCCCCCTCAACGAGGTGGTCTATGAGAACTTCTGGACCAACAAAGATGATGTGGAGAGCGTGGTGACCTCTTGCTACGGAGCCTTTAGTTCGCAAAATGTTTTGACCCGTTTGGCGGTTTGGGGCGAATGCCGTTCCGACAATGTGCAGGCAGGTCAGAGCCAGTCTGACGATTTGAGATTCTTGCTCAAGGGAAGTGTGAAGACCACCAATCAGTTCTGCGATTGGAGTTCACTCTATAAGGTCATCAACTATTGTAACATTGCTATGTATGAGGCACCTCAGGTGATGAAGAAGGACCCCAACTACACGGAGTCCGACTATCGTGTCAACAAGGCTGAATGCTCTTTCATCCGTGACTATTGTTACCTGACACTCATCAAGACTTTTAGGGACGTTCCTTTCACATTGGAACCTTCTTTGGATGACACGCAGACTTATCGTCTGCCTCAGACTAAGTTCGAAGCGGTGTTGGATACACTGATTGCTGACATCGAGTCATGCAAGGACTACGCTCCGCTTCGTAACAACAACCAGACCTTGAAGTCAGGCGTTGACAATACCACGAACACTGGTAAAGTGACACGTCCTGCCATGTATGCTTTGTTGGCAGAACTCTATTTGTGGCGTGCGTCAGATTATAAACTCAGCAAGGCAGAACAGAACGATTACTACAGAAAGTGTATCGACTGCTGTGACTGGATTCTCAATTATAAGATGCAGCGCTATGACGAAGGTGATGCCAAGGAGGATATAGATCAGGAAGTGTACAAGGACTATGGATATCCATTGTTGGCTGAGGAAATTTCTGTTGGCCACAACGAGAATGGGCCTGCTGCCACCACTGCAATCTTTGGTGATGGTGCTTCTTTTGAGACACTCTTTGAAATAACATATCACAACAAGGTTGCGAATCGTTCGTATACTATTAGTGATAACAATGGCAACCATGTTATTGAGCAAATGTATGGAACGAGTTCTCGTTCTCAATGGGTGAAGGCTGCTGAAAGTTTGTTTGAAAGCAAGCCTACGACTACCGACACTTATTCAGATTCAAGATTGTTCTCGGTACCATCTGACTACCGTAGTATTGCTTCCTTCTACTACAATGAAGAGAGTGGAGTGTCCAGCATCTACAAGTATGTGGTTGGAACGAATCGGGCAGGTATGTCATCTTCTACTGAATACGGTAGTGTAGGTTCAACCTACGTGGCTCCTCGTGCTTCTCTTCCTTATAATAATGATTTCCACCCCAACTGGATTCTTTATCGTCTGACTGAAATCATGTTGTTCCGTGCTGAGGCTGAGATTGAGTTGGCTTTCAATATGGATGCAGCCGATAAGGAGGCGCAAGAGGGTGAGCAGAAGGCAGATGAGGAACAGCAGGATGACGCTGACAATGCTGATGCAACGCAAAATGGCGGCGAGTCTAATGAAGCAAAGATGCGCAAGGCTTCAGTGCTTGTGCGTGGTAACTCATTGACAACTCCAGACGAGTTGAAACTTGATGCTTTCAACCTGATTTCAGCCGTTTACCGCCGCTCGAATCCTGTTGTTCAGACAAAGAAGCAGTATGCCCCAGTGCAACCAGAAACTTATGACGGTTACCACAAACTCTTGATGAATGAGCGCAGACGTGAGTTCCTCTTCGAGGGCAAGCGTTTCTACGACTTGGTTCGTGCATCGCGTCGTGCCGGCAATACACAGGAGATGCGTCAGAGTTTGGCGACGAAGTATAGTGAGGCAGGTCCTGCCGTGGCAATCAAGTTGATCCAGATGGGCTTCATGTATATGCCTGTGGCAAGGAAAGAAATGAAAATTAATCCAGCTCTTGTCCAGAACGAAAGTTATTTGGATGAAGATGAAAATAAAAAACAGTAAGTTATGAGATTATCAGGAATTAAATTCTGGGCAATTGCCCTATTTGTAGTTTCTGCCATTCAGGTAGCGGTGGTGAGTTGTAAAGATGATCCTGGTGTGGAAAACTACTATACTCAGTCAAGAGAGTATGCTGCTGACTATCTGAGGAGTCGTGAGCAGTATTCTGAATATTTGAAGATTTTGGAGCGTGCAAGAGGTGAGTATGAACTCCATCTCGTTGACATGCTGGGAACGTATGGCTCTTACACAGTCTTCGCTCCTACCAATGCAGCGGTGGAGAAATATCTGGCAGAGCGTGGACTCGCTTCTGTTGACGAACTCTCCATTGAGGATTGCGATACCATCGCACTGAACTCGATTATTGAGGCAGCCTATTTCACGACAGACTTCAATGATGGCCAGTATCCTAAGTCTAACATGTTGGAGCACATTGTCAGTGTGAAATCCTATCAGGAATGGGATGCACAGAAACAAGACTCAGTTTTGGCAATGTACATCAATCAGAATTCTCAGGTGATTCATGCCGATGACTCTGTGTCGAATGGTGTGGTACACACCGTGAGCACCATCGTGGGTTCCAGCAACGACCTGATTGGCACTGTGATCTTGAGTGATTCAACTTGTTTGCTCTATGGTCAGGCATTTGAGGTGACAGGTATCCTCGACACTCTTCAGGATCACTATGTGGATGACACTTATGGATGGGCTAACGACAAGGATCGTATCGACTCTTGTACTTGGACCAACACCAAATTGTGTATTCCTACAGCCAAACACTTGGATGGTAGTGGCGGTGAGTATGACAACGTGGCATATCCCGTGAAGCGTTATTTCAACTATACCGTCTTCATGTGCCCAGACTCTATCTTGCAGGAAAAATATGGTGTCACCACGCTGTTGGGTAAGACAGATCCCAGTTCCTTGGAGTATTTGGCTCACCAACTCTATGACCCTATGTATCCAGAAGATGCAGACAGGGATGATTTGACCGACCGTAAGAATGCACTCAACCGCTTCATCTCTTATCATGTAATCGACCGCTATGGTGATTATTACAGTTTGACTTCTATGGATAACAACGACTTGCAGTACAACTTCAACCGTATGAAGTACGACATCTGCGACTGGTACGGCACCTTGATGCCTCAGTCTTTGATGAAGTTCTCCTTCCCATCGGGTCCTCAAGTTGGTTTGTATATCAACCGTCGTGGTGTTCGTCACCATGCGGATGAGCGTGGTGGTTATTACCGTGGCGCAAAGATTGCCACACCTAAGGAGTACAAGAGAACCACGACAGCGTTGAATGGTATGTATCATTACATTGATGACGTGGTGGCATACGACCGCAACATGCAGGAAATCGTCATGAATGACTGCATCCGCCTTGACTGTACAACTTTGTCCCCTGACTTCATGACGAAGTTGACAGACGGTGAAGTGGCACGTGGTCACACTTGGGGCGGCAACAAGAAGTATGATGGTGCTAAGAACACCAACAACCCTTCGGACAACAACAACCGAAGTGTCGGCTTCAAGCCAGGTTATGCACGTAACTTCGACATGACAGCCAACACCCACATGCATGTGCGTGGTCGTTCACTCTGGTTCTGGTCATACGAGGGCGACGAGGTGATCTTCAAGGGACGTTATGACTTCACCTTGAAGTTGCCTGCAGTGCCAGCCGGTACATACGAGGTTCGTATGATGACCTGTGTGGGCTTCGACACTCGTGGTATCGTACAATATTACATCGACGGTGAGCCTCAGGGCATTCCATTTGACATGCGTCCAGGTGGAGAAACACTGTTCGGATGGAAGAACGATACAGACTTAGGTGATGACGATGCCATCACGGCATTTGACAAGGCAATTCACAACATTGGTTGGATGAAGGGTCCGAAGTGTTATCACTGTGGATGGCGCAGCAGTTTCGATGCAGGTTCAGCCACCATGCGTGCTCAGAACAACACCATCCGTAAGGTGATTGGTACCTTCACAACCGATGGCAAGTCCGACCACTTCTTGAGAATACAGCAGAAGATGGAGTCTGAGAACAATGAGTTGAACTTCGACTTTATCGAACTTTGTCCAAGTTCTGTTTATAACAATGAATATTTCTCAGAACCTACTTGGTAAATAACTATTCAGCCCACCTTGCCCACTTCGGGCAAGGGAGGCTGACAATAAAAGAAAGAATATGAATAATATCAAAAATACATTCCGTGTCGGATTTGCGGTAGCAGCAGGCCTCGTTGCGATGTACTCATGTACAGACACATGGGACGATCACTACAATGCAGGACTGTCAACCCTCAAATTCAATGGCACAACGATGCAGGCTCTGGAAGAGACTGCACCCGATTTCGCCAAGGTCGTCAAGGCGTATGGGTTCTCTCGTGAACTTTCTTCCGACAATACATACACTGTTTGGGCACCTGCTGACGGCACATTCGACCTTTCTGACTATGTGGGTTCGAATGGCGAGAGAGTGGCAGATTCAGCCGAAGTGGTCAATGATTTCATCAAGAACCATGTGGCGCTTTATTCATTGTCTCTCACTCCGACAGACCAGTCTTTCAGTCTGTTGAACAAGAAGAGAGGCACGATGACGGCTGACGGCATGTTCGGTCACTCCAAGATTGACGAACAAAAGAACAATATTTCATGCCAGAATGGTATTCTCCATGTCATTGATGCCCCATCTCCTTATGCTTACAATCTTTTCGAGATGATTGCCAAGCAGTACAAGGAGGACCCAGAGGTGGGCAAGGACACCCTGTCACTCTATGCTTATCTTTATGACGAGAAAGTCAATAAGGACACGCTGATTGAGGGTAAGTCTGTCAGTCGTGGTGTGGATGCCGATGGTAATAAGATTTGGGTGAGCAAGTATATGGAAAAGAACAATACGGTGCTCAAGAACCACGATGCAAGGCTCTACGAAGAGGACTCTCTCTTTATTGCCATCTTGCCAACGGCTAAGGCATGGGCAGAGCGTTACAAGAAGGCTGAATCCCTCTTGGTGTTCAATCCTTCAGAAGACAATCGTGCTGCTGGCACTTGCGACTCTTTGACGCGTCACTATGCTAACACCTTCGCCATGACTGACTTGTACTATAACAAGAATGCCAATGAACACTGGCAAGACTCTTTGAAATCCACCGACTATTACAACGCTTGGCATGGTGTGAACGACTGGACTCAGCACGTTTATTACAGCAAGGAACCTAAGGATATGCCAGAAGATCGAGAAATCAACGACATTCTTGCAAAGGCGGGCGATCCTATTGAGTGCTCTAATGGTACTGCTTACATCGTGGACGAATATCCAATGACTGCGGTAGAACAGTTCTTCAAGAAAATCAAGGTGAGAGCATCTGATGGTGTTGTAAACAAGTTGGGTTCTGGTGACAACTGGACTTATACCAAGGGTGTCCAGAAGTCTTTTGGCTATCGTTCAGGTTACTTTACGTCAACTTCTTATGTTTACGATGAAGAGGGTGAGGTCGTTGGTACGGATGCTTTGCGTCAGCCTTATGGTTTCATTGATGTGGTTCCGACCAGTGGTAACATCACTATCGGTTTCAATGTTTCTAACACGCTTTCAGGCACGTATGACATCTATCTGGTGACTTGTCCTATCTGGTTGAAGGATGATTACAATAATATTGACATTTCAGAATGGGATGTTCGTCCATATCGTTTCACGGCAACTGTTATTGAGCGTGAAAATGAGGGCAAGAGCATCGGTCAGTTCCCAACCAAGGGCAAGACGCTTGAGAATCCAGAGCCCATTGACGAGAAGCAGAAGAACATCTTCTTGTCACAGGGCATGATGTACGATGAGAATGGTCATATCCTTGTGAATGACACGACCTATTTGGGACAGTACCAGTTCAAGAATGCTTATTATGGCAGACCTGACTACGGGGTAATCATCCAGATTGCGTCATCTATCCTCTCAAGCCAGAGAAAAGACTTCTCTAACGAAATGCTTATTAGTTCCATCATCTTGAAACCACATGATGAAGACGCACCTGCCGAAGTCATTGAGGCAAGTGAAGCAAAAATGAGAAAAGGTAATCAGTTGACAACTTCTAATATACGTAAATAATTATGCAGCACTTCAATAAATACGGAATCGCAGCACTCATGTTCTTCCTTGGAACAGCACTCCCAGCCGTTGCACAGGATGAGGTACAAGAGGAGGTAACAGAGGTTGCTGCACCTGTCAAAAAGATTAAGCCAGCAAAGACCTATCCAACCATTGAGGTGAAAGGTAAGGTTGTGGATGCTGTTACAGGCGAACCACTTCCAGGTGCTCAACTTCAGGCTTTCAACAATCAGTATTATACAGCCATGGCGGACGAGAATGGTGAATACACCATCAATGTTCCGAAATTCATTACCGCACTTACGGTTCGGTTGGAGGGCTATAACATGAACAATGTGTCCCTCAACGGTCGTACCAGCGGTGTGAATGTATATCTACAGTCAAGCATCTTAAAGAAGGATTACACATCCAATGCGTCGGCGCGCAAGAGTGTGACAGAAGAATATTTTGTCAACACGCCCGCTCTGACCATTGATCAGGAACTCCAGAATCGTTTAGGTGCGGATGTCAGGAGCATTCAGCGTTCCGCCAATCCCGCAGAGGGCGTTGCCATGTTTATCAATGGCTTGAACTCCTTGAACTCTAACGCGATGCCACTGATTGTCCTGGATGGCGTTGTGTATGACATGTTGTATGATGCCACCATGTTGCACACGGGCTATTTCAATAACCTTTTGCAGGCCATCAATGTAGATGACATTGAGTCTGTGGAGGTGTTGAAGAATGGAACAGCCATCTATGGTGCAAAGGCATCCAATGGTGTCATCGTCATCAACACGAAGCGTTGTCACTCTATGGCAACCCGCATTGATGTGAATATTAATGCTGGTTTGGAATTCAGACCTAAGACTTTCGACTTGATGAATGCGGGTCAGTATCGTTCTTACGCTTCGAACCTCTTGCAGACAACCAACACGACGCTGACAGAGTTCAAGTTCCTGCACTCTGAACCAGACTATTATTATTATAATGTTTACCATAATAATACGGATTGGAACAAAGAAGTGACGAGAAGGGCCTGGACGCAGAACTATGGCATCTCGATTCAAGGTGGTGACGATATCGCTCAGTACAACCTCTCTGTTGGTTACAGCAATTCAAAGTCAACTCTGAAGAGAAATGATATGGAGCGTTTCAATGTACGTTTCAATACAGACATCATCCTGAACAAGTGGTTCTATACCAAGTTTGATGCAAGTTATGCAAATGTGACGCGCGACCTCAGAAGTGATGGTTGGTCAAATAATCAGTATTTGCAGGCATTGGCATCTCCTGGTGCATTGGCAAACATTAAGGCTCCTTTCTTGAGTCCTTATGATTTCGCAACGAACCGTCAGATGACCTCTTACATTGCTGATGCTGATAACTATCTGGATGAAGTCTGGGGTACAGATGATGCGGAGAAAGCCAGAATTGCAAACCCACTTGCTATTCTTGAATATGGCGAGGCAAAGAACAAGAACCATTCGGATTGTTCGATGATTAACGTCACAATCGCTCCGACATGGGAACCCACCAAGGATTTCTCACTGACAGAAAAGTTCAGTTACACGCTTCAGAGTTTTGACGAGTGTTACTTCACCCCAATCATTGGTATGCCGGAATTCATGTTGCCGGGCAACCTCGAGAAGACACCGAACTCCAAGTACTCGATGTTCTCAAGGCATAATGCCGTCTTCTCAGACACTCGTGCAGACTGGAAAATCCTTTCGAATGGCGCACATCGTGTAGAATTGTTTGGCGGTGTTCGTTACATGAACGATATTTATCGTGCATCTTATCTCTATGCAGATGATACAGGTAGTGATAAGACTCCTAATACGGGTGGAAAGAACCGCAAGATTGACGGTACTGACACCAACTGGCGTACTTTGGCTTACTATGCTAATGCTGATTACAACTACATGGAGCGTTACTACCTCTCTGCTCAGTTGTCAATGGAAACTTCATCTCGTTTCGGCAAGAAGGCTGACGGTGGTCTGAAGATGTTTGGTGTGGCATGGGGTCTGTTCCCATCCATCCAGGGTGCTTGGGTCATCTCCAATGAAAAGTGGTTCCGCCCAAGTCGTGGCGTGAACATGTTGAAACTGAATGCAGGCTTCGAGTCTGTTGGTAATGACGCCATGGATAACTCAGCCACACTGACGTACATGACCTCAGAGATGGTGGCTCGCCAGACGATTTCATCGCTGGGCTTGTCAAATATTGGTAGTTCGTCTCTTCAGTGGGAGACCACCAACCGTTTCAATGTAGGTGTGGAGGGTAACTTCCTGAACAACCGCTTGAACTTGAGAGCCAACTACTTCTTGGCAAAGACCAACAACCTGATTACGTTGGGCACATTGGCTTATGTGGCAGGTATTCCTACTTATTACACGAACGACGGTGCTTTGAAGAATGAAGGTTTTGACGCTGCATTCAATGCAAAACTCGTCGATGAGAAAAACTTTAAGATGGAACTCGGTGCAAGCGTTGGTCACTACAAGAATAAGTTGACCCGTCTTCCTCAGGGTGTAGGCTCATTCGAGACAAGCCTCTATGGTGGTACAGTTCTGTCAGAAGTAGGTAAGAGCGCAGGTGTCTTCTACGGCTATAAGACAGCAGGTGTGTATAAGGACACTCAGGCTGCACAGGCTGCTGGTAAGTTCATCCGTGACGATGCTAACAATCCTGTTTATTTCGGTGCTGGTGACATGATTTTTGTTGATAAGGATGGCAATGGAGAAATCAATGCGAACGACCGTTTCGTGATTGGTGATCCTAACCCGGACATCTATGGTAACATCAACCTGAAACTTCATTATAAGAAGGCATGGACGTTGGCTGCCAACTTCAACTATTCTTTGGGCAATGACATCTACAACTATCAGCGTGCCGTGCTTGAGGGTGGTTCACAATTCTTGAATCAGACCACAGCCGTGACTCGCCGTTGGACCACAGAAGGTCAGGTGACAGATATGCCAAAGGCTACCTTTAACGATCCAATGGGCAATAGCCGTTTCTCTGATCGTTGGATTGAGAATGGTTCTTACCTGAAGTTGAAGAACGTGACTCTTTCCTACAAACTGCCTATCCAGAATGAGTACATTCAGGGTCTGACCGTATGGGCAGCAGCCAACAACCTCTTCACGCTGACGAAGTATCTGGGTCCAGATCCAGAGGTTTCTTGCGGCAACAGCGTTTTGTATCAGGGTATCGATGCTGGTTACCTGTCATCAGGTCGCAGTTTCCATCTTGGTGTTAAGATTAATCTCTAATTTGTATCAATCATGAAAATGAAATCTATTATAAAATGTGGCTTGCTTCTGCTCGGACTCGGAGCAGCCACGGTGTCATGCGAGGACATGTTTACGGCTGAAAACACGCTGGTGACAACAGAACTCGCTCCCCAAGACACTCTTTATCAGATGATGGGTATCATCAAGCGTATGCAGAAATTGGCAGACCGCACAGTGCTGTTAGGCGAAGTGCGTGCAGACCTCGTAGATGTGGATCCGAAGCATGCGTCGGCTGACATTCAGCAACTGGCTGCCAACAATGTGTCTGCCACCAATGTGTATAATCAGCCTGCCGACTATTATGCAGTTATCAATAGTTGTAACATTTACTTGACATACGTTGACTCTTTGCGTAAATCTCAGGGTACCCGTGATTATTACGAGAAGGAAATCCTTGCAGCCAAGAGTTTTCGTGCATGGTGTTATCTTGAGTTGATTAAGAACTATGGTGAGGTGCCTTATGTACGCACTCCTGTCTTGACTTCTGACGATGCTGAGAGCATTGTGGCTTCGGGCAAGAAGGAAGGTCTGGTTCCGATTTTGACTGACATGATCAACGACTTGAGCAACTTCCGTGCGGCTGAGAATAATGAATTACGTCAGGCTTATGCTAACCGTTCGTTCAATAGTGTTCGACTGCGTGATATTTTCATTCCTGTTCGTGCATTGTTGGCAGAACTCTACTTGTGGCGTGCTTCCTACACGGGTAGCGAGGCTGACTATACCAATGCTATTCGTATGTATCACGACTATTTCACTTTCCCGAACGAGGAAATCAATACAGGAAATAGTAGTGCTGGATGGGGTTCTCGTGATGCCAGAACACCACGTTCTACCAGTTACATAAATAATTTCCAAGATGAATTTGAATGTGCAGGTGTACTTCCATTGGAATCCTCAGAGTATTATGGAACTGTCTCAAAGTTGAGAAATGTGTTCTGCTCGCTTGACTCAAATAATTATTATCCTGCTGTTGTAGCTTCACAGCGTGCTAAGGACATCTCAAAGGCTCAGGACTATTGTATGCTCATCTTGGAGGGGGGTGGTCTTCCTGAAGTGTACTACAAAGAGCACGATGCGAACCTGTATTCAGATTATCTGACGATGGAAGGTGACCTCCGTCTCTATTCAGTGTCAGATGGTCCTGACAACGTGAGGGATAATTCTTCCAATAGTCGTGAGAACAGCAGTTATAACAGAATGTACTATTTGAATAGAAAGTATGGTTCTACGACCAATGGTAACAGTTACCTGCCATTCATTCCTTTCTTCCGTAACAACATTCTTTATCTGCACTTTGCAGAGGCTCTGAATCGTGCTGGTTTCCCAGAGACGGCTTTTGCCATCCTCAAGTATGGTCTTTCCTACTACACGATGACTAACCGTAACATCATCTCTCAGGATGAGTTTGACCGTCTGTGCTTGATTACATCTTTGGGCTTCACCGTTCAAGATCCTAAGTTCACAGACGATAATCTCAAGAAGCAGACAACGGGTACGGCTGTTATTTGGAATTCAGATCGTTTCGGTACTTATACCATCGTTCCATTGAATCAGATGAGTCCGAACCGTACGATAGAAGGTGGTTCTCTCATCCAGAGAGGTATTCACTCTCTCGGTAGCGGCGACACTGAGTACAATGAAATGTACTATCTCGATGACGAGAAGACCAAGGCTGGTTTGAAGACCTATGTGGAGGATATTGAGTTGGAGGAAGTGCCACGCTTGAGCAGAAACTCTACTCATGAGGACTCTCTGGAATATGACCGTGTGATTGAGTATAACGCTTGGGCTGACTCTGTGAATGTCGCAAAGAAGGATAGCGTGGATTCTTACAATGCTGAATACCTCGCATCTCCAGATATTCGCGCTAAGCGTCAGGCTCATGTTGCTCAACTGATTCTGGAGGAAGAGGCACTTGAAGGCGTCTTTGAAGGTCTCCGTTTCTACGACATCATGCGTTATCAGATGCAAGAGTTGGGTGGTGCAGGCATTGGTACAACCATCACGATGCCAGCCTACATCGAAGAGAAGTATGGCACGACGACCAAGATGGTGGGCAAGCCATGGTATCTCAAGTTGCCGACGAAATGATGTGAGTGAAATTTTCATACAATAGAAAGAAGTGGATGTGCCGTGCCGGTGCATCCACTTTTTTGTACTCAAGGAAGACGTACCCCTCGAGTTCCCCTTGCCGTACCCGAGGGGTACGATGTCGAAATGCTATTAAACCCGAATCGGTCATTAGGCCACTTCGTGGCTCTGTCGTAAAACAAATTTGAATAATTATCATAATTTCACCCACTAATTTCTATAATTAACGTCAGTTCGATGAATCTTAAGTAACCACACAAAATTATCTTATACAATGATGTCTCTTCTTTTCGCCGCAAGCGGCTTGTTTTCTCGGACAATAATTTCCAATAATTGCCAAAAATTGGTTCCAATAATAATTATTGGATAAAATTATTGTTAATTATTGGAAATTATTGTCCGAGAAACATGCGGCCCCGCCGCATCATATAAACTATTTTTGTTCACCTACTTAATTTATGTTCAAACTAAAACACGAACCTTCAGCTCGGCGTAGCCAATTTTTCATGAATTTAATTATTTGTGGTTTTCGTCGAATCCACGTTATAATTATGATAATTTGTGGATAAAATTATTTTAATTATGGTAATTTGTTTCTTAATGACCCATTTGGGTTAAATGCTATTTTGTGGTATTCCTTTTGTGAGGTCAGATATTTTGTGTATCTTTGCAAGCAGAAAAAGTTTTGTGCAATCTTCATTATGGCTAATGTTGACAACAAATACCCCACGCTCCGTGAGACGAAGTTTGTGGATCTGATGCAGAAGCGCGTGTTCAATGTGCTGATTATTGCGAATCCTTATGATGCGTTCATGCTGGAGGATGACGGACGCGTGGATGAGAAGATTTTTGATGAGTATGCGAAGTTGGGGCTGCGCTATCCACCTCGTTTCTTTCGTGCTGCTTCGCAGGAGGATGCGGCGGGGCTGATTGGCAGGACCAAGTTTGACTTGGTCATCTGTATGCCGGGAACAGACAACAACGATGTGTTCGCCATAGCCAGAGGCATCAAGACTGAGTTCCCGTCGTTGCCCATCGTTGTGCTCACTCCCTTCTCTCATGGCATTACGCGCCGCATGGAGAACGAAGACCTGAGTGTCTTCGAGTATGTGTTCTGTTGGTTGGGCAATACAGAGTTGCTCCTCTCCATCATCAAGCTGATAGAGGACAAGATGAATTTGGAGAATGACTTGGCAGCAGGTGTGCAGATGATTTTGGTGGTGGAGGACAGCATCCGTTTCTATTCCTCCTTGTTGCCTAATCTCTATCAGTTTGTCTTGCAGCAGAGCCTGGAATTTGCCACAGAAGCATTGAACTCGCAGTTGGAGATGCTGCGCATGCGAGGACGTTCCAAGATAGTTCTGGCACGTTCTTATGAAGAAGCATGGGCGCTCTATTCCAAATATAGTGACAATGTATTGGGAGTCATCAGCGACTGTCGTTTCCCGATGAAGGCAGACAGTGCCGAGAAGGATGAACTGGCGGGTTTCAAACTGCTCCGCGCCATCCGTGAAGTAGATGAATATGTGCCGTTGGTGCTCAATTCCAGCGAGAGCGACAAGAAGCCATACGCTGACCAGTGCAAAGCGGCTTTTATTGACAAGAATTCCAAGAAAATCAATCAAGACATCAAGGACTTGCTTTCCAGACATTTCGGTTTTGGCGATTTCATCTTCCGCAATCCTGACACGATGGAAGAGGTGGGACGTGTTCACAACTTGAAGGAACTGCAAGACAATATCTTCACGATTCCTGCGGGGTCTCTCAGTTATCATTTGCGCCACAACAACGTTTCGCGCTGGTTGGCTTCCCGTGCTATTTTCCCTGTGGCGGAGTTCTTGAAGAAGATTACGTGGAAGGTGGAGACGGATGTGGATGCCCACCGCCAGTACATCTTCGATGCCATTGTCAGTTACCGTAAGATGAAGAATCGGGGCGTGGTGGCTATCTTCCACCGCGACCGCTTTGATAGTTATAGCCAGTTTGCCCGCATCGGCGAGGGTTCGTTGGGCGGAAAGGGTAGAGGCTTGGCGTTTCTTGACAATATCATCAAGCGTCGTGAAGACCTGAATGCGTTTGAAAATGCCACGGTGCAGATTCCGAAGACGGTGGTGCTTTGTACAGATATCTTTGACCGTTTCATGGAAACGAATTCTCTTTATGAGGTGGCGCTTTCGGACATTCCAGATGAGGAAATCTTGCAGCACTTCTTGCATGGCAGATTGCCCGAAGAACTGGCAGATGACCTCATGTCCTTCATGGATGTGGTGAATGGTCCCGTTGCCATCCGTTCTTCTTCGTTGTTGGAAGATAGCCACTATCAGCCATTTGCCGGCATCTATTCCACCTACATGATACCGCGTGCCAACGATAAGTATGTACGTCTCGAAATGTTGTCTAATGCCATCAAGAGTGTCTATGCCAGTGTGTTCTATCGTGCCAGTAAGGACTATATGGTTGCCACGTCTAATGTGATTGACCAGGAGAAAATGGCGGTCATCTTGCAGGAGGTGGTCGGGCAGAAATATGAGAGTGGTTTTTATCCGACGATTTCGGGTGTGGGACGTAGCATCAACTACTATCCCGTGGGTGACGAAAAGGCCGACGAGGGCATTGTGGAACTGGCTCTCGGATTGGGCAAGTATATCGTGGATGGCGGTCTTTGTCTGCGTGTCTGTCCTTACCATCCCGATAAGGTGTTGCAGACGAGTGAGATGGAGATTGCTCTGCGAGAGACTCAGACGAAATTCTATGCGTTGGATGTGGAGGCGAGTGAACATGAGGAAATGGGCAATATGCTGGCTTTTCAGGTGGATGATGCCTTCAATCTGAAGAAAGTGACCGTACGTGATGCCGACCATGATGGCTCTTTGAAGTGGATAGTCTCGACATTCGACCCGTATGACCAGTGCATCTACGATGGTTACTATGAAGGGAAGAACCGCAAGATTATATCATTTTCTGGCGTGTTGCAGAACGGGGTGTTCCCTCTCCCCGAACTGCTTCGGAAGGTGCTGTATTATGGACAGAAAGAAATGGCGCGTCCCGTGGAAATCGAGTTTGCTGTCAACCTGCACGATGACCGAAGTGGGGACTTTTATCTGTTGCAGATCCGTCCGATGGTCGATAACCAAATGCAACTGGATGAAGACATCACTCAGATTTCCGACGAGGTTTGCCTTCTTCGTAGCCACAATGCCATTGGACATGGTGTGGTCAATGATGTCTGTGATGTGGTGTATGTCAAGACCGAGGAATATAATGCAGCCGACAATCCTACCATTGCAGAGGAGGTGGAACGTGTCAATCGCGGCTTCCTCGAGCGCGGCGAGAATTATGTTTTGGTGGGTCCGGGTCGTTGGGGGTCCAGCGATTCATGGTTAGGCATTCCTGTCAAGTGGCCTAACATCTCGGCTGCTAAGGTGATTGTTGAGGCGGGCTTGAGCAATTTCAGGGTCGATCCCAGCCAAGGCACTCATTTCTTCCAGAACCTCACCAGCATGGGGGTAGGGTACTTCACGATTAATGACTTCATTGGCGACGGCATCTACCAGCAGTCTCTGCTCAATGCGCTCCCTGCGGTGGAGGAGACTGCCCATGTCCGTCATGTCCGTTTTGACCATCCAATTGTCATCAAGATTGATGGCATGAAGAAAGAAGGGGTGGTGCTATTGCCGTAAAGTTGAGCGTGTTTATTGGCGCACCATGGTGATGACATCGCTGGTGAAATCGACGACTGCGAGTCGGTGTGTGACAAAAATGATGGTGCATCCTGCAAAATGCTGCTTGAGGTTCTCAAGCAGTTTTTTTTCTGTCTCAGCGTCGAGGGCAGAGGTGGCTTCGTCAAGAAGCAGTACCTTGCAGGGGTGAAGGATGGCACGGGCGACGGCAATGCGCTGTGCCTGACCTTCTGAAAGTCCGCCACCTTGTTCTGAACACTTGGTGTCCAATCCATCGTGCAAGTCGAAGACAAAATCTGCCATGGCGAGGTGAAGTGCCTGCTTCATCTCTTCAGTGGTGGCACGGGGATTGCCCATCAGGAGATTCTCGCGGATGGTGCCGGAGAAGAGCGTGTTGCCTTGTGGAATGTATGAGAAATTGCAGCGCAAGGCTGGGCTCATTGCCACGCTTTTGTTCTCGTCAGAAGTGGTGTATGCCTCTGCCGTTCCTTCTGTCGGATTGATGAGGGCGAGGAGAAGCCGGATGAGTGTCGTCTTGCCTGCTCCCGTCTCGCCAAGGATAGCCGTGAAACTGCCTGGGCGGAAGTCGTGGGAAAAGTGCTTGATGATGGTGCGACGTTTGGCATCGTAGCAATAAGACACGTTGTTGAGACGGATGCCCACATTGTCTTCCATTTGGATGGGGGTGGCCTCTTCCTCGAGTGGCAGTTCTTCCAATTCTATCAGACGCTCACATGAGGTCAGGCTGTTCACGAAAATGGGCAGCAGACGTGCCATGTCGAGCATGGGACGCTGGATGCGGTTGATGAGTTGGGTGAATGCCATCAGCACACCGACGGTGATAAGTCCCGCTTGCAGTTGGAAAAGTCCCCAGACTAATGCTGTGAGAAAGGCTCCGGCGAAGCCTACGTTGATGAGTGTGTTGGAGAAAATGGAAAAGCATGCCCGTGCCTTGATTTGTTTGCGCAGCAGCCTTTGCCGCTGTTCAAGACGGTTAACCATTGTGTCTTCGCGTCCCAGTACCTTGATGACCATCTTGTGGAGGATGCTTTCCTGAATGATGGACTGAATGGCTGAGTTGCTGTCCTTGATGGTGCGCACGATGCGGCGCATCCGTTTGAAATAGATGCGTGAGAGGAGAACGAAGATTGGGGAGGAAATCACTACGATGAGGGCAAGGGTGCTGTCCATCACGTAGAGATAGACGAACGATGCCACAAATTGGGTGATGACCACCACGGTGGTAGGCAGTACGTCTGTCATCAAATCAACAATGTCGCTCACATCGCTGAAAAGGCGGTTGAGCACATCGCCGCTGTGGTATTTCTCAATGCCTCGCCATTGTCCCTTAATGAGTCGCTGGAAGAAGAATTGCTGCATTAGGTTTTGAGTCCTCACACCGAGCACCGCGCTGATCCATGTGTGAGCGATGTGCATGCCCATTTCCAGTAAGAAAATGATGGCAAGTAACACGGCTGTCCAGATGATGCTCCCCTCTTTTGCGTGGGTGGCAATGTCGGTGAGAGAACGCAGCGTATCGACACTGAGCAGACCCAATCCCACTTGCGAAAGCCCGATCAATATGTTCAGTATGGCTTGCAGGCGGCAGTTCCGATGATGCCCCCATAGCCATGCCGCAATTTGTCTGCTGGAATATTTTGTCTTATTGATTTTCACAGGATCTGTCAGCACTTCAATTTGTCAACTCTAAACTCTAAACTCTAAACTCTTATCTCTAAACCCTCAACTCTAAACTCTAAGCCCTCAACCCTCAACTCTCAACCCTCAATCATCCTCTACTGTCAGCTCCCCACATCATTTTCTTTCGGAGAGTCGAGAAGAAACTGTGACCTTGGCGAGTGACGACTCGGATGCTATATGGTGCCTTGCGGATGCGCAGGTGAATGTTGTCAGGATAACTTTGGCTTCGCCCGTCAAGTGAGATGAGGAAACTATGGCTTCGGCTCTCCACACGGAGGGAAATTTCGCTGTTGTCGCACAGTACCATCGGTCGCATGTTGAGGCTGTGGGGTGCCACGGGTGTGAGGCTGATGGTGTCACTTTGCGGCACGATGATGGGGCCGCCCACGCTGAGCGAATAGGCGGTACTGCCTGTCGGTGTGCCGATGATGAGTCCGTCTGCCTGATAGGTGGTCAGGTACTCATCGTTGATGTCCGTGTGGATGGAAATCATCGAAGAGATGTCATGTTTCAGGATGGCAATCTCGTTCAGTGCGTAAGGATAGTCCTTCAGGTTCATTTCATCACATGAGATGTTCAGCACGCTATGGGCTTCAATCCCGAAGTTGCCTTCGTAGATGTCCGCCATGGTCTCCTCGATATGGTCGGGCGAGAAGCTTGCCAAAAAGCCCAATCTGCCTGTGTTGATGCCGACGATGGGAATTTCCTTCTCGCCCACACGGCTTGCCACATCAAGGAAGGTGCCATCACCTCCCATGCACACTACAAAGTCAGCGGCAAACTGATTGTCCTTGATGATTTCACAATCAGGTACATGAATCTTCATGTTGTCGCGCAGAAAGAGATAGAACGGCTCGGGCATGGCAAGTTCTGCTTTTCTTTCGGTGGCAATGGCAAGGAATTTCTGTACAGCAGCACTCTTACGCTCCTGATGTACATTGCCAAAAAGGGCAAACTTGAGCTTTTTAGTCATATTTAATATTTTTTATTTGTCTTATGTGTGAAAAAGTCGTACTTTTGCACTGCAAAGGTACATTTTTAATTTGATAAATAGTGCCTTAGAAAAAGAAAAGTGACTTCTAATAGATAATTGATACTAATTTACTGAAACATTATGGAAGAACTGAGCATTCTTGAGCTCGCATCGAAAGGCGGATGGATTATGATTGTCCTTGCAGTCCTTTCTATCATTGCAGTGTACATTTTCGTTGAGCGTTTCTTGGCTATCCGCAGTGCCGGCAAAGACGACAAACTCTTCATGGACCGCATTCGCGATTACATGAAAAACAACGATGTGAAGTCGGCCATCAACTATTGCCGCAACACAAACACCGCTGCCGCCCGCATGATTGAGCGTGGCATCAGCCGTATCGGCAAGCCTGCTGCAGAGATTCAGACAGCCATCGAGAACACCGGCAACCTCGAGATTGCCACGATGGAAAAGCGTCTGCCTGTGCTGGCAACCATTGCTGGTGGTGCGCCCATGATTGGATTCCTCGGCACCGTCATCGGTATGGTCGAGGCATTCTGGCAGATGAGCAATGCCGGAGGCAACATCGACATCAGCCTTCTTTCAGGTGGCATCTATCAGGCAATGATCACCACGGTGGGCGGTCTTGCTGTCGGCATTGTGGCACTCTTCGGCTACAACTATCTGGTGGCAAAGATTGACGGTGTGGTGAACGAGATAGAAGCAAAGTCTCTCACATTCATGGACATCGTAAGCGAAGGGGAGTGAGCCTATGTTTAAGCGAAGAACAAAGGTCAGTCCGACGTTCAACATGGCGTCGATGACCGATATTATATTCCTTCTGCTCATCTTCTTTATGATTACGAGCACGATGGTGTCGCCTAATGCCATCAAGGTGCTCCTGCCGCAAGGCAAGAAGCAGACGACGGTGAAGGCAACGGCACGGGTGGTCATTGACAAAGATCTCAACCTCTACGCCGCTGCTGGCAACGAACAGGAAGAGCCCGTCACACTGGAAGAACTGCCACAGGTGCTGAATGCACAGGTGAACGACTCCACCGAACTCTTCGTCTCTCTCTATGCCGACGAAGCGGTTCCCTATCGAAATATAGTTGAAATACTCAGTATAGCCAACGAGAACCACTTCAAGATGGTTCTTGCCACACGACCACCATCACACGATGAATGACAATTCTCCCAAGAAAGATAAGGTAAAGGCTGGTGTCATCTCCATTCTGGTGCATGCCGTCCTCGCTGTCATCCTTGCCATCTTGACACTCTCCGTGGTGCAACCCGACAAGGACAAGGAAGATGGTGTGCCCGTGCTTCTCGGCAATGTGGAAGACGCAGGAGGCGAAGACCTCGGTGGTTTGCCTGCCGATGCATCCGGCACTCCCGCATCCACTGATGCCCCCGAATCAACGGATGTACCTGAAGAGGCTGACCCTGTACCAGTCGCTCCACCACCAGCACCGAAGCCTACACCTGCTCCTAAACCCACTCCTGCGCCTAAACCGCAACCTGCCAAACCTCTCATCACACAAGACCAAGAGAAGTCCATAGCAGCTGAGGAAGCCAAGAAGAAGGCGGCAGAAGAGGCTCGCAAAAAGGCTGCTGAAGAAGCACGCATCAAAGCAGAAGCAGAAGCCAAGCGTAAGGCAGAAGAGGCTGCCAAGAAACGTGCCGCAGATGAAGCCGCTCGCAAGAAAGCGGCAGAGGAAGCCGCCAAGAAACGTGCAGCAGAAGAAGCTCGTCGTAAGGCAGAGGAAGAAGCACGCAAGAAAGCTGAAGCCGACCGTAAGGCTGCCGAGGCTGCAGCTAACCGTGTCAATTCCAGATTTGGTAGTGGCAACAAGGGAAACAGCGGCAACACAACAGGCAATGGCGCACAAGGTTCACCCACAGGCAACAGCAACACGGGTGCCACCACAGGAATAGGTGGAGTTGGAACTTCTGCTAATGTGGGCAATCGTAAGGTAACATATTTACCAAATCCTGTATATGCTGATGTAACTAGTGAAGGAACTATAGTAGTTTCTATCACGGTGACTCCTGCTGGAAAAGTTATTGAACCTAAGATTCAGAGTAGTACGACTTCATCTGCAGCATTGAAGAATGCAGCATTAAACGCTGCGAGGAATACGACTTTCGAGCCAGGAAGTACAACAGATAAAGGAACTACAACCTACCGATTCAAACTCAAGTAGCCCAATAAATCGTAAACCATTATGAAGATATATACTTTTCTTGCTACAGGCTTCGAAGAAGTGGAAGCCCTTGGTCCCATCGACGTGTGCCGTCGTGCAGGTCTTGAAGTGATAACTGTCTCCATCACGGATGAGCTTACTGTTGTGGGTGCACATGGTGTGGGCATTGTGGCAGACTCCATGTTTGCCGACAACGACTACAGCGATGCCGATATGCTTTTCCTTCCGGGAGGCATGCCTGGAGCAACCAACCTCAATGCCCACGAAGGGCTCCGTAAGGTCATTCTTGCTCATCATCAGGCAGGCAAGGCGCTTGCTGCCATTTGTGCCGCACCGATGGTGTATGGCAATCTCGGTCTTGCTCAGGGCAAGAAGATGACCTGCTATCCGGGTTTCGAGCAATACCTGACAGGTGCAGACTACACAGCAGCCCTTGTGGAGCGCGATGGGCTCATGTTTACCGGTAAGGGTCCTGCTGCAGCGTTGGGACTTGGCTATGCCATTGTGGAGCACTTCTGTGGCAAAGATGCTGCCGACCAGTTGAGGCAAGGCATGATGTACCAACATATCAGCGAAAAGTGAACGCCGTCATCATCGTAGCCGGTGGTAAGGGGCTTCGCATGGGTGGTGACATACCCAAGCAGTTCCTTCCTGTTGGTGGCACTCCCATCTTGATGCGCACCATCGACCGTTTTCTCCAGTTCGACGAGAAGATGCAGGTGGTCTTGGTGTTGCCCGAAAGTCAGCAGGACTATTGGCGCACGCTCTGCGCTGAATACCATTTTTCGCGCCCTTACACTCTTGCCAATGGAGGAGAAACCCGTTTCCACTCTGTCAAGAACGGACTCGCCAAAGTCTCCCTCGATGCCACGCTTGTAGGCGTGCATGACGGTGTGCGTCCCTTTGTCTCCATCGACACCATTCGTGCCTGCTACGATGAGGCTGCCCGTTCCGAAGCCGTCATCCCTGTTACCGATGTGGTGGAAACCTTACGTCAGGTTCTCCCTGGAAAATCCATCACAGTGCCCCGCAGTGACTACCGCCTCGTTCAGACCCCTCAGGTGTTCTCCGCTCATCTCCTCCGCCAAGCCTATGAGCAACCTTACACCGACTTCTTCACCGACGATGCCTCCGTGGTGGAACGTTTCGGACACTCCGTCACCCTTGTTCCAGGCAATCGCGAGAACATCAAAATCACCACTCCCTTCGACTTGACCATTGCCGCCGCAATGTGTACTTCATTTAATGCATAATTCACTCCTTAAACTCCTTAAAGTGAAGCTTGCACTTAAACAAAAATGTTGGAAAATTTGGGCTCACCAGCATAACCCTGTGTGTGGATTTTGAAAAAACAAGAAAAGAACGCTCGCAAGTAATAGAAACCACAGATTAAGCTGATTTAATCCTTCTGAATTCAACAAATAAAAAGCGACAGGCACAGGATTTTACAGGTAAACCAAAATTTCGCCCCCGAAGGTGGTAGCGTTACCACCTTCGGGGGCGGATTTTTAAGGAAATCGAGAAAAAAGGAAGAGAATAATGCAGCAGATTCGAGAGAAAATCGTAAATTTGTATCTAAAAGGTGGTAAAGTTACCACCATCTAACGTGAATTCGGTGTAAGAAATACGCCTTCGGCGGCCCCCCAAAAATAAGAAAAAACAAAAGAAAATAAGTAGGTGAACAAAAATAGTTTATATGATGCGGCAAGCCGCATTTTTCTCGGACAATAATTTCCAATAATTTCCAAAAATTGGTTCCAATAATAATTATTGGATAAAATTATCGTCAATTCTTCACTCATTTCTTTCTTTACATGGGTGTTCAGGCGAGTAAACTCGTAGTCTTGGAAATTATTGTCCGAGAAAACAAGCCGCTTGCGGCGAAAAAGAAGAGACATCATTGTATAAGATAATTTTGTGTAGTTACTTAAGAAAAAATAGAGGAAAGGAAATGCTTTTCATGGTGTTGCTCATTGTGTATGTCCTTTCGAAATTGTGATTTTTTTGTGATGATGTCGAATTTCAGGTGTATGCTGTATCAGAATGGCATAGATGACGTCAAGATGCTTTCGAAATCGGAAACAAGAAACGTAACAATGAATTTATACGGAAAATGAAGAAAAGTACAATTGGTTTGATGGTGTTTGTTGCGGGGCTGCTTTGCTCATGCAATCAACTTCAGCAGAAAGGTCAGGACACGCAGAGTTCTGAATTTGAGAATTGGATAAGTCGCATGACGCAAGGGACGAGTGACCCTGAAGCGGAAGGCGTGGAATATGAACGATGGAATGTGCTGGAGGATTCCATCACCATTTTGAAGAGGCTTCAGAAGTGGGAGACATACGTGGAAGAGCATCCCAAAGACGAGATGGGGTGGAGAAACTTGTATGAGGCGCGTATTTTTTATAGTCACTTTGTTCCTGGCTATACCTCAGAAGCGAACGAAAAGGAATTCATGGCACGTGTCAAAAAGGCGATTCCTGACACCTATACTTATTATCTGCTGGCAATGGAGGCCAGCTACGATTGGGCAAAGAGTCGGAAATTTGGCGAGGAGGCATTGAAGCGTTTGCCAGAGCGTCCTTTGAAAGAAGACTATGACAAGTGGTGCTGGTTTTTGTATGAGAAAGGAGGCAAGCGTTTGGACGACATGCTGACCCGCTATTATGAAAGTGGCCTGTTTCCGGCTGATGTCCTTTATTATCATTATAACGAAATGCAGGGAATGGAAGAGGGGGGCATCTATTTTGGCAAATCTGAAGGCGAATTGATTCCCAAGAAGATGATTCAGGTGGTGTTTGGTCTGCACAAAGACAAGGTTTTGGTACACAGAAATGGCGATTGGGGCACTATTTGGAACCAATGTAAAGTTCCTCGGCCAGATGATAAGTGGGTGAGTGCCTTGCCAAAGTATGACAAGAGTGATCCTGCGAGAGATTGGTATATTGGGAATTTGATGATATTGGATTGGATAGGGAAGCATAGTAAGCACCCCGTCTATTATGCGGCATATGCCCCATCGCTCCACAGAAAAAATATGCCTCGCGAAATACTGAAAAACTTATATAATGAGGGATTGCTCGTGCGCTACTCGTCAAAACCTTATGACAACATGGCGGTGGCATGCCGTAATGTGGAAGAGCGCTATCTGCTCGACTATCTCTACCGTCCTTTTGTTCCGGCACCCCAAGAGAATGAACATTACCACTCTGACGGCAATTGGGATGTGCGCAACACCGTCGTGCTTTTGCAGGGACTTCTGCCTCATTACAAGAAATACAATCCGGAGCGATGCCATTGGCTGAGCGGGTTGCTGCTCAAGACGATTGAACAAAGGAGCAAGCAGGGCGCGCATACCAAGGATTTTTTCAGCGATTTGGAACCGGACATCCGCTCGTATCATGAAGCCACTAAATTTGTAGAGCCATGAGCATCCTCCTGTTTAAGCCTCATCGGAAAATGACCGATGAAGAATTGATGCAGCGCGTGGCACGCGACAGCGAGTCGGCATTTGAAGAACTGTACCGTCGGTATGCCCAACGGTTACAGAGTTTCTTCTTCCGACAACTCGGCGGCGATGATGAAATGGCATCGGATTTCACACATGATGTTTTTATGCGGATGTATGAGGCAAGAGACACTTATGCGGAGGGAAGCAGCGTGGCTACATGGCTCTTCACCATCGCCTACAATCTCTGCAAGAACACCTACCGGCACAATGAGCATGTGACAGCCTTTCTTGCCACGCTTGATGATGAACCTTTCAGCGAGGAAGATGTGGAAGTGAGACTGACGCAGGAGCAACAGATGGATGCAGTAAGAAAAGTGCTCTCATCGCTGCCACCGCCGCTCCATCTGCTCTTCTCCCTCCATTACGAAGAAGGACTCACCATTCCCCAAATCGCTCAGATTGAGCATTTGACGGAAGGAACCGTGAGAATGAGAATCCATAGAACAATGAATATGATACGCCAAAAACTTGCAAGTATATGACCACACATCCACAACAACCAGAGAACATGAGCAATGAAGACATCATTGCTGTTGCACTTCGCATTCGGGAAGAAGACACACGTCAGGTAAAGGTGCGCCCATGGAAATCGCGCCATCGCACGGCTTGGTACATAGCCATTCCTGCCGCCTGTCTCGTGAGTTTCTTTTTGGGGTACTTTGTCTCTTCAGCCACCACGAAACAGGCATCACAAGGCTTCACCGCCCAAGTCAGCTCCACGACCGACACTGTCTTTGTCCGTGAAGTGGTGTATGACACCATCTATCAAACCACCGATGTACACAAGCCTGTTCGTCCTCGTCCCATCACGGCATCGACTCAATCTGCTTCGTCAGAGTCAAGGAAGATTGGTGTCTCCGTACTTGAGGACGACATCCGCTACGACCTGTTAGCTTCGAACAGCGACATGTATTATTGAGCCTTCTCGGAACACTTGCGAAATCCTATAAATCCGCCCAATCTGCTTAATCATCCCGAAGGGGTATGTCTTTATAAAACAAGTTCCTGCGGAACGATTGAGCGGATTGAACGGAAATCACGCCTCGCGCGGCGTGTGGGGGAGTGCCCTGCGGGCGAAATCGTATAAATCTTTTCAAAATCATTCAAATTTATTTCCAGACAAAATGATTCAAATCCTATAAATCCGCCCAATCTGCTTAATCATCCCGAAGGGGTATGTTTTTATATAAACAAGTTCCTGCGGAACGATTGAGCGGATTGAGCGGAGATTTTAATTTTTAACCACAGATTGAGCGGATTAAACTCTTAGTGCTTAATACGGTAGGCGACCTATGGCTGCCCAGAGAATGGCCGTTCATGAAGAGTTGGGAAAACGGGCAGATTATCTATGAAAAGAAAGACAAACTCAGCCCCTTTGTTCAGGATGAAGACAAGAAACTTGTCACACCTTGGGATTATGTTGGTTTCGGAGCATCGGATCAATACACCCTTGGACATTGGACAGAGTTTGACAAGCCTCAAAAGAAGGACAAGAAATAGCATGTTTTCTTCATGGCAAATAGTGAATTAATAAAAGATTTAGAAAGGAAAAATATTCCATCATTAGGTATGCAGGGCTGGGAAGTCCTGCATCGCCACAGTTTTGAACAAAATAGACAATATAAAGAAATGATACAACTCCAGAAGAATACGGAATAGTACTGATTATACAAAAATGCGTAACGCGAATTTGTATAATTAAATCATTCTTTTTATCTTTGCACCCGTAAACGTAAAAAAGTTGCCAAATGAAAATAAATCCTTTTTTAACATACGGCTACAACGGGCCAGAGTTTTTTTGTGACAGAATAGAAGAAACCAAACGTTTGACATCACTACTTGTCAATGGTAATCATGTTGCGTTAATGTCGCCAAGAAGGATGGGCAAGACAGGTCTTATTCGACATTGTTTTGCCCAGCAAGAGCTACAACAGGATTATTACCTGTTTATCGTGGATATCTATGCGACGAAATCATTGGCTGAGTTCACATACGAATTGGGACGAGCTATACTCTCTGTGTTGAAATCGAAGGGACGAAAGGCGTGGGAGCGTTTCATCCAGATAGCCAGCTCATTACGAACTGGGATTACTCTCGATGCAATGGGTCAACCAAGTTGGAATCTTGAAATTGGTGATATCCGATCACCCCAAATGTCTCTTGATGAGATTTTCCAGTACTTGAAGTCTGCCGACAAGCCTTGCCTTGTTGCCATTGATGAATTTCAAACCATCATGGATTATCCAGAACAAAAAGTGGAAGCATTGCTTAGAACCTATATTCAAGAATGTAATAATGCTTGGTTTATATTTTCTGGCTCCAAACGACACATGATGGGTGAAATATTCTCTTCGCCGGCAAGGCCCTTCTATCAGAGTGCATCAACAATATCGCTGAAACCGATATCAATCGATGCTTATTCTGCATTTATCGTTGGACATTTTGAAGAAGGAGGAAAACAGATTACGTCAGAGGCCATTCGCTATATCTATGAGAAATTTGAAGGAACCACATGGTACATTCAAAAGATTTGTAATGAGCTGTACGCAATGGCAGAACCACATCATGCCTGCGACACCAAAGATGTAGATGCTGCCATTAGTTACGCAGTGGAAGAAAAAAATGACACTTATCAAGATATGATGGCAAGGCTATCATCCAGACAAAAAGCTTTACTATTGGCTTTAGCTCATTCAGGAAAGAACGTACAACCAACCAGTGGAGACTTTATTAAAAAATATCATCTTACCTCTGCCAGTGCTGTACAAAGAAGTATGTCTGCCTTGCTGGAAAAGGACATTGTGACAAACAATAATGGACAATACTTTATCTATGACTATTTCTTATATTATTGGCTGAATCATAATTAACGTGAATTCGACGAAAACCACAAATAATTAAATTCATGAAAAATTGGCTACGCCGAGCTGAAGGTCGTAGCCAATTTCTCATAAATTTAAGTTTGACTTCTTCGAGCTAAAGGTTCGGAAGTGTTTTTCCACAACGGATTGCACGGATTATACGGATTTTTGAGCCTCGGCGGCTCCTGCCATTCGGATTGTTCTGCATCCGGCCATCGTCGCCTCTTGCGACGAAAAATCCGTATAATCCGTGCAATCCGTTGTAAAAATATATCCGAAATTTGAGTCATAAATTATTTTTGTTGGAATTCATCGAACTGACGTTAATTAGACAATCCTGTAACATTTGATTATTCTCTCTGTCATCTCTGTCATCAATTTCTTAATATCATTTTTTTGTGATGATGTCGAATTTCAGGTGTATGCTGTATCAGAAAGGCATAGATGACGTCAAGATGCTTTCGAAATCGGAAACAAGAAACGTAACAATGAATTTATACGGAAAATGAAGAAAAAATGCATTGGTACACAACTTTGTGGTCCACAAACTTGTGTACCAATGTTTTTATTTGTCATTTTGTCATTTTGTCATTTTTGTTGCGAAGGGAGTTGAGGGGAATGCCTGCCTTTTAGAGTTTTAAATCCTTAGCGCAGCGATAACTTCTGAAAGTTGAGATAATTTTTGTCACTAAGTTTGGAATATCGTGGATAAAAGTGTAACTTTGCAAGGGAAATAAGAGTAAGTGACCAACAAGGATAGAGCGGAACAGCTGATTGGTGTCTCCGTACTTGAGGACGACATCCGCTACGACCTGTTAGCTTCGAACAGCGACATGTATTATTGAGCCTCCTCCCTCTATTTCTACGAATAGATGTTAAATCTGCCCCAATCTCGTCATTTTTCGATTTCTAAAGTTTGCGAGATTGGGGCAGATGCTGTTACTTTGCCGTCGAAAACAAACAGTAACACCTAATCAAACAATGAAGAAAAAAGAGAACACGCTCACGAAAGTGGAGTTTCAGGTGATGAGTATCCTGTGGGACATCAACCACTCTGCTTGTGCTTGGGACATCATAGAGCGGTGGGAGGAACCCAAGCCTGCCTACACCCCATTGCCACCTATCTGAAGATGCTCTACGAGAGGGGCTATGTGGATTTTTTCAAGAACAAAGGCGAGGGCAAAACCCATATGTATGTGGCGAAGATAGGTCGTGCCGAATATACGCGCAAGACAATGCAGGAAGTGAAGAAGAATTTCTTCGATGGCAGCGTCAAGTCGATGTTGAGTTTCTTTGTGAAGGAGGAAAACCTCACGGCAAAGGACATTCAGGAGCTGCTGCAACTCATCGAAGAGGAAGATGGAAGTGGAGGGTTTAGAGTTTAGGGTTTAGAGTTTAGGGTTTAGAGTTTAGGGTTTAGAGATAATATGATGACCACTTTATTCTTGTATTCCATCAAATCGGCTTTTGTGCTGGCATTGCTATATGTGCCATACACGCTGATGCTGCGCAAGGAGAGTTTCTTCCGTCTCAACCGCTTCACGTTGCTGACGATACTGGGGCTGTCGTTACTCTTGCCCTTGTGCAATTTCCCTTCGCTGGCAGAAGAGGAGCAACCCGTCACCCATGCTGTGAATCAGCAAGTGGTAGCGTGGGAGAAACCTGTGGAACAGCAGACGAGAACAACAACGCCGGTGCCTCCTTCAGTACGTGAAAAGGTGACGCCTGCCGCTTCTCATCATTTCGCCTGGTCTTGGTATTCTGTGCTATGCATTCTCTGCATCGTCGGCATGTTTTCGGCTCTTTTGTTCCGCTTGTGGCAGTTCGTCCGTATGGGCTTTCTGATGCGTCGGGGCTGTCTGTGGAAAGACCGCGTGGACGGCTTCATCATCTACTGCCACTCCGATGAAATCGCTCCATGCAGTTGGATGAATCGCATTGTCATCAGCCAGAAGGATTACAGCGAACATCGCCATGAGATTCTCCTGCACGAAAAGGGTCACATTCTCCATCACCATTCCCTCGACATTCTCTTACTCACCTTTGTTCAGGTGATGCAATGGTGGAATCCCTTTGTCTATCTGCTGGGGACAAGCCTTCGCGATGTCCACGAATATGAGGCAGACCATCATGTGCTGCAACAGGGAGTGAGGCTTTCTCAATATCAGAACCTGCTCATCCGCAAGGCCATCGACACCAGTTCCATCTCCCTTGCCAACGGCTTCAACCACAGCCTTGTGAGACGTCGCATTGCGATGATGCACAAGACTTCCAATCCCTGGATGCAGATGAAAGTGCTCTACATCCTTCCCCTGATCATTATTGCGCTGAGTGCCTTTGCCACACCAGCGATGAAGAAGCCAGTAGAGGAAAGCTTTTCCTCCCTCGAATATCGCTTCCTCAATATGGAAGCTATCCAATCACTCCATCAAAACAATAAACAATCACTTCATTATAATAACGAAGAATTATGAAAAGAACTTCTTTGAAGGCAACACTCGCCTTACTTGTCGTGGCAACTGCTACATCGTGCTACAACCTTGTTCCAGAAAACACGGGAGCACTCACCTCTGCCGGCATCTATAAAGGCGACGGGAATGTGTTGAAGATAGACAGCTTAGTGGAATACATCAACTCGCTCGTGAAGGAGAAGGAAAACCTTTTGGGCGTACATCCATCCACGTCTCAGAACTTTGTGACAACAACCTACAGCTATGGAGGAAAACACACCAAGGAAGTGACCATATCGTGCGACCTCACCCAGATACCCGATCGTCCCATGGAATTGACGGGAGACACCAAGAAAGATTCTACCAACTTCTTTTGGACACACTACTACAGAGAGCAGGGTTTGCTGCATCAGCAGGTGTATGACGTGATTTCGAACACCTGCAAGCTGCTTGCCGACAATGTGAAGGAGCAGAACAAGAGCCTGTGGGAGAGACACAATGAGGGGGCAGACAGTGTGTTTTATTCCCTTGCCCTGAGAGAATATCCGCAGGGAGACACGTTGAGAAGATGGAATAGTCGGCATGGCTCGGAATACAGCAGTGCTCCAGAGCTGGTGTCATTCTCTTATCGCTCCACTCCCGACCTCGACGCGCCGTCGCTCGCAGGAGGACAGGCTCTGGGGCGTCACAAGGGATTTGGAAGTTTCACTTATACATACACTCCTGACAGCGTGTATGACAAGACCCACGAATTGCTCGACAAAAAGGAATTCGGCAAGCTCGTCAAATCGGCCCTCAAGCAGAAGGGAATAGAGAGCCGTCCCTTCTATCTCAGCCACGACAAGGACTGCCCCAAAGTGTCCATGTGGGCTTTCTCTCAGGAGACGACGCCGATGGAGATGATTTACATGAAGGAGGTGCAACCTTATTCAGAGTCGTTGGGCAGACACATTGAACCCGCGTTTTCGGAAACCAAAGGCACCATCTACACCATCAAGTCGAAAGAACAGATGGATGCCGTGCTTCATCAGCTGGAGCAGTGCATCTGGCAATATCTCGACAGGCATCCGCATCTGTATTACAGATTCACCCCTGACACACCGATTACAGGTGACATGTATTACACCAAAATGGATACTTATTTCACTGCCAACCAATGGACGCCTGTCTATGAAGAATCCTCCATCATCCTGCACCGTACCCGCGACGAATTCCACATTCTGGTGCTCGACACCACCGGCGATTTCTGGCTGCCGGCCGAATGGCCCGTCGTCAAGAGTTGGAAGAACGGCAAGGTCACATACGCCCGGAAGCCCAAACTCACCAAGAAGGAGCTGAGGAACTACATATCCGGCACCATGCATCATCAGGGTAGCTATACGGCATGGGAAGATTCTTCCATCATCAAGAAGGACAAGAAATAGCATGTTTTCTTCTTGGCAAATAGTGAACTAATAAAAGATTTAGAAAGGAAGAATATTCCATCATTAGGCGATGCAGGGCTGGGAAGTCCTGCGTCGCCACAGCTTTGAACAAAATAGACAATATAAAGAAATGATACAACTCCAGAAGAATACGGAATAGTACTGATTTTTGTCATTTTTGTCATTTTCGTTACGAAGGGAGTTGAGGGAAAATGCCTACTTTTGTAGAGCTATTGTCCGGAAACGGACACTTGACTGTCCAAAAGTGGACACTTGCGTTAATCGTGGGGACTCATTTTCAGATGGTTATGTGTCTGGCACAATTTTTGTAAGAAAAAATTTGTGTTTTTTGCAACAAAAGTGAGTTTATCCTCGTATATAATATATAGAAGGTAAGTAGGTGAACAAAAATAGTTTATATGATGCGGCAAGCCGCATTTTTCTCGGACAATAATTGGCTACGCCCGGCTGAAGGGTTCCCAATAATTTCCAAAAATTGGTTCCAACAATAATTATTGGATAAAATTATCGTCAATTCTTCACTCATTTCTTTCTTTTCATAGGTGTTCAGGCGAGTAAACTCGTAGTCTTGAAAATTATTGTCCGAGAAAACAAGCCGCTTGCGGCGAAAAGAAGAGACATCATTGTATAAGATAATTTTGTGTAGTTACTTAAAAGGAATAAATGAAAACAAAGATTTTAATGGCAATGCTTGCCCTTGTCGGTTTGTCGGCGATGGCGCAGGAGAACGATACAGTGTCGAGGCAGGTGAATGACAGCACGGCATTGGTGGAGCAGTCAGATTCTGTCAAGAAGAACGTGAGGGTGTTGTCGGTGAACGCCGAGGTGAGGGACCACTTGACGCACGACATCATCAAGGGACTGAAAGGAGTGAAACTGAACGCTGCCGACAGCACTTTTGTCGATAGCATTTACGGAGGCTACTACGACGAGAACGGATACAAGAGTTCCTACATCTCTTGTGGCATTATGAAGCCGGGCAAGTACCTTATCAAGGTTGAGGCCGAGGGCTATCAGACGGTGTATGTGCCGCTTGACATCAAGAAGCTCTACAAGCGGGAAACCTATCGTTCGCTCAAGCCCATCTATCTGAAGCGGATGCCGAAACGCAACGAGGTGGAACTGGACGAGGTAGTGGTGAAGGCGACGAAACTGAAGTTCTACATGAATGGCGACACACTCGTCTATAATGCCGATGCCTTCAATCTGGCAGAAGGCTCGATGCTCAACGAACTCGTCAAGAAACTGCCGGGCGTGACGATGGAAAAGGGTGGTGTCATCAATGTGAACGGAAAACCTATCGACACGATGCTGCTGAACGGAAAGGACTTCTTCAACAGCGACCGCGAACTGCTGTTGGAGAACATGCCTGCCTATATGGTGAAGCACGTGACGAGTTATGAGCGGGTGCCGGACAATGTGAAGGGAAAGCCCGAGGAGAAGTCGGCGAAGAAGCTGCTGGTGATGGATGTGAGGCTGAAGAAGGAGTATGCACGGGGATGGATAGCCAATGCTGAAGGGGGTGGGGGACTCACGTTCCACCGGAATGAGCAGGGCAAGCATGACGGAAAGTTTCTGGGCAGACTCTTCGGCATGCGATTTGACGACCATTCGCGACTGGTGCTCTTTGCCAATGCCAACAACCTGAACGACTACCGCACACCCGGCGAGAAGGGCGAGTGGTCACCCCTGCAGCAGTCGGAGGGACTGCGAACCACCTACAAGCTGGGCGGCAATTATATGAAGGAACGCGAAGAGCGCTACCGCTATCAGGGCAGCATGGAAACCACTTACAGCGAGACAGAAGACAGACAGAACTCCAACAGCGCCACATTCCTGGAAGGAGGCGACACCTACGGCAGGTCGTTCAACACGCGGAAGAGTTATGGATGGGACATCAACACCCGGCATTATCTGAATCTTCAGCATGACGAACCCATAGGCGACTTCATCAAGGGACTGTATGTCTATGTCCAACCCTCGGTGAACTACCGGAAGTGGAACCATCTTGGAGACAATGCCAACACAACCCTGTCTGAAGATGTGGCAAGCCAGTTGGGCAAGGCATGGATGGACAGCATCATGGCACCCGATGCAGGCGGACTGCTGAGAAAGTACGCCATCAACCGTACACGTTCGAGCAGCAAGAACCAGGGACATAGCACGGACACCTATTTTGACTCTGACCTCAACTTCCGTCCTGCCCACAACGACTACATCCGGTTCAGTCTCAACCTTTCCCACAATTACAGCGATTATCTGTCGAAAGACTATGATCATTACCTGCTGGATTATCCCAGTTCCACCACCATGCCTGCTGACTTCCGCAACCGATACACTCCCGTGAAAAACAGGGAGCAGACGCTCAATGTGTCCCCTGGGGTTACTTTCGGTCTTGGCAAGAAGCGTCAATTCGATTTGATTGTCTCCTACAACTTCAACTACAACGACCAAAAAAGCAACAATCCACTCTACCTGCTTAACAAACTGGAGGGCTGGGACAAGGCGGACAGTCACGCACTGGGCACTTTGCCATCAGTGGATGAAATGCTGAGCACCCTCGATGCCGACAACAGTTCCAATGACAAGACCACGAGGACTACCCACGAACCAAGCATCGCTCTCACAAAGACTTTCTGGGGGCATGTCAAGGATAAAGACGGGAAAGAAATCGAAGACGAAAGCTGGTATGCCTATCTTAATGCACGATTCCGTATGCCGTTCGCCCACGAGAGGATGGACTATCAGCGCGGCACGCAAGTGGATACGCTGATGACGCGGAACACCGCACTCTTCAGAATGGATGTGACAGGTTATTATTCATTGTTCAAACGGGGAAGAAGTGTTAATTTCAATTACAGCCTGGAGAGTTCTGCCCCTATGATGACCAACCTGCTGAATATCCGCGATGACAGCAATCCGCTCTACGTCACATTGGGCAATCCCCACATGAAGAACACGCACCGCCACTCCTTCTACGGGCAATACAGTGACAAGTTCGGCAAGACGATGTTCAATGCCAATGCCAATGTGAGCATCGTGCAGAACGCAGAGGCAATGGGTTACATATATAATAAGGAGACGGGCGTGAGAACCGTGACACCCGACAATGTGGATGGAAACTGGAACATGAATGCCGGTTCGGGCATCGACTTCCCGCTGACAAAGAATGACAAGTGGCGAGTGAAGGAGAATGCCAACTACAGCTACAACCACAGCGTCGATTTGAACGGCACGAACGAAACCCTCGTCGCCACCCGTTCGGTGGTGAGAACCCACAATGTGACGGAAGACCTCTCGTTGACTTGGCGACCTACGGACAAGATGGAGTTTGGTGCCGGCGGTAAACTGACCTACCAGCATTCCACCAGCGACCGCGAATATTTCACCAACATCAACGCCTTCACCTTCCAGTATGGCGTGACAGGACAGATAGACTTGCCTTGGAACATGCAGGTGGGCACCGACCTGACCATGTATAGCCGCAGAGGATACAGCGAAGCGTCCATGAACACGAACGAACTGGTGTGGAACGCCCGCATCTCCAAACGTCTGCCAAAGCAGAACCTGACCATCCTCTTCGACGGCTTTGATTTGCTGGGCAACCTCTCCAACGTGCGCCGCTACGTCAATGCACAAGGGCGCACCGAAGCCTTCTACAACGTCATTCCCTCCTACGGTCTCCTCCACGTAATCTACCGCTTCAATAAGGAACCGAAGAAAAAATAAATTTTGTCATTTTGTTATTTTGTCATTTTCGTTGCGAAGGGAGTTGAGGGGAATGCCTGCCTTTTAGAGTTTTAACTCCTTAGCACAGCGATAACTTCTGAAAGTTGAGATAATTTTTGTCACTAAGTTTGGAATATCGTGGATAAAACTGTAACTTTGCAAGGGAAATAAGGAGCAAGTGACCAACAAGTGACCAACAAGGATAGAGCGGAACAGTTGATTGGTGTGCGCGACTGGGAAGGACTGGCGCGGATGCTGGGGAGTCTGAGCAATATGGAGTTCAGGCAGATGGAGCGTGTGATGAGGGAGGAGGTGCTGACGGAACTGGAGAATGGGTTGTTCTGGGAAACTTTGTTGCATGTCATCATGTTTAAGCGGGCTGCGTTCTTGAGTGGGGCGGCAGCGGTGGAACATCTGGCAAAGGAAGGCACGCTGGACTTTGAAGTGGAGAGTGTGGGGAGGTTGTATGAGTATCTGAAAGAGAACAATGCGGAATCGGTGGTGAAAATTTGCAATATCATGTTGCCAGCGATGCGGACAGCGGAACAGGTGATGGCGATGCTGGAGGCGTTTCATGTGGAGAATGAGGTGACACGCCTGTCTATGTTGCTGAAGGTGGATTCTGACCTCTCTTACTATCTGATTTTCAAGACACTTAAATTGGTGGAGGACAAGGTCATCGCGCGAAAGTGCTGCATGGCACTGATGAAGCGGCAAGATGATAGGGCATTCAATGCGGTGTGTCTCATTAAGGCGTATCTCGGGTTGGATGACCTGCCTGCACGGTTCTCGCTGACGATTGAACAGTATGAACTGAGTCATATAGACAGGAACTTCGACACGTTCCAACATGTGCTGAATGGGAAGAGACCACGAGTGTGAGATGGATTAGGGTTGAGAGTTTAGGGTTTAGAGTTTAGAGTTTAGGGTTAAGAGTTTAGAGATGGAGGCATTGACACTATATGAATTGAACGGGTTGGTGAGGGAGACGTTGGAGTTGACCCTCAGCGATGAGTATTGGGTGAAGGCGGAGATTAGCGAGTTGCGTGTGAACCGCCACTGCTATATGGAACTGGTGCAGAAGGATGCGCGGGGAAACGGTATCGTGGCGAAAGCGAGGGCGCAGGTGTGGTCAAATGTGTGGGCATTCATCCGACCGATGTTTGAACAAACAGCGGGTCAGTCGTTGGCAGCGGGAATGCAGGTGCTGGTGAGGGTGCAGGTGACGTTTCATGAGTTGTACGGGTATTCGCTGAACGTGACGGACATCGACCCCACCTATACGTTGGGTGACATTGCAAAAAGACGTTTGGAAATCTTGCAACGGCTGAAGGATGAGGGCATTGACACGATGAACAAGGAGTTGCCGCTTCCTCGACTTCTACAGCGTGTGGCAGTCATCTCGTCTGCATCGGCAGCAGGGTATGGCGACTTCAGCAACCAATTGAATCACAACAAACGAGGATTGGCGTTTAAGACCGAATTGTTTGCCGCTGTTATGCAGGGAAATGAAGTGGAGGGCAGTGTAATAGCCGCCTTGAACCGCATTGCGGAGCGGGTGGACGAGTGGGATGTGGTGGTCATCATCCGAGGGGGTGGCGCAACATCTGACTTGCAGGGGTTCGACTCGTTGCTGCTGGCAGAGAACGTGGCACAATTTCCGCTACCTGTCATCACTGGCATCGGGCATGAACGTGACGATACGGTGATAGACATGATTTCTCACACCCGTGTGAAAACGCCCACGGCGGCTGCGGAATTTCTGATTCATCATCAGGAGGAGGAACTGGACGCATTGGAGGATTTGTCTGCCCGTTTGACAGGGCAGGTGACTTGGTTGCTACAAAATGAGACGAACCGTCTGAAATTGCTTGCCGGCAAGATTCCGATGCTCTTCACTACGGTGAGGGCGAGGGAGGAGATGCGCATGCACAGGCTTTCGGCATCGTTGGCAAACAGCAGCATTCAGAACATCGAACAAGCCAAGGGAAAGGTGACGCTGCTGGGCAAACAGATGGGACTTTATGCGTCGTTGCTCTTGCAGAATGAGAGGAAACGCATTGAACTGGCGGAGAGCAAGTTGGAAAGTGCACATCCGAACAGAATCCTTCGTTTGGGTTTCAGCATCACCCGTGTGGAAGGCAAGGCTGTGAGGAGTGTGGATAAGGTGAAAGAGGGTGACGAGATAGAGACCACATTGGCATCAGGAACATTCAAATCGACAATAACATGGAAACAGAAATGACTTACGAAAAAGCAATGAAACGCCTTGAGGAGATTGTCAAAAAGATTGAGAGCGGGGAGATGGACATTGACTCGCTGGCTGCCAATCTGAAGGAAGCAAAGGGCTTGGTGGAGTATTGCAAGGAGAAGTTGACAAACGTAGAGGCGGAAGTGAACAAATGTCTTGATATGTGAAAAAAGCGTAATTTATTGCAAATCTTCTTGTGAGACCTAATTTTTTTTCCTAACTTTGCATCGAAAATTTGGTTTAGGCTACCTGCACCTCCTTCAAAAGGGTGGAATGGTTGTCCTCCCAAGACTCAATCAAAAAAGAAAAAGAGACAATCGGAAAACAATGGAGAAAACTCTTGTAATCTTGAAGCCAGGTGCAGTACAGCGCGCACTCGTAGGCGAAGTTACTGCCCGCTTTGAACGTAAAGGCTTGCGCTTGGCTGGCATGAAGATGATGCAACTGACAGATGAACTGCTCAATGAGCACTATGCCCATCTTGCTGGCAAACCCTTCTTCCAACGAATCAAGAATTCCATGATGGCTTCTCCTGTTGTGTGCTGCTGCTATGAGGGTGTGGATGCAGTGGAGACGGTGCGCTCGATGACGGGCAGCACGAACTCAAGAAAGGCTGCTCCGGGCACGATTCGTGGCGATTTTGGTATGAGTTTTCAGGAGAACATCATTCATACTTCAGATTCTCCCGAGAATGCAGTGATAGAACTGAACCGATTCTTCAAGCCAGAGGAAATCTTTGATTATACACCTGGCGTATTCCAGTACTTGTATGCTAATGACGAGTACTAACATTCATTTCACCTATCTAATAACCCCCTAAAAACTAAAAAAGTGGATTTCTCAACAATTAAAAAGACAGTCGGCATTTTCGTTCTTTCAATGGTAGCAGTGAGTGGCTTCGCTCAGGACATCATCGCAAGACAGGCTCCTTCCGACAAAAGACTTAAGGACATTCGTAACGTAAAACTCAACAATACAGCGGCTATCTCGGCTGACCTCAACAACCCTGCAGCAAATATTTACACGGACTGGACTGACAACTTGAGAGGTTGTACGGGTTCTGTTCCTGATAACTACAAGATAGACTTGAGAGGGTTCTGCATGCCTACTCCAAGCCGCAAACTCAATTCGCCATTCGGTCCTCGTTGGGGGCGTCAGCACGAAGGTCTTGACATCAAGGTGTACATCGGCGACACCATCCGCGCAGCATTTGACGGAAAGGTGCGTATTTGCAAATACAATGGCAGTGGTTATGGCTACTACATTGTGATTCGTCACCCCAATGGTCTTGAGACACTTTACGGTCACTTGAGCAAGCAGATTGTGAAGAAGGATCAGGTTGTTCGCGCTGGTGAACCTATCGGATTGGGCGGCAACACGGGTAAATCTACAGGTTCTCACCTCCACTTCGAAACTCGTGTGTTGGGACAGCCTATCAACCCTGCGTTGATATTTGACTTTGAGCATCAGGATATCGTGAGCGACTACTTCGTTCTTCAGAACGGCATCTCGAAGGGAAATGTGGCACGTAGCGCTAACAGCATTAATGCGAATTCGGAAAGTGGCAATAGAACTGCTGCACGCAAATAATCCCCAAGTAGTTTTTTACATTAACTATCATATACGCCAAGCAATACCATGTTGCTTGGTGTGTTTTTTTTACCAAAATACTAATAATTCCTAATTCCTAATTCCTAATTCCTAATTAATTTGTACCTTTGCACATCTTTTAAAAAGAACAATGGATACTCAGCAACAATTCAAGCAAGCCATGGCAGGTTGTCGCGACATCTTCAAGAAGAAGTTGCACGATTACGGAGCGGCATGGCGTATCATGAGACCTTCCTCGGTGACTGACCAAATCTTCATCAAGGCCAATCGTATTCGTAGCCTTGAGGTAAAAGGTGTGTCGTTGGTTGGCGAAGGTATCTATCCGGAGTTTCAGGCCATTGTGAATTATGGCATCGTGGGACTGATTCAGTTGGAACTGGGTTATGCTGAGACGGAGGACATGGATGCAACGAAGGCGATGGAGTATTACGACAAGTATGCTCAGGAGGCTCTCGAACTCATGCTCCGTAAGAATCATGACTACGATGAGGCTTGGCGCTCGATGCGCGTGAGCAGTTATACTGACCTGATTCTCATGAAACTCAATCGCACGAAACAGATTGAGGGGCATGATGGTCAGACACTCATCTCTGAGGGCATTGATGCAAACTACCTCGACATGATTAACTATTCCGTCTTTGGACTCATAAAACTTACCGAAGCCCAGCATGACACCCAAAACTAAGTCACGGCTGCTGATCGTCGGGGTGAATGTGTGCCGCCTGCTTTTGGCGGGAACATTTATCTTTAGTGGATTTGTCAAGGCAAACGACCCGCTTGGCACTGTCTATAAGTTGGAGGATTATATGCGTGCGATGGCGTGGTTCACGTTGCCTGACACTTTCTTGTTGGGATGTGCGGTGATACTCGCCTGTTTCGAGTTTCTGCTGGGTGTGTGCATTCTTTTCGGCATGAAGAGGAGAACGATGTCGGGCGTCACACTCATCTTTATGGTGTTGATGACGCTCTTGACGGTCTATATAGCCATAGCCAATCCCGTGGAAGACTGTGGGTGTTTTGGCGATGTGTTAATATTGAGCAATGGCGCGACATTGGCAAAGAATGTCGTATTGTTGGGGGCGGCAGTGCTGGTCAGCCGTTATTATCGGTTCCAGAAGGATTTCCTGAATGCGTCAGTGAAATGGCTCATTGCCTTTGCCTCCCTTTGTTTCATCGTTGGATATGCCATCTACTGCATTGTCTGTCTGCCTGTACTGGACTTTCGTCCCTACAAGGTCGGCACGAATCTCAGGGAGGCCGTGACAGCCACGCAACAGCAGTTTGACGTGGCCATCATCTATGAGAAAGACGGGAAGACACTGGAACTGACTGCAGAAGACGATGACCCGGACTCCACGTGGACGTATGTGGAGACTCGGCGAAGAGAAGTGGAAGTACAAGACCTTGCGGCGGCAGATTTTTATGTGGAAAATGACGACAAAGAGGACATTACGGAAGACATACTCTATGCCGATGGCTATACCTTCTTGCTTGTCATTCCCGATTTGATGCATGCCGATGAAGGTTGTGTGGATAAGGTCAACGAAGTGTATGATTATGCGAGAGAGCATGGATATGATTTCTATTGCTTGACATCGTCAGACAGTCAACGTGCACAGACCTACTGGAGCGACCATACTGGTGCTGAGTATGGTTATTGTATAGCAGAGGAGCGGATGTTGAAGACGGTGGTTCGTGGACACCCAGGCATGGTGCTTCTCCACGATGGCGTCATTGTGAAGAAGTGGAGCAACTACAACCTGCCCGGCGAGGAGGAACTGAACGAACAAATAACGAAACAACAATCATAAAAAGTTTAACTCATTAAAAAGTAATTAGAATTATGGCAAAGAAAATTGTTGCTGGAAACTGGAAGATGAACAAGAATCTTCAGGAAGGTATTGAACTTGCAAAGGGTTTGAATGAGGCACTGGCTGCTGACAAACCAAACTGTGGTGTGATTATCTGCACTCCATTCATCCACCTGGCCAAGGTGTCTGAAATCATCGACCACAACATCATCGGTCTCGGTGCTGAGAACTGTGCAGACAAGGCTTCTGGTGCTTACACAGGTGAGGTTTCTGCAGAGATGGTGAAATCTACAGGTGCTGAATACGTGATTCTCGGTCACTCTGAGCGTCGTGAGTATTACAACGAGACTCCCGAAATCCTGAAGGAGAAGGTGGAGTTGGCTCTCGCTAACGGTTTGAAGGTGATCTTCTGCATCGGCGAGTCTTTGGCACAGCGTGAGGCTAACGAGCAGAACGCTGTTGTGAAGGCTGAACTCGAAGGCAGTGTGTTCCATCTCTCAGCAGAGCAGTTCAAGAACATCGTCATTGCTTATGAGCCAATCTGGGCTATTGGTACAGGTAAGACTGCTACTGCAGATCAGGCAGAGGAAATTCACGCTTACATCCGTTCTGTCATCGCTGAGAAGTATGGCAAGGAAGTGGCTGCTGAAACTTCTATCCTCTACGGTGGTTCATGCAAGGCATCCAACGCCCCCGAACTCTTTGCAAAGCCTGACATCGACGGTGGCCTCATTGGTGGTGCATCACTCAAGGTGGCTGACTTCAAGGGCATTATCGACGCTTGGAAATAATGTCGTTTCTCCCATAGTACTTCTTCGGAAGTACTGCAGTACTGCATGGAAAGTACTCCAGTACTTCTGGGGAAGTACTGGAGGGGCAGACGCTAAAAGGTCTCATCAATATACAAAAACAACATTCATTCTCAATCCTAAAACTCAAATGAAAAGACTTCTCATTCTCACATTATCTATTTTGCTATGTACCATCACCATGTCTGGACAGGATTTCACCGACCACCTTCAAAGTGCGGTCGCAGGACAAGGCACAGTGACGGTACACCAGGACTCCATTCTCGACGATATGGTGAACGGAAAGAAGCAGTTCGTCCCTGAGAAAAAGGAGGAGAAGAGAGACCTCCCTGGTATTCCGAAGGGAAAGAAAACCAAGGCACGTGGCTATCGCATTCAAGTATATTGGGGGGGGAGCACCCGTGCTGACCAAACCAATGCACAGCGTGCTGGCACCAGAGTGTCCACCATTTTTCCCGAGTTGCGGGTCTATACCACGTTTGAGTCACCCAACTGGCGATGCCGTGTGGGCGACTTTGTCACCCGTAAGGAGGCGGATGACTATCTTGACAAACTGAAGAGTGCTCGGCTTGCCCAAGGTGCCATTATTGTCAAGAGTGAGGTATATGTCTATCAATAACATTATAAGAAGAAATGAATAGAGAAGAACAGGTAGAGATACTGAAGGAAACTTGCAGAAAAAACCTTGAAGTCATAGGTGAAGACCCTCAGCGCGAGGGGCTTTTGAAAACTCCAGAACGTTTGGCAAGGACTTTCCTCGAACTGACCAAAGGTTATTCGATGGACCCTGTCGCCACCCTTCGTTCGGCGATGTTTCAGGAGGATTACGACCAGATGGTGGTGGTGAAAGGCATTGAATTTTATTCTCTCTGCGAACATCACATCCTGCCTTTTTTCGGCAAGGTGCATGTGGCATATATTCCCAATGGAAACATCGTCGGTCTCAGCAAGATACCACGTATGGTTGACATCTTCTCTCATCGTTTGCAAGTGCAGGAACACCTTACTAAACAAATCTGTGAGTGCCTTCAGCAAGCCCTCAATCCGCTCGGAGCTATCGTTGTCATCGAAGCCCAACACATGTGCATTCAGATGCGCGGCATCGAGAAGCAGGGTTCCTCCACCACGACGATGTACTATACTGGCGTTTTCGAAAACATTGAGAAGCGCAAGGAATTCATTAGTTTAATTAGGAATTAGAAGTTGCCATGCGGGATGTAGGCATCGCGTTAGCCAATTCCTAACTCCTAATTCCTAACTCCTCACCCTTATGATTCCACAATCCACCATAGACCGAATCGTAGATGCCGCCAACATTGTTGACGTCGTTTCCGACTACGTCACGCTTCGCCGTGCAGGCGCAAGTTACAAAGGATTGTGTCCTTTCCACGACGATAAGACCCCGTCGTTCTCCGTTTCCCCAGCCCGTGGTGTGTGCAAGTGCTTCAGTTGTGGAAAGGGAGGCAACTCCGTCCATTTCATCATGGAGATGGAGCAGATGAGTTATGTTGAGGCACTAAAGCATCTGGCGAAGAAATACGGCATTCCTGTCGAAGAAGAGGAAATGACTGATGAACAACGGCAGCGAATGAACGAGCGTGAAAGCATGTTTGCTGTCAATGAGTGGGCTGCCAAGTATTTTAGCCAGACCATGATGAACAATCAGGACGGACGTGCCATCGGACTTGCCTATTTCCGTAGCCGAGGTTTCCGTGATGACATCATCGCTAAGTTCCGTCTTGGTTTCTGTCTTGATGCGCCAACAGCCATGTCTGACGAGGCAAAAGCCAAAGGATATAACGAGAAATACCTCATTGATACAGGGCTCTGCGTCAAGCGCGACAATGGCACCATATATGACCGTTTCCGTGGACGAGCCATGTTCCCGTGGGTGGCGGTCAATGGTAAGGTCGTTGCCTTTGGTGGTCGTGTGCTCGATGCTCGAACCAAAGGCGTCAGTCAGAAGTATGTGAACTCCCCGGACTCTCTCATCTACCACAAAGCCAACGAACTCTATGGTATCTTCCAAGCCAAAAAGCAGATAGCCAAGGAGGATATGGTCTATATGGTGGAAGGCTATACCGATGTGCTTGCTATGCATCAGTGTGGCATCGAAAATGTCGTTGCTAACTCTGGAACAGCCCTTAACGAAGCACAAATTCATCTTCTTCACCGTTTCACCAACAACATCACCCTCCTCTACGATGGTGATGAAGCGGGTATTCATGCAGCCACACGCAGTACAGATATGCTCTTGGCGGAAGGCATGAACGTGAAGATTCTTCTTCTGCCCGACGGGGATGATCCTGACAGTTTTTCGCGGAAGCACAATGCACAGGAATTCAAGGAATATGTGGCTGCCCATCAGACAGACTTCATTCTTTTCAAAACGAATCTCCTGCTTAAGGATGCACAGCGTGACCCCATCAAGCGCGCCCAACTCACAGAAGACATTGTGAAGAGCATCGCTGTCATTCCTGATGAAATCATCCGCTCTACTTATGTGCATGAATGTGCTGAAATCCTCAATATGGATGAGGCCATTCTTATGCGTGGTGCCAACAAGAATCGTGCAGCTATTCTCGAAAACATGAAGAAAGAGGCGCAGCGCGAACGGGAACGTCAAGCCCGTCTGTTGGGTGCGGAGCAGACCGTCACTACCGACCTTAATCCCCCCTCACCAATGGATGGCGAATCCTCTGCCACTGACTCCTCCCATCTTCCTCCTCTCCCAGATGACATTCCTCCCTCTGAAGCCCTTCCTACAGGAGAAGGCTTCCCTGACTCCACGATTTCTACCACCCCTATCATCACCAAACAGCATCAATCCGAGCAACGCTTCATCGGTCTTGAACGCCTGATGATGGTGCTTGTCACCCGTTATGGCGAACGACTCATCGACGGAGAAGACGGAAACGGAAATCCTATACAAATAGCCCTGGCTGACTATGTGCAGGGGGACCTTGCCTTCGATGGCATCGAACTCCGTTCACCGCTCTATGCCAAGATGCTTGCCCTCACTTGTCAGCATGTCCACGAAGAAGGCTTCATCGCCAGCAAGTTCCTTCTCAACAATCAAGATGAGGACATCAGCCGTGAAGCAGCCGACCTCATCAGCGATCGCTACCAGCTTAGCAAGGGAAATCAGATGACCCAGACAGAAGATGAACGTATGGGGACTGAACTCAACCGTCTCCTGATTGACTACAAGAATGCCATCGTGGAAGAAGAACTCAAGCAGTGCAATGCCGACCTTACCCGTCCCGAGGTGAAAGAGGACATCAACAAGACTCTTGACACCATGCGGCGCATCAAGGAATTGGGAGAAATTCAACGGCAATTAGCCAAGATGCTTGGGGATAGGGTGGTGGTGAAGTAACATCCGAGAGATTCCAAAAACTGAAATATTCAACGTTTTGAACATCCTTAGCCAAGACATCAAGTATCTGCAAGGCGTAGGTCCCAATCGTGCCTTGCTGCTCGCCAACGAACTCGGAGTCACTACCGTTGGCGACCTCTTGGCTTATTACCCCTATAAATACGTTGACCGTAGCCGCATCTACAAGATTAGCGAGATAGATGGAAATATGCCATACGTGCAGTTGTGTGGACAGATTTTTTCGTTCGACACCATGGGGGAAGGGCGGAACAAACGCCTCATCGCCCATTTTGCAGATGGAACGGGAAGCATAGACTTGGTGTGGTTTCAAGGCATCAAGTATGTTGCAAATAATTATGACTGCCGCAAGCCCTACATCGTATTCGGCAAGCCAACAGTCTTTAATGGACATATACAGATAGCACATCCAGAGATTGAGAATGCGCCAGAGCATCTGAAAGTGATGGCACGGACTACGGGCAACCTGTTTGAAGGCGCATCCTCCAACCAGAATCTGCAAGAAGCGGAACTCGAAGCGCAGCCCACCGTGTTTAAGGGTTTGTGTCCCTCCTACAACACTTCGGAGAAGATGAAACGTAGTGGGTTGAACTCTGCTGCTATGGCGAAACTGACAGCCAATATGTTCAAACTCTTAAAGGAACCGTTGCAGGAAACATTGCCACCCTATATTGCTCAGCAACATCATCTTATGTCCTATAATGATGCTGTGCGCAACATTCATTATCCCTCCTCGCCAGAGGCCCTGCGTCATGCACAGTTGCGACTTAAGTTTGAGGAATTGTTCTATGTGCAGTTGAACATCCTGCGCTATGTAAAAGACCGCCAGTTGCGTTATCGGGGCATCGTCTTCGACACCATTGGCGAGCATTTCAATGGTTTCTTCTACCATTATTTACCCTTCCAGCTGACCAATGCTCAGAAGCGGGTCATCAAGGAAATTCGCGCCGACATGAAGTCGGGACGACAGATGAACCGTCTCTTGCAAGGTGATGTGGGTAGTGGCAAGACGCTTGTGGCACTGATGGTGGCACTTATCGCCATTGATAATGGTTGTCAGGCCTGCATCATGGCACCTACCGAAATTCTTGCTGAGCAACATCTTGACACCTTGCGTGAGTTCTTGGGTGACCTCCCCGTAAGTGTCGAACTCCTCACTGGTGCAGTGAAGGGAAAGAAACGAACAGCGGTGCTTGAGGGACTTGTTACAGGTGATATCCACATTCTCGTCGGCACTCATGCTGTCATTGAGGACAATGTGCTTTTCCATAAGTTGGGACTTGTGGTCATTGATGAACAGCATCGTTTTGGGGTGGCACAACGTGCTAAACTCTGGATGAAGAATGCCGTACCGCCCCATGTGCTTGTCATGACGGCAACGCCCATACCGCGTACACTCGCCATGACTCTTTACGGCGACCTCGACGTGAGCATTATTGACGAACTGCCTCCTGGCCGCAAACCTATCCGCACCGTTCATATGTTCGATGCCCACCGTCCGCGCATCTATCAACTCATGAACCGCGAACTCCAACTGGGTCGCCAAATCTATATCGTCTATCCTCTCATCAAGGAGACCGAGAAGATGGACTTGAAGGATTTGGAAGCGGGGTTTGAGGAAATCAGCAAGGCCTTCCCCGACTACAAAGTGAGCAAGGTACACGGCAAGATGAAATCTGCCGACAAAGATGCTGAGATGCAACGCTTTGCTAACCACGAGACCCATATTCTCGTCTCCACCACCGTGATAGAGGTGGGTGTGAACGTGCCCAATGCCTCCGTCATGATTATCGAGAATGCAGAACGTTTCGGCCTCAGCCAGTTGCATCAGTTGAGAGGCAGAGTGGGGCGTGGAGCGGATCAAAGTTACTGTGTGCTCGTCACTAAATTCGAGATAGGCGAAACTACCCGCAAGCGTATCCAAGTGATGGTCGATACCACCGATGGCTTTGAAATAGCCGAGCAAGACCTCAAACTCCGAGGTCCCGGCGACCTCGAAGGCACCCAGCAGTCGGGCATGGCTTTCGACCTCAAAATAGCCAATCTTGCCCGCGATGGCCAAATCCTCACTATCGCCAGAGACACCGCCCAAGCCGTCATCGTTTCCGACCCCGAAGAGAGGAATCCTCAAAACGACATCCTCTGGAGAAGATTGAGAGAGTTGAGGAAGAGTAACATCAATTGGGGCGCTATCAGTTAAGAATGGATGTGCATCGGGGGAAATATTTGTGCGAGGCATTGAATAAGAAAATCTAAAACCATTTTATATGAAAAATGTGACCGTAAGATACTTCATGTTGTGGCTGGCTTTCATCTGCACCACTATCATGTTCTGCCAAGAGGAGACTGCACCAGCAGCCCCTGTATCCATGCTTGACTCGTTAAAGGCAGTCAATGACTCGATAGTCAGTGAATTGCGAAGCCAAGTGCAGGAGTTGAAACTGCAGGGCATCATGATGCAGGAACAATTGGAACTGACGGGTAAGAGTGCGAAAGAGGATTCTTTGCGACAAGCGGAACGTAAGGCAAGGGTGGATTCGCTGCGCAATGTTACCCCAGGCGCGCCACTGATTGTTGAGGGGGATACGCTTCTTGTCATTTATGCCAGAAAAGGTGGCATATTGCCTGAAGCGAGAGTGTCATCGGCGAAGAGCAAGATTTACGAAGTGGGCAAGCGTCTGACAATGTTTGCAGATTCTGTCTATGTGTTTGACAGTGAAGTGTCCTCCGATGTGATGGTGGGCGAAGAGGTCATTCTCAGTGTTACCGACCTCGATGCCTTGTGGAATAATACGGAACGGCTTGCTTTGGCAGAACAATACCGCGAATTCATCAGTGAGAAAGTGCATCAGTTGCACGATACTTATGGCTTGCAGCAGAAGTTGCAGAGTCTGGGTTGGGTGGCACTCATCATTGCGGTGATGGCGCTTCTCATCTGGGGCATCATCTGGCTGTTCCGCCTTTGGAAATTCAGCATCACCCGTAAATTGCTTCGCACCATCAAGTCGGTCAGCATCAAGAACTATCCTTTGCTTGACACTCATCGCCTTGGCATTGCCATCATCTTTGTTTTCAATCTGGTGCGTTTACTCCTTATCCTCCTGGTGCTACTTGTGGGCATCACCTTCATGTTCTCGTTCTTCCCTGAGACCAAGACTCTCACCTACACTGTCTTTGGCTTTATTTGGGATCCCCTCACCGACATTCTCAAGTCCATTGTCGCTTACCTGCCCAAACTTTTCAAGATTGTCGTCATTGTCATTTGCTTTCACTATCTGTTGAAACTGGTTCGTTACTTTGCCAATGAGATAGCCAGTGGTCGACTGAAAATCAACGGATTCTATGCTGATTGGGCTGCACCGACCCATACCATTTTGCGTGTCTTGCTTTATTCCTTTATGTTGGTCATGATATGGCCCTTGTTGCCCAGTTCCGACTCTGAAATTTTTCAGGGCGTGTCGGTCTTCATCGGTGTGGTGGTGTCGCTGGGTTCCACTTCGGTTGTGGGCAATGTGATGGCAGGACTTGTGATGACCTACATGCGTCCTTTCCGTATAGGTGACTATATCCGCTATGACGACACTGAGGGAGAGGTGATCGAGAAGAGCATGCTTGTCACACGCATTCGCACTCGCAAGAATGAGATTGTGACCATCCCTAATTCTAACATGATGAGTTCACAGACCTCTAACTTTACGCTTTCGGCACAACGATATGGTGTCATTGTCCATACGAAAATCACCATTGGCTACGACGAGCCGTGGCAGAAGATTGAAGCCCTCTTGCTCGAAGCAGCCGACAAGACCGATGGCATCAAGAAACACCCAAAGCCATTTGTCCGCATCACGACCCTCGATGATTTCTATGTGGAGTATGAAATCAATGGTTGTACCGAACGTGCCAAGACGATGCCTGCTGTCTATTCAGCACTTCACCAAAACATTCTCGACACGATGCATGGGGCAGGGGTGGAAATCATGTCGCCTCACATTGAGGCACAGCGTAATGACCTGCCCATACAGATTCCCCAACAGAAACCCTAAAAAATCGTACCCCTCGACTACGGTACATCGTAGTCGAGGGGTACGGCATAGTGTACCCGATGGGTACGCCTGTGTTTACTTTGTCTGCTTCACTTTCCGTTGAAGTATTTGTCCAGGCGTTGGTATTCCTTTTTTGTCAGCCGCATGAAGCTGCCGTGCTGAGGCCCGGTCACACCCTCGATATCGACAGGGTCGTGGAAGCCCTTCAGAAACTCATCCGTCTGGCAGATGCGGTAGTGCTTCGGGCGGTCGCTATACTGAATGTAAGCCACACGCCAACCTTTCTCGCCTACGATTTGGAAGGCGCTGCTGCCTTCGCACTTCTTCTTGCCTTCGAAACTGACAAAGTCCTTTTCGTCAGGCTCAGGCCACGGACCAATGAGTTTGTCCGCTTTTGTCTGGAAGATGCCAGGATGTCCACCTTCCTTCTTGATGAGCATGTGATACTTGCCGTCACTCTCCAGATAGTTGATGTCGGCATCGATGGTGGCATAGCCCCAATCGAAGAGGATGCGTGGCTTGGTCAACTTGGTGAACGATTTGTCGGCATAACTATACACCATGCGGTCGTAGTTGTCACCTTCGTTCGTGCTCCAGATGGAATAGTAGATGAAGTAGCCACCCCGTTCACCGTTTGTCCATACATAGTTTGGATCCCAGAAGATTTGAGGAGCCCACACGCGATTAATCTTTTTCCAGTCGGCTATGATGTCGGGGCTGTCAGGGTCGCAGAAAATCTCGTTCCCCTTGCGAAAGTCGAAGGTGGTGGATGTCCAATGGATAAGGTCATCGCTCTTGAGCAGATTGATGCCATAGTTGAACCATTCATGACTTTTCGCTACACACATGTCGGTGGTCACCATCAGGTAACCTTTGCCTGAATCGGACTTGCGGCATACGTAGGCATCGCGTTGTCCACCTTCGATGCCTGCCAGTTTCGATGCATCCATAATGGCTTTGCCCCCATTAAGATCATGGTAATGGAGTCCGTCGCGGCTCAAGGCATATGCAGTGAATTCTCCATTGTCGCTCATGTGGCAATAGAGGTAACCATAGGTGCCTTTTTGAATATTTTGTGCCGGAAGAGTTGATGTGGATAGGGCAATGAGGATGCTTGCGAGAAGTGTTTTGCTTGAGGTCGTCATAGTTAGCCGTTTTTTAGTGCGTATTCGTGAAAGAGGTATCTAGTATTATCTGGTGAGGGTGAAAGACATGCTGACACCGAAGTCGGCATTGGTGGTGGGATAGGAGGACTGGGAAACGAGTGGCACATTTCTCTGCCAATCGAAAAATCCAGAGAGGGTGAGGAGCCGGCTGAAGGTATAGTTGGCACTGAACTGCAGGGAGTAGGCAGTGGCACCGCTGGTGGCAGTGGTGATAGCGGTTTGTATGTTTCGGTTTAGTGCATTCTGCATACGGTATTTGAAGTCCAATTTCATGTTGAGGTCGTGGCTGACATTGTTGCGTGTGCGTTGGTTGGTGTTGGTGTCGTTCTTTTTGTTTTTCGACTTTGACTTCCTGCCTTCGTTGCTTTGGATGCTTTTGGCTCCGAAGAGGTTGAGGTCTTTGATTTTATATTCCATGCCCACAGTAATGTCGTTGGAGAAGTTTTCGGTCAGTGCGACACTGGTCATGGACAGGTTGAGTGTGCGTGTCTTGTCGTATTGAATCTTAGCAGTGATGTCATTATTGAAAGTCATGCTCACTCCAAAGAAAGGCGAGAAGGACTCGTTGATGCTGACAGTGGAAACATTGTACATGGACGACGGAATGGGGTTGCCCGTGGTGACGTCGCGGATGAAGCCCCATCCGTTCATGTATTCCATGAAGTTGGAGTAGGAGTTGTATGCTCCGACAGAGTAAACACTCTTGTAGGCATGGTTGATGTTGAAACTCTTGAAATGGTCGGCAAACCACGGCGAAACCTTGGTAAGTCCACTGTAGGTGAGACTCCAGTTGGGCATGAGTCGAGTGATGGCTGGGAAAATGTCGAGTGGGGAGGAGAGGGCATTGCCTCCACAGTATGCGGAAAGGAAGGCTGGCACCATCACATCGGCTGAGTAGAGTTCCACGCCACCGTTCTCTGCATTGTATGCTTTGCCAGCCCATTCGCTGCCCGCAGCCTTGGGGTAGGTGGTGTTGGCATATCTTGCCTCGATGCGGTTCTTGATGATGGGCAGATTGTGGAGGAACTTCTCGAAGTGCTTGGAGTGATAGTTGTTGTTGATGGTGCCTGCCGACTCGAAAGCCGAACCGATGGACATGACAGTCATGGAGAAACTGCCGCTTTGGGTGGTGGGCATGTTTTCGTACATGAACTGGATGCTCTTGGATTTGTTGACGGTACGAGTGGCGGTCAAGTCAATCTTGAAGTCTTTGAAAGGCTCAAGAGTGGCTCTTAGTTGCAGATCTTCCATGGCTGCGGTGGTGGCAGGAGTGGTGATGTTGCTGTCGTTCTGCATGAGCCACCCATGACGTGCAGCCTTGTCGATGTAACTGTCGCCGACGGCTCCGAGAGCGAAAGGTATTCCAGGGGAGAGCATGCCGTCAATATGTTTTTGTCCGAAAGCGTCACCTACTTCTGTGCGGAATCCTGGCAATGTGAGTGCATAGGTGTTACGGTAGGAGATGCTGGCATTACGCACCATCATGAGTCCTCGTGCAAAGACTTGGGCGGTTTTGTACCAGGAGAGGTCTTCAAGTGGACGTTTGGCTACGATGTTGATTTTGACGGGGATGCTGTCATGGTTTTTCACCTTGATGGTGTTGGCATCCACTTTTTTGTATTTCAGTTTGTAGGTCTTGCCTTCAGCGGTGGTGGCGCGTACGATGAGTCGCTTGGAGTTCTGACCATGCTTGACTTCTGTGCTGGTGGAGTCGTTGAGGGTCACCTCCTTCGTGAAGCCTCTGGTTTTCTTGCTGTCGGCACGGTTGTTTGCCCTGCTGTTGGCAGTGTTGTTCTTCTTGTCCTTTGTGTCATCAGCCTCTGCTTCCGCTTCATCTCCCTTGGACTTGGCTGTGGTCTTGGCATTTTGGCTGGCTGTGTTCCTTCGGTTGGTGTCGCTTTTCTTTGTGTTGCCGCTAAGTCGTTTTTCTGCATCAGCGAGGAACTTCCACTTCTTATAGAGGGTCTCGAAATTCAAGCGACCATTGATGTTGATGGTTCGTTGGGTGCTGGCGGTGTTGCCAAGTGATGTGCCATCTTCAAGTTCTGTGCCTCGTGTCCAGTTGTAGTTGGCATTGTAGGTGCCATCGGCTGTAACCCAGTCGAAGATAGGTATCTTGTTGATAGGCACTTGGTAGGAACCATTGAAGGTGCTGCGGTAGGTGAGGGGACGTCCGAAAGAAGCAAGGCTTCGCTTGACGGAGTCTTTCCATACGGCATATTCGTCGGGATAGAGGTGTTTGTTGACAATGACGTGGGGCTCTTCAATTTCGGCATGGGTGGAGGACGTCCATGACATCTTTAATGCCTTGAAAATGTCCCACTTGACAGTCAGGTCTCGGTTCCAGAGAATTTGGTCGGAGAAGATGACGGGCATTTTGGTGCCAGCATCGATGTCACGTTCTTGGAACTCGTAGTAACTGCGTGTGAGGTCTGTGTTGAACGATATGCTTTGTGGTAACCACTGCAGGTTTTGTGCCTTGATGATGTCGAGCCATTTGGATTTTCCTTTCAGGTTCTTGAATGGTTCCAGCGGCTTGTACTTGGGGGCGTAGTTGTAGCCAAAGTTGAGTCGCCAGTTTTCCTCATTCTCATAGACGGTGGTCTCTCCTGTTTTGTAGCGTTGGCTGTAACTGTAACTGAAGTTGAAATTGGCAGGGTCGTAAGGCATGGGCTTGCGGCTCTGTATGTTCGATCTCCAGTTGCTGAGGGAGAAGTTCTTGTTGCGGACAATAGACTCGGTAAGGTTGCTGAGGGAGTCGCGTGCGATCTTGTTTTCGCACTCGTCGAGGGCATCCTTGAGCAACATGTCAGTGTCGAACGGATTGTATTTGGGTGAGAGTTTCTGCCATGAGTAGGAGTAGTAGAGGGGCAGGTTCATCTTCCACTTGTCCGGGAAGAACTTGCCCAACTCAAACTGGGTGGTGATGCTCCACTCGTAGAGGTTGTCGTTGCGGCGTTGATCCACTCTTTCTTCCAACCCGCCAAACCCTGCTGTCTCGATGTGCCCAGTCAGGTTTACAGAACCAAGATCGGACATCTGTACATTGAGGTTTCCTTGGGCAGCCCAACCACCTTCTTCACTGTAGTCCTGCATACGCAATTCGTTCACCCACACTTCGACATTTCCCGTGCGGCGGCCATTGTTGCGCACACCGATCATCATGGTCTTCACTTCGCCCAACGAGGGGTTACCGATGACGCTCACTTTATTGTTGGGGTTGTTGCTGTCGTAGGCATAGTAAAGTTGTGTGTAACTGGCTGAACCATTAGCCTTCGCCTTGTTGCGCTCATGTTTGAGGTTGGTGAAAGTGCTGAAGTCGATGTCAAGCATGTTCTCCTCTGGCCACACAGCCTTGCACCCTTGTGTGGTGTAGGTGTCATAGTGTCCGGCTGGAGTGAGTTTGAGTGGTATTTCGTATTCGTAGTAGTTGCTCTTGTAGTCGCTACCCAATCGGATGAAGATACTCATCTGGTTGTCTTGCAGTTCTGTGTCGCCTTCCATTGCGTTGGCATGGATGAACATCTGTAGATGCTTGTAGTTGCGGAAGTCTTGATTCATGGTCTTATAGACAGCTCGGGCATCGCCAGAGGCAAGATTCTCGACGTTGAGTGCAAGGGCTTGTTCGTTTTGCTGTGTGAGTTGTGGCTGTTGTGGGTCAAGCACACGTGTAATGCCAGGAGGCAGTACATAGTTAACAGGAGTCTTGTCATTGTTTTCCTCGATATTGACGGCTGATGGCACGATGGTTCCGCTCACACTGGGCTTTTCTCCGGTGTATAGGGTTTGTGTGTAGTTGCGCCATTCCCCTTCTACGAGATCGAGGTTGGCGAGACGAACTACGATGGGTTCTTCGAAGCCTGTCATGTACATGCGCATGAAGCGGATGCTGGAGAAGTCATTGATGGTGCCTTCCTTGTTCTCATACTCCTCAATGGGAATGCGGAATTGGTACCATGTGGCATTCTCCTTGTTGCCGTTGCGCAGTCCGACGCTTGTTTCGCGGGCATCGACGATGAAGTTCCTGCCCACTATCATGTCTTCAGGGCGGAGGCTGATGTGGTATTCGTAAAAGTTCTCGTACTCGTTCATGGTGTAGTCGGAGTTCACATCCTCAGCGTCAGGTGTGCTCTTGTAGGCTGTAGAGTATCGCTCTCCCGACCCGCCACTGTTGGGTGAATTGCCCTCGGGCGAGTTGATGTATTTGTAGCGTTCGAGAATAGAGGTGTGCTGAGTGTCGTAGTCGCTGCCACGGAAGTAGTGGTAGTCGTCACCAGCAGGGTCTTCGTAGATAGAGTCGTAGGCTGTAGCATTCACCTTACTCTTCATCGTGTTGAGGTAGTCGGCATAGATGCCGTAGTTGCGTTCGTCAGCATCATTCAATCCATTCAGACCGATATCCTGCTTCGGGCGTGCGCCGCTCTCGTTGGAGAAGGAATAAACGACAGACTTTTCGCTGGGCACACGTCCCCAAAGGGTTTCGATGTAGGTGGAGGCACTATTGACGGGCATTCCGCTTTCGTATGCCTTCTTCCCGTCTTTCAACACATCCTCGCTGATGTCGCCCAAGTTGAAGTAGAGGTCACCGCCATATCGTTTGTCGTTCTTGGTGTAGATAAACGGGTCGAGCATCCAGAACTCGATGTACTGGATGTTGCTGGATTCGAAGTCGCTCATGTTGATTTTCCTCATCATGCCTCCCCAACGCTTCTTGGGGTCGTTCAGGCGGGCATTCTCGTCCACGTCGGTGTCAAGGTTGTAAGGACCGCGTTCGCTGGGGTAGTAAGCTATGTTCAGGATGTCCAAAGTGTTGCTTTCTCCCTGGTTGGTGTCGCGGTTGGGATAGATTTCACGGGTATAAACTTCGCGTACGTAGTGGTTGGAGAGTTGTTCCAAGTCACTCTTGATGTGTGCTGGCGTGAGGGACGATGAGCGACGGGTGAAAAGTGGGTCGATATTGTACCATGCCAGCCGGGCACGGTTATATCCGTATTTCACATCATTGGTCAGTTTGCCATACTCCAAGTGGGATGGTGTGGAGGAAAGCACCCATTCTTTAGGGTTGCTCTGGCTATGTGGCTTCTTGGTGTCGTCGAAGGAGTCCAGATAGGAAGCATTGCCCTGTGCTCCCTTTGCTTTGCCTGCATGGAGTTGGGCATATTCGCCAGTGAAGGAGATGGTGGATGGGGCACTCAGGTCGAGGAGCGGAATTTTGTCGAGCATGTTGGTGAGCCATTGTGAGTTCTGTTTCCAGTTCATGTGAAAGCCCCACAACATATTGTTCAGTGGCTCGCTACCCATATTCACTTTGGAGGTAAGGGGTTTCTCGTTCACTTTCATGAAGGTACCGCCGATGTTGAAGTTCTTGGAAAAGTCATAATCCCAATTTACTCCGAGCATGGTTTTGCGCATGACGCTCCAGTCATCCTGGCTTTCGAGGCTCACGCTTACGTTGGTTCCGGCATCGATGATGCTTTGGTTGATGATCCGAACGATTCGGCTTTGGTAATCCACCGTGTAGTCAGTACCTTCAGTCAGTTTGACGCCGCCAGCAGTCACTACCACTGAACCTGGTGGAATGTTGGAATCGCCGAGATAAATCTCGCTTCCACTGGATGCCTTATACTCGCCCGTCAGTGTGAATTTGTTTTTCTCTGCAATCTGCTTTGCCACCGTCTTGGTGGAGTCGTAGAGTGCATCGTAGCAGTATTTGTCTGCGATGTCGTCGTTGCCGATTTTCTGTCGCAGCCAATCACCAAAAGGCTCCACGACAGGAAAGATGACATGTCCAGTCTGAGACAGGATGGTATAGCCCTCGATGAAGTCGAACCTCCCGTTAGGATTGGTCTTCTGATTGTCGTCCAGACGGTCGAGGTTAAGCATTTTCAGCAAGGTGGTTTGCTTGAGTCCATTCTCTGGTATGTAACTGAGGCTCACACCAGTAGTGTCGCTCAGATACTTGATGTCCATCTTGAACTTTTCTCGTTGTACCGACATGGCTTTCAAGCGATAGACGTTCTTCATCATCAGGTCCCAGTTCGCAATTTGGGGAGAACCCGATGTGTTTTTCAGCAGTTTTACGAACAATGCCTTGTCGTTGTCTTTCTGGTCTGCGGAAAACTCTCCGACTTGGTAGGTCTGTCCATTGTAGGTGTATTCGTATGCCACCGCCAACACCTGGTTGGACTCGAGTGTGTTTTGCAGGGTTACATATCCTAAATGTTTGTTGAGTTTGTATTCGGATGCAGACAGCAGACGGGCATTCTCCACCTTCTCATATTCGATGCCTCCTTTCATGATAGGCTCCAGTACGGTGCTTGTCTGGTCCATGTTGCGTGCATCGCTGTAAGTGCCGACCATGTTGGCATACAACTTGTTGCTTTCGTTGGCAGGGATGTCCAGTCGAGCGCCAGCCCAAGTGCTGTTGGCAATTTTGATGCCTTCTGCCAAATCGACCAGACCGATGATGTTGCGTGTATTCGTTGTCTGTCCTCCTGTATTGGTCACCCATATTTCAATGCGGTTGATCGTGATGCCGCTGGTGATGTTTGGAAGGGTGGAGCAGGCTTTGTCGTAGATGTCGTGGAAGTAATGGGCAAGGAAGAAGTGACGGTTTTCGTCATAGTCGTATGCCTGAATGTCATACGTGCTCAGTTGGTTACCTCCTTGACTGCCGACAGTCGTCGATTTTGTCTTCTTTTGGCTTGCAACAGCTTGCAGTTTCAGACGTCCAAACTGTAAGTCTGTTCTGATGCCGAACAGTGCACTTGAACCCCTGATCAGGCTTGAATTAGTGGGAAAATCAACATAACCAGCCTCCACTTTTTGTACAATGTCATCCTCTTTTCCCTCATAGGCGAGTTTCAGCGTGTTCTTCGCATCGAAGGTGAAGGTGCTTTCGGTATTGTAGTTGATATTGAAGTCCATTCTGTCGCCCACCTTCGCATTGACGCTCATGTTGATTTGTTCGTCAAAATCAAAGGATTTCGTCACGCGGCTGCGTTCCGAAAGGGAGGGGTTGTCCACAAATTTGTAATTGTAGCCGAATTTCAGTTTGGCCTCACCTCGGGTTCTGATCTGTACACCGCCGGGACCGAATATCTTTTCGGCTGGTCCCAGGTCGAAGTGCATGTTGGTGAAGTCGAATTTCTCCTTTCCTTTGTTAGTGAACAATGAGTCGTTCCTCACTTTGAAGTAGTTTCTAAACGACTTCTGCTCCGACCACTTCAGATACTCATCGGGAGTCATCATCCAAGGTTGGCTCAAGAAACTGTCTCCTAACTTTGTTCCCACCTTGTAATAGCCTGATTTTTCGTCATAAATGGCGGTGTCAGGCTTCAAGTTCTCGGGGTCTTGGAGGTCTAATGAGAACTCTTCGCCATGCGCATCCTGTGGGTAGTCGGTCTTCTTCACTCTCACGGTGTCGGCAGACAAAACACCTAATGACGAGAATGCACTGCTGTTGCTTACTTCAGCAATAGCACTCATGCTCGTCATAATCAATAAGATATATAATATATTTCGAAGAGTCTGCTTCAAACCAATCTTCAATATTGCAAGGCTTTCGAGCGCCTGTTCTTACATATTTCTATCATAAGAAACGTGGAAACCCTCACATTATTGTATTTATAGGGAAGAAAATGCAAGGTAGGTCATGAAATCACAATTGGTCAGAACTCAAAGCCGAGGTTGATGTAGAAGTTGAGTTGCTTGCTTTTGTTGGAGTAGCCCAAAGTGGCACCGAGGGGACCAAAGAGGGTGTTGTAGTAATAGGCGAGTTGGGCTCCGAGCATGGTCTGCTGTTGGAGAATGTCCTTGAACTCATCGGCGTGTTGCGCTGCTGCCAGACGGAGAAGGATGAAGTTATTGGTGGCAATGCGCTGTTGTGCCTGTAGTTGCAGGGCGATGAAGTGCAGATCGGTGTATTCGAGGTTGCCTGTACCGGCAAAAGGCATCTGCTGCTCAATGTAGTGCCCAAACCATTCGCCCCCGATGGTGTTACCATAGATGACGGGGATGTTGGCTCCGAAAAGGCATCTTCCGTAAAGCATGGGTTGTAGCGTCAATCGCTTGCTGAAGGGGATGGATGTTCGCCAATTGGCATTGATATCACTCATGCCGGCTTTGCCATCCATCTGGGTGAAGTTGTCGGTCGTGTAGGCATATTCCATCTTGAACCGTGATCCGATAGTGGGGAAATACCAGTTATTTTCTGAGTTGTAGTGGATGAGTGCACGATAACTCAGATAGTGGTTGTTGTCCAGCTTGACGGGGGTGTCTCCTGTAGTGAGCACGCTGCTGGGGAAATGAAAGTAGTCCCATCGTATGTTGGCTTGTAAATTGAAATTACGTATATTGAAGTTGATGGGTGTTAAATTGCCCTGATGATGGTTGTATTCAAAACTATAGTCACGTTCGCCTTTTTCATAGATGTCCATGTCGTTGTGACGGTAGATGTATGAGATGCTGGGGCGTGTGAAACTACGGGGATGGAAAGTGAGTTCGCCTTTTGCCATAGTGCGTTTACCCAGACGGATGGTCAGGTCTGCATCGATGGGAACGGTGCTGTGCAGCGGGTAGTCAGCATTGATTTGGAGGGCCACCATTTCTTCAGTGTCGAAGCGTGCACCCAGATTCACTTGACTGGTTTTCTTGTTGCCTGCCGTGAAAACGAGTGTGTAACCATCGCCATCGGGAATGGATTGTGTTTCAACGGTTTGATAGAAGAGGTCAACGCGCATGGAGGTGGCAATTTTTTCTTCTTGGCGTGAATCGATGCTGTCGTAGTTGCTAAGGTGAAATTTGGAACGGATGAAATGTTCGTCGTGAGGTGTGACGTTCTCAAAAACAAAGGCATTGACCTTCACCTTCTCTGTCAGTGCGGAGGGGCTTTTAGGAATGCGTATGATGGGTTTGAAGTTCTCGTCAATGCCAATACGCTGTTTGAGTGCGATGAGTTCATCCCAATGATTCATGGTTTCCTCCTCGCCACGTCGGATGAGTTCCGTAATGGCGCTTTCGGAGAAACTGGCTGCATTGTAGCCTTCGGTATTCACGCGGATGGGCACATCAGTGATGGCGATATTCTCGTCGTATTTGTTTTTACAGTTGACATCGATGATTTGACTGAGGATGCTGATGGTGTGTCCCAACTCTTCGCTGGTTTTCGGAGCCCCCTGAACGGTTACGCCGATGATGATGTCAGCACCCATCTCGCGTGCGATATCAGCAGGGTAGTTATTGCGCAGACCGCCGTCAACCAGCACTTTTTCACCAATGCGGACGGGCGAGAATGCGGCAGGAATGGCCATGGATGCTCGCATGGCTTGTGGCAGGCGTCCTGAATGGAAGTCGTGTTCAGAGTTGTCGATGATGTCAGTTGCCACACAAGCGAAGGGGATGGGAAGCTGGTTGAAATCGAGGGAGTCGGTATAGCCAAGACATAATTTTTGGAACAACTGTGTCAGATTCTTTCCTTTGATGAGACCGCCGTCGTTGTTATTACGCTTACCAAACGTGAAACCGCGTGAGAGGAAATAGGTGTTCTGCTTCTCGCGGTCACGCAGACTTTGCTGACTCATGTCTTCCTTATCGGAGAGGGTGTAGTCCCAATCGATCGTGTGAACCAATGAGTCGAGGATGGTGGCATTGTAACCAATGGCATAGAGTCCACCCACAATGCTGCCCATGCTGGTTCCTGTGACGATGTCGACGGGGATGCCGGCGCGCTCGATTACTTTCAGGGCACCAATATGTGCCATGCCTTTGGCTCCGCCCCCACTCAGCACAACCGCCACCTTTTTTCTGGCAGGTATGGAGTCTTGACTATAGGCACTCAATACATGAAGTGCCATGATGAGTAAAAAGATGATTTTCTTCACGCTTGTATGTATGGGGAATAAGTGTTGACAAATGTTGCCTTACAGCATCTTGAGGGCAAGTTTGATGACCTTCTCCACGGGAGCGGAAGGCTCGTCCTTGAGGATGGCTTTGACGGTCTTGGCAACGGGGGCAGGTGGGAAACCAAGCATTCTGAGGGCTTCGCAGGCTTCGTTGTAAATTTCACTGTTGGCGATGGAGGGAGCGGCACTTTCGCCCGATGGGGAAGCGGCTTCGATACCGAGAGAAACGACCTTGTCACGCAGTTCCACGATGATGCGCTGGGCGGTCTTGGCTCCCAATCCTTTGACGGTTTTCAGCATGCGCTCGTTGCCGTCCATGATGAGCCCTGCCAGTTCGGGAGCGGAGAAGCTGCTGAGCATGGTGCGGGCGGTGTTGCCACCTACGCCACTCACGCTGATGAGCAGGAGGAAAAGTTCGCGTTCCTGCTTGGTGGCAAAGCCGAAGAGGGTCCATGCGTCTTCGCGGATAGACTCATAGACGAAGAGTCGCGCTTCGCTCTTGCCTTGCAGGGCGGTGTAGGTGTTGAGGGAGATATTGAGAAGATAGCCCACACCATGTGCTTCGAGGGTGGCTTGGGTGGGGGTAAGTTCGTCGAGGATACCTCGGATGTATTCAATCATGATGTTCGTTTGTTTTTGTGGGCAAAGATACGAATTTTAAGTGAAAAGCGAAGAGAGGATAAGTGAAAAGTGAAAAGTGAAGAGTGAAAAATCTAAGTTACCATAGGCAGATTGAATGAAAAGTGAAGAGTGAAGAGTGAAAAATCTGAGTTGCCGACCATGCGGGATGCCCCTCTTTAGCCAAGGTGACTCGGATTTTTCACTCTTCACTCTTCACTTTTCACTCCCCATTTCAAATCATCAAATGGGGCTGGTCACTTCCTCCAGCCACACTCTGTGTTCTTCGTCCAGCCGTGGCGCAAGTCGCTCATAGACAGTCTGCTGATACTGGTTGAACCACTGAAGCTCCTCCTCGGTGAGCATATCGACAAGGATGGGTTCTGTGAGAATGGGGCAAAGGGTAAGTTGTTCAAAGGAATAGTAGGGACCAAAGGTGATACCATCGGAGTGGAAGACCACGAGCATTGTGTTTTCATGGCGTACACCGTGACTGCCCTCGATGTAGATGCCGGGCTCGTCAGTGATGGTCATGCCGGGCAGCAGTGGGGTGGGGCGCCATTGCATGCGGAACTGGTGCAGGTCAATGGCTTCATGGACCGACATGAACTGCCCCACACCGTGTCCTGTGCCATGCAGATAATTGATGCCGCATTTCCACATGGCTTCGCGGGCGAAGGCGTCGAGTTGGGTGCCGCAGGTGCCCTTGGGAAAGACAGCAGAACCGAGGCGTATCCAGCCTCGGAGCACGAGGGTGTAGTCACGGCGCATCTCCCATGTGAGGGGACCGAGCGGGATGGTGCGTGTGATGTCGGTGGTGCCGTCAAGGTACTGGCCGCCAGAGTCGATGAGCAGGAGTCCTTCGGGTTTCACGGGGATGTCCGTTTCAGGGGTGGGGTCATAGTGTACAATGGCACCATGATGTGCATAGCCCATGATGCTCTCGAAACTGATGCCTTTGAAGAGGGGCTGCTCGGCACGGAACTCTTCCAGTTTCCGCGACAGCGAAAGTTCTGTCTGGCCGCCTTTCGGCACATTCTCCAACGTCCATTTCATCCATTTGACCATCGCCACTCCGTCCTTCTCCATCGCATGGCGGAACCCGTTGATTTCCACCTCGTTCTTGAAGATGAGCATCTGTTCCACGGGGCTCTCTTTTCGGATTGGGTTCTTGATGGCGGAATAAACGGCATAGTTGGTTTTTTCGGCCTGCACCCACACGGGCAGGTCGAGGGCTTGAAGGTCGGCGATGATGTCGTCGTATTCGCGTAGGTCAACTCCCTCTTGTTTTAGATAGTCTGCCACTTCAGGGGTGACCTTTTCTTTGCATATATATAATAATGTATCATTGGGGGTGATGAGCACATAACTGAGGATGAAGGGTGTGTATGCCACGTCATCCCCACGGAGGTTGAGCGTCCAAGCCACTTCTTCGAGGCTGGACACCACGATGGCATTCTGTCCTATCTTCTTTCGTATGCGCTGAATCTTCGATGCGGCACTTTCACCTGCAAACTCCAAGCCTTGGATGAAAGCCTTGCTTTGGGGAATGGCTGGACGGTCAGTCCATATTTCGGCATAGGGGTCGAGGTCGGTGCGGAGGGTGAGTCCATAGGCTTTTAGTTCATTCTGTAAATGTTCCACCTCGGAGGTTGTGTTGACCCACGCATCGACAGCTACGACGCTGCCAGGGGGAAGCACCGTTCCTAACCAGTCTGTGATGGACGGGGTGCCTTCAATCTTCTCTTTCATCAGCAGATATCCCGTCCCTGCCAACTGCTCGGTGGCTTGGATGAAGTAGCGTGAGTCAGTCCATAGGGCTGACTGGTCGAGTGTCACGACAGCCGTGCCTGCCGAACCTGTGAAACCGCTAATCCAGCGGCGTGACTTCCACCGCTCGGGCACGTACTCGCCTGCATGGGGGTCAGTGCTCGGGGTGATGAAGGCGCTGATGCCTTCTCGCTGCATGAGGCGACGAAGTGCCTCCATTTTCTCTGTTGTTTCCATGATTTCTTCTCTTGACGAGGTGTTCCGTTTTGTTGCCAGTACTTTCGAAGAAGTACTGTAGTACTACCTATAAAGTATTCGAGTACTTCTTCGGAAGTACTGGGGCTGTAGTGTAAGGTGTGGCGATGCGGAAAAAGCATACGTTCACCTTGACGAAACGAAACTGGAGTTATGATGTAATTTTTCCACAAAGTTAGATGTTTTTGAGTGATTTTGAAAGTTTTTCTTAAAAAAAGATGTTTTTTTGTTAGATTTTTTGCAGGTTTTGTAGAAAATGTATAACTTTGCACCCGAAATCAAATAACGCAGACACGGAACGCCTCTGTCGAAGGCTCGTTTTTAGGGTATTGATTGGGCTTGTTCCATGGGCAGAATAAAACAAAAGACAACAACTTTATAAACCAACAACATTAAAACCATTTCACAATGGACGCAAAAAAAGTATTGGAAGACCTTAAGCGTCGCTTTCCAAACGAACCTGAGTATCATCAGGCAGTAGAAGAAGTTCTCGGTACAATCGAGGAAGAGTACAACAAGCACCCAGAGTTCGATAAGGTGAACCTCATCGAGCGTCTCTGCATTCCAGATCGCGTGTATCAGTTCCGCGTCACTTGGATGGATGACAAAGGCCAGATTCAGACCAACATGGGCTACCGCATCCAGCACAACAACGCCATTGGTCCCTACAAGGGCGGTATCCGTTTCCACAGCTCTGTGAACCTCGGCATCCTGAAGTTCCTCGCATTCGAGCAGACTTTCAAGAACTCACTCACTACACTCCCAATGGGTGGTGGTAAGGGTGGTTCAGACTTCTCTCCCCGTGGCAAGAGCAACGCTGAGGTGATGCGTTTCTGCCAGGCTTTCATGCTTGAGTTGACTCGTCACATTGGTCCAGATGTGGATGTGCCAGCAGGTGACATCGGCGTAGGTGGCCGTGAGGTAGGCTATATGTTCGGCATGTACAAGAAGCTCACTCGCGAGTACAGCGGTGTGCTCACTGGTAAGGGCATCGAGTTCGGTGGTTCTCTCATCCGTCCTGAGGCAACTGGTTACGGTACAGTTTACTTCCTCCGTGCCATGTTGAAGACTAAGGGCGACAAGATTGAAGGCAAGAAGGTGCTCATCTCTGGTGCTGGTAACGTGGCTCAGTATGCTGCTGAGAAGGTGCTCCAACTTGGTGGTAAGGTGATGACCATGTCTGACTCTAACGGTTACATCTACGACCCAGACGGTATCGACCGCGCTAAGCTCGACTACATCATGGAGTTGAAGAACGTTTACCGTGGCCGTATCAAGGAATATGTTGACAAGTACCCAACTGCTAAGTACGTTGGTGACGGTGCAAAGCCTTGGTTCGAGAAGGCTGACATCGCTCTGCCTTGTGCAACTCAGAACGAGTTGAACGAAGAGCAGGCTAAGGCTCTTATCGCTAACGGCGTTATCGCTGTGGCCGAAGGTGCTAACATGCCATCTACTCCAGGTGCCATCCGCGTATTCCAGGAGGCTAAGATTCTTTACTCTCCAGGTAAGGCTTCTAACGCAGGTGGTGTATCTGTATCAGGTCTTGAGATGTCTCAGAACTCAGAGCGTCTGTCTTGGACAGCAGAAGAGGTTGATGCTAAACTCCTCTGGATCATGGAGAACATCCACGAGAACTGCGTGAAGTACGGCACAGAGGCCGACGGCTACGTGAACTACGTGAAGGGTGCCAACGTTGCAGGCTTCATGAAAGTTGCGAAGGCTATGATGGCTCAGGGAATTGTTTAATCAATTCCGAGCCGAAGAGCTCAGGAACTTCGGCGTAGCGTAGCGAAGCCAACGTTCTTTCCGTTATGATGGCTCAGGGCATCGTATAATTCTGGAAAACAATATTCAAATTGAGAAAAACGCATCGAGCATTTGCTTGATGCGTTTTTTTGTCGTACCTTTGCATGACAAAAAACTAAAACCAACAATATGAGTAAGAAGAATCTTGAGACCATCTGCGTGCATGGCGGATGGAAACCATCGAAGGGCGAACCTCAGCAGTTGCCCATCTATCAGAGCACTACCTTCAAGTATGACACCAGCGAGCAGATGGCTCGTCTCTTCGACCTGAAGGATGCAGGCTATTTCTATACACGTCTTGCCAATCCCACCAACGACATGGTGGCAAAGAAGATTGCCGCCCTCGAGGGCGGTGTGGGTGCTGTGCTGACCAGCAGCGGACAGGCGGCTAACTTCTATGCAGTATTCAACATCTGTGAAGCGGGTGACCACTTCATCACCTCCAACACCATCTATGGCGGCACGTTCAACCTCTTTGGCGTGACCATGAAGAAACTCGGCATCGAGTGCACCTTCGTTGACCCCGAATGGGACGACGAGCGCATCGAGAAGGAGTTCCGTCCCAACACCAAGTGCTTCTTCGGCGAGACCATCAGCAACCCTGGCGGCAATGTGTTCGACATCGAGCGTTTTGCCAAGATGGCGCACAAGCATGGGGTGCCACTCATCGTCGATAACACCTTCGCCACACCCATCAACTGCCGTCCCTTCGAGTGGGGCTGCGACATCGTGACGCACTCCACCACGAAGTATATGGACGGTCATGCCACTCAGGTGGGTGGATGCGTGGTCGATAGCGGCAACTTCGACTGGGATGCCTATAGTGAGAAGTTCCCCGGTCTCACCACACCTGACGAGTCTTATCACGGCCTCACCTACACGAAGGCATTTGGAAAACTCGCCTATAGCACTAAACTCGTTTCGCAACTGATGCGTGACCTTGGTTCTATCCCTGCCCCTCAGAACTCCTTCCTTCTCAATCTCGGATTGGAAACTCTCCACCTCCGCATGCGTCAGCATTGTGCCAATGCACAGAAGGTGGCAGAGTGGTTGGAAAAGAACCCGAAGGTGGGTTGGGTGAACTACTGCGGTCTTCCTGGCAATAAATACTATGAATTAGGTCAGAAGTACCTGCCTAATGGTTCTTGCGGTGTTATCGCCTTCGGCTTGAAGGGAAGCCGTGAAGAAGCCATCAAGTTCATGGACAACCTCGACTTTATCAGCATCGTCACCCACGTGGCAGATGCCCGCACTTGTGTGTTGCACCCAGCCAGCCACACCCACCGTCAGCTCTCCGACGAACAACTGCGTGAGGCAGGTGTGGCACCTGACCTCGTGCGCCTCTCTGTGGGCATCGAGAATGCCGAAGACATCATCGCCGACCTCGAACAGGCAATGGCAAAGATGTAAAGAATACTACAAACATCACTTGAAGACAAAGAGGACTGGCAGCAATGTCAGTCCTCTTGTTTTTGTTTACGTAGCGTAGGCGTAGGGCAGGTGTAGCAAAGGGTGTGTTTCCCCTTATGCAAATTAGTTCCGTACGCGGATTCTTCTTGGTCCCTCTACCTCCAATTTGAAGGTGATGGGCTGGGTGTAACGGATACGTGTGGGCTTATTCCATAATCTCGCAGGTATCCATTTGGGCATTCCTTTGACGATACGGATGGCTTCCTCGTTCAGCAGGGAGTCGGGAGACCTGATGACCTTGTAAGAGTTGTGGCTCCCGTCCTTTTCTATTACAAACTGAACAAACACACGTCCCTCAATGCCTTTCTTCTTGGCCTCTTCTGGATAGCACATGTTCTTCTTGATGTAATCCAAACAGGCTTTGTCACCTCCAGGGAATTGAGGATTCTGCTCTGGATCGCCGAAGACCTCATACCCTCCCTTCTGGGCATCCTGTTGAGCCTTCTCCTTGTCCTGCGCATTGGCAATCGTGGCTGCCAGCAGTAGCAGCATAGTGATGATGATTTGTTTCATAAGAAGTAGTCTTTACACATTTATATATAGAGAGAAGTTATAACAGTTTGAAGGTGAAGGGGAGCGTGTATTTCATGCTGACATATTCTTGGGAGAGCATGGACCAATCCGCCATATCATCTCCATAACCTCTTCCTCTTTTCCTGTCAGTTTATCCATTTCTTTCAACTATTCATTTAGTTCAACGCTACAAAGTAATGCCTTTTTGCCGACATATCCAAGCGAATGGAACTATTTAACAAATTTTCAGTTCATTCCCTTAGGTCGTAACCATTCAGCGAAAGAACTCCAACATGGTTTTTCTTGAAACTAATTTGAATAATTAGAATAATTCAGGTCATTAATTGTTATAATTATCAAAATTAGTGGATGAAATTATTCAAATTATTGTAATTTGTTTCTTAAAATCCATCGCCAAGGGCGATTCGCTGAATAGTTACCTTAGGTCAGTACGTCGTGCTCCCTAATCATCTTAAAGGCATGCTGCATCCGTTTGAAAATATCTTGTTCTCCGATAAGGCACGCATATTTCCCGGCAGAGGCAGGTTAAAGGTGAAGTCGGGAGTAGGTTTGCTTTGTGCGAAATCTGGAGCAAGGAAAGCCAACGTTAAGGATGGATAAGGTAAACCAGCCTCCTTTTCTTTTGCTTGCAGGTAGATGGGGTAGTCCTTGCCAAACGGAAGGATTTTCAGTTCCACGTGCTTGCCGATGAGGTCGGAGAGACGGACGAGCGTGGGCTTGCCGCTCCAAAAATTGTATTCGACAAGGATGCCGTCTGCATAGATGCGGGCTGCGTCGCCTTGATAAGATATTTGCAGATAGAGATCGAGGTTCTCGTTCAGTTCGTTGAGGCTGCTGATGGTCCATGTGGCTGCTTTCTCCCAATCACTCTCTGTGGGCATCGAGAATGCCGAAGACATCATCGCTGACCTCGAACAGGCAATGGCGAAGATGTAAAGACAAAAGCATCAGATACAAAAAAGGAGGTGTATCTGAATTCATCACAACGGATTTCACGGATTGGACGGATTTTGTAAGTCTCTGACTATAGTATGGCTTAAAATCCGTTTAATCCGTGAAATCCGTTGTCTATTATACAGTCTCTGTATTTTCCCCCCTTCTGCTGCTAATTCTCTGTCATCACCTTACTCATCTCCTTCATGTATTTTTCCGTTTGTTTGTTGAGGTAGTCACGAAGCTTGAGGATAGGCCTGCCATTGGTAATGGAATCCTTGTATGCTTCGCTCAGCCCTTGATTTTGTTCCGTATAGAATTTCAGGATTTCCTTGTACATATCTGACCATTCACGGCTGCTGAATGCACCTGTATATCTTATATATTTGATGAATTCCTGATATTGCTTGTCCAGTTCTTTATTTTGCTGTAATATCTGCTTGAAAATCAGCTGAACCCTCTCTCTTGACCTAAAATTGTCTTTCATTGCCGCACCCATCATTTGGTAGGAATTCTTGACCTTGTCTATGTGCAGCTTAACCAGTTCTGCCATCGCGACAAGCACTGCATTTTGTGATACGCTTAATGTGCTGATTCCGCCTTGGTTCACATTGTTTTCGGCAGTACGGAATTCCTCCGGCACCTCATCTACCACCGTAAACGTTTGGTCGTCAATGCCCCGTCTCTGTAGGTCGTTCAGCAGGCTCTTACCAGAGTAACGACCTACACGCTGCTCATAGTCGCGATCCTCATCGTAGTAACCATTGTGAGTGGTGATGCGATAGGTCTCGCCGGGCACAAAGTCGAGGTTAGTCCACAACTCGCAGAGGGAACCGTCAGGCATCACAGTACGGATACGACCCACCTTGGGCTTGTCGAGTTGCACGCTGAAGCTGAAGCGTTTGTTCACCACAGGCATCGTAGCTACATAGTCGTTGTCTCCTACCTTGTCAAGCTCCTCGGCTGTATCAGCCATATAGACCACATAGAGGGAGTCCTTCAGGTCATAACCCACCCGGCCGTCGATGGTGAATGTGTTCTGGTTTTCGCTTAAGAGACCTGCGCTCGACATGTTCTTCTGATAAAGGTCGGGGCGCAGCGAGGTGATCATATAGACTGAACCTGAAGCGACCTTCCTGTTCTCAACATATTTCCATGAGATGGCATAAACATCACGCAACTGCGGATTCTCTGGGTTTTTGATACACATAAACCACAACTCCTCATCTTTGCTCGAGCGCACATGGACCTGTGTGTTGTTCTGGCCGTTGTTGGTGAGCACATCCACGATGACCTTCTGTTCGTTGGAGTTCGTCAGATGCATGAACTGATAGGACAGCGGCTCGTCTTTGGTGAAACAATCGACCACTTGTGGGATATAAGAACCGGGTGCGTCACAATAGAAGGTGACGGCTCTGAGGCTCGATTCGATGGTACCCGTAATGGGGTTTCTGTTCACAGAATAGATTTGTCGCTCTTTCGCTCCGAACCTATCGATCAACGTGTTCATGATCCTGATGACGTTCTCAGGCTTCCTCTGGGGTGCAGCAGCCGTTGGATCGGCACTGGCTGTTGTAATGGCGCTGCAAGCAATGAGCAGCAAAATGAATAAGCGTTTCATATCGTTCTTGTTTTTTATTTCTGTGCCATTTTTTCTAATGTGTATTTTGAAATCTCCAGTTCCAGCTCCACCCATTTCAGGTAAGCCTCGTTGGCTTGCTGTTTCATCAGGGCGATTTCCTCTGGAGTGTATTTGTAGTTTTCGGGACGTGTGATAGGGATGTCTCGTTCGGTCAGCATGACGACAGACCCACCCCCTTGCCCCTCACCTGAAGGGAGGGGAGTAGATACTTCTGTCTCTTGCACGGCAAGCAGATCGGTGGCAGGCTCTTCGGCTTGGGAGGGCGGAGTCATCTGAGCATTCTCGGTTTTCTCCTGTCTTGGAGTTGTTCTCCGCGATGCCTTTTCAGTCTCTGCTTTCGCAATCACGGATTCTTCCGCCTTGAAAGCTTCTGGATTAACCACTTCCTTCCCATTCGAGGGAAGGGCTGGGGATGGGGTCTGCTGTTCCACCTTTGGCTTCTGTTTTGCGACAACATCCTCAGGCGTCACCTTGGGTGGTGTCAGCCAAATCATCAACACGCCTGCCGCACAAGCAGCGGCAATCCATGGCCACACGATGCGACGTGGCTTCTTCTCTTCCTTCGCCACACGCTGCATCAGCCGTGCGTTGAGGTCGGCTGGCATTGGCGGCAAAGCCTCTTCTTCCAGCCTGATGGCGTCACGAAGGTTCGTGTCCTGTTGGCGTAATGTTTCTATATAATCTTCTTTCATGATTGGAGCATTTGAATGATTTTGCAAAGTTTCTTTCTCGTTCGGAACAGTTTCGAGGCGATGGTGTTGGGTGGAGAGTCGGTCACGTAGGCGATGTCCTTCACGCTCATTTCTTCATAGTAGAACATCGTGATGAGGCTCCTTTCCTCGGGTGGCAGATGCTTCAGGGCTGCCCGTATCAGTTGCACCGTCTCTTGGTTGGGATGTCCCAAGGTCGCCTCCACCTCCGCCTCCGACAGCCTTTCCGCCTCTCCGTCTTCATCTTCAAAGTAAATCATCTGCTGCCGCTTGTGCCGCAACCAAGTGATGGACTCGTTGTAGGCGATGCGTGACACCCATGTCTTGAAGGACGACTTTTCTTCCTCATACCTATTTATATTAAGAAAGACCTTCAGGAACACATCCTGATACACCTCCTCGGCATCCTCCACACTTGGCAACAGCCTCACCACCTGGCTGAAGACATGTCTGCCATATCTTTCAACCATCATCTGCTGAGCCTTGGGGCTTTGTTCCATCAGCCCCTCTATCAGATTTATCTCTATATCTGTCACCATTTTTCGAGGTCTTCTACTTATATATACGAGGATGAAACACGAAAAATTGCAAAGGAGTGAAAAAAAAGTGTTTTTCTTGCTCTTTTTTTCTTGGATGAGAAAGAAAAAGACATTACCTTTGCAAACAGAAGAGTGTTCTTTGTGGAGAACACATTGGCATTAAAAGTGTTCTTTGTACAAAACACATTGATATTAAAAGTGTTCTTTGTGTAGAACACTGATTGATGCCCCCTTGGGGCATTTGGCTTCCTCTACTAAAAAAATCACACCTCCGTTGTCACCTTTTGTCTTTTGTTCTTGTTATATAGATGAACTGGTTCAAGAACAAAACAAAAGTTTAACAATAAAAAAAGAAGAAAATGGGAATTAATGGACTTTTAGAATTTTCAACAGTGATAGGAGCAATCTTGTTTTTGCTGCCGCTTTTCATGGGATGTATTCTTTTTTTCTTGGTCATTTGGATGATTATTCGCAATAAGCGGAACGAGACCAATAAGCGTGTGGAGGTGGCGTTGGCAGCCATCGAGAAGAACCCTGGCATCGATGTGGAGGAGTTACTGAAGAAGGTGACTCCGAAGCAAAAGTCCCTGAAGGAGAAACTGGTCAACAAACTGCAGTGGGGCACTATGATATCGTTGGTAGGACTTGTCTTCATTGGATTCGGAGCATATATCGGCTATGAGGGCGGTTGGGATGCAGATGACCCAGTGGTGGCTACTGTGTTTGGCTCAATTATTCTGGCCGTAGGCGTTGCTTTCTTCATCAACTATTTTATAGCGAAGAAGATGCTCGCCAAAGAGATTGAAGCAGAAGAACGTCAACTGTCCCAACAGGCATAACCCGTGACACGAGAAGAATTCATCACCCACGTTGAGCGTGAGCAGGAGGCACTCAGAGGCTTCTTGCTTGCTCTCTGCTGTGGCAAGAAGGATGATGCCGACGACTTGGCACAAGATGCTTTGGTCAAGGCTTACCTCTCCTCAGCAGGGTATCAGGACAAGGGAAAGTTCCGTTCTTGGCTCTTCAAGATTGCCCACAACACGTTCCTCAACCACAAGGCGAGTTGTCGCACGATGGAGAGCATCGAGGCAGCACGGACACTCATCGGCAATACCTCTGCTGAATCCTCCTTTGCCCATCAAGACCTCTATCTCGCCTTGCGCACCCTTCCTCCTAAGGAACGCTCTGCCATTACGCTGTTCTACCTCAGTGGATACAGCATCAAAGAGATAGCCACCATCACCGAATCCTCCCAAGATGCCGTCAAGCAGCAACTCTCACGAGGACGCACCCAACTAAAAGAAAGACTGAAGTTATGAACAAAGATAAAGCCCTCGAGGAACTCTTCCTCGCCCAAAAGCCCCATTTCGACGACAATGATGCATTCATGGCATCGCTCACCAAACGTCTCGATGCTGTGGAGTTCATCAAACAACATCAAGAAGCAGCCCTCCATCGCTACAAGATGGCGATGGTGGTCGCCTTTGTGGCAGGCATCATCGGTGGTGCTGTCGGCATGGTCTTCCTTCTTTCCACGCCTGCCCAAGTCCCCCTCTTCACTTTCCGTACCCAATTCATCCTTCTTCAGTGGCTTAGCGAAAACTCTCGCATAATTGTTGCCGCAACCCTCTCCCTGCTGATGAGTGTTGGTCTCATCAGCATCGCCGCCAACGTGAAGGACATCATGGACATGCGTGTTCGTATGCAAGCAGAGCGGTGAAACAAACGACAAATTCTGTCGTTTGTAGGCTGGATGTTCGTTCTTTCATTCTGATGGCTCAGAAAAATCGTACCCATCGACTACGATGTGTCGTACCCGAGGGGTACGCCTTGCCGTAGTCGAGGGGTGCGGTTGTAAGGTGGGGTATGATTCTTTCTATAATTATCCTAATCAACGTGAGTTCGATAAAACAAAAACGTGTCTTTGGGGTTGCCTCTCCGAGGCAGAAATCATACAAAATCTATTCAAAATCTATCAAAATCCTATTTTTATTTGGAAGATTTGGGAAGATTTGCAGAATTTCTCGCGAAGCGATTCCTTATACCGAACTGACGTTAATCAGGATAATCCTTAGGATAAATTCTTATTCAACGGTGTTGGTTTGTCGCTCTATCACTTGTATGCTGTCCAGCGAGAGGAGGATGCCGTTGGGGGCTTGGTCCAGTTCGGCTCGTTGGGCTTGTTGCAGGTAGATGGGGTAGGCTTTGCCGAGGGGGAGAATCTTGAGTTCGACGCGCTTGCCGACAAGGTCGGAGAGGTGGACGAGCATGGGCTTGCCGTTCCAGAAGTTGTCGGCCACGAGTTGGCCGTCGGCATAGAGGCGGGCCACGTCGCCTCGGTAGGAAATCTGGAGGTAGAGGTCGAGGTTCTCGTTCAGTTCGTCGAGGTTGGCGATGGTCCATGTGGCGGCTTTCTCAAAGTCGGCCTCGGTGGGCATGGCGGCCACTTTCTGTTTGCCTATGGACACGGTGCGCAGTCCTCCATGCTCCTTGGTCAGCACGTAGTTGACGGGGGTGGGGAGGGTGTGCCACGTCTCTTCCATGATGCGTGAGCCGTCCTTGTAGAGGATGCCGTTGGAGTAGTGGAGTTTACCATCTATCTTATAAGCAGTCATGGCTTTCTCCTTCGAGAGGACGCAGAAGGTTATGCCAGCGGCCTTGAAGGGTTTGTTGAGTTTGGCGGTGAAGGTCTTGCCGTTGATGGAGAGTTGGGGCTTCTTGCCTTTGATTTCAATGAAGTAAAGGGTGCCGTCGTCTGTCTTGCAGAAGGGTTCGGCGGTGGCCCAGTCGAGGAGAGTTGACAGTTGACAGTTGAGAGTTGACAGTTGTGAGTTGAGAGTTGAGAGTTGGAGGTTGCGAGGGGTGATGTAGGCGTAGCCGCTTTCGTTGAGGATGCGCACGTAGTCGCAGAAGAACTCGAAAGAGCCGCGACGGGCATAGTGGGCGGAAAGGGTGTCAACGTCCATCTGGCTGAGTCCCTCGCCCCAGTCGGCCAGAAACTGATGGAGCCAGCGGCTTTCGTGCCATGCCGTCCAATTGGGTTGTCCCATCTCGCCGAGAGGTGCCTGAAAGTCGTAGGTCATCAGGGGCATGTCGTTGTAGTTGGTCACGTTGGTGGCCTGTGTCTCGGCCATCGTATGCTTGGGGTTGTAGGGATTGGTGCCGCCGTGGTACATATAGTAGCCCGGAAGGTTGCTGCCAGAGCCTAACTTGCAGATGGCGAGGGGCTTCACTTCCTTGCCGCTCATGTTGATGCGACGGTGGTATGAGGGCATCATGCCGCCACCCAACTCGCAGGTGAGGTAAGGGTAGGAGAGGTCTTTCGCATCCATCTGTGTGTCTTGGTTCTTGCCGAGGGCTTCGGTGGCGATGACGGAGGAGAGTCGGGTGTCCTTCATGATGAAGGCATCTTTGTAGGCTCCAGGCATATCGGTGAGGTCTCTGTCCCAGAAGCCGTCGGCGTAGTCGCCATAGAGGGGCAGCATCTGTCCGAACTCTTCGGGGCCGTTCAGTTTGGGCCATCCAGTGCGAGTGTAGAAGGGTGTGTCGAAACCTGCCTCCACGGCCATCTGCTTGAGTGCCTTATAGTACGCCCACGGCCCACGGCATTCGTTCTCTATCTGCACCCCCACGATGGGGCCTCCGTCTTTCCACAGTAGGCCACTGACTTGTGCGAAGATGTTGCTATAGAGGTTGCGTGTTGCCTTCATGAAGCCCGGGGCTTGCGACCGCAACTTGTACTGCTGAGGGTCTGCCGCAGCCTTGTCGGTCAGCCACACGGGGAAGCCGCCCTGATAGACCTCGCCGTGGCAGAAGGGGCCGATGCGCAGCACTACGGGCATCTGCTCTTCCTTGCACGTCTCGATGAACTTGCGAAGATTTCGGTTGCCGCTCCAGTTCCACTTGCCTTCTTCTTCCTCGTGATGAATCCAGAACACGTAGGTGGCAAGGACGGTGATGCCGCCAGCCCGCATCTTCTGAATCTCGCGTCGCCACTCCCTTTCGGGCACACGGCTGTAGTGCATCTCGCCCATCACGGGCAGCACGTGCTTGCCACCTATGATGAAGCCTCGGCTATCGACCTCGAACTTCACGCCGTCGGGATTGACGTTAGTGCCGAAACGAAAAGTCTCTTGTGCCACAGCAGTTGCAGCACAAGAGACTAAAATGCTGAATAATAATTGTTTGATGCTCATTATTTAGGTTTAACGTGAATTCGATGAAAACCACAAATAATATAATTCATGAAAAATTCGTGATTAATTCGTGATAATTTAACGTCAGTTCGATGAATCTTAAGTAACGACACAAAATTATCTTATACAATGATGTCTCTTCTTTTCGCCGCAAGCGGCTTGTTTTCTCGGACAATAATTTCCAACAATTGACGATAATTTTATCCAATAATTATTATTGGAACCAATTTTTGGAAATTATTGGTAATTATTGTCCGAGAAACATGCGGCCCCGCCGCATCATATAAACTATTTTTGTTCACCTACTTAATTTATGTTCAAAATAAGACACGAACCTTTAGCTCGGCGTAGCCAATTAATCACGAACCTTCAGCTCGCCCGTAGGGCAACTTGCTACAAGCAAGTGCGTAGCCAATTTTTCATAAATTTAATTATTTGTGGTTTTCGTCGAATCCACGTTAATTTATGTTCAAAATAAAACACGAATGACCATGAACCTTTAGCTCGGCGTAGCCAATTAACCACGAACCTTTAGCTCGGCGTAGCCAATTTTTCATGAATTATTTTTGTTAGGATTCATCGAACTGGCGTTAAGTTTATGTGTCGGGAGTTCTTTTTTTCAACAACGAACCTTTAGCTCGGCGTAGCCAATTTTTCGAATTGTTTTTATGGGCAAGCCCGCCGAATGAAATCCTTCTGATTTCTCCGAATGTGGAACGCCCTCCATTCGTTTTCCTTCGTTGCCGCTTGCGGCATTGGAAAGAAAAATTCGTAAAATTAGTGAATTTCGTTGTTAAAAAAATCCGTGTAATCTGTGAAATTTGTGGTTTTATGACTTCCGAAAGCTGAGTTCATTAGAGTTTATCCAGTTCTGCCAAGTTCTTAGCCACATCTTCGTCTGTCACCGTGTAGTTCTGCAGGTCACCGTTGATGTAAGCCTCGTAGCTTGGCATATCGATGAGACCATGACCAGAAAGGTTGAAGAGGATGACCTTCTCTTCGCCAGTCTCCTTGCACTTGTTTGCCTCGCGGATAGTGGCGGCAATGGCGTGAGTGCTTTCAGGAGCAGGGATGATACCCTCAGTGCGGGCAAAGAGCATACCAGCCTCGAATGTTTCGAGCTGTGGAATATCCACACCCTTCATCAGGCCATCCTTCAGCAACTGAGAGACGATGACGCCAGCACCGTGGTAGCGCAGACCGCCTGCATGGATGTTGCTGGGCTTGAAGTTGTGACCTAACGTGAACATGGGCAGCAGAGGGGTATAACCAGCCTCGTCGCCAAAGTCGTAGCGGAACTGGCCGCGTGTGAGTTTCGGGCAACTGTTAGGCTCGGCAGCGATGAACTCGGTCTTCTTGCCGTCGAGGATGTTGTGACGCATGAAGGGGAAAGCGATGCCTCCGAAGTTAGAACCGCCACCGAAGCAGGCAATCACCATGTCGGGATATTCGCCAGCCATCTCCATCTGCTTCTCAGCCTCCAGACCGATGATGGTCTGGTGAAGACCCACGTGGTTCAGCACAGAACCGAGTGTGTATTTGCAGTTGGGAGTGGTGGTGGCGAGCTCGACAGCCTCTGAGATGGCAGTGCCGAGTGAGCCTGGATGTGTCGGGTCTTTGGTGATGATGTCCTTGCCGGCACGGGTGGACATGGAAGGCGAACCCGTCACGGCTGCACCAAAAGTGCGCATGATGCTGCTGCGATAGGGCTTCTGTTGCATGGTGATTTTCACCTGATAGACTGCGGCTTCGAGTCCGTAGAGTTTGGCGGCATACGAAAGGGCTGCACCCCACTGACCTGCACCAGTCTCGGTGGTCACGTTCGTGGTGCCTTCCATCTTGGCGTAGTAGCATTGGGGCAGGGCTGAGTTAATCTTGTGAGAACCCAGTGGACAAGCACTCTCGTTCTTGAAGTAGATGTGGGCAGGAGTGCCTAATGCCTCCTCCAGTCCGTAGGCGCGCACCAATGGTGTGCTGCGGTAATACTTATATTTATCAAGCACTTCCTCAGGAATGTCAATCCAAGCATGTGTGGTGTCCAGTTCCTGCACGCAGCACTCACGAGGGAAGATGTGTGCCAAGTCATCCACGGTCAGTGGCTGTTTGGTGGCAGGGTGGATAGGTGGTTGTGGCTTGTTCACCATGTCTGCCTGGATGTTATACCACTGTGTTGGAATTTCATTCTCCGAAAGGAGGAAGCGTTTTTGTTTTGTGCTCATTGTTGTTTTGGTTTTAGTTTCAAATTAGAATGAATTTGCCACAAAGGTACGAAAAATAGTGAATAGTGACCAAAGAAAAGTCGGAAATGTTTTTTCAAGTGAGCTTGAATAGTGAAAAATCTAAGTAACCGACCATTCAATTAGCCAGTAATATGATTTTTTCACTGTTGGCTTCGCCGAAGATGCTCACGCTCGGCATAGTTTCAAACAAGCTTGACCTTTGCACTCGCTCAATCGCATCTTTCACTTTCCATTTTTCACTCTCTTGTGTTCAAATAACCTCCTTCATATCCGGGCAGCCATTCAATCTCATTGTTGTGGATGCTCTTTATTTCCATCCATACGTGGTATGGCATGAAGTAAGAACTGTTGATGGGCTTCAGCATGAGGATTTTGAGACCTTCCCCCTTCCAGTAGTTTCCTATCTGCACATGGAACAAATTGGCGACGCTATCCCATGGTCTTTTATCACCGATGGTCAATTCCATCAGTTGATTCGCGTACCGGTCACATTCCGTCATGTCAAAAGTTTTGTCCACATAATGATAATTCAAATACCCTGCATAGTGGGTGGTTGTGAATTCCTTCAACATGGAACGCAATTCCTCCACATTCCTGATTTTTTCCTTGCCCGTGCCAGGAAGCACATAAAGCGTTCCCTCCATATGCACCTTTTCTTTGTTCTTGCGTGAATGGAAGGTGATGACAGACTGATTGACATCCTTTCCCTCGTCTATCAGATACTGAACATGATATTCCTTTGTTCCTTTTTGTTTAGCGATGTAATCAAGCAACAACTTGCGAATCTCATCCTCATTGGTGGCTTTCTTGCCTTTGACACGTTCTTCGCGATGGTAAGTTAAGCTCACGTGATTATCCCCGTTTGTTTGATGTGTATAATAATAGTGGAAGAATTCAGGATAATATCTGAAACTCTCTCTGAAATCATCCTTCTTGCAGTCTTCAGGAAGAGAATCGGTCAGCTCCTTGGTGGCAATGACAAACTCAATGGAATCCTTTCCGTTGAGATGGCTCTCGAATTTGTAGTACTTGGCAGATTGGTGAATGTACTTCTCCTCCAAGTGCTGCCCCCCCTTTTGGGCATAATCGCGAATCGTCATCTCTGTTCTTGCCACACTGTCTTCTACGGCTCTCATTTCAGCCACCATGTCAGCAATGGAGTCGTTCAGGTGGGTTCCGTCAATCAGGGTCGTATCCATATCCACATCGTATGTCCGTTTGTCCTGATAGAGGTCGAACCAATCGTAAAGATAATCGGTGCGAACAGAATCGTCACTATAGATGTCCACATGCAAATGTCCCCCCTGTTGAAGCAAACCATCAAAGAGTTCTTGGAAGGTGGATGGCATAGGCAGATTGTCGTTGGTTGTTTCGTTTTTGCAGGCATACACACTGACCAAGAGTGCAGCCATGAATATCATCTTTTTCATTGTTTCTTGAGTTAATAGATTTGATTTGACATTTTGAATTCTTCTTTCAGTTGCGCTCCTTCAATTCTCAATCTCCGTTCGATGTCTTCGAATGATTCGCGTGCGTCCATTTGGTTAGATATCACCCGCTGATGCTTTGCATGGTAAGCACTGACCAGATAGGCATGGAGAGCTTCGTCCCTCTGTGTCTTCTCCGGTGGGGTGAGCCACAACATCAGGAAGCCGACAGCACAGGCAGCAGCCACCCAAGGCCATAGGTTGACCTTGCGTTGAGGCTTCACTTCCTGCCTTGCACGAGCCAGCACCTCGTCCTTCAAGGTGTCTGATGCCTTGAACTCGCATTGTGGTTTGAGCATCAGCTCGATGTCCTCCAACTCTTCGTTGAAGTCCTCCTTGGGGATGTTGATGTTCTCGTTATTCATATCGTTCAATACTTGATTGAAGTTTTGTATGTTGTAAGAAAGCAATGTACAATTTGACAATTTACAATGTACAATTTATTTGGTAATTTAGAAATTGGTCAACTCTCAACTCTCACCTGTCACCTCTCATCTTACTCTTTAAGTGCATGATGGCGTATCGGTATCTCGATTTCGCTGTCGCCTCTGGAATGTCTTGCAACTCTGCTATTTGTTTGAAAGTCAGGTCGTCGTAGCATTTCAATCGCACAATTTCTGATTGCTCCTTGGGCAAGGTGTCCAGCAATTTGTTGATTCTTATGAATTCCTCGTGAATCTGTTTGTCGCCTTCATGGACAGGTACTTGCTCTGCTTTGTCGAGTGGAACGATGCTGAGCGGTCTTCGTCGAAAGTAGTCATTGCAGGCATTGCTGATGGAACGGATGACATACTGCTCCAGACTCTCCACATGCATCTTCTCCCTCAATCGCCGAAACACGTTCAGCAGCACCTCTTGCACCACATCCTCTGCATCTTCCCTCACACCGATTCGCATATAAGCAAAACGGAAAAGCCAGTCTTGCCGCTCCACGACAATCCTCTCTAATTCTGACAGTAACTGTTCCGTTTCCTCGTTCATTGCTTGATGATTTATCGATGTAATCTACTAACAAGACGCAAAGTTGACAAAAAAGATTTAATTGACATCATTTTTTTGAAAAAAAGCCGTACCTTCGCAGCAAAATTGAAAACGATTATGATGAATGGACTTTACACGATATTGCTGCTCATCGGCAGTAACATCTTTATGACGCTGGCATGGTACGGACATCTGAAACTGCAGCAGATGAACATTTCAAACAGTTGGCCGTTGTGGTTAGTGATTGTGTTTTCATGGGGCATTGCCTTCTTCGAGTATTCGTTGCAGGTGCCAGCCAACAAACTGGGCTTTGTGGGCAATGGCGGTCCCTACTCGCTGGTGCAGTTGAAGGTGATTCAGGAAGTGGTGTCGCTCACGGTGTTCACCATTATCGCCTCGTTCATGTTCCAAGGCGAACACCTCCATTGGAACCATGCCGCTGCGTTCCTCTGTCTGGTAGCAGCGGTGTACTTCGTGTTCTGGAAGTAAAACAACGAATTTCACGAAATGAGACGAATTGAAACAAGGCTGATGGTCAGACACTTGTCCCAATTCGTCTCATTTTGTGAAATTCGTTGTTTGTATATGTGATTACTTGCGGGTCACGTAAGAACCATCGCGAGTGTCCACCTCAATCTGGTCGCCCTCGTTGATGAAGAGAGGTACGCGGATCTCCACACCAGTTTCGAGTGTGGCAGGTTTGGTTGCGTTGGTGGCAGTGTTGCCAGCGAAGCCTGGCTCTGTGTAAGTCACTGTCAGAACCACCTTGACGGGTGCTTCAGCAGTGAGGATGGTGCCGCTTGATTCGTCGATGGAAGCCATCACCATGGTCTCGCCTTCCTTGAGGAAGTCACCACCTGTGATGAGGTCTTTGGAGATGTTTACTTGCTCATAAGTGTCTGTGTTCATGAAGACCATTTCCTCGCCCTCCTTGTAGAGGTACTGGAACTGCTGGTGCGAAACCTGCACATCGTCGAGTTTGGCAGATACAATCCATGTGCGCTCGAGCACACGACCATCCTCCACGTTGCGAAGTTTGGTACGCATCACTGTATTTCCCTTGCCTGGCTTCACGTGCAAGAAATCAATTACTACATAAATCTTGCCATCGTCAAGACGGAGGCATACACCTTTCTTAATGTCACCTGCTAAAATAGCCATAGTTCAAAATTTTCGATTTAGTATTTACAAATTACAATTCTTTTCAAAATCGGGTGCAAAGGTAGTGAAAAAAAGTGAAAGGTGAAAAACTAAAAGTGAAAATCCCACCTTAGGCGAGGTCAAAATTGCGGAAAATCATTAAAATGACAAAAAAACCTTGTTGTTTTTTGGTTTTTTCTTTTGTCGATTTCCCGAAATTCACTAATTTTGCAGTCGTTTTCCGCAAATGTTGCGGCATTGAAGCGGTAAGATTGAATGAAAGGTACGAAAAGATTAACAATAAAAAATAGAATAAGACAATGAAAAGAACATTCCAACCTCACAACAGAAAGAGGATTAACAAGCACGGCTTCCGTCTGCGTATGCAGACTGCTAATGGCCGCCGCGTTCTTGCCGCTCGTCGCAAGAAGGGTCGCAAGTCACTCACCGTATCAAGTGAACATCATGGTAAATAAGTAAAAGCAGAAGGAAACTTCTGCTTTTTTATTGCATCAAAAAAGAGTGAAAAGTGAAGAGTGAAAAGTGAAAAATCCAAGTAACCGAGCATCTGAATGGCAAGTAACTTAGATTTTTCACTTTTCACTCTTCACTTTTCACTTAAAATGACTAACTTTGTCCCCATAAATAAAATATTGTACGCGCGAAATGGCTTTGAAGAATTTTTTTACTGGAAAATCGGGGGTTAAGTTTTGGGTGAACATCGTAATGATGGTGCTCATCATTGTGGCTGTGCCCGTTGGGGCATTGTACATGTTGGATTCGTTCACGCATCATGGCGAAAAGATTGAAGTGCCCAATGTGTTGGGCAAATCGTTGTATGATGCGGAGACCATGCTGAAAGACCGTGGCTTGGTGGCTTTGGTCGTTGACTCGATGTATGACAAGAGTGCCCCACGTGGCTCGGTGTTGGAACAGTCGCCAAAGTCAGGCTATGAGGTGAAGGGCGGACGCATGGTTTATCTGACCGTCAACCTCAAGGGAGAGCCGATGGCTCAATTGCCGGATGTGGTGGGTCATGGCTCGTTGCGTGAGGCTGTGGCACTGCTGCAATCATTAGGATTCAAGCTGACGGCACACAAGCCTGTGCTGGGCAGACCGAAGGATTTGGTGCTTGGTGTGAAGCAAGGCACCCGGGATGTGCATGCTGGGGAGACGATTCCGCGTGACCGCCCATTGACACTGGTGATTGGTGGTGGCGAAATAGACTCGACCATGTATGAGGATGAGTTTGATGTTGAAGATGACTTTGAAGACGTAAACATTGATGAAGACGGAGAAGATTTCGACATTGAACTCTGAAGTGGATGAACTGGAGGACGATGAAACCTCACAGTTATACGAGCATCATCGTATTGTAGCCGATAAGGGGCAAAAACTCTTGCGGGTGGACAAATTTCTGCTCACCCAGTTGTCGGGTACCAGCCGCAACCGTGTTCAGAAAGCGGCTGACGCGGGTTTCATCATGGCGAACGGGAAGCCTGTGAAACGCTCTTATAAAGTGAAACCTGACGATGTGATTCAGGTGATGCTCGACCGCCCGCATTATGAGAACAAAATCACACCTGAAGATATTCCGTTAGACATTGTGTATGAGGATGGTGACCTGATGGTCATTAATAAACCTGCAGGAATGGTGGTGCATCCAGGCTTTGGCAACTGGAACGGTACGATGCTGAACGCTATTGCATGGCATCTGAAAGACATGCCTCAGTATGATATTAACGACCCGGAGATAGGATTGGTGCACCGCATCGACAAGGATACCAGTGGACTTTTGGTGGTGGCTAAGACGGCAGCGGCAAAGACGAGTCTTGGCTTGCAATTTTTCAACAAGACTACCAAACGTGAGTATAATGCCTTGGTGTGGGGGAACTTTACGGAGGATGAAGGAAGAATAGAAGGCAACATCGGACGTGACCCCAAGGACAGGATGCGGATGGCTGTTTTTCCTCCCGACTCTGAAACAGGCAAGAGTGCAGTGACGCATTATTACATTCTGGAGCGCTTTGGCTTCACAACTTTGGTGAAGTGTGTGTTGGAAACTGGACGCACCCATCAGATTCGTGCCCACATGAAACATATTGGTCACCCCCTGTTCTGCGATGAACGCTATGGTGGTGATCAAGTGTTGAAGGGGACGAACTCATCAAAGTATCGTCAATTTATCGACAACTGTTTCAAACTCTGTCCTCGCCAAGTCCTTCATGCAAAGACATTAGGTTTTATGCATCCACGGACGGGTAAGGAGATGATGTTCAACTCGGAACTGCCCGAAGACATCCAGTCGTTGTTAGAGAAGTGGAGAGGATATGTGGGAGAAGTTTAGGGCTGAGGGTATAGAGTTAAGGTTAGGGTTAAGGTTAAAGTTTGATCTAAAGTTAACGTTTAAGTTAAAGATATAATAAAAATGAAAAAAGTAATTGCAATCGTGGCAGGCGGTGACAGTTCTGAACACGATGTGTCGCTGAGAAGTGCGGCAGGCATTGATTCATGGATTGACAAGGAGAAGTACGACGTTTACATTGTGGAGGTGAGTCATCAAGGATGGGTGGCACATCTGCCAAATGGCAAGAAGTCTGCGGTCTATCGCCATAACTTCACGTTTAAAGATGAGTGGGGAAGGGACATCCGCCCCGATTATGCTTACATCACCATTCATGGCACCCCAGGAGAGGATGGTACGTTGCAGGGCTATTTCGACCTGCTTGGTATTCCTTATTCGACGAGTGGTGTGCTGGTGGAATCTATGACTTTCAACAAGTTCGCCTTGAACCAGTTCTTGAAAGGGTTTGGTGTGAAGGTGGCAGAGGATATATTGATTCGTCAAGGTCAGGAGGTTGATGCCCGGCAGTTGATTGACAGAGTGGGGCTGCCCTGTTTCATCAAGCCCAATGGTGGTGGTTCCAGTTTTGGCGTGACCCACTGCAAAACCTTGGAGGATGTTGTTCCAGCTATTGAAAAAGCGATGGAGGAATGTCCCGAAGTGCTGGTTGAGAGTGAACTGAAGGGTGTCGAAATCAGCAATGGTGTCTATAAGACCAAGGCTACAGGTATGCATGTGCTGCCGATTACAGAAGTGGTGCCTAAGACCGACTTCTTCGACTACGATGCCAAGTACAATGGCATGGTGGAGGAAATCACACCAGCACGTTTGTCTGCCGACACAACCCAACGTGTGCAGGCACTCACCGCTGCAATCTATGACATCTTGGGTGCTTCCGGCTTGATTCGCATCGATTATATCATCAGCAAGAACGAGGCAGGAGAAGATGTGATCAACATGTTGGAAATCAATACAACTCCAGGCATGACTCCTACGAGTTTCATCCCTCAGCAAGTGCGTGCCGAAGGCAATGAAATGAGGGATATGCTGAACGCTATCATCGCCGACAAATTGGAAGAGTAGGTTTTAGAGTTAAGAGTTTAGAGTTAAGAGTTTAGAGTTAAGAGTTGAGGGTTAGGGTTAAGGTTAGGGTTAACGTTAAAGTAATAGATTATGGTATTATCTGATTTTGATGATATTCGTCCGTATGCCGAGGGCGAGATGAAGGCTGCTTTCGAGAGCATGCTGGCAGACCGTCAGTTCGACAAGATTCTGCAAGGTTTGATACCTCTGCCAAAAGGTATGCGGAATGGACTGCTACGCATGATGTTCGTTGGTATCAAGACACCGCTCGACTTTCAGAAACGATTCATGAAACCGCTGGTGTATTATGTTCTGCACAAGGCGACCACGGGGCATAGTTTCTTCTTTCCCAAATCCTTGGACCGTAAGGGTAACTACACCTTCATGTCCAATCATCGTGACATCGTGCTCGATTCTGCTTTCCTCGACACCTTCCTGTTGAAGGACGGTTTCTCCACCACGGTCGAGATAGCCATTGGCAACAACCTGCTCATCTATCCGTGGATCAGGACCTTGGTCAAGATGAACAAGTCGTTTGTGGTCAATCGGGGTTTGACGCCCAAGGAGATGCTCAAGTCATCCATCCACATGAGCCAGTACATGCACTTTGCCATCAACGAGAAGAACGAAAACATCTGGATTGCCCAGCGTGAGGGACGTGCAAAAGATTCCGATGACCGTACGCAAGAGTCTGTACTCAAGATGTTGAACATGGGTGGACCTACCGCTGGCAGGACCACAGCCGACATCATCGAGAACCTGCGCCACATGCGCATCGTACCGCTTGCCATCTCCTATGAGTATGACCCTTGCGACTACCTGAAGGCAAAAGAGTTCCAGTGCAAACGCGACATTCCTGGGTGGAAGAAAGCCAAGCAGGACGACCTTGACAACATGAAGACGGGCATCTGGGGCAAGAAGGGGCATGTACACTATCAGGCAGCAGGCTGCATCAACGACTGGCTTGACACCCTCGATCCTACCGCTATTGAGAAAGCAGACATCTTCCGCATTGTGGCAGAACATATAGACCACGAGATACATAAGAACTATCGTATTTACGACATCAACCGTGATGCCCTTGCTGGTACGACTAACGCATACATCGAGGAGCGTGTCAAGATGGTGGATGTGGAGCACCCCGATGTGCCCTTCCTCCGCGAGAAGATAACGGCAATGTATGCCAACCCGTTACGCAATTATGAAAAGGCTGTTGACTGACATCTTGTGTGTGGTGTTCATGCTGTTTGTGGCTGCATGTTCCAATGACGATGACAACGACTACCCTCCCATCGTCACCGACCTGTTGGTGGCGTCTGTCGATGCCAATGGAAGGGTGGTGAGTGTCCGTCTGGACGATGGCACCACCTACAATGTCGCTGCTCAACAAGTGGAATCGGAAAAGAAGGACACCACGCTCCGCTGTCTGGCAACCTACACCCACGACGGCAACACAGGACTCAAGTTGAACAGTATTCGAACCATTTACTCCGACACGCCATATCCTGTTTCTTCTTTCTATATGGTGGTGAATGGGGTGGCTTATCATGATGCTTCCCTGTTGCCCCGTTCTCCGATGAAGGTGATAAGCATGTGGAAGAGTGGGGGATACCTCAATATGCATTTGGGGCTGATGACCACAGGCTACGGCAATCATCAATATGCCTTTTGCGAGGACAGCGTGGGGCATTACTCCCTCCTTCATCAGCGTCCGATGGGTGATGGCGGCTCTTACACCGAACATGTGTATATGTCAATGCCTCTTCCCGAAGGACAAGAAGAAGTGACTTTCACGGTCAAGACTTACGACGGCGATTATACGCGGACGTTTTAATGTTCAAAATAGAAAATTATAAATAATTATAAATAGAAAGATGACAAGAGCAATTATAACAGTGGTGGGCAAGGACACCGTGGGCATCATCGCCAAGGTCTGCACCTATCTGGCAGACAACCAAATCAATATCCTTGATATTTCCCAGACCATCGTGCAGGAGTATTTCAACATGATGATGATTGTCGATTTGACCAAGTCCGTCAAAGCCTTCGACGTATTGAGCGATGAACTCACCAAGATTGGCAAGGACACCGGTGTGCAGGTGAAGTGCCAGTTGGAGGATATATTTGATAAAATGCACAGAATCTAAAATCATGTTTCCATGTACCATTTACAATTTGCTATTTGCCATGCAGCATGCAGACAGATACTATAAATTGTAAATTGAAAAATTGTAAATGAAACGATGATCAACTTACAAGAAGTCATAGAGACCAACAAGATGATTGAGCAGGAGAATCTCGATGTCCGCACCATCACGATGGGCATCAGTCTGCTCGATTGTTCCGACAAGGACTTGACGGTCACGTGTGAGAAGATATACAAGAAGATTACGACCCTTGCTTGCAACCTCGTCCAGACGGGCGAAGACATTGCCAAGGAGTTTGGCATCCCCATTGTCAACAAACGCATCAGTATCACCCCCATCTCCTTGGTGGGCAGTGCCTGCTGCCGCACTCCTGGCGATTATGTGCAGATAGCCAAGACCCTCGACCGTGCTGCCAAAGAGGTGGGTGTCAACTTTTTAGGAGGTTACTCCGCCATCGTGTCGAAGGGCATGACTCGGAGCGACGAGCTCCTCATCCGTAGCATCCCCATGGCACTGGCATGCACTGAGCGCATCTGCTCCAGTGTCAACGTCGGTTCCACCAAGACGGGCATCAACATGGATGCCGTACGTCTGATGGGCGACATCATCAAGGACACAGCCGAGGCAACGAAAGAGAAAGACTCCCTTGGATGTGCCAAACTTGTGGTGCTTTGCAATGCACCCGATGACAACCCCTTCATGGCAGGTGCTTTCCACGGTGTGAGCGAAGCCGATGCCATCATCAACGTGGGTGTCAGTGGTCCGGGGGTGGTGAAGTATGCACTGGAACAAATTCCCGATGCAAACTTTGAATTGCTATGTGAGACCATCAAACGCACAGCCTTCAAGATTACTCGTGTCGGTCAACTCGTGGCACAAGAGGCAAGTAGCCGTCTCGGTGTACCCTTTGGCATCATTGACCTGAGCCTTGCACCTACACCAGCCATCGGCGACTCCGTAGCCGACATCCTCAAGTGCATCGGTGTGGAACACCCTGGCGCTCCAGGCACCACCGCAGCCCTTGCCCTCCTCAACGACCAAGTGAAGAAGGGTGGGGTGATGGCTTCCTCCTATGTGGGTGGACTCTCTGGTGCCTTCATCCCTGTGAGTGAAGACCAAGGCATGATTGACGCCGTTGAGGCTGGTGCCCTCACCATCGAGAAACTCGAAGCCATGACTTGTGTCTGCTCCGTAGGACTCGACATGATAGCCATTCCTGGCGACACACCTGCCACCACCATTGCCGGCATCATTGCCGACGAGAGTGCCATTGGCATGGTCAACCAGAAGACCACAGCCGTGCGTATCATTCCCGTTGTCGGCAAGACCGTTGGCGACACCGTCGAATTTGGCGGACTCCTTGGCTATGCCCCCATCATGCCCGTCAACACCTTCTCCTCCCAGCGTTTCGTGGATAGAGGAGGCCGCATCCCTGCCCCCATCCATAGTTTTAAGAATTAACTCACTCGTCAGCCGTATGAAGTATCTGTTATCAGCCCTCTTTTGTTTCCTTTCCGTCGTAGGCTACGCCCAGCGGAAACAGAGTCTTGACCGGGGATGGAAATTCCATCGTGGTGCCACTGTCAATGCCGAAACTCCCGAATTCGATGATTCCAAGTGGAGAACCCTTACAGTCCCCCATGATTTCAGCATGGAGCCAGCATTCGACTCGCAAGACTATCGTCAGCGCAATGCAGCATGGTCAGCCGTGCAGGTGGGACCCTTCTCACGCATGAGCATAGGCGATTGGGACACAGGACAGACCGTAGGCGGCGAAGGTTGGTACCGCAACACCTTCTCCTTGCCCATACAGGGCAATGCCTCGCTCGACACCTACCTGTCTCAAACTGAAGTGAACATCCGTTTTGATGGAGTCTATAATCAGGCAGAAGTGTGGGTGAATGGTGTGAAGGCCGCTGTCAACGTCTATGGCTACATGCCTTTTGTCGTCAATCTCAACTCGATACTTGCCGATAAGAAAAATCGTAGGCAGAACGACGAACGTTTCATCACCGTCGCAGTGAAAGCCGTGAATGAAGGGCTGAACTCCCGATGGTATGCAGGTAGCGGCATCTTCCGCCATGTGTGGATGGAAACGACCGACAAGTTGCATCTCAACGAGTGGGACACCTTTGTGGATGGTACCGAACTCATCAATAAAGGGAAAGACGCCAATGTGAAAGTCTTTGCCAAAGTTTTCAATGAGGAGAACCGTGCCATGTCAGGCACCTTTTGTGTAGATATTTTGGATGTACAAGGTGCAGTCGTAGGGCATGGAGAGCATAGTTTCGAAGTGGGTGGCAACGCGACAGACGGAGTGGATGTGGCAACCGAGATAAAAGTTTCGGCGCCAACCCTTTGGTCTCTCGACAATCCTTACCGCTACACCGCTAAAGTCTATCTCAGCAAGTCTGGAGAAGAAAAAGATGCCCTTTTCATTCCCTTTGGCATCCGAACCCTCAGTTTTTCTGCCGAAGAAGGTTTCAAACTCAACGGCAAAAGCCTCAAACTCTACGGAGGCTGTGTCCATCACGACAACGGTCTGCTCGGAGCCGCAGGCATTGACCGTGCCGACGTCCGAAAGGTGGAACTCATGAAGGCGCAAGGCTATAATGCCGTGCGTTGCAGCCACAATTTGCCCACCGAGGCATTCCTCAATGCCTGTGACAGTCTGGGACTCTTGGTGATTGACGAAGTGTTCGACCAGTGGGAAGAAGCCAAGCGCCCCAATGACTACAGTCAGTATTTCCGCCGCAACCATAACGACGACATGGCGCTGATGGTGCGTCGTGACCGCAATCACCCCTCCATCATCATGTGGAGCATCGGCAATGAGATAGCCCAGCGTGCCGATATACCCCGTGGCAAGGAAATCGCCCTCGAACTCAACCTTGTCATCAACAACAACGACGGCACTCGCCCCACCACCATTGCAGTCAATTCCTTCTGGGACAGACCGCAGTTCAAGTGGGAGACCGACTCCCACCGCGCTTTCGACAACGTGGAAGTGGGCGGCTACAACTATGAATGGCGGCACTACGAAGCCGACCACGACTCCTTCCCCGATCGCATCATCTATGGTTCCGAATCCTATCCCAACGAGATGGCACAGAACTGGAACCTTGTCGAAAAACATCCCTACATCCTTGGCGACTTCGTGTGGACAGCCATCGACTATGTGGGCGAAGCCGGACTCGGACACACCTTCGAGCGGTCCGACAACCGCTGGATTCAGTTCCTCTCATGGCCTTGGTTCAACGCCTGGTGTGGCGACCTCGACCTCATCGGCGACAAGAAGCCACAGAGTTACTACCGCGATGTCCTTTGGCATCGCAGCCCCATCGCCATGGCTGTGCGTCCCAGTGTGCCCGATGGCGAACACGAAGATGTGAACGGGTGGGGATGGACTGCCGAAGAGAACCATTGGAACTGGCAGGCACAGGCATACGCAAAAGGGGAGTACTTACCCGTAGAGTTGCGGCCTGAGAACTACCAAACCACCAATGTGGTGGGCAATCTCCGCCACAATGTCAATGCCCATCGCAGCGACTCCCTCCGTGTCAACGTCTATAGCCGCGCTCCCCGTGTGCAGTTGCTCGTCAACGACTCCATCATGGGGGAGAAAGACACCGATCCCGACACCTACACTGCCACCTTCACCGTAGCCTATGAGCCAGGTTCGCTCAAGGCAAAGACAGTGCCTCAAGGCAGGAAAGAAAAGGCAGATTCTGTTGAGTTCGTCACAGCCCTCCAACCAGCACGCATCGTGCTCAAGACTGACCGCACCACCATCTCCTCCTCCCACAACGACCTCTCCTATGTGCAAATCTGCATCGAGGACGAAGAAGGTCACCTCTGTCCCACCGCTGAGTTGCCCCTCGACATCAGCGTGGAAGGGGCAGCCAACGTCATTGCCGGCACAGGACACCCCTACGACATGCACTCCTTCCGTTCCCTCCGTCCCACCACATTCCGTGGCAAGGCACTTGCCATCATTCAGCCCCAAGACAAGGCTGGCACTGTCACCCTCACCGTCAAGGCACAGGGATTTGAACCTGCACAACTCACGATAGATTTACAATAATCACTGATTCCAAAACGATATGAAAACTAACACCAAGACACTCATTGCATTAGCCCTTTCCCTCAGTGGAGTGAAGGGTTACGCACAAGACAAGCCCACTATGGGTTGGAGTTCGTGGAACACCTTTGCCCTCAACATCAACGAAGATGTCATCAAGGGACAAGCCACTGCCATGCGTACACAAGGATTCTACAAAGTCGGCTACGACCACATCAACATCGACGACGGCTACTTCGGAGGACGTGACCCCGAAACGGGAAAGTTGCTCATCCATCCCACCCGTTTCCCGAATGGCCTGAAGCCTGTGGTCGATTATATCCACACCCTCAAGATGAAGGCAGGCATCTACTCCGATGGCGGCAAGAACACCTGCGGCAACTATCATGGAGGTGACAAGATTGCCGAAGGCGTCGGCTTCTACGGACATGACCAGCAGGACTGCGACTTTTTCTTCAAGGAACTCGGCTTCGACTTCATCAAGGTCGATTTCTGTGGAGGTGTAGGTTATCACAATAGCGAAAACCTTTACCTCGACGAGCAGGAACGCTACACCGCCATTGCCAAAGCGATTGAAAACACAGGGCGCACCGATGTGCGCATGAATGTATGCCGTTGGGACTACCCGGGTAACTGGGTACACGATGTGGCAGCCTCATGGCGCACCACGGGCGACATCAATGCCTCTTGGAGTTCTGTCAAGAGCATTCTCAAAGAGAACCTCTATCTCTCTGCCTATTGCTACGACGGACACTACAACGACATGGACATGCTCGAAGTCGGTAAGGGACTCTCCACCGAAGAAGACCGCACCCACTTTGGCATGTGGTGCATCATGTCCAGTCCTCTCCTCATCGGTTGTGACCTCCGCAACGTCAAGCCCGCAGCCAAATTGCTGCTCAAAAACACCGACCTCATCGCCCTCAACCAAGACGACCTCTGCATCCAGGCATACGTCGTGCAGCATGTGGGCGACACCTACGTGTTGGTGAAAGACCTCCAACAACTCTACGGTAAGACACGCGCCGTTGCCCTCTACAACCCCTCCGACAAGGAAACCGACATGAGCATTAAGTTTACCGACCTCGATCTTGATGGTGTTGTCAAAGTGCGCGACCTCTATGAGAACAAAGATCTCGGCGAGATGACCGACCAAATCTCCGTCACCGTTCCTGCTCACGGCACCCGCATCTACCGCCTTGAAGCAGAGACCCGCTTGGAGCGCAACCTTTACGAAGCCGAAACCGCCTATCTCGGCAAGTATCAGGAAATTGCCAACAATAAGGTAGCCCATTCCGCAGTTTATGAGAGCAACGATGTCTGCTCAGGCAAAGAATACGTGGGATGGCTCGGCGAAGATGCCAAGAACGACCTTCAATGGCGTCACGTCTATAGTGATAACGGTGGTGACTACCAGATGACCCTCAACTATATGTCGGGCGACAACCGCAACCTCACCGTCAGCGTCAATGGAAAGGACGTGCAGACCCTCACCTGCAATTCAGGTGGCTACGACAAGGTCGGTTCCAAAACCCTCACCGTCACCCTCACTCCAGGCGAGAACCTCATCCGCCTCTATAACAAGTCCTCCTCAGCAGCCATGCCCAACATTGATTGCATGACTATCCATCCTGTAGGGGTCACCGAGCGCATTGCCGTAGGCATCCATGCCCCCGTGGCAGTGCCCGCTGCCCGTCAGCATGATGGCAAGTACTACACCCTTGACGGCAAACTCGTGCGCCATCCCCACAAGGGCAACATCTACATTCACAACGGAAACAAAGTTCTGATTAAGTGAGCGCAAAGGGGGCAAACTCGTTTGTCCCCTTTGCCGAACGTGAAGAACTTGCGCGGAGCGAGCGTTCTGATTAAGTGAGCGCAAAGGGTTCAAACTTGTTTGTCCCCTTTGCCGAACGTGAAGAACTTGCGCGGAGCGAGCGTTCTGATTAAGTGAGCACAAAGGGGGCAAACTCGTTTGTCCCCCAATCACCGCCTTCCAGCACGAAATATTACGCGCTGGAAGAACGAAATATTTCGCGCTGACAGCGTGAAATGTCACGCGCACCGTGCCGATAAATCCTGACAAAAATAATTCATGAAGAATTTG
>Ga0256405_10000493_pt1 | contig 130543 bp, 116 predicted proteins | sample RumenRJG_02DNA_FD_189096 | JGI IMG/M metagenome (GOLD analysis project Ga0256405, IMG submission 189096) | Bovine rumen microbial communities from Lethbridge, Alberta, Canada - RJG_02 | ecosystem: Host-associated > Mammals > Digestive system > Stomach > Rumen | place: Canada: Alberta... | reverse complement strand
CATAGTCATTCTGTTTGATTGATGGTGCAAAGATACGAAAAATATTCCAGATAACAGCATAAAGCAGAGATTATTTTCGTGAAATATAAACATTTTTAACAGGCCTTACTTTTTAAAGTGGGCTCATTTATTAATAATAGCAAGTGTCGACAAAATTCTTGATGCGCGGCTTGACATATTCGCGGTCCTCCATGAAGGCCATATGGCCGACATTGTCGAGCAGAAGTATCTCAGAATGACGAGGCAACATAGCCTGCGAGATGGCTATTTCGAGGGGGATGCGATTGTCTTTCTTGCCATAGATGAAGAGCACCGGGACCTCCAGTTGCTGCAGCACGGCGATGCGCGAGGGGCGGGCCATCATGCCTTTCTGCGCTGCGATGATAGACTCGGCCCGGGTTTCGAGACACTGGTCCTGCAGGTCCTTGATGTCCTGCGAAAGGGCTGTACGGTTGGCGTCGTCGAAAAGAGTTGGGACAAAGTTGACAATATACGAGGCGCGGTTCTCCATCACCTGCTCGCAAACCGCTTTGCGACAAGCCTGATGGTGCTCGCTGTCACAGAGGGCATGGGAGTTGATGAGCCCCAGGCCGCGAAGTGAGTAGGGATACTTTTCGGCAAAAGCCAAAGCGACATAGCCACCCATGGAATGGCCGACCATAACGCACTGGTCTACACCGGCTTCATCGAGCACCGTCTTCACGGTGCGGGCCATAAAGTCCATCGAATGCACCTCGGCGAAAGTCTCGGTATGGCCATGGCCGGGGAGGTCAATGGTGATTACACGAAGGTCGTGCATATAGGAAAGCACATAGGAGCTCCAGACATCGAGACTCTGCAGGAAGCCGTGGAGAAGAACCAGAGCCTTGCCATTGCTGCGGCCTTCGTCGCGATAGTGGACGGCCCGGCCGTCGACCATGATAATGCGGTGTTGTTCCATGATGCTATGTATTGGTTATTGTTCTCTGAAGCGGACGGAGACGCCCGATTTGCCATTCTTTTTGACGTTTACATTGCCGTAGGCCGAGATGATGACCCGGGAGTTGTCGATGCCCTGTTCGGCCATAAAGTCACGTATGAGGCGGCCTCGTTCGAGGGAAAGGTTGTAGCAGAGTTTGTCGTCGGTTCCGGCCACATCGATACAGAACTCGGCGACACCATTGGGCTGGTGGCTGAGGAACTGAGCCAGCTGCTCAAGCTGCAGGCGCGCGACGGGGGTGAGGTCGGAACCGTTGTCCGTGAAATCGACGGCATACAGCTGCACCGGCTTGTCAGAAGAAACGAGAACGGGGAAGGTATAGCCTTTGAGACGCTGATTGGCCTTCACACCAGGCTTGAGGATGACGGCAGGCACAAAATAGAGGCCTGCGTCGCCCATGATGGCATAGCTCTTGCCTTTGTGGATATTGATAGTGAGGGTGTTGCTCTCGCCAGAGCAATCGACCACCTGCACCACCGACTGCTGAATCATGTCGGCCACACGGACACGAAGCAGGTTGGACTCCATGCCGAGGATGTCGAGCGTGTAGGATTCATACGAGTTGGATACGTCGTGCCACGTGGGGAAGCTGAAAGCCGAATAGGTGCCGAGACTGGAATTGACGGAAAGGAAGATACGTTTCTCATCGGGGCTGAAGCTGAGGGAAGTCTCGGTATAGCCTGAATTGATTTCCTTGCCAGCATTCTGGGGCGTAGACCATGAGGTCCAGTCCTGTATGTTCGTACGTGTAACCATGTAGACATCGCTGTAGCCCAGACCTCCACGGCCATCGGTAACGAAATAGAGGGTCTTGAGGTTGCGGCTCATGATGGGACAACGCTCGGAATAGGGCGTGTTGATGGTAGGTCCCAGATTGACGGGAGTGCCCCACGTGTTATTATTATAAGGAATAAAGTAGAGGTCGGTAGCCAGGGCGGTGTCGCCATGGAAATAGGCGCCCGAGGACTGGACATTGTATCCGTTGGGACGGTCGGAGGCCAACAACAGGCCACTGCCGTCGGGCAACATGTAGGCGTCGGTCTCTATATAGTCGGTGTTGACCGGATATGGCGGGATATCGGTAATGCGCCAGGAATCACCGTCCTTTTCGGCCATCATGATGTTGCCATCGGAGCCCAGCAGCATGCGGGTACCGCCGGCATAGAATCCAAAGAGCGTAAGGCCTTCGTTGCTGAACAGAGACGCAAAGGGCACTTCGCCGGCAGGACGCCACTGTCCACCCTCCTTGACGGCATAGCAGATGCGGCGGCTGGCTCCGGCCGTACGGGTGAAATAAAGGCGCCCGTCAGCCTCGTTGAGGCAGGGATTCATCACATGATATGTCGCGGAAAACTCCTTGGTAAGTCTACGATTTGTAGCGGCAGCGGAGAGGATGCGCTGCAACTCCTTGTACTCCGTACTATTGATATTCTCGAAGCAAATGTCGAACGTACGCACACGGTCCAGGGCGGCCTGATAGTTGCGGCCGGTAAGCATCACCTGTATCATACGCTGCAGGGGGACGATGGCAATCTTTTTGCCCATCAGCTGGCGGACATATCCGGCATAGCGGCTGTACTCCACCTCGAGGAAGTCCTCCATAAGGTTGATGCGGTCAATAATCTTGGCCGACTCAAGGTCGTTTTCGATGGCACGCTTGTAGGGGAAATCGGGATTCTCACGCTCGAAGCGCTTGATGGGATCGCCGTTGCCCTCGGCGGCATGCCAAGAGTAATAGAGGTTGTAGATGTCGTTATAAGCGGGGTCGAGCTTGAAATGTTCCAAATAGTAGCGTGCGGCGGCAACATCCTGCTCCTTGGCAAGGAGGGTGCGTACCTCGGCCAGGGCCTTGTCGGCCAACGAAATATTGGGATAGGTATTGGCAAAGAGCGCATAGTCCATAGCCGTTTTGCACTTGGCATAAGTCACGTCGAGCAGATTGTCGAGGCGGTCGCGAGCCTGCTGGCTTTCGTCGCTGGTGGGGTAGCGGTCGAGGAATTCCTTATATCCAGCCACATCGTTGCGTTTGCTGGCGGTGGCGTATGCCATGCGGCTCTTCTGCTTCTCGGCAGAACGCTGCACCGACGGACTCAACGGATAGCGCGCGGCGATGGCATCCACCTGTTCCTCGGTTTCGGTGCCCTCGAACATGCCTGGGGCCAGACGGGACAGACGCTGTTCCATCTGTTCGGCCTCGGTGGTTCCGGGATATACATCGATGAAGTGATAGTAAGCATCGGCAGTGCCCTTCTTCAGACAGTCATCGTAGACCTGGTTGATGCGACGCTGACGGAGCAGGCGCACCAGCTCCATGTCGATGCCAAAGGCGTCGAGATAAGTATCCAACTCCACACCGGTCATATCGGTACGCACCTCGATGGTGTTGTAGGCGGCATCGATAATAGCCTGCTTGGTCTGGCGGATGGAGGTGAGGGTAATGCCGTTACGCACCAGCCGGGCCAACTCGCCGGTATGGTCGTCCTCAATGAGCTTGATGTGGCAGGCCTCTGCACGCTGGATATACTTCATGGCCATGGGCAGATTGCGCATGGGGTGGGAATTGTCGAAATAGAATTGCGACAAATTGAAGAGGGCCTCCACATCGTCCGGCGATTTGGCATAGGCCTTGTTCAACTTGGTGAAACGGGACTGATAATCGCTTAAAGAATCGAGCAGCACGCTCTGCCCCATCGTTGCGGTGGCCAGCATGCAGCATCCCAATATAGTCAACAATCTTTTCATCTTCACTATTTTATTGAGCTCAATATATCCGTAAATTCAAATTCCATTTCCTCAAAGGTATCCTTGGTGGTCTCCAGCCGGAACTCCACCGAGGTGCCCTTGTCCTTGAAGTATGTCATGAAAAACTGGTAGTCCTTCTGGTCCGACGGGTTGGTGTAGGCCCCGATGTAGCCGATGCCACCGTTCGAAGGCAACCCGTTGCCTTTGCTATACTCCTTGAGCGACTGGAATGGCTGAGCCTCATAGCGCTCGTAGGCCAAATCGTAGAGGTCGCCGTCATAGTCCTTGTTGACGTAGATACGCAAGAACGGCAGCACGGTGTCACCCTCCATGTCCACCAGCACATGGCCCGTGTAGCAATAGAGATACACATCGCCGCCCTCGGCCAGTTCGAACGTGCGCAGATAGCGCCAGTCCTCGTTGTTGAGTCTATAGGTGACATTGGTGCCAGGGATGGTGAGCTGTGCCGATGCCACAGTGGCCGTCAGCAGCAACACCGCAGTTGCAAGAAGTTTCTTTATGTTTTTCATCGTTTTCATTTTTCGAGTCTTTGGTTGTAAAAGTCTATCAGTCGGTCTGCCAGCTTGCCCTCGTTGTATTGCTCGGCAATGAGCCTGGCGGCAGCGGCGCCCACGCGGTTGCAGAACCCGTCGTCGTCCAGGCAGCGTTTGATCTGCCGGGCAAACTCCTCGGGGGTGTTGGCAATGAGAAGATTCTCGCCGTCGGTATAATCGATGCCCTGGGCTCCGACGGAGGTGGTCACCACGGTCTTGCCTGCAGACATGGCCTCGATGATTTTCACCCTTATGCCACTGCCGCTGAGCAGGGGCACAACATTAATCTTCTTGCTGCCGATAAAGTACATGGCATCAGGCACCTCTCCCACCACGGAGACCCCCTCGATCCGGGCTTGCATCCAGCGCTCGGGCATCTTGCGCCCGGCAAGGTAGAGCTTGGCACGCGGCACCTCGCGGTGCACCACGGGCCACACCTCCTCCAGCAGCCATGCTATGCTCTCCTGGTTGGGCAACCAATCCATAGCACCGATGTGGAACAGCGAGTCGGGCTCGGGCTCCACATGGGGCATCTCCTCGGGCTCCACACCAAAGGGGATGACCGTCACCGGCTTGCGGCAGCCGTTGTTCTTGAAGCACTCGGCGTCGTTGCGCGTAATGCAGACGATGCCGTCGTAGTCGTTAAGGTGTTCCAGCTCATAGACGCGCAGCGTCAGCGAGAGATGCTTCAGATACCAGCGCTTGAAGGGATTTGTGCAGCTCTGCGCCACACGCTTCCAGATGAGGTGCTCCACGTTGTGGGCCCTCAGCACCACCTTGGCCTTGGAGTGTTTGCGGACGAGCGGCACATAGGGGGTGAGGAAAATGCTCTCCACATGCACCACGTCAAACTCCTCGGCCTCCAGAATCTGCCGCAACTTGGCTGCAAACTCGGCGTTGATGTAGCGTTTCACATGGTACGACTCGCCGCACAACATGGCCCCCAGCGCCGGCAGCGGCTTCACCGAGAGGTCCACATACACGGTCTCCAAGCCCGTCTGCTGGCGGTAGCTGTCGGTGAGCCGCTCCTCGCAGACGGGGTGTTTGTCTGTCTTCACCGTCAGCACTTTCACCTCGCAGCCCCTCGACAGCAATCCCTGTGTGATGCTGTTCATGGCCATAGTGCCGCCGTCGACGGGCGGATAGGGGGGCTTGTTGCAGAGCTGGAGTACCTTCATATCAAACCATAACGCTGTTTCTTGCCTTTTATTGTGTGGCAGGTCTTATTCTTTCGGCAACGCCTTGAAGCCCTTGCCCAGAATCTCCGAACTGTTCATCACGTTGACAAAGGCATCGGGGTCGAGCTCGTAAAGGTGCGAACGCAGCTTCACCATGTCGGCACGCTCCAGCGTGACGTAGACCATCTTGCGCTCCACGCCGTTGAACAGGCCGGTGCCGGAGAAACAGGTGCCGCCGCGCTTGAGGTCGTTGATGATGTAGTCGCGCACGGTGTCCACCCTGTCGGTGACGATGAACATCGTCTTGTGGGTCTTCAGGCCGTCGACAATGAGGTCGATCATGAAACTCTCGATGGCGATGACCACGATGGAATAGATGGGCAGGCGCACTTCCTTGAAGGCAATGAAGGTGGAGAGGGTGATGCAGCCGTCGACAATCATCACCAGCGTGCCGAGGGAAATCTTGGTGTACTTGTGGATGATCATCGAGACGATGTCCGAACCGCCGCTCGTGGCACCGCTGCGGAAAATCAGACCGATGGCGGCGCCGTAGATGATACCCGTCACGAGGGTGTTGATCACATAGTCGGGCTTGAACCACAGGCCCGTGCCGCCGTTCTCATTGCTGTGGGGCACCAGGTTGTAGTCTGTCAGGTCGGCGGGCTGCGTGGTCACGAAGTCGCCGATGTGCACCACGGGGTTGTAGCCCCACGTGTGCTCCAATATCCAGGCAAAAACGAAGATGAGGATGGTCGAAACCACTGTCTTCACACCGAACTTCGGGCCGAGGATGATGGTGCCGATAATCAGCAGCGGGATATCCATGCAGATGGCCGTGATACTGATTTGCCAGCCGAACACCGTACTCAGCACGTTCGACAGACCCCACGTGCCGCCGGGAGCCAGCAGGTAGGGGTTGGAAAACATCACGTCGCCCACAGCGAACAGGGCACTGCCCACAATCACCAGCAGATAGGCATACGCCTCACGCCAGAAACTCGAGGACGACATATCCTCCGACTTCCATATCGCGCTCAAAACACCGTTTTTCTGTTTTTTTCCGTTGTCTATAGTCTTTTCTTTCGACATAATTATTTTATTATTAATACATAATGCAGTTATTACACACTAAGGTGAATTTGCAAAGATACTAAAAAGAGCCGGATTGACAAAATTTTTATTTCCTCCCCCACTCCCCTCCCACCCAAAACGCTCCAAATAGGGACCCAATTCGGCCGTTCTTATATTGTTCTTATATTGTTTACATATTGTTCGCATATTGTTCTTATATCCACAATATAGGAACAATATAAGAACAATATGTAAACAATATAAGAACAATATAAGAACGGCCGTATCAGACACCTCTCGGGTAGGGTACGGGTGGGCATTGGGCACGAGGGGGGAAAAAGAAAAAGCGGAGTGCAACTTCTGGTTGCACTCCGCTGAAGGTGAGCGACAAACGGGGCTCGAACCCGCGACCTGCGGCTTGGGAAGCCGCCGCTCTACCAACTGAGCTATTGTCGCACTCTTTCGTCTCGAAAGACCCCATTAAAACGAGGGTGTTTTGTTTTTATTGTGTATTTTTTTATTTTTTTTTGAAAAATTATTTGCCGTCGGTGTCCCCCGACTATTCGCGGCGGCCGAGGATGGAGAGGAGGCGGATGAAGAGGTTGATGATGTCGAGGTAGATGTCGAGGGCGGAGTCGACGGCGTTGTCGAGGGTCTTGGGGTAGGCCTGCGACTTGGCCACGTCGTAGCCTATGTAGCCGGAGAAAAGGATGACGAAGAGCCAGTCGAACAGGGCGCCGCGGTAGCCCAACAGCCAGGTAGCCACGATTTCGGCCACGATGCCGATAATCAGGGCAAAGAAGAGTGTGCGCCCCAGGCCGAGGAAGAAGGAGGGCCTGATGAGCGCCAGGAGCATCATGGTGGCGGTGACCATGCCGGTGAGGGTCATGGCCTTGGTGACCACGGCGGCGGAGAATCCCGGCACGATGAGCGTCAGCATGACGCCGATGGGCAGCACCACGAGGTTGTAGCCGATGAAGCTCACCAGGGGGTTGGTGGACTTGGCGGCAAGGACGACGCCGATGAGCGTGGGCACGATGTAGCCCAGCAGCAGCATCCAGGGGCTGACGCCGACGAGCATGTTCGTCAGCGGCTCGGCAAAGTAGTACACCATCACGGCGTTGAGCAGCAAGCCGTAGGCCAGCAGGCCCGTGAGGGCGAGGTTGAAACTGCGGCTCGATAGGCGGTCGGCCTCGCCGCTTTCCAGACGCGCCTGTTTGCGGTTGTTGAAGGTGTCGACAAAGGTTGCTTCAGCCATAGTATTCGTATTTCCCGTTTTCCGAAACAACGGTCACCTGGGCCTTCGGGGCGGCCTCGACGCGGCCTATGATGCGGGCGTCGACGTTGAAGCTGCGGGCAATGTCGATGATGCCGCGAGCCGTGGCCTCGTCGGTGTAGAGTTCCATGCGGTGGCCCATGTTGAAGACTTTGTACATCTCCTGCCAGTCGGTGTGGCTCTCCTCGTGGATCATCTTGAAGAGCGGCGGCACGGGGAAGAGGTTGTCCTTGACGACGTGGAGGTTGTCGATGAAGTGCAGCACCTTGGTCTGTGCGCCGCCGGAGCAATGGATCATGCCGTCGATCTTGGGGCGGTACTCGTCGAGGACGCGGCGGATGATGGGGGCGTAGGTGCGTGTGGGCGAGAGGACCATGTGGCCTGCGTCGACGCCGGGCACCTCGGTGGGATCGGTCAGCATCTTGGAGCCGCAGAAGACGACCTCCTGGGGCAGGTTGTGGTCGTAGCACATGGGGTATTTCTCGGCATAGATGTGCGAGAAGACATCGTGGCGGGCGGAGGTGAGGCCGTTCGAGCCCATGCCGCCGTTGTAGGCCGTCTCGTAGGTGGCCTGGCCGTAGGAGGCGAGGGCCACGATGACGTTGCCGGCCTTGATGTTGGCGTTGTCGATGACGTCGGCGCGGCGCATGCGGGCGGTGACGGTGGAGTCGACGATGATGGTGCGGACGAGGTCGCCGACATCGGCGGTTTCGCCGCCGGTGAGGACGATGTCGATGCCCATGTCGCGCATGGTCTGGCAGAACTCCTCGGTGCCGTTGATAACGGCCGAGATGACCTCGCCGGGAACGAGCTGCTTGTTGCGCCCGATGGTGGAGGAGAGGAGTATGTGGTCGAGGGCGCCGACGCAGAGGAGGTCGTCGGTGTTCATCACGATGGCGTCGATGGCGATGCCTTTCCACACGGAGAGGTCGCCGGTCTCCTTCCAGTACATGTAGGCCAGGCTGCTCTTGGTGCCCGCGCCGTCGGCATGCATGATGTTGCAATACTGCGGGTCGCCGCCCAGCAGGTCGGGGATAATCTTGCAGAAGGCCTTGGGGTAGAGGCCCTTGTCGATATTCTTGATGGCGTTGTGCACATCCTCCTTGGAGGCCGAAACGCCGCGTTGGTTGTATTTGTCCATTGTTACGAATTTGGCTGCAAAGATACGAACATTTTACAGAATGGCAAAAAAAACTTTCACAAGGATGTAAGATTTAGGCCTGTTGTGCGTCAATAATACGAAAAAACAATAATGTTTATGAAACGATTTGCAATTATCATCACTATGTTAGCGCCGTTGATGGTGCTCCACGGGCAGGAGCGCAAGTGGCACCTCGAGAGCGAGGTGGGATTCAACGTCACCCACTACTTTAACTACCCCGCCCTCTCGGCCCTGCAGGACAATACCGAGGGGTATACGGGTCTCACCTCGGCCTTCAACCTCGGTCTACGGCATGGGGACCACGCCTACTACGGCCTGCGCTACGAGAACACGAACGTCTTCACCGGCAACCTGGCCCTCGACGAACGCGCTGTTGTGCACAACCTCTCGTTGGTCATCCGCCATTCGGCCATGCTCAATGAGCACCTCGAACTGCGGTTCGGCGCCACCCTCGGCCTGGCCATCCTGCACAACGCCTTCGCCTTTGGCGGGAAGGACTACAGCCAGAACCGCTACGGTTTCAGCGGCAGCCTCGATGTGGGCCTGCGCTACTATGTGGGCGAGAGTTTCTTCTTCTCCCTCAACGCCGGCGTGGGCGGCATCAACGGCCTCTCCGACGCCCTCGACATCCCCACCCTGGCGAAACAGACGCGCAGCACCGCCGCCTCGGCCCACATCGGCGGCGGCATAGGATTCGGGTTCCGCCCAAAGGTAAAGAAACTGAACATGCCCGCCGAAGTCATCGACCGCAAGGAACCCCTGCAGATGGCCTGGTATGGGGAGGAATGGTAAACGCGGGACGCCGATGTTCAGAAGCGGTAATCGCCAGCCAGGGGGTCGACGAGTTCTATCCAGTTGTCCACGTCGATCAGGTCGAAGTCCTTCAGGTGCTCACGTGTGGTGAGCAGCCACCCTGCGAAATGAACGCAATGGTCCTTCCCGAGGGGCGGCAGAGTGTCGATACAGGACACGACACGACCCTGCTCGAAGTCGAAGCGTTCAAGCTTGAGGGCATACCCTCCGTCAGGCAGCTTCTCCACACCGCACAAATGGTCCACCCAGTCTTCCATTCCGTGATGCACCAGCGTGCTGTCGGTGAAATGCAGGTAATAAGGATAGTCGGCCGTGAAGACAGGCGTGTTCCTGTAGCGCATCACCACGAACCAGTCGCGCGGCAGGTCGCCAAGGTCCACGTGTGTGCACGGCAAGCCATAACTGTCAAAGAGGTCGTCGGCATAGGGAGCCCGTCCGGTATCGCCGAAGAGTTCCTTCACCCGTCGGGCATGCTCGTCGCTGCCTCGGGGGATGTAGACATAGTCCATCACCTGCGTGTCGCCATCGTAGAACGTGGTGTGACGGTAAAGCACCCGCCGCCCGTTTTCGACGAAAGGCTGTTGTATGTCGCACCACGAGCTGTCGTCAGCCCAAAGGGTGTCCATCGCGCAGGCTTCCGGCGCCACATCGGCCTGCACACCGCCGCCATGATGGGCACACGACACAGCAAACACCGCTGCGACAATCATCAATATCTGTTTCATAGCGTTTCTTGGTCTAATTCCACTTCTGCCCGATGTCCCAGTGGTGGGCAGTCTTGACGACATAAGTAGCATTGCCAAGATTGAATTCTTCGACAATGAGAGGAACAGCCTGCGGATACTGCTCTATCCATGAGCCGACAGCGATGGTAAACGTCTCGGTATCGGGATTGTAGAAGATGCGGCCGCGAGGGACCATCTCGTAGGCTCCCGTATAAGGTCCCACTCCGCCGTTCTTGTACTTCTGGCGATGGAACTCCTTTTTCCACACGTCCTCATGCATCTCCGAGCACGAAATGCTGCCGAATTCGGAGCGCGAGTTGGCTTTGGTGTAATCGGAAATGCGATGGGAACGGATGCCGAAGAGGTCGCCCATCTGAGGGCTGTACCAGAAGATGCCCACCATAGGCTCATCGCCCTTGCCGCGGTTGCTCTGCATCAAACGCATGGCATCGTCCAACTCCGCTTCGCCGAACTGGCTCACCTGTACAGGCTCTGCCGGTTGCAAGGGTTCCTGTGCAGCCTCTTCTCCTTTTATTTCTTTCAAAGCCACCTTGACGGCGGCAGCCACTATTCGTTGCAGTTCTTCTTCTGTTACAGTCATGATTTTTTCCTCTTGTTTTTCTTAATTAACGGCATATCTGTCATTTTATTGTCCGGAACGGACGAAATCACACATACCGCCCGGCCAGCTCCATGATCTTTCTTCCCAGGGCCTGGCGGTCGGCGTCGGAGAGGCAGAGTCCGAAGCGATAGGAGGTGTTGGAATAGACCACACGCAGCGTCGCCGAGCGCTGGCCGCTGCCGTCGTCGTAGGTCTCAACTTTTTTGATGGCCGACAGCGGAATCTCCTTCCGGCGGCCGAAGATGCATTTGCGACGCTCGACGACAAGCATCTCGTGCTGCACCGACACGGTCTCCTCCGTGCAATGCCATTTCATGTACGTGTCGATATACACGACCGCAGCAGCAACGAAGCACAGCACAGGAAGATAGAGCAGCAGCACCTCCACCCTCCAGTTGAGATAGGTCGTCAGCACCGCTCCACCTATAAAAACCACCGCGGCGATGCACGCAACTGCCACGCGGAAAGGCAGAAAGGTGTCGTACTTCGGGGTTACATGAGCCTTGTATGTTGCCAGTACAGCCATATTTTTTTATAACATAACGGACAAGTTCTGTTTTTATTGCACTATCAGTTTCCTTACGACGATACCGTCAGGCCCACCGATGCGGAGGTAATAGACGCCGCCGGGCAGGGTGCTGACATCGAGGGTGACCGAGGTGCGTCCTGCCAGCCCGCGGTAGTCCTGCACAACCCGTCCGTTGAGGTCCAGGAGGGCGACGCTTTCCACCTTCATCCCGTCGCTTTCCACCCTCACCCTGCTGCTGGCGGGGTTGGGGTAGACGACGAGGCCGGAGGCCTGGAGCTGGAGGTCGTCGATGCCGACGTCAGGAATCGTGCCGAAATGGGCCACAAGCACGCTGTCGCTCACCAGAAGGAGCGTTCGGCTGGCGTTGGTGTCGCCATCGCTCCAGCGGAGGAATCGGAACCCCTCGAAGGGAGATGCCGTGATGGTGACAAGCGAACTGTCGGGATAGCGCCCTGCGCCCGAGACGGTGCCCATAGAGGGTGCATCGGCGCCGAGGGTGAGAGTGCGCCAAAGGGTGTCGACCGCAGCATACTGGATGCTGATATCGTCCACCTCGAACTCGCCGTTTTGCAACTCAACGGCCAGACGGAACTCATCGCCATCGGGGGTATAGGAGAACTGCAGCGAATGCCAGAGGGGTCCATAGTTGAAGAAGTCCATGGTGGTGGAGTCCACATAGGCAAGGATGTTTCCAGCTGTTCCATTGGCGGGCATGATGCCGATGCGCAAGTGTGCCGGGTCGTTCACCCATGGGTTGTATCGGCCCATCCTGAAGCGGAGGGTCACAGTGACGGCGCGGTTGGCCACAAGAGGCGGAGTGGCAAAGACCGAAACCTCTTCGTCGACCGAGCAGCGAAGACTGCTGTTGCCTGTCAACATGGTGCCCCATCCCATTTGCGAATGCCAGCAATCGGGGATATAGCCCCTATCCACATCGCTGAAATCCTCCTCAAAGGGCACATGATACGGCGAGGGGCAGGCGGTGCGCACGGTGAGGGCCTCGGTCCAGGCTGTGGGGTCGCCGGAACATGCGGCACGAAGGCGGAAACCATAGTAGGTCAAAGGCGACAGACTGTCCACCACGAGGGCGTTGCTGTCGGTGGCTATCCGGGCAACCGTATTGCCGTCGGCATCCATCACCTCGACCTCGAAGTCGTCTCCCGTGGCATCCCACTCGAGGGCCACCGACGAAGAGTCCACCTCCCCTACCCTCAGGTTCCGGGCGGGTTCGCAGGCCGGACGGACGGAGCGCACGGAGTCAATCCGCAAATTGTCTATCCACGCTGTGCCCCTCTGCAGCCAGAAAGCCACACGCACTTCGCCCTCAAGGGGCAGGTCGAAGGTGTTGAACGACATTTCAATCCACTCGCCTCCCGTCACCGAGGTATCTGCCAAGATCACGAAGCTGTTGGTGTCCGCAGGGTCGGCCGTCACGCCGGCACGCAGATGCTGCGTAACGAACTCCAAAGCCGAAGGGATATATGCCCTGAAAGCCACTCCGATGCTGTCGGCCGGCAGCGGCACAGGGGCTGTGGCGGCGAGGGCAGGAGCCTCGAGCGATGCCTCCAGTTTCAATCCACGTGTGTCGTATGCGCCGCCTTCCTCCACACGCACACGACGCAGCAAAAGTCCGTTCCGTATGCTGTCGGCCGGGATGTGCCAACAAGCGGGACGCCCGTCGACAAGGGTGGAGTCGAAACGTTCGATGTAGGGTATGCCCATGGGCAGGCAGGCGGTACGGTGGTATCCCAGCCAGTTCCACGCCGAGGTGTCGCCCTCTGCACAGATGCTCCGCAACCATAGGTAGTAGGGCATATCAGGCCGAAGGGTGTCGAGGAGAGCCTGCGGAACGGAGTCGAGAGTGATGATGGTGGCCGAGGGCAAATCGTCTGTCAATCCGAAGCCGAGCTGGTAGGCCACAGCCCCCGTGGAATCCCATACGAGGAAGAATCCGTCCGAGGAGGGCTCTACCTGCACGCCCTGCGGCACAGCGCATTGTTCGAAAGCATGGATGGCGAGGTCGTCGAGCAGGCATTCGTAGCCCCACAACACCCAGCGGAAGGCCACGTAGCGGGTCTGGGCATCACCCACCTGCATCTCGTGCCGTATCCAGGTGTTGCCGACGCTTACGTTGTGTTCAACGGTGTCGCAAGCCACGAAGGAATCGGGATTGAGCAGGCTGTCCACCGTACCCACATACAGAGTGCCAACCCCTCGCATCCAGAAACTCACGTTGTAGCCCGATGGGGAACGCGGCAGCAAGGGAGTGACAATAAGGTTAGACTCTGATGAAGTTGCATTGAATTTCAGAGCCTTGTTGCCGGCATGGGCATTGTTGCCCGAATAAACCGAGGGGTAGGAATGTCCGTTCACCATGCTGGAGGCGAGGGGAATCCAGGCATCGGGCACGCTGTCGGCCTCGCAGGCCTCAAAGTCTTCTTCATATGGCAGCGTCCCTTCCTCGCGCAGGGTACGAAACACAAGCTCGGGAGAGAAGATGGCAGAGTCGCCATCAGCGCAGACGGGATAAACCCGCACGCGATAGGTCGTCATGTGGCGAAGGCTGTCGATGCTGATCCAGTTCTCATTGACATAGAAGGTGTCTTTGCCGTCCGCCGACGAACAAAGGACGCGGTAGCCGTCGGCATCCAAGCCGGCCCACTCCATATCGGCCGTGTGTTCGCTCACGCCCGTAAGCCAGATACTGTCCACTGGCCGGCATCCTGAGGCTTGAATCTCGATGGAATAGAGATTCAACGCTTTCCCCATTACCACAAGGCGGCAGCTGTCCACAGCAAGGCTGTCGAAACGATAGGTGCGGAAGAGCGTCTCTCGGTAGGAATAGTATTCAGCGCCCGTCAGGGTATCGCTGACGGCCAGCAGGCTGTCGTTGGCATCCACCACACCGACAGCCATCTTGCCGCTGGGCGACGAGCCACGGAAGCCGATGTGCACCGTCCATTGCGACACGGGAGCGCCAATCACAGGCGTGACCAGACGGCGCATCGTCCCGCCCGTGCCGCTGCCGAAAATCATGTAGCCGCTGCTGCTACGCGTCATGCCCGACTCCACCGTCCAGCAGGCGTTCAGCGCCTGCCCGAAGTCTTCCTCGAAGGGAACGGGATACGGCCCGCAGGGAGTGGTGACCGAAAGCGTGGTGCCAAGATAAACGGTGTCGTCTTCGCAAAGGACACCGACGCGGAAAAGATACTCCGTCATTGGAATCAACCCACCGATGGCAGCCGAGGTGTCCGAGGTGAGCGGCAGGTGCCGCCACTCCCCGCTGGCCGCTGGGCGGTAGGCCACTATATAGCCCATGCCCAATCCATCGCTGGCTCTGTGCCAAACCAACGACACATCGTTGGCTCCAACGCCGGTAGCCACAAAGGGCCCCTCAGGAGGCATACATTGCGAGGCCGTGACCACCAGATTGTCCATCTCGACATTGTAGGTACTACTGTTTGCATTCACCTTGAAGGCCAGACAGAAACTCTGTCCGCTCGGCACCTCGATGGCGAAACTGACGTGTTGCGACGAACCATACTCCGTTCCCAACGCCAGGTCGACCTGCGGGTAGAAAAGACCCGTGTCCGTCGCCGTGGGCACAGTGCCGATGCTCAGCACATCGCTACCGCCACCTTTGACATCAAACTCCAACAACAGGTACCCCGTACGCGCTGCGAAGGTCGGTGTAGCCAGGAAATTGCAGCTGTCGGCAGTGGTGCGGAACCGCAGCCTCCGGCTCTGCACAACGGGGTAATCCAAACTGCCACTGTGGCAACCGGCAGCACGCGTCCACCCCGAAGGCAGCGTGCCGGCGGTGTAGTCGAACTCTTCCGTCCACGGAAAAGTGTCGATGGTATCCTGCGCATGCAGGGAAAGCGACATGGCCCCAAAGGCCAACACAAAAAACAAAAAGTGTTTTTTCATATTCATATTTTCTATAACGTTTTTTTCTCCCTAAATACTCTAAAAAAAACTTTTCATACACCATTATAACCAGTTTTTCCGCAAAACATTACACCCCCCCCCGAATTTAACATCTTTTAACTAAAATTTCCAAACTATTATGAAAGATGCCTCACAATGCGTAGATATGTCGAACTTTACTAAAAGATGTTAAAAAGTCCAATTTTAACCTTATCATAGACCTATCATCTCCCACTGTGGTGGGAGTTGGTAGGGAGATGGTAGGTATTTGATAGGGTTTTAGTAGGTGCATCGTACCTGTTTTTTTACAAATAAAAAATTCCGTCCCAAGGTGGATGTAAAAATAATTTCACCCATTTCGGAGTTTTTTCGTACCTTTGTGCAATCATTGGAATGCGGGAGACCGCAACAATAAGCAATCAACAAGACAGTTATGATTTTTTCTGCTCTCTCTGAATATATCAATGCCAACGCTCCGATGAGCAATATACCGGCCTTGTTGGGGCTTCACCACAGCAATCCGCTGGGGCTGCACCCCATCGTCATCCCCATCTTCCTGCTGGTGCTGGCGGTGGCCATGAAGATCATCTATTTCGTCATCTACAAGCAGGAGCGGCGCCAGCTCTATCCGCTGCTGTACACGCTGTGGTGGGTGGCCTTGGCGGCGACGTATTATTACTGCTTCTCGGGCGACCTGCCGCTCTTCGAGGACACCGACCTGCACCGCAAGGAGGTGTGCGTGGGCTGGTTCTGCCAGCGCCAGGTGGTGGGCACAGGGTGGTCACTGCTGGGTGTGGCGCTGCTGAGCTACACGGCCTACAGCATGTTCAACGTGCTGCTGCACGTCATCGCCCACCAGAGCGACCGCATGGGGCTCAAGGAGAAGCAGTGGCGCGAGTGGAACTGGATTATCATCGTGATGCTCGTCGGGGTCTCCGCGGCCGGCATTGCCGACTCGTTTGCGCCCATCACCGGCGTGTGGATTATGATTGCCTACCACGTAGTGATGTTCATGATGGTGGTGGCGAAGCTGGTGGTCGACACCCGCCGCACGCACCTCTTCCACCGCTGCCTCTTTTCAGCCTTCTGCTTTGTGGTGGCCTTCGAGGCCATCACCATGCTGGCCATCGAATGCATAGAGGGCTACATCTACCTCTTCATCCCCATCGTGGGCCTCTTCATCTCCGCCGACGCCCGCTACAAGAAAAGAGTGGGAAGTGGGAAGTGGGGAAAACTTGATAAAAAATAGAAGTATCCTAAAAAAATATCCATAGAAAGATGAATACCCAAGACGAATTCAAAGCATTGCTGATGCTCTATGCCGCCAACATCGACGGCACCATCCATCCCGACGAGATGGAGCTCATCCTCCAGCACGTCGACCCCGCCGTCGTCAGCAAACTGAAAAAGGATTTCTCCAAGATGAGCGACACCCAGATCCTCGACCTTATCCACGAGAACAAGCCCAAGTTCATCACCGACGACACTTCCCGCCAGCAAATCCTCGACGATATCCGCTCCATCGTCGCCGCCGACGGACGGCGTTCCCCAATGGAAGCCCACCTTATGCGCACCCTCAAGAAGGTTCTCGCCTGAGAAAAAGGCAAAAAACGATAGCCAAAACAGACACAGAAATGTCAAAACAGGTGGAGGTCACGGAGCTCTTCCATACCTCGCAGAGCTGGGACGGTGTGGAGTTGCCCGACTATCTTCGTGGGCGTCCCGAGCTGGTGGCCATGAAGTATGTCTTCCCCGCCGGCTGCACGTTGGGGTGGCACCACCACGAGGTGATGAATTTCGGGGTGCTCACTCAGGGCGAACTGACCATCGTGGCAGAGGACGGCACCGAGAAGACCATCCATGAGGGCGAGACGGTGGTCGAGATGGTCGGCACCGTCCACCACGGTGAGAACCGGGGCGCGAAGCCCGCCGTACTCTATATGTTCTATCTGTCGCAGAAAGGCATGCCCTTGGCCATAGACACCACCTCGCGGTAGCGCGCCAGGGTGGTGGCCTTCATGATGGCCTTGTGCATTTTGTGGTCGAGGGGGATGTATTCCCAGAAAGCCCGTAGCCGCGCCAGCACTTGGCTGTCGCCGCAGAGGGTCTGGGTTGCGTGGCGGTAGAGCCGTTCGTGCATGGCCAACAGCACCTCTTTTGGTTCCCGATTGCCGAGCATCCATGGCCGTGCCAGCAGGCCCCGGCCGATCATGACGCCCTTGAGGTTTGGCACTGCCTGCAGCAGCATGTTGCTTTTATTGCTGTCGTTCTCGTCCGCGTCAGCCATAACTCTTAACTCATAACTCTTAACTCCTAACTGCACTTCCGCGTCGCCGTTGTACACCATGGGGTGCACGCAATGTTCTGCAAAATGCTTGAAGGCCGAGAGGTCGGGCGTTCCCTTGTACTGCTGTCGTCCCAGACGGGCATGCAGGGTAACGTGGCAGAGGGGCATCCGGTTGACGGTCTCCAGCGCCCGCAGGCCCTCGTCGGTGTTCTCTTGGCCGAGGCGCATCTTGACGGAGAAGGCAACCTCCGGCCGGCGCTGCATCTCGGCAAGGAGTTCCTTCAGCTTGTCGGGGCGCTGCAGGAGACCGCTGCCGCGTCCGGCACGGACCTGAAGGGGGAAGGGGCAGCCCATGTTGACGTCGATGCGGCGCCAGCCCTGTACCTGGAGGGCATCGCAGAGGCGCGCCAATTCGTCGCCGTCGCGCGCGATGACCTGCGGCACCGTGGGGACGCCGCGGTTGGCTTCGGGGTCCGTGTCGCGCAGGTCTTTACGCCGCACCTCCCCTTTCTCAATCCTCACGAAGGGCGTATAGTACTCTCCCACCCCGCCGGCGCACTCCCAATGCGCCCGCCGGTACGCCGCATCCGTATACCCCTGCAGCGGTGCAAAAGCAATGTATAATCCGTCCTGTTTCACGCTGCAAAGATACAAAAAAAAAGCAAAAACAGCTTTTACACTATTTATTTTGGTATCAAAAAAAAACAGAACGAGCCACCCAATCGGGCGGCTCGTTCTATTCATTTATACATTCGCAAATGGCTTAGTGTCTACGGCCACCGTCGCCGCTGGAGCGGCGCTCGCCACCGTTACCGCCTTCACGACGGCCATGACCACCACGGTCGCCGTCCTTGCGGTCGCCACCGCGACCGCCTTCGCGGCGCGGACCACGGTTGGGCTTCTCCTCCACATAGCCTTCGGGCTTGGGCAGGAGGGCCTTGCGGCTGAGCTTGATCTTGCCGTTCTTCTCGTCGAAGGCGATGACCTTCACTTGGAACTCGTCGCCCACGTGGATGAGGCCTTCGAGGGTCTCGGGGTGACCCCACTCGTACTCGCTGATGTGCATCAAGCCTTCCTTGCCGGGCAGGAACTCCATGAAGGCGCCGAACTCGACGATGCTGACGACCTTGGCGTCGAACACATCGCCCACCTCGGGCACCGTGCAAATGTCCTTGATCCACTTGAGGGCGGCGGCGATGTCGTCCTTGTTGGCCGAAGCCACGTCGACGATGCCGAACTCGCCTTCCTCTTCGATATTGATGATGGTGTTGGTCTCGGCCTGAATCTTCTGGATGACCTCGCCACCCTTGCCGATGACGGCACCGATGAAGTCTTTCGGAATCTTGATCTGCTCGATGCGGGGCACGAAGTCCTTGTAGTCCTCGCGGGGCTGCGGGATGGTCTCGGCAATCTTGTCAAGGATGTAGAGACGACCCTGGCGGGCCTGCTCGAGGGCCTTGGCCAGCACGTCGTAGCTGAGGCCGTCGACCTTGATGTCCATCTGGCAGGCGGTGATACCGTCGCGGGTGCCGCAGACCTTGAAGTCCATGTCGCCGAGGTGATCCTCGTCGCCGAGGATGTCGCTCAGCACGGCCCACTTGTCACCCTTCGAGATGAGACCCATGGCGATACCGGCCACTGGCTTGCGCAGCTTGACGCCGGCATCCATCAGCGCCATGCAGCCGGCGCAGACGGTGGCCATGGAGCTGGAACCGTTGGACTCGAGGATATCGGAGACCACGCGGATGGTGTAGGGGCATTCCTCCTCGGTGGGGAGAACCTCCTTGAGGGCGCGCCAGGCCAGGTGGCCGTGGCCCACCTCGCGGCGGCTGGTGCTGCCGGAGCGTTTCACCTCGCCAGTGGCGAAGCCGGGGAAGTTGTAGTGCAGCAGGAAGCGGCGGGTGCCCTCGATGACGGCACCGTCGATCTTCTGCTCGTCGAGCTTGGTGCCCAGCGTGCAGGTGCTGAGGGACTGCGTCTCGCCGCGGGTGAAGATGGCGCTACCGTGGGCCGAAGGCAGGTAGTCGGTCTCGCACCAGATGGGGCGGATCTCGTCGAGCTGACGGCCGTCGAGACGGGTGCGCTCGTTGAGCACCATGTCGCGCATTGCCTCGCGCTCGGTGTCGTGATAGTAGCGGTCGATCATGAACTTCACCTCGTCGGTGAGGGTCTCTTCGGTATAGTTGGCATCAATAAACTCCTGCTTGATGGCGGCAAAGCCGTCCTCACGCTGGTGCTTGTTGGCGACGCCCTGCTTGCTGAAGTCGTAGCACTTCTGGTAGACGGCCTGACGGATGCGCTCGCGCAGCTCCTCGTCGTTCACCTCGTGGCAGTACTCCCGTTTCTCCTGCTTGCCGGTCTCGATGGTGAGCTCGTTCAGCACGCGGCACTGGATCTTGATAGCCTCGTGGGCGGCCTTGAGGGCGTTGAGCATCACGTCCTCGGAGACTTCCTTCATCTCGCCTTCCACCATCATGATGTTGTCCTCGGTGGCGGCAACGATGAGGTCGAGGTCGGCACGCTCGATGTCCTGCATGGGGGTGTTGATGACGTACTGGCCGTCGAGGTAGCTCACGCGCACCTCACTGACGGGGCCGTTGAAGGGGATGTCGCTCACGGCGAGGGCCGAGGCAGCGGCCAGGGCGGCCAGCTGGTCGGGCATGGTGTCGTGGTCACCGCTGATGAGGGTGATGCTCACCTGCACCTCGGCGTGGAAGTTGTCGGGGAAAAGGGGACGCAGGGCGCGGTCCACCAGGCGGGCGATGAGGATTTCATGCTCCGAGGGACGGGCCTCGCGCTTGAAGAAACCGCCGGGGAAGCGACCCATGGCGGCGTATTTTTCCTGATAGTCAACGGTGAGAGGCATGAAGTCGACGTTCTCGCCCACCTCTTTCTTCGAGCAGACGGTGGCCAGAAGCATCGTGTTGTTCATGCGGACAACGGCAGCGCCGTCGGCCTGTTTGGCCAGCTTGCCGGTCTCGATTTCGATCATGCGGCCGTCGCCGAGGTCGAAACGCTTAGTGATAATGTGTTCGTTCATTGTTGTTTTTTATTGTTTTCTATTACTTTACCGCAGCCTCGGGGACCGTCCCCAAGACCCATAAAAGTGTTAATATTCAATATTCTATCTCCTTCGGCGGGCATCAAAAAGACCGGCTAAAGAAAGTGCAAAGATACAATAAATTCCTAACATACAGAAAAAAGATTTTGCCAATAGAATAATTCTATGTACTTTTGCAGGTCAAATGGAACGCCGGCCACCAGCCAGCAAACCGGGAAAAGAGCAACATCATGGACAAAGAAATCAGAGAGATAGACCTCGCCCAGTGGCAACAGGTGGGCGAAGGGGGCAACGGCAAAACCTACGTAGCCCGCCCCCAGGCTGCCCCGCAGTGCGGCGACCCGGACGGAGCAAACGCCGGCGCCATCCTCAAGATAAGCAACAGCCGCCTCAGCACCCTCGAGGCGGTGAGGAAGGAGTTCGACGTGTCGAGGGCCGTGCATGCCCTGGGCCTCGCCACCCCTGAGATGAGGGAGATAGTCCGCGTGGGCGACGCCTACGGCACCATCTCAGAGCTCATCAAGCCCAAGAGGTCGCTCGGGCGCATCTGCTGCGACAACCCCGAGCGCACCGAGGAGATGGCCACGCTGCTCTGCACCCGTGGCAAAGAGCTCTTCGCCACCCCCTGCGACACCGGCTTCTTTCCCAGCCGCAAAGCGCAGCTGCTGCAGGCCCTGGGAAGGGTGCAGTTCGTTGGCCGCAAAACCCTCAGCACCCTCGAAGCCTTCGCACAGCGCATCCCCGATGCCACCACCTGCCTCCACGGCGATTTCCAGATGGGCAACCTCATCCTCTCCGGCGAACGGCACTACTGGATCGACCTCGACCGCTTCGGCTACGGCGACCCCATGTTCGACGTCGGCCACCTCTACATGCTTTGCAACGTCTACTCCAGCATGAAGTACGTGCAGGGCCTTTTCCACGTGACACGCGACCAGTTCCACCGCTTCTGGGACGCCTTCGCCCGCGCCTACACCGGCAGCGCCGACCACGCCGACTTCGACCGCGAGGCGGCCCGCTTCGCCTGCTTCGACGTCACACTCCGCTACGCTTACGACAAACCCAACCTGCCGGAGAAGCTTTTCTTCAGCATCTACATCCGCCGCCTGGCAAAGAATTTCCAAAACTAAAAAAAATATATCATGAAAAAACGCCTATCCCTGCTCTTCGTCTCTCTGGTGCTGCTCTTCGTGGGCTGCAGCAAGGAGGAAACCGCACCCAAGAAAGACTACTTCCCCTCGTGGAACTCCTGCGCCTCGCTGACAGCCCTGCAGGAATACGTCGAGGACGTCACCAACCCCTCGTCCGCCAACTACATCCGCCCAGAGGACCGCATTGCCACCTTCGACATGGACGGCACCTTCGTCGGCGAGCTCTACCCCACCTACTTCGAATACAACCTGCTTGAATACCGCGCCCTGGACGACCCCGCCTACAAAGACATCGCCCCCGACGACGTGAAGGAGGCCGCCCAGGAAATCCGCGACTTTGTGCGCAACGGCGCCAGCCTGCCCGCCCACTTCGACATGAAGCATGCCCAGGCTGCCGCCAAAGCCTACGCCGGCATGACCATCGCCCAATTCGACGCCTACGTGAAGGCCTACGCCTCCAACACCGCCAACGGTTTCACCGGCATGACCTACGCCCAGAGCTTCTACCAGCCCATGCTCGAGGTCTTCGACTACCTGGAGGACAACGGTTTCACCTACTACGTTGTCTCCGGCTCCGACCGCTTCATCTGCCGCGCCCTGGTCGAGACGCTCGGCATCGAGCCCAACCGCGTCATCGGCATGGACGTGCGCCTGGAGTCCACCAGCCAGGGCACCGAGGCCGGCGTCAACTACACCATGGGCCAGGAGGAGGACATCGTCCGTACAGACGAACTCATCATCAAGAACCTCAAGACCAACAAAGTGCTGCAAATAGCCCAGGAAATCGGCAAGGTGCCCGTGCTCTCCTTCGGCAACAGCAGCGGCGACTGCGCCATGCACAACTACTGCCTGAGCAACCCCAAATACAAATCGGCGGCCTTCATGCTCATTGCCGACGACCCCGACCGCGACCACGCCAACCGCGACAAAGCCCTCGCCCTCGGCGAACAGTGGCTCCAGGCCGGCTACTACGTCGTCTCCATGCGCGACGACTTCAAGACCATCTACGGCCCCGGCGTCACCAAAGTGGCCTTCACCTTCTGACGCCCCACCCACACAACCCCTATATAGAGACGCAGCATGCTGCGTCTCTTTTTTCTCGGCAGGAACCGCCCATGTTACCGAAGAGGCTTATCACAAATGCTACCGGACAAAAAAAAGTTCTCTACAGAAAAGGCATAAAAAAAGGACTACCCGGAAAAACCGGGCAGTCCCAACCATAACCAAATAAATATGAAAAACTATTTTTTTCTCTTGGTTGTGTGCGTCTGCGATTATTTACGCAGACCGAGTTGCTTGACGATGGCGCGGTAACGCTCGATGTCAACCTCTTTCAGGTAGTCGAGCATCTTGCGGCGCTTGCCGACGAGACCCACGAGGGCGCGCTCGGAGACCTGGTCTTTCTTGTGCTGTTTCATCAGCTCGGTGAGGTGCTGGATGCGATAGGTGAAGAGAGCGATCTGTCCCTCGGCGCTGCCAGTGTCCTTAGCCGATTTGCCATACTTGGCAAATATTTCTTCTTTCTTTTCTTTTGTCAGATACATAACGTGTTACGTTTATTAATGTCTATTATTTCCTTCTTGTTTTCGGTTGCAAAAATACAACTATTTTCCGAACTGGCAAAATATTTTTGCAGAAAACAGCAGTTTTAACATTCATTAAGAAAGTTCACAAGGATCAATTGCACCCTCAGCACCACCTCCCACCTCTCCCCCACCCGAGTGCTTCCAAATACGGCCGTTCTTATATTGTTTACATATTGTTCTTATATTGTTCTTATATCTGTAATATAAGAACAATATGCGAACAATATGAGAACTATATAAGAACAATATAAGAACGGTCGTATCTGGTACGTATTATGTACCTCTCGGGTGGGTGGCAAACTTTTGTCGGAAAAGAATAAAAAAAAGCGCATACACAAGAGATAAAACACTCATGTATGCGCTTTTAGGGATGGGCAGACGCCGAGACGGCTACTCGATGGCGGCAGCAATCTGAGAGGCCAGGGAGGAGAGCTCGTCGGGGGTCATTTCGACATGATGGCTGAAGTTGAGGTCGCCGGGCTTGTTGAGCGGCATGAGATGGATATGGACGTGGGGGACGTCGATGCCCACCACGGCCTCGCCGATCTTGATGCAGGGGCACACCTTTTTGAGGCCCTTGGCCACACGGCGTGCAAAAAGATGGAGCTCGGTGAAGAGGTCCTCGTCGAGGTCAAAGATATAGTCCACCTCTTTCTTGGGAATACAGAGCACATGGCCGCGGACGACGGGGTTGATGTCGAGGAAAGCGAAGCAGTGCTCGGTCTCGGCCACCTTGTAGCATGGAATTTCGCCTGCTACAATCTTGCTGAATATCGTTGCCATATTATCTTTCAATTTTAATGAGTTCGAAATTCATTTTGCCGGCGGGCACATTGACTTCCACGACATCGCCCACTTTGTGGCCCAGGAAGGCCGAAGCAAAGGGCGACGTTACACTGATCTTGCCCTGCTTGAGGTTGGCTTCGCTCTCGGGAACGATGGTGTAGGTCTGCTTGAGGTTGTTCTTGGTGTTGCGGATGGTGATGATGGAGAGGAGGAGCACCTTGGAGGTGTCGATCTTGCTCTCGTCGAGGAGGCGGGCATTGGCCACAAGGTCCTGAAGCTTGGAGATGCGGGCCTCGAGGTGGCCCTGAGCCTCCTTGGCGGCGTCGTACTCGGCGTTCTCCGAGAGGTCGCCCTTGTCGCGTGCCTCGGCAATGGCTGCCGATGCCGCGGGGCGTTCGACGGCTATGAGATGGCGCAACTCGTCCTTGAGCTTCTGCAAGCCTTCTTCACTGTAATATTTGATTTCTGACATATCTGCGATGTTTTTTTATTGGGTCTTAAAAAGTGGGAAAGGCTTGTTTAAAAGCCTTTCCCAACAAGGATTATGTGTCGTTTTGCCGATGTTTAGAACCTGAAGCTGGCACCAATCGAATGGGTACCCTTGAGGGGGTCGGCAGTACGATAGGAGTAGTCGATCGTCAGACCGGTCTTGCTGTCGGAGTCCTTCTTGTGGAGGGGCACATCGACCGAGGCACCAGCGCAAATGCCGTTGTTGGCAGTGGCGTGGTCGTTGGTCCAGAGGCCTGGCTGGAAGATATAACCGGCGCGGAGCTGGAACATGTTGAGCAGGCTGTACTCGAGACCAACGGTATAGTTGTCGCGGAGGAAGGCATTGGAGGTGAAGGCGGCAGCGACGGTGAGGCGCTGGCTCCATTTCTCGAACAGGAAGTCGTAGGACAGACCGATGTTGAGGCAAGTGGGCAGCTCCATCTCGGCGGAACGGGTCTGGACGGTGAAGTTGTTGCCGGCATGGTTGACCATCTGCAGGGAGAGGCCAGAGCCGTCGTACTTCATCGAGGGGCCCCAGTTCTTGAGGGAGATACCGAACTTGAGCTGGTCGTTCTCGCCAGTGACGTACTGAATACCAGCGTCGATACCGAAGCCGGTAGCCGAGACGTTGTCGGTGCTCTCAGTGATGAGTTTGATTGTGGCACCGCCATGGATGCTACGGGTGAAGCTGTGGGCATAGGCCACATTGATGTTCATGTAGCTGGGCGAGAAGGTACCATTGAGGCCAGCCTCGGGGCTGGAGTAGGTGGTGACATCGATATCGCCAAAGCCCATGGACATGACGTAGACACCCAGGACACCGGCTTCAAAGACACGGATGCCGAGACCGAAGGTGTTGATAGTGCCGCCACTGGAGAGGCCGCTGCGTCCACCATAGAGCATGGTGTTGGAATAGGCCACTTCCACGCTCTCGACAAAAGCGAGACCGGCGACGTTGCCAAACATGGCGTCGAGGCCACGCACATTGGCATAATTGACTCCACCCCAACCGGTACTGCGGGTCCAGGGATTGATAAGCAACTCAGAGGCGCCCGCGGTTCCACGACGTTCATCGTTGCCAGCCTGAGCTGACGGTGCAGAAAGCGCCGTGAGAATCACAACTACAGCAAATATTCTTAATATTCTTTTCATCTCTGTATAAAATTTAGTTGTTTTCATACTGTGTTAGAAACCGAAGGAGTTGAGGTCGACGGGACGCATGGTGCCGAACCACTTGATGACACGTTCGCCGATGCCGGGCACGGAGACATGGATGAGATACATACCGCCGGCAATGGGGATACCTGCCTGGTTGTGGAGGTCCCAGTCAACGGTGGTGTTCTCGGCTCCGATACTGGCATCGCGGGTGACAGCAGTGGGGCCAAGGGTACGCACAAGGGTGCCGTCGACGGTGTAGATACGGATGGTACAGCCTTGCTGTACGCCATTTTCAACACCGGTAGGCAGGTTGATGATGCGGACCTTGGTTTCGAGCTGGCTCGCGTTCTCATAATTGGAATAGCTGTAGTAGGGGTTCGGGACGATGTTGATACGTCCGAGGATGGAATCAATGTAGTCTTCACGTGCGTTGCTGCGGGTGGCGAGGTTGTCAAGGACAGCATCTTCGGGGCCGATCACGAACTGGTAGACAGGCATCTCATGGTTCTTCAGAACAGCGCCGGAATTGATGGAGGAGGTTTTGTTGGGCGACATGTAGGTGCCATAGGGGGTGCGGATGTCGATGTTGATGGTGACATCGCAGGGGATATCCATGGGGTTGGTGAAGCTGTAGCGATTGTTGAGGAGGGGCATATTGACCCAGGCAACAGAGGCATAGAGCAACGAGAGAGAGTCGCGCTGAGGCTCGAGACGGGTATCGGCATCAGAAGTGAGACCCTTCTTGAGAACATACCTGGTACCGTTGGTAACCACGGCATCCATCATACGGTCGGCAGAGGAGAGCATCTTCATGCACCAGCGGCCGGCATCATAGGAAGGAGTGGGATAGTAAGTAAGCTCAGCGGATTTGGTGCGCATGTTGTAGAAGGGCTGCATGGTGGCATTCATTACATAGATGTAGTGACGACCGCCAATGACATAATTCTGGGTACCCTCGGTGAGAGAGCCATCGGGGTTCCACATCATGTCAGCACCATTATGCTGGATGTAGCGGGAATCCTCACCGAACATGATGTTCAGACGTTCACCGGTGACAGTGTTGATGGCGTAGCCGGGGAACCAACCCATACCGTCCTCGCAGATGTATGCGGGGTTGGAAGGATCGGTGGTGTCGGCAGCGATGCCAAGGTCGGCACAGGTCTTACCCTCTTTGTTGACAGAAGCATGGCGACGGGCGCTGAAACGACGGGCATTGCCTTCGGACTGCGTGTAGTCGTCGCACTGCTCGATGACCGGGCAGCGGGTCCACTTGGAGGTATCGGCCGTGAAGACGAAACGGATGCTGGGGACATTGGCGAGAGCACTGTAATGGATGGATTTGCTCCATGCATTGATCATCAGTTTGCGCTCGAGAGCATTCTTGTCGATGCCAAGGGCAGCAAGAGTGTCGTCGCAAGCCATGTAATAGGAATAGTTGAAGCCGGGATGGAACGGCTGAGTGGACACCAAGCCATAGGGGCCCCAGTAGCCGAAGACGACGCCTTCGAACTCCTGGTCCTTGTCAAGAGGCTCGGTGCTGACAGCTCCTGACATGGAACTGCTCTGAGAATAGCCATGGAAATAGTCCTCATCAAGGTAAGGTTCGGACACGCTGTACTTGGTATCGGCATTCTGGAACGTAAGGTAGGTGTTGGCGGCGAACTGAGAGCCGGAACGAATCCAGTTATAAAGGAAGTAGGAGTCGTTGTCGGGCAGACCGCCGAGCCACTGGAGGTTCTCATTGGCAAAGACCATTTCAGAACCCAGAACAGCACCCTTGGAAACAGACCCTGACCAGAACTTACCAGGATAGGAGTTCTGCGCGCCCAAATACATGATCTCCGATGCAATCGGTTTAGGATTGGTCAAGGTGACGGCAAGACCCAGATCGAGGAAGAGCTGCTCATTGTGGCGGCCGATGGTGAAATCGGACCAAATGGTGTCGCGATAAGTCCAACGACCATCCACATAAGAGGAATCCACATGGCCACCATTGGCGTTCACAATGCACCAGCGAGTTTCGGCGCCGATGGTGGTGGTATCATTGCTCTTGTTGTTGAAGATGATATTGTAACGGCCCTCACGGATCTTGAGCGGGTCAATGACACGGACGTTGATGGGGCCGAAGTCTTCTTCATAGCTGGGGTTGGCGATGATACAAGGATGAGTCATGGTGTTTCTGCTGAACAGACCAGGGCCCTTGGGCAGAAGTCCCTGAGCAGGATCGCCCATAAGGGTGTCGATAGAAGCCTGGCTGAGGCGGAGCTGAGAACCACCATTGCCATAGCCACCAAGACGAACGATACGGGGGCTCATACCGAATTCAGACTGAGCCTGTCGGCCACCAGCCTCGGCAGAGGGGCTGTGAGGAATGACAGTGATAGGCGTAATGCTACCGCCACGCTCGTTCTTACGACCGGCAAGGTAAGGTTCTTTCTGACCATCGAGGTAGGCAGCATCGGTCTGGGAATACTCTTTGAAACGGTTCTGGGCGTAAGCCACAGCGACGAAGTAGTATTCACGATTGTTGACCAGATTTGTATTGTTGCCCGAAGCAAATGCATCCTTGGTGATGCGGAACACATGTTGAATACCGGTATTGGCACCTTGCACCATAACCTTACCCTCCTGAATACCTGTAGCAGTGTTGGTGGTGTAATTGATAAGAGTACCAATGGGGAGGCTTGGATTGTCAGTAGGATAAGACTCGCCAGTGGACTCATCATAAGTAACGGAATCGTAGTAGTTCTCAATATCGCACTGGGCGACGAGAATAGCCTTATCAGAATTATCGATATCGGCGATAGAACAAGAGGCATCTTTCAACTGGAAGATTTGGAATCCTTCGAAATGATAGTAGATGTCATTTTCATGGAAATTGCCATCCTCATCAGTATAAGAACTGGGGATAGAAGGAGACGGCTCCAGGTAGTTCTCACCATAGTTGTTGGAGTTGGGGTTTTCATAGGAGAGGTAGAGAATAACCTCGTTCTCCAGTTCCTGAGCAGTGAGAGTGGGAGCATCGGGGCCGTCCAAAACCTTGAAACAGTTCTCGAAAAGACGCTGGCAGACATCGTCGACCTGACGAAGCAGTTCAACAGACGACCAGTTGTTACCAGAAGAGGCCTGGGCAAAGGGAATACCCACAGTAATGTAGTTAAGAGCACCGGGTTTAAGAGTGAAAGGACCGGCAGACTGCATGAAACGACGGTCATTGGGCTGGTTACCAGCCGTGATTTCGTTCCAATCGTTGGGGTTGATGTCAGGAATCTGTCCGTCAGTGCCCCAATGCCAAGGATCGCTATCATAAGGGAACATGAAGTCGCAGTCGAGGTTGGTGGTGTTGGCGGAAATGGCATTTCCGCCATATTTCATGCGCTGACCATTCTTCCAAAAACCACGGAGATAGTTGTAGTAATCACTGGCCTTGCGGGGTTCACCATTGATATTGTTTTGCCAATTATTATCATAGTATACGAAACGGCGCATACCGAAACGCTCATCATCAACAATGTTGTTGCCAAAGTTGACACCATTGATGGCGCAGTTTCCGATGGCATCCCCGGGGACAAAATACCAACTCTTGTAATCGAGTGCGAAGAAATCATCGGCATCATACGAAATGGCAATGGTATCATAGACTTGATTACCATGGGCGTCGACAGAATCGATGTTTGTACCCGCCTTCTTCATCTTGTACTGCTCGAGGAGTTTGCGAACTGGCTCGGTGGCAGGACGAGACAAGATATAGGCGATGTCAATCTTGGGGTTGTCCTTGCCATCAGGATCCATGTAGGGGCCCTGGAAGAAGTCAATACCTACCGCAGGGGGAATACCGCTATAGCTACCGGCACCAGCGAGGTCAGTCTTGGTTCCGTTATAGCAGTAACCAAGTCCACGACGAACATCGCAACCGACATAGTCATCCTTGGGATTACCAAGATCCGGGTCAACCCACTGGCTGAAGTAGGTCTCACGAAGTTCATAGGTGGAACGGTTGATGATTTCGTAGGAGTAGAAGGTCATATCGTTGATACGGTCGTTGGTGGCAAAAGCAAAAGCCTGGGCACGAATTTCAAGACCGATAGGCTGACCAAGGGTCTCAGTGTGGGTGTTACCCATATCGTTGAAGACCCACCAGATGGTCTGGTCACCTTTCAGCACCTGGTCGGAAAGAATACCACCCCTAACGATTCCCTTCTCAGTCTCCATAGTGGGAATGGAAACATTGGCACGCTCAGGATGACGCTGCTTGATGGTACGGGGGCAAAGGTCATTGTTGAAGTCGTAGTAGGGATAGTCACCATTGTGAGGATTGTAGACGCCATCATTGTCGGCATCGAAGAAAGGAGCGAGATAACTGGTGAGGTCGTCACCACCATCGCCTTTAGCAGGCCAGTTGAGGATGACCTCAGTAAGATCGTCGCCAGGATCTGACACCATCGTAACCGTGGAACCCGTGTAATCGAAGTGATCCATAAAGGAACGGACCTCGGCCTTGGTGATGACATAGTGCTTGTCATAGTAGTTACAAACAGGAAGGTCGATGGAGGCCGTTCCGTTGATCTTTAGGGGACCGGGCCAGTAGTCGTCGCCCTCGGAGCCGAAACGGAGAGCTGCGATACGAAGCTGGTCGTTAACATCGGTACCACCAATCCAAAGAGCCGCGCAGAACAGCGGGCAGGTGTTGCTATTCTTGGGCAGATGGTACTGCGCGACGCTACCATCATACCACATGTTGCCATAACCATTGATAAGGGCGCGAACATTGTTGATGTTGAGCTCGGCAGTGCTCTGAGCGCGCTTACAGGCTGCAGCCTTGGTCTGGACGGCGGCGTTTCTTGCGTTGGTTCTCTTGCATTCAACGCAATCGCGAGCGGACACCGTCGGCGCGAAAGCGACAAGTAGCAAAGAGACCAATACTAATTTGCTATATATACTTTTCATCTTTATAATATTTTATCACGTTAGGATTAGAAGTTATAAGAAACAGAGACGCGGATGGTACGGGGAGAAGAGTAATTCCATGTGCCGTTACGAAGGGCAATCGTGTAGATGTCGCGGTAGGCCATCGGATCGAGCTGAGCATTGATAGTCTGCTGAGTCTCGGGGTCGGTCAGATAACCATTGTCTTCGGGGTTACCGGTGACATTGAAGACATTAAGCACGTTACGGATATTGAAGAGGTTGTTAATGGTGATATCGGCCTTGATGAAGGTGGTACGTTTGCCGACCTGGATGGGCCACATTTTGTCAACCACAACATTGAAATAGAAGCCCCACGGCAGACGAGCACCGTTGTAGCTACCAACGATAGTGTACTGCGAATTGGACAGGGCTTTGGTGTAAGGACGACCCGACTGGGCAACAGCCATGAAGTTGACGCCGAAGTTTTCAAGAAGGTTGATCACTTTTTTACGTTTCTGACCAGTTTCCTTGTCGGTGACGACGCGAGTGATGGTGGGACCATTGTACTGATTACCCATGCCATAGCGGAAGTCGACATTGGCTTTGAACTCATGGCGACGGTCGTCGGCGATAGGATTGAGCATCTTAAGGGTTGTATAACCTTCCTTAATAAGTTCGGTCATCGTACCGCCAGACAGACCAGTGCCTTCAGCATACTGGAGGGTATAGTTGGCGTTGATACGGATGTTCTTGGTCTGACGGAGGTCATAGGCCAAGGTGACGCCCTTGGTGGTACGGAAGTCTTTGTTGTCGTAGCTGTAATAGTTGGGGTTGGGGTCAGCACCAGCATACTGGACAAGCTGAATCAGGTCGCGAGTCTCTTTGTAGTAAGCAGAGGCGCTGATTGCGGAGTTCTCATTGAGGGCCTGCTGGAAACCAAGCTCATAGTTGGTAATGCGCTCAGGCTTCAGGTTAGGATTATTGATACTGGATATCTGCGACATGAAAAGGTATTTTGTATACTCTGCAGCCCAGTAACCAGTGGGACGGCGGGCGATAATGTCATAACTCGCTTTAAACTGGGATTTCTCACCAATGGGGAAGGAGAAAGCAATACGCGGCATGGCCACTATCTGAGGTGTGTAGCGCTCGAAAGCCTCAGTGCCGACAGTGCGGTTGGCAATGGCAGAAAGGCCGCGGGGAGTATAATAAGGAGTTGGCTTACCCGAGTTACCAACGATGGCAGAAGTGTTAATCTGCTCAACGCCATCAGCATTATACCATTTGCCAGACTGGTCGCGGTAACCTTTGATGACGGGCTTAGCTGCTCCATCGGCATTGGAAACCTGGTCCACATAAGGCACCCAGTCAGAGCCAGCATTGCTGAGGTATTGACCACCACCCGAAATCATACCGGGGTTATCACGGAGATCAGCAACCGTGTAAGACTCATACAACAGGTAGGGATCTTTCATCACATACTGGTTGCCGTTGAAATAGTCGACACGGACACCGACATTGAAGATAAGATCCTGGAAGAAGAACTTGTCCTGAATATAACCTGCAGCATAGATGGGGGAGAAAGCGGGCAAATAACGGTATTTACCACCCTCAGGATTGAAGAACTTGTCGAGGCTCCAATTGGAGCTGCTGTACTTTTCACCAGTGTGGTCATAGCCGTAATAGGAGACATAAGCATTGCCGCTATTGAAAAGCTCATCCGAAGAGAACATGCTCAAACCACCGGCATTGACAAAATCTTCAGGCATATAGCGGTCAATGTCAATCCAAGTGTACTCATCAATGGGGCTGCCGTTGGTCTGAGTAAAGCCATTGCTGATCAGATAATCACGGAAGGCGCGGTCGAAATAGGTTTGCTGCTCGGAGTCGAGCAAACGGTTGTATCGGACATAGAGCTGCGATCCACGAGTCTCGTAGATTGGGTTGTCGAGGTCGAGCTGCTGGATATGAGAGTTAGCGTTGTTACGCATAAGCGTCCAGAGGCCGTAGGCACTCACGCCATAAGCGGAATTCCACATCTGGTCATACTGGAAACCAATCTCGATTTCGTGACCGAGGACATCGGCCGAGGCCTTTGCAGAGAGATACAGGTAATCATCCTGCGACAGCTGGTAGGAGCCCGACTGGACACCGACATTGCTCAAACCATAAATCGATCCAGGAGTATCACCATTGTACAAACCCTTGTACTGGAGGATGTAGTCACGCATGGTGAGATTGGGGCGAATGTCAGCAAATTCTGCGCTGTTGAACAACTGCTCATTATAATTGGCCAGAATCGGATTGTAAATACCACTTCCAGACACATAAGTCACGTTGTCGTTCCATGCGTTCTGAACCTTGGCCCAACGCTGAGTACCATAATAATCAATGAGCTGGTCACCCCAGCTGGGGGTCTTCTCCGTAATGAACTTGCCGATATAGCCATATTTAAAGATATCATCAATGGACGAGCCGAAGTTCTCATTGTAAGATTTAACCGTATAACGGTTGACCATAGCCGTGATGTTGTACATCACATTCTTGATCGGCGAAGAAGCCTGAGCCTCCTCTTCGTTCGTCACCTGCGCATCTTTGAAGCGCTGTGTGAAGTCTACAGTAAGAACCATATTCTTGCTCTCGCCGACGCCATTGCCAACAAGAGGCATCGTCAAGGGAGAAATACCTCCATTCGGGGCATGAACCGCACTGAACTCACCCGTAATAACCAGACTGGTGTACTCCGAAAAACGGAAGTCAAGAGCGCCTTCCAATCCGATACTATAGTATTGCAGGTCAGGCTTACGGCTTGACGAGACAAAGTCGTCGGAAGTAAGACGAGTGATGGTATGGAATGAGTTGCGACGAAGCATAGTCTCAGCAGTATAGTTGGTACCACCCGTCAAAGGATTATAAGTCAGAGGATGCTGCTCGATATAATTGACGATGTCGTCATCAACAATCTGGAATTCATATCCACTGGCACGATAGTAAGGCCAATTGCGATAGTTGGCTGAACCGGTGAAACGGAAACCGACAAGGGTACGGTCACCAGTGACGCTACCGTTTTCATCCTTAATGGGAATCTTGTAAACAGGACCAGTCAAATACACAACCAAAGTGTTGAGCAGACGATAGTCGAGATAGCCTTCCCAACGGACCAAACCCTGAAGAGTATTGGTCGGGGGTTTAAGGGTGATAATCTGAGTACCACCAATGGCCTCACCGATACTGGCCGGAGTACCACCAAGGATAACCTGAATCTCGGCGATGGCATCCTTTGGTACATTGATACCAGTACGCTTGCGGACACCGCCTTGCATGGTAACCATATTACCCTCGCCTCGGGCCGTGCTGGTACCACCATCGTTGTATCCCATACCGCCGACAGCGGCAACGATAGCGTCGACCGAGTTACCAGGCATGTGCTGGATGTCCTCTGCAGACATACGCTGGCCAGACTCTGGCGTACCTACCTCAATGATAGGCACCTTGTCTGCCACAATATCCACAACGTCGAGGTTGGTGGCTCCTGAAGTAAGCTGGATGTCAACGACGGTAAAACCGGAGGCTTTCACCTGGACACCGGTTTGCAGATAACGATTGTATCCAACAAAGGACACCTCGACGTCATACGTACCTACCGAAAGACCTTTAATGGTGAAAACACCGTCAAAGTCGGTAGTACCGCCTTGTACTTGTTTGCCATCTTGCTTGACGACGACGTTGACAAAGGGCAAAGGCTCATTTGTCTTCTTGTCGGTAATGGTTCCCTTCATAGTGCCTTGCGCGAAGGCTGCCATTTCCGCCATTAGCAAGAGTCCGAATGTCAATAGTACTTTTCTAAACATTCTCATTGCGTTTACATGTTAAGAGTTATTGATTTTGTTAATTTATTTCGTTAATATAATTATTAGACAATATCACCTGTGCAATGACCGCCTGACGGAGGTCGAACTGCGGACGTGCTGGTTCTTCTTCCACTGCGACAACAATAGGGCGTATCTTAGGCTCTGTCTTTTTGCGTGCAGGAGTCTTCACCACCTCGGTTTCATAGGTAAAATATTCGCCAGCATTCTCCGGAGCAAGAGCACCTTCATCTTCGAAGAACACACCATCCTGCTCCTCCTCAGAAGAGTCACTCTCCATAGCAGGCTTTTGCGCAGCTGCCATCTTGTTGATTTTCGTATAGAACGAATACCCAACAAGCAGAAGGAGGAGCAGTATGGTCGTGATACTCATTGTCTAAATATATATTGTATTCAATAATATTATTTCTCAGCCAAAGCTTTAGTCTTTTCCTTACCGGAGATCTCGTAAACCACAGCGCTGGCAATGCAGAGCGAGGAGAACACACCCACCAGGACACCCACGAGAAGAGCGAAGATGAATCCACGGATAACCTCGCCGCCGAAGATGAACATCATCAGCAGGGTGACAAAAGTGGTACCGGAAGTATTGACCGTACGGGCCAAAGTGGAGTTGATGGCATCGTTCATGTGGGTCATGAGGTCACGCTTCGGATAGAGCTTGCGATACTCACGGACACGGTCAAAAATAACCACCGTAGCATTAATCGAGTATCCAATGACTGTCAACACTGCAGATATGAAGTATTGGTCGAGTTCCAGGTTGAAGGGCAACAAACCACCGAGAATAGAGAAGACGCCGATAACCAAGATAGTATCGTGTGCCAAAGCGGTAACCGAACCAACACCGAAACGCCAGCTGCGGAAACGGAGGCCGATGTAAACAAACATAACCAGCAGACCTCCCAAAACAGCCCAAATAGAGTGGACCAAATTGTCGTGGGCAACACCTGCACCGAACTGGTCGGACTGGATGATACCGTATGGGTTGGTCTCTGTAGAAGCAAATTCCTCTACAGTGATGGGGTTCTTGAAGAACTTCTGGGAACCAGCAAAGAGCTTGGCAACAATCTCATTCTTCACCTCGTCACCATCTTCGTCAATCTTATAGCCAGTGGTGATCTTCACCTGATTGCTGGGGCCATAAGACTTCACCTCGGGAGCATCATTGTCAAACTGGTCAGCCAACATCGAGCGAACCTCATTTTCATTGACGGACTGGTCAAAACGAACCACATAGGAACGGCCGCCAGAGAAATCAATACCTCTATCGAGGCCTTTGGTAAAGAGGAACGCGAAGCAGACCACGATAGCCACACCAGCGATGGCGTAGAACATCTTGCGCTTGCCGAGGAAGTCGATATGCACATCGCGCAGGAAATTCTCCGAGAAAGAGAAGGAGAAGTTCATCTTGCGCTTGTGGCTCAGACTGGAATCGATGAAAAGACGGGTAATGAAGATAGAAGTGAACAGCGAGGTAACAATACCTATGCAGAGGGTGACAGCAAAACCCTGGACGGCGCCCGAGCCGAACATGATCAGCACGATACCCAGCAGGAATGTAGTCACCTGACCGTCGATAATAGCGGAATAAGCATTCTTGAAACCATTTTCAACTGCAGTGGAGAGGCTGGAGCCAGCTCGCAACTCTTCCTTCACACGTTCATAGATAATAACGTTTCCGTCGACAGCCATTGCCATTGTCAACACAATACCTGCAATGCCAGGCAGAGTCAAAACTGCACCAATAGAAGCGAGGACTCCTATAAGAAGGAATACATTAATAATAAGAGCTATCACAGACACCCAACCGGCTCGGTTGTAGAAGATGACCATGTAGATGAGCACAATGATGAAAGCCAGAATGAACGACCATAGACCATTGCGGATAGATTCCTGGCCAAGCGAAGGGCCAACCACAGCCTCGGAAACGATATTGGCAGGGGCAGGCAGCTTACCACTCTTCAGGATGTTGGCAAGGTCTTTTGCCTCATCAAGCGTGAAGTCGCCAGTAATGGAAGAACGGCCACCGGCAATTTCGCCGTTGACAGTGGGAGCAGAGTAGACCAGATCATCAAGAACGATAGCAATGCACTTGCCGACATTCTCGCCAGTGATACGTTTCCACTCGCGCGCGCCCGCGCTATTCATTGTCATAGAGACCTCGCTCTTGCCATTGGTGGAGAAATCCTGACGGGCATCGGAGATGCAGCTACCATCAAGCAGGGCAGCACCGTCACGAGTCGTAATCTTGATAGCATAGAGGGTGAAGATGTCACCGCCGGTGAAATGATCATCAGCTTTGTTGGACCACAGGAACTTCACCGAACGTGTGTCGAACACCTTGCGGGCGGCAGCCTGTGCCAGCATGGCATCAATGGCGGCGCGGTCCTTGTCGTGAGCCAAACCCACGATGGGGCCGGGAACAGGCTGGTTGTTCTGGTTCACATAGGGCATCAACAGGGCGAACAAGGGGTTGGTCTTGGCCATCTCCTGCGAGTTGCCGCTCTGGGTAGTGGCATTGTCGACAGCAAGCTGGTCAACCAGCGAACTGCTGTCGGCCTCAACCTGAGCGACACTGTCCTCTTCGGCAACCTTCTCGCCACCATGGACAGAGGCAAGATATTTGTCAGCAGCCTCAAGGAAGCGGATAGCCTCAGTATTGTCATAGGTCTGCCAAAACTCGAGCTGAGCAGTACCCTTCAGGAGTTTACGTACACGCTCGGGTTCCTTTACACCGGGAAGCTCCACAAGGATGCGCTCGGAAGCACTCAGCTTCTGAATAGTGGGCTGTGCGACACCGAACTTATCGATACGCTTGCTGATAATCTGGTAAGTGCGGTCGTAAGCCTCGGAAGCCTCTTCGCGGACGGCATTGATAACATTCTCGTTGTCGTCACCCATTTTGATTTTCTCGCGAAGGTCGCCGCTGCCAAAAATAGCCGCGAGCGAGACATTGGGGTCGAGAGCGGTAATCTCCTCGTAGAACAGGGAGACAAAATCGCGGTTCGTGGTCACCTTCTGCTTGGCCAATGCATTTTCAACAGCTTTGACAAAGGTGGGATCCTCAGCGTTGGTGGTAGCCAGAGCGCGGACGACATCGACCGTCGAGACCTCGAGCATAACATTCATACCGCCCTTCAGGTCAAGACCGAGGTTAATTTCGCGACCTTGACACTCGCGGTAGGTATAGCCGAGATAAACCTTCTCAGTAGCCATGGAGTCAAGGTAGTGAGCTTCACGTGCAGTCATGATGGAGTCCGTGACAATCTGGGCTTCGAGCTGATTGCTGCTTCTGCTGGCAATCAATTTTTGCGCCTGCTCACTGTTAACGTAGTTTTTGGCATCAGTTTTGGCCTTGCTCTGGATGACATTTGTCACAATTGTAAACGACAATTGGAACAAACATACAGCAGCAAAAGCCCAAGCTAAAAATTTGATAAGTCCTTTATTCTGCATACTTTATCTATAAATTTATGTTTTTTATTATATTCACTTTGAATGTGCAAAAATAAGAAAAATATTTGACATGGCAATGGAAATCGAAAAAAAACATGTATCTTTGCACAAAAATTATAGAGTTACAGCAAGATATGAATGAAAATTTTTCTCTGACACTCAAAGAGTGGGCTGACGAGGACAAGCCCCGCGAAAAGATGCTCAACAAGGGCAAAAAGGAACTGACCAACGCAGAACTGATAGCCATACTTCTGCGCAGCGGACTGCGCGGCAAGAGCGTCGTCGAAGTAGCCAAGGAAGTACTCTCATTTTCAGGCAACAAGCTCACTAGTCTATCCCAATTGGAATTCAGCCAACTCAGCGCCATCAAAGGTGTCGGCCCGGCAAAAGCCACCACCCTCATGGCCGCCCTCGAACTGGGATGGCGCATGCATGGCGAAATTGGCAACGACAAAGAGGTGATTATCAACGATAGCCAAACTCTATTCTCCTACATGACCCCTCTTTTGGCCGACCTCGACCATGAGGAGTTCTGGGCCGTCTACCTGAGCAACCGCGGCAAGGTACTGGGGCGCCAACGTATCTCCATGGGCGGCATCACAGGCACCCCCGTCGACCTCCGCATACTCTTCCGCGGCGCCATCGAGTGCAAAGCCGTAGCCCTCATGGTGGCACACAACCATCCCTCCGGCTCGCTCACCGCCAGCCGGGAGGACAAAGACCTGACAAAAAGAATCTCCGAAGCAGGCAGACTACTGGAAATCAAGCTCCGCGACCACCTGATCATCGCCATCGGCCCTGCCGGCAAGGCCGACTATTACAGTTTCCACGACAACGGGCTGCTATAGCACCACCTCAACGCTCACCGACTCCATCTGCCCTCCGAGGGGCGGATTGAGCTTGCTGACCTTCACCCGTACCGTCTCCACCGACGGGAAATCGTTCCGGATCCCCTCCCCTATTCTCCGGGCCACATGCTCAAGCAGGTTGGAGGGGATTCCCATCTCACGTTTCACCACTTGGTAAACATCAAGATAACTCACCGTATCGTCAATGTTGTCAGACACTTCAGCTCGCGACGTATCCGTCTCGAACTGCAAGTCCACACGGAAGTGCGTGCCAATACGACGCTCCTGTTCGAAACATCCGTGATGCGCATAGAAGCGCATATCGTTGATGGCTATCCAACTCATCAGATGATATTGTCAAACTGGTGCAGGAACCGTAAGTCGTTCTCGAAATAGAGACGCAGGTCGCGGATCTGGTATTTCAGCATGGCCATACGCTCCACACCCATACCGAGGGCAAAACCGCTATACTCCTTGCTGTCGATGCCGCAAGCATCCAACACATTGGGATCCACCATGCCACAGCCAAGAATCTCCAGCCAGCCGGTACCCTTGCAGATATTGCAGCCTTTACCGCCGCAGATGTTACACGAAATATCCATCTCAGCGCTGGGTTCGGTGAATGGGAAATAACTGGGTCTGAGGCGTATCTGCGTCTGCTCGCCAAACATTTCCTTGGCAAAATAGAGCAGCGTCTGTTTCAAGTCGGCAAAGGTGACATGCTTGTCCACATAAAGGGCCTCCACCTGATGGAAAATGCAGTGTGCACGAGCGCTGATGGCCTCGTTGCGGAACACACGCCCTGGGGCTATGATGCGGATGGGAGGTTTATGGGTCTCCATTACACGCACCTGCACCGACGAAGTGTGCGTCCTCAGTGCAACCTCCTGCCTACCTTCCTCTTTCTCGACGAAGAAGGTATCCTGCATGTCGCGGGCAGGGTGGTCGGGAGGGAAGTTCAAGGCCGAGAAGAGGTGCCAGTCGTCCTCTATCTCCACCGACTCCTCCACCGTGAATCCTATACGTGCAAAAATCTCAGCTATCTCATTCATTGTCACCGACAATACATGGCGGCTGCCGCGGCCGGCCAATTCGGCAGGAAGCGTCAAGTCATGATGCTCTTCGGCATCCATTTTTTCCTCCACATAGTTCTTGAACTCCTCGACGCGGGCCAATGCGGCGTTTTTCAGTTCATTGAGGGCAATGCCCATCTCCTTCTTCTGGTCATTGGGCAGGGCTTTGAACTGCTCAAACAGTTCGTTCATAACGCCCTTACGGCCAAGGAATTTCACACGGAATTGTTCCACCTCGGCAGCCTTGTCCTTGAACTCCTCGATATGGGTGGAACGGATTTCTTCAATGTACTTTGCAATAAGATCTTTCAACATATCTATATAAAGCTATTTTATCACTCTCATTTTTTCAATTACGACATCCTCCAACGGGCGGTCGTTACGGTCGCGTGCCACAGAGGCGATTTTGTCCACAACCTCCATGCCTTCAAGCACTTCTCCAAACACCGTGTAGTCTCCATCCAGGTATGGAGTGCCTCCGATGGTTGTGTAAACCTTGCGCTGTACGTCACTGAACTTCTTGTTCAACCTCATCTCCATCATGCCGAGTTCATCCTCGGACCATACACGCCCCTGCACAATGTAGAACTGCGATGCCGACGACTCCTTGCGGGGATTCACCATGTCGCCCTCGCGAGCGGCACAAAGCGCGCCTCGCTTATGGAAGAGATTCGGCCTGAATTCGGCCGGAATATTGTATCCCAATGTTCCGTCGCCCAGCATTTTGCCAGGCTTGGCACCCTTCGATGTCGGGTCGCCGCCCTGAATCATGAATTCGTTGATGACACGATGGAACAACAAGCCGTCGAAAGTGCCCGAAGTGACCAATTTTATGAAATTATCGCGATGCAAAGGGGTGTCATTGTACAACAAAAGCACCACTTTTCCATAGTTTGTAGTCATTTCCACACGAGTGGACTGCTCACCCGCAGAAACCTGTCTACCAGCTACTTGCGACTCGCCTGCATAAGCAGCGAACAAAAAAAATGGCAAAAAATATAACTTTTTCATCTTTCTATAGAATAAATTTACTAATTTTGCATGCAAAAATAAGAATAAAAATAGAAACAACGAGCAAAAAATCATAGTTTTATGAAGAAAAAAAATTTCATCTTTTCCGTCGTGCTGTTTTTCAGCATCTTACCGATGGCACTTTTCTCCTCCTGCGACAAAGATACCAACTGTTATTTGGAGGTCAATGTGGTTGACACGGGCACCATAAATCCAATTTCTGGCGAAACCATCGCCGGTCCCGGCATTCCGGGAGCCGTAGTGGAAGTCTTTCAGGATGGCGGCACAGTATACGCCAAAGGTGTCACCGGTTCCGACGGTGTCTACTCCACCTATTTCAACGCCCCGGCCATCGTGAAAATCAAAGTTGCCTATCAAGTCTACAACGATAACGGCGTAGCCATCGGCGAACGTCGCGGCGAGACCTCCGTACGCCTCGAGGAAGGCGAAACGGTATCCGCCCAAATCGTACTGAGCAGCCAGATATACTAAAAAACCATAAATATCATAGACCATGGTGTTTAACCCCACCGAACAAGACCTCCAACAGCTCCAACAGATGGGACTCTCTGTCGAGGCCGTACAACGACAAATAGACAATTTCAAGAAGGGTTTCCCCAAAAGCCACCTCGATGCCGCCGCAACTCCAGACAACGGCGGCATCATCCGTCTCGGCGACAAGGAGATAGCCCGCTACGAGAAACAGTATCGCACCCTCGGACACGACAAGAAGATGTTGAAGTTCGTCCCTGCCTCCGGGGCCGCAACGCGCATGTTCAAAGACCTTTACAGCTTCACCGCCACCTATTTCGGAGTGGCAGGAAACTTTGCCAAGGAATTCCCCGAGGTGCAGAAGTTTTTGGAAAACATCCACACCTTCGCTTTCTTCAACGACCTGAAAGCCCAGATGGAAGCCGCCGACCTCGACATCGAAGAGTACCTGCAGCGCGGCGACTACAGCACCGTCATCAACTTCCTTCTCAAGGAGCAGTACCTCGGCTACGGCAGCCTGCCCAAAGCCCTGCTGAAGTTCCACCGCTACGGTGCCGTGCAGCGCACTCCGCTGGAGGAGCACATCGTCGAGGGAGCCCTCTATGCCCGCAACAGCGACGGCTCTGTCAACCTGCACTTTACCCTTTCGCCAGAACACCGTGCCGCCTTCCGTCGCAAGATTGCCGAAGTAAAGCAATACTACGAAAGCACCTTTGGCATCAAACTCCGCATAACATTCTCCGAGCAAAAGCATTACACCGACACCATCGCCGTCGACGAACAGAATGTCCCAGTCCGCGACGAAGACGGGCGTCTCGTCTTCCGTCCCGGTGGCCACGGTGCCCTCATCGAGAACCTCAACGAGCAGCGCGCCGACGTCATCTTCGTGAAGAACATCGACAACGTAGTGCCCGACTGGATGAAGCATACCACGGTGATTTACAAGCAAGTGCTTGCCGGCATGCTGCTGGAGCTCCGCGAAAAATGCTTCGACATGCTCCGCACACTCGACTCACGCCCCGACAGCCAAACCCTCGCCAAGCTCATCCAATCGGCGCAAAAGGACTTTAACATCATGGTACCAGACGGTTGCGATGCCAAGACACTGCACGATTTGCTCAACCGCCCCATGCGCGTCTGCGGCATGGTGAAAAACCTCGGCGAACCCGGTGGCGGACCATTCTATACTATTGATTCCATGGGCCGTAGAAGCCTGCAAGTGGTCGAGTCGGCCCAGGTGAACCACAACGACCCGCAACAGGAAGCCATCTTCCAGGCCTCGACACACTTCAATCCTGTCGACCTCGTCTGCAGCACCAAGAACTACCGCGGCCGATACTTCGACCTCCGCCAATACGTCGACCCGCAGACTGGTTTCATCAGCAAAAAGTCCAAAGGGGCACAGACCGTCAAGTCGCAGGAACTTCCCGGCCTCTGGAACGGTGCCATGGCCAACTGGATCACCCTCTTCGTCGAGGTGCCCATAGCCACCTTCAACCCCGTCAAAACCGTCAACGACCTCCTCCGCAAAGAGCATCTGGAGGGCTGATACGCCCTGACAAATACGGCCGTTCTTATATTGTTTGCATATTGTTCTTATATTGTTCCTATATCCAGGATATAAGAACAATATGCGAACAATATGAGAACTATATAAGAACAATATAAGAACGGCCGTATCAGGCACGTATTATGTACCTCTCGGGCGGGGGAAAATATATTGTTGCAGCGATACAATTTTTGTCAAGAAACTGCGTTATTAACACAAATAATTTTTTAAAACCTATGAGCAAGAAAACCATCACAATCATCGGCATCGTTGCCGTCGTGGCCATTGCCTTCATCTGGGGCATCGGAGTGAACAACAAACTCGTCACCGAGGAGGAGAACGTTTCCAAGGCCTGGAGCCAGGTGGAGAACGTCTACAAACGCCGCATGGACCTCATCCCTCAGCTGGTGAACACCGTGCAGGGCGCCGCCAACTACGAGAAGAGCGTGCTGACCGAGGTCACCAACGCCCGCGCCGGCGTGCAGGAAGCCACCGTCGACCCCTCGACCCTGAGCGAGGAGCAGATCAAAGCCTACCAGCAGGCCCAGGACAAGCTCTCCAAGGCCGTGGCCAACACCATCAAGGTCACCGTGGAACGCTATCCCGAACTGACCGCCACCCAGGGCTTCCGCGACCTGCAGACCCAGCTTGAGGGCACCGAGAACCGCATCGCCGTGGAGCGTGGCAAGTTCAACGAGGCCGTCCAGGCCTACAACACCAAGCTGCGCCGCTTCCCGACGAGCCTCATCGCCGGCATGCTCGGCTTCGAGAAGAAGGGCTACTTCACCGCCCCCGAGGAGGCCGCAGAGCCCGTCGAAGTGAAGTTCGACTTCTAAACCAACCTAAAACTTATATGCAATATAAGTCCCATAAGTCCTATAGGTCTGTCTTGCTGGCAATACTGTTGGCGCTGCCCATGATGGCAAGTGCCCAGTGGCTGCCCGAGAAGACCAATCGGCTGGTAAACGACTACTCGCACGTCCTCAGCGACGACCAGCGCGAACAACTGGAGCGTCACCTGGTGGCCTTCAACGACTCCACGTCGAACCAGATACTCGTCGTCATCACCCCCACCCTTGGCGGAGACCACGAGAACGCCGTGGCCCAGCGCATCGGCCAGACCTGGGGCGTGGGCCAGAAGGCCTTCGACAACGGCCTGGTCATCCTCATCAAAAGCAAGACCGAGGAAGAGAACTGGGGCGCTGTGGCCATCGCCACAGGCTACGGTCTCGAGGGCGCGCTGCCCGACGTAGCCTGCAAGCACATCATCGACGACGAAATGATTCCCGCCCTCAGCGAGGGCGACTACTACGGCGCCATCGTGGAAGCCCTCGAGGTCATCGAGCCCATCGTGCGAGGCGAATACAGCTACGCCGAATACCGCGCCGCCGGCAAGCGGCGCTCTGCCATCGGCGCACTCATCCTCTTCGGCATCATCGGCATCGGCATCTTCCTCTTGCTGCGCTACGCCAAGAAACACCCCGACGAGTTCAACAACCGCGGCGGCGGCTCCGGCGGCAGCAACGGCGGCATCTTCTTCGGAGGTTTCCCCATAGGCTTCGGAGGAGGCCGCGGTGGTGGATTCGGTGGGGGCTTCGGAGGAGGCGGATTCGGCGGTTTCGGAGGCGGTGGTTTCGGCGGAGGAGGAGCATCCGGACGCTTCTGAAGAAAAAAAATTTGGCCAGTTTAAAAATTGTTAGTATCTTTGCAGCACGTTTGTTTTGAGGGTTGTCCCGATTACAAACTGACAATCAAGTATATAAACAATAAAAAATTATACACCATGGGTATCAATGCTAACAAAAAAGTGAAGAGAAGAAAAGTCCGCATCAACGGCAACAAGAACTCCACCAACAACTGGGGTATCACCGCCGCTGGCTGGAATGCTGTGCACAAAGCCATCATCAACGCCGAGGACTAAAACTCAATTAAGAGTTAAGAATTAAGAGTTAAGAGTTATGGGGAATCAACCCGACTCTTAACTCTTGATTTTTTATACACCACAGGACTCTCAACTCATAACTCTCAACTCATAGTTCCTAACTGCCATGAAACAGACCACCCTTTGCTACATAGACGACGGCGAGCGCTACCTGATGCTGCACCGCGTGAAGAAAAAGAACGACGCCAGCCACGGCAAGTGGATAGGCGTGGGCGGCAAATGCGAGGCCGACGAGGCCCCCGACGAGTGCATGCTGCGCGAAGTGAAGGAGGAAACAGGCCTGGAGATTACGCATTGGCGCTATCGCGGCATAGTAACCTTCATCTCCGACACTTGGCCCAACGAATACATGCACCTCTTCACCGCCACGGCCTGGCGCGGCGAGCCTGACATGAGCATCGACGCCGAAGGCACGCTGGCATGGATAAAGAAGGACGACCTGCCGGTCACAGATGGTGTTGGCGACCAAAGCATAAACCTCTGGGAGGGCGACAAGATATTCCTCCGCCTGCTGCTCGACGAGGGCACACCGTTCTTCTCTCTCAAGCTCGTCTACGAGAACGACGAGATGACCAGCGCCTCCCTCAACGGGAAGACATTATAATCAAAATAATATTCTAAACATACACTTATTTTGCTGGCATCGGCAATGTATTTTCTGCCCCTGGTCAATAGCCAACAATAGTGAAGCGGTTCCAGACGGGGTCGCTGCGATAGGCGTTGACGGAGGCTTCGGGCACATGGAGCACCACCCCGTCGGGCATGCCATCGAAGGAGGTCACCACCACCTGTGGCGGCACGGAGGCTTTGACGGTTACATCCTCGAGCTCATAGCAGTCGGCAAAGGCATAGGTGCCCACAAAGTTGACAGCAGGACCCAGCACGATGCGGCGTAACCGTTCGTTGTAGGCGAAGGAATAGGTGCCGACAATCTCCAACGAGTCGGGGAGCACGATCTCGCGCAGGTCGCACTCGTAGAAGGCAGCGTGCTTGATGACACGCAGCGTCGAGGGCCAACGTACATTGGAGAGGTTGCTGTCCATAGCGAAAGCATCGCGGCCGATGGTGACGACGCCGTCGGCGAAGTATACCGACTCCAGCACGCGGATGTTGTTGAACGTCCACGAAGGTGCCACCGTGACGCCGGGGCCGATCTCGACCTTTCGCATGGAGAGACAGCGATAGAAGCATTGATTAGCCTCCTTTGAGACACTGCAACTGTCGGCCAGCCAACGTACGGCGGGTATGCCGCTACAGTCGGTGAAGGCGTCGCCGCCAATCTCACGCAGCGAGCTCGGTATGACGAGGGTATCTTTCATGGCGGGACATCCAGCCAAGGCTCCGACGCCTATGCGCTGCAGGCCCTCCGGAAGGGTCACGCCGGTGATGAAGTACTGGTTATGGAAGGTGTGGGGACCTATCTCGACAAGGGCGTAGTCCATGCCCAGGTGGCGCACCGTGGGCGGTATGTCGAGATGTCCATGCAGCAACTCGAGGTCGCCCGGCCACTCCTGATCATCGGTGCCAGCGTATACCAAAGCCACCTGTCGATGCGGCACATGCTGCAGGACACGGTAGTAGACCGTCTGGCCGGAGGGCAGGACGAAGCTGTGGACGATGGGGAGCGGGAAGAGTATGGGGAAGACCGCTGCTGCCAGCAGCAGGAGCACCAGTAGTGAGATCCACCATCGGGGGTGCATAAGACGGCGCAACGCGGCCACCGACTGGGGCCGCTTTTGCGGGTCCTCGCGCATGGCGCAACGTGCCGCATGGCGGTAGCGGCGGCTGAAGAGGGAGAGAAGGATGCATCCCAGGGCGTAGATGTCGGCGCGGTGGTCGGCTGTGGTGCCGGCTTTCTGTTCGGGAGCGGCGAAGCCGTCGCTGCCGGCGCTGTGCTTGAAGGCGGCGTACTGTGGGCCGTCGCTGAGGCCGAAATCGATGAGCTTGAGGCGGCCGTCGTGGGCGATGATGATATTCGAAGGCTTGATGTCGTGGTGGTAGATGCCGTGGTGGTGGAGATAATCGACGGCATCGAGCAACTGGGAGAACATCGCGCGGACGTCGGCGGCAGACTTCCCCTGCCTCCATTGGTCGAGGGTTTGACCCTCCACCCATTCCATCACGATGCATCGGCCCACCACGTTGTCGTCCTCGAAGCTTTCCACGCGGACGATAGCAGGATGGTCGAGAGAGACCCCCACGCTGTATTCCTTGTAGAGCCACTCGTCGAAGAGGGGGTTGCCGCGCAGCTCGTCGCGGATGCCCTTGAGCACATACCAACGGCCGTAGCGGCGAGCACGGAAGAGCACGTGCGTGGAGCCACGGGCGATCTCCTCATAGTTGGAGAAGAAAGGCTCGGTGATGCCGCTGCCGCCAGAGACGAGACCCGACGGGCCATCGACGAGTGACGAGGGGTGATTGGCAGAATTGGCAGTATTTGAGTTGATATTCATTGCGCTACACTTCGGACAAGGGCATTGTGAGGTCACTTATTGAGGATGCAAAGATACGAAAAAAAGCAAGAGCAAGGAAAAAAAACAATGCGGACCAAAACGGATATTGTGCGATTGAAGAAAAAAGTGTAATTTTGCAGCCGAAAATATGGACAACAACGACACCCATCTGGAGACCCTGCGCCGCCTTGTCTGCGAGGCGGCGGGTTGCGAGGCGCGCACGCCTGGCGACTTCTACACCCTGACGGCATTTGTAGAAGGGCGCACGCGCGAGCCGATTGGGCTCACTACGGTGAAGCGCTTTTGGCAGTATGGCGGCATGAGCTCTGTCCCGCGCCGGGGGACGCTGAACCTGCTGGCGCGTTCGATAGGCTACCGCAACTACGACGATTTCTGCGAGCACCACGGCGACGACACGCCCTCGAGCGACCCCGTTCTCGGGCAGGGCGTCAAGGTAGCCGACCTGCTGCCGGGCGAGTACCTGCAGCTGCGCTGGAACCCCGGGCGCGAGGTGGTGGTGGAATATCTGGGCAACAGCACCTTCAGGGTCGTTATGAGTGAGGGCAGCAAGCTGAGGGCCGACGACACTTTCCAGGCGGCATTCTTCGCCCTGGGGCACCCTGCGATGCTGGCCAACGTGATCCATGGAGATTCCAGCTGGCCGCTGTACGAGATAGGGCAGCTGGGAGGGCTTACCTTGGTGCGCCAGCTACCGGCCAAAGAGGAATAGGCTCAGCGGCCGGCAGGGAAAAAAAGAAACGGCGACAGCAATTTTGACATCATACGACAGGGTTCCCGCTAGGGGAACCCTATTTTTGTGCCATTGAAATTGAGCAGGTTACAAAACGGACCAAAACGGATTTGGATTACTGCACTATACTTCCGAACTTTGCATTGTAATTTATAAAGGGAGGAAAACCAAATGAGCAACAAGATATTATTCCGTCCGCCATGGACCTGCGGCAAATACAATGCCGAGAAGCATGTGGCTATTATGTTCAACCTACTGTCGAGGATGAACTACTTTTATGAATCCGACAGTGCTGATGTTGTGGGGGCTATTTTGCAGGCTGGTAAGTATGGTGCAATATATATCGAAGAAGTCTCTCGCTTGTTAGACATTGCTCCTAAATCACTGTCGTGTTTCTTCACTGAATTATGCAACGAGGGATTATTATCATCCGAACAACTAACAGAAGAAGCGATACACCGCTACCGGGAGTCTGTCAAGAACAATACTGGCACTACTCGTTCAGAAGAAGCCGTGTCCCGACATTTTGAGGACATCGAGAAGGATACTCCTTATATGGCATATGCCAAAACCACAAAAGACCGTATGCATATTTTTGATGCAATGTTTGAACTTACATATCGTTGCAGCGAAAAATGTATACATTGTTATAACCCGGGAGCAACACGAAATGACAGTGAACGCAATGGAAGGGCCGATACGGTTGAGTTATCTCTAAATGATTACAAGCGTATTATTGACAATCTATGCGAGGCTGGGTTGACAACGGCGGTTTTAACAGGGGGAGATCCCTTCTCTAATCCCAATGTGTGGAATATTATTGAGTATCTGTACCAAAAAGATATAGCAATAAGTATATATACCAACGGTTTGTCATTGAAGGGTCAAGAGAAAAAGTTGGCAGGCTATTTCCCGCAATGTGTACAATTCTCACTGTATAGTGGTGATGCCACAGTTCATGACAGTATTACTAGGACAAAAGGATCGTTTGAAAAAACAATTGCAGTGATGGAAGAACTGCACAAATTCGCCATACCAATAGATATTGCATGCCCAATAATCCAACCCAACCTCAAGTCTTATTTTCTCGTTAAACCATATATGGAGAAGTATGGTTCAAATTGTTACTTTGACCTAATGATAACGGATTCCATAGATGGGGATAAATGTGCATCACAGCATCTTAGGCTTACGCCAGAACAAATGGAGGTGGTCCTGTTGGACCAAGATGTAATCCAGCACGTTCCAATCAATGTTAGTACTATTGACGAAGATGCACCAATAGGGAATCCCGAGCCACACGCACCTTGCGGCGCAATGCTTTACTCATATAATATTAACCCCAACGGCAACCTTACACCTTGCAGCGCATTTCCTTTGGTGCTGGGCAACCTTAAAGAAAAGAGCATACAGGAAATTGTAAATGGTAACAAACTAATTGGTGAATGGAGTTCTACAAGAGAGTCGGACTATGAAGAATGCTTTACACATGATTATTGCGACTATTGCTACTTTTGTCCGGGGAATAACTACAATGACCGAGGAAGTCGCTTTAAAGCAGGTGAGAACAACTGCTATTTGGCAAAAATAAGATATGCCACAATTCAGAAACTCAAGAATGGAATTGATATTCTAAATGGGAAAAAACTCACCGAAAGGATATCGGAGCTTGATGTTGAGATACCGCAATTAAACCGCGAATATAATAGGGCAAACGGAGTCCCTAAAAACTCCTAACAACTAAATACTTTTAATATGAGAGAACTTGAATTAGGTTCCAGCATGGGTTGTTCGTACAACAAAAAGGGTGTAAAGTGCTGCAAAACCCTCAAACAAGGTTCCAGCGCACCTAAATGCATTCTGCCTCGCAGAGCGTAACGCTATACGAGACGTTTAGGAGGCTGCTCCAACAGGCAGCCTCCTTTTAAAATCAAAAACAATCAAACATCAAAATACACAGAAAAATGAAAAAGATACTGCAAGAAGTAATCGACAAGGCCTATTCGAAGTGGCAACAGGGCATCGTGGCGGACGAAATCCCCACCACCAACGAGCGCACCATACAGGTCTACCTCGCCTACTACATCCTGCAACAGGGAAAGCCGCTGGAAGAGAACGGCGAGTATAAGCTCACGGTGCTGCTCGAAGAGAACATGGGAGAAATACACACCTGCAAGACCAATGGCATCGGTCGTTGCGACATTGTGGTGGAACTCGCCAGCAAAGGCAAGTCGGTACGTGCCGCCATCGAGATGAAACGTCCCGAGACAAAGGCCAATGCCATGAATGCCGCCACGACGGATGCCCGTTTTGCAGTATTGGCCGACATTGAGAATCTGGAACATTACGACGCCGACCTCAAATACGAGATTGCATATACCGATTATCATATTTTCCCGCACTCGAGAGAGGACATCAAATACAATATCAGCGATAGGAAAAGCACGGTGAAGCACTACGAATACAAGAAGAAAGCCAAGACGGATATAATCGACCTAAAGGGCAAATATACATTCAGCTGGGACGACCTGCCACACGACAAGCCCGAACACTATTTCCTGAAACTAAGATTGAAATAAACGATGGCAATATTCCTTTGGCTATTCCAATTCATCAGCCCGATAACATTTATCCTCGGAGGCTTGTATTTGCTCGAAGACCCAGAGCCGTTGGCGCTCATACTTGGCGGCATTTCCGCTGTGCTCGGCCTTGTGGTGGGCATAGTCGGCTGGGGTGATACTGTGCCTCCGCGTTGGTTCTGGATTAAGAGCAGCATGGACCTTGCCGGCAGCCGCTTTATGACGGCCATCGGATACGCCATCCAGTTCTTCTTCATCCCCGCCGCCGTCATTGGCATAATTGGATACTTCGGTTAGAAAAAAATAAAAATATGGCTCTCATTAACATCAACAAACTGAAAGAAAGCGCAGGCAAAGCCCTCAAAGATGCCTCAGATTGGACTTCTAAGGCTGCCAAAGAGGCTGCGGAGTGGACTTCGCAGACAGCCAAAGATGCCTCTGAATGGACCGAACAAGCGGCAAAGGATGCCTCTGAATGGAGTACGCAGGCAGCCAAAGATGCCTCCGACTGGACTTCAAAAGCCGCCAAGGATGCGTCCGATTGGACTTCTCAGGCAGTAAAAAATGCGTCCGATTGGTCGCAGCAAGCATTCTTCGATGCCACTGATTGGACAAAGCAGGCCGTAGTTGATGTGAAAGAAACCGCGACTCTGCTGGCCACCGATGAAGAGACGCAGAGAAAAGTGCTCAGTGCCACGATAGACGCTGCACAAAAAACAGGCAAAATCACCGTCAAAGGTCTGAAAGTCGTTTCAGGCGTGCAAGCCGTACAAGACCGCAAGAAATCTATTACCAACAAGGAGGAAGCCGACCAGTTGAAGGCAGAGATTGAAGCCACAAACGAAGCTCTGCGCGACGACCTGAACGAGACACTGGATGTATTCGGGAAGCAACGCCTCAGGGCATTGAAGCGCACCATTGGCACATTTCTGAGATATTTGGAGCGCATGAACCAGCGCTCCAAAACGAAAGAATACGACTTCTTGTGCGAGATTGACATCAAGCAGGAGAATCTCAAAGAGATGAAGCATATAGACATGCAGGCATCCCAAGCCGCCAAAGTATTGGCCGTAGGTGGCGGATTCGCTGCCGTCGGACTTATCGGCACACCTGCAGCGGTAACAGCGGCGGTCACGGCCGTAGGTGCTGCCAGCACGGGCACCGCCATCAGCGCGCTCTCCGGTGCCGCAGCCTCCAACGCCGTGTTAGCCTGGCTCGGTGGTGGAGCAATAGCGGCAGGAGGAGGTGGAATGGCGGCAGGGGCGGCGGTAATGGCCACCATAACAGCCACCGCAACAGCTGGCCTTGCCATCGTAGCCGTCGGAACACTGGCATCGGCATTCTATGCCAGAAAGAACACAGAGAGTGAACAATATCTATCCGACATCAAGAAATGGGCTGCCGAGACAGAGCAAAGCTGGGTGGCCCTGAACGCCATAAAAGCCCGCGTACTCGAGATGCAGAACCTAACCGAGGAACTCGAAACACGCGCCATCATGCTACTTGGACGAATGGAGCCATTCGTCGATTGCTTTGACCCACAGAACAAGCAGATGCTGGAGACATTCCAACAAACCGCTATCGCAGTAAAATCGATGAGCGAACTGGCGCAGACGCCCATACTCGACGAGGCGGGGAACATCAACCAAGCCGCCAACATCGTTATATCAAAAACCGAGAAAGTGCTTAATAAAAGTTTATGAAAATCGACATCAAGAAAATAGCAAAAACCGGTGCAGATTTGTGGAACAAATACGGTGACACCGTAACTGATGTAGCCAGTAAGGTGAAACGACAAATCGAAGAGTCGAAAGAGCGCAAAGAAAACGGAGAAGAGCCCAAATCGGCCATCGATACAGGCAAAGAAATTCTGGGGTTGTATGGCAACACCCTAATCGACACCATCAACTCGGCCACGGATGGAAAATACGACAAAACACTGGGGATGGTATCGCAAGTGGTAGACAAAGTCAACCCGATGGAGGAGACAGATTACGACATACCGGCAGACGAATACGAAACCGTCGAGGCGGAAGAAATTCCCACCGAAAACGACGAAGAGGAAGACACCTTCTTTGAAGACAATACCTCGAAGCTTACTGGAGTCATTAAGGACGCTGCCGGCAGTGGATTCCAAGACCCCGAGGCCGTTGTGAACGCAATAACAGCCCTCGGCGAAGTGGCGAACGACACCATCAAGTATGTAGCCGACCAAGAAACCAAGCAAGAAGAGATAAGGGCGAAACGCGACGTGGCCATTGCCGAAATTAACGCCACCACTGAGTGCATCAAAGCGTATCTGGAAAAGACCTTCGACGAACGCAGCGCCATCTTCAACAAACAGTTCGAAGCTGTCGATGAGGCATTGCGTACCGGCAATACCGAGATGTTGGCTCTGAGCCTACAAAGCATCAATGCGTTAGCTGCGCAAAGCCCATTCAAAAGCCTGGCTGACATAGGCCAAGTAAAGCAGGCGCTAACAGCTGGCGACACAGAATGGGATATATAATTTCAAACTCATAGAACAGACCGTTAAACATCCATCGCAGGATAAGAAAATTTCTTCACACAACCGCTGCCAGGCGCGACACCGCCAGGCAGCGGTTTGTTATTTCCCAGTAGACACAAAATAATTTTGCCAGTTTGAATAGTTTTATTACTTTTGCAATTATTATAAAAGTAATAATTATAATTTCAATAATTTTCACTCTCACCCTCTTCGTTTTCAAAAAAAGTTGTATCTTTGCATTACGGAATTTACGTAACGGAATTTACGTAATACACGAGTTGTCGTTAAATTATAGAACAATATGGAACGAACCTTCGACCCGTGGCAGCAGGAGGCCATCGCCATCAGCGGTGGACGCCACTTGGTGCTGGCGCCTCCGGGCTGCGGCAAGACCGACATACTGACCGAGCGCGTGGTGCATGCCCACAACTGCGGCGTGGACTACGGCGATATGCTCTGCCTCACCTTCACCAACCGCGCCGCCAAGGGCATGGCCCAGCGCATCGCCGACCGCACGGGCAACCCCGTGCCGGACGACCTCTTCGTGGGCAACATCCACCGCTTCTGCTCGCAGCTGCTCTTCAACAACGGCGTGGTGAACCACAACAGCGCCATCATCGACGAGGGCGACGTGGAGAACATCATTCAGGAGGAGCTCTGCAAACGCCTCAACATCACCAGCCGCACCACCGAACTCATGCGCTTCCAGCACGGCCTGCAGCAGATGGTTCTGGGCATGAGGGGCGAACTGGTGCTGCACAACGAGCTCTTCCACGCCGGCGGCGTGGCCAAACTCTGCGACGTGCTCGGCATGCCCTTCGACGAGGAGCACATAGCCCAGATCTACGTCGACATTGAGACCCTCATGCAGCGCTATTCCGTCCTCGCTGAACTCCCTGCCGCCAACATGATGCTGCTGGCCAAGGCCTACGAGCGCTACAAGGCCGACAACGACCTCCTCGACTATGACGACCTGCTGGTGCTGGCGTACCAGTACCTGAGCGGCGAAGCAACGACGTCCTACCGCTGGATCGAGGTGGACGAGGTGCAGGACCTCAACCCGCTGCAGTTCGCCCTGATCGACCTCTTCGCCGCGTCCGACGCCACCATCGTCTACCTCGGCGACGAGCAGCAGGCCATCTTCTCCTTCATCGGCGCCAAGCTGGAGACCCTCGAAAACCTCAAGCGCCGCTGTGGCAAGAACATCCACCACCTCCACACCAACTACCGCTCGCCACGCTACCTCCTCGACCTCCAGAACGACTTCGCCGTTGCCAACCTCGGCATCGGCCGCAATATGCTCCCCACCACCGATCTCAACCCCACCCATGCCCCCGAGGATCTCTGCCTGCTCAACGTCGGCGACGCCCAGATGGAGAGCTATTACGCCGCCCGCTTCGCCAAACGCTACGGCGAGATGGACGATTGCCGGCAGGATGCCGGCGCTCCAAGCCGCGTGGCCATCCTCGTCAGCACCAACCGCGAGGCCGACGATATCGGCGAGGTAATGAGCGGCATGGGCATCAGCCACTTCAAAATCAGCGGCACCGACCTCTTCTCGCTGCCCGCCATGAGGATTATCCTCTCCCACCTCAGCGTCCTCACCGACGAGATGGTCTTCATCGCCTGGGCCCGCCTGCTGTGGGGGCTCAAGGTCATGCCCACCTATACAGCCGCCCGCAACTTCATGCGCGACATGCGGCGCGTGGCCCTCCTGCCCACCGACTTTCTCCTCTACCCTGACAGCAGCTACCTGCAAGAGTTCATCCGCGCCTACAACGACGAGGAGCTCGTCATCTTCGACACCGAGACCACCGGACTCAACCCCTACGCCGACGACATCATCCAGATTGCCGCCGTCAAGGTCAGGAAAGGCAAGGTGACCGGCAAGCCTTTCAACATCATCCTCGAAACCGACAAGGAGCTGCCCGAAACCGTCGGCGGCCACCCCAACCCCATGCTCGAGGTCTACCGCAACAGCCGCCGCCACTCCCGCGCCGAGGGGTTGCGCCTATTCATGGACTACTGCCAGGGGCATACCCTCGTGGGCCACAACGTGGGCTACGACTACCAAATCCTCCTCCACAACCTGCGCCGTAGCTGCCCCGAACTGGATCTCGAACGACTCTGCCCGCACCACTTCGACACCCTGAAGTACATCCGCCTTGTACGTCCCCGTCTGCGGCAGTACAAGCTGGGCCACCTCCTCGAGGTGCTCCACCTCGAAGGGCAGAACAGCCACCAGGCCGACGACGACATCCTCGCCACCCTCTCGCTCCTCAACTTCTGCCACCTCAACGCCACACAGATGGTGGCCGACCAGCGCCTCTTCATCGCCGACCACCAGAAGCAGGTCGACAAGTTCCACGCCAAGTACGCCAACATCTACCGCCACGGAATCGAGAGCGGAGAGCAGAGCCTCACCGAGGAGCTGCAGTTCGTCTACACGCGCATGCTGGCCGGCGGACTAATCGACCCCGTCGACAAGTGGCACCACCTGCTGCACTTCCTCAATACAGACCTCATCCGCACCGACCTCTACCCCACCCTGCGCCAACAGCTGGAGCGCTACGCCACCGACCTCAACACCCTCAAGGAAGCCGACCTCTGCGGCACCTCCCTCGAGGAACGCTATATCATCTCCACCGTACACAAAGCCAAGGGCCTGGAGTTCGACACCGTCATCGTCTACCGCGCCATCGACGGCGTATACCCGGGCAACCGCAGCTGGACCGAAAAACAGATACAGGAAGACGCCCGTCGCCTCTTCGTAGCCCTCTCGCGGTCGCGCAAACGACTCTGCATCCTCTACGACGAATACTACGGCCGCAGCACCCATGCCCTCAGCCCCTTCCTGGAGAAGGTCAAGAAACATTTCACCCTATACCGCCGCGGCAGCGACGGCAAGATACGCCAGGTATAAATAATTTACCGCCGCCAGACAAGATAATTGACATTATCGCCCTCGAACAAGGTGCCGATGGTGTGCAACAGGCCCCCTTCGGCGCGGTACATCAGCAGCGACTCCGACCCCACCAGGGCAATGGCGTCGTCGACACCGAGGTCGGCCAGGGCGGTGGCGAAGTCGTGGTACGACTCGCGGTCGCCCGACGCCACAACGAACATCCGATGCCCCATCACGCACAGCGCCCGGCGGTGGTTCTTGCCCTTGGGCTTGGGCGGCATGGCAACGCCTTCGCTCACCAGCACATACTGACGGAAGAAACTGCCCTTCCCGTCCACGGCACGCTTCAGGTCGGCCTCGCCGCCACGTCCCACAACGGGCACACCGTCGAGGATGGCGCAGTAGCCCTCCTTCTTCTCGCCACGGGCCAGCTGCCGCCCCTCCACTACAAAGTCGCCCACGATGCCCCCGTTGTCGGCCCGCACGTCGGCGGCCATCACGGCCAGCAGCAACGAGGTGTCCTCCCGGTCGGGCATGCCCACCTGGAGCGACGCCCGCGGGCAGGCGGGAAGTTCGCAGTCCAGACTGTATATCGTCAGCGGCACATCGTTGATCATGGTGTCGAAGACGGCAAGTGGCTGAGTGGCTGAGTGACTGAGTGACTGAGTGGTGCCAGCGCCAACGGCCTCCTCTCTCGGTGTCTGCAACAACAGTACCGCAACGGCCACAGCCACAAGCGCCGCCAGCACCAGACCCACGGCCAACCAGCCGTACCACGGCCAGCGGCGGCGACGGGCACCGTCGGATGCTCCTATGATGCGAATTTCGTTATCGCCTATCTCTTTCATTTCATGTTCCTTTCCAACATTTCTTTCAAGGCCTTCAACGCTTCGCGCGAGGCCGTGAGTTCGTATTTGGACCCGACTGGATTGCGCAGTTCCAGCAGACCCTTTCCCGGATGGACATAGCGCACACGCTCCAAGCCCACAATCAAACTCTTGCCGATACGGACATAGCCCTGCGACGCTTGGGGCATCTGCTGCGCTATCATCCGCTCGAGCTGACCCAGCTGCAGCGTCACCAACCGCCGGTCGCCGTCGGCGAGCACCAGGGTGGTGTAGTTGCCGTCGGCCTCGGCATAGACCAGCTCGTCCGCTGCAACGCGCAGCAGGTCGCCTGAGGTACTGAGTGTGAGCCATTCGTTCATGTTTCCAATAACGCAGCCGTTCAACAATTATTGCATCGCCAACCAACCATTTTTCTCCTCCCCTTTACCCAAAGTCCGAGGGGTGCAAACTCCTAGTTAACCCCCTACCAACTCCTTACCAACTCCTTACCAACTCCTACCACGGTAGGATTTGGTAGGACGATGAACTGGTGTTGAAACGGTATTTTAACATCTTTTATGAAAGTTCGTTGGCCTTTGGTCCCAGGTAGTCACTCCATTGGTCGCAGCGGCGGGCGATGTCCTGACCCGTGGGGGTGTGGGAGAAGTGCCGCATGAGGTAGGTGTATTCGTGTACCCGTCTCAGTGCCTGCGCTTTGCGGTCGGGGTCGGTGTAGGTGGCGAAGGCTTTTTTGCGCAGTTGCGAGGCCTGTTTTTCGGCACGTTCGACGTAGGGCGCCGCCGCTTCGTCGGCCAGCATGTAAGGGCGGTAGTAGAAGGGGTCGTGCAGGGGATGGTCGTAGTAGGGGCGTTCCTCGTCCAAGAGGTAGAAGCCGCCGTAGCCGTAGGCCACCAGGGGCCAGCAGAGGTCGCTGAAGGCGTTGCGCAGGCCGATGGAGAGCGTCAGCATGGCGTCGGCGCGGTCGTTGGGGTCGGCTTGGGGGTTGGAGCGGATGCTGTCCATGTCGGCCATGCGGCTGGCAAAGCTGAGTTTGTAGCCGTCGTGGCTTGACAGCAGCGAGACTTCGTGGCTGAAGGGGTCGCGGAGCATCCAGGGTTCGGTGTTGAGGCGGTGCTGGTAAGCGGGACAGACCTTGGCGAGCCACCGCTCAGCCTCGGCATAGCGACATTCGCGGAGCATGTGGGTGCCCACGATGTCGCGCCAGTAGTCGGCGTCGGTGTAGCCGCGGGCGTTGAGCCAGCGGTCCGCGGTGCTGCGGGGTTGCTCAACGCGTTGCCAGTAGGTAGCCAGCTCGTTGGCCTTCAGGCGGTCGGCGCGGATGAAGAGGATGTTGCTGTAGTCGTGGGCGTTGAAGTGCTGGTTGCCGGCGGCGGTGCGGTCGTATTCGCTGTCGGGGTAGAAGCGTCCGCGTTGCCAGACGGCGGGGAAAGCGAGGGTGTCGGTGGTCCAGACGGGGAAATAGCTGTAGTCATCGTTGTAGGATGGGGCGTCGAGGAGTTCGGTTTCGTAGAGGGGCACGCCGCCGCCCGCACGACAGATGGACACTATGGGGTTGGCGCTGATTTGCAGGAAGCGGTTGTCGGCCATGTTGGCCAGCTGGAGGGCGCGGGTGGTGCGTCCGGCGCGGCGGAAACGGTCGTAGAGGCCGCCCTCGCCGAGGACGATGCGGCGCAGGGCGTCGTAGGAGTAGACGGTGCGGAAGACGGTGTAGTTGTAGCCGAAGCCGTCGATGTGGCTCAGGCGGAAGCGCGTGGCGCTGTCGGCGGAGGCCCATTCGCGCTGCATGCGGGCGTCGAGCCAGCGCAGGTCGCGCAGCAGGCGTTGCTCGTAGGCGTCGTCGACGGGGTCCAGCCGGGCGTGAAGGTGGAGCCGCAGCACGCGGATGGAGGTGTTGAGGAAGTCGTCGTCGGAGCGCAGGTTCTCCACCAGTGCCAGGGCTTCGCGGCGGCGGCCCTGGAGGTCGAGGAGACAGGCGGCGGCATAGCGCCACATGGGCTTGTTCTTCACCCTGACGTCGCTGCCGGCCAGGCGGCAGAGGGTCGAAAGGCGGCGCAGCTGGAGGCTGTCGAGGGAATAGGGGGTGAAGTCGCTACTGGTGGTGTAATTCTCCGCCACGAAGAGCACCCGTTGCAGGGCCATGGGGAAGAAGGGCGAGTTGGGGCGGTGGCGCAGCACGCGCTCGAAGACCTCCACCTTGTCGTCCAGCAGCAGCTGCAGCGAGGCGGCGTCGCCCAGGCGCGAGTAGACGTCGAGAGCTTCGCGGCGATGGCCCATGCGGTTGAGGCAGGCGGCATAGTATCCTTCGGCCTGGTCGCGCAGGTGGCTGCCGCGGAGCAGGCTCTTGTGCCTGCGCCACAGGGCGATGCCCTCCTCGCCACGCCCCGAACGGTAGAGGCACTTCAGGGCCAGGAGGAGATAGCGGTCGCGGTATTTCCGGTTTTCCTTTTCTATATAATGAGTGGAGGCCGCGAGGACGCTGTCGAGGTCGAAGGAGCAGTCGTCGAGACCGCAGCCGTAGTACCACGGCGAGCGCATCTGGAGGCTCCAGGCCTCGTAGTATTTGCTCCAGAGCAGGAGTTGGATGGCGGCGGTGTCGCGGGTGGCGAGCAGCTTTTGGCAGAAGGCGTTGCCACGGTCGTCGCCCTGTTGCACGAGGAGCCAGTCGCGCAGGGAGAGGTCGTAGACGGCATGGTGTATGGCCTCCAGGGCTACCATGCCACCCAGGGAGCGCTGCCAGGCCCGGCAGTTGGCCTCGCGGCGGCCGTCGGCGGGTTCCTGCAGCTCGGCGTAGTAGGGCAGCAGGCGGTAGAGGTCGAAGTCGTCGGGGGCCACCAGGGGGCCGGGGCCGCAGGCCGAAGCCCGGAGGGAGGCCAACAGGAGGAGGGCGGCCATGCCGAGGGCAAGCCCTCGGCCACGAGACAAAGCCCTAGCGGGAATAGATGGTTTCAATTTCATCATAGGTGTATTTTGAAAGGTTGAGGGAATCGAGGTGATAGAGGATGGTGGTGTGTCGGCCGCGGGCGGGAAGTTTGCTCTGCACGCGCTGGATGTCGTCCACGCGGCCCCACTCCTCGCGCAAAGAGGCGGAGGTGTCGGCATCCAAGGCCGAGGAGGGCACCAACCGCTGGAACCGCCCGTTGGCATCAAAGGCCACGCCCCATCCGAAAACGGGCCAGGCGAAGTCCATGCTGTCGAGCATGGAGGCGTCGATGCGGCGCAGGTAGGGCTTGACGTCGGAGTAGTCGAGGATGGAGTTGGCGGTCTGCGGCGAGCGCAGGTCGCCGGTGTTGTAGACCATCAGCACACGGCCGTCGACGGGGAGGTCGGCCAGGGTGGTGTCCACCTGGTGCAGACGCACGGTGGAGGAGAGGCGGACGTTCTTCTCGTGGAGGATGGAGCGCAGGACGTCGCAGAAGCGGTAGTATGCCTGCTTGGTGCGACCGGTCCAGTCGCAGTCCACCTGCAGTTCCGTCAGCTCGAAGCCGTTGCACTCGGCCATCTTCTCCACCCTCTCGGCCATGAGGTCGGCCACGAGGTGGATGTTCATCCGGTCCATGGCCTCGTTGGTGATGTAGACCACGGGGATGACTTCCATGTCGTCGGGCAGGGGTTGGAGGAAGCGCGTGGTGGCGATGGGGACGGCATTGCCGTCTTCGCGGCTGTAGCCGCAGGCGTCGACGTCGAACAGGCGCAGGTAGAGCCGCTGCACGCGGTGGTCGCGGAGCCACTGCAGCTCGTACTGTGTGGGGTTGAAGGTGGTTTTCCAATGGTAGATGGCGCGGACAGGTTCGTCGCCGCTGGAGCAGGACGCCATGGTCAAGGCCGCAAGCACAAAAAGGACTATACGTTTCATGTTTCTTTTATCTTTTCGGCTGCAAAATTACGTAAAAAAACAATGCCGCCGAGGCCGGCGCAGGCTGGGTGTACGAAAGGTGTTCCTTGTTGTATGAAAAGTTTTTTTCGGCAGGGTGTAATAAACGGGCAGGGGTGGACGTATATTGTGCAGAATGACCACCAAGGAATATAACCACTGTGTACGCCACCTGGGCGACGACCTCTACCGCTTCGCGCTGCGCTACGCCAACCTCAGCGCCGCTGCCGAGGATGCCGTGCAGGATGTCTTCGCCGACCTCTGGGAGCGTCGCAGCGAGGTGGAGGCCGAGGGAGCCAGGGGATGGCTCATCCGAGCGCTCTACCGGCGGCTGGTGGACATGCACCGCCACGACGAGGTGGTGCGGAACACGCAAGTGGCGCAGGAAGAAGCATACCGGCAACACGAGAACTTCGAACTGAAAGACGCCCTGGCCCATGCCCTGGCCACCCTGCCGGAGCAGCAGCGCATGCTGGTGCTGCTGCGCGACCTGGAGGGATACGAATACGCGGAGATGGCCCAGATGACAGGCCTCAGTGAGCAACAGGTGGGCGTCTACCTGTTCCGCGCACGCAAACAATTAAAGAAACAACTGGAGGATTACCGATGATAACAATGGAAAACTACGAAGGATGGCTGATGCGCTATGCCGACGGCGCACTGACGCGCGAGGAGCGCGAGGCCGTGGAGGCCTTCCTGGAGCAGCACCCCGAACTGCGGGAGGAGATGGAGGAGGTGGCCGGAGTGAAGGTGACGCCCGTGGTGGCCACCCTGCCCGGCAAGGAGCGCCTGCTAAAGAAAGAGCGCGAGGGCTTCGCCTGGTGGCGCGTGGCGGCGGCCGTGGCGCTGATGGCGCTGGCCGGCACCACCCTGCTGGTACTGAACCGCAAGCCCAGCGAGGCAAGCCCGATGGTGGCCCAGGCCCATCCAGAACCCGCCGTTGCCGCAGAGCCGCAGGAGGCCGAGACCGATACAACCTATAAGACTTATAAGCCCTATGAGCCCTATAAAACCCATAAAGCCCATAAACCCTACCACCCCCAAGAACTCCCTGCCGAAGTCCCTCTGCTGGCCGAGGAAGTCGCTCCGCAAGCCAGCCCCATTCCCCCTCAGGACACGCTGGAGGAGATTCCCGAACCTTCACGCCCCGAGCCAACGGTGACCGTCCCACCAGTGATCAACGACGCACGTCTGGCCACCAATCCTTGGCTCGAAGCCCTCACGGCAAGCAACAACTGAACATGAACCCGGAAAAATCCATGCAACATGAAACACGATAAGAAACCCCTACTGGCAGCCATTGGCCTCTTTGCGATGCTCTTTGGTCTTGCCTTCGGAGCAGCGGCGCAAGGGCAGCAAACCCTGGTGTTGCGCCAAGACCTCCTCCAAAGCATCAACACCGTCAACGTCTACGGCCTGCATAACGTCACCGTCATACCCGACACCACGGACTACATCCAGACCACCGTCAACGGCAGCCTGTCGCAGGCCGACTCGCTGCGACAGCCGTTGAAAAGCATGACCGTCAGCGGCGGTGTGCTCGACATTCCCGCCAGCTTCCCCTACCTGAACGGCATCGACATCCACACCACCTCGCAGCGCCTCTACCTGCACAGCTACGACGACAGCCGCCTGTGGCTCTCCAATCCCAGCCGCGACACCCTGCACCTGGAGATGCTCGTCCTCGAAGCCCGCGGCCACAGCACCCTGCTGTTGCTGCAGCCCGTCGAGGCCCAGCAGGCATGGGTGCAGAGCGACGACTTCGCCACCCTGCGCCACAGAGGCATCGAGAGCGCCGACCTCACCCGCACCGTCAGAGGCGAGAGCCGCACGGAGCAGATGGGCGTGGAGGACCAGGAGGAAGCCTTCCAACTCAACCTCTCGCCCACCATCCATTGCCTGTTTGGCGGCGTGGGCATTGGCATCAGCGGATGGTCGCTGCGTCCCCTCGGCGGCACGGCGGTGGCCATGGACGACTACCAGATGAACCCCACGGCCTCCCTGGGCTGCTACGACCTCCGTCTCGGATGGAACTTCCTCCGGCTGAAGCATTGGGACTTCGGCGTGGGTATAGGTTTTACCTCTGAGGTCTACATCTTTCCCCGCCTGATGGGCACCACCGTCGACCCCGCCACGGGCCTCACCCACTTCGGTCCCGTCGACGAGCCTGCCTACTACAACAAGCCCTTCTACGCCGGACAGAAGCGCGTGTGGCGCAGCACCCTGCAGGTCATGCCCATCAGCCTGCCCCTGCGGGTGGAGTGGCACCGCCGCCTCGACTACCGCGGCTTGCGCATCAGCGCCGAGCTCAGGCCCGCCATACAGCTCTCCACCGACGGCTCCTTCATGCGCAGCCAGTGCACCTGGACCGAAGGCCCCGAGGCCGAGAACGGACGCATAGACATTCTGAACGACACCATCGGCGACATTTGGAACCGCTTCCGCCTCGACCTGAGGTTGGACATCGGCTGGAACCGCCTGTCGTTCTTCGTCCAAGGGTCGCTGACGCCCCTCTTCCGCACCGCCCGCAAGGACGACCTCCCCACCCTCGACACCAAGGTTTACCCCCTCTGCCTGGGCATAAGTCTCAATTATTGATTCAAACAGTATAAGTATATGAAAAAGATATTTCTAACAGGACTGATAGTATTGATGGGCAATATGGCCATGGCCCAAGGGTTCGACTGGCACCGCATCAACATTGCGGTCGACGCCTCGACCCAGCTTACCGCCACCAGCGTGCTGCAGCTCGGCTCCGGCGTGCTGGCCAACCGTCCCAACCGCAGCGTGAGCCTGGCAGTGAACTACCGCCTTTGGCAACACTGGGAGGTGGGCCTCTACGCCAACCTGGTGGGTTCCAACGCCATGAGCAGCGGCGGACAGGACATCGGGAACGGGCAGAGCCTGCAATGGATATTTGTCACCAACGGCTACGAAGTGGGCTGGGGCGTCACGGCACAGTTCCACATCATCCCCTACCGCTTCCGCCACGAAATGGGCCTCGACATGACGCTGCGCCTGGGCTTCGACTTCGGCGAGGCCGAGGCCGACAACTTCTGGGGCGGAGTGCGGTACACCTACAGCCTCTCGCGCCACGTGGCCCTCTCAGCCAGCCTCGACTTCGGCAGCTTCTATTTCGGCCGCACCTACAACCGCCTTATCGACCCCGACTGGCACCTGGACCTCAACACCCGCTTTAGCTTTGGCGTACAGGTAGAGCTATAGCAGATCCAGACACTTCTCTATCGGGATGCCCAGGCAGAGGTCCTTCTGGTCGCGGTTGCGGTCGATGAGGCGACTGACGACGCTCATGGCCGTCTGGGTGCTGGCCCGCAGGGGGTCGCCATTCATCAGGTGACCGATGAGCACAGCGGAAAAGATATCGCCCGTACCGTGGAAGGCCAGAGGAATTTCCTCGTAGTCGAGGCGGAAATAAGGTCCCTCGTCAATCTTCTGGCGGAAGCCCGGCACCGACTCCTCGCTGCGGCGCCCAATGACGCACTTCTGCCCGTCGACACAGGCACTGGTAATCACCACCGACCGGGCGCCGAGGCCGGCGATGGCATCGAGCAACTGGCAGGCCTCGTCCCACGTCATGCCGTCGGCACGGAAGGGGTGATCGGCCAGGTAGCAGGCCTCGGTGTAGTTGGGGAAGGTGAGGTCGGCCACGGAGACCATCTCGCGCATCAGCTCCACCTGGCGCTGCCCCATGCCGTTATAGAGGCGGCCGCCGTCGCCCATGATGGGGTCCACGAATACCGTCGTGCCGTCGGCATGGAGATGCTTGCAGTAGGCCGACACCAACTGCGCCTGCTCCTCGCTGAACATCAGTCCTGTGCACACAGCGTCGAAACGGAAACCCAGCCGCTGCCACACCGGCAGCGTGCCGCGCATATAGTCGGTGGTCTCGAGGACATTGAAGCGGCCGTAGTCGAGGGTATTGGACACCAAGGCCGTGGGCAGGTTGTACACGGAGTGGCCCTGATAGGTGAGGATGGGCAACATGGCCACCATGCCCACATGGCTGTGGCCGACAACGTCGTTGATCAGTAGTATCTGTTTCAAGAGTTTTAAGTTTTAAGTTTTAAACTGTAAGTTTTAAGTTGAAAGTATCTTGCGCCAGCACTTAAAACTCACAGCTTACAGCTCACAGCTACAAAAGGTAATTTCTCAATCGGTGCTCGGCCAGTTCCTCGTAGCGCGTGCCGGGACGGCCGTAGTTGGCGTAGGGGTGGATGCTGATGCCTCCGCGGGGGACAAAGAGGCCTATGACCTCGATGTAGCGCGGGTCCATCAAACGAATAAGGTCGTTCATGATGATATTGACGCAGTCCTCATGGAAGTCGCCGTGGTTGCGGAAGGAGAACAGATAGAGCTTCAGACTCTTGCTCTCCACCATCATCTTGTCGGGGATGTACATAATCTTCAGCTCGGCGAAGTCGGGCTGCCCGGTGATGGGGCAGAGCGTGGTGAACTCCGGGCAGTTGAACTGCACCCAGTAGTCGCGCTCCTGATGGCGGTTCTCGAAGGCCTCGAGCACAGCGGGGTTGTAGTCGGTCGGTATCTCGGCCTTGTGGCCAAGGGATTGCAGATGGTCTTGTTCGCGGTTCATAATCAACGTATGTTCAACATTTTGTGTATCTGGAGCGAGAGCTTCCAGCGAGGGTCTTCCTTGATGTATTCGATGGCCTTGGCCAAGATGTCGGCATTGCGCATGGGGTCGCCGGTGTCGCAGGGCTGCAGGAAACGGCCGTGGGTGCAGAGGATGCCGTTGTACATGTCCGGCACATGGACACCGTCGAAGACCACCTTCAGCTCGTCGACGATGGTGAGCACCACCTTGGCCTCGCCGCCGAGGTATTTGTCCTTGGGCGAGAGGGTGATCCAGTCCACATTGCCCGGCAGGCGATGGGTGCCGTTGGTCTCCACGGCCACCATCTTGTCGGCATCGTGGAGGGCGTTGACCAGGCTCTTGGTGAGCTGCAGCGAGGGTTCGCCGCCGGTGATGACCACCAGGCGCGCCGGATACTGCCTCACCTGCTCCACTATCTCCTCGTCCGTCATCTCGGTGCCCTCCTCATGCTGCGTGTCGCAGAAAGGGCAATGCAGGTTGCAGCCGCTGAGGCGCACAAAGACCGCCGCCGTGCCCACGTGGTAGCCTTCACCCTGCAGGGAATAGAATATTTCGTTTACTTTCATAATTCATCAACTTCATAAATGGCCAGGTTGCCCGAACTCTCCTGCACCTCGACGCGGTAGCAGTTGGGCACCTGCTGCTGGCACCAGCGGGCGATGTTCTCCGCCGTCGGGTTGCAGCCGATGACGTCGTTGACCACATGGTGGTCCAGGCGGTCGACGATGTGGCTCTTGATTTTGGAGAAATCCACCACCATGCCGTTATGGTCCAGCTCCTTGGATTTGCAAAAAATGGTAATCATCCAGTTGTGCCCGTGCAGCTGCGTGCACTTGCTCGGGTAGTCCAGCTCGAGGCGGTGGGCTCCAGACACTTCTATCTGTTTTCTAACGTAGTACATTTCACAAATTGAAAATTGAAACAACCTTAACTCATAACTCTTAACTCATAACTCATAACTCCTCATACACCGTGGGGTCCTCGACGCCTGCCAGGCGGAAAGCCTCGCGGCGCTCGGTGCAGGTGCCGCAACGGCCGCAGTGGCGCTCGCCGCCGCGGTAGCAGGAATAGGTGTGCCCGTAGTCGATGCCCAACTCCGCCCCGCGGCGCACCAGGTCGGCCTTCGAAAGGTTCGTGTAGGGCGCGGCGATGGACACCCCGACATAGGTGCCGGCACGCATGGCGGCGTCCATGGCCTCGACAAACTCCGGACGGCAGTCGGGATAGATGGCGTGGTCGCCCCCGTGGTTGGCCATCAGCACCCGCGTCAGGCCACGGCTCTCGGCCAGCCCGCAGGCCACGCTGAGCATAATGCCGTTGCGGAAGGGCACCACAGTGCTCTTCATGTTCGTCTCGTCGTAGCTGCCCTCGGGAATGTCGTCGGCACCGCTGAGCAGCGACGACTGGAAGTAGCGCCCCATGAAGGCCAGGTCGATCACCACATGCTCGATGCCCAGCCGCTGGCAGTGCCAACGGGCACAAGCCTGCTCGCGCGCACCGTGGTTGCTGCCGTAGGCAAAGGTGACAGCCACGGCTATGCGCTCCCGCTCCTCGTAGAGCAGGGTCGTGGAATCGAGCCCACCGGAATAGATTATCACCGAGTCTTTCGACCCCTTGAGAGCCGATAAGTTACTGTCTGTCATATTCTTGTTTTGTTAAAGGGGGTTGTCAAGTACCCCTGCATTACGTTGCAAAGATACGAATAATTTGCGACATTTCGATTTTTTTCTCATCTCGCCGACAAACCCTCCCGCAGTGTTCCGGCTCGCCACATCAGCACCGGCAGCCACCAACCCCGGGTCGAAAGGGTATATAATACGTGTCCAATACGGCATATCTTATATTGTTTTTATATTGTTTACATATTGTTCTTATATTGTTCCTATATTGTAGATATAAGAACAATATGCGAACAATATGTAAACAATATAAGAACAATATAAGAACGGCCGTATCAGGGGCGTATCGGGTACCCTTCGGGTGGGGTAAAAAAAAGAGAGGATACCCACGGGGTATCCTCTTTGGTGTTTATCATACAAAATACTCTATTTCAGGTAGTACTCGACGGTGGTGACGACGCGGACCTTCTTCACCTGGGGGGTGTTCTCGTCGAGGTCTTCCACCTCGAAGTAGCCCTGCGAGGCGGTGCGCATCTTGCCGATCTTGCTGTGGCTGTTGTTGGCGAACTCGTCGGCGGCCACGCGGGCGTTCTCGAGGCTCTCGCGGATCATCTCGGGTTTGATATCGTTGAGGCCGAGGTACTGGTAGTCGGCGTAGCTGTTGGCCAGGATGTTCTGGTTGACGAGGTCGGTTTCAAGGGTCTGCTGGAGCTTGCGCACGAGATCGAGGTTCTTGGTGAAGACGGTGACCGTCTGGTTGACCTGGTAGCGGAAGGTGATTTGGGAGACGTTGTTGCTCCAGTTGTAGCGGTCGTCGTAGCTGGCGTTGGCGACTTTGATTTCGTCCTCGGCGAAGCCGGCGTCGCGCAGCGCTTTGACAATGACGTCGTTGTTGCGGCGGATGGTGTTGCGCAGGTCGGCGAGGTCGTTGCTCTTCTCGCTGTAGCTGATGCGCCAGACGACGCGGTCGGCGGGCACCTCTTTCTCGCAGAGGCCGCGCACTTTGACGGTGTTGTCGTAGGACTTGAAGGTTTTCACGGTCCAGACCATGCAGAGGCCCAGCACCAAGGCCGCCAGCACGATGGCGCCGCCCTGGATCATGTTTTTCTTGAATGGAACCATTTTTGACATATTTTAGTTGTTTTAGTTTTTTTTAGTTATAACGCGGCTGTCAGGTGGTTTATTGTGCTGCGGGGGCAATATTTTATTTTACTGGTCGTGCCGCTGCTGCTCCAACAGGCGGTCGAGTTTCTGTTCGAGCACATCGAGCTTGGCCTTGACATCGTCGTTGTTGTCGGCCGCCAGGGCGTCGACGAAGATGGAGTTGATGAGGGACATGCCGATGATGCCGCCGCCGATGAGCAGCAGGCAGAAGTAGAAGCGGATAATGTGGGTCCATACGGGCGAGAGGTCGCCCACCACGGCGTTGGGTATCTCGTACCAGCCCTCGACGGTGAAGAGCTGGAAGACGGAGTAGATGGCGTCCAGCGGGGTGTCGAAATACTCCGGCGCCACCTTGCCGAAGAGGGCGCTGTTGAACATGGCGATGACCACGATGACGATGAAGTAGCCCAGCAGGAATCCCGCCGACTGGCGCAGGGCGAGCTTGAATCCGGCCCATATCTCGGTCAGGTTGGGGAAGCGGCGGGCCGTGCGGAAGAGCTTGAAGACCCTCAGGGCGCGGAAGATGATAATGGCGTTGATGCTGGCTATCTCGGGGATGAGGTAGGCCAGGAGGGCGGGAATGGAGAGGATGGTGACAATGCCGTCGAGGGCGTTCCAGCGGTCGCGCCAGTAGCCCTTCGCGCCGTACTCGATGTGCTTCACCACCATTTCCACGACGAATATCAGCGTGCAGACGATGTCGACCAGGCTCAGGGCCAGGTGGTCCACGCCGCACTCCTGGATGAATATCACCACCACATTCAGTATGACGATGGCCAGGAGCAGTTTCTCGTTGAGCAGTATTTTCTTCATAGTAAGGTTTTTATAGTACAATTACGTTTCACGGTCCGGATTGCAAAGGTACGAAAAAAATATTCATTTGTTATTCCAAGTTTTTTTTGTACCTTTGCAGTCGGAATATTTTTTTTCGAGGGGGTGTCAGATTGCGGTCGGGAAATGTGTATTTGATTATAAAAGGCTATGATGCGTCGAAGGTTCATAATGCTGTTGTTGCTGGCCGTGGCCGGCACGGCATCGGCCCAGCAGGTGCTGGTGCTGAAAGGGCGCGTGGTGGACGGCCACGGCGGTGTGCCCTACGCCACGCTGCAGCTGACGGGCGGCACCGTCGGCGTATGCTGCAACGACCAGGGCGACTACGAACTGAAGGTTCCCGCCGGGCACACGGCCGACAGCGTGCTGGTGCGGTCGGTGGGCTATGAGCCATTGCGCCTCAGTGTTGGCGACCTCGGCCGTCGCAGCCGCATCCGCCTCAAGGCGCAGACCATCGAGCTGAAGGAGGTGAATGTTTCGCGCTACCGCCACGGCCTGGACCTGATGCTGGACGTGCTGCTGAGCCTGGACAGCGCTTTCCTGCAGGAGACGGCCTACTCCACCTTCTTCTACCGCGACTGGCGCAGCGTGGACGACGAGATTTACCTCTTCGACGAGGCCGTCATGGAGGTGGAGCGCGGCCCTTACAGCCAACACGCAGGGAAGCTCAGCTACAACTTCAAGTCCCCCAACCGCCAGCTGGAGACCAACTACAAGACCCTCCTGCGCCACCGCCTGCTGGTGAGCGACCGCCGCCTGCTGGAAGAGAAAGTGGGCAAGAAGGACGGCATCGACGAGATGTTGCAGTATGCCGACGAGGAGCAGTTCTACGACCCCGTGGCGGCACCCAACGCCAGCTACGGCCTGTCGAAAGGATGGCTTATGCGCCAGCGGTTCCTACCCCTGCTGGAGTTCGACGACGGCGGCGAGGGCTACTACCTGGTCCGTTCGGTGGGCGCCAGCCGGCGCTCGCGCGAAACGAACTACGAGTACATTATCCGCAAACGCGGTCTGGCGCCGGTGCGCATCACCTCGTGGATTGCCAAGCCCGTCAAAGGGATGGCCCCCGAGGAGGCATGGGTGAAGACCTACTTCACCCACATAACCTACGAGACCGACTCCACGACATGGATATACGACGAGCGCGACGGCAAGCTAACCCTCGCGCGGTACTATTCCACCTCCACCCTCCGCCTCACCTCCCGGGGGCGCGGACACGACGGGGAGGAGCAGGTGTGGCGCCACAGCGTGGACTGGACCCTCACCGGTTTCAGCCGCAAAGCCACCGCCCCCGAGGGCGAGACCCTCGGCAACCGCCCCGTGGCCCTCGACCGTGCCTTCGGGCAGAGCGACTTCACACCCGCCTTCTGGGGCAACTACAACACCATCCCCATCGACTCGTACGTGGTCCATTTACTGGAAAAGAAACTTTTAAAACAATGAATACCTGGAGCGCCGGCGTCCCGCCGGCAAAACACTGGCAAGGATTGGAGATGCCGGCAAGATGCCGGCGGTCCATGGTTTTCCTGCTGCTGGTTGCCGCCACGCTGGCCTGCCACGCACAGACGGACACCATCGCCATTACAGGCACGGTGTACAACCAGCAGACCCAGAAGCCCGAACCCTACTGTCTGGTGCAGCTGCTGCAAGACAGCGTGGCCAAGGCCGTGCGGGTGTGCGACGAGGAGGGCTTCTTCTTCATCGACAGCCTGCCGGCGGGCAACTACACGCTGCGCGTGGGCGTAGGCCGCGTAACCCTTTTCCAGAACGACATGGAGCTGCGCGAGTACGCCAACCTGAGCATCTACGTCGACACCCTGCAGCTCATCAACCTGCGTGCCGTCTCCATCAACGCCCGCCGCTGGGTGCCGCCGATGCCGATGCACAGGCTGGAGGAGCAGCACCTGCTCGTCAAGGATGCCAACGACTACCGCCTGTGGAACTTCAGCGGCAAGATGACCGAATCCGGCCCCGCCTGCGCCGACCTCTCGCGGGGCGACAACGCCGGCCTCCAATACCAGGCCGAAGTGGAAAAGAAGAAGTCCTACAACCACCTCTGGTACACCGCCCCCATCCCCGCCACACCGCGTCGCAAAGCCCGCACCGCACCCTCCGACAGCACCGCCACATCTCAGAAGGATTGAAAAGAAAAGCCACGGCCGGGCATTCGCCCGGCCGTGGCTTGTTTGATGGGTATTTTTTTTTAGAACAGGCCTTCCAGCACCGCGTCGTCGACGAGATTGGGCATGGTAACCTTGAGGTCGGGACAGATCTCCATGGCACGCTTGATGGCGAACATGGCGCCTTCGTTGCGGGCCCAGGAACGGCGGGAGATGCCGTTGTTGACGTCCCAGTGGAGCATCATGTGCAGGCGACGGTCGGCCTCGGGGCTGCCGTCGAGCACCATGCCGAAGCCACCGTTGATGACCTCGCCCCAGCCTACGCCGCCGCCGTTGTGGATGCTGACCCACGTGGCGCCGCGGAAGCTGTCGCCGATGACGTTCTGGATAGCCATGTCGGCGGTGCGGTTGGAGCCGTCGTAGATGTTGCTGGTCTCGCGGAAGGGGCTGTCGGTGCCGGAGACATCGTGGTGGTCGCGACCGAGGACGATGGGGGCGCTGATTTCACCCTTGCGGATGGCCTCGTTGAAACGGGCGGCAATCTTGGTGCGGCCTTCGCAGTCGGCATAGAGGATACGGGCCTGGGAACCAACAACGAGGTGGTTCTCCTTGGCGCCGCGGATCCACTGGATATTGTCGTGCATCTGCTGCTGAATCTCGGCGGGAGCGGTCTTGGCAATCTCGCCCAGCACCTCCATGGCGATGTGGTCGCTCTTGTCGAGGTCCTCGGGCTTGCCGCTGGTGCAGACCCAACGGAAGGGGCCGAAGCCGTAGTCGAAGCACATCGGGCCCATGATGTCCTGCACGTAGGAGGGATAGCGGAAGGCGGTGTGGTCGGCATTCCAGATGTCGGCACCGGCGCGCGAGCTCTCCAGCAGGAAGGCGTTGCCATAGTCGAAGAAGTACATGCCGCGGGCGGTGAGCTTGTTGACGGCGGCCACATGGCGGCGCAGACTCTCCTGCACCTTCTCCTTGAAGAGTTCAGGCTGCTCGGCCATCATCACCTTGGCGTCCTCGAAGGTGACGCCCACGGGGTAGTAGCCACCAGCCCAGGGGTTGTGCAGCGAGGTCTGGTCGCTGCCGAGGTCCACCTTGATGCCCTTCTCGGCGCAGTATTCCCAGAGGTCCACCACGTTGCCCTGATAGGCATAGCTGCGGGCCTCTTTCTTCTCGATGGAACGGTTGACAGCGGCGAAGAGCTCGTCGAGGTTCTCGTGCACCTCATCGACCCATCCCTGCGAGTAGCGCTTCTGCGTGGCAGCGGGATTGATTTCGGCGGTGATGGAAACCACACCGGCGATGTCGCCAGCCTTGGGCTGGGCGCCGCTCATGCCGCCGAGGCCGGCGGTGATGAAGAGCTTGCCTGCCGTGCCGCCACCGAGCTTGCGGGCGGCGTTCAGAACGGTGATGGTGGTGCCGTGGACGATGCCCTGCGGGCCGATGTACATGTAGGAGCCGGCGGTCATCTGGCCGTACTGCGTCACGCCGAGGGCATTGTAGCGCTCCCAATCGTCGGGCTTGCTATAGTTCGGAATCATCATGCCGTTGGTGACCACCACGCGCGGAGCGTCCTTGTGGCTGGGATAGAGGCCCATGGGGTGGCCGCTGTACATGACGAGGGTCTGCTCGTCGGTCATCTCGCTGAGGTACTTCATCACCAGGCGATACTGAGCCCAATTCTGGAACACGGCGCCGTTGCCACCGTAGGTGATCAGCTCGTGCGGGTGCTGAGCCACGGCGGGGTCGAGGTTGTTCTGGATCATCAGCATGATGGCGGCAGCCTGACGGCACTTGGCGGGGTACTCCTCGATGGGGCGGGCGTACATCTTGTAGGTGGGACGCAGGCGGTACATGTAGATACGGCCATACTTCTTCAGTTCCTCGGCAAACTCCTTGGCCAGCATCTTGTGGTGCTTGGCGGGGAAATAGCGCAGGGCGTTGCGGATGGCCAGCTTCTTCTCGGCGGGCGTCAGGATGTCCTTGCGCTTGGGCGCATGGTTCACCGTGGGGTCATAGGGTTGGGGTTCGGGCAGCGGATCGGGGATACCGAGGCGCAATTCGTTCTGGAATTCTTCGAGTGTCATAATATTATATTTTTATCTATCAATCGTTTACCAGTACGCATCGCCCACTGGGCACAACGCGTACAACGCTGCAAAGATACGACTTTTTTCTGATTCGTGAGAAAAAAGAAAAACAACGCATGCCACCAGTTTGACATTTTCACCTATTTCACACTCTACCAAAGCCCGATTTCAACCCTATCATCTCCTACGATGGTAGGACTTGGTTAGGAGTTGGTAAGGACTTGGTAAGGGCTTGGTAAGGGCATAATACTTCAGAAAAACATTAAGAAACAGTTATTTAAAGCAGACTATAGGGTCTTACGGACCTTTTACAGGGATTATTATTGACAAAAAGTCGTTTTTTCAATCCTGTTCAAGACATGCAAAAATGAGAAAAGCCCCCATTCGCAGTCGTGCTGCGGAATGGGGGCTTTGTATCGAACAGAATGTTAGTAGAGCACCTGGACGCCGATGACGAGGCGCGGCAGGAGCACCTTGCCAGCGTCGGGTTCGGAGCCGATGCCGTTGAGGCGCAGGCGGGCGTAGATGCCGATCCAGTCGTAGGTGATGCGGGTGGAGACGCCGAAGTTCCACTTGTGGGCACTCAGGGCGTCGATGTCCTTCCAGGTGGTCTGCTTGTAGTCGGCGGGCGAGCCGGAGGGCATGGTGCCGCCGAGGGTGTAGGAGTTGGGGGCGTAGGAGCCGTAGACGCCGAGGTCCCAGTGGAGGCCGTTGCCCATGAGGCCGAGGGCGCGGAGACGCACGCGCTGGAAGAGCTCGAGGGTCCACTCGGTCTGCTCGGCGCGGCGGGTCTCGACTTTCTTGAAGTTGTCGAGCGTGGTCTGGGTAATGCCGAGGGAGGATTCGAGGTCGTTGATGTCCTGATCCACGAAGTTGTAGTCGTTGAAGTGCACCTCGGCGCTGAGACCCAGGCAGTAGACCTTGCTGAAAGCGCGGAGGAAGCGGAAGCCGAAGCCCCATTCGGGCGACCAGGAGTCGGCGGTCATCTCAATATTGTCGGCGATCAGCAGGGAGCCGTACTCGATGAAGAAGTTGAAACGGTACTTGCTGTTGCTGCCCCACTTGGAGGGCGTGTTCTCGAAGTCGGGGTTGCGGAACTCCTCGCCCGAGACGAGGCCCGCGCCGCTGAGGGTGCCGAAGGCGGCGACCTCGCCGGGGCCGTAGAGGGTGGAGGCGATGCTGTCGGCGTAGCCGTCGAGGCTGACGACGAGATTGCGGTTGGCGGGGACGTCGAAGAGGATGCGGCCGGCGGTGTCGGGCAGGATGGCGTTCACCTTGCCGTAGCGGTAGATGTGGCCGTCGCCGGAGGTCTCCTTGTAGAACACCGGCTTGCCGAGCACGGAGGCTGCAGGGGCCACGGCGATGGTGCCGTTCGGCGCCACCACAAAGCGGAAGGTAGGACTAACGGTCTTCTTACCACCGGTGAAGAATTCGGCCTGGGGCACGCCGTAGCCGTAGCTGTAGTCGGCGTAGGGGTAGAGGTCGGCGGAGCGCTGGATGAGGTCGAACATCTGCATGGCGGTCTTGCCGGGCGAGGCCTGCCAGGCGCAGGCGGCGAAACCAGCCACCAAGGGGCAGGAGAAGGAGGTGCCGTGGACATAGTGGTAGGCCTTGTCGCTACTGACGTTGGCCGTGCGGGCATAGCCGAAGGCGCAGACGTTGGGCTTGAGGCGGCCGTCGGCGCTGGGACCGTAGGAGGAGAAATCGATGTGGTTGTACTCGGTGAGGCTGTTCTCGATGCCGCCGATGCAGAGCACGCTGTCGGCGTCGGAGGGGGTGATGATGGTCTTCCACTGCTTGTCGTCGCCCTCGTTGCCGGCGCTGTTGCAGACGAGGATACCCTTGCGGGCGGCGAGGTTGCCGGCCTTGGCCACATAGGAGGTACCGTCCATGTCGGTGGTGTAGTGGCGCTCTTTGCCGTAGCCGAGTGAGCTGCTGATGATGTTGGCGCCGTTCTTGTCGGCCCATTCCACAGCCATCTGCCACCAGACTTCCTCCTTGAAGGGCTCGGAGTTGATTTCGGTGCGCGCCAGGAGGAACTCGGCGCCGGTGGCCAGGCCGAGGTCGACGCCGTTCATGCGGCCTGCGATGCAGGAGAGGGTCATGGTGCCGTGGGAGTTCCAGCCGTAGACATCCTCTTTTTTCTTGGGGAAGTTCCAGGTCTTGATAATCTGGCGGTTGTCGCGCAGGTGGCGGAAGGCCTCGTGGGTGTTGACACGGGGGAATCCGCCGTCGAACACGGCGATACGGACGCCCTTGCCGTCGATGCCTTTGTCGCGGAAGGCTTTGCCGCCCATGCGCACCAGCTGGGCCTCGAGGGGACCGTCGACGGTGGCGATGTCGAAGAGGCCATCCAGCGGCTCGGCATCGTTGCAGTCGGTCAGCTGCATGCCGTTGCCCTCAATGGGCTGCACACGGAGCACGTAGGGCAGGGCCTCGATGGCCTGAATTTGGTCAGACGTGGCCATGACGCCGAGGGCGTTCATCCAGCGGCTGGCGCCGATTTCCTCGGTAGCCAGGGCGCTGACGCCCTGCTCGTAGGCGGCGCTGACGGGGTAGTTGCTGATGTCGTAGAGGTCGGCGCCGCATTGCTGGTAGCGCTCGATGGCCTTGGCATCGAAATAGGTGTAGGGGTCGAAGGTGATGCCTGCCTTGTCGGCGAGGAACACCCAGTAGGCCTGCTGGGCCGAGGCGGAGATGCACGCCAGGGCAAGGGCCAGGAACGAGAGGATCTTTTTCATGCTATTTCAATATTGTATGTAGAATTTCGTGACTATGGAAATGGGAGAATCCGCTCAGGTGGAGCTGGAAGTAGACTATGAGGGCGTCGAGGAGATCTGTTCGCTCTTGTAGAGACGCCGCATGTTGCGTCTCTGTGGAGAGGTATTCGTGGAGGGTCTGGGAGAGTCCGGCCGGGAGGGTGTTCTCATCGGGTTCGCTGACAAAACGCCCTTCCTGGAGGTCAAAATAGGGCTCGCGGCGCGAGTGGTTGTCCATGGGCTCTATGCCCATGTGGTAGGCCACCTTGAGCATAAAGGTCACCGGGACGTTGGCCTTGGCCTCCCGACTGGCCGACGACTGTTCGTCCACATAGTCCCAAAGGGCTGGCATGGGCTCGGCCTCGCGCAAAGCCTTGTAGAGCACCTCCGTCATGAAGAAACGCAGGGAGTTGCCCACGGGCTCGGAGGGCAAGCCGGGATTGCGGGGCGTGAGCTCCTTGATGTAGTTGAGGTCGGTCCGGGGGTTGTCGTAGACCACCATGTCGAGGCTCGACAGAGGTTGCAGAAGGTTCTGTTTGACGCGTCCCGAACGGCCACGGACGCCCTTGATGATGTAGGAACGCAGGCCAAGTTGGCGTGTGAACACCTTGGCCACCACCGAGCTTTCAGCATAGGGGGTGGTGTGGAGAACGAGGCCTGGCGTCGACAATATCATCTTATTATCATAACTTTGCCGACGGCGCGGTTTTCACCTTGGTCGTCGGATGCGAAGACATAATAAACACCCGAGGCCACTTTCTTGCCCTCGAGGGTGCGCCCGTTCCATATAACCTGGCCTCCGTTGGCGGTAGCGCTGAAGACGGTGTGGCCGGCTGCATCCGTGATATGGACTATACTGTTGCGGGCAAAGCCCTTGATGGCTATAGGGCCGTCGTAACCAGGACGCACGGGATTGGGGAAAGCATGGACATCGTCGAGGGGATGGCTGACGGCATAGGTGGCGGTGCCACGATAGACCTGCAGGCCGCGGTCGGTGCCGATGAAGACCTCGCCGGTACGTTCATTGATTCCGATGGTGACAATCTTGTCGGAGAAAAGGGGGCTGTTGGCTACCGTGAAATGCTCCAGCTGGTCAAGTCCGTTGGCAGAAAGGAGGTAGACGCCTCCACTGGCGGTGCCCACCCACTTGCGGTTGGCGCCGTCGACAGCGATGGCAGTGATGCTCTCATAGGCCATCAGGTACTCGGCGAATTCGCCATTGGTAATGGTGATGTTGCTGCAGGTGACGGGAGACTGCTCGCCGTTGCCTCCGTTGTTGAACGCACGATAGCCGTCGTATATAACCTTGATGCCCTTGTCGGTTCCCAGCCAAAGATTGCCGTTCTGGTCCTGGGCCAGCGCGGTGACCATGGAGGTCTCGAGTTTGCTGCCGTTGTTGGGGTTTACGCGCGCTACCCTGTCTTTGCCGTCATGGACATAGACGGCATTGCTGCGTCCGAGGAACCAGAGGTAATCGTTGATGCTGTCATAGACAAGTTTGTCCAGTTCGGGGGCCGAGCCCAAGGCGACGGTGGAAAAGCCCTGCCACTCGCCACTGCTCGAACGCTTGGCAAGGGCATGGGTGCTGTGTGAGACAAGCGCCCATAGGTTGCCCTGACGGTCGAATGTCACCGCAGCAGCAATCAGCCTGCTATAGGTGCCCGAGGTGAAAGGCACCAGGGCGCCATTGGTGTTGTCAGCATTATAGATGGTTTGCACGCTATTGTTGCGAATGGAAGCCAAACCATAGCCCCAGAGAGCAGCCACGGTCTCGTTGGTGTCCAGGGGGTTGACAGCGGCGTCGACAAGGTCCGCCATACCGCCCAGCATACCGTTGCTATGGTCGAGTTGCGTCCAGCTGCGTCCCGTGGCCGTGAGAAGGTTGGGCACCTGATAGGTTCCAGAATACGTGGCTGTATGGCCTCCCGGACAGAGCATCATGCGATAGTTGAACGGCTTCAGGCGAAAACAGCGGTCGTAGCACATCGGACCCTGTGGGCGAATGGTCCCGTCGCTTCCGTCGCTGTAGATAGCCAAGAGACCCTCCCAAGCATGCCCCACCCAGAGGGTGCCATCGGAGCCTACGACAGCGTCGAAGGCCGCTATCGATCCCCATGTGAAGGAATCGCGCGTGCCAATATAATTCAGATCTGTGTCAAAGATGCGCACAATGTCGTCAACACTTATCGCCAAGCGGTCGCCATAGACCTGCAACGACCGCAAATCGCCTGTCATCATGGCGGTATACCCCGTGGGGGTTTGTTCATAGAGGGTGCTCTGGTTCACATTGGAGGAGTGCGCCACGACCAGCAGGTGGCTGCCCGCCACACATAACTGGCTGATGGTGAGGGTATCCAACCGATGGTCGGTCGTCCATCGGTCGCTGATGGCAGGATGGCGCTCGCCGACAGAGACTCGTTTCAAGCCCTCGCCGGTGGCAGCATAGATGCTGTCGGCTGCAAAGGCAAGGTCGTAAACAGGCGTGTAGTTCCCACCGGCACCCAGATACCACGTCTCCTTGATTTCCATACGCTGCAGGTCCAGCACCACCACCCCGAAGCCCGTGGCCAGATAGGCGTTGCCTTTGAAAAAACGGATATGATAGATGCTTTTGTCTCCCGAAATCTCGCTGCGTTTGATGTCGGAAAGGTTATAGGCGAAGCCCTCGTTGACGATGTCGATATTGGAGTTGTTGTAGGCCACCACCAGGCTTTGCGTGGCAAAATCATAGGCCAGGGTAGCGATACCCACGTCGTTCAATCCGTCGCCCTTGCTCATGGTCGTCAAACTGCGGTTCCCCATATCATAGCAAAACACACCTCCCCGGGCGCCGGCATAGATTCGGTCGCCAGCATAGGCCACGTGAAACACTTGCGAATAGTCGAGACAGGAGCGCCATTTTCCAACGGCAGTCTGAGCTTGGAGCAGACCGAAAAACGGAAATAGGAGAATAAAAAACAGCACAGCATATTTTTTCATTTCTCCAAGGAAATTCCCTTTTCTACCGTTCTCTTCCTTTGTCTTCATACTGTGGTCTCCTTCTTAAAAAAAATGAACTGGTACAACACCGCCAGCAGCGTGCTCACCAAGGTGCTGGCCACCGTAGACAACAGCACACCTCCTATACTGCGGAACCCGAAGAGCTCCAATGTGTAGAATACCAGATAGAATGCCGCAAGCATCAGCATGAGATAGCTGATAAAATACTGCGGCGTGACGCTGTAGATGCTGGGGCTGTCGATGGTCACAGGCTCGCCGCGTGTCAGTATGCGGTCGGCGAAAAGAATACGCAGCATAGCCACCACTGTGCAGGCCAACGCGTGGAAACCCAGCATGTTGTTCATTACGTCGACAATCAGCCCGGTTCCAAAAGCGATGAGCAGCATCGGAATGCGCTTGGTATCCGTGGGCAACATGAGTATGAACAGCACATACAACATCGGCATCACATAACCGCCCAGGTACACGTGGTTGAGCACCAGTAGCTGCAGTGCCATCAACAATATAAATCGGCCTATATTTCTCCAAATAAGTTTATTCATCTTCTTACACCTTCAACAGTATATCCGTTGGCTTCAAGCATCCTCAACACTCCGCGCTCTCCACACAAGTGGAACGCGCCGACGACAAAGAGCGTGGGCTTGGCTTTCATAATCTCCGGCATCTTCTTCACCCAGTCGGCGTTGCGGCCATAGATGAGTTTCTCGTTGTCCTCGGGACTGGAGCATTCGTCCTCCTGTTCTTCGAGGTTCAGTTCCTCGAGCTGTTCCAGGTCCTGGGCGAAATAGGCCGCCGTGATGAACTCGGCCATCTCCACGCCGTCCTGGAAGTTGTCCACAAAGCACATCAGCGACTTCACCTGCTTCTCCAGCGAGGCGCCGTAGAGCACCTCCATCTGGAAGTCGGCCGTCTCCAGTCCGCCAATGCCCTTGCCCTTCTTCATGGCCTCCTGCTGGAAGTAGGTATCTATCATCGACGTAATGTCCACGGCTCCCTTTTGATTCTTCATGTATACCAACAATGAAATCTGCGACTCCAGCGTTGAGGGCGACAACTTGTCCAGTTGCGCCGCCACAGCCTCATTGCTCATATCCACTCCCATCACCTCGCGCAACACGGCATTCAGACGCCCCATCTGGTCCTTATCCAGCAGCGTCGACAACGTCGTTCCCTCAGACAGCATCATGGCTTTCTGCATCTTCATCAGGTTCTCGGGTTTCAAGGTCTCCATCATGTCCACCTCGCCGTACACCTGCTCCACAGCATCAAACGCCGCACGGGCACCGGGGATGCTGTCCACGAAGGTCGACGGCGCCAGGTGGTAGGTGCCGACGATGTAGCTGGGCTTCTGCAACCCGTTACCGCTGATGCGGTAAAGAATCTGTGCCTGTGCAACCGTACAGGCCAATACCAGCATCAGGGTAAAAACAATCTTTTTCATATATCCTTTTATTTAACAATCTTTTCTCTATCCTATAACCTTATTTTTCCTCTCTTCCCTCCGTTTTGGCCATCAGTTCCTCCTGTTCCTCGCGGAAACGGTTGTTGATGACGTACACATGGTCCAGTTTGTTGAAGTCCGTGGCCAGACGAATCTTCACCTTGTAGAACCCGCTGCCACTCAGCGGCTCGGCCTCCACCACATATCCAACCGGCACCCCCTCGGGGAAGTCGTTGGCCAAACCAGAGGTGATGATGGTGTCGTTGTCCACGAACTGGTGCGTCGCCGGCACATCGACCACCTGTGCATAACGGTAGTCCAGTCCGTCCCACACCAACGAGCCGCTGATGCCCGTGCGCCTCACCTTCACGCTGTTGCGGCTGTCGCTGTGCAACACCGGCATGATGGTGGCGAAGTTCTTCGACACAGACATCACCACGCCCACAATGCCTTCGGGCGAGATGACGGCCTGGTCCACCTTGATGCCGTGGGCGCTGCCTTTGTTGATCATGATGAAGTTGTTCTGCTGGCTCCACGAGTTCTTGATTACCCGCGCCTCCGTATATTCGTAGCGTTGCTTGTAGGTGGTGTCGTTGACGGTGAAGACGCTGTCGGTGTAGCTGATGTACGACGACCCGAGCTGCGCCTTCAGCTGCGCGTTCTCTGCCGCCAGACGGTCGTTCTCCCCCTTCAGGTCGAAGTATCCGCCCACACTGTGCACCCCTTGATACCAACCTCCCGCCACCGCGTTGGACCACGCCACCAGCTTCGACCCCTGGTAGTAGCTCGTGCGCGACATCAGCACCGCACTCACCACCACCAGCAGCAGGAAGACCACCACGTAGTCGTATTTCTTCAGTACCCCTATCAGTCGGTTCCTGTTCATCTCTTAACGCTTAACATCTTGCTCCCAAAAAATCTTCTATCACCCTGCGCGTCTCGGCGACAGCACGTTGCAGATCGTCGTTCACAATGGTCACATCGAAGGCTGGGGCCTGCTTTAACTCTTCGGCGCTGCGGGCCAGACGCTTCTCGATGGCCTCCTCGCTGTCCGTTCCACGGCTGCGCAAGCGCTGTTCCAACACCTCTACGCTCGGTGGCATGACGAAGATGCTCAGTGCGTCGCCACCGAAATACTTTTTGATGTTGCGGCCGCCGTTCACGTCCACGTCGAACACTATCACTTTGCCTTCGTTCCAGATGCGCTCAATCTCGCTCTTCAGCGTACCATAGCATGTGCCACTGTACACCTCCTCCCATTCCAGGAACTCCTCCTTCCCTACCCTCTGCATGAACTCCTCGCGGCTCAGGAAGTAGTAGTCCTTGCCGTGCTGTTCTTCGCCTCGCGGCGCACGGGTAGTGGCCGAGATACTGAAGGTCAGTCGCTTCGGGTCAAAACGTTCGTTGGCCTCCGAGCCCATCAATTCGTTGATAATCGTCGTCTTGCCACACCCCGACGGTGCCGAAAACAATATTGCCTTTCCCATAATACTTAGAACTTCTTGTCAAACACCTTGTAGAATGCCTGCACAGCCATCGAACTCTCGTCCCAATGGTACTGTGCCGAAACCTCGCTCACGCACAGCAATGCCTCGTCGCGCGTATCGATGGCGTTCAGCCGCAGGATGAAGTCGTTGTAGGCCTTCATGTTGTTGCGGAACAACTCGCTCATGAAGCTGAATTTGTCGTTGATATTGATGACGGTACGCAGGTCCGACACCTTCTTCGTCAACACACTCTCCACTCTCCGTTCTCCACTCTCCACTCCTCCCAGGCTCTCACCCAGCGTACGCACCGTAGGCTTCTCCTCCACGGGACGCTTCAGGTAGTCCAGTAGCGACGCCTGCGTGCCAGCAGCCTTGTGCCCTGGTTCCGCCGTAGGCTTGGGGGGCTCCGCAGGCGTCACCTGTTCTTCCTCGCTGGCTGGGGCATTATCAGCCTCCACTTGTAGAGACGCAGCAGGCATTTCTTCTGCCGTCGGGGCGGACTCCTCGATAATCACCTCGTCGAACAACAGACTGTTGCCGTTTCCCTCCAGATCCTCCATGGCAGGCATCGGGGCAGGCTCCGGTTCGGGCTCAGAGACCAACTCCGGATCAGGGGCAATGGAATCTTCGCTGGCTGGGGCATCTTCTGTTTCCTCGGCGACCGGGGGATTTTCTGTCTCCATGGGAGATACCGCACGCTGTGTTTCTATGGCCGGGGCGGGTTCTTCCGCCACTACCGGCGCGGGAGCCATGGCCGCCATCGTGGCCATCACCGTCGACGACAGTATCTCGGCGTCTGGCATCTTCACTTCAGACCTCGGACCTTTGACCTCGGACCTCACACTCTTCTCCTCGTCCCCCAGGCCCAGCGCAACCTCGTACAGTCGGCGCAGGTCTTCCAACAACAAATCGCGCTCTATGGGGCTCACCTCATCCCCATGAGCCACTATCCGGTTCGCAATGGCGCACAGCCGTTGCATGCCCTCGGTCAGTTCTTTGATACCGTTTTTCATCGTGCTTTATTTATTTATATTTTTGATAACAAAACAATTACACCGCATTGGCAGTATACTTTTCCGAATGTAAAAATACAACATTTTTCCTCATCCACGCCCCCCCCCTCAAAAAAGTTATCAAACGCCCCCGTTGAAAACTTCCATCTCCTTCTCCACACAACACTCCCCAGAGCTTCTCCAACCACGTCTTTGCACCCTTCTATCGGGGCGAAGCGTGAAAGAGCTTGCATAGCCATTTGTGGTGATTGTGGATGTTTTCGATTGGCAGTTCGGTTTTTATTTGTATCTTTGCAGGAGTAAATGTGGAATGATTAGTAATATAAATAATTAATAAACAAATAGAAAGATGAAAAGAGTAAGTGTTATGTTGTGCTTTGTGGCCGCGATGCTCTTCACGGGCGTGAGCGCACAGAAGTACGAGTACAAGACCTATGACAACGACCCGCTGGGCGTGCGCGAGTACACGCTGAAGAACGGGTTGAAGGTGTTTATGAGCGTTTACAAAGATGCTCCGCGCATCCAGACCTATGTGGCCGTGCGCGCCGGTTCGAAGAACGACCCCAGCGAGACCACGGGCCTGGCCCACTACCTGGAGCACATGCTCTTCAAGGGCAGCCACCAGCTGGGCACCACCGACTGGGAGCGCGAGAAGGTGGAAATCAAGAAGATTGAGGACCTCTACGAGGTGTACCGCAAGACGACCGACGAGCAGCGCCGCAAGGAGATTTACCACCAGATTGACTCAATCAGCTACGTGGCCTCGAAAATCGCCATCGCCAACGAGTACGACAAGAGCATGACGGCCATCGGCAGCGAGGGCACCAACGCCTTCACCTCGAACGACTACACGATGTACGTCGAGAACATTCCGGCCAACCAGCTGGAGGCCTGGGCCAAGGTGCAGGGCGACCGCTTCCCGAACCTGGTGCTGCGCCTGTTCCACACCGAGCTGGAGGCCGTCTACGAGGAGAAGAACATCGGCATGGCGCAGGACAACCGCCGTGTCAACGAGACCATGATGGCCGCCCTCTTCCCCCACCACCCCTACGGCCAGCAGACCACCATCGGCACCATCGAGCACCTCAAAAATCCCTCGATGAAGAACATCCGCGAATACCACGCCGCCTACTATGTGCCCAACAACATGTGCATCGCCATGGCCGGCGACTTCAATCCCGACGAGGCCATCAAGGTGATTGACAAATACTTCGGCAGCTGGGTACCCGGCACGGTGCCCACGTTCCGCAAAGTGAAGGAAGAGCCCATCACCAGCCCCATTATCCGCCTGGTGAACGGCCAGGACCCCGCCAACCTCACCATCGCTTTCCGCATCGAAGAGGGTAACGGCAGCCACGACGCCCTCCTGGCCCAGGCCATGGAGATGGTGCTCAACAACGGCTCCTGCGGCCTCATCGACCTCAACATCAACCAGCAGCAGAAGGCCCTCGGCGCCTATGCCGGCACCTATACGCTCAACGACTACGCCGCCTTCATGCTCGGCGGACGCCCCGCCCCGGGCCAGACCCTCGGCCAGCTGCGCGACCTGCTCCTCGAGCAGCTCGACCTCGTGAAGAAGGGTGAGTTCGACGAGAGCCTCATCGAAGCCAGCATCAACCAGCTGAAACTCCAGATCATGAAGCAGGCCGAGAGCAACAACAGCCGCGCCAGCCAGATGGCCTACGCCTTCGTGGAGCACCGCAACTGGGGCGACGTCTGCAACGAAATCAACGAGCTCTCCAAGATCACGAAAAAGGACATCGTGGACTTCGCCAACCGTATCTGCAAGGACAATAACTACGTCATCGTCTACAAACACCAGGACACCCCCGACCCCGTGACCAAGGTCCAGAAACCCGCCATCACCCCGATCTTCGTCAGCCGCGACACCGAGAGCCCCTTCTTGGCCAGCATCAAGGCTGACGCCGCCAAGGCCAAGCCCATCCAGCCCCAGTTTGTGAACTTAAAAAAAGACCTTCAGAAGGGCAAGACCCAGAACGGCAGCGAGGTGCTCTACGTGCAGAACAAGGAGAACGGCACCTTCAACCTGCAGTACCGCTTCGAGTTCGGCTCGACAGCCGACAAGAGCATCGACCTGGCCTCCGACCTGGTAGACTACCTGAACACGCCGAAGCACACGGCCGAACAGCTGCAGGAGGAATTCTACAAGCTGGCCTGCTCGTGGGGTATCAGCGTGGGCGGCCGTACCGTCACCGTGAGCCTGAGCGGCTTGGCCGAGAACATGGAGAAAGCCATGGCCCTGGTGGAGGAAGTGATGGCCACCTGCCAGCCCAACGACGAGGCATTGCAGATGCTTGTGGAGCGCGCCATCAAGAGCCGCACCGACAACAAGACCAACCAGCGTGCCGCCTTCGGCGCCCTCAACCGCTATGGTATCTACGGCGAGGAGTACATCAAGGAGACCACCGAGAGCGACGCCGAGCTGCGTGCCTACACCTCCAAGCAGCTGACCGATGCCCTGCACGGCCTCTTCAACTACAAGCACCGCGTGCTCTACTATGGTCCGCTGACCCTCAAGGAGGCCACCGCCGCCGTCAACAAAATTCATACCGTGAAGCCCACCAAGGACGTCCCTGCCAACAAGGTATACCAGCCGCAGGCCGTCAACGAGAACACCGTTCTCTTCGTCAACTACGACGCCAAGAACACCTATGTCACCGAGTACTTCCGCGGCGAGCACTTCAACACCGCCCAGGTGCCCAGCATGAACCTCTTCAACGAATACTTCGGCGGCTCGATGAACGCCATCGTCTTCCAGGAGATGCGCGAGAAGCGCAGCCTCGCCTACAGCGCCAGCAGCCACTACACCTACGGCAGCGACAAGGACGGCTACTTCTACAATAGCGCTAACGTTATCACGCAGAACGACAAGCTGATGGACGCCCTCGACGCCTACGAGGAACTCTTCAACGACATGCCGCGTGCCGAGGCCAACTTCAAGCTTGCCAAGGACGCCCTGCTGGCCGGCAGCCGCACCGCCCGCACCACCAAGTTCGGCATCATCAGCGCCTACCTCAACTGCGAGCAGATGGGATGGAAAGAGCCTCTGCGCAAGCAGAACTTCAAAGCCTACCAGAAGATGTCCATGCAGGATCTTATCAACTTCCAGCAGCAGCACGTCAAGGGCCAGAAGAAAGCCTACCTCATCCTCGGCAAGGAGAGCGAGATGGACTTCAACGCCCTGAGCAAGTTCGGCAAGGTGAAGAAACTCACCCTCGACCAGATTTTCGGCTACTGAACAACCGACACCCGATAAACGAAGAGCCTCGCAATGGTTGCGGGGCTCTTTGCTTATCGAAGGTCTGCGATGCTTCCGTCAGCCTTCAGTTCCTTGTAGCCCTGAGGCGGCAACTGGAAATAACGTGGGTTGAGATCCTTGACCCGCCACTGTTTCCACCAGTTGACCGCAACGTAGCAGTCTGAGTTGTTGTAGAGGTCATCGTTTGTACGATCGAAGTCGTCCTCCTCCTTATAGATAGTCACGGTGTGTTCTGACCCCTGCTGGGCAGTGAAGAGCATGCTTTCGAGGGCGAGACCCCAGATGTCCTCGGGGAAGAACGCCTCGGCGGTGCTGCGGGTGACGATGAGTTTGTGCTGTCCCTGACGCTCGGCCATCTGCGAGACTCTGGCAATGGCCTCTAGACGGGGTTCGTACTTGTGTACATAATGCATGATGCGGCCGAAAGAGAAGATTAGCAGTCCGACAAACACGATAAACCAGACCTCCTGTTGCCGTCGGGAGAAACGGGGCAACTCATCGACCAGGAAGGGCAGACCGACGATGAAAAAGAGGGGTATGAAATAGCGCTCGCGCGAAATAGGGCTGTCGCCTGTCTGATAGATGATGCAGGAAGCCACAAGGAAAGCCACCGTATAGCCCAGCAGGTACCAGAACTTCCACCAGCTCTTTCCTCGGGCATAACCCACCAACGTGAGCGCCAGCAGCACCGTGGGAACAAGGTAGAGTCGGGGAAACATAAAGAGGAAGGTTCCGAAACTGCCCAAAGAGAAGAAATGGAGAAGGGAGTCGAGGATGAGGGCAGGTGTGGGGACGAACTCGCTGTCGTGGCCGCTGGCCCCGATAAGCCAATAGAGGACGATGAGGCAAACAAGGAAAGCAAGGGTGGCTATAGCCGGCTTGTCGGCATGTGGTCTGCCACCTTCCAGTAGTCTGAATCCCACCGCGAAGAGGATATAAAAAACCGACATGGGATAGATGAAAAAAGCCAGTGCCACCATGAAAGCCAAGGCGAAATAATAGCCCAAAAGCTTTAACCTCCCACCTTTCACTTTCAACCTTTCGCCTTGACACATCCAAGCATAGAGCATGGGGACATAGAACATCAGCTGAAAAGATTCGGAGATGCAATGGAGGAAAGTGCCGCCGATGGCCAGCAGGACAAAGAGCATCAGGGTGGCGGCTTGACGCTGCTTCATCAGGTAAGCCGTGATGAGCCAGCAGGCATAGCCCACAAGAATGAAAGAGACAGAGTAGGAAATAACCACCAGTTTGAGTGGCATGTGGAGGTGAATGGCTATCCAGGGAAGTATCTGCGTGAGAACCATTGAGTAGCGGCTGTCGTTGATGAGTATGCCGGGGTGGTTGATGTCGTAAAAAACCTGGTAAGCCGAGTCGGTGAGCAACACACGGACATTGGCATACTTCGCCGCCAGAATCAGCAGCACCAGAAAGCAGAGATGCCCCAGGATAAGGTATTTACGCGTCGATGCGGCGGAGTTCATACTGTTTACGGTCTTTACTCACCATCACATCAAGACAGAGGCCGGTGAAGAGCGACTGCAGAGCAGCGAGGAAGAGGAAGAGTGAGACAAAGAGGGTGGGAAAGCGGCGCACGAGGCCGGTGTCGAAATACTCTGACAACACGGGTATGAATAGAGCCACCGCCACTACAGCCAGCAACACAGCCAGCCAGCCGAAGAAGCGCATGGGACGATATTCCTTGAAGAGTGTGACAATAGTACGCAGCACCTTGAAGCCGTCGCTGAAAGTGTTGAGTTTGGAGACACTGCCTTCGGGGCGGTCGCGATAGTCAATGGATATCTCTCTGAAACTAAAACGTTTGTCGAGAGCGTGAATGGTCATCTCGGTCTCTATCTCAAACTGTCCGCTCATCACGGGGAATAGTTTCACGAAGGGGCGGCTGAAAGCGCGGTAGCCCGTCATAATGTCCTTCACCTGAGTGTGCCAGAGGTGGCAGATGAGGCTGCGGACAAGGCGATTACCGAGGTTGTGGAAGGGGCGTTTGTTCTGCACGAAGTAGGTGGAGGAAAGACGGTCTCCAATAACCATATCAATCTGTCTTTCAATCACCAAATTCACCATCTCGGGAGCATGCTGGGCGGGGTAGGTATCGTCGCCATCGGCCATGAGGTAGCAGTCGGCCTCTACCTCACGGAACATTCGGCGTATGACATGGCCCTTGCCCTGTGTATATTCATGACGCACGATGGCACCGGCGGCAGTGGCTTCCTCGACGGTGCGGTCGGTGGAATTGTTGTCATAGACATAGATGTCGGCCTCGGGCAGCACCTCACGGAAATCGCGCACCACCTTGGCGATTGTCTTCTCTTCGTTATAGCACGGCAGTAATACCGCTACCTTGTTTTTATCATTTTCCATTTTTCTTCTTTTTCTTTTTTCTCCAGTCGACAAACTGCATCGAAGCCAACAGCAGGGCAGCGATGGAGACCGCCTGTGCACGGAAGGTGAACCAATTGTGCAGATAGGAATGGTTGGCAGCAAAGAGATACCATATCCACGGGAGGAACGCCACCGCCAGTAGCGGCAAAGCTCGTCGCCAGCCTTCTTTATGGAAATGCCTGCAGGCAAGCACAACGATTACCGCCAACGCCATGGCGATAAATGCCCACGGCAAGAGGTCAAGGTTGGCCATCAAAGCATCCCAACGGCCATATTCGTCCAGCACTCCCGATCGGTTCAACACATTGTGCAAGCCATCAGCCCATATATTCTCCGAGGTGAGCAGGGTGGCCAGAATCCATTTGCTTACCCATGTCAACCCATAGCCAACCGCCCACAGCAGAGAGTTCAGGATCACATCCTTGAAAGTCTTGGAGAGTTTTCCCACGGGTCCGAGTGCCAACAACACCACCAGCGGGAGTCCCAAGGTAAGCACGGGAGCCGTAAGCAGGTCGAAGTATGCAGTCAGAGAGCCGAGGATGAAAAAAATAACCATCGGGGACGCATCACGTCGCTTTTTTGCTATAGATATCATGCCACCGAGGGCGATAAGGAGTACCATGCCCAGCTGCAGCGAGAACTGCATCATGAAAACATAGGAGCATACCAACCCAAATCCTACAGCAACAGCCAACTGCCAACTGCCACGAGTCCACAAAAGGACTCCACACCAGAGCATCAGCAGGGAGGAGAAGATGAAAAACAGCAGGCGGATGGTAGGATAATCCCAGAAGAAGAGGAGGTAACGAGCAAAAAAAGTGTTTCCATGCCAGTAGCGGGCGTAGGTCGCGACGGACTTGTCGGCCGCCGTATCCATGCCCACCGCCACACGCAGTTCCTCAAACGGGAGACGTTCGCAGGTCAGACGTGGTACCAGCATTGTACCATTAATCAGATTCTCCGACCGCAGAGAATAGGCCTGGTTAAGAATCAGCGCGTCGGTATAGTTGTCCATCCTGCATTGCAAGCGTGGCATGAACGCTCGCGGCTGATCGTCGGAGAGGTCGCCCCGCTCGATTGTCTTCGCAACATGGTATTTCACCGGAGCGTCGGGCATGCACCAAGACCCTGCTGCGAAAAGCAGATAGAGGACTATGAGTAATCCGAAGACCTTGAGATATGACAATGCCGTCCTCAAAATAATTAATTTTTACTTATTAATTCTAAAAGATTTCCTTGATGGTCTGACTCTGGCCGTTGATGACGAACGAATCTCCAACCTTGTGTCCTTTCACAGCCCTATAGATAGGCGTCTGTGCGCTGATGGCAAACCAAACCTCATTCCCCACCATGAATTTACCGGCACCGATGCTTAAGAAAAAATTCTGGCGGTCGGTAACCACCGCCGAGCCATGATCCACAGTGTCATGAGGTGGCATTTTTTGCAGATCCTGCAGACAGCGTATACCGGCCAAAGCATTGCTGTACTGCTTGGCGTACATATCTCTCGAACGCATCATCTTGGTGCGGTAGGAGTCGTAGCGGTCCACGTTGGCACCATAGTCGTTGCTCTGCTGCTGGGCGGAGTCCATCTCCTGCTTGGCAATAGATGCAATATGCTCCTGCTGTTCGATGCAGGAGCATATCACTTTATTGCGTTGTTCCTCGCGCGTCATTTCTTGGCGGCGGGTTTCTTCTTGGCAGCAGGTTTCTTGGCGGCAGGCTTCTTGGCAGGAGCCTTGGGAGCGTCGATGCGACCGGGATAGACCTTCAGGGCCTCCTCGAGGCATTTCATGGCAGCCTTCAGGTCGTCGATATTGAGGCAATAGGTGATGCGGGCCTGATGGTGGCCACGCTCGGGATTGACGTAGAAGCCCGTGGCAGGAGCCAGCATAACGGTGGAACCCTTGTAGCTGAAGTCGGTCAACAGCCACTGGCAGAAACGGTCGCTGTCGTCGATAGGCAGGTCGATTACCGTGTAGAAGGCACCCTTGGGCATCGGACAGAAGCAGCCGGGAATCTTGTTGACACCCTCCACCACCACATTGCGGCGCGCCACATACTCGGCCTGGACGGCGTCGAAATACTCCTGGGGGGTATCCACGGCAGCCTCGCCGAAGAACTGGCCAAACGACGGGGGCGACAGGCGGGCCTGGGCCAAACGCATGGCGATGGCGTAGACCTCGCTGTTGCGGGTCACCATGCATCCCACGCGGGCACCGCAGGCGCTGTAGCGCTTCGACACGGAGTCGAACAGGATGGTGTTGCGCTCCAGGCCTTCAAGCTGCATGACGCTGAAATGGCTGTTGCCATCGTAGCAGAACTCGCGATACACTTCGTCGGCAAAGAGATAGAGGTCGTACTTCTTCACCAGACCGGCCACTTTCAGCAGCTCCTCGTGGGTGTAAAGGTAACCCGTGGGGTTGTTGGGGTTGCAGATCATGATGGCACGCGTATAGGGCGTGATAACCTTCTCGAACTCCTCGATGGGAGGCAGGGCAAAGCCGGTCTTGATGTCGCTGGGAATGGTGACAATCTTGGCGTCGCAGAGCTTGGCGAAGGTGTTATAGTTGGTGTAATAAGGCTCGGGGATGATGATTTCGTCGCCCGGATTGAGGCAGACGGTGAAAGCCATCTGCAGGGCCTCGCTGCCGCCGTTGGTGACAATCACCTGATTGGGGGTGACGTCGATGCCGTGGCGGTGATAATAGTTGCAGAGGGCACGGCGATAGGTGGGGATACCGGCGGAGTGGCTGTATTCCAGCACCCCCTTGTTCTCAGCCATCTCATGGGCTTTGATCGACAGGGCCTCGAGGGCTCCGGCGGGGGTCTCGATGTCGGGCTGGCCGATATTCAGGTGGTACACGTGCACACCACGTTCTTTGGCGGCATCGGCGAAGGGGACGAGCTTACGAATGGCCGACTGCGGCAGCTCCAGTCCCTTGTGGGAAATATGAGGCATAGTGTATGGATATTATGGGGTTGGCGTTTTTATTTCTTCACGTCGGCCGCGACCTTGGCAGGAGCCTCCTTGGCGGCTTCGGCAGGCTTAAGCTGCATCTCGCCGGACTTCAAAGGACGAGCCGTCGGTCTGACATTCTGCTGACGGGGTTTCTCGGCAGGGGCGGCATTGGCGGAGCCATCCTGTTTCACATTGCCCTTGATGCGCAGCACAGTCTTGGGATTGTCGACGGCGTTGCTGGAAACGGTGACGGTCTTGCTGAAAGCTCCCACATTGTTGGTGTTGTAATGGACCTTGATAGTACCGGTCTTACCGGGCATGACAGGCTTCTGGGTGTAGCTCGGAGTGGTGCATCCGCAGGAAGCCTTCACGTTGGAGAGAATCAAGGGCTCGTTGCCCTCGTTGACGAAGGTGAACTCGCAATCGCCGTTTCCACCCTTCTGAATGGTACCATAGTTGTGCTCCATCTCGGTGAAACGGATCCTCGCACCATCGGCGGGAACATCTTTGCTTTCAGTAGTCTGGGCGTTAGCCATACCCAATGCCATCGTGGCAAAAAGGCAGATCAATGCAAATCTTTTCATATCATTATTTTTTTTAGGTTATTTACTCCGTTTTTTTATTTTTTATGGGCTGCAAAATTACTAAATTTTTAGTACATGCAACCAAAATTTTATTGCAAAAATTATTAATTTCACATAACACACTGATACACAAAATCCGACAACCTCTCTTTTTCCTATTAAATTATTGTATATCCACCACCACATACTCCGACTGGGTGCCTATGCGGTACTTGGCGCCCCAGATGCCCAGGCCGGAACTGACGTAGTAGTCCGTCGCGCCCTTGCGCAGGCTGCCCCACGAGCACTCGTACATCGCGTCGGTCACCCACGACAGGGGCCACACCTGCCCGCGGTGGGTATGCCCGCTCAGCTGCAGGTCGACTCCGGCCTTCTCGGCCTCCTCCAGGTGGTAGGGCTGGTGGTCGAGCAGAATTGTAAACAGGGAATCGGGAACCGAAAACTTCTCTTTCAACCGCCGCACCGAAAGGCGGCGGGGATTGGTGCGGTCGTCGCGGCCAAGGACTACGATGTTGCCCAGCGTGGCCACGCTGTCCTGCAGCAGTGTGATATTGGCATCACGATAGAACTGCTCCACCTCGCCGGGGGTGTAGTAGTCGGCATAGTACTCGTGGTTGCCCAGACAGGCGTAGACCGGAGCCTCGATGCGTCGCAGCTCGGCAGCCATGTCCTCGGCCAGCAGGGGCCGCAGCGAGCGGTCCACCAGGTCGCCGGCCATCAGCACGGCGTCGGGACGTTCGGCATTGACGAGGTCCACCCAGCGCGCAAGCTCCTTGCGCCCGTTGTGGTAGCCCAGGTGCAGGTCGCTCAGCGCCACCAGGCGCACTCCGCCGCCAAGCTCCTTGCCGTGGCTGTCGAGGCTCAGGGCCACACGCTCCTTGTGGTGGTAATGCACGCTGCCATAGACGAACACGCCTCCCAAAGCCACCAGCAGTACCCCGCAGGCCCACCAGTTGTCCCTCACCCACGCCGTGGGCAGCACATGCACCAGCCGCAGCACATCCACCACGAGGAAGACCATCAGCAGGTAGGCTATGACGATGAGCGACTTGTTGCCCACGTTGTACACCACCCTGGCCAGCCCCATGGGCACACGGTCCAGATAGCGCGTCAGCGAGAAGATGCACATGCCCACGCACAACGCCATGACGCCCACCACCATCCATCGCGCCCACCGCGCCACGGGCGGCAGCATCCACAAGTGCCACGCCACATAGGGCAGCAGGCACAGGAAAAGAATTACCAGAAAAATGAATCGCATATAAAGAAACAGTTACAATAGTTCAATCCGTTACTTGAAGAAAACCTCCATCTTGCTGTCGCCCACGCGGGTGCGGAGCCAGCCTATAAGCCTGTTCCGCTCGTCGGCGCCGGCGGGGGTGCCCTCCTCCCTGTCGACGAAGGCCACCGGCTTGCCGCCCACGCGGCCCACCAGCACCTTGTCCACCCACGGGAAGAGCGTGTGCGCCTCGGCATCGACATGCACCGAGAGGGTGTCGTAGGCCGTGTAGGCCGCCAGCTGCCGCTGCAGGTCGGCAATCTGGCCGCTGAGCACCGTGTTGGTATGCTCCGCCCGGTTGAGGTTCGACGCCAGGGCGTAGGACTCCGCGTTGTCGGCCTGGATGACATTCAGCCCCTTGCCGGCCAGGCCGTAGAACTTCAGCCTGTCGCGCGCCACGGCGATATTGTCGGCCGCAATCTCCTTGCCCACGGCCACCACGTAGAGCGTGTCGTGCTCCAGGCGCGAGGAGAGCACCTGCGTGCCGCCGAAGTTGAGCTCGGTCTTGACAAACTGGTTCACGTTGCGCATCACCACATCCTGCGTCACCAGGTTCACCGTGATCACCGCCGCCGGAATCATCGTGATGATGACCACCCACGAAATGACCTTGCGGCCGCGGCGGGCGGCCTCCGACTCCAGCCTCTGCAGCGGATGGAAGCGCAGCAGCTTCACCCCCAGGAAGGTGGCGGTGGCGATGAACACCGTATTAATAAAGAAAAGGTAGAAAGCACCGAAGAAGTAGGCCCACTGCGCCGTGGCCAGGCCGTAGCCCGCCGTGCACAGCGGCGGCATCAGCGCCGTGGCTATGGCCACGCCGGGAATGACCTGCCCCTTGCTCTTCATGGTCAGCGCCAGCACACCGGCGGCACCGCCGAAAAAGGCTATCAGCACATCGTAGAGCGTGGGCGACGTGCGCGCCAGCAGCTCGCTCCGCGCCTCGCTCAGGGGCGAGATGAAGAAATAGAGCGTGGCCGTCAGCACCGAGATGAGCGTGGCCACACCATAGTTCTTCAGCGACTGCTTCAGCATCTCCGAGTCGCCGATGCCCACCGCCAGGCCCATGCCGATGATGGGGCCCATCAGGGGCGAGATGAGCATGGCGCCGATGATGACAGCCGTGGAATTGACGTTCAGACCCAGCGAGGCAATGAAGATGGCGAAGATGAGAATCCACAGATTGGTGCCGCGGAAGGCGATGCTGCCCTTCACCTGCTCGATGACCGCCAGCTCGTCCTCCTTGTCGCCCGTCAGGTTGAAATACTTGCCGAGCGACCGTTTGATAGTCCGTAGGTTGATTTGCATGCAAACAATTGTTTTTCCACGATAACGCGCAAACCACAAAAATATTGCCCTCCCCCGGCAAAAAACGCACAGCCCCCACACACACCGCCGGGGCAGGAAAAGGGGACCCGACACCGCCCAAACACGGCCGTTCTTATATTGTTTGCATATTGTTCTTATATTGCTCTTATATCCAGAATATAAGAACAATATGCGAACAATATGAGAACTATATAAGAACAATATAAGAACGGCCGAATCAGGTACGTATTATGTACCTCTCGGGTGGGTGGCGGACGGCTGCGAGGCGAGGCAAAAGTGCAGGGAGAAAAAATTCGCGGTAGGAATCCTATATATCAACCGATTACAAAAAGTTTGAAAATATTTTCACCATTTTTGGTGATTTATTGAATTTTATTTTGTACTTTTGCACGAAATTATTGATTGGAAAACTTAATTTATATTAATCTTATAACATTAAAATTATGGCATTTAAAGGACAAATCATCATCGATACCGAGCATTGCAAAGGCTGCGGAGTATGCGTACCCGTGTGCCCGATGAAGTGCATCGAGTTGTCGAAAGAAGTAAACGGCAAGGGCTACAACTTCACCCATACCGTCAACGACAGTTGCATCGGCTGCGCCAGCTGCGCCATGGTGTGCCCCGACGGCGTGATTTCCGTTTACAAGAAAAAAATCTAAAAGAAAAAGAAAGAAAGGAATACTATGGCAAGAGAACTGAAACTGATGAAGGGCAATGAAGCTATTGCCCGCGCAATGATTGCCAGCGGTACGGACGGCTACTTCGGCTATCCTATCACTCCGCAGTCGGAAGTTATGGAAACCCTGATGGCCGAGAAGCCGTGGGAGACCACGGGCATGACCGTGCTGCAGGCCGAGAGCGAGGTCGCCTCGATCAACATGGTCTACGGCGGCGCCGCCACCGGCAAGAAAGTGGCCACCTCGAGCTCCAGCCCCGGAATCTCGCTGATGCAGGAAGGTCTGACCTACCTGGCAGGCGCCGAGATCCCCTGCCTCGTCGTCAACGTGATGCGCGGCGGTCCCGGACTGGGCACCATCCAGCCTTCGCAGAGCGACTATTTCCAGAGCGTCAAGGGCGGCGGTCACGGTGACTACCAGCTCTATACCCTCGCTCCCGCCAGCGTGCAGGAGATGTACGACTTCGTGTTCGACGCTTGGGACATCGCCTTCAAGTATCGCAACCCCGTCCTGATCCTCTCCGATGGTGCCATCGGACAGTGCATGGAGAAACTCTACACCCGCGACAACGTGGCCCGCTGGACCGAGGAAGAGCGCCGCAAGAACGCCCCCTGGGGCACCTGGGGCAAGCCCAAAGACCGCGCCCACAACATCATCACCTCCCTCGAGCTCGACAGCGCCCGTCAGGAAGTCTTCAACCTGAAGCTCCAGAAGAAGTACGCCGAGATGAAGGAGAAGGAAGTGCGCTACGAGATGCTCAACTGCGAGGACGCCGACTACATCATCGTCGCCTACGGTTCGAGCAGCCGTATCGCCATGAAGGCCATGCAGATGGCTCGCGAAAAGGGCATCAAGGTGGGTCTGTTCCGCCTGATCACCCTCTTCCCCTTCCCGACCAAGCAGCTTGCCGAGGTCGCCAAGCACGTCAAAGGTATCCTTTGCGTCGAGATGAGCGCCGGCCAGATGATCGAGGACGTGAAGCTCGCCACCCAGTGCGGCGTGAAGACCGAGCACTTCGGCCGCTTCGGCGGTATCATCCCCACTCCCGGCGAGGTCCTGGAGGCTCTTGAAAACAAGATTATCAAATAAAGAAAGGAACAACAATGAATCAAGATATTGAAGCTCGCAAGCAAGAGCTGCTGAAAGAGGGTTACGAGGAGGTCTACACCCGTACCAAAGTGCTCACCGACGCCGTCATGCACTACTGCCCCGGCTGCGGCCACGGCACCACCCACCGTCTTGTCGCCGAAGTGATCGACGAGATGGGCATCCAGGACCAGGTCGTCGGCGTTTCGCCCGTCGGATGCTCCGTTCTGGCCTACAACTATTTCGATGTCGACTTCCAGGAGGCTGCCCACGGTCGTGCTCCCGCACTGGCCACCGCTATCAAGCGCCTCAACCCCGACACCTTCGTGTTCACCTATCAGGGCGACGGCGACCTGGCCGCTATCGGCACCGCCGAGACCATCCATGCCGCCAACCGTGGCGAGAACATCACCATGATCTTCGTCAACAACGGTATCTACGGTATGACCGGTGGCCAGATGGCCCCCACCACCCTGGTCGGCATGCGCAGCGCCACGACCCCCTACGGCCGTCGCGTGGACCTCAACGGTTATCCCCTCCGCATGACTGAGCTCCTCTCCACCCTGCCCGGCACCTACTACGTGACCCGCCAGAGCGTGCAGAACCCCGCCGCCGTGCGCAAGGCCAAAGCCGCCATCCGCAAAGCCTTCGAGAACCAGAAGCTTAAGAAAGGCCTCTCCTTCGTCGAGATTCTCTCCAACTGCAACTCCGGCTGGAAGATGACCCCCGTGGCCGCCAACAAGTGGATGGAAGACAACATGATGCCCAACTACCCCATCGGCGACATCAAGGTCGACGGCAAGATTGTCGAGGGCATCGACGCCAACCGCCTCGTGCTTGACCACCCGCTGACCGTTATGCAATAATTAACAATTTAAAACAAAGAAACAATGACTGAAGAAATCATCATAGCCGGTTTCGGTGGACAGGGTGTCCTCTCCATGGGTAAGATTCTTGCCTACTCCGGCGTCATGCAGGACAAAGAGGTCAGCTGGATGCCCAGCTACGGCCCCGAGATGCGCGGCGGCACGGCCAACGTCTCCGTCATCATCAGCGACGAGCGCATCAGCTCGCCCATCATCAACCAGTTCGACACTGCCATCATCCTCAACCAGCAGTCGCTGGACAAGTTTGAGGCCAGCGTGAAACCCGGCGGTCTGCTCATCTACGACCCCAACGGCATCACCCACGAGCCCACCCGCAAGGACATCAACATCTACAAGATCGCCGCTACCGCCAAAGCCCAGGAGCTCGGCATCAGCAAGGTCTTCAACATGGTGGTCCTCGGTGGCTTCCTGAAGCTCAAACCCATCGTCGACAAGCAGTACATCCACGAAGGTCTGGAGCACTCCCTGCCCCAGCGCCACTGGAACCTCATTCCCCAGAACGAGGAAGCTATCGAAATCGGCAAGGGCCTCATCGAATGCGTCCAGAAACTCTAACAGAGTTGCTATTATCCCAAGCCGGAAGCCCCGAGAGGGACTTCCGGCTTCTATGAATAAATACGAAACACCATTCCTGACAGCCGCCGTGCATGCATTCGGTCAGCGCTTCGCCATGAGTCGACAGGCGGCGTTCAACTATTTGCACGAGCACAAAGGACAGGCATTCCTTATTGAGTTCTACGATGTAGAACACTTGCAGTCGATGGATGAGACTGTGGACGACCTGCTTATTATATGCCAAAAGAATGGAGGTGCACACGCATGAAACTCTATCACGGCACAAACGCAGACATTGAAACAATAGACCTTTCGCAGGGTCTACGCCATAAGGACTTTGGACAAGGTTTTTACGCCACACCTGACAAGACGACAGCCATACGCATGGCAAAAAAAAGAGTATGAACAACCCCTCACATCACCAGATAGCCACATACCTCATCAATTATGTATTGAGCAAATTGGTTAAATACGTGATGGAAGATACAGGATGCTCGGTCGAGCAAGCAATGGAGAAAGTCTACGGATCACCCTTATGAATGCCCTGCAAGACGAAGAGGGGGAATTGTATGTACAAAGCCCCGCATATATATATATGAATTAATGAAAAAAAACACCGTTTATGAATTATAGACAGAGATAGAATAAAAAGAAAATACTAACCACGCGTTTGCTATTTGTTCCGACCTGACTGAAACGTGGAACTTTCATCAAAGGCTCAAAGGGAAACAAAGGCAAATGTTCGCTGAATAGCGAGCATTTGAGTCTTTCCTTTGAGAGGTATTCCACGACCGCAGTCAGGAGACGAGATTGCTCGCCTTCTTTTTTCTACGGTCGTCGAATTATTTGCAAGGAATCGGTAGCGGCGCACAAATAGCAACCATTATGCAAATACACATTGGTCACATCATTCGCGACGAGCTACGCAGACAAGGACGCACAAACCAGTGGCTCGCCGACCAAATTGGTGTCACTCCACGTACACTACAACGCATCTACAACAAGCCTTCCATCGACACCCAACTGCTCCTCCGCATCAGTCAATATCTTCGTACCAACCTCTTTCTTCCATACTCAAATATCCTCTCTGCCACGACAGATGTTGTCGTATGACAACATCTGTCGTGGACAGGATGGGATTGCATTCGTAATTTTGCAGCCAGAAATAAAGAAAATATATGCTATCATTTGCAGCACTAATAGCCTCTCTTTCAACTGCAGCCGCAGCTGCGGGAGTAAGTGTGTTGCAATACATTACAAACAACCTTCCTGATCTTATCAGGGAACACGGACATCACCTAATTATACACATAATAAAACATTTCAAAGATGAAGAAAACAAACATTAAAACAATAATCGTGTTTATATGCACGACATTTGGAATCGCCAATATGGCGGAAGGACAAATCTATGAGAGCGAAGCCTGCTTTTATGCTCCGGCTGGAAGTAGCAGTGTTTCGAGAATAGTACGATTCGAAGGCTCACGTGACCTGGTCTGGGTAAAAAATGGTTTTAATCGTAATAAATTAGCAGAGTCCAAGTATTATTACGAAAACGAGAGCTGGACTGACGGGAAAAACGGCGTTAATATGTATGAGTATGACTATTCTATGTCTACTTCGCAGAGAGTAGTATACAAACACGTACAAAAGAAGGCAATTTACGATAAACAATGCGCATACAATCATCCAGCTGGAGTGTCGACTGGTCATTGTTATAGTGGCACTTTCTTTGGCCATTATAGTACTAATGGCTGTGGACGACATGGTTATGAGGATGGGGATACTTATTACGTAGCATTCTCTAAAGACAAATCATCATATATTTACTGGCGTGAGGCAAAAAATGATATGGATAAAACGCCAAGAGACAAGACCACATATACTCGCGTCCCAAAAGAAGATCTCCTTCCCAAAGCTGCAAATTATGATTTCCTCAATGAATAAAAAATCAGTGGATAGTATGAAAATAATAACATTATTTGTTTTTCTATTATTAAGCAACTATACGTTCTCTCAAAATGTCATGTATTTCCAATGTGAAGACGAATATTGTAAAAACAGCAATATTACAATAATAAGTTTATCATCAAGGTATTTAACATTATATGCATGTCGACAGGCAAAATTTCAAGTTAAAGACAAGATACGTTCTAATCCCCATTTCTATGAAGAGGGGAATGGAAACTATAGGGGGCATGGACGCGTCTATGAGCATTGTTCAGAACTCTCAACGTCAGCAAGAATTGTTTTTCACTACTATCAATCGCCATCCGTATTTAATAAGGTTGGAAGTCATTGTTATCTCGCACTATCAAAAGACAATATGTCATTAATAGAATGGAGCGAGGACGACGATGGGCAATCTTCTCATCGGTATTATTCTACTAGAATACAAAAAGAAGACCTTCTCCCCAAAGCTGCAAATTATGACTTCCTCAATGAATAAGTGGTTTGTCTATGTGCTGCTAGCGGTATTAAGCATCGGCGCTTCGGCGCAGGATGTTCGCTATTATAAATTGTCGAGTACAAGGATTGGAGGCACTACCAACAAGAATGTCTCCGGCGGGCAATTCATTACCTTTGTCAGCGACATCTGCTTCGAATCGTCCAGCAAAGGCGTTGGTGTGGGTCACGGTACATTGACTCGCAACAAGAACTACAGCAACGCACAGTACACCACCTATCAAGGCTCAAGCTATTGGGGCAAAAACACCTCGTTCAAGTTCAACAGCGACAAGAGTGTGCTCAACGTGGTGTTGGACAATGGCGACATCTACGTTTACAAACGCGCCACACCACCTGCGGGCACAACCACCTGCTCGCTTATCCGCAAACCAAGCAGCGGCGGCTCCACAGGCGGCACATACGTTCCGCAACCCGTCTACCCCGCGCAGCAGTACCCTCAACAGCAATATCCGCAACAGCCGAGCCAGCAGCAACAGCAGCCAACCTATCAACAACCGAGCCAACCGAAAGAGTGCCAGCGCTGTTTCGGCACAGGGAAATGTCAGATATGCAACGGGAGTGGATACACTACAGCAATGGGCATAGGCAGTGGTACACACCAGTGCGCCGCATGCAACGGATCCAAACGATGCTCCCTGTGCGGCGGTTCCGGTCGTCGTTGACATTTTGCAGCCATCCGTCCCTATATAGTATACACGTAACCGCAGAGCCAGACACAACATTAGAGCTGACTATTGGAAGCCTCATTTCAAGGCGACTTTCAATTTTTTTTTGTCAGTTTGCAAAAAGTTCGTATTTTTGCAACCTAAAACAATTAAAACTATCAATACAATATTATGTGTGGAATAGTAGGATATATCGGTGAGCAGGAAGCTTACCCCATATTGATAAAAGGTCTTCATCGTCTTGAATACCGTGGCTACGACAGCGCGGGAGTATCCATGATCAACGCCAAAGGCGACCTCAACATCTACAAGGCCACCGGCAAAGTGTCGGCCCTGGAGGAGAAATGCGCCGACAAGGACACCAGCGGCAGCATCGGCATTGCCCACACCCGCTGGGCCACCCACGGCGAGCCCAACACCGTCAATGCCCACCCCCATCTCTCGCAGAGCGGCAATCTCTCGCTGGTGCACAATGGCATCATCGAAAACTACAAGACCCTCCGCGCCATGCTGGAGAAGGAAGGCTACTCATTCTGCAGCGAGACCGACACCGAGGTGCTGGTGCAGCTGATTGAATACACACAGAAGAAAGGCAAGTGCACCCTCTTCACTGCCGTGCAGCGCGCGCTGAAGAACGTCATCGGCGCCTATGCCATTGCCATACTGCAGAAGGAGCATCCCGACCAGTTGATTTGCGCCCGCAAGGGCAGCCCCCTGGTCATCGGCGTAGGTTCCGACGCCCGTGGGCAGAAGGAGTTCTACCTCGGCAGCGACGCCACTCCCATCGTGGAATACACCAAGCAGGTTATTTACCTCAAGGACGAGGAGATTGCCTACATGGACCGCAGCGGCAAGATAGACATCGTCAATCTGGCCAACGTGCACCAGACTCCCGAGATGCACACCTTGAGTCTGAGCCTCGACGAGCTGGAGAAGGGCGGTTTCCCCCACTTCATGCTGAAGGAGATCTGGGAGCAGCCCAACGCCCTGCGCACCTGCATCAAAGGCCGTCTGCACAAAAAGACGCACGACGTGGTGCTCAGCGGCATCATCGACCATAAAGACAAATTCATCAACGCCCGCCGCATCATCATCTGCGCCTGCGGCACCAGTTGGCACTCGGCCCTTATCGGCAAGTACTTCATCGAGGAGGCAGCCCAGATACCCGTCGAGGTGGAGTACGCCTCGGAGTTCCGCTACCGCAACCCCGTCATCTATCCGGACGATGTAGTCATCGCTGTGAGCCAGAGCGGTGAGACGGCCGACACGCTGGCCGCCATCCAGCTGGCCGAACAGAAGGGAGCCTTCCTCTACGGCATCTGCAACGTCATCGGTTCCTCCATCGCCCGCGCCACCAACAGCGGCACCTACCTGCACGTGGGTCCGGAGATTGGCGTGGCCTCCACCAAGGCCTTCACCGGCCAGGTCATTACGCTGTGCCTGCTGGGTTTGGCCATCGCCAAAGAAAAGCACACGCTGAGCGACGACATGTTCCACATGCTGGTGGACGAACTGTACCAGATTCCCGACAAGATACAGTGGACACTGGAGAACAACAAGAACATCGACCAGTTTGCCCAGATGTTCACCTACTGCCGCAACTTCATCTTCCTCGGCCGTGGCTACAACTACCCCGTGGCCCTCGAGGGTGCCCTGAAGCTGAAGGAGATTTCCTACCTCCACGCCGAAGGTTATCCCGCCGCCGAAATGAAGCACGGTCCCATCGCCCTCGTCGACGAGGAAATGCCCGTGGTCTTCATCGCCCCGAAGCGCGGTATGTACGACAAGATTGTCAGCAACATCCAGGAAATCAAGAGCCGCAAGGGCAAGATCATCTCTGTGGTCACCGAAGGCGACACGACGGTGAAAAACATGAGCGACTACTGCTTCGTCATCCCCGACACACGCGACTGCTTCGTTCCCCTGCTCTCGGTCATCCCGCTGCAGCTGCTGGCCTACTACATTGCCACCGCCAAGGGCCGCAACGTCGACCAGCCCCGCAACCTCGCCAAGAGTGTAACAGTGGAATAGAATGCTGTTCAACTCTGCCGAATTTCTCATCTTCCTACCGGTAGTCTTTGCCATTTACTGGCTGCTGAACAAAAAAAGACAGCTTCAGAATCTATGGGTAGTGACTGCATCCTACCTGTTCTATGGGTGGTGGGACTATCGTTTTCTGGCACTGATAGCATTCACGACCCTACTGAGCTGGTGGACAGGCATAATGATGGAAAGAGAACGCCGACGGCGACTATGGCTATGGCTGTCGGTGGGAGTCAATCTGGGAATTTTAGGCCTGTTCAAATACTATGACTTTTTCGCTCAGTCTTTTGCCGATGTTTTCCTCGGCGGCCAAGGCGACAGGCTGCTCTTGGGCTTAGTGTTGCCCGTAGGCATCTCATTCTACACCTTCCAAGCCCTCAGCTACAGTATCGACGTTTACAAAAGGAAGATAGAGCCCACACACGACATAGTGGCCTACTTCGCATACGTGAGCTTCTTCCCCCAACTGGTGGCAGGCCCTATCGAGCGTGCCACAAACCTGCTACCACAGTTCTTGGAGAAACGACACTTCGACTACAGCTTGGCAGCCGACGGAATGAGGCAGATGCTCTGGGGATTCTTCATGAAGATGGTTGTAGCCGACCGCTGTGGCCTATATGTAGACCAAGTATGGGGTCATTACGCCGAAAGCACAGGGCCACGACTGGTGATAGCCGCCATGCTTTTCTCCATACAAATCTACGGCGATTTCGCCGGATACAGCAATATTGCCATCGGATGTGCCAAACTGTTTGGCATACGTCTGAAACCAAACTTCAAAACGCCATATTTCAGTCGCGACACCGGAGAGTTCTGGCGGAGGTGGCACATATCACTCAATCGATGGTTCCGCGATTATCTGTACATCCCCTTGGGTGGCAGCCGTGGCAGCAAGCTGCAAACCGTCCGCAACACCGTGATTATTTTTCTCGTAAGCGGCCTGTGGCATGGAGCCAACTGGACATTTGTAGCATGGGGAGCCTTCCATGCCATTCTGTTTATACCCCTGATGCTGTCAGGACGCAACCGGCGCCATCTCGACACGGTAGCCCAGGGGAGGATGCTGCCCACGATTGGCGAAGTAGCCATGATGTGCAACACATTCCTGCTCTGCACCATCGGCCGCATTTTCTTCCGCGCCGACACCATCAGCGACTCCTTCGGATATTTTGCACAATTTTTCAAAGGCAACTGGACTATGGAAGGAATCGATGTGCCATGGTTGACACTGGGATTTATCCTTATAATGTTCGTGGCAGAATGGATCAACCGCGAGCGAGAGCACGGGCTGGTACTTGGCACCGTACGTCCTCGCTGGGCACGCGCCGCCATCTACTACTCTTTGACTGCCGCCATCCTGCTCTTCTCTTCCCACAGTGAGAATTTCATTTATTTCCAATTCTGAACCGGCCATGAAAAGATTTCTCCTGCATACACTGCTCTACCTGTTGCCTCTGATGGCACTGCTTGCCTACTTTTATCTCTTCGTCGACATGAACGCCATGAGAGGAGACCTGGCCCGACTGACCCAAAAAGAATTCCACTATACCCGCCCTCAACCCGACCCCAATACGCCTCGCACTTCATGTCGCGATGTGGACGTGGACGACATTGGCCCCAAAGCAGCAGACGAGTGGGTGGTGTTTGGAGACTCCTACACTGCCGCCAACTCTCGCTGGCCCGACTCACGCTGGCATCAGTTCATGGGCGGTATCGTCGGGAAACGTATCGTAGTGGCCGGCTACTTCCAAGAGCCTCTGAAGGAATTCCTCAGTGCCTTGAAGCACTGTCCCGACGACCTTGGCGACACCGTCATCCTGCAGTCGGGCGAAAGATTGATAATCTACCGCCTATGCTACCTCGATTTCGACAACATCAACCCGCCGATGGTCACTCCCCAACAGTCCACAAAAGACCTCTGGATAGAGGATTTGCATGACATCAGCTCCCGTCCCATAGAATATTACAAGAAGAACCTGGGCCTCGACCCTCCTCCTGTCGGACGTGTACAGCTGAGCCGCCCCTGCTTTTCCATCCATCCCCAAGAGCTCCTCTTCTATCAGGAAGATTTGTTGAAACCCATGGAATGGGAATATGACCGCGCATTGGAGAATCTGAAAAGACTCGACAGCCTGGCACAATCCTACGGGAAAACCATCATCTTTGTCGCCATACCAGAAAAATACACCGCCTATCGGCACCAAATGGTATCTCCTCCCGACACCGCCAAACGAATATTGGAATCCCCCTGCATATTCGATTCGGTGCCCCGATTCCTCAATATGTTGCCACTCATCGACTCGCTGGTCGATAGCGGCACGCTGGATGTCTATCTGCCCGACGACACCCATTTCTCCAATCCGACAGCCAAAGCCGTCGGTCAATATGTTGGCTCGTACATAAAAAACCGCCTATAACCGCCATGAACAAAAATACTGAAAACAAATACGTAGGCTCACAGGCCGTCGCCGATGAAGTGGTGCGGACACGACAACTGGTAGCCGAGATGAACTCTGGATGGCACTCCGACGACGAGGTGCGCGAATATCTTAGACAAATCACCTGCAAGACGGTAGACGACACCGTGCGGGTCTTTCCTCCGCTCAACATCAACTATGGACCGGGCGTCAGTCTGGGCAAGGACTGCTTTCTCAACTTCGGCTGCTCCCTGCTGGCCCTCGGCGGTATCACCATCGAGGACGATGTCTTCATCGGTCCCCACTGCGTGCTGGCCACGGAGTATCACCCCGAAGAGCCGGCCAAGCGTCACTCGTTGCTCACCAAACCCATCGTCGTCAAACGCAACGCCTGGCTGGGCGCCAACGTAACGGTGCTGGCCGGTGTCACCATCGGCGAAGACGCCATTGTTGCCGCGGGCTCAGTCGTCACCAAGGACGTCCCTGCCGGCATGGTCGTCGCCGGCACTCCCGCCCGAATCATCCGCGAAATCCACCGCGAAATCCTATAAGGCAGCCGCCTTGAGCACCTGCTCCACAACGCCAATCTTGTAGCCCGTACTGTGGTAGAGGATCTGGCCATCTTTGTCTATCAACGCCACCAGCGGATACTCCACCTTGCCCAGCTTGGCAGCCTCGCAGATGCGCTGCTCCAGCAGGCCTTTCTGGTAGGCAAAGTCGGTGTTTACCAGATTCCACCCGGTCATGCCGATAGTGGTCGGCCCCACCATGAAGGTCATGCCGCCCCACTGCTTCATCTCCTTCTGCAGCTGGCGCAGTTCCACGATGAGGTGCTTCGAGGGCTCGCTGTAGTCGCCCAGGTTGACGTATAGCATGCCCTCCTTGCCTGCATAGTCCCACAGGGCCACGCCGTCGAAGAGCTCCAGATTCTTGTCCACCATGCCCAGCTCGTCGGTGCGGGCCAGCAGGGGCAGGATGACAATCTCCTTGGTCACCTTCTCTCCAGCCGCCACCTCGAAGAATTCCATCCTTGACCGCACGGCCCCGTCGGGGTAGCGATTGCCCGTGCTGAGGCAGTAGGTGCCCGGCTCCAGCTCGAGGGTGGCGGGGAAGGAGGCCATGCGCGGGTCGTCTTCGAAGTCGAAGGTGCGCAGGTCGCCATTCTCCAGCTTGGCCAGCGTGAAGTGGGGCCAGTAGACAGGCTTGGCGGGTTCCTTGCCGCGGTAGGTCAGGGTGAGGGTAGCCGGCGACCTGAAGGCCGCCGCACTCGACAACTCCCCGAAGGTTATCCTGTTCCAGCCGGCCTTGCCGTAGACGAAGAGCTCGTTGGTGGCATTATCCAGATAGGCGGGCACCCCGGCGGCGCGGCAGGCAGCCACGAAGAAGATGTCGCGGCTGTGGCTGTCAGCACGGCGAAGCTTGTACACGCCCACGGGCGAGACGGGACAGTTGTAGTAGTTGCTGCTGTCGTCAATGACGATGCTGTCCAGCGTCCACTGGCGTATCTCCTCAGCCGTCATGCCCTTGAAGCAGGAGAGTTCCTTGCGGTAGGGGCGCACCATCTCGTTGCTGATGCGGGCGGGCATGATGCCTTTCTCATAGACATCGCGAGTGTAACCTTTATACTGCCACGGCTCGGTCCAATGCGCCTCGAGGGTGGCGGCGGTGATGTCGCGCATGTCCTTGTCGCTATAGCTGCTCATGTATTCGTAGAATTCGCGGCGATAATCCCCGCAGGTGTCAATGAAGGCGGTGATCTCGCGCCAGTTGCCCTCGCTCTTTTTCACCAGCTCCCACGCCTTGTCGGCGGTCACGTCGGGATGTACCGAGACGGGGTAGTCCGACATCTCCCACCACTGCTCGTAGGTGGGGAAAGTGGCGGTGTAGGCGTTGCGCAGCGAGTCCTCGTAGGCCAGGCGCTTGGCGTTGGCGGAGGTCTCCTCCTCGGTGGCCACCACCTTGGGTGTGCCAGCCACGGGGGGCACCATCTCGAACTGGAGCGCCGGCGTCTCGCCGGCCTGCCGGCAGGATGCCGGCGCTCCAAGCTGCAGCGTCATCGTGCTGTCCTGGCGCACGTCCAGCTTCTCGAAGGCGTAGCGTTCGCCGTCTGTGGCCCAAACCAACAAATCGCCCAGGCCGGTGGTCAGCGAGGCCTTGCCATCGGCATCGGTGGTCTGCGTGCTGAGGGTGTAATACTCGGCATAGTTGTAGAGCTTGAACTTCACCTGCGCGCCCTCCAGGGGCTTGCCCTCCTCGTCCTGCACGGTGACGGTGACACGCCGTGTGGGTGCATAATGAGAAAGCAGATTCAGCTCGCTGTAGAGGCCCGTGCGCTTCACCACCTCCTCGTCGCCCTTGTACTTGCCGAAGGCCTTCGAGTGCACCATCATGCAGCGCGTACTCGGCACAGAGAACCAGCCCATATTGAGCCGCGGGTCGGGCTCGCAGGCTCCGAGGAACTTCCACTCGCCGGAGGCTCCGGACGTCCCGGATTCTCCGTACTCCCCAGCGACCCAGACCTCCACCCAGGCATGGTTGTCGTCGCAGTGCGCCCAGCGGGGCGTATAGCACTGGCGGGCGGGTATGCCCACGGCGCGCAGGGCGGTGACGGTGAATGTGCTTTCCTCGCCGCAGCGGCCCAGGCTGGTGCGCATGGTGGCCAGCGGGGCCGAGGTGCGGCTGTCGCTGGCACGGTAGGCCACATGCTCGTGACACCAGTGGTTCACCTCCAGCGCGGCCTCCTCCATGCTCATCCCCCCTACCCTCTCCTTCAGCTCGCGGAACATCACCATGCGGGCCGTGTCGAGGTTCTCGTTGTTGACGCGGTACACCAGCACGAAGTGGCGGAATACATCCTCCGGCACTGTCTTGCCCCAGGGCATCTCCTCGCGGGCCTTGAAAGCATAGCGAACCTGATCGAGGTAAAACTGTGGCTCATAGTCCGCCAAGTCGCTCAGCGGCATATAGGCATAGAGGAACTCCATGGCCTCGCGCTCCATGGCACTCAGCGTGTCCAGCCGCACATCCAGCATCGGGAACTCCGCCATGCGATCCTCAAAATCCTCGTGCACCTCGGCACGATAACCCTTGTCCGTAATAAAATGCGGGTCGCGCTGGCACGATGCCAACAGCACAAGACCCACCAGCAGGGGGAATATCTTCTTCATAATGTTAACGTTTGGTCAATCATTTGTCTCACCGTGGCGGCGTCGGTGACGAGGGTGCCGTCGTCGAGGGTCTTCTTGCAGCTGCCGTGCACCTCGCGCACGCCGGTTTCGGCCACCAGCCGGCGCACATTCTGCGGACTCACGCCGCTGCCGGCGAGGATTTTCACTCCGGTGATGCCCACCAACGAGCGGATGATCTCCGCGCCCTCGAGGGCCGTATAGCGCTGGCCGGAGGTCAACAGACGGTCGCAGCGCGCCGCGGCCACGGCCCACAAGGCCTCCACGGGGTCCTGCTGTGCCTCGTCGAAAGCGCGGTGGAACGTCACCTCCATCGGCGCCGCCAGCTGCACCAGCCGGCGCGTCACCTCCACCTCCACCTTGCCGTCCCCGGTCAGCAGTCCCAGCACCACGGCGGCGGCGCCAAGTTCCTTGCAGCGCTTGATGGTGGCTATCATCTCCATCTGCTCAAACTCCGAATAGCAAAAGTTTCCCGCCCGCGGACGCACCAGCACGTGGGTGCGCAGGCCGAGGCGGCGGGTGCAGTAAGCGATGGCTTCATCGCTGGGAGTAAGTCCGCCGCACTCCAGGTCGCGGCAGAGTTCTATGCGGTCGGCACCACCGTCCTTGGCGGCCACGGCCGACGCTATCGAATTGCAACAAATCTCTACGTCAATCATGCTGCAAAAGTACGACTTTTTTCCCGATTGCAGAAAAATATTTGCAAACAGCCATCCCTCAGCCCCGTAGCGGCCCGCTGCGCCGCACCTCTCCTACCGGGGTCAAAACCCTGTCAAATAGGTATCCAATACGGCCGTTCTCATATTGTTCTTATATTGTTTACATATTGTTCGCATATTGTTCTTATATCTACAATATAGGAACAATATAAGAACAATATGTAAACAATATAAAAACAATATAAGATATGCCGTATCGGACACGTATCGGGTAGGGGTCGGGGGCCGTTTCCTTTTTTTTTCGGGGCGCACATACTACGCGGCGTTTTTTAACGTTATATATACAAAATCAAAGAAAAACCGAAACAATGCAGAATACACAACACATCACCAACAACCTGATCTATGTCGGCGCCAGCGACCGTCGCCTGGCCCTGTTTGAAAATGTCTACCCCGTTCCGCGTGGGGTGAGCTACAACAGCTACGTGCTGCTGGACGAAAAGTCGGTGCTCTTCGACACCGTCGATGCCAGCGTGGCCCAGCAGTTCTACGAGAACGTCGAGGCCGCCCTTGCGGGCCGCAAGCTGGACTACGTCGTGGTGCACCACATGGAGCCCGACCACGCCGCCACGCTGATGGACCTCATGCTGCGTCACCCCGAGGCCACAGTGGTCACCACCGCCAAAGCCGCCCAGATGATGGAGCAGTTCTTCGGCACCAAGCCCGCACAGCTGATGGCCGTCAAGGAGGGCGACACCCTCTGTACCGGCGCCCACACGTTGGTTTTCACCATGGCCCCCATGGTGCACTGGCCCGAGGTGATGATGACCTACGACAGCACCGCGAAGGTCCTCTTCTCCGCCGACGCCTTCGGCACCTTCGGAGCCCTGAGCGGCAACCTCTTCGCCGACCAGATGAACTTCGAGCACGAATGGATCGGCGACGCCCGCCGCTACTACATCAACATCGTGGGCAAGTACGGCCTGCAGGTGCAGAACGTGCTGAAGAAGGCCGCCACGCTCGACATCCAGATGATTTGCCCGCTGCACGGCCCCATCTGGAGAGAAAATCTTGGTTGGTTTATCGGCAAACACGACGTGTGGAGCCGCTACGAGCCTGAGGACAAGGGCGTGGTCATCATCTACGGCAGCATCTACGGCCACACCGAAGCCGCCGCCCTGCGCCTGGGCACGCTGCTCTCGGAGCGCGGCGTGCGCGGCATCAAGGCCTACGACGCCAGCCACACCCACGCCAGCAAACTGGTGGCGGAGTGTTTCCGTGCCAGCCACGTGGTCCTGGCCTCCAGCACCTACAACAACGGCCTCTTCACGCCCATCGAAGGTCTGCTGGCCGACCTCAAGGCCCACGCCTGGCAGAAGCGCACCGTGGCCCTCATCGAAAACGGCAGCTGGGCCGCACAGACCGCCAAGCTGATGCGCGCCGAACTGGAGCAGATGAAGGACATCGCCATCGTCGGCGAGCCCGTCAGCCTCAAGAGCGCCGCCGCCCCCGCCCAGGAGCAGCAGCTCGCCGCCCTGGCCGACCAGATAGTGAGTAGTTTATAGTTTTTATAGTTTCTATAGTTTCTATAGTTTCTATAGTTACTATAGTTATTATCTCTTTTAAAAAACAAAAACCAAATGCTCGACAACAAAGCCCTCTTCACCATCGGATACGGCCTTTACGTCCTCGTTGCCCGGCAGGGCGAGAAGGACAACGCCTGCATCATCAACGTGGCGCAGCAGGTCAGCAGCGACCCGCTGCAGCTGATGATCTGCGTCAACAAAGCCAACCTGACGCACGACATGGTGCTGCGCACGCTGAAGTTCAACCTCTGCCCCCTCAGCGAGGAGGCCACCATGAAGCCCTTCCAGCACTTCGGCTTCCAGAGCGGCCGCGATGTCGACAAATTCGCCGGCTGCGAGCAGGAGCTGCGCACGGAGAACGGCCTGCTGTACCTGCCGAAGTTCATCAATGCGGTCATCAGCTGCGTCGTCACCAAAAGCATCGACCTGGGCAGCCACACCATGTTCATCGCCATGCCGCTGGAGGCCCGTGTGCTCAGCGACAGCCCGTCGATCACCTATGCCTACTATCAGCAGCACATCAAGCCTGCGCCAGTCGATTCCTCCCCTAAAATAGGGGAGGTGTCACGCAGTGACGGAGGGGGGTCCAAGAAGCGTTGGATCTGCGAGGTATGCGGCTACGTCTACGAAGGCGACGAGCTGCCCGCCGACTTCGTCTGCCCCTGGTGCAAGCACCCCGCCAGCGACTTCAAGCTGATGGAGGGGCAGTCATGAAAAGAGCCTGCGCAATCCCGCTCCTGGCGCTGCTGCTGACGCTGGTTGGATGCAGCGACCGACAAGGCATCGATGCTGTGGTACTGAAGGGATTCCCCACCCTGCAGCAGACCACCGACTACACCTGCGGGTGTGTGGTGGCGCAGATGGTGATGCAGTACTACCACGTCGACGACGAGACGGAGGAGGGGCTGGCCGCGAAGATGCACACCCACGTCGACAGCCGCACGCCCGGGGCACTGCCGGGCAGCGCCGTGCAATGGACGGACTACGGCACCAGCGTGGAGGAGATGCACCGCTACTTCGACGGCCGCGGGGATTTCGCCATTGTGGCGTCGAGCTTCAGTCCCGACAGCAGTCTGGCACTGCTCACCGACACCGCCCGCGTGGGCATACAGGCCGTGGGCAACGCCGCGCAGACTTTCGCCGACTACGGCAAGGCCGCAAGGTTCTTCCGCCAGCAGCTGGAAGCGGGGCGCCCCGTCATGGTGTGCTGGAACCTCTGGGGCGGACACTGGACCGTATGCATCGGCTACGACGACCGCGGCACGAAGGGCACCTACGACGACGACCTCCTCACCATGGCCGACCCCTGCGACATCACCGACGGACGGACCGACGGCTACACGCAGGTAGGCCTCGTGGCTTTCTTCTACGACTGGTTCTGCACCATGACGCCCAAACCCTGGCAGCTGCAGCCCTACATCGTCGTGGCGCCGGAATAAAAAAATATTTTTTGCCGAATAAGAAAATAGTTGTATCTTTGCAGCCGAATATAAACCCTAAAAATAAAAACAAAATGGAAAAATACACATGCGACGTTTGCGGTTACGTTTATGATCCCGCAGTTGGCGACCCCGACAACGGCATCGCCCCCGGAACCAAGTTTGAAGACCTGCCCGCCGACTGGGTGTGCCCCCTGTGCTCGGTGGACAAGACCCACTTCCAGAAGAATTGAAATTATCTATTATCATTAAATCATAAAACAATGCTGAACAAGAAAGTTTCCGACCTGCTGAACGAGCAGATCAACAAGGAGCTCTACAGCGCCTATCTCTATCTGGACATGAACAACTACTTCGACAAGCGCGGCCTCAACGGCTTCGCCAACTGGTACATGATCCAGGCCCAGGAGGAGCGTGACCATGCCATGCTCATCTACAAGTATATGCAGAACAACGACTGCCCCATCAAGCTCAACGCCATCGCCATGCCCGACAAGGTGTACAAGAAGGACATGGACGTGCTGAAGGCCGGCCTGGAGCACGAGGAGTACGTCACCGCCTCGATCCACACCATCTACGATGCCGCCAGCAAGGTGAAGGACTTCCGCACCATGCAGTTCCTCGACTGGTTCGTCAAGGAGCAGGGCGAGGAGGAGACCAACGCCCGCGACATGATTTCGAAGATGGAGCTCTTCGGCAGCGACGCCCGCAGCCTCTACATGCTCAACCAGGAGCTTGCCGCCCGCACCTACAACGCCCCCAGCCTGGTGCTCGACTAAAAAGCATCGACTAACACAGAAACGACGGGGTGTGTGGCAATCACGCACCCCTCTCTTTACGCCATGAAAAACTTTTACCACGAAAAACCCGTCGCCGTCTATCGCACCACCGTCAGCATCATCCTCTTTGAAATAATGTATCTGGCCGCTGCAATGGGTTGTGGATATATCGTCTTCCAGATAGATGTACTTTGGGCACAATTGTTGCTTGGTTTTCTGGCGGTGATGATACTTTGGGCGTGCAGGGATCTGCTAAAATACCGGAACGACCGCATTGTCGTCACGCCAAGCCATCTGTCGCTTCCGAATGTTGATACAAGAACGAAGATGGGCAAGGAAAGCATCACCGCCAAGGCCATCATCCCATGGTATAAGATTAAGGACATCAAAGTCAACTTCAACATTACTTCCACCAACAGGGTGAACATACAGAAAAAAGTGCTGGTTATATTGTGCAACGAGACAATATATTCTATTGACTCCTATATGTATGACGTCTTCTTCCTAAAACGAAAGCTTAAGGCTTTTTGGCAACAATTCAACAAAAAACATTGACTTAAGAAAAATATTTTCATCATATCATAATTTCTTCGTATCTTTGCCCCGTTTTTAAAGACCATTATTAACCCTAAAACAACTAGAATTATGAGCAAAAAGTTTATCTGCCCCGTGTGCGGCTACGTGTATGAAGGCGACGAAATGCCCGAAAAGTGCCCCATCTGCGGCAAACCCATGCAGGAAGTGAAAGAGGACATCAAGACCTGGGCTGCCGAGCACATCGTAGGCGTGGCCAAGGATGCCCCCGAAGACATCAAGATGGACCTCCGCGCCAACTTCGAAGGTGAGTGCAAAGAGGTGGGTATGTATCTGGCCATGGCCCGTGTAGCCCACCGCGAGGGCTACCCCGAAATCGGCCTCTACTGGGAGAAGGCTGCCTACGAGGAGGCTGAGCACGCCGCCAAGTTCGCCGAGCTGCTGGGCGAAGTGCTGACCGACAGCACCAAGGAGAACCTGAAGATGCGCGTCGATGCCGAGTACGGTGCTACCGCCGGCAAGACCGATCTAGCCAAGCGCGCCAAGGCTCTCAACCTCGACGCCATCCACGACACCGTCCATGAGATGGCTCGCGACGAGGCCCGCCACGGCAAAGCCCTCGAAGGTCTGCTGAACCGCTACTTCAACAAGTAAAACAATGTCCTTCCGCAAGAACATATCCAAAGTACTCTTCCCGCTGACCTGCTGGTACGCGGTGGGGGTGCGCTTTCGCAATATGTTCTACGCCATGGGCATCATCAAACAGGAGGCTCCCCACATCACCACCATCGGTGTGGGGAACCTTTCTACCGGCGGCACCGGCAAGACCCCCCATGTGGAGTACCTGCTGCGTCTGCTCGCCGACCGCTACCCCACGGCCATGCTGAGCCGTGGCTACAAGCGCAAAACCAAAGGCTACGTCGAAGACGACGGCAGCCACGACCCGGCCATGCTGGGCGATGAGCCCGCTATGATTGCAACCAAGTTTCCCCAGGTGAAAGTGGCTGTCTGCGAGAAGCGTCTGGAAGGGGTGCAGCGCCTGATGGCTCAGCCCCCCACCCCGGAAAACCCGGACAATCCGGAACCTCCGGAAGCTCCGGAAACCCCGGAAAAAACCGCCATTCCCCAGCTCATCGTGCTCGACGATGTCTTCCAGCACCGCCGCATCAAACCCAGCATCAACATCCTCCTCACAGAGTACAACCACCCCTACTACAACGACCACATACTCCCTTACGGCGACCTGCGCGAATTCAAGAGCGCCCGCTTCCGCGCCAACATAGTTATCGTCACCAAGTGCCCACCAGTGCTCAACCCCGTCGAGCGGCACAACATCGCCCATGACCTCGGCCTGCGGAACTACCAGAAGATATTCTTCTCTTACCTCGTCTACGGACAACCCACCACACTCGACGGTCACACCACCAACATCGACCTCAGTCGCATAGACAACATCCTGGCCGTCACCGGTATTGCACACCCCGACACCTTCATCGCCGAGTTGCGTCAGCGCACACGCACACAACACCTTTCTTTCGCCGACCACCACGACTTCACAGCCAGCGACCTCGCACGCATCTCCAGCGCCTTCGACGCTCTGCCCGGATCCAACAAAATCATCATCACCACCGAAAAGGATGCCATGCGTCTGCATGGCAAGACCGGCAATCTGCCCGTCTACTACCTTCCCATTCAGGTGGCCTTCCACAAAGACAAAGACCTGGACTTCGACGCCATCATCGAGTCCACCGTTCGCGAGAACATTTCGTTCCTCAGCAAACTCAGCATCTGGAACTGATTCTCTACTTTATTTTTTTATATAACTCAGGAAATCCAAATCGATGCTCAAGCTCACAAAGGGCTTGAGAAGCCATGCCTTGGCCGTAATATCGTCGATACTCTGACCGGCCAACAGCACCTCGCCCGACTCATAGCCATCGGCAAGCACCTGATACTCGGCGATATTCATGCCCACCGTCAGATAGAAGAAATCCACAAAACGGAAGCTTGCTCCAACGTAGAAGTTCTTGAAGAGATTGCTACCACCGAAACCGACATAGACGCCGAGGTCGTAGGCAAAGTCCTGGTCAAAGCGCCGTATGGAACGCGACGTGCTGTCACTGCCAAGATGGTGCGTGTGGTTGAAGTATTTCGTCAAGTCCCACAGCATCACCGAAGCTCCGGTGACATAGTCGAACTCGATACTTCCCGCATTGCGGTTGGCAATGTAGCGCTCGCTGCTGGCGTTGAGGCGTATCTCCCATGCCGGAGTACGATAGAAACGCATGGCCACGCCTTGGATGGGGCGCACCTTCTTCTTGCGGTTGGTGGCCTGGGCCACACGCTCCTCGGCGGCTTTTGCACGCTCTTCGAGGTACTTGTTGGCCTCTTCCTTGCGCACATTCTCTAACTCGGCAATACGTACAATGGTCCGCAGCGAGTCTACCATGTGGATATAGTAGTTGCGCTCAGCCTCCAGTTTCTCCTTGTCCACTCCGTTGGCCGACAGGATTTCGCGATAGAACACCTCCTTCTCCTGCAGGGCTTTGAGGGCTGCCGTATCGGCCTCGCGACGCACCACCGTGTCGGTATGGTAGATGTGCAAAGTATCGGTATGGTAGAGACGCAGGGTGTCGGTACGGAGCACATAGACGGTGTCATGGACGGGCGATACCTGCGCTGTCACACGGGACAAAGCCTGCGTTTCAAGAACCTGTGGCGTAGCTGCCGGCGGCTCCCATTCTCCCGCCCCGGCATCGGCAACGCTGTCGGCCACCGGAGCCACACGCAGGGTGTCCTGCGCCCGCAGCGGCAAGCACAGCAACAAAGGCAACGCTATGAGCAGCAGTCTCTTCATTTCAAGACATCAATCATCTGGTCTACAGTCATGGTCTGCTGTGTGCCGTCGGCCATGTTCTTCAGGGTCACCGTGCCATCCTTCATCTCGCTCTCGCCCACGAAAGCCACGAAGGGCACCTGCTTGCGGTTGGCGTAGTCCATCTGCTTTTTCATCTTGGCGGCATCAGGATAGATGAGGGTCGAGATGCCCGCGGCACGCAGCCGTGCGGCGATGCCGATGCAGGCGGCTTGCTCGGCCGGGCCAAAGTTGATAAAGAGCACCGTGGCGGCCTGTGCCAGGTCGGCCGGGAAGGCATTCAACTCGTTGAGTACGTCATAGATACGGTCGGCACCGAACGAGATGCCCACTCCGCTCACGTCGGGCATGCCGAAGATGCCCGTCAGGTTGTCGTATCGGCCACCGCCGCAGATGCTACCAATCTGTACATCCTTGGCCTTCACCTCAAAGATGGCACCGGTGTAGTAGTTCAGTCCTCGCGCCAACGTAAGGTCCAGTTCGACCTCGCAACGCGGCTTTGCCGCGCCGATGAGTCCGAAGAGCTCCTTCAGCTCGGCGGCACCCTGCCTGCCGACTTCCACGTTGGCAAACATGGCCTCCAGGGCGGCAATCTTCTCCTCGGCGCTACCCGCGAGGGCGAACACCGGGTCGAGGGCCGACACCTGGACAGCACTCAAGCCGCGCTCCACAAGCTCGGCGCGCACATTGTCGAGGCCTATCTTGTCCAACTTGTCAATGGCCACGGTGATGTCCACCAGCCGTTCCGGCGCGCCGATCATCTCGGCGATACCCGCCAGAACCTTGCGGTTGTTTATCTTGACAACCACATTCACACCCAGTTTTCCAAACACCATGTCAATCATCTGCACCAGTTCCAACTCGTTGAGCAGCGAGGTGGAGCCGATCATGTCGGCGTCGCACTGGTAGAACTCGCGGTAGCGGCCCTTCTGCGGCCGGTCGGCACGCCACACAGGCTGCAGCTGGTAGCGGCGAAAGGGCAGCTGCACCTGCTCGCGGTGTTGCACCACGAAACGGGCAAAGGGCACTGTAAGGTCATAGCGCAGGCCGCGCTCGCAGATTTGCGGCGCCACCTTGTGGTAGTCCTGACTGAAATCCACGCCGTCCATGAAATCGCCGCTGTTCAGCACCTTAAAGAGCAACTTGTCGCCCTCCTCGCCATACTTGCCCATCAGGGTCGAGAGGTTTTCCAACGACGGGGTCTCGATGGGCTCAAAGGCAAATGCCTTGAAAACAGAGCGGATAGTATCGAAAATATAGTTTCTGCGCGCCATCTCGACGGGCAGGAAGTCGCGCGTTCCCTTAGGTATAGAGCATTTAACTGTAGCCATATATTCACTTTTTTGAAACTGCAAAGATACGAAGAAACGCCGATATGGCCAAATTTTATTTTTCACCCCTCCCCCAACCCACCGAAAACCGCCTCCGAAACAGTCCGTTTTAACCATTTTTAACACCTCAGTCAACTACCTATAAACCAGTTGTCAAGTCCTACGATGGTAGGAGTTGGTTAGGAGTTGGTAAGGTGATGGTAAGGCGGTGGTAAGTACATCTCTTTTTTTCATGTTGCGATTTTTTTGTAACTTTGCAGCGGAAAATACATGGCAAAAATGAACCTCGGGCGACATATCATGTTGGCAGTGTGCCTTTTGTGCGCGCACATAGCGAGCGCGCAGACGTATGTAAAGACACCTTTGACCCTCGATGCGCAGGGCGACAGCATGCTGAGTGTGATGTTTGCCATGCCGAAGATGTCGTTTTTCGTCGACGACGGCTTTCTCCATTTCGCCCCTGCCATGGGGATGAACCTCGCCAACGGCACCCCCGGCCAGCCGGCCCTGCCCACGATGAGCACCCTGGTGCGCCTGCCGAAGGGCAGCACCATGAGCCTGGTAGAGATGCGCTCCAGCCAAGAATTAGAACTGGAAATGGCTCCCGACGCGCCGCCGCTGGCGCCCATCACCCGCGCCTGGGCCAAGGACAGCGAACATCCGCCCTACGAACCCGACTCCAAAACCTACACCACCGATGCTTTCGTGCACGGCGAACCTTTTGAGGTGGAGGACCTCGGCACCATGGGACGCTGGCAGGTATTCCGCCTGACGGTGAGGCCAATGGCCTACAACCCCGTACAAGGACGCCTCCGCCAGCACAATGCGCTGAAAGCCACGCTGAAAATCCACAAATCCCCTGTCGCCACCGAGGATGGGAGAACCCTGCTGGTGGTGTCGCGATCCGAGTTTCGGGAAGGGCTGCAACCCTTCGTGCGTTGGAAGCGCCAGGAGGGTTACGACGTTGCCGAGCTCTATGTGGACACCCACCAGCGCGACAGCATCAAGGAGGCCATGCGCCCCTGGTTCGTCAACGCCTCGCCCCTCTCGCCCGCCCCGGACTATGTCCTGCTGGTGGGCGATGCCGCACAGATACAGTCCTTCTACGGCGAAACCAGCCTCGACGGCGAGGGCCACACCACAGACCTCCCCTACGCCGACTACACAGGCGACTACCTGCCCGAAGCCCTGCTCGGCCGCTGGCCCGTAAACGACACCGCCGAACTGCGCACCGTGGTGGAGAAAACCCTTCGCTACGAGCAGTTTGTCGGCATCGACACCGCACAGCTGGAACGCCTGATGCTGGTGGCGGGCGACGAACAGGCCTCTCAGGCCCCGCTGACCACCAATAGCCAGGTGGCATACATCAGCCGCGAAGCCAAACTGGCACATCCCGAGATGGACACCATCACCTATCGCAACCCCGAATCGGGTTCCCTGCTCGACTCCATCAAGGCCGACATCGGTCGTGGAGCCTCGCTGCTCAACTACACAGCGCACTGCACCGTGGGCGGATGGTCCTCGCCGTCGCTCAGCATCGGCCGCGTGGAGGAGGCCAACGGCACCCAGCCGATGGTCTACATAAACAACTGCTGCAAAAGCAATTCCTTTTCCGGCACAGGCTTCGGCGAACAGTTGCTGCGCCTGCCCGTGGGCGGTGCCGTGGGGGTGATCGGAGCCACCAATTCCACTCTGTGGTACGAAGACTACTACTGGGCCGTGGGGCCCAAATGGCCCATTGACCCCGGCAACAGCTACGACAGCCTGTCGCGCGGCGCCTTCGACGCCCTTGTGGGCAGCCATCCATCAGCATTCACCATGGGCGGGCTTCTTGCCGCGGGCAACCTGGCTGTCAGCGCTTTCGGCTCCGGTTTCGACCGCTTCTACTGGGAAGTCTACTGCCTGTTGGGCGATCCGACGCTGCAGCCTCACATCGGAACACCCGTCCAAGCGCAGCTGAGGCTCTCCAACGGCCTCTACAACGGGCAGAGCACCATCCATGTTGGCGGCATTCCCGGCTCCATCGTCACAGCCATGCAGGGAGACAGCCTGATTGGGAGCGCCGTGCTCGACGCCTATGGCCTGGCCGACATACCGCTCCGCCGCACATTGGACACCCTGCCACTCATTCTGACAGCCAGCGGACAGAGGCTGACCCCCAGGATAGACACCTTCGACGTAGAACGCTCACTGGACTTCGGCGCCACGCTACGCCAAGTCGTCATCAGCGACACCGCCGTCTCCTTCTCCGTGGAGAACACCGGGCAGTATGCCCTCGACAGCCTCTCCGTCATCCTCATGCAGACAGCCGCCGACTCGATGGCCGGCGCATGGATTACACCCGTCGACGACTCGCTGTCCAATCTGCAGCCCGGAGAACACCGCTCCATAGCGTTACCACTGCTTGTAGGCCCCGCCGGTGCTCAGCCGCTGTGGCAAGGGCACCTGCTGCTGGCATCGGCAGAAAGGGAGGTGCTGTGCGAGATGGTACTCCGCCAAGCCGTCCCCACCGTCTACCCCACCTTGAGTCTGCGTGTGCTCGGCACCAACGGACGCGAGGCCCGACGCCTGACCCCCGGCGGCACCTATCGCCTTGAGGCCACGGTGGAAGGCGCCGTCGACACGCTCCTCCTCAGCGTGGAATCGATTCCCACCGGCGAAAGGGCCACTACCAACGACAACACTCTTGACTTCACCCTCGGCGACAGCCTCTGCGCAGTACACATCGAAGCCACCATGCAATTAGGCCACTGGAGCGAGCACCGCGACATCTGGCTGGAACCCGGCGAGCGCACCGACGACCTGGAGAACGGCCTGACCCTCCACCCATGGCAGAACAACGGCCGTGTGCCCTGGACTCTGGACAGCACAGAAAGTCATTCCGGACGTTTCAGCCTGCGGTCGGGAGTCATCGAGGACGGCCAGTTGACCCAAATCTGCCTCGACGTGGAGATGTTGCACCGCGACACCATTGCCTACTGGGTAAAGAGTTCCACCGAGTCGCAACACGACAAACTGACAGTCCTGGCCGACGGCATAGGGCTCTACCCCCAAGCCTGGGGGTCTACCGGATGGCAGCGCCGCTCCCATGTGCTTGCCGCCGGCCACCACACCATCTGCTGGCGCTACTCCAAGGATGCCTCCATAAGCCAAGGCGAGGACTGCATCTGGATAGACGACATCCACATGCCGCTATCCGCATGGGAAAGCCTCTCGGCATGGCAATGCCAGAAAGCCACCGTAGGCATCGAAACTCCCTCGGCGTCGCCTACGCTCGGCATCAACCCCAATCCCGCCATCGGGACAGCCATCATACAGGGCGAAGCCGGCACACAGGTGCTCATAGCCGACGCCCTGGGACGCACCATGACCACGCTGACCCTCGACGGCACCATGCAACGGCTGGACCTCGGCACCTGGCCGGCCGGCATCTACTTCGCCACCGCCACACACAGCGGCGGAGCACAAACGACAAAGAAACTCATCGTGATTAAACAACAATAACCATCATGCCGGAACAGAACATCGACACAATAGACTTCACGGCGGTGCCGTTCTGGCAGTGGGACAGCATCCCCACCACCGAAAACACGGTGGACCTCGGCATCCCCTTCGATTCCATCCACCGACCGCGCGAAGTGGCAGACACCGTCTTCCGCAAATCGCTATTCCAGCACCACTCGCTGCAGGTGCAACACACCGACACCATGGTGCGCACCGACACCGCCGAACCGGCCTGGATCTTTGTGGCACTGATACTGCTCACCAGCCTGATATTCGTCTACTCCAAGCTACGAAAACTGAAAGCCGCAACCCTGTTGAAATCTCTGGTCAGCCGTCGGGCAATGGACCACATCGTGCGCGACTGCAACCTCAACCGCAGCATCATCATGCTGCCCATGGGCCTGCTGCTGGTGGCGTCGCTCTGCCTGCCCATACACCGCATGGCCATGGCACATACGGGCGTTGCTGGCTACCTCCTGCTCACCGTCGGCGTCAGCCTCCTCTACATGCTCCGCAACAGCATTCTCCGCCTGCTGGGCAACACCTTCGAAAACAAGCAAGGCGTCAGCCTCTACATGACCAACAACTACCTTTACCACCTTCTCGAAGCCACCGTGCTGACGGTAATGCTCTACCCCTTCTTCTACCTGCCCGGGGCTCAAACAACCATGCTCTACGTGATGGCCGGATTCCTGGTAACAGCCTTCGTAACTCGCTTCTGCAGAGGCATGAAAGTTTTTTTAACACTTAAAAACAGCTCCAGTTTCTATCTTTTTTACTATCTTTGCATCGTCGAAATAACACCTATTTTAGTCATCATAAAGTGGTTTATCGCACAATAGAACAATAAGTTGAGATAATAGAACGCTAAGGCATGAAACTGAAAAAAATCCTGATTTCGCAACCCGCACCGGCCGATTTGGAGAAATCGCCCTACCGAAATCTGATCAACAAGTACAATGTTGACATCACCTTTTACAAATTTTTTGAAGTGGTGGGTATACCCGTCTCGGAATTCCGCAAGACCCGCATCCACATCGGCGAATACACCGCAATCATCTTCAACAGCAAGAACTCGATAGACCATTTCTTCCGCATGCTCAAAGAGCTCCGCGAGACGGTGAGCGAAGACATGAAATACTTCTGCTCCACCGAGGCCATCGCCCTCTACCTGCAGAACTACATCCAGTACCGCAAGCGCAAGGTCTTCTTCGGCAACCAGTACTTCTCCGACCTCCTCGAGGTCATGGGCAAGCACCGCGACGAGAAATTCCTCTTCCCCTGCAGCGACGAGAAACAGACCGAATACACCAAAGCCCTCGACAAAGCCAAGTTCAAATACACCAAGGCACCGATGTACACCTCGGCTCCCAAGGACCTCACCAAGTTCGACATCGACAGTTTCGACGCCATCTGCCTCTTTTCGCCCATCGGCGTGCGCAGCCTTGTGAAGAGCTTCCCCGACATCAAGGACCGCCACATCACCATCGCCGCCTTCGGCACCTCGACCCATGCCGCGCTGAAAGAACAGGGCATCAAGCTCACCATCGCCGCCCCCACCCAGTCGGCGCCCTCCATGGCCATGGCCATCGAGAACTACATCATGGGCAAGGAACAGGACGCCGTCATCGCCTCTAAAGGCGAAAGCGTCAAACACAGCGTGAAGAACACCATCGCCACGTCGCCCAAGAAAGTGAAACCCGTCATCGCCAACAAGGAGATCTACAAGCAGCGCATGGAGGAGAAGAAAGCCCAGGCCGCCGCCCGCCGCGCCGCCCGCGCCGCCGAGAAGGCGAAGATAGAAAAAGCCGAGAAAGCCGCCGCAAAAGCGGAAAAACCGGCCGTCAAAACCGAGAAACCGGCCGTCAAGGTGGAGAAGACAACCACCAAGACCAAGGCCGCCGCCAAACCCAAGACCACCAAAACCAAAACCGAGAAGGCAGGCTCGAAGAAATAACCAAGATGGCCTTCACCTTCAAGAAAGAGGAACATTTGTGCAGCCGTCAGCTGATCGACCGTCTCTACACAGAGGGTCACCGGCTGATGGTTTTCCCTTATAGCGTCCAGTGGATGACCCTGGAGAGTGGAGAGTGGAGAGTGGAGAGCGGAGAACGGAGAGCGGAGAGCAGAGAACCACTCAGAAACTCAGAAACTCAGAAACTCAGAAACTCAGAAACCCAGCCACCCAGCCACCCAGCCACCCAAGTAATGATCGTCGCCCCCAAGCGCAAATTCCACCACGCCGTGGACCGCAACCGCGTGCGCCGTCTGACACGCGAATGCTATCGCCTGCGCAAGCACACCCTCTACGATTTCCTGCAGCAACACGGACTCGCGCTCGTTTTCTCCATGGTCTACATCCACAACGAAATCATGACCTTCGACCAGCTGGGCCACAAGATGGACAAGCTCCTTGCGGCGCTGCAGAAGGACATCCTCGCCCACCAACAGCCCACGCCATGACCCTGCGCCAGCTCATCGCCCTCCCCTACCGCGCCCTGCGCTGGCTGCTAAGCACCCTCATGCTGGCCCTCATAGCCTTCTATCGCACCTGCATCTCCCCCCTGACGCCCCCGGCCTGCCGCTACACCCCCACCTGCTCGCAGTACGCCCAGGAGGCCATCCGCAAGTACGGCCCCTTCCGCGGCGGCTGGCTGGCCCTGAAGCGCATCCTCCGCTGCAACCCCTGGGGCGGCTCCGGCTACGACCCCGTCCCCTGACACCCCCGCAACAAACACGCTGCGTCTCTCCTTTCACAACTCATAACTCTTAACTCATAACTCTTAACTATCACCCCCACCCGAGAGGCACATAAGACGTACCTAATTCGGCATATCTTATATTGTTCTTATATAGTTTACATATTGTTCTTATATTGTTCCTATATTCCGGATATAAGAACAATATGAGAACAATATGTAAACAATATAAGAACGGCCGTATTCAGGGTGTATGGGGTGGCAGTCCGGTGGGGGGTCGAGGGGGTGAAAAAAGGTTCAAAAACGCCTCTGTGGCAGTAGCCGAACGGACACTTTGGGCATAGAAAACGGTCTTCCGAATGTTAATAATTCATAAATCGGCCTGCACGGTATGGACATTTTTGCGCAAAGGTTACCTTGCGGTAACTGACTTCCGTCGGGGTGCCTTCTTGCCGGAACGGAGAAATGGTTGTACTTTTGCAGCCGAAAAACAAACAACAATTAATACCATACAACAATGAGAACAATCGAAACAATCAAGAGTGGCCGCAACTACAAGGCCGTCAGCGTCGGAAACATCAACCAGATTATCGAGCACGAGCTGCCGATGGGTCCCAACGTCATCAAGGGCAAGGTGTTCGTAGGCCAGGCCGTGGGCGCCACGGGCAGCGAGCTGTCGTTCCAGACCCTCGTCCCCGGCCAGGACAGCGGCTTCCTGCACACCCACAAGACCCACGAGGAGCTCTACATCATCCTGCGTGGCGAAGGCACCTACCAGGTGGACGGCGAGCAGTTCCCCGTCAGCGAAGGCACCATTGTCCGCGTCAGTCCCGACGGTCGCCGCGCCCTGAAGAACACCGGCAGCGAGAACCTGACGATGCTCTGCATCCAGTACCGTGCCAACAACTTCACCGAGGCAGACAGCCCGATGACCGACGGCAATATCCTCGCCGAACCGCTGGTGTGGTAATTTTTTCGTATCTTTGCACCGTCATTTTAAAGAAAAAAAGGATGAGCAAAGATTTCATACAAGACCCCGTCTTCCCTGAGTGTCCCATCCGCAACGTGCTGGTGCGCCTCAGCAGCAAATGGGCGCTGGCCGTAATCTACACCCTCAGCGGCAGGGACACTCCTATGCGCTTCCGCGACCTGGCGGAGAAGAACCCCGACTGCTCGCAGAAGGTGCTCACCAGCACCCTGCGGGGGTTGGAGGCCGACGGCCTCGTCAGCCGCAAGGTCTACCCCGAGGTGCCGCCGCGCGTGGAGTACGCCCTCACCGACCGCGGCCGCAGCTTCATGCCCGTCATGCAGCAGCTCATGGACTGGGCCTACAACAACCTCCACGACATCGTAACCGACCGCGAAAGATACTATGGACAGGATTGAAAACATCGACTTCTGCATCCGCTACCTGCTGGAGCAGAACCGCACACAGGCCGACATCCCGGCCACACTGCCTGAGAAGCAACGCCTGCTGCGGGCACTGATGAACGTTACGGAAGTCGAGAGCAGAGCAAACTCGTTTGCTCTGCCGAGATGCAGTAACGTCACCGAAGGTAATGTCTGGGAACCGCAGCCGTTGAGCGAGGAGTTTCTCCGTGCGCAGGACGCCGAGTTGCAGGCACAGCTGCAGGAAAAGGGCATTATTGATTGCGATAATGCGTCAATGCTTGAATGTGAGAGTAAATTGTCGCTCTGGCAGGGGGACATCACGCGACTGAAGGTGGATGCCATCGTCAACGCCGCCAACAGCCAGGGGCTGGGGTGCTGGCATCCTCTGCATGCCTGCATCGACAACGCTATCCACTCGGCGGCAGGGCTGCAACTGAGGCAGGAGTGCGACAACGTACTGCGTGGCGGCGAGATAGCCACTGGCGAGGCCATTATCACACGGGGCTACAACCTGCCCGCCAAGTATGTGATACATACCGTGGGCCCCATCGTGCCTACTGGCATACCCACCCGCAAGCAGGAAGAACAGCTGGCCAACTGCTACCGCAACTGTCTCGGCCTTGCCGAGGCCAACGGCTGCCGCAGTATCGCCTTCTGCTGCATCTCAACGGGCGAGTTCCACTTCCCCAACCGCCGCGCCGCCGAAATCGCCGTCGCGACGGTTAAGGAATACACCACCTCTTACGCATTAACGCACTCACACAATAACGCACTCACTGTGGTCTTCAACGTTTTCAAAGACATCGACTATGACATCTACCGGGAACTTCTCGCAGCGCGTTGACGCACTGCGCAAGCTGATTGCGGAGACCGACGCCATCATCATCGGTGCCGGCAGCGGACTGAGCACCGCGGCAGGGCTGGACTATGCCGGCGAGGACTTCCGGCGCGAGTTCGCGCCCTGGATTGAACGCTACGGCTTCACCGACCTCTACACCTCGGGCTTCTACCCCTTCGCCACCGAGGAGGAGCGCTGGGCCTACTGGGCGCGCCACATCTGGTTCTCTCGGTTCCGCACAGGCGGCACAGAACTCTACCGGCTGTTGCTGGAAAAGCTCTCCGAGCGCCACTCCCCGCAGACCACTTTTGTGCTGACCACCAACGTCGACGCCCAGTTCGAACTCGCGGGTTTTGCGCGCGACCGCATCTTCGCCACGCAGGGCGACTACGCCTACCTGCAGAGCGCCAGCGGGAGGGAGAAGGACCTCGTCTATTGCAAGGACTGGGTCTTCCGGGCGATGGCCGCCACCGAGGACTGCCGCATACCCTCCAGCCTTGTGCCGCGTCATCCGCGCACCGGCGAGGCGTTGGTGCCCAACCTGCGTTGCGACGACACCTTCGTCGAGGACGACCGCTGGCACCGCCAGGCCGAGCGCTACCACGACTTCGTGCGCCAGCACAGCCAGGGGCGCCTGCTGTTGCTGGAGTTCGGGGTGGGCTTCAACACGCCGGGCATCATCCGTGTGCCCTTCGAGCACATGGCACTCAATTTCCCGCAGACGGCCCTCGTGCGCTTCAACCGCGACTACCCCGACGCCTCGCTCGAAGGCATCGAGGGGCACTTCATGGCCTTCACCGAAGATATATCCACAATACTCAACGAACTATGACGGCACCGTGCGCGAAGGCTTCAAAGGCAGCAGATACAGTAAATAAACAAAGATAACTTCTATGTTGCCACGCAGGTTGTTGCGTCAGCAGATAATTTATAAGATTTATAGATTTCTGCCCGCAGGGCAAGGCGTTTTGAAGCAGCCCAATGTAGTATTCCCTCTGAAGGCGGAACAATCTACCAGATTTACAAGATCTCGCAATGCACGCAGTGCGAGCAGGCGAATAAATATCTACAGAATCTTCAGCGCTATCGCCGCGCAGGCCTCGGCGTCGGCCAGGGCGTGGTGGTGGTTCTCCAGATAGTAGCCGCAGGCCTCGCTGACGGTGTGCAGCTGGTGGTTGGGCAGACCCTTGAGCTTGCGGCGCGAAGCCCGCAGGGTGTCGTAAAAGACATACCCCGGCCAGTCCATCCGGTACACCTGCATCACCGCCCGCAGGCAGCCCTCGTCGAACATGGCGTTGTGGGCCACCAGCGGCAGCCCCTCGATGAGCGGCTCTATCTTGTGCCATACCGCTGGGAACACCTCGGCGCCGTCGGTGTCCTCGTGGCAGAGCCCGTGCACCCGCTGGCAGAACCAGGCGTAGTAGTTCGGCTCCGGCTGAATGAGGCTGTAGAACGTATCCACCACCTCACCCCCGCGCACCACGACCACCCCCACGCTGCACACGCTGGAGCGCTCCCCGTTGGCCGTCTCAAAATCTATGGCTGCAAAGTCCTGCATACTACCTTTATCCTTGTCTGCTTTTCCATGCAAAGATACGAACTTTTTCTCATATTATGCAAATAAATTATGCAAATTGAATATTAGACATAATTTCGCGTATTCGAAATTTGCTGTAAAATTACACTTTTTTTGAATACGGCAAAATGCTTTCATAAAATTATGGAGCTCCGTTGCCTAATTCCCGCTAATCTTTTAGCTCTTGCAATTATGCAATCAGCTCTTTTTCAATGCTGAGGTCGTCGGTGCAGCCTTGCTCCTCTCCAAGTAGGGCGACTACTTCTCCCTGCATATTCTTGATTACGATAGGTTGTTCCTGCATATTTTCTTCATATTATAATATTATGCATCGTCCTGGGTTAAATCCGTTAGTTCTATGTTCTCCATGAGAGACGTACCCCAACTGGTTAGAAATGATACGTGTGTCGCCAATCTGTGCGTCGATATTCCTATGCGAGTGTCCGTAAATCCAATAGTCGATGCCTGACTCTGCGATGTAGTTTCCCAATTCCACAGTAAAAGCACCATTTATCAGGCTGTCGCGGAACTCAGGAGCGGTGCATAGTCCTGTCGGCACATGATGTGTGAGCGTGATCTTGAACTTTGCAATACTCTCTGAGACGGCCTTCTTCACAAACTGCAGGCAGCGCTCATGCTCAAGGTTGAAGGTGTCGGACGAAAGACGGTGGCCGTTGTATTTGATTCTGTAAAAGTCACTCACGCCCCTCTCTGTCAGATAAGAGTTTTCGGGTTTGACATAAGCCCAAAGGGTAGAGACAATGATATCGACTTCACCCATATTGACAACTCCATTATAGTATGCATGCACGTTTGACCGTATCTGCTTGCAGTAGCCGTCGGGAATGGTGGCGAGGTCATAGTGCCCATAGAAATCGTGGTTGCCAAAGCATACAATCACCCGTTGATAGTGTTCCGAGGCCCAATTCCAGAATTCATACCGCGAATAGGTGTCCTCTTTCGAATCGGGGAGGTCGAGATAGGCGGTGTCGCCCGCAACGAGCAATATGTCGCCTGTCACCTCCAACGGATGCTCCGCAAGATAGGCACGGTTCTCTGGAAATTCCAGGTGCAGGTCGCTAACAAATTGTAATTTCATGGTTCAAATATCTGTGCCATACGGGCCGACCTAAATTAGAAAGTCGGTTATGTTTTCGGGAGTGATAACCTCTAGTTCGGTATTTGGATAGGCTTCGGCGAAGGTCTTGGTAAGAGATGCTTTGGTGCGTGGGTTCCATTTTATCTCGTATGCGCTCAGTTTTCCTCCTCCCTCTTCCAGGTAGTCCACTTCCTGCTGTTGCTTTGTACGCCAAAAATACGAATTCACCCACCGACGGTGGTACTCGTTGCACTTCATACGCTCTGCAATGACAAAATTCTCCCACAAGGCTCCTATGTCTTGTCTGATCTCGGGAGCGTTGAAGTCGGCAATCAAAGCATTGCGTATGCCATTGTCGTAGAAATATATTTTACGGCTCGACTTCAGTTCGTGTCGCAGATTGCGTGAGAAGGAGGGTAACCGGAAGATGATATAGCATTGCTCCAAAAGGGTGACATATCGCTCCACAGTCTTATTGTCGAGAGAGCACATTTGGCTTAATTCGTTGAACGACACCTGAGACCCCACCTGATATGCAAGGGCACGCAGGAGGGTCTGTAGTTTGTCGGGATGCTTGATGTTCTCCCACGAAAGAATGTCTTTATACAGATAGGCATCCGTCAACAACTTGAGTATCTCCACTTCATTCCCGTCGTTCATCACCACCTCGGGGTAGTAGCCGTAGACGATACGGCGGGGCAACATGCGCATCTCTTTCATTTTCCCGTGATGTGCCACCATCTCGCCAAACGACAGGGGGAACATCCGATATTCCCATTTCCTGCCCGTCAGAGGTTCGTTCACATTGTTTGCCAAATCGAACGACGAACTGCCTGTGGCAATCACTTGTATGTCGCTATCCGAGTCAGCAAGCAGCTTCAGTCGTAGTCCGATGTCCTTTATGCGTTGAGCCTCGTCCAGTATCACTATCTTGTTGTTCCCAAACTCTGAAATAAGTCTGTCTGCCGACGCATTGTTGAAAAGGTTTTGTACTTGCATTTCGTCACCATTCAACCATAATACCTCTTCGTTTTTTGTCAGAATTTGTTTCAGCAAGGTGGTTTTTCCCACTTGTCTAGCACCTAAAAGTA